>Ga0067045_1002319_pt1 | contig 671134 bp, 559 predicted proteins | sample TerdegcTABiofilm_FD_59184 | JGI IMG/M metagenome (GOLD analysis project Ga0067045, IMG submission 59184) | Combined Assembly of (Gp0054472, Gp0054536) Wastewater bioreactor microbial communities from Singapore -Terephthalate degrading...
GGTCCCCACAGACATCGTCCGTAAGTCCCCGCCCGAGCCTACCTTTGAGCCATCCATCCTCTTCAGCCTGTCAATGGCCGCCCCACTTGAAGGCCTGTAGCCTGAAATAGACCCATCTACCCCGGCTTCCTCCCACCTGGTTCTTAACCTTTCCTTTACCCTCTCAAAAGCACCCGGCCTCTCCACTATCTTGAATTTATTCTGGCTTATTGCGAACGGAATACCCTCCGGCAGGGACAGAATTTTTATAGCCTCGGTAAGACCTTCATTGGAGACTGTTATTCTCATCGATTTCCGACCGGATAAGAACTCAACATCATCCGGGACCGCCAGGGACCTGGTATCCTTGCGGATCTTTCGGGTGCGATAGATATCATATCCTTGCAACAGGAGAGCCAGTTGCCCCGGCTGAATAGAGGTAACCGGAATATCACCATACCCTTCCAGGGCTTGCTTTACCGCCCAGCCACCGTAAGCCTTTAATTCCTCGTGGTTCTCGTAATCCTCAAAACCGTCGGCCAATAGCCGCTGCCAAAAACGGCCTAAAATGGCACCCCTGGCATTATGTTTGGTCTCCGAATCAAGAATCCTGGCTTCAATCTCGTCCACCCAGACCACCAGGCCAGGCTCTCCTTTTACCTTAAAGTTTATCATTCCCGGAGTCTTAGTCCAAGAGCCCGCCGGTTCAACGGAAAGCCCTACCTGCACAAGGACAAGATCTCTGGCCATCCAGATAGATGATCCGGCTTCGTCGACATCAATTTCCATTATAGAAAATATTTTGATGTAAGACCCGGTCTTTATTTTTAGCTACTTCCTCTTTTAGTAAATCTATAATTATATTAATCAGCTTCTTGTTTTCAGGCAAACTAAGCGCGCTTAATGCCTCAATCCGTCTCTCATAAAATACTTTATCATCTGCTTGATACCAGAGAGGAAACGCAAGAACATATTCAGCAATAGAGCTATTTGTTAATTGTTCCTTTCTTCCTCCTAATGAACTTATAAATATCGCTGGGTTTATGAATAGAATTTCACTCATAACTCCGTAGTATATAGGTCCGGGATTCATAAATAGAGCGATATATTTAAGCAAGAATTCAACAGCATGCGTATTTCCACAAAGTGATTCATATCGCAATGCTTCGAATAAATTGCGGACGGGTTTAAACCAAGGGCTCTTTGGCGCATCAACATCAATTATATCCTTAATATTTCCCCTTTCTGATAAAATCTCCATCAAATTCTTTATGTTTTGCTCACAAGGAACTCGTATAACCGCATCCATCGCCTTCCTTACTCTTTCCTCAAACGGAAAATCTTGCAGAGAAAGCTTTTCTTCCTTACAGTAAGTTACATCTTTCAAACCTTTATAACCTAAATACCAATCAAAAAATTGAACATATTTTTTCCCTATTTCAGTTAGCTCTGGAGTATCTACCGATTTAATGGCATTAATTCTATTATTGATCTCATATACAATTCTTTCTCTGGATAGCCTATCAAGTGCTATAGGAAATACCCACTGGAGAAAAAAAGCTGAAATATTTTCATCGCGAAACACTTTAAGGAAGATCTCGGGCTTATTTCTTAAAAGCCTCCAAATAGAAAAAACAAAAGAACGCCTAGTCTCTACATCTACATATTTAAGCAATTTGCTGACAACCAGGGCTGCACAGATGTTCCCAGACTCAGCGTCCATTGATAAGACATCAGGATTAAACTCATAATCTATAATAATTTTGAACGTCCAGGGCAGTTCCTTTAGCTTTTCGTCCGGAGGTAAAGCGTTTAAGGCTTCGCAAATATTTTTCCTGGTTGGGTAGTCGAAATAATTTTCAAAAGCTTTTTTTGCTCTATCCCATATATCTGAAGTAGTTTCTTGTGCAACTATGGCATAGGCTCTTAGCCCAACAATTGAAAATATGAGAAGAAAAAATATAATGCTATACTGCCTTTTTAATTTTCTGGTATTTCTCATGGCCAACTTTCCATTTTAAGTTTATATACAAGGCGACATCATCATCATGATCATAATCGTACTCATTATCGTAACCACTGATGTAATCATCACATTAATTTGAATTTCTGATGCGGCCCAGGCTGCCCTGCTTAATGAATCAAGTCCATCAAAAGAATACAAAACCATGTCAGTCTGGGTAGCATAAGAAGCCATCTCAACAAGCTTAAGAGTCTCTTTAAGGTAAATTTTATCAAGATCTTTTATAGCCTCACTTCCGAGTAATTTAGAATCGCCTTCGAATTTGTCTCCAATGTAAATGCAATTATGCAGTGCGGATAAGTATGATCCTGCTAGTATCGATGCTATACGGTAATCATTAATTTCGGGATCAAAAACACGACAGTCTAACCAGAAGACCGGGAAATATTCTTTCCCATATTGTGCATATTCCACTTTTGTAACACTGTATTCTCCTTCAGGCACACAGCTAAATGCCGGGCTTGGCCCTTTAGCAGGTCTTTCGAGGCTGAACCCAATATACTGACCATTAGCAAACACCAGCCCCTTTGTCGACGAACTCCCACACGATAATCTAAGTATTAAAATATTTATTGTTTCGGCGCCACTTAAGTCAACATAATTAGTCGGGTTGCCGAGGCAATACCCATACAGATTCCACCGCTGCGGGTTGTAGAGGGCCCGGTCAGAGGGGATCACCGGGTCGGGGCTGAGGAAGCGGTAGAGGCCGGGGTCGTAGTAGCGGGCCCCGAAGTAGTAGAGACCTGACTCGGCATCCTGCTCCTTGCCGGAAAATTTCCACCCGGGGTTGAAGGTGTTGACCCAGGTCTGCTGCACCCCGCCATAGGGGTCATGGACCGCGGAATACACCACGTTACCCTCATCATCCGTCACCACCCGGGTGGAGTTAATCTGGTCGGTGGTGTAGTAGTAATACTTGCCCGTAGCCGGCTGGTACTCAGCCACCATCTTCGCCCCTATGTAGATATACTCACGCAGGCAATTCCCATATCCATCATACTCAGCCAGAAGCCTCCCGTCAAAGGCATAATTTTTTCATTTTAATCAGGGAATGGTATTAAGGGAGCAAAAGGGGACACCTTAGAGTGTCTCCCTATTTCTTTCATAGGCTTTGCCTTAAAAAGCAGCCCAAGAAAGGACTTAAAGGGGACACTCTAAGGTGTCCCCTTTTAATGGCGATCTGTCGGGACCTATTACATCCCGTATTTTTCTACGATTTCCTGCTTGGTCTTGTGGAGGATGTCGAACTTCTTCCCGACCTTGATGAAGGCCTCCAGGGCCCTGTCCAGGTGGTGGATTTCGTGGGCTGCGGAAATCTGGGTTCTGATCCTGGCCTGGCCCTGAGGAACAACCGGGAAGAAGAAGCCGATGGCATAAATGCCTTCCTCGTAGAGAGCCTTGGAGAATTCCTGGGCCAGCCTGGCGTTGAACAGCATGACCGGGACAATCGGGGTATCGCCTTCCTTCAGGATGAAGCCGGCTTCCTTCAGGCCCTTTCTCCAGTACTCGGTGTTCTTCTCCAGCTTGTCGCGGCGCTCGGTGGTGGCCGAGAGAATCTCCAGCACCTTGAGGATGCCCACGATTATGACCGGGGCGATGGTGTTGGAGAACAGGTACGGCCGGGCCCGCTGCCGGCACATCTCCACGATTTCCCGCCTTCCGGACACGCAGCCGCCGGTGGCCCCGCCGAGGGCCTTACCGAAGGTGGTGGTGATGATGTCAATCTTGCCCATGACCCCGTACTTCTCGTGGGTCCCCCGCCCCGTTTTCCCGATGAAACCAGAGGCATGGGAATCGTCAACCAGCAGCATGGCGTTGTACTTTTCGCAGAGCTCGACCATCTGGTCCAGCTTGGCCGTATCACCGTCCATCGAGAAAACGCCGTCGGTCACCACCAGCCGCAGCCTCTTGTCCTGGTACATCTTGAGCTTTTCCTCGAGGTGGGCCATGTCGGAATGCTTGAAGGTATCGTGCATGGCGCTGCACAGCCTGATGCCGTCGATCAGCGAGGCATGAACCAGCCGGTCGGAGATGATGACATCATCCTTGGTCAGGATGGCCTCAAATACCCCGGCGTTGGCATCCATGCAGGACGGGAAGAGGATGGTATCCTCAGTACCCAGGAACTCGGTCATCTTCCTTTCCAGCTCCTTGTGGATGTCCTGGGTGCCGCAGATAAAGCGCACCGAGGACATTCCGAAGCCCCGGGTTTCCAGCCCCTCGTGGGCAGCCTTGATCACCTCGGGATGGCTGGACAGGCCGAGGTAATTGTTGGCGCACATGTTTATGACCTTCTTCAGCGAAGAACCGACCGGAAATTCCACCTCGATGTCGGCCGCTTGTGGCGAATGAATGAACCTTTCTTCCTTGAACAGCCCGCCCTCCTGCAGGGCCTTGAGCTGGGCCTGGTATAATTCCCGCACGCTATCTGGAAAAGCCATGGTTTCCTCCTTTGGCTCTATGAATACCCGCCGGTTATCTTAAGTCCGACGGCAACTCAAGCCTTTACGAACCGCCTGACCAGGTCGGCAATCTTGTTGACCGAGTCAAAGGCCTCGGGCGTGGCCTGGTCGTCGGGAATCTGGATGTTGTACCTGTTCTCCAGGAACCTCTTCAGCGAGACCATGGAGAATGAATCCACGATGCCGCCTGAAATGAGCGGGGTATCGTAGTCGATGGGGTCGCTGTCCGGCTCCAGGTACTCGTTGATGACGTAATTCTTGATGATTTCCTTTAAGTCGTCCATAGCTTACTCCTTTTTCTATTTTATTCTAATAAATTTTTCAAGCCCGTCATTCGTTTTCCAGGGTGGAAGTGTCGCCGATCTCCTCGCCCCATTCCTTGGCGTGCAGAATCCGGCGCATGATCTTGCCGCTCCTGGTCTTGGGCAGGGAGTCGACGAACTCTATTTCCTGGGGCATGGCCAGCGGCGAGAGTTTCTTGCGGATGAAGTTCATGATGTCGAGCTCCAGGTCCTTGGAAGCGGTGAACCCCGGCTTCACAGTGACGAAGGCCTTGACCACTTCCATGTTGATGGGGTCGGGCTTGCTGACCACCGCCGACTCGGCCACAGCCGGGTGCTCCAGCAGGGCCGATTCCACTTCAAAGGGGCTGACCAGGTGGCCGCCGGTGTTGATGACATCGTCGTCGCGACCCACGAACCAGATGTAGCCGTCCTTGTCCATCCTGGCCCGGTCGCCGGTCAGGTACCAGCCGTTGCGGAACTTGTTCTTGTAGGCTTCCTCGTTGTTCCAGTAGGTCCGCATCATCGAGGGCCAGCCCGGCTTCAGGCCGATCAAGCCGATGCGCCCCGGCTCCGGGTATGGCTCGTGGTTGCCGGGATTGAGGATGGTGGCGGTGATGCCGGGGAAAGGACGCCCCATGGAACCGGGCTTAACCGGCATCCCCGGGAAGTTGGTGATGACGATGCAGCCGGTCTCGGTCTGCCAGTAAGTGTCGTGGAAGGGCTTGCCGAAGACCCGGATTGACCAGTTGACGGCTTCCGGGTTTAGGGGCTCGCCCACGCTGGCCAGGTGCCGCAGTGACGACAGGTCAAATTTCTTGATGATTTCGTCTCCGGCCTTCATCAGCGACCGGATGGCCGTGGGGGCCGAGTACCAGACAGTTACCCGGTTCTTCTCGATGAACCGGTACCAGGCCTCGGCCGAAAAGCCGCTGTCCAGGACGCACTGGGTAACCCCCAGGCTGAAGGGCCCGATGATGCCGTAAGAGGTCCCGGTCACCCAGCCGGGGTCGGCCGTGCACCAGTAGATGTCGTCGTCGTGAAGGTCCAAAACCCACTTGGCAGTTATGTACTGCGAAATGAGGGAGTAATGCACATGCTGGACCCCCTTGGGCATGCCGGTCGTTCCCGAGGTATAGTGAAGCACCGAGGGCGTCTCGGCATAGGTCGGATAGATTTCGTAGTGCTCGACCTTCTCGGACTTCTCCATGGAGAAAGCCACTTCCCTCTCCTGGAGAGGCGTCTTGCCATCATAGTCCACGATGATGATATATTTCAGGTGCGGCAATTTATCCCTGATTTTCCTGACCTTGGAGACGTGCTTTTTCTGGGTGAAGATGGCCGTGGTCTCGGCATTCTCCAGTCGGACAAAAAGCGATTCTTCGCCGAAGGCCGAAAACAGCGGCTGAACGATGCAGCCGGTCTTGAGGATTCCCAGGAAGCCGATGTAAAGTTCCGGCACCCGGTCCATGAACAGGCAGACCCGCTCGCCGGCCTTTATTCCCAGGTCGTTAATAAACTTGGCGAAGGTGTTGGAATAAAGCCGGATGTCGTTGTAGGTGAAAATCTTTTTCTCGCCGGTAAAACCCTCCCAGATGAGGGCCACCTTGTCGGCTTTTCCCTGCTGGCAGATGCGGTCCGAGCAGTACCAGCCGATGTTGATGACCTGCCCGGGCCTGTAACCGAGTTCCTGCTCGCTGATGGCCCAGGAGAAATTCCTGGCCCTGTCCTCGTAGTTTCCGAAGTGTGTCATATTCCCTCCACAGTTTATCTATTTTTCCAGAACGACCGTGGCCACCGCCTTGGTCTGAAGATGCGACAGGGAAACGTAAGACCTGGTGATTCCCTCTGCCTGGCAGAGCTCCCTGGCTCGCCCGTAGACTTCAAGCACCGGTTGACCGCTGTCCAGGTTCCGGACTTCAATCTCAGAAAACTTTACTCCCCGGCTCCAGCCCGTGCCCAGGGCCTTCATGAAAGCTTCCTTGGCCGCAAAGCGGGCCGCATAGTGCTGAAAGGGGAATTTCTTGCTTTCGCAGTAGGCGATTTCAACGGGGGTGTAGAGCTTTTCCTTCAGCCCCGGCGTCCGGCTGAGTTTATCTTCCACCCTGGCTACTTCGATGATGTCTACGCCCACTCCAAAAATCAATCGGCCTCCTGGTCTGTTAGCAGCCTAAAATTGCCCTTAATCTGCTCTTCTTTCGCATTTTGAGCAGAAGTTATTATAGAAAAAAGGTTGCAAATGTCAAAGAGCCGACCGCGGCTAACCTTTCCCCATATGGTCGAGCAGAATCTTGACTCCGATGAGCACTAGGACCAGGCCACCCACGAGTTCGGCCCGGCGCCCGAAAACCCGGCCCATCAGGGGGCCAACCCGGCTGGCCACCCAGGTCAGGCTGAACGCGGTCAGCCCGATGACCAGGGCCGAAACCCAGATGTTAATGCCCAGGACGACCAGGCCAAAGCCGGCGGCCAGGGCGTCCTGGCTGGTGGCCAGGGCCAGCACCAGGAGAGACCAGCCGCGGGTGGGGTCGCCCGCCCGGTATTTTTCGTCATCATCCCGGAAGGATTGCCGGACCATCCTTAAACCCACGAAGAGCAGCAGGCCAAAGGCCACCCAGTGGTCGTAATTGGAAATCAGCTTGAGCAGGTTCTCCCCGATAAACCAGCCGACTACCGGCATCAGGAACTGGAAAAGCCCGAAATGAAAGGCCAGGCGGAAGACCTGCCGGCGGCTGAGCCCGGAAAGCGCGCAGGCCAGACCCACGGTGACGGCAAAAGCATCCACGGCCAGGGCCAGGGCGATTCCGGCAAGTATCAGTATGTTCATAAGGTTTTCAATTATAGCAGAGCCCGAAATATATTTCCTGGAATGGGCTGACGGGACCTTAAAACTGCCTTATAAAGGAGAGATTGATTAATTCCAAATTGGAAAGAATTCGGCCATGACAAGGAAAATCAAAGAAGGCAGATTCGGTTATTAGCGACTTCTTGAATTTTCTATTGGCCTGGCTGCCTCGCCAAGCTTGGCCAGGCTTCACCCCTTAGAACTGGAGCTACTTCTTACCATCCGACCTTTAAGAGAGTATAATTTTTTAACAATGGAAGACAAAATCATTCTGCGCGGGGTCCGGGTCCACAACCTGAAAAACATCGACCTCGACCTGCCGGTGGGGAAACTCATAATCATCACCGGGGTCAGCGGCTCCGGTAAGTCTTCGCTGGCCTTTGACACCCTGTACGCCGAGGGCCAGCGCCGTTACCTGGAATCACTGTCCTCCTACGCCCGCCAGTTCCTGGAAAGGATGGACAAGCCGGAAGCCGACCTGATCGAAGGCATTCCGCCGGCCATCGCCATCCAGCAGAAAGCCTCGGCCAAGAATCCCCGCTCCACGGTGGCCACGGTCACCGAAATCTACGACTTCCTGCGGGTGCTCTATGCCAGGATCGGAACCATCCACTGCCTGAAGTGCGGCCAGCCGGTAAAAAAAGATACCATCGACCGCATGGTGGAAACGCTGAGCACTCTCCCGGCCGGAACGCGGCTGGCCATCACCTTCGCCTGGCCCGAGGGCAAAAAGCTGGCCGAATTGAAGAAGGAGGGCTTCCTGCGGTTTTACCAGAAGGGAAAGGTCATTCCGGTCGAAGAAGCCGAAAAAAGGCGGAAACCGGAAAAGGAAATGGAAGTCCTGGTGGACTATTTCCAGCTTGACCCGCAGGACCGGGAACGGCTGGTCGATTCCCTGGAGACCGGTCTGAAGAAAGGAGAAGGCCGGGTCAGGGTACACTCGGAAACAGGCCAGATTTTCAGCTTCAGCGAATACCTGGAATGCAAGACCTGTAATCTGACCTACGAGGAACCTTATCCCAACCTGCTGTCCTTCAACAGCCCCCAGGGAGCCTGCCCGGCCTGCCATGGCTTCGGCGACCTGGCCGTGCTGGATGAAGATAAGATTGTGCCGGATAAAAATAAATCGATAGAAGAGGGCGCGGTGGAGCCCTGGACCAAGCCGGCTTCCCGCGGGCTTCAGCGGGAACTCATCCGGGAAGCCAGGCGGCGGGGCATACCGACCGATGTCCCCTTTCACAAATTAAAGCCCGAACACCGCCAGTTCGTCCTGGAAGGCGGTGATGGCTATTACGGCGTCAAGGGCTTCTTCGAGTGGCTGGAATCCAAGAAATACAAGGTCCAGGTCCGGGTGCTGCTGAGCCGCTACCGGAAATACGCGCCCTGCCCGGCCTGCGAACGCACCAGGCTGAACGAAAAAGCCCGGGCCATAAAAATCGCCGGAAAGTCCATCGGCGACTTCAACGCCATGACGGTCAGGGAAGCCTGCGATTTCCTGGAAAACCTGCAGCTTTCGCCGTACGAGCAGAAAATCGGCGAACGGCTGATCCAGGAAATAAAGGGGCGTCTCAGGTTCCTGCTGGAAGTGGGCCTGGATTACCTGACCCTTGACCGCATGACCTTCACCCTGAGCGGGGGCGAGGCCCAGCGGATTAACCTGGCCGCGGCCCTGAGCGCTTCCCTGGTGGGAACGCTGTTCGTGCTGGACGAGCCGTCCATCGGGCTTCATCCCCGGGATAACCGCCGGCTGGTGCGCATTCTGAGGCGCCTTCAGGATATAGGCAACACGGTGCTGGTGGTGGAGCACGACCCGGAAATCATCCGGGAAGCAGACTTCCTGGTTGACCTGGGCCCGGGAGCCGGAGAATACGGCGGACAGGTGCTCTATGCCGGGGAGATGAAGAAATTCCTGGAAGAAGGGCAAACGCTCACGGCCAGGTACCTTCGCCAGGAAATATCCATCCCGAAGCCGGAACGGCGCCGCCGGCCCAGGGAATTCCTGGAAATCCACGGCGCCCGCAAGCACAACTTGAAGAACCTCGACCTGAAAATCCCGTTAGGGGTCTTTGTCTGCCTGACCGGGGTTTCCGGCTCGGGCAAGAGCACCCTGCTGGATGAAGTGATATACAAGGGATTAACCGGCCAGAGCAGCAACGGCTTTGACCGGATCAGGGGAGCCGAAAAGATAAGCAAGGTGGTCAGGGTCGACCAGTCGCCGCTGAGCACTTCGCCCCGTTCCATCCCGGCCACCTACACCAAGGCCCTGGACGGCATCAGGGAGCTCTTTGCCGAAACCAGGGAGGCCCGGGCCCAGGGATATACCGCCGGGCATTTTTCCTTCAATACCGCTCGCGGCCAGTGCCCGGACTGCCAGGGAGCCGGCTTCCAGGAAGTGGAGATGCAGTTCCTGAGCGATGTGGTCCTGACCTGCGAGACCTGCGGCGGCCGCCGCTACACTCCGGACATCCTGGAAATCAGGTACCGGGGCAAGAACATCCACGAAGTCTTGCAAATGAGCGTCAGCGAGGCCCTGGAGTTTTTCCGAGACCACCGGGACATCGCGCACCGCCTGCAACCCCTGGCCGAAGTGGGACTGGGATATTTGCGACTGGGGCAACCCACGACCACCCTCTCGGGCGGAGAACTGCAGCGAATCAAGCTGGCCTTCCACCTGGTGCACGAGAAGAATAAAAAGATTCTTTACCTGTTCGATGAGCCAACCATCGGCCTGCACCTGGATGATGTCAAGGTGCTCCTGGCCTGTTTCCAGAAGCTGGTGGCACAGGGGCACAGCCTGGTGGTGATTGAACACAACCTGGAATTCATAAAGTGTGCCGATTACATCATCGACCTGGGTCCGGAAGGGGGAGAACGCGGCGGCTACCTGGTGGCCCATGGCACCCCGGAAGAAGTGGCCGCCACAGCGGGCTCGCTGACCGGGTCTTATCTTAAAAACGTGCTTAAATAATTAATCCAGCTTGAGCCGCCGGGAGCGATAATCCGAGTAATCGGGGACCTGCCGGGCATATTCTTCCTTCATCAGCGGCGAGGAGATGATGAAGTCAGCCGAGGCCCGGTCGCAGGCCACCGGTATGTTCCAGACCACGGCAATCCGGAGCAGGGCCTTGACGTCGGGGTCGTGGGGCTGGGCTTCCAGCGGGTCCCAGAAAAAAATCAGGAAATCGATCAACCCTTCGGCAATCCTGGCCCCGACCTGCTGGTCGCCGCCGAGCGGCCCGCTCTGTAGGACGTTAACTTCCAGGCCCAGTTCTTTCTGCAGCAGCAAGCCGGTGGTGCCGGTGGCCCAGAGCTCATGCTTTTCCAGGAGGCCGCGGTTGAACCTGGCCCATTCCAGGAGGTCGGGCTTCTTGTTGTCGTGGGCCACCAGGGCGATACGCTTTATTTTTCCCATCTTCATTGTTAAAGGGGTCATTTTCCTCTCCTTTTCTTATTTTCTCAGAACCTGGCGACAAAATAAATAAGGGAAAAGTCTCGAAAGAAAATGTCAGGATGACGGAGAATTTGTTATATAATTGATAATAAATAGCTTGCTTTAAGGAGCAGGACCATGCGAGAGGGTATCGGGCATCAATTCCAGCTGGAAACTAAATACCAGAGGGAACCTTACTCCCCGGGGGCCCTGGAACGCCAGAAAAAAAGAGAAAGGCTCAAGGAAAAGCTGGTGGACAGGGTAATTCCGCTTCCGGCGCCTGACCGCGAAAACGGCTGGCCGCTGTTCAGGGCCATGAACACCAGGAGAAGTGTCCGCGAATACCAGAAAAAGCCGGTTTCTCTTGAAGCGCTGTCCCAGGTACTCTGGGCCACGGCCGGAGTGACCTTGAAGGCCGGAGATTTCTTGCTGAGGACCGCTCCCTCGGCCGGGGCCCTCTATCCCGTTGATATTTATATTTTCGCCCGGGAGGTGGTAGGGCTGGCGCCGGGCCTGTATCATTTTGTGCCGGCCAACCAGTCGCTGCGCCAGCGATACGAAGGCAACTTCAGCGAGCTTCTGGCCGATGCCGCCCTTAACCAGGATTTCCTGGCCGAGGCCAGCTTCGTCCTGGTGCTTACCGCCGTCTTTGAAAGGACCACCTGGAAGTACGGGGCCCGCGGTTTCCGCTATATCTACCTGGATGCCGGGCACGTGGCCCAGAACGCCGCCCTGGCCGCGGTCTCGCTGGGACTCGGGTCCTGCCCGGTGGCGGCCTTCTTCGACGATGAGATTAATTCCCTGCTCGGGGTCAACCCGGCCCGGGAATCGGCCATCTACCTCCTGGCCGTGGGCTGGCCCCGTTAGAAGCTCAACCCATAATATATGAATGACCATTCATATATTGCGGCAGCAACGGGACTGATTCCCGTCAATTTATTTATTTATTTTCGGTGATGGATTCCCAAAATTTTATCGGGCGAGCCGATAAGGACATCCGTCAGGCGCGGTCAGTTGCTTGAAGCGAAGGATTCCCGCTCATGTTTTTCCAGAGCTGATTTACTTAACATTTAAAAATCTTCTGGCTTACAAACAGACTCCACTCGCTTTTTATCATTCAAAAATTTAGGGTGCGGCTCCGCCGGGTCTATTATCCTGATTAATTTCGCCGTTCCCGGGCCTTATAGCACCACCTTTTTCTTGCGCCACTTGAGCTTCATGGTCAGCACCCGGTCGGTGGCAAAAATCCTGGTCGTCCACCACAGCATGACCGCCACGAACAGGAAGTTATAGGCAATGCCCAGCCAGAGCATGTTCATGTGTCCGAACATGATGTTCTGCATGGCAAAGAAGGGATGGGAGAAGGGAATGGCCAGGACCAAAATCTTGGCCGGAAGGGACATGGTGTTGATGTCAGCAAACAGGCTGATGAAATAGGGAACCAGCACTAGGAACACTATTGGCATAGTCAGGCTCTGGGCCGTCCGGTAATCCTCGGCCAGGACACCCAGGATGGTGGCCAGGGCCAGGGCGAAGAGGATGGTCAGGAAAAGCGAAACTCCGAACAGGATGTAGCCCTGGGTGTTTATGGTCAGGCCAAGCTGCTTTAAGATCGGGGTCGCTCCGCCCAGGGCATTGGAAACATCTATATTTGAAATACTGAAAAAATTCCGAAAACCTACCATATAGATACCTGCGGCTAACAACCCCACAAGTCCTGCAGATAGCATTTTAGCCGCTACTATAGAGCCCCGGGAAATAGGAACAGTGAGCAGAGTCTCTAAGGTCTTGTTCTGTTTTTCCATAGCGATAGCGGTAATAACCATTTGAGTAGACCAGATAACTATATAAAGAAGAATGATGGGAAGGATGAAGCCTTGAGCTGTAAGAGAACCAATTACCAAGCCACTGGAACCCTCGGCCTGCCTATCCCGGACCACCACGAATTCCCGGTTCTTGATGGGCGCTTTAAGCAATTTCGGGTCGGCATCAGGAATTTTCTTCTTCAGGTACTGGTTGGACAGGTACTCGTTGGTGGAATTGAGCAGGGCCTTGACCACCTCGCTCTTGCTCCGGCCGGCAATGGACACGCCTCGCAGGAAGGAATAGGTCTCCACCTCGGCCGGCTGGAAGCTGCTGGCCAGCTGGCCGAAGCCCTGGGGTATGACCACCAGCAGGTCCAGGTTGCTGTTCCTGATTTCCTGGACGACGTTTTCCTTCTCCCCGGTCTTTTCTTCAATTATGAAATTGGCCATGTTCAGGGCGCCGATGATGTTCCTGGAAATTTCTGACTGATCCTGGTCCAGCACGGCAATTTTCTGCTTGGCCATGGCCTTTTTAATCTCGGTCCTGGTCACGTTGCCTATGAAGTTAAAGATGACCAGGATGAAAACCAGGGAGATGACCAGCTGTTTGTTGATCAGTTCCTTGATTTCTTTTATCAAAAGATGGCTGAATTTTTTCATTGGACCGCCCTCCTGAAGACGATTTCCAGGTTGGAGGCCTGGTACTTTTCTTTAAGGGCCTGCGGGGTTCCGGAATCAAGGATCAGGCCCCGGTCGATCAGGGCCACCCGGTCGGACAGGAATTCCACTTCCAGCATGTTGTGGGAAGAAAGCAGGACCGATACCCCTTCCTTGGTGAATCCCTTGATCATCTCCCGCACTTCCAGGCTGTTTATAACGTCCAGGCCGGAGGTGGGCTCATCCAGGATGGCCAGGGCCGGCTTGGTCATCAGGGCCCGGGCCAAGAGGAGCTTCCTGGTCATCCCCTTGCTGTAGGTCCCGGCCTTATCCTTGAGCCTTTCACCCAGCCCCGAAATGGCCACCGCTCTTTCCACGTACTTTTTGGCCTCGCTGTCGTCAGCGGCATAAAACTTGGCCATGAATTCCAGGTAGTCGATACCCTTCATGTTGCGGTAAGCCCCGGCCTCCTCGGGCAGGTAGCTGATTTTTTCGCGGAACTTCTCGGGGTTTTTCTTAAGGTCAAAGCCCAGAAAAGTCACCCGGCCATCGGTCGGCGTCAGCAGGGTGGAGATGATGCGCAGGGTGGTGGTCTTGCCGGCGCCGTTGGGGCCGATCAGGCCGAAGATTTCGCCCTCCTCCACCTTGAAACTGACTCCCTTGAGGGCTTCCAGGCTGCCATATTTTTTCTTCAGTCCTTCAACTTCCAGAACTGGAGCCATCTGGACCTCCTTTCCGGTTTTTTAATTTATACGAATTATATTAATAAAAGTTATGGTTTGGAAGGACCGTGATTGGTTGGGGTTTTCCCGGGTAAAGAACAGGATTACCAAACTGCATTTTTACCCATAAATTAATGATCCGCTTTAAGTGAAGCCTCCCCTGGCAGGGAATATTCGAGTTCTTCCGCCCCGACAATTCCCCCGGAGAGAATCATCTTCATGGCTTCCTGCACTGTCCAGGGCAGAAGGCGGATATCTTTTTCACTGACGATAACCGTAAAGCCGGTGGTCACGTTGGGAGCAGTCGGGATGAACAGCTTGACCAGGTTCTCGCCGGTTCGCCCATCCCTGATGCGACCGGTGACAAAGCCTATGGACCACAACCCGGGCCGGAATTGCTCGACCAGGGCCACCTGCTGAAAAACTTGCTTTTCGGGAAGGGCCAGGGCCAGTCCCAGTTGCTTGCCCAGGCTGTAGACGGTCTTGATCAGCGGGATTTTCTCCATGACCTTTTCCACCAGGCCCAGCAGGCGCCGCCCCGCCCAGTTGGAAGCCAGCCACCCCAGAAGGTAGAGCAGGACCAGGATCAGGGCCAGGCCCAGGCCGGGCAGCCGGAACCCCAGGCGGCTTTCTATGAGCGAGGCAAACTTCTGGTCAACATTGACATAAAGGAACCTTATGACCAGGTAGCTCAGGTAAAGCGGGATCAGGGCCAGGAACCCGCGGAAAATCTGCCGCTTGATATTCTTGAAAAGTTTCCCTGGATTCATCCGAACCCTCCTCGGCCGGCTATATGTAGATTTCCTCAAAGTTAATGAAGGAATGATAGACCGGCCTTAATTCCGTGAATAATACTATAGGGAAATTATGATTAAGGCAAATACCGGACATAAGGGTAAGACGCCCGGATATTAATCCGCTTTTTCAGAAAAAACCCGCGGCCTGATCGCCCGAAGGGGAAACTTACTTCAGACGGCTCTCCACCGCTTTCCAGTTGAGGTTCTTGAAGAAAGCCTCGATGTAATCGGCCCGCTTCAACCCGTAATCGGTGATAAAAGCGTGCTCAAACACATCCATGATGAGCAGCAACTGGCAGCCAGCCGGATGGCCGACATCATGCTCGTTTATCCAGAAGTTGAGCAGGCGACCGCTCTGCAGGTCCTGGTACAGGCCCACCCAGCCGATGCCCCTCATGGTGCCGGTGGCCTTGAACTCCTTTTCCCAGAGTTCGAAGCTCCCAAAATTCTCAACGAGCTTCTGGTAGAGCTTGCTGCCAGGGGCCAGGGCTTCTTTCCCGCCCAGGTTCTCAAAATAGTATTCGTGCAGTCTCATCCCGTTCCATTCCCAGCCCAGCCTTCTTTTCAGCTCGGCAAACTCTGGCGTTCCCGCCTTGCCGTCCTTGACCATCTGGGCTATGGTCTCCAGCAGCTTGTTGGTGTTGTTGACATAGCCCTGGTACAGGGTGAAATGGTTCTTGAGCAGGGTTTCGCTGAAGCCCGGCATGCCCAGCAACCCGGAATAATCTTTGGCCTGGTAAGTCATGGTCTTGCCTCCTTCTTTTACTTTTCCCAGAATCTTAAACGGAGCCCGGGAAAAAAGGCCCAGGGCTCCAGCCAGATAGAGAAAACTCCGTCTTTTCAGGGTGGTCCCTCCCACTTACTTATTTATTATACACCAAAATTTTCAGTGGACTTCGGCAACCTACTTTTTCTTACCCTCTTCTTCGGCCTCGGGCAGCAGCCCGACCTTTCTCCTGATTTCCAGGTCGATCTGGTCGGCCAGCTCCTTGTTTTCTTTCAGCAGCTTCTTGACGTTTTCCCTTCCCTGGCCGAGCCTTTCCCCCTTGTATGAATACCAGGTGCCGGTCTTTTCCAGGATACCGTACTGGAGCCCGGAGTCAACCAGGTCGCCCTCGCGGGATATACCTTCGCCGAAAATGATATCGAACTGGGCTTCCCGGAAGGGCGGGGCCAGCTTGTTCTTGACGATTTTTACCTTGACCCGGCTGCCGACCACTTCCTCGCCTTCCTTCAGGGTGGCCAGCTTGCGGACATCGATGCGCATGGAAGCATAAAACTTGAGGGCCCGGCCACCGGTGGTGGTTTCCGGCGAGCCAACAAACACCCCGATTTTTTCCCTGATCTGGTTGATAAAAATAAAGCAGGTCTTGGACTTGCTGACTATGGCCGTGAGCTTGCGCAGGGCCTGCGACATCAGCCTGGCCTGGAGGCCCATGTGGGCATCGCCCATCTCGCCTTCCAGCTCGGCCTTGGGCACCAGGGCGGCCACCGAGTCGACCACGATGACATCAACCGCTCCGCTTCTGACCAGCACCTCGGCGATTTCCAGGGCCTGTTCGCCGTAATCTGGCTGGGAAATCAACAGCTCGTCGACATTTATCCCCACCTTGGAAGCATACTGCGGGTCAAGGGCATGCTCGGCGTCGATGAAAGCCGCCTGCCCGCCCCGCCGCTGGGCCTCGGCAATGACATGAAGGGCCAGCGTGGTCTTGCCGGTGGCTTCCGGCCCGAAAATCTCCACCACCCGTCCCCGCGGGAACCCGCCTATCCCCAGGCTCAGGTCAAAAGAAATCGAACCGGTGGGAATGACCTCGGCCTTGACCGCGGCCTCCTTCTGGCCGAGTTTCATGACCGCGCCCTTGCCGAATTGTTTTTCAATCTGGCTCAGGGCCGCATCCAGGGCCTTGCCCCGGGAAGCCTGTTTCTGTTCGGTTTCGTCCGGTTTCATCCTTGCCTCCGATCTATTCAACCGCTGGATCGAACCTCCAGCCGTTCGGTAAAATCTCTCGCCCTGAACAGCCCGTTCTTATAGACTCAAATCATCCCTGTGATTTTGCCCTCGTCATCGACATCAATTTTCTCGGCCTGGGGGGACTTGGGCAGACCGGGCATGGTCATTATATCACCGCACAGCAGAACCACAAAACCGGCCCCGGCGCTGAGCGAAGCGTTGGTCACGGTCAGGGTCCAGCCCCGCGGCCGGCCCAGCTTCTTGGAGTCGTCGGACAGCGACGACTGGGTCTTGGCCACGCAGACCGGGGTCTGCCCGAAACCGATTTTTTCGTACAGCTCCATCTTTTTCTTGGCAGCCGGCTCAATCTTTATGCCGTCGGCCCCATAAATCTTCCTGGCAATCGTTTCCACTTTCTGGGCGATGGGAATGTCCAGCGGGTACAGGAAATTAAAATTGTTCTTGTCCTCGTCAATGGCCTTCATCACCGCCTCGGCCAGCTCCAGGCCACCTTCACCGCCCTTGTTATAGACATCGCTCAGGGCATAGCGGGCGCCTTCCGCCCTGACCAGCTTGATCCAGGTATCGATCTCGGTGGCATGGTCGGCCGGGAAGAGGTTCAGGACCACCACGAAGGGCGTTCCGAATATTTTCATGTTCTCGATGTGTTTCCTGAGGTTGTCAAACCCGGCTTCCACCGCCTGCGGATTCTCCTTGCCCAGCTCGTCGAGCTTCATCCCGCCATGGTACTTGAGGGCTCTCAGGGTTGAAACCAGGACGGTGACGGCCGGCGGCGGCACCTGCCCGGTGCGGACTACGATGTCAAAGAACTTTTCCGCCCCGAGGTCGGAAGCAAAGCCGGTCTCGGTCACCACGTAATCGGCCAGGCTCAGGGCCAGGCCGGTGGCCACCACCGAGTTGGTGCCGTGGGCGATGTTGGCAAACGGGCCGCCATGAATTATGGCCGGGGTGCCCTCCAGGGTCTGGACCAGGTTGGGCTTGATGGCGTCCTTGAGCAGGGCGGTCATGGCCCCGTCGGCCTTGATGTCCCGGGCAAAGACCGGCTTGCCGTCAACGGAAAACCCGATAAGCACGTTCCCCACCCTCCTCTTCAGGTCCTTGAGGTCGGACGACAGGCAGAGTATGGCCATGATCTCGGAAGCGGCGGTTATGTCAAACCCGGTTTCCCGGGCGAAGGTCTGGAAGGTGTCGTCCAGCCCGATTATCACCTGGCGCAGGGAGCGGTCGTTCATGTCCAGCACCCTTTTCCAGGTCACGGTCCGGCCGTCGAGCAACCCGGTCGGCCCGTCAAAGTGAACCCGGTTATCAACCATGGCCGCCAGCAGGTTGTGGGCTGAAGTGACCGCATGAATATCTCCCGTGAAATGGAGGTTGATCTCCTCCCGGGGCACGACCATGGCCTTGCCGCCGCCGGTGGCTCCACCTTTAATTCCAAAGACCGGCCCCAGCGACGGCTCGCGCAGGGTCACGCAGACTTTCTTTCCCAGCCGGTTCAGGGCATCGGCCAGGCCGATGGCCGTGGTGGTCTTGCCCTCCCCGGCCGGGGTTGGGGTCATGGCCGTAACCATGATCAGCCGGCCCTTTTTATCCGAAAGAAGGGGTTGATAATCAATCTTGGCCTTGTAACGGCCATAGAGTTCCAGTTTATCCTCGGGTATTCCCAGTCTGGCAGCGATTTCATTAATTGGCTTCATGACGCAAACCTCCCTTCCCAGCATTTAACCAGAACTCTTTCTTTTGTGCAACCACTTTTTCGCCGGCTGGCGGCAGAAGTTGACGCTGTAAAAATGAGACTGGTATTTTTCAATCAGTCCCTCGTCGGCAAAGCTGTAGTAGCAATTGTTGCCGATGATGATATGGTCCAGCACCCTGATCTGCATCACGGCGCAGGCAAAGACCAGGTCGCGGGTGATGTCCCGGTCGCAGCTTGAAGGTTCCGGGTCGCCCGAAGGGTGGTTGTGGACGAATATCAGGCTGGAGGCCTCGTATTTCAGGGCCTGCTTGATGACCTCCCGGGGATAGACGGCGCTGGAATCAACCGTTCCCTCGAACAGGGTTTTCTCCTCCAGGACCTGGTTCTTGGTATTCAGGAACAGCACCTTGAAGACTTCAATCCGGAGGTCGCGCAGGCTGTAATAGAGATAGTCAAAGACTTCCCGGGAAGACTTGCAGACCGGCCGCTTGATAATGCAGTCCTTGAGATAGCGCCTGGCCACTTCGTGGACCAGTTTCAGGCCGAAGATATTTTTTGGTCCAATCCCCTTTATTTTCTGGAGCTCAAGCGGGTCGGCTTCCATGACCGCCCGGAAGGTCCGGAACTCTTTAAGGGCCAGACGGGCCGCCTCCCGGCAGTCCCGGCGCGGGGTGCCCAGGGTCAGGAGCAATTCCACGATTTCGTAATCCAGGAAGCCGGCCAGCCCCCCTTTCAGGAATTTTTCTCTTAATCTCTGGCGGTGTCCTTGGTAGGCGGCCTTGACCGCCTGTTCCAGCTCGGACATGATCACGCTCCGGTCAGAAATGGAAAAAATCGATGAGCGGGTCAGTGTTTATTGAAAAAGACGCAGCCGGAAATGATTTTTTCCCACCGGGGCAGCCTGATATTTCGAGAGGCCGGAAGGTTTACTCGGCATACATATGGTCTATCAGGTCTTTATATTTTTCTTCCACTATTTTTCGGCGGACCTTAAGGGTCGGGGTCAATTCTCCGGCTTCTATCTCGAAGTCCTTGTCCAGCAGGGCAATCTTCTTGATTTTCTCGTAAGAAGCCAGGTGCGGCGTTAACCGGTCAATTTCCTGCATGTAAAATTCATAAACTTCTGGCCTGGCTATCAGCTCTTTCCGGTCGCCAAAGGCTACGTTATTCTCCCTGGCCCAGATTTCCAGCTTGTCAAAATCGGGAACAATCAGGGCCGAGACAAACTTGCGGTGGTTCCCTACCACCACGGCGTTGGCGATGTAGGGGCTGGACTTTAAGGTGTTCTCAATCGGCTGCGGGGCCACGTTCTTGCCCCCGGCAGTCACCAGGATGTCTTTTTTTCGGTCGGTAATCACCAGGTAGCCGTCCTTGTCCAGATAGCCGATGTCCCCGGTCTTGAACCAGCCGTCTTCAAAGGCCTCCCTGGTCTCGGCTTCCTTCTTGAAGTAGCCTTTCATCACGTTCGGACCGCGGGCCCAGATTTCTCCGTCCGCGGCGATCTTGACCTCCACCTCCGGCAGGATCTTGCCGACCGAGCCGAAGCGGAAATCTTCCAGGCGGTTGACGGCGATGACCGGCGAGGTCTCGGTCAGCCCGTAGCCTTCAATCACCAGGATGCCCATGGCATAGAAAAACTCGGCGATGTCGCGCGACAGCGGGGCTCCGCCCGAGACAAAAAACCGGACCCGGCCACCGGTCTTTTCCACTATCTTGGAAAAGACCAGCTTGTAGGCCAAACCGTACCTGAACTTGAGCCAGCCCGATATTTTTTCCCTGTTTATTTTTTTCTGGGCATACTTCCGGCCGGTCTTCAGGGCCCAGAAGAAAATCTTTTTCTTGAGATTGGAAGAGCTGAGAACATTATCGATGACCCGGGCGTAAAATTTATCGAACAGCCGGGGCACGCTGACCATGATGGTCGGCCTGGCTTCGACCAGGTTCTGGGCAACCGTGTCCACGCTTTCGGCGTAGGCAATGGTGGCCCCGACATAAATCCAGGCGAAGGTGCACATCCTTTCCAGGACGTGAGACAGGGGCAGAAAGGACAGGGCGGTATCCTTATCCGTAAATTCAATGACCGAGCGCAGGGCCTGGACGTTGCTCACCAGGTTGTAATGGCTGAGCATGGCTCCCTTGGGCACCCCGGTTGTGCCCGAAGTGTAGATGATGGTGGCCAGGTCATCGGGTCCGATGGACTCGGCGATTTTATCGAATTCACCGGGGTTCTGCCGGTTCAGTTTCTCCCCTTCTTTCTCCACTTCCCGCAGGGTCAGCACCCCGGCCGGGACCAGGTCTTCAATCATGATGTATTTATCAACCAGCGGCAATTCTGTTTTTATGGCCTCCAGCCTGGACCACATTTCCGGGTTGGAGCAGACCACGAACCTGGCCTCGGAATCGTTGATGATGTACTTGATCTGGGGCGGGGTCAGCGAGGTGTAAATCGGAACGGTAACCGCTCCCAGGCAGATGGCGGCCAGGTCAACCATGACCCATTCCGGGCGATTTTCGGAAAGAATGATCAGCTTGTCACCGCTCTTCAGGCCAAAAGCCCTCAAGCCGGCGGAAATATTCCTGACCCGTTGAGAAAATTCGTCGGTGGAAATCGGGCAGTACTTGCCCTCGCGCTTGACCAGCATCAGGGCTTCTTTCCGGTAGTTTTTCTCGGTGTTAAGGAAAACTCTGGACAGGGTGTTAATCATTTTCCTCTCCTTCCTCGCCTTGCCTTCTCCGCGGCGGGTTATTATCTACAGTTATTTTTTATACTTATTTTGCCGGCCGGCTTCCAGCACTTTTTTCTCGTGCTCCAGAAGCCATTTCTTCCGCCACAGACCTCCGCCGAACCCGGTCAGGCTGCCGTCGGCACCGATTACCCGGTGGCAGGGAACCAGAATCACCACCGGGTTCATATGGTTGGCTCCACCCACCGCCCGGGCCGCTCCCCCACGGCCGCAGGCCCTGGCTACCTCCCCGTAGCTCCTGGTCTTACCGAAGGGTATTTTTCTCAGTTCGGCCCAGACCTTTCTCTGGAATTCCGTTCCCCTCAGGTCGAGCCTGACAGAAAACTCCTGCCTTAGGCCCTTAAAATATTCATCCAATTGGCGACGGGCTTCTTTAAGGACGGCTGGAACCGCTTCCAGCTCGGACCCGGACCCGGTTGGCTTCGGGCTGGCTTTCAGTCTCTCCCCGACAAAGGAACAGGAGCGCACTCCGGCCGGGCCGCCTTCAATTTCTATTATTCCTATCGGAGAATGGTAATAAATTTTCATCCGGCCTCCGGCCCGCCCGTCATTCTTTTATCTTGACCCAGACCCTGGTCAGGCCGCGCTCGTTTTCGAAGCGCAGTTCAAAAACCTCGGGGAAGGCCTTGAAGAGCTGGGACAGCTGGCGGAAACCGTAGGTCCTGGGGTCAAAGCTGGGGTCCAGCTGGCGGAGATAGAAACCGATGGTGCTGAGCTTGGCCCAGCCGTCCTCGTCGGTGGCCATGTCCACCGCGGCCTTCAGCAGCGGCAGCGGGTCATAGCCGCGGGGCTTATGCTCCTCGGCAGCCTTCTCCGTCGCCCCTTTCCTCTTCCTTTCTCTTTCCTTTTCCCGGGGTCCAAGGTTCTCGGTGTAGATAAAAACGTTGCAGGCATTGACAAAGGCCTTGGGCGTGGAACGCTTCCCGATACCCATGACAAAGAAGCCCGCTTCCCTTATCCTGGTGGCCAGCCGGGTGTAGTCGGAATCGCTGGAAACGATGCAGAAGCCTTCCACCAGCCGGCCGTGGAGGATGTCCATGGCGTCGATGATCAGGGCACTGTCGGTGGCGTTCTTGCCCACGGTGAAGCGGAACTGCTGCACCGGCTGAATGGCATTCTCGTGCAGGGCCTTTTTCCAGCCGGCCATGTTGACCGTGGTCCAGTCACCGTAAATTCGCCTGATGGTGATTAACCCGTACTTGCCGACCTCGGCCAGGATGTCACCGATCAGGGAAGGCTGGGCGTTATCGCCATCTATCAGCAGGGCTATCTTGCGGCTCTTTTCATCGGTAAAACTTTCTATCATCTTAGCTCCTGATAATATTAAAGTTGAAGGTTGACCCGAAAGTCACCATTTATATTATGGCATATCTGAGGTAGAATTATCAAAATAGAATTGGCGGGACCGGGGAGGTCTCCCGGACCCGACGGCAATTGAAGGTGAGAACATGAACCTCGGGAGCGGCGCTTTTATCTTCTCCATCGTGGTTTCAGCCACCGCGGCCATCATCGCCGAGACCCGCAACCAGAAGCTCCTGGCTTACTTCTTCCGCCCCTTTACCATAATGCTGATGGTCGGCTTGCTCCTGGAAACCAGGCCCCACTCTTTCTACCGGAATGCCGTGGCCGCCGGCCTGGCCCTCTGCCTGCTGGGCGATACCATGATGATGCTGAAGAAGAAACGTTTTCTGACCGGGCTGGCCTTTTTCCTGGGGGCCCTGGCCGTGTTTACGGTCGCCTTTTACAGCCGGGTCAACCGCGAGTTCCTTAGCTGGCCGGTTATTCCCCTGGTCCTGCTGGCCGGGGTAGTTCTTTTCCTGATCTGGCCCGGGACCAAACGCCAGCGGGTCCCGATTTTATTCTACCTGCTGGTCCTGCTGACTATGACCCGGGTGGGACTGGAGCAACCGCACCAGCTGCCTGGAACCGCACCCTGGCTGGCCGCAGCCGGCAGCCTGCTTTTCCTGGTGTCCGACACGGTCCTGGCCCTGGACCGCTTTTATCGCCCCTTCAAGGGGGCCCAGGCCATAATTCTCTCCACCTTCTACTCGGCCCTGCTGCTGATGGCCCTTTCGGTCTGAATTCCACCCCCAACCCGAAACCAAAATCACCCGCAGCGGTGATTGATTTTTTCAGGCTAAAATTATCTAATTACCACTAATAAGGAGGCTGGAAATGGAGCTGCATCTTCAGGCCCTGATTGACAGCATCAAGGATGCCGTGGTGGCCGTCGACTCCAGCGGCCAGGTCATCATCTGGAATCCCGGGGCCGAGCTCATCTTCGGCTATAAAAGGAAGGAAGCTATCGGCCGGCAGATTGATGAATTGATCGGCGGACCCGAGCAATCAGAAGCCAAAAAAATAACCAGGAATATCCTCAGGCGGCGCTTTTCCAACTTCATCGCCACCCGCTACCGGAAGGACGGTAAACCGGTCAGCGTCAGCATCTCGGCTTCTCCCGTGGTCTACAAGAATTACCTGATCGGAGGCGTGGCTGTCTACAAGGATATAAGCGAGCTGGTTCAGAAGGACCGGCTCCTGGCTCACACCAACAGGCTGCTGCGGGCCATCAGCGATATCAACCAGATGATAATCCAGGTCAAGGATCCGTCCAGGCTTCTTGACCAGGCCGCCAGCAGCCTGGTGGAGAACGGAAAATACGGCCTGGTCCGAATGGCCCTGGTAGATGATGAATTAAGGCCCGGGGAATTTTTCGGCCGGGGGGATAAAAAGATACTCAACCGCTTCACCCCCTGCCTGGAAAGAGTCCTTAAAAACAGGCGGTCCTTTTTCATTCCGGATGTGACCAAGAGCCCGACCTGCAAAAAATGCCCGCAGCGAAAAAAGGGCGGCTGGGTGGCCTGCTTTCTCCTCGAACACAACCGGGAGATATTCGGGGTCATGCAGGTCGGTTACGCCAGGGACATCTTCGACCAGGCCGCGGAGATAAAGCTCCTGGAAGAAATTGCCGGCGACCTGGGCTTTGCCCTCTATTCCTTGAAGAAAGACCGGGAAAAACAAAGGGTTGAGGCGGAGCTCAAGAACCTGCAGCAGTTCCAGGAAAAAATCCTGACCAGCCTGGCCGAAGGTGTAGTGGTGGAAAATGCCCACGGCAATATAACCTATGTCAACCCGGCCCTGGAGAAGATGCTGGGCTACAGGCCCGGAGAACTCCTGGGCCAGCACTGGAGCGTGTTCATCCCGGAAGACCAGCTGGAACAGGTCAAGACCAGGTCCCGGGCCCGGCAGTCGAGGACCCGGGAACGGTACGAAACCAGGCTTAAGACCAGGGACGGCCGGTTGATCCCGGTGCTCATCCACGCCCACTCCATTTTTGAAAAGAAGAAATTCAGCGGCGTGGTCTCGGTTATCACCGATATCTCCAACCTCAAGCAAATTGAGGAAGAGTTGCGGCTGTCCAGGGAGGAGGCCCTGGCCGCCAGCAAGGCCAAGAGTGAATTCCTGGCCAACATGAGCCACGAGATAAGAACCCCGATGAACGGCATCATCGGCATGATTGAGCTGGCCCTGCAGACCGAGCTCAACGATGAACAGCTCCAGTTCCTCAAGGCCGCCAGGACCTCGGCCGAGTCGCTGCTAACCATTCTCAACGACATCCTGGACTTTTCCAAAATTGAAGCCCGGATGATTGAGCTGGTTCCGGTTGAATTCAACCTGCATAACTCCATCACCGAAATCGTGGCCACCCTGGCCCTGCCGGCTCACCAGAAGGGGCTGGAATTGCTCTGCCACGTACCGCCTTCCCTGCCTGAGACGGTGGTCGGCGACACCAGCCGCCTCCGCCAGGTACTGCTTAACCTGGTCAGCAACGCCATCAAGTTTACAGAAAAGGGCGAAGTTGAGGTTGAAGTCGAAGAACAGGCCCGAACCTCCCGGGATATAACCCTCCATTTCATGGTCAGGGACACGGGTATTGGCATTCCCCGCGATAAACTGGAAAGCATCTTCCAGCCATTTGTCCAGGCCGACGCTTCCTTCAGCCGCAAGTACGGGGGTACCGGCCTGGGCCTGGCCATAACCTCTCAGCTGGTAAACCTGATGGGCGGAAAAATCTGGGCCGAAAGCCAACCCGGGCGGGGCAGCACCTTCCACTTTACCGTCAGGCTGGGACTGGTTCCAGAGCGCCGGCCCCGGGCTGTGCCGGCCACCCTGGCCGCGGTCCACGGATTGCGGGTTCTGGTGGTGGACGACAACCAGACCAATCAGGTCATACTCAAAGAAATGCTCCAGAGCTGGCGGATGAAGCCAGAAGTTGCCTCCTCTGGACCCCAGGCCATCTCCCTGATCGGGGAAGCGCTGGGCCGGCAGGAAGGCTTCGGGCTCTTCCTCCTGGACCTGTCCATGCCGGAAATGGACGGGTTTGAACTCATTCGCAAAATAAAAGAAATCGACGGGGCCAAAGAGGTGCCCATCATCATCCTGACCTCGGCCGACCGGCTGGGCGACCTGCAGCAGGCCAAAGAACTGGGAGCGCAGGGCTACCTGGTAAAACCGGTCAGGCCCTCCGACCTGCTTGATACCATAATGGCCATCAAGGGGGCGACTTCAGTGGCCCACCGGCTGGAAGTTCCGATAACCGAACACACCCTGCCAGAGTTCCGCCGCAAGTTGAACATCCTGCTGGCCGAAGACAACCCGGTCAACCAGAAGGTGGCCATTCACCTCCTGCAGAAAAAGGGACACCGGGTAACCGTGGCCGAAAACGGCCGGCAGGCCCTGGAAATTCTCGAAAAAGAAAAATTCGACCTGGTGCTGATGGATGTCCAGATGCCGGAGATGGACGGCTTCGAGGCCACCAGGCAGATTCGCCAGCGCGAGCAATCCAGCGGTGAGCATCTGCCGGTGGTGGCCATGACTGCCCATGCCATGAAGGGCGACCGGGAAAAATGCCTGGAAGCCGGTATGGACGACTACGTGGCCAAGCCGCTTTACCCCGAAGAGCTGTACCGGGTGATTGAAAGGGCCCTGGCCCGCAAACGGTAATATCTGTAGTTTTTATTAAGACGGCTGAACGGGCTCGGTACCTGGCCAAGAAGCTGGGCCGGGACAGGATGGTAATAATTAATGATTCGGATAATAAAAAAAGGAAGGAGGATAGGGATGGCAGGAAAAAATAGCGCCCCTGCACCCATCGACCGCAAGGAAGCGCTGGAAAGAATCGGCGGAGATGAAGCCTTCCTCCAGGAGTTGCTGGGCATCTATGATGAGGAATTCCAAAAGAAATACGACGAGCTGGAAAAGGCCGTCCAGGAGAAAGACTTCCAGGTCATCAGGGAAGCCGGACATTACCTGAAAGGAGCCTCGGCCAACCTGAGCCTTCCGGCCCTGAGGGAAGCGGCCTGGAAGATGGAACAGGCCGGACAGAACCAGGACCTGAAAACGGCCAGGGAGGCTTTGGAGGCCCTGGAGAGAGAATACCGGCGCCTGAAAGATTTTTTAAAAGAGTCTGGCTGAGACCCGCTGTCTTAGAAGCGCGAGGTCGGTTTCTCCGACCTGATTATTAATGGACCGCTTAATCCCTGACGAAGTGGGGCATGGCCGTGGGAATTTCCAGGCTGAGCTCAACCAGTCCCCGGACCCGGCCGGCTTCAGTCCAAACCGTTTGAAAGATGAGTTTTTTCTGACCCTTTTTCTCGATGGTGTAAATGTTCGGTTTCCCGCTTTCCAGTATTTTTTTTATTTTTTCCTGCGACTCCAGCCGGTGACAATCCATTATATTCCTTCCGATGAGGGCCAAGCCGCCTTCGGCCTCGAAGGTTTGAGCCGCCTTCTTATTCATGTAGATGATCTTTCCTTCATCATCGGTCACGGTGATGGCTCCGGGAAATTCTTCCATCCAGTCAGGCTTCTGCATCTTGCGCTCCACGATTTTTATCGGTTGCCCTCGCGGGTCAACCTGATATAGATTTATATAAGAAATCAGGTCGGGCTGGTAGTAATTTTTGAAATTTCTGTGAAACTTCGGGTGGTGAGGGAAAAATCATGAATGGAATGACAATAAAAAGATTGGCCTTAAAAGCCAAAGACCACGGCGCTGGTCCGTTCGGGCACCGTTCAGGCTTCGCCCGCCAGATAGTCATTTTCCTTCTAAACATAATCTTGCTGGCGGTTTTTTCAATGGCCGCCGGACAAGAGGCCACTCCAGGTCCTGGACAAACCACCATGGATTCGATTGATAATTTCATTTCAAGGGCCCCGGCCGAACCGCTCAATCAGACAACCTCGGACACTCCCCTTCCTACCAGAATCAGGGAATTTCTGGCCAGAAAGCTTGGCCTGGAAAGGCTGGAAGAACTGGAAAGTGTGCTAAAACCGCTGGTCAATTCCCCGACCCTGGACCTCTACCTTCTGAGCTTCTGGCTCAGCGGTCAACCGGTCGAAGGTCTCGCTCTGTCGAGGCTGCAATTAAGACAGGCCCCGGCCGACCCCGTCCTTCTCTCCAACGCCGCCGCCTTCCTCTATGCCCTGGGGGAATACCGGCTGGCCCAGGAAGCCACCCGGGCTGCCCGACTGTCACTCCCGGACAACCCGGTGCTTTTGAATAACCTCGGCGTCCTCAGTTACACCCTGGGGCAGAAAGATGAGGCCCTGAAATATTTCCGGCAGGCCGCAAGTTATGATCGATACCAGCCCGAAGCCAACCGGGCACTTTATCTTCTGGCCCAGGTCACGACGCCCGGTGACCAACCGGCAACTTACCTGAAGAATTCCCTTCTGGGCGGTTACAGGGAATCCCTGGCCAGGAATCTGAGTGAGGTTCCGCTGCCGCTGTCCTTTCAGCAGGAAATATACCTCACCCGACCAGACCTGCCCGAAGATTTTGCCTCCTACCACCGCCTTATCCCCTTTTACCAGACGGCCTTCATCCAGATGGAAGGTAAAGAAGTGGACCTGCACAAGACGTTAGAAAGCCTGCTGGCCTCCGGGATTAACTTCCCGGAAACAGAAGCGGTGGTCCAGGGAGGGCTGGCCCTGAACTCCGCCCGGGCTTACTTTCACCTGAATGAAATCGAGGGACGGCTGGATTACCTGGAAAGGGAGATAGAACGGCCGGCCGACATGCAGCTTGCGCAGCTCCTGGCCCAGGCCAACAGCCAGGTTGATTCCCTGTGGCGCGATTACCAGAAAAGAGAAAAGGCCTGCCTGGCCCTGGACAGGGAAGAAAGGCTGGGGTGCATTCAAAAAGCCAGGGATGAATACTGCCAGCGCTACCGGCAACAGGCCGAATATTTTTACCAGAGATACAGGAAAACGGTTCTGAATTACTTCCAGCAATCGGAACCTGTACTCAATAATTTCGTCAACAGTTTCTACTTCTGGGTCCGCTACCTGCCCGAAGAGCAGAGACTGAGGAAGAGAACCGAAGCCGAGCTCCGGGTCTGGCGCCTTTACCAACGGCTCTGGGAAAAAACTTTCCTGATGCTGACCAAGCTCACCCCTCCGGCCTTCAAGGACTGTCTGCCCGGCCTGCCCCTGGAAGCGGAAAGCCCGGCCGAACCGGTTATAACTCTATACGACCCGTTCTCGGCCATAAACCTGGATTACCAGGACGAGTGGCTGACTTTCAGGGTCCGGGCCGATAGAGTTATATTTTATTTTTCTGATTCATTCCGGCTGGCCACGACGGGCGGGCAGCCACCTCTGTCAACCATTCATCTTTACCCGGCCGAAACTTCGGGCCTGAAGCCCCTTTACCTGGTGCTGGATGGGCAGGGCAAACTCTGCGATGTGGGAGAACTCGGGCCCTGGTCTTACGCCGGGCTGAGCACGCCCACCTCCTGGAGACTCCTCATCAACCTCAGTCTGCCGGAGCCGGTAAAAAACTGATGGACAGGCCTTTTCCTTTCCTGATAACATAGAAAAAATTTTTTTAGAGGCAGGTTTGAAACATGGACAGTAAAGAAAAAGCCCGTTTCCCGAAAACCTTCTGGACGGCCAACACCATCGAGCTGTTTGAAAGGGCGGCCTACTACTCCATGGCCTCCTTCATGGTCATCTACCTGAAGGAAGTCCTGGGCATGTCTCCGACCTTCGCCACCTTCCTGAACGGTTCGCTGCTCTGGGGACTTATCTACTTCATGCCGATCGTTTCCGGAACGCTGGCCGACAAGTACGGCTTCAAGCGTTCGCTGAGCCTGTCCTTCCTGATGCTCTTTTTCGGTTACCTGATAATGGGCAACGTCCAGAAGTTCTGGCCGGCCCTGGCCGGCGACCGGGGCAGTGCCATAAATTACACCGTCCCGGTGGTGGTGGCCATTGTCCTGATTGGCCTGGGCGGCTCCATCGTCAAGCCCTGTATCGCCGGCACCATCCAGAAAACCTCGGGGCTTTATGCCACCCTCGGCTTCGGCATTTTTTACATGGTCATTAACATCGGCTCCATCACCGGCCGCGGCGTTTCTTATTTCATCAGGACCAACCTGGGCATACCGGCCATCTTCACCTACGCCTCAACAGTTTTTATCTTCATCGGGTTGCTGGTGGTGCTTTTCATTTACCGTGAACCGGAATATGTGAGCGATGGCCTGAAAGACGGGCAGCAGGTTAAAAAGAAAACTCTTAAGGAAGCCATCCTGGGAATTTTCATAGTGCTGGGCAACCTGAAGTTTGTCTTCTTCCTGGTGGTCATTGCCCTCTTCTGGTTTCTCTACGTCCAGCTCTATAACCTCATACCCCTCTTCCTCAGGCATATCGACCCCAACGCCCCGGTGGAGCTCTATACCCTGGCCAACCCGCTGATGATTGTCTGCTTCCAGCTGCTCATTACCAGGCTGGTCAAGAGATGGACACCGGTGAAATCCATACTGCTGGGCGTGGGAGTGACCACGGTTGGCATGCTGCTTAATATCCTGCCAGTCCTGCTTTATTCTGACATCAGCCACCGGGTTTCTCTGGCCGGGCTGGCCATCCCCATTGCCGGAATTTTCCTTCTAATCAGCATTGCCTCCATGGCCGTGGGCGAAATGATGGCCTCCCCGCGAATCTATGAATACATCGGCCGGATTGCTCCCAAGGGTGAAGAAGGCCTTTACCTGGGTTACGCCAACCTGCCCGTGGCCATAGGCAGCATCCTGGGTGGACCGCTGGGCGGGGCCCTCTACCAGAAACATATCGCCAGCCCGCTCCAGGCCGGGCAGTCGCCGAATTACATCATCATCTGGGCGACCATCGCCTTCCTGGGGGTGTGCTCCATGGCCGGGCTGGCCATCTACGACCGGCTCCTGGCCAGGGATAAGTCACGATAGGTGCGGGAACTAATCTTGTCCCGAGGCTGGGCCTCGTAACTTAATTTAGCAGGATAAGAATAATTTAATCTAAAAACTTAATTGATGACTCCGCTCCTGGGAAATTAAAGACTATTAATCTAAGCCGGGGTTAAAGATAGCCGTCCACGGCAGAGACCAGAAACGGAAACGTAAAAAGAAGCAAAAAAACCGATAATCGAATCAATCATTCGCCCTGAAGGCACGGGCCGGGGAAACTCACAGTCGATCAGTCGCAAAAAGAAACTCCTCTGCCGGGCCGGTCCTCAACTTTAGAATTGCCAGGGGTCAGGCCCTTCAGGCCATTAATTGCCGAACCTGGGGTTGACCACCCCGGAATAGATGGAACCAAAAGTATAATTTACACCAAGATAGATCCCGTAGCTGTAAGCCGTGGCCAGGGCTTTCCTCTGCAGCAGGATGTCCTCCAGGCTCAGGTCGCCCTTGGCCAGGTAAATCTGGTCCTTAATCTTGGCAAACCGGCCGGAAATTCCCACGGAAAAGCCGCGGTAGAGCCTCAGGTTGAGGCTGGTGTTGAAGACCAGGTGGTTCTTGCTGAAATCATGAAAATAGTGAAAGCCTTCCAGCGAGGCATAGACGTTACCCCAGGGTTCCTTGACTTCCAGGGTGACCGAGAGCGTTTCGCCCAGCAGTGCTTCCCGGGTCTTATCGTATATGGTTTCCTCCCGGTAGTAGTTGAGGTTGAAGCCCACCCGGTACAGGAAGCGCAGCTGGCGCCGGGTTGATTCCGAGTAGGGGAAATAGTTGTACTCGATGGCCGGGGCCGGGTTGAGGTTGAGGTTGATGTTGTTATAGGTGGACGAGGAGGCCCCGACCCAGCCGCCCACTGACCAGTGGTTGCTGATGGAATAAACCATCAGGGCGGACAGGCTGAAGCTTCGCTGGTTAGAGGTGATGATGCTGGTCACCTCGTCTTCGGTAACCTTGAACCGGCTGCTGTTAAAACTCCCGGACAGGCCGGAGCGGAATTTCAATTTCTCGGTCACCCGGCTGGCACTCAGGTTGCTGTGCAGGGAGAAAAAGTTCTTGGTCTCTTCGCCCGACAGGCTGCCTGAAAGCCCCAGGTTAAAGACCCAGAAATTCCAGGGGTCTTCCACTTCGGCCGGGGGCTGACGTCTCTCAAAATCTATTCTCAGGTAATCGCCCAGGTCGGTCTTGGCCAGGTAGGGCACCAGACCCACCTTCAGCACCCGGACCAGGCCCTTTCGTTCAGTATCGGCCGAGTCCGTCCTGGAGGAAACATACTTCAGCGTGTGGTGGACGTCATAAAAGTTGTTGCGGCCGATAAAATTCAGGGTGTACTCGCGGCCGCCGCCGGCGGTGCCCTCAATGGTGATCAGGATATGGACATCGGCCTCGGTTCGTTCCCTGACGAAACTGACAAAACTCAACTCAGAGCGGATATAGTTCATATCGCACTGGTGGCAGTCGATAAAGACCCGGGGCGGCTCCTGGACCACCCGGGGAATCCGGTCCTGGGCCGGTGACAGGACGGGTATCAACAGGATCAAGCTGATCAGAACTGGATAAAACCTGCAAGCTTTCATGCCGGTTCTCCTTCGGTCCGGCCTGCCGCCATGTTCCCCGGTATCCTGCGGCCAGTCAGGGGCAGAGTGACAAGCGGGGCAGCGGGTTATTTTTTTCTTTTCAGGCTCTGTTCTTCTAACTGCCGGATGAAGTCAGTGCTGGGTCCGCGGTATTCTGGCCCTACCCCGGCGCTGGAAACGGGAATATGCCCCGAGGTCCGGAACCAGTCTTTGACCTCGCTGCTGAACAGGTCAAACAGCAGTTTCAGCCCAAATATTGTGCCCAGGGGAAAAAGCACCAGCAGAATAACAGCCAGAACAAGTGAGGCCGGCCAGGCCCAGCGACGGGCGGCTTTAATCCCCGAAGCGGTTTTCAACCCGGCCAGGGCGAATAACAAGGAACCCATGGCCAACCACAACCCGAATTTCTCAAAGAAATCGGCGCCGGCCAGCTGCCGCAGCTCTCCACCGGAACCAAGGTTAAGGCGGGCCAGGATCAGCAGACCCAGGCTGACCAGGAAGGTAACCAGGCCGAGGACTGCAAAAACCCTGATTATCTTCCGGTCCAGGCTGACTCTTTCGGGCATCTTTATAACCTGCTGGTCTTCTATTGTACTCGAGTTGGGGCTGGATTCAAGACTTAAGATTGGATAAAATCAGCCCGGTGGCCAGGGAAGAGCAGTTTCGCCGGGCCAGACGGCTGGCTGTTTCAATCTTTAAGGGCAGCTGGCGACTATTATGATAAAGAATAACCCGGAGCGGTTGTTATGAGGTGAGCCATGAAAAAACTTATGATGATTATCCTGTTATCAATTGTCCTGAGCGCCGCGCTTTCGGCCGATGTTTATATCAAGACCGTGACCAAGGCCGACCCCATCAACGCCATGGGCCAGAGCATTCCGGCCAAGGAGAGCATTTCCGAACAGTGGATAAGCGACGACTTCTATTTTGTGGAAACCGGGACGCAGTTGGCCTACCTCTATGATTACAGGCAAAACCTCATCTACCTGATTTCGCACCGGACCAAATCTTACCTGGAGCTCAGGCCGCCGGTTGATTATACCAGCCTTCTTCCCCCGGAGCTGGCCCCGATGGCCCAGGCCCTGGAACAGATGACCATCTCGGTCGAGCCCACCGGCGAAACCAAGATCATCAACAACATCAGGTGCCAGGGTTACCGGCTTCAGATGACCATGATGATGTACCCGGTGGAAATAAATATCTGGGCTTCGACAGAACTGCCGGTCAACCTCAAATACTTTCTGGACAAGGTCTGGCCGGAATTCATGAAGCTGGAGCTCCGGGCCGCCGGCCAGGCTGTGGCCGAGCTGAGTAAGGTCAAGGGCCTGTGGATATTCCAGGAAAGCAAAGCCCAGATAATGGGCATGGAAGTAAAATCAAGGTCCGAGGTGGTGGAAATCAGCAAGAAAACACCATCCAAGGGCATCTATGCCTTGCCCCAGGGCTACCGGAAAAAGGACCGGCTGGAGATGGCCGACCTCCAGGGTTTCTGAGCCCAACCCGCTCCTTGTCCGAAGATATCTGAATATAAAAAAAGGACTGTTCCCCACTTTATTATTTTTTATTTTCTGTTCCGGGATTAAATCCGCAGTCCCGGGTTAACTTCGAACATTACTCAAACTCCTTCTCCCCTGCCTTGATTTTTGCCGGGGGTGGCATTATCCTTACCCTATGAAAGCAGAAGATAAAATCCGGGTCCGTTTCGCTCCCAGCCCCACCGGCTACATCCACGTAGGCAATGCTCGCACCGCCCTCTTTAACTGGCTGTTTGCCCGGCAGAAGGGCGGAGTCTTTGTCCTCCGGGTGGAAGATACCGACATCGAAAGGTCCCGGGAAGAATACGAGCGCAACCTGATCCAGGACCTGCGCTGGCTGGGTCTGGACTGGGACGAAGGGCCGGATGTCGGCGGGGATTTCGGACCCTACAGGCAGTCAGAAAGACTGGAACTTTACCACAAATATGCCGTCCAGCTCCTGGAAGAAGGCAAGGCCTATTACTGCTTCTGTACCGCCGAAGAGCTGGAAAGCCAGAGACAGGCCGCCCTGGCCGAAGGCCGGATGCCGGTCTACAGCGGCAAGTGCCGGAACATCCCCCTTGATGAAGCCCGTCGGCGCCTGGCCGCGGGAGAGGAAGGAGCCATCCGGCTTAAAGTCCCGGAGGAAGGCCTGGTCCAGTTTGAAGACCTGGTCCGGGGCCTGGTGGAGTTTGACCTGAAACTCATCGGCGACCCGATCATCGTCAGGTCGAACGGCATGCCGGCCTACAATTACGCCGTGGTCATAGACGATGCCCTGATGAACATCACCCATGTCATCAGGGGCGAAGACCACGTCAGCAACACCCCGCGCCAGATACTCCTCTACCAGGCGCTCGGCTGGAAGCTTCCAGTGTTTGCCCACCTGTCCATGGTCATGGGCAAGGACAATACCAGGCTGAGCAAGCGCCACGGGGCCACCTCCGTGGACCAGTTCCGCCGCGATGGTATCCTGGCTGAAGCCCTGTGCAACTATCTTTCCTTCCTGGGCTGGTCCCCGCCCGAAGGAAACGAAGTCCTGCGCCTCGAAGAACTGGTCAGGCTGTTTGACCTCGGCCGGGTCAGCCGCTCAGCCGCCATTTTTGACTACGAGAAGCTTCACTGGTTGAACCGGCAGCACATTAAACTCCTCAGCCCGGAGAAAAAGCTGGAGCTGGCTCTCCCCTACTTACAGGAAGCCGGGCTGGTTGGTAAAGAACTGGCCCCGCCCCAGAAGGACTGGCTGAAAAGGGCGGTGGAAATTCTGATAGAAGGTGTCGACAAGTTCTCCGAACTTCCGCAAAAATTCTTGCTGCTATTTGATTTTGACCCGGGGAAAATGGACGATGAGGCCCGGGAGATAATCCAGGCCGACTCGGCCAGAAAAGTGCTAACTGCCTTCATCCAGAAAACGGAAGGGCTTAAAGAATTCAATTACGAAATCTTCGCCGGGATCACCGGGGCCATCAAGAAAGAAACCGGCATCAAGGGCAAGGACCTGTTCCACCCGCTGCGGGTGGCTCTCACGGCCAGGGCTTCCGGCCTGGAACTGGATAAATTCATCCCGCTGGTGGAAGAAGGGGCCAGGCTGGATTTTCCCAGGAAAATTAAGGGCTGCCTGGAAAGAATAAGGGAAATCTCTTACTTGCTGCAGGTTTAGCCATGGAACCAAAAGACAGGTTAGGCCGGCTCAATCCCATAATTGAATTCCTTAAATCCTCCCCGGGACGGCTGAACAAAATCTTCATACAGAAAGAAAAGGGACATTACCGGATTTCAGAAATAATCCGCCTGGCCAAGGCCAACCATATTCCGCTGGTTTTCGCCCCGAGGGAAAAGCTGGATAACCTCTATCCCCATCACCAGGGGGCGGTGGCCCTCCTGGCCGAAAAAGAATACCTGGACCTGGAAGACCTGCTGGTCACTGACCATCCGGCTTTCCTGGTCGTTCTGGACGAGGTGGTTGACCCCCAGAACGTCGGAGCCATCATCCGCAGCGCCGAGGGAGCCGGAGCCAACGGCCTCATCATGCAGGAACGGCACTCGGCCGGGTTGACCTCAACCGTGGCCACGGTGGCCGCCGGCGCCCTCTCCCACCTGAAGGTGGCCAGGGTGACCAACATCGCCCGGGCCATAGAGCGTCTCAAAGAAAAGGGCCTCTGGGTGGTGGGTGCGGCCGGGGAAGCCAGGACCAGGTGGTATGAGTTCGATTATACCCGGCCGGTGGCCGTGGTCCTGGGATCCGAAGGCTACGGATTGCGGCCAAATATCAAGAACAAGTGCGATGCCCTGCTCTCGCTGCCGATGCTGGGCCAGGTTCAAAGCCTGAACGTCAGCGCCGCCGCCGCGGTTTTCTTTTATGAAGTGGTGCGCCAGAGGCTGCTGGCCGAGAGAAACAAGTAATTTTACTGACCGGGAGCCCTGCGCTCAGAGAGTCTGGTGGCAAACCCGGTTTTCTCCCGCCAACGTTATTTATCCCAAAAAACTGCACGGTTTTTCTGGTCATAAAATGGAATTGACCCGGGGGTCTTATAACGAAGTATTAATTATTCTCGGAGCCGGGTGGCCCGACCTGCTTCGGCCAGGGCGGGTCGAAGCGATTCTGTCCCGTTTCCATCAGGAATTCATCACACTGTCCAGGAAAATCTTTTCCACGTCAGGAGTCGGAACCTCTTTCAATGCAGCCGCCACCCGCTCATCGCGGAGCAGCGGTTCCAGCTCCAAGCTGGTAAAGTAGCCGAGGGATTTATCGCCAACATCGGTCTGGAGTAGTGTGTTAACCCGCTCGGCCACGGCTGGATTCTGCTTAACTGCCTGATAAAGCCTCCAGGCGGTCTTGAGCTTTTCTATTTCTCCGGCGCAGACGATTCTCCCCTTATTGATAAGTATCACCTCGTCGCAGACCTTTTCCACCTCGGGCAGAAGATGGGAAGAGAGAAAAATCGTACTCCCTTTTTCTTTAAGCTCCAGGACCAGGTTCCTGATCTCGTACATAATCAACGGGTCCAGACCGGTATAGGGCTCGTCAAAGACCAGGAACTCCGGCTGGCCGAGGGTGGCCACCCCGAAGGCCACCTTCTGCACCGTTCCCTTGGATAAGTTCTTGATAGCCCGGTCCAGGTGTTCTTCGAGCTTTAGTTTTTCGGCCAGGCTGACGGCCAGGCCGGAGGCCTGCTTTCTGTTCAGCCCCTCATTCCTGGCCACAAAATAGAAGGTTTCCCGGACCGTAAGAAACGGGTAGAGGCTGGCCATTTCCTGGAGGTACCCGATTTTCGGCTTCTTCCTTCTGACACCAGCTTCCTTTGCCGGGAAATATTCCACCCGCCCGGCCTGCGGTTTTAGAAACTCCAGGATGATCCTCAAGGTGGTGGTCTTCCCGGCGCCGTTGGGGCCAAGAAAACCGGTGAGTTTCCCCGGCTTTATAGAAAAATCCACTCCCCTCAGGGCTTCCTTGCCACGCCTTCTCAGAAATCCTTCCGTGTAGGTCATCTTCAACCCGGAAACGCGGAGCCGGACCCGCCCCTCATCCGGTCCGGCCAGAACCAGGTTCTTTTTCCTGGCCCTGGAACGGAAGAGCCAGAAGGCCCAGAGAATAAAGCCGGCCGCGCCGGCCAGCAGCAGAGCCATCTGCCAGGCCACCGGCCTGGCCCAGACCGGCGCCACGAGAAGCCAGGCTGCGGTTTTCCATTGGAATTTGTCCAGCCCGCCACTCGCTATGTACCTCAGCATCTCAAAATATTTTTCTGAAAAATAAAGGGAGAAGACCTCGATGACCATGATGGCCGCAAAGTTTATGACCCCTCTAAACCTACCGGCCAGGAAGAAACCGGCCGCACTGAAATAGATGGCCTGCACCAGCCCGCGCCCCAGGAGCCGCAGGAGATAGACAACCGAAGAGAGTTCCCCGTTTATAGCCAGGCCAGCCAGAGCGGCCAGTCCGACCACCACATAGGCCATGAAGATCAGCAGAAACAGGCCGAGAAGCTTCCCCCAGAACAGGCAGGAAATCCTGACCCGGCTGAGGAAGGGGTCGATCTGCCTGGACTCAAACTCGTCAAAGACAAGCCCGCCGCTGAGCAGAACGGCCAGAAAGGCAAAAAGGGCTCCCATATTCTTGGCCCCTTCTTCCGGGCTCCTGGTCACAAATATCAAGTACAGGCAGTACAGAAGGAAGGCGGCTACGACGATTACCGATATGGTATTAGTCCTGAAAATCTTTTTCCAGGTGACCTTGGCTACTTCCCAGAGCATCCCTTCCTCCTTTTTGATGGATTGATTTTAATCAGGCACGGGCCATCTTCCTGACGGTCCGAAGGAGCGAATGAACCAGGGTCCTGACCGCACAGGACCAGAGGCGGGTGTAAGACCAATGGAGTAAAGAACGAGTGCCCGGTATTTTCTGGTTTTAAGTCCGCCCCCCGGCATCGTCATAAATCCATAAGCAAGGCGTAAGCTCCGGCCTGTTAAGCCTATTATCGACGGACGGGATTTGAGCTTCAAGAATTTTTTTCTGTCACAGCTCGAGAAAGGTCGAGTGGACCAGAAACCTCCTGCAAGAAATTTTTTTCCTTGTTCGGTCTGCGTTCGCCCTATTCTCCTGGCACCGATCATTTTAATCCGGGACACCGGGCTTAAAAACCCGGGATGACTTACCGCGCGGCTAACAGGAAGGGGGCTCCTCCCCGGAGCCCCCGCCCCCTCAGGCTGTTTCCCTTTCGGTTCCCGGATCATCGTCCTTCACCGTACCCGCACCACCAAGGGCCTGCCCTTACCTGGAAGAAGCCAGGCCGGGCCAACCTGAGATTAATTTCCAGGCACAGCTTAAGAACACCTCCGGCTTCCATTCTTTTAAGAAGACGCTGGCGGCCGGGGGAATTTCTCACGGGTAGAAAAAATACTGAAAATGGCCCGCTTACTCTTTATTTGCCTTAATTCGATACCCTTAAATCAAAACTTAATCAGTTAAGCCATGGCCGTAGCTTGGACGAGCCGGGCCCATAGGCCCCTAAAGCCTGGTTCCGTTGCCTTCCTGCAAAGTTCTGGATAGGCAGAGTATTTGTTAGTTGTCGTTGCTGGATTGGTTTCCCCCTTTCCATTAAAAGTATTAATAAAATTATTAAGGGAGGAAGCCCCTCTTTTTCATGTCCCAACCTGATAATTCTCCCCGCTTCCTCACCCCCCATCCCTATGGACTGACTACCGCCCCGTCGCTTCCATATACTCCCCTTCCTCTGGATACCATGTCTAAACCTGAGAGAACGGCTGACTTGACATAACCCGCTGGCTGTCTTTAATATACTCTGGACGCCGGTTTTCTGATAAAATTATCCAGAAGAGAGAAGGCATGAAAGAAAAGCTCGATTTTTATTCCCTGGAGCGACCCATCATTGCCCTCAAAGAGCAGATAGAAGCCCTGGAGGGCAGCGAGGACTCCAACCGCCGGGAAAAAATTGCCGCCCTCAAGGCCCAGATCGAAAAGGAATGGGAAAAAATTGTTCCAAAACTGACCGCGGTCCATATCGTCCAGATCGCCCGGCATCCCAAGAGACCCTACACCCTGGACTATATCAAGGCCCTTTTCCAGGACTTCATGGAATTTCACGGCGACCGGCGCTTTGCCGATGACCCGGCTATCGTGGCCGGCCTGGCTTTCTACAAGGGACAGACCGTGGCCGTCATCGGCCACCAGAAGGGCCGGACCACCAAGGCCCGGATAGAGCGCAACTTCGGCCAGCCCAACCCCGAGGGCTACCGCAAGGCCCTCCGGATCATGCAGATGGCCGAGAAATTCGGCTTTCCGGTAATTACCTTTGTTGACACCCCCGGAGCTTACCCCGGAATAGGGGCCGAAGAGCGGGGCCAGGCTGAAGCCATCGCCTACAACCTGAAAGTCATCTCCAGGCTGAAGACCCCCATCGTCAACGTTATCATCGGCGAGGGGGGAAGCGGAGGCGGACTGGGAATAGGCTTTGGCGACGCCCTGCTGATGCTGGAATATGCCTTTTATTCCGTTATCTCCCCCGAAGGCTGCGCCGCCATCCTCTGGAAGGACCAGGGGCCCACGGCCGTGGAACAGGCCGCGGAAAACCTGGGGATCCGGGCCCAGAAGTTATTCGAGCTCGGCATCATCGACAAGCTCATTCCCGAGCCGCCGGGCGGAGCCCACATTGACTACGAAACCACCTTCAAGAATGTGGATAAACATCTCAGCCAGACCCTGAAGAAGTTGCAGCAGATGAGCCTGGATGACCTGCTGGCTGAACGCTACCGGAAAATCAGGCGCCAGGGCGTCTTTGAAACAAAATAAACACAGGGTCAGGCCCCGACCGGAAGCAGAGGAGAAAAAATCCAGGACATGAGTACCGACCAGCCGAAAAAAGAAATCAGCGCCATCAAGGGCACTCACGACATCCTTCCCGGGGAAGTCCGCCTCTGGCAGGTGGCTGAAGCCCGGGCCAGGGAAATCTTCGAGCTCTACGGCTACCGCGAGCTCCGGGCCCCGGTGATCGAGCCAACCGAGCTGTTCGAGAAGGGCACCGGAGCCTCGTCCGATATCGTTACCAAGGAAATGTACACCTTCACCGACAAGGGCGGGCGCTCAGTCACCCTCCGGCCGGAATACACCCCTTCGGTGGTCCGGGCCATCATCGAACACCGCCTGGACCTGCAGAGCCAGCCCCTCCGCTATTACTACATGGGTCCAATGTTTCGCTATGACCGGCCGCAGAAAGGACGTTACCGCCAGTTTCACCAGATCGACATTGAAGTCTTCGGGGAAAAGGACCCGGCCGTGGACGCCGAAATCGTGGAAATGGCTCACCACCTCCTCGCCCGGCTCGGCGTGGAGAACGTTCTGACCCTGGTCAACTCGGTCGGCTGCAAGCAATGCCGGCCGGCCTACGGCCGGGAGTTGAGGCAGGCCGCCCTGGCCGCCCGGGACAGGCTCTGCCCCGATTGCCAGAGAAAGGCCGAGGTCAACCCGCTTAGAATCTTCGACTGCAAGAACGAGACCTGCCAGCAGGTGGCTTCAGGATTTCCCCTTATCATCGATTTTCTGTGCGAAGAATGCCGCGACCATTTTCAGAAGTTCAGGGATTACCTGGACCTTTTCGGGATTAAATATAAGGTCGAGCCCACCCTGGTCCGAGGCCTCGATTACTACACCAAGACCGCCTTTGAAATAGTGGCCGAAGACCTGGGTGCCCAGAACGCCATCTGCGGCGGCGGCCGCTACGACGATATGGTCCGGGAGTTCGGCGGCCCCGACCTCTGCGGCATCGGCTTCGCCATGGGGATGGAACGTTTGCTATCTGTAGCCCGGATAGAAGTTCCCAAAGACAGCTTCGTCTATTTTGCCTACCTCGGCGACCTGGCCAAAAAAGAAAGCCTGCGGCTGGCCCGGGCCCTCCGGTCCGAAGGTATAGAATGCCTGGTCGAGTTCAGGGACCGGGGGATGAAAGCTCACTTCAGCCGGGCCAACAAGCTGGGGGCCGACTGGGTGCTGATCATCGGCGAGGATGAGCTTAAAAAGGGAAAATACCAGCTTAAAGACATGGTCAATTCCCGGCAGTTTGAGGGCTCAGCCCTGGAGCTGGTGGGAATCATCAAGGGTAAGAAAATTCTGGAAATAGGCTGAAACACACAGGGAAAAACATGGCCAATTCAGACAGAAACGGGGAATTGTGGACACGAACTGACTACTGCGGCGAACTGCGAGCCAAAGACGCCGGGCGCCGGGTGGTCCTGGCCGGCTGGGTACAGCGGGTCCGGGACATCGGCAGCCTGGTCTTCGTGGATTTGCGTGACCGGACTGGCCTGGTACAACTGGTGGTGAGAAGCGACCGGCCGGAACTTTTGGAACAGGCCAAGAAATTGCGCGGCGAGTCTGTCATCCAGGTCCGCGGACTGGTTAATAAAAGGGAGCCCGAGGCTACCAATCGCGAACTTCCCACCGGAGAGATCGAGGTGGAAATCGAGGGCCTGGCCCTTCTCAACCAGGCGGAAACCCCGCCCTTCGTCATCTCCGACCCGCCCCAGGCTTCCGAAGAGCTCCGGCTTAAATACCGTTACTTGGACCTGCGGCGGCCGGCCATGCAGAGAAATGTCATCCTGCGTCACCGGGCGGCGCTGCTCACCAGGAACTTCTTGAGCGACCGGGGCTTCCTGGAAATAGAAACCCCGTTTCTGACCAAGTCCACGCCGGAAGGAGCCCGCGACTACCTGGTGCCCAGCCGGATTCATCACGGCAAGTTTTATGCCCTGCCCCAGTCGCCCCAGCAATTCAAGCAAATCTTGATGGTCTCGGGCTTTGACCGCTACTTTCAAATTGTCAGGTGCTTCCGGGATGAAGACCTGAGAGCCGACCGCCAGCCGGAATTCACCCAGATTGACATCGAGATGAGCTTTATCCGGAGAGAAGAGCTTTTTGAAATTATCGAAGAACTGATGGTGGAATTTTTTGCCCTCGGTGGTTATCGAGCCAGCCGACCTTTCTTGAAACTGAGCTACGATGAGGCCATGAACCGGTATGGCTCGGACAAGCCCGACCTGAGAGATGAAATAGCCATAGAGGACCTGACCGAAATTGGCCAAACCTCAGGCTCGGAACTCCTCAGCGGAATAATCCAGAAAGGCGGAGTGCTCAAGGGACTCCTGGTCAAGGGCGGCGGTAGCTTTTCCCGCTCCCGGCTGGACAAGCTGCAGGAAGAAGCCAAATCACTGGGCGCCGGTGGCTTAATCTGGATTAAAAAAGCAGAAGGCGCCCTGAAGAGTTCCCTGAAGCTGGAACAGGTCAAGCTCCAGGCCATCTGGCAGGCCCTCAAGGCTGAAGATTCAGACCTGGGACTGCTGGTGGCTGCCGAGAAGGCCACTGCCGTCAGGGTGCTGGGCGAATTCCGCAAGAATTTAATCCTGGAAAAAATTAAAGACGGCCGCCTGGATAAGTCCAGGCTGGCTTTCTGCTGGGTCACTGACTTTCCGCTCTTTGAATGGAGCGAAGAAGAGCAGAAAATTGTTTCCATGCACCACCCTTTTACCTCACCCAACCCGGACGACCTGGCTTACTTGGAAACCGACCCCTTCAAGGTTAAAGCCCTGGCCTACGACCTGGTGCTCAACGGTTATGAAGTGGGCGGCGGCTCCATCCGAATTCACCAGCCGGAAATCCAGGCCAAAATATTCAAGATACTCGGCCTGACCCCCGACCAGACCCGGGAAAAATTCGGGTATTTTTTGGAAGCACTGAAGTACGGCGCCCCACCCCACGGCGGCATTGCCCTCGGTTTTGACCGCCTGGTGATGCTCCTCTGCGGCGAAGAATCCATCCGGGAAGTCATCCCCTTCCCCAAGACCACCAGCGCCCTGTGCCTGATGACCGGCTCCCCCTCGGAAGTTGACCCCCGCCAGCTGGAAGAGCTCGGCCTGGAAATCAAGAAGCCAAGGTAAAATGAACAGAGGTCATGAACATTCCTTCCTTTTGCCTTTCGGGCAGAAGCTAATTCATATAACCACAACCCAGAATGCCGTGGCCTGTTCCCCGCCACCCCTGCTCTAACCAGGGTCTGTGAGGGACCGCAAAGAAGCTGTTGGGCCTAAGATTTTTCGACCCGGCTTTCCATCACCTGGGCCCTGTCGAAATCATCCAGTGTCCGGTACTTCTTCCAGAATTCCCGGCTGGTCCCGGCCACAACGCCGCTCAGCACAAAAAGGGCAATCAGGTTGGGAATGGCCATCAGAGCATTGGCGATATCACCGACATAAAATACGAGCTGGATCGAAATCAGGGCCCCGATAAAACCGAGCGCGATATATATGACCCGGTAAATCTGTGTTACGCGCAGTCCAAAGAGGAATTTCATGCATTGCTCGCCATAGTAATACCAGCCGATGAGGGTTGTGTAACCGAACAAGAAAGAACCTATGGCTACCGTGGCACTGCCGATGATTCCAGCCTCGGAGGCAAAGGAGGAGGCGGTCAGAGCCGTACCCTGGATGGCATCTGCGGCCTTTTTTGCCTGCCAGAGTCCGGTCGAGAGATTGATCAGGGCGGTAAAAGAGCAGACCACTATGGTATCCACGAAAACCTCGGCCACGCCCATCAGTCCCTGGTGAATAGGCGACTTGGCTTGAGCCGCGGCATGGGCGATAGGCGCACTGCCCAACCCGGCTTCGTTGGTCAGCAGCCCGCGGCGGAAACCCATCTGCATGGCCATCTTGACAGTGTAGCCGATGGCCCCGCCGGCCATGGCATATGGCTTGAAAGCATGCGTGAAAATAAGGGCGAAAACCTTGGGCAGGACGCTAACATTGGAGAGGATGACGAAGGTACCCACTATGATGTAAAGAAAGATCATCACCGGGACGACCCGCTCGGCCACAGCTCCAATCCTCTTTATTCCTCCGATGATGACGATGCCCACAAAAAGGGTAATGACCACGGCGCTGACAATCTTGGGAACGCCAAACTGGCTTTCGAAGACCATGGCCATCTGGTTGGCCTGCATCATGTTGCCCGTTCCGAAAAGAGCGGCAAAAGCGCCACAGATGGCAAAAGCGGGAGCCAGGATAGCCGCAAATTTCTTATGGGTGAAGCCATTCTTGATGTAATACATCGGGCCACCCGCGATCTTACCGTCAGGATAATGTTCGCGGTATTTGACCCCGAGCAAAGCCTCTGAATACTTGGTGGCCATGCCCAGGAAACCGCAGATCCATAGCCAGAAAATAGCCCCGGGGCCACCCGTGGTCAGGGCAAAGGCCACTCCGCCGATATTGCCATTCCCGACCGTCGCGGCCAGGGCAGTTGACAGGGCCTGGAAGGCAGAAACATCCCCCTCTCTTTTTTCCTTTTTCCCTTTATGGAGAAGGCCGGCGAACATGATCCGGAAGGCATCACCCAGATGCCGGAACTGGACAAAGCCGGTTCGGATGGTCAGCCAGATTCCCGCTGCCAGGAGGAAAAAAAGCAAGACGGACCAAATGTTGTAAGCTGTCTTATCAACCCAGCTTGAGAGGTTTGCCAATAAGCCTTCCATCAAAGCCTCCTTTAAAACATAAGTGTCAAGAAATCGACCGTAAATCTAAGGAAAGTGCTGCAGATTTTTATCCAGGGCAAGATATAATTTCACGGCTGCTATCTATAGCACAACTCATATCAGGTTATCAACAAGTTGGACGGGAACCTGGCAAACCCACTGCTGGTCAAAGCAGCCTGGCAATTAGCCTCCTGAGAATTATATTCGCCCTTAGATAAAGAGCGCACCCAAAATCATACGAATCGTTTAACTCCTGGTGTCTCACGACCAGAATTTATGCGCGCCATTTCACCCACAATTAATGGAATCTTTTTGGCAATGATGGCACAGCAAATTAATGGAGGCCTGCCAAGGACTCGACGGCTTTCGGCCCGAGGTCTTAGCGGAGGCCGAACTTCAATCCTATACTCAGTAGCAGGACCCGGCTCCTTATGGTCGAATAATACTCCAGGGTTCCCGTTCCCTGGCTCAGGTTTTTCAGCCCGTGAAAATAGCAGACCTCAACGAAGGGGCTGACCTCGTCCAGCCTGAACTCAAGTCCGGCCCCGGCCACCAGGCCAAGGTCCATCTTTTTAGTATTCGGCTTCAGGTCAGAATCCGGCCCACCGGAAGTGGAGCCGAAAGACTGGCCCCGGTGGCTCAAGATCAGGGCCAGTTCATAGCCGGCCAGGAGGTACGGGGCAATTTTCAGGTTCGGTCCAATTTTCACCAACCCGGTCTGGCTCAGGGTACCCAGCCTGTAATAATACGAGCCGGTCTTGGTATCCAGGTAATAGATCTCAAGCTCCGAACCTTTCTGAAGGTAGCCCAGTCCGAGGATGAAGCTGAGCGGAACCCGTGGCACTATTAATTCCAGGCCGGCTCCCAGTCCGATCCCGTTTCTCCAGTCATTCTTATAACCGATTTCCGGGATGCCGACAGGCACAGGAAGGCCCTGATACCGGCTCAAGGCCAGCCCGCCCCAGGCCCTGAAACCGGTCTGAAGGCCAGCTGGATAAGCTGCCGTGACCAGACCAAAGACCAGAATTAAGACCAAGATTTTCTGGCGCATGGCCTACCCTCCCAAAAATATCATCATACAAATCAAAGGTCGCTTATACTGGCTCACTCCCAGTTTGACGAGTTTATAGCCGATTTCCGGTAAAGCACACCCCCGCGGCTGCCCCGCATACCAGGCCGAATCCAGGCCTCTCCAGAGCCTGATGGCGGGCCTGACTTCAGCCGGCAGGGCCGTGGCCAAAACAGAAAAAATTAGGATAAATAGCAGTGCTTTTTTCGTTTCGATTCTCCTCTCCTTAAAATAAAGAGGAAGACCGCCCCCTGTCAAGGAATCATAGGCCTGGCGATTCTTACCTGGTCCACTCCGGGCTGTAGCCGGGCTTCTCCCCGGGCAAAAATAAAAAGGGCAGCCCGCAGGCTGCCCTCTCCTCATCAAATCTTCCGCGGCTTATACTAAGCCAATTCTCCCCGGAAGATTTTCATTCTTTCCCGGGTAAAAATCACTCCACCATCTGGCCGGTCAGCGGGTCCAGCAGTTTGACCCGGTGAACCTTGCCCAGCCTGTCCAGTGGACCAGGGAACTTGTCGGAGCCCTTGTTGCAGGGTTCGAAGTCACCCACTATCATTATGACCATCTTATCGGGCTGGATGTACTTCCTGGCCACTTCCATCACCCTGTCTTTAGTCACCGCCCTGATCTTGTCCAAATAGGTCGAGTAGTAATTCATGGGCTTGCCCTGGAGCTCCAGGTTGGCAAAGTTAACCATGGTCCCGATCGGGCTCTGGAAGAAATCGGCAAAGCTCTCCAGGTAATAGTTGATGGCCGTTTCCATTTCCGCGTCTGAAACCGGCTCCTTCCTGATGCGGTCAAACTCCTTCAGGATTAGAGAAATGGCATAACCGACCGTTTCTGACTTGGTCTGGACGTAGCCGGAAAAAGTCCCGGGGAAACCCCACCTGTAGGTGAAGCGGCTGCCGGTGTTGTAGGCCAGTCCCTCGTCCGAGCGGACCTTGGAAGTAATCCTGGAGGTGAAGCTTCCCCCGCCCAGGATGAAATTCATCACCTGCACGGCAAAGTAGTCGGGGTTGGTGTCCTCGATACCCAGGTGGCCCACTGAAACATAACCCTGGTTGATCTTCTTCTGGATGAAATAGACGCCCGGCTCAGGCTCTGGGAAATTCTTGCTCATGGCCGGGAAGGACAGGGACTTGTTGGCCCACTTGGCCACATACTTGTTGACCTTGGTCTTTAGCTGCTCCCGGCTGAAATCACCGGCCGCGGCCAGGATGATATTTTTCGGGAAAAAGTACTTGCCGTGGAAAGCCTTCAGGTCGGCCTGGGTCAGACCTTCGACCGTGGCCTTGGTGGCCTCGTAGGTCAAAGGATGCTCGCCATACAGGACCTTCTGGAACTCCCGGTTGAGCACCTGACTGGGGTTGTCGTTGGCCGAGCGCATCTGCTCTATCAGCCGGCCCCTGGCCAGCTTCAGGCTGTCTTCCCTGAACTCGGGGTTCATCAGGACATCGAAGAAAATGGCCAGCCCTTCGTCCAGGTCCTTGCTCAGGACCGACATGGACAGGGTGGCCGTTCTCTCCCCCACCGAGAAATTCAGGGTTCCGCCCAGGAAATCTATCCTCTCTTCAATCTCCTGGCCAGTCCTGGTCTTGGTCCCGCCTTTGATCAGGCACTCTGACAGCAGGTCATCCAGTCCGGCCTTGTCCTTGGGCACGTAGAGACCGCCGGTGTTGATGATGGCGGTGAGGTTAACTATGGGAAGCTCTCTTTCCTCCCTGATATAGGCCCGCAGCCCGTTGGCCAGCACCACCCGGAAGTTAGCCGGGTTGGGCGGTTCAAACTTGAGCGGAGGGAACTTCAGTTCCTCGGGCCTGTTGACCTGGGCCGTAACCAGGCTGACTGAGGACAGGACCAGCAGGATAAGTAAGAACATCGCTTTCAGGTTTTTCATGGTCATCCCTCCTTATCTTCCCTGACCGCGGGTATAGACGGCCACCAGGCAGTTATCCTTGACGAAATACTTGGCAGCCACCTTTTTCACGTCGTCAGCGGTCACCTTCTTCAGGTCTTCCAGGTCAGTCAGAAGAGACCGCCAGCCCCGGTGGAGTTCAGCCCGGCCGACTCTCATGGCCAGAAACATCGGGCTCTCCAGGCCCCGGATGAAACTGGCCTCGGTCCGGTTCTTGGCCTTCTGCAGCTCGTCCGCGGTCACCCCGTCTTTCTTTATTTTCTCGATTTCTTCCCAGACGTATTTTTCCAGGTCCTCGGGTTTTATGCCCTTCTGCATCTTGGGAACGATGTTAAAGGTAAAAGCCCCGGCATACCACTGGGGCCTGGCCATGGCCATGGCCCGAACGGCAACGTCCTTCTCCTGGACCAGGGATTTGGTCAGTCGCCCGGTTTCTCCGGACAGAATCCCCGACAGGATATTCAGGGCCGGAACATCGGGGTCGCCTTCAGGGGGAATATGGAACCACATCTGCAGGTTGGGCATGCCCGGTCCCTGGCCGTACATTCTCTTCTCGGAATACTGGGGCGGGACACTGGTTCTGATCGGTTCCACGTCTTCGCCCCTGGGAATGCGGCCAAAGTACTTTTCGGCCAGCCGGATGATTTCTTCCGGTTTGAAATCACCAACGTATATGGCCACGGCGTTGTTAGGTATGTAGTATTTCCGGTTGAACTCGATCATATCCTTCTTGGTGATTTTTTTAAGGTCATCCATCCAGCCGATGACCTGCCAGTGATAGGGCGAGCCCACGTAGAAAGCGGCCCGGACCTGCTCGTTAAATAGAAAGCCGGGGTTGTTTTCGCTGAGCCTTCTTTCTTCCATGACCACGTCTTTTTCCGAGTAGAATTCACGGAAGTAGGCGTTCATCATCCGGTCCGATTCCAGCAGCATCTGCAGCTCTACCTTGTTGGCCGGCAGGGTCACATAGTAACCGGTCACCTCGTCCGAGGTGGAAGCGTTCAGGCCGGTGCCGCCGTTTTTCATGTAGGTTTCCCAGAGGTGGTCCTTGATGATGTACTTCTTCTGGGCCTTGACCAGCTCGTCCACTTGTTTCTGCCACTCGGCAATTTTCTGCTGGTCGCCGTTCTTCTTCCAGAACTTCTCCCGGTAAATCTTGTCCATCAGCTCGTCAATCTGGCGGTCGATGGCCGCGTCGGCTTCAAAATCGGTTACGCCCATAATCCTGGTGCCCTTGAACATCATGTGTTCATGGAGATGGGCGATGCCGGTTATACCCGGCCGCTCGTTGATGGAACCGACCTTGTAGTAAACGTGGCAGACCACCCGGGGCACGCCGGGCTTGGGAATCATCAGGATTTTCATCCCGTTGGCCAGGACATGCTCCTTGACCTCCAGCTTGACCTGGGCCGTGGCCATGGCACCCAGGGCCAGAAGCAGGAAGCAGCCCAGCCAGAGAACCGCAGCTCTTTTCAGGTTCATGCCGTTACCTCCTCCTTTAGAAAAGATTATTTCCGGTAATTGCCATCAGAGTTAGCTGGAAATAAAATCAGGCCTCTATTTATGACGAAAGAGGTCTTTTTTCTCTTCCCTCTTTCTGCTCATTCGATGACTCCAATTTTTTATTTATTACTTATCTTTTTTCTTGTCAAACGAAATCAGTATGAGTATCATTCAACACTTAAAGCATTTTTGACCGCGCAAGGAGAAGCCCGATGAACCTCTGGGTCAAGAAAAGGCCGGAAGACCTGCAGGAAGCCTCCGAACATACCCAGCTCCGCAAGAGCCTGAGAGCCGTGGACCTGGCCGCCCTGGGCATAGGCTCGGTGGTGGGCACGGGAATCTTCGTGGCTACCGGGCAGGGAGCCCACCTGGCCGGCCCCGGCGTGTTGCTGTCCTTTATCATCGCCGCCATTACGGCCGGGCTGTGCGCCCTGACTTACTCGGAGCTGGCCAGCATGTTTCCCGTGGCCGGAAGCACCTATTCCTATTCTTACGCCGCCTTTGGAGAAGTTATCGCCTGGATAATCGGCTGGGACCTGATGCTGGAATACCTGGTCTCGGGCAGCGCCGTGGCCTCCGGCTGGTCAACCACCTTCATCGGGCTGCTGGAAAACCTGGGGGTGAAACTGCCCAGGGCCCTCTGCCTGACTCCCCTGGCCGGGGGCATCGTCGACCTGCCGGCCATCCTGATAACCCTGCTTATCACCTGGATCCTCTACCTGGGAATAAGAGAAAGCTCTATCACCAACAATATTATTGTGGTCCTGAAAATTGCGGTCATCGTGCTGTTCATCGTGCTGGGCATAAGTCATGTCAATTTCAGCAACCTCACTCCTTTTGCCCCGTTCGGCTGGAAAGGGATCATGGCCGGGGCAGCCATCATCTTCTTCGCCTACATAGGGTTTGATGCCGTTTCCACCGCCGCCGAAGAAACCATCAACCCCAAGAAAGATGTTCCTCTCGGGCTGATGCTCTGCCTGGCCGTGGTCATCGTTCTCTACGTGGGCGTGGCCTTCGTCCTGACCGGCCTGGTGCCGTTCAAGGAAATAGACGTGGGCAACGCCCTGCCGGCCGCCCTGGCCAGGATTGGCATCCGCTGGGGCGGAGCCCTGGTGGCCACCGGCGGCATCATCGGGATGATTTCCACCCTGCTGATAACCGTCTATGGCCAGGTCCGGATATTCATGGTCATGGCCAGGGACGGACTGTTGCCACAGGTTTTTTCCCGGGTCCACCCCGTGCACCGCACCCCGGCCACCTGCACCTGGATAACCGGGGCCCTGACCGCCCTCATCGCCGGCTTCTTCCCCCTGGGTGTTATTATCGAGCTCTGCAACATAGGTACCCTGTTCGCCTTCATCCTGGTTTCGGTGGGGGTCATTGTCCTGAGGCACACCCAGCCCCAGGTGGAAAGGAAGTTCCGGACACCGCTGGTGCCGTTCACTCCGCTGGTGACCATAGGCTTTTGCCTCTACCTGATGGCCAGCCTGCCGGCCCTGACCTGGCTGAGGTTCACCGCCTGGCTGGCCGCCGGACTTCTGATATATTTTGCCTACGGAATGAAACACTCCAAGCTGCAGAACAGGCATCTGAACGCCCGGTAATTCTGGTTGCCCGGCCGGCCAGGGTATCCGCCACCTAAACTTGACAGCGCCCTGAAAAATCATATTATTGATATGTAGTCAGGGGTAAGGGTTATACTTTCATAATTTTTAATTAATAACTCAACCGCTTTGCCTTTCGGTTGAGGGGAGGCTACTCCATGACTACCGAAAGAGAGCGCACCTACCGTCGCCGGCAGGCCAGGGCGGCCAGGCTCAGAACCATCTCCAGGTTCATCCCCGTATTAAAAACCATAAAACCGGCCGCTTACCTGCTGGCCAATTCATGGGAAAAGCAGTTGCGCAAGAATACCCAGCTGGCCATGGCCAGGGGTAACAAGCCGCCCGGGGCTGTCCGCGACCGGGCCGAGATGGGTATCGCCATCCTCAGAACCGTCAGCCGGGCCATCATCGAAGACCGCCTCTCGCCCCAAACCATGCAGAAACTGCTGAATATTCTGATCGGCGATGCCATCATCAAGGAAGGAGAAATCCCCATAAGGGAAAAGTTCCGAAACCAGTTCGGGGTCAATCCGCCAGGCTTCCTGCTCATCAGCCCCACCAAGAAATGCAACCTGTACTGCATCGGCTGTTATGCCGACTCTGACCGGACAGAAATCAAGCTCTCCTGGCCGGTACTGGACCGCCTGGCCACCGAATCCAGGGAACTGTGGGGGGCCAAGTTCCTGGTAATCAGCGGCGGCGAACCCCTGCTCTATGAAGATGAAGGTCACAGCCTGATGGACCTGGTGGAAAAACATGGCGACACGTTCTTCCTGATGTATACCAACGGGACCCTGATCGACGAGAACATGGCCAGAAGGATGGCCCGGGCCGGGAACATCATGCCGGCCATCTCGGTCGAGGGTCTGCGAGAATCAACCGACAAGAGGCGGGGCCGCGGTGTCTTCGACCGCATCCTGCAGGCTTTTGACCATCTCCGGAAAGAAAAAGTCTTTTACGGCATCTCGGTGACCGTAACCAGGAACAACGCCGAGGAGGTTTTTTCGGACGAGGTTATAGATTTTTACTTCAACCAGCAGGGTGTGCATTTCGCCTGGGTCTTTCAGTACATGCCCATCGGCCGGGCCTTCACCCTGGACCTGCTGCCCTCACCCGAACAGCGGCTGCGCCTGTACCGGCGGGCCTGGGAGCTGGTCTATAACCGGCACATTTTCCTGATTGACTTCTGGAACAGCGGCACGGCCACCCACGGTTGTATCTCGGCCGGGCGGTCGGGCGGCTACCTGGTGGTCAACTGGGACGGAACGGTCACTCCCTGCGTCTTTGTCCCTTACTCTCCCGTCAACATTTATGAAATCTATGGCCAGGGTAAGAACCTGATCGACGTCTGGGCCCATCCCTTCTTCGCCGACCTCAGGCAATGGCAGAGGGATTACGGCTACGGCAAGAACCTGGCGGTGGATGGCCCGGTCCGGAACTGGATCATGCCCTGCCCGATGCGCGACCACTTCGTTGACCTCTACCCTCTCTTGCAGAAACATCACCCGCATCCCATCGACGACAATGCCGCCGAGGCCCTGGCTGACCCAGAATATTACCAGGGACTGGTGGAATACGACCGGAAGGTGGCGGCCCTGCTGGACCCGATCTGGGAAGAAAATTACCTGAAATACCCGGCCGACTTGGAGCAGAAGGCAGGGTGAAGTTCTTTTACCGGGGTCCCGGAAGTCCTGATTGGTTATTTGCTCAATGAGGCTAAATCTTTTTATCCATTGCCCATATTTGAACCTGGCTTTTAATCGTAACCTTGGGGGTGGAGAAAATTTGATTAAATCTTTTTAAGGCTATCCCGGTAAAGGATGGCGGTCCTTGGGCCCCCGGGCCTGAACAGAAGCGGGAAAGCCAGGACTGGAAGGCAACGAACCTTTCCCCGCTTCTTATTTGATTTGTTTTTTTATTGCCTCAAAGATATTCCGGGCCTTCTTTCTTAAGCTTTTCCACCAGCTCGCGAACCTTCTGGTCCTGGTCCTTGCGGCAGATGAGCAGGGCATCACCGGCATTGACCACGATCAGGTTCTCCACCCCGATCAGGGCGGTCAGCCGACCCGGGTTGAAGACCAGGCAATTCCTGGCTTCCAGGGGCAGAAGCCGGCCACGGGAAACGTTGCAATCTTCATCCTCCGGGAGGTAATCGTAAAGAGCGCTCCAGGAGCCCAGGTCCGACCAGCCAAAATCTCCCGGGCTCATCAGCGAGCCGTAGATCTTTTCGATCAGGGCATAGTCTATGGACAGGGCCGGAATTTCCATGAAAACCCGGCGGATTTCCTGGCGGTCGTTCTTCCGGAGCGCCGGCAGCAGCTTAATCCAGGCCGAGAACATTTCCGGGGCGTAATCCCTGAGGTTTTCGGCGAAGGTATCGGCCCGCCAGAGAAAGATGCCGCTGTTCCAATAATATTCACCCGACTGCATGAACTCCAGGGCGGTGGGCAGGTCGGGTTTTTCCCGGAAACCCCTGACCTGGTAGAATTTTTCCCCGTTTATTTCCTGGCGCTGGTTGCGGGACACATGTATGTAGCCATAGCCGGTGGCCGGAGAAACCGGCGGGATGCCGAACATCACTATCTTCTTAAAGCGGTAAGCGGCCTCGGCCGCCAGCATTAATTTTCTCCTGAACTCATCAACGTCCTTGATAAAATGGTCGGCCGGAAGGGCAATAACCACGGCTTCCGGGTTTTTAAGATACAGGCTGGCCGTGGTCAGGACCAGGGAGGGCGCGGTGTTGCGGGCCTCCGGCTCCAGCAAAAAATTATTGCCCGGCAACCGGGGCAGCATCCGCTTCAAAATCCTGGTCTGCTCGGCCACGGCGATGGTGTAAATTTTCGAGGGCGGGACCAGGCCCTTCAGGCGGCTGACCGTCTCTTCTATCAACGACTTCTCGCTAATGATTTTCAGGTACTGCTTGGGGTTCTGCTGACGGCTGAGCGGCCAGAACCGCGTGCCGCTGCCGCCGGCCAGGATGACCACCCTCAGGTCCAGTTTCTTCCGGCTGCTTTTCTTTATTGGTTTCTTTCGGGCCACCTCTATCTCTCCCTTTCAGCCTATGTTAAGACTCAACTGGCCTCACCGGGCGTTGAGCTTTCTTATTACCCCTTCCAGGACGCCATGAACTTCAGAGCGAATCCTCTCCAGGTCCTCCGGGCTGGAGGCCTCAAAGCGGAGCACCAGGACCGGCTGGGTGTTGGAGGCCCGCAGCAGGCCCCAGCCCCGGTCGAACACGGCCCGGACTCCGTCAATGTCTATGATCTGCCTGACCCCGGGATGCTGGCTCAGGGCTTCCTTGACCATTTCCACTATCCGGAACTTAACTTCATCGGAAGCATAGATCCTTATTTCCGGGGTATTGTAAGTCCGGGGCAGGTCAGCCAGGTATTGGGAAAGCTTGCGGTCGGAGCGGGAAACTATTTCCAGCAGCCTGGATGAAGCATAGATGGCATCATCAAAACCGAACCAGCGGTCAGCAAAGAAAATGTGCCCGCTCATCTCCCCGGCCAGCAGGGCTTTTTCTTCCCGGATTTTCTTCTTGATGAGCGAATGCCCGGTTTTCCACATTATCGGCCGGCCACCGAGCCGCTTTATTTCATCGTAAAGCAGCTGCGAAGCCTTGACCTCGGAAATGACCGCCGCTCCCGGGTGGCTGGCCAGCAGGTCACGGGCAAAGATAATCATCAACTGGTCGCCCCAGATGATCTGGCCGGTATCATCCACCGCCCCCACCCGGTCGGCGTCGCCGTCGTAGGCAATGCCCAGTTCAGCCCCGGTTTCTTTTACCTTGGCTATTAAATCCTTCAGGGCCTCGGGCAGGGTGGGGTCAGGATGATGGTTGGGGAAACGGCCATCCATCTCGGTATAAAGCTCGATGACCTCGGCCCCCAGCCGCCGGAAGAGCGGGGCGGCCACCGGGCCGGCCGTGCCGTTGCCCGGGTCGATCACCACCCGGACCGGCCTGGCCAGCTTGACCTGCGAGGCCACGTAGTCGATGTATTCAGGAATGGGATCATACTTGCTGCTGGTGCCTTCGGCAGCCGGCTTTACAAAATCCTCTGCTTCTATGATCCGGTACAGGTCCTGGATGCCCTCTCCGTATAATGTTTCTTCACCGACCATGACCTTGAACCCGTTGAACTCGGGCGGGTTGTGGGAGCCGGTAATCATCACCGCGGCTTCCATCTTCTTATAAAAAACAGAAAAATAGACGAGCGGGGTGGGCACCACTCCCAGGTCCACCACCCGGCAGCCTGAAGCCAGCAGACCTTCGGTCAGGCCTTGAGCCAGAGCGGGCGAGCTGAGCCGACAATCGCGGCCGACGGCCACTTCCTTCTTTCCGGCCTTCTGAACCTTGCTGGCCACCGCCCGGCCGATGACCGTGGCCAGTTCGGGGGTCAGGTCTTCCCCGACCACTCCCCTGATATCGTACTCACGAAATATTTCCTTCCTGATTTTCATCCATTCCTCCGGTCTCGGCACAGATAGCTTATTATATTTTTACTGAGTTTGTGAACTTCTTTTTATGTCCGCGGCCCTGGCCGCCAGTTCTTTCCAGCGTCCCTGGGCTTTGAGTATGAATTCAATAACTTCACGGACGGCTCCGCCACCGCCGGGTCGGGAGCAGCGGTACCTGGCCATTTTTCTTATGGCCGGGTGGGCATCGGCCACGGCCGCCGGGAAGCCCACCAGCCTCATCACCTCCAGGTCTCCCAGGTCGTCTCCCACAAAGGCTACTTCGGATAGGTCCAGGTTATGGCGCTGGACAATATCCAGCAGGACTTTCTTTTTATCCAGTATGCCCTGGTGCAGTTCCTGGAGGCCAAGGCGGCTGGCCCGTATTTCCAGGGCTCGGGAAGTCTTTCCCGTTATTATCCCGGTCTTGAGCCCGGCCAGGTGAGCCAGGAAGATACCCAGGCCGTCATGAACATGGTAAGCTTTGACTTCCTCCCCGTCCGGAAGCACATAAATCTTCCCGTCGGTGAGCGTGCCGTCGACATCCATCAGGACGAGGTTCACTCTCCGGGCCCGTCCGGCCTGAAGAGCATTACCCAACCTGGTCAGGATTCTGAACATCTTACTATTTCTTTTATAATCAATAACTTAATTGCGCCGCCACCCGTCTGGCTTATTTATTCTTTCTGAAGCGGTAGGCCGCCCTGATAAAAGAGCTGAACAGCGGATGCGGCTCCAGCGGCCGCGACTTAAATTCCGGGTGAAACTGGCAGCCGAGGAACCAGGGATGTTTCTTCAATTCAACTATTTCCACCAGGCCATGCTCCGGGTTTTTCCCGGAAACTACCAGGCCGGCCGCGGTGAGCGGCTTTTCGTACTCGGGATTGAACTCATAGCGATGGCGATGGCGCTCGCTGATGGCTTCGCTCCTGTATATGTTGTAAGCCAGCGTGCCCTTTTTAAGCAGGCAGTTATAAGCACCCAGCCTCATGGTCCCGCCCAGGTCAGAATCTTTCCGAAGCAACCGCCACAGGCGGAAAATCTTGTGAGGTGAATGTTCGTCAAATTCCTCGCTGTGGGCGCCCTTCAGGCCGGCCACGTGGCGGGCAAATTCCACAGTGGCGCACTGCATGCCCAGGCAGATGCCGAAAAAGGGCAGGCCCTTTTCCCGGGCATACTGGATGGCCCTGATTTTTCCTTCCACCCCGCGCTGCCCGAACCCGCCCGGCACCAGCAGGCCGTCCTTGTTCCTGAGAATCCGGGCCGGCTGGCCCCGCTCCAGGTCCTCGGCTTCGATCCAGTCGATGTTGACCCGGACCCGGTTGGCCAGGCCCCCGTGGTCCAGCGCCTGGTAAAGGCTGATATATGAATCATGAAGCCCGATGTACTTCCCGACCATGGCAATATTGACTTCACCTTCGGGATGATGCCGGCGCCAGACCAGCTCCTGCCAGCGCCCCAGGTCGGGCTGCCTGGCCTCCAGGGCCAGCTTCTTAAGTATGATCCGGTCCAGGCCTTCGGCCGCGAAGTTCAGCGGAATGTCGTAGATGGAAGGAGCATCCACGGCGGTGATGACCGCTTCCAGCGGGACGTTGGTGAACAGGGCTATCTTGCCCTTGATATCGGCCGGCAATTCCCGGTCGCTCCGGCAGAGCAGAATGTCCGGCTGGATACCGATGGCCCGCAGTTCCTTGACGCTGTGCTGGGTGGGCTTGGTCTTGAGCTCGCCCGAGGTGCCGACGTAGGGAACCAGGGTCAGGTGGATGAACAGGGTGTTTTCCAGGCCCAGGGACAGCCTCATCTGCCTGATGGCTTCGAGGAAAGGCTGGCTTTCGATGTCGCCCACGGTCCCGCCGATTTCCACGATAACTATATCATTGTTCCCGGCCACCGAGTAAAAGGCGTTCTTGATTTCGTCGGTGACGTGGGGAATCACCTGGACGGTTTTCCCGAGGTAGTCTCCCCTTCTCTCTTTTCTGATGATGGCCTCGTAAATCTTGCCGGCCGTCCAGTTGTGAAGCCGGCTGGTCCGGGTGGAGGTGAAGCGCTCGTAGTGCCCGAGGTCCAGGTCGGTTTCGGCCCCGTCATCGGTAACATAGACTTCGCCGTGCTGAAAGGGGCTCATGGTGCCGGGGTCGACGTTGAGATAGGGGTCGAATTTTTGCAGGGTGATTTTGTATCCATGCGATTCCAACAGAAGCCCGATGGAAGCTGCGGCAATTCCCTTTCCCAGGCCTGAAATCACACCGCCGGTTACGAATATAAACTTACTCATCTCGGTCTTCTTTCCGTGATTATTTGACATAGATTATAAAACTATTCTCTCTGCCACTCAACCTTGGCCGCGGGACATTCTTGCCCGAATTTTTTTAATTTCCAAGAGCCCGGTTAAGAATATGGCTTGTTGCCATCCGGTTCAGTCCTAACCCCTGAAATTGCAACCGGGCAAGGGAACCAGAACTTTTCAGCTCACAACATCAAGGATCATTCTTCAATCGATATTAATCGGGCCAGGCTGTATTATTTTTCCTGGACTTAATAATGGTATTAAAATGGAGGCCGCCGAACCCGCCTTACCGCTTTAATGGGTAAATCTTTTTAAAGCATAAAACTATACAGGTTTTTTAAAATGTAAGTCTTTTTTTAATTAAAGGCTGCTCGGGAGCAATTGATCCCTCCGATAGAAACCCGCAGGCTGGTAGGTTTCCAATTTAAGTATCGCCTGAAAAATTAGATACCAAATATAGAAAAACCCGGGCCGAACAAGTCGGCAACTACATCCCGAGATTATAAATTGCCGGAACCAGAAGCTCGGCCGGCCAGCCCGCTAATAATTTCAAATAACCACTGGTCGGGCCGGATAAAAACCTGCCACCACAAGGCTGACGGTCCACGGTCAGCGAGTCGGGCGCCCGGCGAGGAGGATACGCCCGGCGAACATATGAATAACTGTTCATATATTGGCCGGCCGGACATGGTGTAATATATGAATGCTCATTCATATATCAGGAGGTCGAATGCTTCTCAATATATGAATGGTTGTTCATATATCATGGCCCCGGCTGGTCTAAAAAGTCGCCTTATTTGGGCAAGCGGCTGGACAAAGAAAAAGATATGGTAGGGCCCCGGCCCTGGTTCAGCCCTGCGGCTTGACTCCCGGGGTTTCTTGAGGGGCGCCGGAAACCTCGCCCGTCTGGCAGCTGGCTTCCAGGTACGCTCCCTCTTCCACCACCAGGCGCGGCGTAATCAACGAGCCGTAGACCCGGCCCCGGTTATGCACTTCTATTCTTTCCCTCGCCTGGAGATTCCCTCTTATTTCCCCGTTTATGATTAGCTGGCCGACTTTAACGTCGGCCTCAACTTTACCCTTTTCTCCGATAATCAACATGGCGTCAGAAAAGATCTTTCCCTGAAAATAACCTTCTATCCGAAAAGAGCCCTTGAAATTCAATTCGCCTTTCAGTTCGGTGCCGTGATCAATCAGACCGGCCAGACGGGATTCTTCCACGATTTCTCTCCCTCTTTCTTTCTCTTTCATTTTTTCGCTCCTTTTATCTTATCATAAATGCGGTTGAGGTCGTCCAGAGAAAAATAAAATATCCTGATGGCCCCCTTGTTGCGGTTGCCGGAGATGGTCACCTTGGTCCCGAGAAATCTGACCAGCTCTTCTTCCACCGCTCTCAGGTCAGGGTCTTCCAGGCTCTTCTGGGCCCGGGGTGGCTTTTCCCGGTATCTCTGAACCAGCTTTTCTGTTTCTCTGACCGATAGCTGTTTTTCGACCACCTGGCGGGCCGCCTGCAGTTGAAGCTCGGCTTCTTCCAGGGCCAGGATGGCCCGGGCCTGCCCCATGGACAGCTTCCCTTCCAGTATGTAATTTTTTACTTCCTCCGGCAGCTTCAACAACCTCAGGTAGTTGGCCACCGAAGCCCGGTCCTTGCCAACCCTGTCAGCAATTTCCTGCTGGGTTAGCCCGAGCTCCGAGCTTAACTGCTGAAAAGCTTTGGCAATTTCCAGCGGATTCAGGTCTTCCCGGTGAATGTTTTCTATCAGCTGAATCTCAAGCTGCTTATCCCTGGTGAGATTTCTGATGATCACCGGGAGGGAGCGCAGGCCAGCCTTGCGGGCAGCCCGCCATCTTCTCTCCCCGACCACGATGCGGTAATGGTCTTCCTCGGGCACCACCAGGACCGGCTGGATTATTCCAGTTTCCCTGATGGAGCGGGCCAGCTCCTCAATAGACTGGTCGTCGAAAATAGTCCGCGGCTGCTGAGGGTTCGGCTGAACCTTGTCTATTTCCACCTCAGCATAACGGTCTTCTTTAAGGATTCCAAATTCTTCGGGAATAAAGGCCCCCAGTCCCTTTCCCAGTGCTTTCTTGGTCATTTCTTCATCAACTCCTCTGCCAGATTCATATAGGCTTCGGCTCCCTTTGATTTCGGGTCATAGATAACCACCGGTTTTCCAAAGCTGGGAGCCTCAGCCAGCCTGATGCTCCTCGGGATTATGGTGTTGAGGAGCACTCCTCGCAACGAATTTTTTATTTCGTCGGCCACCTGCCTGGCCAGATTGGTTCTCTCGTCAAACATGGTCAGGAGAATGCCTTCTATGTATAGCTGCGGGTTGAAATAGGTCCGGACCATGTCCAGGGTGTGAAATAGGTCTGGAATTCCTTCCATGCAGAAAAACTCGGCCTGAACCGGGATAAGAATTGAATCGGCCGCCGACAGGGCATTAATGGTCAGAAAACCCAGCGAGGGCGGGCAATCTATCAGGATAAAATTAAATAGTTTTCTGGCTTCTTGCAGGGCAGCTTTAAGCCTTTTTTCCCGGCCCTCTATTTGGTAAAGTTCCGCTTCCGCTCCGCTCAGCTCGGGTGAACAACCGCACAGGAAAAGATTATCCAGGGCTGTTTTTGCCAGGCATTGCATGACGTCCTGCCCGTTGAGCAGGGCCTGGTAAATCCCTTTGCCTTTTTCTTTGGGGTGGCCCAGACCAACGGTGGCCATGCCCTGAGGGTCAAGGTCCACGATGAGAACCCGCAGGTTCTTCAGGGCCAGAGAGGCCCCTAGATTGATGGTGGTGGTGGTTTTGCCCACACCGCCTTTTTGATTGGCTACGGCAATAATCTTATTCATCTGGCTCGCATGTTCCACGTGGAACATTATTCCCGAGGCCCTTTTTCCTGATGACCTCAAGATATAGATAAATATTATAGACAGCCGCCGGCGTAATTCCAGAGATTTTTTTAATCTGACCGATGTTTGCTGGCCTGTTTTTTTCCAGTTTTTCCACCTGTTCCCTGGTCAGGCCCGGGATTTCCCGGTAATTTATATCCCGGGGAACAGGGAAACTATCAAGCCTCATTATCCTGGCGACCTCTTTTTCCTGCTTTTTCAGGTAACCTTCATACTTAATTTCGGATTCAATAAACCTGATTTCTTCCGGGTTGAGCTCTAACGGAAGATCCATTTTCTCTGATAGCATCTTCCAGCTTACACCCGGCTTTCTCAGGTAATTGACGGCCGGAATAGCCTCTCCTTTCTCATCTTTTACCTTTGCCCTGTTTAATAGATCTATTACCTTTTTTATTTTATCCTGCTTTTCCAGGAATTTCTGATAGTCCTGCTCGCTGACCAGGCCCAGTTTGAAACCATAAGGCAAAAGCCTCCGGTCAGCATTATCTATCCTTAAATTGAGTCGATATTCAGCCCGGGAAGTAAAAAGCCGGTAAGGCTCATCCACCCCGAGGGAAATCAGGTCATCTATCAGTACCCCTATATAAGCTTCGTGCCTGCCAAGGATAAAAGGTTCTTTCCCCCTGAGATTCAGGACGGCGTTCACCCCGGCCACCAGCCCCTGGGCTGCCGCTTCCTCATATCCCGAGGTCCCGTTTATCTGTCCGGCCAAAAATAAATTCTTAAACCTCCTGGTTTCCAGGGTAGGCTTCAGCTCGGCCGGGGAAACCGCGTCGTACTCGATGCCATAAGCCGGCCTCAGGATCCTGGCCTGGTCCAGCCCGGGGATGCTCTGCAATATTTCCTTCTGCACTTCATATGGCAGGCTGGAAGACAGGCCGTTGACATAAATTTCGGAAGTGTTCAGGCCCTCCGGCTCCAGGAAAAACTGGTGGCGCGGATGGTGCGGGAATTTCACCACCTTGTCTTCAATGGAAGGACAGTACCTGGGACCAATTCCTTTAATCTTGCCGCTGTAAAGGGGGGATTTATCCAGGTTTTTCCTGATTACCTGGTGGGTTTTCTCGTTGGTGTATCCCACATAACAGACGACCAGGTTCTTGAGCGGCCTGGTAGTCCTCAGGGAAAAAGGTACCGGGTCGTCATCCCCGGGTTGCGGCCTGAATTTTTCCCAGTCTATGCTGTTCCTGTCAAGGCGCATCGGGGTACCGGTCTTAAGCCTCAGGACCTTAAAGCCACACTCTCTCAAAGATTGGGCCAGCTCAACTGCCGGGGGTTCATTGGCCCGGCCGGCCGGGTAGCTGTTAAGTCCTATGTGAATTAGCCCGTTGAGAAAAGTACCCGGTGTCAGAATTACCGCCCCGGCCTTTATTTTCGTCCCGTCCTGGCAGATAACACCGGTTATCCTGTCCCCATCAAATATCAACCGGGTAACGACTGCCTGGAGCAACCGGAGGTTGCCTGTTTCTTCCAACCATTTCTTCATGGTCAGGCGGTAGGCGGCCTTGTCACACTGGGCTCGCGGGCCCTGGACCGCTCCGCCCCGGCTCCTGTTCAGGAGGCGGAAATGAATCCCGGTTTCATCGGCCAGGAGGCCCATCAGGCCACCCAGGGCATCAATTTCCCGGACCAGGTGCCCCTTGGCCAGACCGCCGATGGCCGGGTTACAGGACATCTGGGCGATAGTTTCCAGGTGAATGGTTATAAGGCAGGTGGAGGCTCCCATCCGGGCCGAGGCCGCGGCCGCTTCGCAGCCAGCATGTCCGGCTCCGACGACCACCACCTCGTATTCTTCGGCAAAGCGTTCCTGGCTCATTTTCCTATGCAGAACCGGCTGAAAATCTGGTCCAGCACCTCCTGGCTTCTTATTTCCCCTGTTAACTGCCCGATGGCTGGAAGAGCTTCCCTGATCGCCTCGGCCACCAGCTCTTCCCCGGCGCCTTCCTCCAGCATCTTCAAGCCGGTCTCAAGGCTGCTCTTAATACTGTCAACCAGGACTTTCTGGCGCTGGTGGAGGAGGATTTCTTCCTGCTTTTCCAGCTGGGGGGCAAAGGTATCGAGCATCATTTTTCTTAGCCGGTCCAGGTTCTTCCCGGTCAGGGCCGAGACTTCAACCCAGTCCACCCCTGGACAACAATCAAGGATTTTTTGCCGGTTGATAACCGGTTCCAGGTCTGATTTATTAAAAACCAGCAACTTTTTCTTGTCATTGAACTTCTCGAGGAGCTCAAAATCTTCGGGGCTCTCTTTCCTGGAGGAATCCAGAACGACCAGCAGCCCATCTGCTTTTTCAGCCAGTCTTTGCCCCCTGATAATGCCTTCTTCCTCCACCGGGTGGCTGGCCTGGCCGAACCCGGCCATGTCCACCAGCTTGATCAGAACGCCATCAACCTGGATATTTTCCCTGATAAAATCCCGGGTGGTCCCGGGGTAGGGGGTGACGATGGCCCTTTCTTCTTCCAGCAGGGCATTAAACAGAGTGGACTTGCCGACGTTGGTCTTCCCCAGGATGGCCACGGTTAGCCCTTCCAAAAGGGCCCTTCCTTGCTCGTAACTTCCGGCCAGCCGGCCCAGGTCGCCGATTAATTCCTGGAGAACCGCTCTGATCTGCCCGGGGTTTATTTCTATTTCTTCGTCCGGAAACTCCAGTCTGGTCTCCACCAGAGTCAGCAGCTCGACGATTTTTTCCCTGACCCCGGCAATTTTCCTGGACAGGCTCCCTTCCATCTGCTTAAAAGAAATCCGGGCCTGGTCCAGGGAACAGGCCCGTATCAGGTCGTTTATGGCTTCAGCCTGGATGATATCGATCCGGCCGTTGAGGTAGGCCCGAAAGGTGAATTCCCCGGGATGGGCCAGCCTGGCCCCGGCCCTTATCCCCAGCCGGACAGCTTCATTCAGTAAAATAGGGGAGCCATGAAGATGAAGTTCAACCACCTCTTCGCGGGTATAAGAATGGGGCGCGGGGAAATAGCAGAGATAACCGGCATCCAGGGTTTCCCGCGACTCCTGGTCCAGAAGATACCCGAAACACATCTTCCGTGGGGTGATGGCCGGTTCCGGCTCTTTGATAGAAAAAATTTTCCTGGAAATGGCCAGGGCCTCCGGCCCGCTCAGCCTGACGATGCCGATGCCCCCGTGTCCGGCCGGAGTGGAAACGGCAATGATGGTATCTTCCAGAGTCTGGTTCATATTACAATTTTAATCGCAGAGATGGAGTTAGTAAACCGAAATGAGAGCCCGCTCCGCCCTCATTCCTGTTCGATCTTCTTTTTCTGGCTGTCGTCGGCCACGGGATAGACCCTTACTTTCTTCAGGAAACCTTCACCCAGGCTTTCGGTGGTCAGCCCGGGAATCTGGTTGACGGCAATGTGGATGATGCGTCTTTCGTAAGGGTTCATGAAATCGAGAATTTCTTCCTGGCCGGTTTCCTTGACCTTCTGGGCCACTTCCTGGGCATATTCCTTGAGCTGCTTCTCCTTCCGGCGCCGGAAGAACTCACAGTCGGCCTGAACCTTCTGGTTGGAAATCTTGTTCAGAACGTGCTGGATGGCCAGCAGCAAGGCTCCGTCATTCTTAAGCAGCAGCTTGCGGTCCTCACCGTCAAAGACCACGTAAATCATCTGGTCTCGCTTCTTTACCTGGTAGGTGAGTTCGAGCGGGAAAACCTTCATCAGGTTCCTGAGAAAATTCTCCACCGCTCCGGAATCGTCGTCGTTCTTGAGCCAGGCCCTGATGACTATTTCCTTATTCTTCAGACCGAACAGCTTGGTCTTTTCGGTGACGATTTCATAGTTGAACCGGTCGCGGGGGACCTTCATCACGTGCTCGGCCAGGCTCAGGGCATCTTCCAGGCTCCTGCCCTTAAACTCTTGCTTTTCAACATTTTGGCTGTGGTTTGGCTGATTATTTTTTTCTTCTTTTTCCATCGGACTCCCTCTTGCGAGCCATCATCCGGTTCATGATGGCCTGCTGAGCTATTTGCAGAACATTGTTGGTCAACCAGTAGAGGACCAGCCCGGCCTGAAAATTCATAAAGAAAATGGTGAAGATAAATGGCATCAACAGCATCATTTTTTGCTGGGCCGGGTCGGCCGTGGAAGGCGTCATCTTCTGGGAGATGAACTGGGTTACGCCCATCAGAATCGGCGTCACGTAATAAGGATCTCTCACCGACAGGTCCTTTATCCAGAAGACAAACGGGCTGTGGCGGAATTCCACCGCCACCACCAGCATCCGGAAGAAACCCCAGAAAACCGGTATCTGTATCAGCAGGGGCAGGCAGCCGCCGGCCGGGTTGATGCCGTGTTCCTTGTAAAGGCGCATCAGTTCCTCGTTCATCTGCCGCCGCTGCTCCATGTCCTGCTTGGCCCGCTTGTACTTGGCCCGCAGGGCCTTGATCTTGGGCTGGATTTCGGCCATCCTGGCCATGGATTTGGTCGAGCTGTAGGTCAGCGGGAAGAAAATTATTTTTATGATCAGGGTCATGATGATGATGGCCAGGCCCCAGTTTCCGACCTGGTCATGAAAATACTTGGTGGCCACCAGCAGCAACTCGGCAATGCCGCCGAAGAAACCGAAATTAATAATTTTCTTGGCCTGATGGCCGTAGGCTTTTAGGCGGTCGTAATCCTTGGGCCCGAGAAAGGCTTCCCGGGGATGGCTGACCGCCAGGTAGAAGTAGGGGATAACGGCGATTTTACCGTCGGGCTGTTCCTCGCTCCTTTCCTTCTTGAAAACCATGGCCTGGCTTGAGGCCGGGTCCACAAGGAAGATGGCCGCAAAGTAGTTTTCCTCGTAGGCTGCCCAGTCCAGGCCCGAATAGCGGACGGCCTCGTTCTCAAGGGTTATCTTCTTCTCCTGCAGCCGGAAAACTTTCCGGTCGCGGTTGGTCAGGAAGGCCGCTCCCCGGCTGGCACTGAACTTCTGCTTGAGTTCTTCCGGGCTGGGAGAGCCGATGCCCGGCCCCCAGAGGATTACCGGGTCCAGTTCTTTTCCGGCCACCTCCAGGCTGATCTTTATCCCGAAGGTATAGTCCAGGCCGTTGAAGCTGAACTGCTTGCGGATTTTTACGGTATTCCCATCGGAATACTCAAATATGAGGCTGGCCGTCTCACCCGGGTTGAGCTTCAGGTTGCCGCCCTCAAACTTATAAAGGGCACCGTTGACCCGGTCGGCCAGCTCCTGGTCGTCGAGCTTAAGGGCCAACGGATAGACACCCAGCTGGGCTGCGCTCTCCGGGACCAGGTCCAGCGGTTCCGGTCTAGGGTCTTGTCGCCCGGGCAATTTCTTGAGATGTTTCTTCAACTTCCAGCTCTTGAGAACGGCGCCGCGGTTACTCCAGGTGGCTTCATAAAGAGGGGTGTCAACCGTGATGGTTTCTTCCTGCTCGGCCGCCACCACCTCGGCCGGCGGCGCGGTTGGCCGGTCAACCGGAGCCGGGGGCGTTTCCCCGGGTTTTTCGGGCACCTGCCCCGTGGTCTCCTTTTCAACCGTTGCTGCCTGCTGGGGAACAGGCTGGGTCGGTTTATTGGGTTTTATGAATAGAAGTTGATAGAGAAACAGAATCAAGAACGACAGGAAAATGGCCAGGATCAGTCTTTTTTCCATAATCTCCTCTTACGGTATGGGGTCGACGCCTCCCTGATGGAAAGGATGGCATTTCAAGAGCCTCTTGCCTCCAAGCCAGCTACCCTTCAGAAAGCCGTATTTCTTAATCGCCCCGTAAGTGTACTCGGAGCAGGTAGGGTAGAAGCGGCAATTGTGGCCGAGCAGTGGCGAAATCAAAAGCTGGTAGGCCCTGATCAGCCCGAGGGCAATATATTTCATCCGAAGCTCCGTCTTTCTAAGCCAGGTTCAGGAGGCCAGTTTCTGCAGGACCGCCCTGAAATCGGCGGCCAGCTCCTCCCGGTTCCGTTCGCCGGCGTCCCCCTGGGCGATAAAAATCAGGTCCAGAGGCCCGGGAATCAAGTTCTTATTTCTCCGGAAAAGCTCCCGGAAAAGTCTTTTCAGCCTGTTCCGGACGGTGGCCTTTCCGATCTTCCGGCTGACCACTACCGCCATCCGGGAATATTCCAGCCCGTTTGGCTGAAACACCAGATGGAAATACCTGCCTCTCAGCCGGCGGCCCTTCCTGTATAACTCAATAAAATCCTTTTTCCTGCGGATTCTTTCGACCGGTCTCAGTCGCTCATCCATCAAACCGCAAGTCTCTGGCGACCCTTGGCCCTTCTGTTTTTAATAACTTTCCGGCCCCCCTTGGTGCTCATCCGGACCAGGAAGCCGTGTGTTTTCTTTCTTCTCCGGTTATTCGGCTGAAAAGTTCTCTTCATGGTCGACACTCTCTACCAGATTTAAGCTTGTATCTTAAACGAAGACAAGCAGTTCTGTCAAGTGCCGCCGCCAGCCTGATTTAAGGCAACGCTGGGCCTGGTCCTGACCTGCCACGAGCCTATCTGAGACCCGACCCGCCCCGCAAGCCGGTTTGACTATAAAAATAGGATAGACTATAATTTAGGTGAAATGCATTCGCTCAAAGTAGGTGACAAGGTTATCTATCCGGCCCAGGGCCTGGGGGTAATAGAAGACATTCAGGAGGAAACCTACAACGGGCAGCTGGTCCGAACCTTTTATATCCGTTTGGCCATCAACAATACCCTGGTGGTCATCCCCAGCAATTCCGCGGCCGAAATCGGGCTGAGAAGGCCGGTCTCCCAGAAAAACGTCAACAAGTTCTTCCAGTACCTGAGGAAATGCTCGGTGGACATCAGCGCCGACTGGAAGGACCGCTACAAGGAAAATTTTGACCTGATGAAATCCGGCCAGCTGGAAGACATTGCCCAGGTCTACAAGATGCTTTTCCTGCTGAGCCAGAGCAAGCCCCTGTCCTTCCGGGAAAAAAAGATGCTGGAGAAATCGCGGGAACTGATCATCTGCGAGCTGGCCGCTTCCTCCGGCCTGCACCCCAGCAAAATCAGCGCCAAGCTGGACCAGTGCCTGGCCGGGTGCCTCAAGGACCTGAAGTCGGGTTCCGCTTCATAAGTTACCTCCGATGCTAACTCAAATAGGCCTGTTCCTGATGTTTCTGGTTTTGAGCGCTTTTTTCTCTTCTTCCGAAACGGCTTTCCTCTCGGTCAATCCCTACACCCTGGAGAACCTGGAGCGGAAGGGCTCAGCCCGGGCCAGGCTCATCAGGAAGATGCTGGCCAGGCTGGGCGAACTCCTGTCCACCATATTAATAGGGAATACCCTGGTCAACGCGGCCGCCGCCTCCATCGCCACCTCGATATTCGTCAGGCTGTCCCCGGACCCCAGCCAGGCCGTGGTCCTGGCCACCCTGACCACCACCGTCCTGATACTGGTCTTCGGTGAAATCACCCCCAAGACCATTGCCGCCTACCGCCCCCTCCGGGCCACCAGCCTTTTTATTCACCCGATTCGGCTTCTCTACTATATCTTCTATCCCTTTACCTGGTTTTTTTCGCTGCTGACCGGCCTGTTCGTGCCGCGCGAGGAGCGCCGCCGCTTCCCCTCCACCCGGCACCTGAGCGAGGAAGAAATCAAGCTGGTCATCAGCTCCGGGGCCCGGGGGTTGTCCCGCTTCAGGCGTAAAATGCTGGCCGGGGTCCTGGACCTCAGCCGGCGCCCGATAAAAGAAATCATGGTGCCCCGCACCCAGGTCCGGGCCCTGGAAATTAATTCCACCCTGCCCGAGGTCCTAAAGATTATCCAGGAAAGCGGCTACTCCCGTTATCCTGTCTTCCGAAATTCCTTCGACAACATCGAGGGCATTGTCCATGCCAAGGACATCCTGCCCGTGATGCAGTCTCAAACCGAGTTCCACCTGGGCCGGCTGCTGCGCCGCCCGCTTTTCGTCCCGGAGCTGGCCAGCATTGAACAGGTCCTGCTCCAGATGCAGGAAAAAGCCGTCCACCTGGCCCTGGTGGTTGACGAGTTCGGCAGCTTTGAGGGCATCGTCACCCTGGAAGACATAATGGAGGAAATCGTCGGCGATATCCGCGACGAATACGACCGCCAGGCCGAAGACTGGTACCAGAAAGTCGGGGAAAATGAATACCTGATCAAGGGCACGGTCCCGATCAAAGAGATCAACGAGGTGCTGAACCTGGGTATCCCGGAAGAAAAGGATTACACCACCCTGGCCGGGCTGTTTCTCTATCATTTCGGGCACCTGCCTCTGGAAAAGGATTCCGTTACCATTGGCTCGCTTCAATTCACCGTGGAAAAAATGAGCCGCCGTCATCTCAGCCTGATTCGGGTCAGGCTGTTGACAGGGAAGGATGAAGGGCAGGAAGAATGAAAGTAGTCGCCACCAACAAGACCGCTCACCACAATTACGAGATCCTGGAGACCATGGAGGCCGGGCTGGCCCTGACCGGGAGCGAGGTCAAGTCCATCCGGGAAGGAAGAATCAGCCTGAAGGAAAGCTACGCCGATTTCCAGGGCGACGAACTTTTCCTGATCGATTGCAACATCAGCCCCTACCACGCGGCCAATGTCTTCAACCACGAGCCAACCCGGGCCAGAAAACTCCTGCTGCACCGCCGGGAGCTCAAGCGGCTGGCCGGGAAAGTTCAGGAACGGGGCCTGACCCTTATCCCCACCAAGGTCTACTTAAATGACCGGGGCCTGGTCAAGATAGAACTGGCCCTGGCCCGCGGCAAGAAAACATTCGAAAAGCGCGAAACCATAAAAAAGCGCGACGTTGAGCGGGAAATAAGGGCCGAGCTTAAGAAACGGCTGCGCTGATTACCCGGGCTGTCCGCTGGCCAGCTTCCAGGCCAGCCACAGAGCCTCCCTGAAACTCTCCAGGCTGGCCAGACCCTTCCCGGCCAGGTCAAAGGCCGTCCCGTGGTCCGGGGAGGTCCGGACAAAGGGCAGGCCCAGCGTCAGGTTGACCCCCTGCTCAAAGGACAGGAGCTTGAAGGCAATCAGGGCCTGGTCATGGTAGAGGGAAACCACCATTTTTCCCGGGCTGTCCAGGGCTTTTAAGAAAATGGTATCGGCCGGAAAAGGCCCGGAGAGGTTCAGCCCTTCTGACCTGGCTTCGGCCACGGCCGGCACGATTTCCTGTATTTCTTCAATTCCCAGGGCTCCATTTTCTCCGGCATGGGGATTCAGGCCGCAGACCAGCAATTCTTCCACCCCCAGGTTCCAGCGGACCAGTTGTCGACCCAGGGTCCGGAAGAAAGAGGCCAGGTTCTGCCGGCGGACCCGGCTGATCGCTTCCCGGAGCGGGAGATGGTGGGTGAACAGGGCCAGTTTCAACCTCCTGGACCAGAAGGTCATCATGGCCTCGGGATAGAGAGATTCAAGATATTCGGTATGTCCGCGGTATTTTATCCCGGCCTTATGCCAGCCCTCCTTGGAAATGGGAGCAGTGACCAGGGCCTGAATCTCATCCCTGGCTGCCGCCTCCACCGCCTCGCTAAAAAAGTCAAAAGAGGCCCGGCCGCCGGCGGCAGTGGGGGAGCCGGGTTCAAGCCCTTCCAGGGGAGAGCCAGTTTCCCTCAATTCAATATTGCCCCCGGCCAGGGCGGCCGGCAGCAGATCCGGCGCCAGACCCAGGTGATGGGCCCAGGCGTCCAGAATTTTTCTCTGGCCGAAAATTAAAAACCTGGCCTCGGGCAGGCTGGAAACTTCCTTAAGGGTGCGCAGGATGACTTCCGGGCCGACACCGGCCGGGTCGCCCAGGGTCAGGCCAATAACCGGAGCCTTCATTTATTTTTTCGGGAATCGCCGTTATCTTCAGCTTCCGGCTGCTTGTCTTCCTGCTCCAGCTTGTAAAGGTATTTCACCTGGCGCTTATAAATTAAAAGGTTGGGAGCGCCTTCCCGGTTGAGCTTGAAGCAGTTGCGGTCGTACCATTCGATGTAACCCTCCACCCGTTCCCCGTCAGCCATGACCACGGCCATCGGGGTCCTCTTGTTCATCTGCTTCAGGAAATAATAATTCTCGGCGTGGGTATCGGTCGGGGGAGGCATCTTCCTCTTGGCCGCTTCCTTTTCCTTGGCCTCCTTGGTAATTTTTTCCTTGACTTCGGAAAGGTCGGGCCGGATTAGTTTTCTTTGCATCGGCACCCTCACTATGAGAGAAGAGAATACTTGGTTAGATATTAACACCGGCCAAATAAAATTGCAACCTTTAAATTTGCCGCCGCCATCCCCGCCGGGCCATTTCTGGCCGGAAAATTATTTCTCCAGCCTCTCCGGGCCGCGGTCAAACTCACGATGTCGGGTAAGCCGCTTGACCGCCAGCGACCGCGAGAAGGGCTACGGCCCTGGATAAAGATACCGGGAAAAGCCCAAAGAAAACCGGCCTGATTTTTACAGCCCTGACTTGAGCAGACCCGGAAGCCGCCCGGCCTCAGCTCAAAGACGGCTGCGCTTTTCCCATGCTTTCCTTCTCCCTGCCATGCTCGGCCAGTCGCAGATAAGACCGCTGCTTGACTTTTTCTGACCCCATTGCATAGAATTGAGGGCGATGAACCTGACCGGCAACCGTTTTTTATTCTATGCCCTGGCGGTTATCTTTTTCCTCAGCCTGGGCAATATCATCATCCATGATTTCGTCTGCCACGAAGAACTGCACCAGCTGGTCAACCCGGTTCATCACTATTTCCATAACCCGGCCAGCAGCAGCCCGGAACTGGTCCTGCGGACTCCAGAGAGTTCCGGGAAACTGTTTTTTTTGGTGATAGAATCCTGCCCTTCAGACTTTACACCCTCCATCTTTCACCCGCCTGATTAAGGCCTCGTTACTAACCTCATCATCTTTTTAATCCGGAGGTAGTGATGTCATTTGTCATGCTGTTTTTATTAATCCTTTCACCCGTGGCTCAGGACCAGCCGCTTCCGGCCCTGCCGCTTTCGGTGGAGCAGGCCGTGGAACTGGCCTGGCGTCAGAACCCGACGCTCCAGGCCCTGGCCAGAGATACTGAAGTGGCCAGGGGCCAGACCTGGATGGACTCGGCCCTGCCCGACACCGAACTCGGGCTGGATGTAGCCGGGTTGAATTTTCCGGGTACCGGCACGGTGGAACAGGAGACCAGCCTGGGACTGGTCCAGGCCATACCTTTCCCCGGAAAACTAAAACTGCGGGCCCGGGTCGGGCGGGTGACCGAGGAAGAAGCCGGGCTGAGACTGGAAAGGGCCAGGCTGAGACTGGCCTCAGAAGTCAGGAAAGCTTATTACCGCAGTCTTTTGCAGCAGAAAACTGTGGAAATCCTGTTGAAAAACCTGGAGCTACTGGCAGAGATTCAGAAAAATGCCATTTCCCGTTATGCCCTATCGGCCGTTCCCTATAGCGACATCCTGAGGGTGAAGCTGGAAACGGCCCGGGTCCGTAACGACCTGCTGGAGGCTAAAAAAGAACTTACCCTGAGCCGGCAGGAGCTGACCAGGCTGCTGGGCCTTAAAGACGACCGGGAGCTTCTTTTGACCTCCAGCCTTGAACCGGCTCCAGCCGATTGGCCGCTGGAAGAAGCCCTGGCCCGGAAGAAAGAGCTCAGCCCGACCCTCAGGCTGGCCCGCCTGCGGCGGGACCGGGCTGAACTCCTAATCAGGCTGGCCGAGCGGAACCGCTTGCCAGATTTTTCATTCGGGCTTTTCTCACCGAGCAAGAAACTGGGGGCAACCGGATTCAGCCTGGGGCTGAGCTATCCGCTCTTCTCCAGGAAACGTCTGGCCGGGGAAAAAACCCTGGCCGAAGCGGAAAGGCAGAAAGCCGGCTTTGAAATTCAGGCCGCCGAGAGCTTTTTCGAAAGCCGGTGCCGCCAGGCCGCGGCCGAAATCATCCAGAGCCGGGAACAGGTCAGAATCTTTGAAGAGAGCCTGCTCCAGGATTCCGGGGCCGAGCTGGAAAAGGCCCTGGAGGATTACCGCCTGGGCAAGATTGATTCGCTCGGCCTGCTGGACCTCTACCGCGGCTTCAGCCTGGTCCGCCTGGAATACTACCGGGCCATTTACCTGCAGCGGGCGGCCCTGGCCGAATTTGAAGCGGCCGGAGAAGACTATGAATAAATCGTTATTTTTGCTTTCAGGGAGAATGACCATGCCCCATAAAAAAATTCTTGCCGTGATACCCATAGCCCTTCTGATGGCGGCTATTATTTATACGGCCGGTTGCGGTCGGCCTTCATCCAACCAGCCCGCCCCCGTGGCGGCCGAAGGGGAAGAACATGAGCACGAACATGTGGTGTTGACGGCCGAGGCCGAAAGCCTGGCTGGGATAAAGCTGGCCAGGCTCAGCCTGCAGTCGATTACTCCCGAGCTGCGGGTCCCGGCTGAGGTCAGCCTCAACCCCAGGGCTTTTTACCGTCTGAGCACCAGGGTTTCTGGGCGGGTGGAGCACCTGCTGGCCTATGAAGGTGACCGGGTCAGGAAGGGCCAGGTGGTGGCCAGGCTGTTCAGCCTGCCCTACCTGGAAAGCCTGGCCGAGCTTCGTCTGGCAGCCGAGCGGCTGGCCAGGCTGGAAAAAACGAATTCCCCCGACAAAGAAGCAGCCCGGGCGGTGCTGGCCTCAGCCCGGGACAAGCTGCGAATACTGGGCCTCGCCGACCAGGAGCTCGACCGCCTGGCGGAGCAGGAAGGCGGGTTTGTCCTTTATGAAGTTACCAGCCCGGCTGACGGCCAGGTGGTTTCCACCTCTGTTTTTCCCGGGGATTCCCTTGAGGCCGGCGCCCCCGTGATGGAGATTGCCTCTTATGACCTCCTCTGGGTTGAGGGCAGAGTCCAGGAAAAAGACCTGGGGTTGTTAACAAAAGGCCAGGCGGCGGTTATCAGAAGCACTGTCTATCCCGGACAGGAATTTCAGGGACGGGTGACCTTCATCTCTCCGGCCCTGGACACCACTTCTCGAACGCTTAAGGTCAGGGTGGAGGTGATCAATCCTTCGGGACGGCTCAAGCCGGGGATGTACGTTGACCTGGCCCTTAAACTGGCCGAGCAGAGAATACTGGCCGTACCCGAAGAAGCGGTGGTCGAGGTTAACGGCCAGAAAACAGTCTTCGTTCCGGAGAGTCCGGGCACCTACCGGCCGCAAGCCGTCCAGACCGGTGCCCCGGTCGGAGGCTGGCTGCCCATTATTTCCGGCCTGAAGGATGGGGACGATTATGTTGCGGCCGGGGCTTTCATGCTCAAGGCCGAGCTGCTCAAGCACACTCTGGGAGAGGGAGACCATCACCATGATTGACCGGGTCATCCATTTCTCTCTTCGGGAGCGGCTGCTGGTCGTAATCCTGATCCTGCTGATAATCGGCGCTGGTATTTATTCTTTCCTCAGGCTGCCGATCGATGCCTTCCCAGACGTCACCAGCGTCCAGGTGGAAATTCTTTCCTACGCTCCGGGCTATTCACCCTTTGAAGTAGAAAAATTTGTTACCTTTCCCCTTGAAATTACCCTGCGCGGCCTGCCCGGCTTGACCCAGCTCCGCTCGGTTTCCAGGGCCGGCCTTTCGGTCATCACCGCGGTCTTCGAGGACCGGACCGATATTTACTTTGCCAGGCAACAGGTGTTCGAGCGCCTGTCGGAAGCCAGGGAAAAGATGCCCGAAGGCGTAGAAATAACCCTGGGCCCGGTGGCCACGGCCATGGGCGAAATCTTCCAGTACACCATCGAAGGCAATGAACCCGGGGCCGAGGGGAACTGGACGGCTTACCTGACCGAGCTCAGGACTATCCAGGACTGGGTGATAACCCCGGTCCTGAAAAGCGTGCCGGGTGTAATTGACGTTAATTCCTTCGGCGGCTTCATCAAGCAATACCTGGTCAGGGTCGACCCCGGGCAGTTGCTTAAATACGACCTGACCCTGTCCGAGGTGGTGGAAGCTATCAGGAACAGCAACCTGAACGTCGGCGGCAACGTCGTAGAGAGGGGCCAGCAGCAGTTCATAGTTCGCGGCACCGGGCTGTTCAACGACCTGGAGGACATCAAGCGCTCGGTGGTCAGGACTGACCGGGGGGTTCCCGTCCTGGTTCAGGACGTGGCCACGGTGGAACCAGGCTTTGCCGTTCGCCAGGGGGCTTCCCTCATCAACGGCGAAAAAGAGGCCGTGGGCGGAATAGTCCTGATGCTCAAAGGTGAAAACAGCCGGGTGGTAACCCGCCGGGTGGAAGAAAAGGTAAGAGAAATCAACAATGGCGGCCTGCTGCCGGCCGGGCTCAAGATAGTCCCTTTTTACAAGCGGACAGACATAGTTGAAAAGAGCGTCCGGACCATAGAGGAAGCGCTCCTGATTGGAGCCCTGCTGGTTGTCCTGGTCATCTTTGTTTTTCTGCGTAGCTTTCGCGGCTCGCTGGTGGTCGTGCTGTCCCTGCCCCTGGCCGTTCTCCTGACCTTTGTGGTCATGAAGCAGGCCGGGCTGACCGCCAACCTGATGTCGCTGGGCGGGCTGGCCATCTCCATCGGCATGATAATAGATGCGGCCATCATCCAGGTGGAAAACATCCAGCGCCATCTTACCGAGACCAGGAAAAAAGACCTGGCCACCTTCCTGCGGGCCGTGCTGGAGGTCAGAAAGCCGAGCATATTCGGAGAAGTGATCATTGCCCTGACCTTCATCCCGTTGCTGAGCTTCCAGGGCATAGAGGGCAAGATGTTCTCACCCCTGGCCATGACCCTGTCCATAGCCATCATCTGCTCCCTTCTAATATCGCTCTTCATAATCCCAGGCCTGGCCTTCCTCATTCTTAAAGTTCCGGCCGAACGTCAGGACCGGCTCATGACAGTACTAAACAAGATTTATGCCTCCAGCCTGCGCTGGTCTCTCCGGCACGGCCGGGTGGTGACCGGCTTGATGGTCGTCCTGCTGGCGGCCAGCCTGTGGCTGGTACCCTCGCTGGGACGGGAGTTCATACCGATCATGGACGAAGGTGCCTTCGACATGGATATCCAGATGCTGCCCGGAATCTCTCTGACCAAGGCCCTGGAAATCACCCGGGAAGTGGAAAGAAGGCTGAAACAGTTCCCGGAGCTGGAAACCATCGTTTCGCGGACGGGGCAAACCGGAATAGCCCTGGAGGCCAGGGGAGTGGAAAAGACCGGTTTTGTCGGCTCACTCCGCCCGCGGCGGGAGTGGACCTCGGCCAGGACCAGGGAAGAGCTGACAGAAAAAATGCGCCAGGCCATTGCTGACATTCCCGGCATCTCCTTTTCCTTCAGTCAACCCATTGCCTGCCGCATCGACGAACTGGTGGCCGGCACCAGGGCCCAGCTCATAATCAAGCTCTTCGGTGAAGACCTGGAGCTTTTGAGGACGAAAGCGGCCGAAATTGCGGCCGTCATCAAAGAAATCCGGGGCACTTCCGACCTGGTGGTAGAAACCATTTCCGGCCAGCCTTACCTGGTGGTAGACCTGGACCGACCGGCCCTCCAGCGGCATGGTCTAAGGGCGGCCGAGGTGCTGTCCATGGTGGAAACGGCCTCGGCCGGGAAAGCCGTGGCCAGAATGTATGAAGGAGAGCGGGCTTTTGACGTGGTCATAAAGTACCCGGAAAACCTGCGCCGCTCAGCCGAACAGCTGCGAACACTGCTGGTCGATACCCCGGGTGGCTACCGACTGCCGCTCGGGCAGTTGGCCCGCATCCAGGAAGTGGAAGGACCGGCCCAGATCAGCCGGGAAGCCGGGTTCAGAAGAATAGGACTTGAAGTCAACATCAGCGGGCGTGACCTCGGCAGCTTCGTGGCCGAAGCCCGCGAAAGAATTAGCCGGCAGGTTAGCCTGCCACCCGGTTACCGCCTGGAGTGGGGAGGGCAGTTTGAAAACCAGCAGCGGGCCATGCGCCGCCTGGCCATAATCGTGCCGATAACCCTGCTTCTCATCTTCTTTCTCCTGTTTTCCACCTTCGATTCTTTCAAACTGGCCCTGCTGGTGCTGCTGACCCTGCCCTTTGCCCTTATTGGCGGGATTTTCTCCCTGTGGCTGTCCGGGCTCTACCTTTCGGTCCCGGCCTCGGTCGGCTTCATTGCCCTCCTGGGCATCGCTGTCCTCAACGGTGTGGTCCTGGTGAGCTATTTCCAGCAGCTGACCAGGAACAGTTGCTTTCCCTTCGACGAGGCTATAATTCAGGCCGCCGGCAAAAGATTGCGTCCGGTCCTGATGACCGCCCTGACCACCCTGCTGGGATTGCTGCCGTTGCTTTTTGCCCGCGGGCCCGGGTCTGAAGTGCAAAGGCCGCTGGCCACAGTGGTGGTCGGCGGGTTGATTACCTCAACCATCCTGACCCTGCTCCTGCTGCCGGTCCTGTTCCGCTGGACCTGCGGGATTAGAGAAAATAACCAGGACACAAACGCAAATAATTAAATTGACGAAGGCCACCGGGAAAGCCCGGGGCTAATTGGTCCTCCCGGAGACAAAGAGCTCATTCTGTTTCAGGCCTGGCCGACAGGGGGTTGCCGGAATCGAATCCAGATGAGCTCATTCCAAGTCTTAAGGGGAATTATCAATAAGCAAAAGTATCCTGGTCTGACTGGCCCCATGGGAAAGGCTGGAGAGACCTTGAACCAAACGGCTAACGGCCAGGCCCCGCCGGGGGGACCTCAGACTCTCCACCAGTAGGAGAACTTGATGAAATAATAGCGACCGGTCAGCTGGTACCGGTCGGTGCCCAGCCGTTCCCGGTGCTCCTCCACGCCCAGATAAAAGCAGGTTCCCGGGTTGAGCTCGTAGCCCAGAAGACCGCTCAGGTATATTTTTTTGTAATAACTGTCGTAATCGGTAATCGTCCTCAGAAATAACTCCCGGTTGAACTGGAAATTAATCCGCTGGCTCACTATGGTTACCCGGTAGACTTTCGGTCCGCCCCGGTATTCATAAAAATTAAGGTCTTCCAGCCTGAGGGAGGCCACCAGGTTCTGAACTGGCCGGAAATTTAGCTCTCCCTCCAGGGAATTGCTGAAACCGAGGTAGGGGAGCTCATCATAATAGATGGAGCTGCCGGTATTACCGGAAATCCGGCCACTCAACCATCCCAGCGGGGCTGTAAAAACCGTGAACCGGAATTGCTTCGGCTTGAGGTCGACCCCATTGTATTTCTCGAAAGTGTCGCTGTAGTTAAGGAAAATAAACGTCTGCCGCCAGCCGCTGACCATCAGCGACAGGTCTATATCTTCATCGGTCAGAACCCAGCTGTAGTCATAAACCCGGCGGTAAGAAATGGACGGGGTAACAGAGATCAGAAAGTCATTCCCGGGCAGAAAGGAATACCCGGCCCTGGCATTTAAAGAATGAATGTCTTTCCGCCGAAGAAAACCCAGCCCGGCTTCAAATTCAGGATGGACGCTGAACCAGTCCAGGGAATAGTTTAGATGCCGGTCCTGGTGGTTAAAACCAAAATGCCAGGCCGGGGCCAGAACGGTCTTGATTTCGGCCACCTTGCTGCGGGAGCCGACCAGCTGAAAGGCCAGCCGGTTGGTCTGAGAAATCTTGAATTGCCCGTCGAGGCCGGCCAGTCGGTTGTAATCTGAAAAAATCGAACTGCCCGCCGCTCCCATTTCCTTGTCGGCGGCGATAAAACCGAGGTAGGACTCGGAATACAGGTCCTGGCGCAGGCGCAGAACGCTGTTGAGCGAGCGGAAAGAGGCATTCTCATCCAGCAGGGGAGCACCCGGTATTTCAATACCCGAAGGCAGGTCATCCAGGGCTGACATTACCCCGAAACTGGTATTCCCCAGCTTGCCGGTCAGCTTGGCCGCCCAGACCGGAGAGACTATCTTGCGCGAATAGAGCAATTCAAAGGGGGTATCGAATATGTCCTTGCCTTCCAGGAAGAAGGGTCTTTTTTCGGGATAATAGAGCGGGTAGCGCTGGTTGACCTCGTTCTGTGGAATATCAGCCTCGATCTGGCTGAAGTCGGGATTGAGGGCCAGGTCGGCAGTCACGTCGGAAGTTATCCCGTACTTGACGTTGGCTCCTATCTCCGGCTGGAACTTCTGGCCCAGGGACTTTCCCCCCACCACCGTCGGCATCAGTTCCAGGTTCTTGCCCCGCACCAGGCTCTGGTTAAGGTTCATCCGCCCGGCCTGGACCAGCAGCCCGTTGATATCCCGGGAGCGAGCCGGCCAGTACAGGTCTTCGTTCTTGCGCGGAATCTCCCGGCGCAGAATAATCCCCCAGGACTGAACGTTTTGATTGGGGAATCTCAGGCTCTTAAACGGTATGGCCATTTCCACCACGTAACCGTGGGTGTTCCGCCTGGCCGCCGACTGGAAGTAGCCGTTCCAGTTCCGGTCTATCCGGTCAAAACTCTCTGCCCGCCCCCGATTTCGCCGGGGATTAGCCTCAACGTATATACCGTCAACCTGCACCCCACTGGGATTGGCCTCGAAAACGAAGGCCCGGCGTCGGTCGTTAAAAGTGTCGAGGTAGACATAGACCACGTCATCTCCCTGGACCCGGTCCCGCTGGCACAGGGTGCAGCGGATACTTTCCGGGCGGGAATCCTGGCAGTCAAAAGCCAGGTACAGGTTGTGGCTATCGTAGCCGAGATAAACGGTGGTTTTCTCGGTTGGAGCCGCGCCTTCCTGCGGTTCGTACTGAACAAAATCGGTTATGACCGTGGCCGCCAGCCATTCCGGGTTGCCCAGCTCCCCGTCTATCCGGGGCGGCTTGGAGAAGAAACCGGGCTGCACCGTCTTCTCTTCGCGGGTCGCGGAAAACGAGGCCACGGCTGCGGACAGAAAAAGCAAGACCGGTACACAAAGCTTGAATAGATAGCTCCCCGGTCTCACCTGGCCTCTGCCGTGTTTCAATCCTGGATGGTAAAATCCACCAGCTTCATGTTGCGGTTCTTAAGGCTCAAACCGAGAGCCCGTTCCAAGTTGGCCAGGGAAATGTTGTAGTCGATGATGGACTTGAGCTCAGTGGCCCTGGCATTGGCCAGGTCCCTCTGGTACATCAGCACGGTGTAGTTGGTGCTCTGTCCCACCTTCAGCTTTTCCTCTTCGGCCGCCAGCTTCTGCTCCTGAAGTTCCCGGGCCACCCGGTAGGCCTGGACTCTTTTCAGGTTGGCCTCCACATCGCGCAGGGCGGTTTTTATCTCCAGCAGAGCCTGTTGTTCCTTCTGCTTCAGGCTGAGCATGGCCTGCTCCAGGTTGATCTTGGCCTGGGCGTAGCTGGCCCGGGAGACGACGTTGCTCAGGGGGATGTTCAGGCTCAGCCCGATTGACCAGTTCTGGTACTTAAAATTAAGGGCGTCTTTAATCGAATCGCTTCTGGGGCCGGGAATGACACCTATGACCACTCCGGTCAAGGGGTTGTTATCCTGATAGATAATCCGGTCACCGGAAATTCCCGGGCTCCAGTAAGAAGCATTCAGGTTCAGTTGCGGCAGCAGCTGATTCTTGGCCACGGACAGGTTGAACCGCTGGTTTCTGATGTCGATCTGGGAACTGCGCAGGTCGGGCCGGTTGGCCAGGGCGATGCCCAGGGCTTCGTCGAGCGAGATGGCTTTCTGCTCAAACCGGGGTTTGTCGACTGGAATGATGGCCGTATACTGCTTTTCCTCTTCCTGGCTCATGTTCATCAGGACCCGGAGCTGGTCTTCGGCATTTTTTACGGCCAGCTCGGCCTGGATGATGTCGGCCTCCCTGGTGGCCACTTCAGACTGGGCGCTCAGGACTTCAATCGGGGCCAGGGTGCCAATTTCCACCGACCTTTTATTTTTCTCCAGCAGCTCCTGGGCCAGCCTCAGGGACTGGCGCCTGACTTCCAGCGTGTCGATAGCATAGGACAGGGCCCAGTAGGCCTGTTCCACCGAATAAATCGTATCCATCAGGGTCTTTTCCAGCTGGGCCTGGGAGATTTCCAGGCTGTTTCTGGCAATGATGATTTCCTTCCGGCTGATGTTGTAGCCAAAATTCTGCAGCAGGGGCTGGGTGAAGTCGAAGCGGAGGGTGCTACCGTAACGGGGGTTGATGGTCTGGAACCTCTGGGTAGTATCGTTCTTGTAAGAATCCAGGCTGAGGTTCAGGCTGCCGCCGAAGGGTATGGACTGGGACAGGCTGCCCGAAACCGAGTTGTACTTGGTCAGGGTGCTGTCGGCCGCTTCCAGCCAGGAATAGGAGGCGGTATTGGTCTCCCTCTGGTTAAAATTAAAGGACAGCGTCGGATAATATTTTTCCCTGGCCTTGGACAGGCTGGCGGCGGCCAGCTCCGGGCTGAGTTCCTGGATGGCCACCGACAGGTTGTTTTTCATGGTCCGGACTATGCATTCTTCCAGGGTCAGCCGCAGGACCTTTTCCTCCTGGGCCTGCAGGCCGACACTCACCAGAAGAATGGCTATCACTGCTAAGCTCAGGCCTTTTAATTTTCTGTTCATTTTAACCTCCAGACTTCTATGTCCACAGTGGTTTGACCTCAATTTCTTCATTTACTCTTATTCATAACGCAGGGCTTCTATCGGGTCGAGCTTGGAAGCCTTCCTGGCCGGGTAATAACCGAAGAAAATGCCGACCGAAGCCGCGAAGAAAAAGGCCAGCATGATGGACTCGGGGGTGACCACGGTGGTGATGTTGGAAAAAAGCGAGATGTACTTCATCAGCCGGGAAGCTCCCACCCCGATGATGATGCCGATCACGCCTCCGGTGACGCTCAGCACCACGGCTTCAATCAGGAACTGAAGCAGGATATCGCGCTCGCGGGCCCCGACGGCCAGGCGAACGCCTATCTCCCTGATGCGCTCGGTCACCGAGACCAGCATGATGTTCATGATGCCTATTCCGCCCACGATCAGCGAAATGCCGGCAATCGAGCCCAGCAGGATGGTCATGATCTTGGTGGATTCGGCCGCGCTCTCGGCCACGTCGGCGATGTTCCGCACCTGGAAGTCATCCTCGGCTCCGGGGGCGATGCGGTGTCTTTCCCTCATCAGTTCTTCAATCTGCCTCTGGGCCTCGCTGGTCTTATCGGCCGAGACGGCGGCCACATCAATCGAGTTAATGTAGTCCACCCCGCGCAGCCGGCGCATGACCGTGGTATAGGGTGCGGCAATCATATCATCGCGGTTAAAAAACCCGCCCTGCTCGCCCTTGCTTTCCAGGACCCCGATAACCGTAAAAGGAATCTTATTTATCCTGATGGTCTTGCCGATGGGGTCCTCATCCTCGAACAGGTTCTGCTTGACCAGGCTGCCCAGGACGCAGACCTTGGCTCCCGAGGCCACATGGGATTCATCGAAGTAAACGCCCTCGACCACCTTCCAGTTCCTGATCTCCGGGAACTTCTCCCCCGTGCCCTGGATCTGCGTATTCCAGTTTTTGTTGGCATAGACCACCTGGGCCCTGGTGCTGATGGAAGGGGAGGTGGCCTTCACCGCGTCACAACGCTCCTCAATGGCTTTGGCATCATCCGGCTTGAGGTTGGTAAAACCGCCGAAGCCCGACTGCACGCCCCTGACGTTCCGGCTTCCCGGGTAAACGAAGAGCAGGTTGGTACCCATGGAGGCAAACCTTTCCTCGATGCCTTTCTTGGCCCCCTCTCCGATGCTGACCATGGCAATGACCGCGGCCACGCCGATGATGATGCCCAGGATGGTCAGGAAGGAGCGCATTTTATTACGGGCCAGGGCCCTCATTGATACTCTCAATATTCTTAAAATCTTCATGTCATCCTCCACTGGCCGGAGCTTGGTCGCAGGCTCCCTGGGTAACTTCCTCGCCCACAATCTGGCCGTCCTTCAGGTACAGACGCCGCCTGGCGTAGGAAGCGATGACCGGGTCATGGGTCACCATGATCAGGGTGATGTTTCTTTCCTGGTTAAGCCGGCAGAAGATATCCATGATTTCGGCGCCGGTCTTGGAATCCAGGTTGCCGGTGGGTTCATCGGCCAGAATCAGAGTGGGGTCATTAACAAGGGCCCGGGCAATGGCCACCCGCTGCATCTGTCCGCCGGAGAGCTGGTTGGTGCGGTGGTGTTCCCAGCCCTTGAGTCCCACGGCAGCCAGTGCTTTCATGGCTTTTTCCCTGGCTTCCTTGCTGCTGATGTGAGAATAAATCATCGGCAATTCTACGTTTTCCAGGGCGCTGGTCCGGCTGAGAAGGTTGAAATTCTGAAAAACGAAACCTATCTTGCGGTTGCGGATGGCCGCCATCTCATCGCGGCTCAGCTTGGAAACATCCACTCCTTCCAGGAAGTACTGTCCGGAAGTCGGCCGGTCGAGCAATCCCAGGATGCTCATCAGCGTTGTCTTCCCGGAACCGGAGGGACCCATGATAGCCAGAAACTCAGAATAGTTGAGGCTGTAGGTAATGCCCCGCAGGGCCTGAACCTGGGTTTCGCCAATCTGGTAAATCCTGACTATGTTTTCGAGTCTGATAATCTTATCGCTCATCTCAAGACCTGTCTTTATTACCTTATTACCTTCGCGGCATCATGAAGAAAGCGCCGCCGGGAGGTCCCTGCTGGGTAGTCCGACTGCTGCTGGAACCGGTGGCGGTCATCAACCCGACTATCACTTCATCTCCCTCTTTCAGGTTATCGCTCTTTATCTCGGTAAAGGAATTATCGCTGACGCCGGTCCTGACGAAGACCACCTTGAGGTTGCCCTTCTCATCCAGCATCCAGACCCGGGAAGGCTGGCGGCGCTGGCCGCTCTGCCCGGCCTGGCCCCCGCCCATTCCGGCCCTCTGGCCCATCTGGCTGGGGTCGAACATTCTCTGTCCGCCCTGGCCGGCTCCAGGCCCGGCTTCCCCGCCGGCCTGCTGGCGTCTGGCGGCCATTTCTTCAAAGGCCGCTCTCATTATCTTCTGCAGTTCTTCGGCCGAAAGCTCGGGTGTAAACCGCAGGGCGGCGTTGGGCACCCGCAGGACGTTTCTGGCCTCGCCGACGATGATGGAACAGGTGGCGGTCATACCCGGTAGCAACTTCAGGCTGGAGTTGTCGACATCGATGATGGCCGAGTAGCTGACCACGTTCTGGACGGTCTGGGCCGAATAGCGGACCTGGCGGACCACTCCGTTAAAGGTTTCGTTCTGGTAGGATTCAACCGTAAACTTAACTTTCTGGCCTTCTTTCACCTTGCCCACGTCGGCTTCATCCACCAGGCATTCCACTTCCATCTTGGTCAGGTCGTTGGCAATTTCAAAGAGCTTGGGCGCCTGGAAGCTGGCGGCCACAGTCTGCCCGACGTTGATGTTCCTGGAGATAACCACACCGTCGATCGGGGAGCGAATGATGGCGTAACTCAGGTCAACCTTGGAAGCCTCCAGCTGGCTCTTGGCCTGCTCGGTGCGAGCTTCCTGGGAAATCAGGTCGGACTTGGCCTGAAGGTAATTGGCTTCCGCCTGTTCTTTTTCTTCGTAGGAAATCAGGTTCTTTTCAAAAAGGCTTAGAGCTCTCTCATATTTTTTCTGGGCAATCTCCAAGGCAATCTTGGCCCTCTCCAGGGCAGCCCGGGCGCTCTGGTAGTTGGCCTCGTTCTGCTCAATCTTGGCCTTTAACTGGGACTGGTCCAGCTCGGCCAGGATATCGCCTTTTTTCACCCTGGAATTAAAATCAACATAAATCTTTTCTATCTTGCCGGAAACCTGGCTGCCGACTTCCACCAGCACCACGGGGTTCAGGGTTCCGGTGGCCGTGACCACGGCTTCGATATCACCGCGAGTGACCTTCTCCGTCCGGTACTTTGGCTTATTATTGGACCCCTTCTTGAGCAGGGTAAAACCTAAAACCAGACCGACAATGACCACTACGGCCAGGATGATGACAACGGTCTTCTTCTTCATCGCTATTCTCCTTTTTTCTCCTTTTGTGGGGGAGTTGGTGATGTATCATTACGCCGCTCGGGAACTTCCCTTCTGCGCTGGCGCATGTATCTGTCCATCAGTTCCTGCATTTTCTTTTCCTGTTCCGGGGTGAACACCTCGTCCATCTCGGTCTTGAGCTGCTCGCGCAACTCGGTCAGGCGGGTGTGCACTTCCTTCCTGAAGGCCTGGAACCTTTCTTCGCTCCGTTTGAAAACTTCCCTGATTTTCTCTTCCTGTTCGGGGGTGAGCTGCAGCTCCTTGGAAATCACTTCCAGGGTGGGGAAGGGTTCCTGCCTCGGCCGGGGGGCCGGCTTCTTGTTGTCCAGAAACCACCTGTCTCCAACAACACCCACGGCCACACCGATAATGAAAACGGCAATCAGGGATAGGGTTACCCAGAGTTTATACTTGTTGTTCATTGTTTACCTCTTCTGACAGCTTCCTGGCTATCCAGTCCGGCAAACAGCAACTGCAGCTGCCGGTCCTCCGGCTTCTGGGCATCAAATATAGCCCTGGCCTCGGTGAGCGGGCTCTGCTCCTGGAAAAGAAGAATCTCCGACTGGCTGAGCTGAACCTCGGCCGGCTGGGCCAGGAAAAGAATGCCCACCAGGACCATGGCCACCACCAGGAACACCGGCACGGCCGCGGCATACCATCTTTCCACCACGGCCCAGAGCGAGGGCTTGCTCTCGGTCCTTAACCTGGCCCTCAGCCTCTCCTCAAAATAGGGGAGAGGTTCTGCTCCCGGAAGCCGCAGGTCCGACATAAATGACTGCATCTGGCGGTAATCAGCCAGCAACCGAGCACAGGAAGGGCAGACCTTGAGGTGCTCTTCCAGCCTGGCGGCGGTTCCGGCTTCCAGCCGGCCGTCCACCAGCCGGGAAATCAATTTCTCGGCCCGACGACAATTCATGATTGTCCTCCTCCCTGGCTCAACACTGGAGCCAATTTTTTTCTCAAAAGCCTTCTTGCCCGGTGCAGCCGGGAATCAACCGTCCCCGGCGATAGCTTCAATATCTTCCCTATTTCCTCATAACTTAAGCCCTGTATATCCCTTAGGGTAAGTATTAGACGATATTTCTCCGGCATTTCTTCCAGTTTCTGGCGCAGGAGCCGCCGGCGCCTTTCGGCCTCCTGCTGTTCGGCCATCTGCAGGGAGGCCTCGGCTTCGGGCAACCCGGGTTCCGGGATGTCATCCAGCCTCAGGTCATTTTTTTCCCTTTTATGCTTCCTCAGATAATCCCGGATGTGATTGATGGCAATCTGGTAAAGCCAGGTGCCAAACTCCGACTCAAACCTGAACCGGGACAGGGACAGATAGGCCTTCAGGAATATTTCCTGGGTCAGGTCGTCGGCGGTCTCGCGGTTATGCACCACGTTGACGGCCAGTCCGAAGACCTTGTTCTGGTAGGCCTTTACCAGCATGGCAAAAGCCTCCTGGTCTCCTTGCTGGGCCAGTCTGACTGCCTGGTTGTCGTCCATACACTACTCACTTTTTGAGCCTCAAATCATTAGACGAGGCCCGGTCATAATTCTTCCTGCGCGGGATAATCATTTTACCTAACTATCATCAAAGTAGAAAGTTGCCGGCAGGTTGAACCTGGGGCGGAACGGGAACTGGCGGAAAGCCTATTATTCTTTCTCCTTATGAACCCGACCGACGAAAAAATAGCCAAATGCCAGGGCCAGGATAATAACCCCGACCCCCACCAGGCTCAGGCTGGAAACTTCATGAAGGTCCAAAATGATAACCTTCCTGGCTATGGCAATCAGGGCCACGGACAGGACCACCCGGACATGGTCCACGCCCTCCACCAGGTAGGTCTTCATCACCGTTTCAATCAGCTCTATCCCGATTACCACCAGCATTATCAGGCCGAAAACTTCCAGCAGTTCCTTGATGTCCAGAAGCAGAACCGGCGGTGAGACAATGTCCTTGATAATTACATAGGCCAGTTCCACGATTGATAGAAAGATTACGATCGTCATCAAGACGATCAGGACCGACACAAAAAACCTCTTAATTTTTCGAAGAGTGTCCAGCACGATTTTTCTCCCCTGTGGACTGCATCCCGGCCAGGAGCCCGGTCCAGAAGCTTCAATTCTGAGTCTGACCGGGGCCCGGGCAGGCCTGTGGTTTTGGGGTTAATTCCCGGCCGGTCTGACGTATACATTTTATATTTTTGCCAGTCGAAAAGCCATAACCGGGCCCGGGCCGCTGAGGATTATTGATTAAAACGAGAGTGTCCCATATAATAAAGTCATGAACTGGGAAGATTTAGCCAGGGAACTGGCCCAACCTACGGATTCCAAAATAGTTTTACTGGTCATGGATGGCCTGGGTGGCCTGCCGGTCAACGGGATGACCGAACTCCAGGCAGCTCACAAACCGAACCTGGACGAAACAGCCAGGCGGGGGGTCTGTGGCCTGACCGACCCGGTCCTCATGGGCATCACCCCGGGTTCCGGCCCGGCCCACCTGGCCCTGTTCGGTTACGACCCTCTCCGCTATCAACTGGGTCGCGGTATCCTGGAAGCCATGGGCAGCGGGGTGGAAGTCGGACGGGAAGACGTGGTCGCCCGCGGCAATTTTGCCACCTTCCGGGATGGCCTGGTGGTCGACCGGCGGGCCGGGCGCATTTCCACCGAGGAGAACCAGAAGCTCTGCGAGCTGATAAACAAAAAGATTCCGGAGATAAATGGAATCAGGGTCAGTCTGTTCCCGGGAAAAGAGCACCGGTTTGTGCTCAGAATATCCGGGCCCGGTCTATCTGACGCCCTGACAGATGCCGACCCCCAGAAAGAAGGCAAGCCAGCCGTTCCGGCCAGGGCCCTGGCCCCCGAGGCCGAATTCACCGCCGGCATCATCAACAGTTTCCTGGATGAACTGAAGAAAGTCCTGGCAGCCGAACCCAAAGCTAACTATGCACTCCTTCGTGGCTTTTCCAAGTTCCCCTCCAACCTGCCGTCCATGGCCGAGCTATACCAGATTAAGCCGGCCGCTATTGCCAACTACCCCATGTACCGGGGCCTGACCCGGTTGCTCGGGATGGAAGTCCTGGAAGTCGGGCCGGGAACCGAAGATATTTTCAACGTCCTGGAAAAGAATTACGACCGTTATAACTTTTTTTACCTTCACTACAAGAAAACCGATTCGGCCGGCGAAGACGGACGCTACGAGGACAAGGTTAAGGCCATAGAAGACATAGACCGGTTCATCCCGCGCCTCTGGCAACTCAAGCCCGATGTCCTGGTCATCACCTCCGACCACTCGACGCCCTCCGTCCTGAAATCACACTCCTGGCACCCCAATCCCTTCGTCCTGGTGTCAGACCGGGCCCCGGCTGACGAGGTCAGCCGGTTTACAGAAAGAGATTGCGCCCGGGGCGGTCTCGGCCGGTTCCCCTCGCTCCAGGCCATGCCACTGATGCTGGCCTGCGCCCTGAAGCTCAAAAAGTACGGCGCCTGATTTTTCTCCGGCTGTTGATTTAAAACCGGCTTGCTGGTATTTACTGTATTGAAGATAAAATATTTTGATGCCTAAAAAACTGCAGCCGGTCTGGTACCTGTTTTTCCTGTTGATTCTTCTCTCCGTTTCCACCGGCCAGCAACCTGACCCCCGGGCCGGGGTCTCCAGCCTGCGCTATCACCAGCATCCGGACTTTTTCCGGGTTGTACTGGAAATAGAAAAAGTCCGCGAGTTCTACTCGGCCGAGCTGAAGGATCCGGAACGGCTTTACCTGGATATTTTCCAGGCCCGGCTCCAGCCCGGTCTTCACGGCGCCTCTTACCACATCAATTCGGACTGTGTTAAGTCCCTCCGGTTGGCTCAAAAGAACCCTTCCACCGTCCGGCTGACCGTGGAGCTGGTGCCGGGGACCAAGCAATCAGAAAAAATATATTACCTGAAAGACCCGCCCCGCCTGGTGCTGGATATATACCGGCGGGGGAGCCCTGCTCCGGTTTCCACTTCTCAATCTTCGGTTCAGCCCGAACGGCCGGCTGGCCAGAGCTCCGGGGCCCAGGCCGCTCCGCCCAAACCCCGTTCCGAGGGCTCTCGCCCCGCAAGCGAGACAGCCACCGGCACGGAGGGCAGCTTACCCAGACCTCCTTCCCCGGCCGGCAGCGGGTACTCCCTGGTCAGGCAGCTGGGCCTGGGAGTAAAACGCATCGTTCTGGACCCGGGCCATGGCGGCAGCGACCCGGGTTGTATGAGTCCTTCCGGACTTAAAGAAAAAGATGTGGCCCTGGACCTGGCCAGGCGGCTTAAGACCATGCTGGAAACCCAGGGCAAGTTTGAGGTCTTCCTGACCAGGGATGGCGACCTGACATTGCCCCTGGAACAACGCACCTCCTTTGCCAACCAGAAAGGGGCCGACCTGTTTATCTCCATTCACCTGAACGCCAGCCCCAGGAAAAACCGGACCGGGGTGGAAACTTTCTACCTGAACTTCAGCCCCGACCCGGCGGTCAACGAGCTGGCCGCCAGGGAAAACGCTTCTTCCACCAAGAACATCCGGGAAATGAAACTGATCGTGGACAAGATAATCAAGAATTCCAAATACGAGGAGTCCCGCGACCTGGCCGAAAAAATTCACCGCAACCTGCTGGAACACCTCAAGCACAACTTTGGCCCGCGGGATGACCTGGGAGTCAAGGGCGGTCCTTTCTGGGTGTTGATCGGCAGCGAAATGCCGGCCGTCCTGGTAGAGGCTTCCCACCTTTCCAATGCCAAGGAAGAAGCTGCCCTGAAGACAGAAACCTACCGGGAAGCTGTGGCCACCGGGCTGTTTCGTGGTATCATGGAATACGTTAAATCTCTGGGAAAAGGTTAAAAAATGGAAAGACGAGACTTTCTCAAAAACCTGATTGTCGGCGGTCTGGCCCTGCAATTGGCGCCCGAGGTTCTGGCGCAGCCAGCCAGTCCGGAGCTGGCCGTGGTCGAAGGGGAATCCCCGGCCACCATCACCCGGGAAGCCATCAAGGCCCTGGGTGGCATGTCCAGGTTCATCAGCCGGGGCGACAAGGTTCTGATCAAGCCCAACATCGGCTGGGACCGGACCCCGGAAATGGCCGCCTGCACCAACCCCGAAGTGGTGGCCGCCCTGGTGGCCATGTCCCTGGAAGCCGGAGCCAAGGAAGTGGTGGTGATGGACCACACCATCAACCAGCCCAAGCGCTGCTATGCCCGCTCGGGAATTCAGGATGCGGCTAAAGCCGCCGGGGCCAAGGTCCTGTTTACCGACGAGCAGCGGCTCAAAAAAATGTCACTTAAAGGAGAATGGCTGAAGGAATGGGAAGTGTTCCAGGACTTCGTCGAAGCCGATAAACTCATCAACGTGCCCATCGCCAAGGTCCACAGCCTGTCCCGGGTGACCCTCGGCCTCAAGAACTGGCTGGGAGCCGTTGGCGGAAATAGAAACCAGCTCCATCAGAAAATTGACCAGGCCGTGGTTGATCTGGGTGCCTTCTTCAAGCCGACCCTGACTGTACTCGACGCCTACCGGGTTCTATTCCGCAACGGGCCCCAGGGCGGCCGGGTGTCCGATACCAGGTTGCAGAAAACGGTGGTGGCCGGAGTGGACCCGGTGGCCGTTGATGCCTACGGCGCGACTTTTTTTGAGCTCAAGCCCCAGGAACTGGCTTTCCTGAAACTGGCCCAGAGCCGGGGACTGGGTAAATTTGAACTGGAGAAAGTCAGAATTGAAAAGAGAGCGGTCTAAAAAATATTTCTGGCTGCAACGGCTGCGCATCCTGACCCAGGTCGTTTTTTTCCTGTTGTTTTTCGTTCTGTTCCTGCAGACCCATTACCCGGGTGAGGATTACCTGAAAGTCGCGGTTGAGCGCTTCTTTCATTTCGACCCGCTTCTCTTCCTGACCGCTTCCCTCGCCTCCCGGGCCATCTACGCCGCCCTGCTGCTATCCCTGATCACCTTAGCGGCCACCCTGGTTCTTGGAAGGTTTGTCTGCGGCTGGCTCTGTCCCCTGGGCTCTGTCCATCAGTTTTTCTCCTTTATATTTAAGAAGGCCAGGGTGCTGAAACCCCGGAAGGACGACCAGGCCAGCCTGGCCCCGAAATATCTGATCCTGCTGGTGGTGCTGGCCGGCAGCCTGCTGGCGGTCAACCTGGTCGGGTACCTCGACCCGCTGTCTTTCCTCTACCGTTCCTTCGCGGTGTTTATCTCGCCACTTCTTAATCTTGGACTGGCCCAGTCCGGCAACCTGGCCTACTGGCTCGGCCTTAAGAGTCTTGGCCAGGCCATCAGCCAGGCCGCCGGCAACCTGGCCCTCAACGGTGTTTTTCAGAACGCCCTGTTGATTGGCGGGTTGTTCCTTCTGGCCGTTCTGCTCAATGCCCGGAAAGAAAGGTTCTGGTGCCGTTACCTCTGCCCGGCCGGTGCCCTGCTTGGGTTGGCCTCGCGTTTCAATCTCTTCAAGCTGAAAATAGACCCGGAGAAATGCATAAACTGCCACCTCTGTTCCATTCATTGCCAGACCAACGCCCGGCCTTACCCGGCCGGAGACTGGCGTAGCTCGGAATGTATCTACTGCGAGACCTGCGCCGCCATCTGCCCGACCGCTGCCATCTCCTTTCCGGCAGGCTGGAAAGCGGAGAAGATGCAGGGAGTGGACCTAAACCGTCGACGGGTGCTGCTGACCTCGATCACCGGACTGGTCCTGGCCCCGATTTTCAAGATCAGCCCGCTCCGCCGCCGGTCCAACCCGGCCCTCATCAGGCCCCCCGGGGCCCTGCCCGAACCTGAATTCCTGGGCCGCTGCGTTAAGTGTGGAGAATGTATGAAAGTCTGCCCGACCAATGCCCTGCACCCGGCCCTCACCGAGGCCGGGCCCGAAGGGGTCTGGACCCCGGTGCTGGTCCCGAGGATAGGTTACTGCGAATACTACTGCTCCCTCTGCACCCAGGTCTGCCCGACCGGGGCCATCAAGGAGCTGACCATGGAGGAAAAGGTTACGGTCAAGATAGGGACGGCCTGGGTGGATAAGACCCGCTGTTTGCCTTATGCCCTGGGCAAGCCCTGCATTGTCTGCGAGGAACACTGCCCGGTTTCACCCAAGGCCATCCAGCTGGTTAAAGTTGATACCCTGACTCCGGAAGGGGTGGTGGCCACCAACCTGGCTCCCTTTGTCAACGTTGATACCTGTATCGGCTGTGGAATTTGCGAGAATAAGTGCGTGGTCATGGACCTGCCGGCTATCCGGGTCAGCAGCATCGGAGAGCACCGCTCCTCTCATAACCGCCTGGTGCTACCGGTGGTTGAAGAGCAGGGAGAATAAATAAGAGCCCTGAACAGAATGGAGTCGGCGCCGGCTTTTGCTTCCCTCAGGTAAGAAACAGGCAGCCTGACCGGCTCAAGTGCAGGCCACGCTCGTCTCCGGGTTCGTGGGTCCTGGTGAAGTTGAAATCGGCCCGGCGTTCAGAACCAAACCGCTCAAAAAGAAACCGGGTGCTCCACACCTGAGCCTGCCCTGATTACTCTTTACTCGAATTTCTTTAGCAGCAGGCAGGCGTTGGTTCCGCCAAAACCGAAGGAGTTGGTCAGGGCATGAATGATTTCCGCCGGCCGGGCGGTGTTGGGCACATAATCCAGGTCGCACTCCGGGTCGGGGAATTCATAATTTATGGTCGGCGGCATGACCTGGTGGAAGATGGCCAGGGCGGTGATGGCAGTTTCCAGCCCGCCGGCGGCTCCCAGCAGGTGGCCGGTCATGGACTTGGTGGAGCTTACCCCGACTTTCTTCGCCCCTTCCCCAAACACCTTCTTTACGGCCAGAGTTTCGGTCTTATCGTTGTACTGGGTGGAGGTCCCGTGAGCATTTATGTACTGAACCTCCTCCGGGCTGACCCCGCCTTCCTGGAGAGCCAGCCTCATCACCCGGGCCGCCCCGTCGCCGTCCGGGCTGGGAGCGGTCACGTGGTAGGCATCTCCGTTCAGCCCGTAGCCCAGGACCTCGGCGTAAATCCTGGCCCCGCGCCTCAGGGCTGACTCCAGCTCCTCCAGCAGGACAATTCCGGCTCCCTCGCTCATGACGAAACCGTCCCTCTGGGCGTCGAAAGGCCGGGAGGCCTTCTCCGGCTCATCATTTCTCTCCGACAGGGCCTTCATGTTGCAGAACCCGGCCAGGCTCAGCGGGGTGATGGGAGCCTCGGCTCCTCCGGCGATCATCCGGTCGGCCACGCCCAGCTTGATCATCCGGAAGGCTTCGCCGATGGCGTGGGCCCCGGTACTGCAGGCGGTGGCGTTGGCCAGGTTGGGGCCGCTGGCCCGGTAGCGGATGGAAATATGCCCGGGGGCCTCGTTGATTATGGTCTGGATGATGAAAAACGGAGAAACCCGGTCCGGCCCCTTTTCCAGCAGGACCCGGTGGGTTTCTTCAATCGAGCCTATGCCGCCTATCCCAGACCCGACATAAACTCCGGTCCGCTCTCCCTGGAGAAGGGCGGTATCTATGCCCGAGTCCTGGACGGCCAGATCGGCCGCGGCTATGGCATACTGGACGAACAGGTCCATCTTGCGGGCTTCCTTCCGGTCGATAAACTGCTGGACGTCAAAGTTCTTGATCTCCCCGGCAATCCGGGTCGGAAAGCGCTCCGGGTCAAAGCGGGTAATCCGGCTGATGGCCGACCGCCCGGCCAGAAGGGCCTGCCAGTTGGACTCCACCCCCAGACCCAGTGGCGTTACCAGTCCCAGGCCGGTAATCACCACTCTTCTTGCTGGCATGGCTGGAAAAATCACAGAAAAATTCCGCGTTGAGACAACAGTGGAGTTAGGGGAGTCTTATTTCCCCTTGTAATGCTCCAGGATATAATCCAGGGCTTTGCCCACGGTATTCAGCTTCTCGGCTTCGTCGTCGGGAATGTTCAGGCCGAACTCATCCTCCAGGGCCATGACCAGCTCGACGGTATCCAGAGAATCAGCACCCAGGTCCTGGGTGAAGGACGCATTCTCGGTAATCTGTTCTTCGCCGATATTCAGCTTGTCCGCCACGATGCTCTTAACCTTCTTTAAGAGTTCTTCTCTCTCCATGGTTACCTCCAATTTAATATTTTTTATTACATGTACATTCCGCCGTTGACATTGATCACCTGGCCGGTGATGTAGGCGGCCTCGTCCGAGCACAGGAATTTCACCGCCCGGGCCACTTCCACCGGCAGGCCAAACCTTTTCATCGGAATGATGTCAAGGAAAGCTTTTTTAACCTCTTCCGGCAATTTTTCCGTCATCGGGGTGGCGATATAACCGGGGGCCACGCAGTTCACCGTAATACCCCGGGCCGCCACTTCCCGGGCCAGCGACTTGGAAAAACCGATCAGCCCGGCCTTGGAGGCGGCGTAATTGGTCTGGCCGAAATTGCCCATCTGGCCGACGACCGAGGCAATATTCACGATGCGGCCGTATCTGGCGGTAAACATCGGTTTCAGGGCTGCCCGGGAAAAATTGAAAGCCCCCTTGAGGTTGACCCGGAGTACCAGGTCCCAGTCTTCTTCCTTCATTCGCAGAAGCAGGGAATCACGGGTGATACCGGCATTGTTGACCAGGTGGTCAAGCCTGCCCAGAGCACTGACGACCTCGTCCACAACCTGGGCCGCCCGGATGGAATCTGTTACGTCGGCTTCATAGGGCAGGGCCCTGATGCCCAGGCCGGCCAGCCTGGCCGCCACCTGTTCCAGCTTGTCTTTCTGGACATCCACCAGGACGACGGTGGCTCCTTCGCGGCCGAGTTCTTCGGCGATGGCTTCGCCGATGCCCTGGGAAGCACCCGTGACCAGCGCAACTCTGTCGGCAAAAATCATCAGGCCGCTCCCGGAATAGATGGCCTGGCAGTGTCATGGCTCAAAAAATTAACTGCATCCAAATTGTCTGCCATGATCTTAAATGCCCTCTATCCCCGTCGAATTTCCGTACGGTGCGCTAAATAGTCTATCTTTTTAAATAAATTTTGCAACAATTTTTCTGCGGACCGGAAGAAGGGCTTCATCTTGGGCAGGCCGAACCGGCTCGGCCCAGAGGCTCCGGCTCCACCCGGATTCCAGCCGGCAGTCTGGAGGGTTTGGTGCTGGTCATGGCTTTTTTCCGGCCGGAAAGTTATCCCGGCCCTGGCCCTGGACACAACCGTCATAACAGGAACTCGCCTACTGTTCCTGGCCCTCGATGACCTGCCGTCCCTTATAATAACCGCATTCCGGGCAGGCCCGGTGGGGCAGCTTGGGGCTGCCGCAGTTCGGGCAGAGCGAGAAAGAGGGCAGAGTCAGGTGGTCATGGGACCTTCTCTTGCCTTTCCTGGAATGTGAATGTCTTCTCTTTGGGTTTGGCATTTATTTCTTATCTCTCAAAAAAGATTTTAATTTTTCCAGCCTGGCATCAGACTCTCGAACCTGGCAGGAACACTTGCCCTGGTTGACCAGCTCCCCGCAGACCGGGCAGATGCCCTCGCAATCCTCCGAGCACAGCGGACGCAGTGGGAAGCTCAGGTTCAGTTGCTCCAGGACGATTTCCCTCAGGTCCAGCTGCTGGTGGTAATAGAAGAAGCGGTCCAGGTCTTCCTCTTCCAGTTCTTCCTTCATCTCGTCCAGCTCTTCCGGCAGGTAAACCAGGTCAAACACCGAGTCCACGCAGTATTCAAAAGGTCGCAAACAGCGGCTGCAGACGAAACTCAACCTGGTGTTAATCCGGCCCCGGACCTGAACATCGCTTCCAACCTTTCTGACTTCCACCTCGGCATGGGTCGGCTGCAGGAAGACGGCATCTTCCTCCACCAGGTCCAGACTGACGAAGTCAAAATCCTGGTCGATGTGCAATCCCTCGCGGGGAATTTCGTTGACATCGATAACCATGGGTTTATCCTTTTATGACCAAGTATTATACCAGCTTGGACCGGGTTGTCAACCGAAGCCGGGACCCGTTTTTTTCTCTTGCGGACGGTATTTATTAGAGTATAATCAGATAAAAGGTGCGCCGAGGATGGAAGGTTATAACACCGCGATTGAATACAAGGGCCATACCCTTATGGTCCAGACCCAGGATAAGGGCCCGGCCTTTAATTACGTCGAATCCCTGATTTACCTGGCCGGCCGGGTTATCTCCTCCAAGAGGGCCTCCTACTCCGCCCATCTCAACGAACCCAACCTCCAGGAAATCATCCAGCAACTGGTGGAAGAGCTGCATGCCGATGTGCTGGACGAAATCGTCGAAGGCAAGTACGACAAGTTTCTCGAATGACACCCGGAAGGCTTTTCCTGATTGACGGCAACTCGCTTCTCTACCGCTCCTACTACGCCATCCAGAAGCTGACCAACTCGGCCGGTTTTCCCACCAATGCCATCTATGGTTTTATCAATACCCTGAATAAGATAATAGAGGAAGAAAAGCCGGAGTACCTGGGGGTGGTGTTCGATACCGGGGCCCCCACCCTGCGGCACCAGGCCTACCGCGAATACAAGGCCGGGCGCCGGCCAATGCCCCAGGACCTGGTGGTCCAGGTCCCGGTTTTGAAAAAAGTAATCGCGGCCCGGCGGATTCCCCTGTTTGAATACACCGACTATGAGGCCGACGATGTCCTGGCCACCCTGGCCCGGAAGGCTTCGGGACAGAAAGTCTGCACCATCATCGTCACCACTGACAAGGACCTGCTGCAGGTGCTCGGCCCCAGGGTGGTAATCTATAACCCGGCTCGCAACCTGTACCTGGTTGACCGGTGCCTGGAACCGGACTGCCTGGCCCTGCTCAAAGGAAAAGAGGTCAAAACGGCCGAGGAATATTTCGGGGTACCGGCCGGGCTGGTGGCCGATGTCCTGGCCCTCTGGGGAGACGCCTCCGACAACATCCCCGGCGTCCCTGGAGTGGGGGAGAAAACCGCCAAGACCCTGATCCAGGAGTTCGGCTCGCTCGATAACCTGGTGGCCAACCTGGAGCGGGTCAAGAACCCCCGGATCAGGGAAAGCCTCAAGAGCAACCTGGACCGCCTGGAATTGAGCCGGAAGCTGGTCCGGGTGGAAGACAACCTCGACCTGGAACTCAACCTGGAGACTTTCAAGCCACAGGAGCCTGACAGCGAGACCCTGGTCGAGCTCTACCGCGAGCTGGAATTCACCAGCTTTATCCCACAATATTTAAATAAAAAGGAAAGGGCCGGCCGGGATTTCAAGACCATCCTGGACAGAGAATCGTTCCAGGAGTTCCTCCGCGCCGCCGGCCAGGCCGGGGAAATTGCGCTCGACACCGAGACCACCAACCTCTTCCCGACCCGGGCCCGGCTGGTGGGCTTATCTTTTTCGCTCAGGCCCGGTGAAGCCTGTTATATCCCTTTACGCCATAACTATCCGCTGGCCCCCACCCAGCTGCCGGCTGACTACGTGCTCCATGAACTAAAACCCCTGCTGGAGAACCCGGGCCTCAAAAAAATCGGCCAGAACATAAAATATGATTACATCGTCCTCAAAAGGGAAGGTCTTCAACTCCAGGGTATCCACCTCGACACCATGGTCCTGTCCTATCTTCTGGAACCCAACTGGGGCAAACATAACCTGGATAAGCTGGCCGCCTACTACCTGCAGGAGGCCAAGATCCCGTTTGATAGCCTGGTCGGAAAGGGAAAAAAACAACTGACCATGGACCTGGTACCGGTGGACCGGGCAGCCGAGTATGCCTGCCAGGATGCCCATCTGGCCCTGAGCCTCAGCCGGGTCCTCTGGCCAAAAATCGAGGCCCGGAAACTGGACTGGCTGTACCGGGAAATGGAGCTGCCCCTGATTGAGGTGCTAGCCGAAATGGAAATGGCTGGCGTCCGGCTGGACCTGAAGTTACTCAAGGAAATGGGGGCAGAGCTGGAAGGCCAGCTCCGCCGCCTGGAAAAGAATATTTACGAGATGGCCGGGCAGGAATTTAACATCAACTCCCCCCAGCAGCTCAGCCAGGTCCTGTTCTACAAGCTCAACCTGCCGGCCAGCAAGAAGACCCGGATTACCCGGGGGCTGTCCACGGCCACCGACATCCTGGAAGAACTGGCCCCCAGGCATCCCCTGGCTGGAGCGGTGCTGGAGTACCGTCAGCTGTCCAAGCTCAAGTCCACCTATACCGATGCCCTGGCTGAACTGGTCAATCCGGAAACAGGGCGGGTCCATACCTCTTACAACCAGACGGTAACGGCCACCGGCCGGCTCTCTTCCTCCGACCCCAACTTGCAGAACATTCCGGCCCGGGGCGAGCTGGGAAAACGGATTCGCCAGGCTTTTATCCCCGAGGAGGGCCATCTTCTGCTTTCGGCCGATTACTCGCAGATCGAACTGCGACTGCTGGCCCACCTGTCAGAAGACCCGCTTCTCCTGGAAACTTTCCGCAGCGACCGGGACGTCCACAGCGAGACGGCCCGGCTGGTATTCGGGTCGGCCGGGGAGTTGTTCCCCGAGGAAATGAGGCGACGGGCTAAAATCATAAACTTCAGCATCATCTACGGGACTTCCGCCTTTTCCCTGGCCAAAGAACTGGAGACTTCCAACACCGAGGCCCAGAAATTCATTGACCGTTACTTTGACCAGCATAAAAAAGTCCGGGAATATTTGGACCGGGTGGTGGAGGAGGCCCGCGAGCGGGGCTATGCCGAAACCCTCTTTGGCCGCCAGCGCCAGATCCCCGAACTGAAAAGTCCCGACCACAACACTTTCCAGGCCGGGCGCCGGATGGCCCTGAATACCCCTATTCAGGGCTCGGCCGCCGACATCATCAAGCTGGCCATGGTCAAGATCTACCGCGAGCTGAAGGCGCGGGGGCTTAAGACCAGGATGATACTCCAGGTTCATGACGAGCTGGTGTTCGAGGTGCCCGAGAAGGAACGGGCCACGGTCGAGCCCCTGGTCCGGGACGGTATGGAAAATATCTGTTCTCTGCAGGTGCCCCTTAAAGTGCGCCTGGGCTGGGGCCGCAACTGGGCTGAGGTCAAGTAGTGAAGCAGTTAATCAGGAAGGGCGGGAGCCTGGCTCAGACCAGGGCCTTCTGGTAAACCCGGTAAACCTTATAGATTTTGCCGCCCAGCCTTTCCATCTCAGACCGGACCCGGACGTTGGCCTCCATCTCGTGGTGGGTATCCATGATTTCAAAGCCGGCTTTCTGGGCCGAGCTCAACAGGGCCACACCCATCAGGGCATCCAGGCCCATGCCCCGGTATTCTTTCTTGATGGCCCCCAGGAGCAGGTCCAGCTGCTTGGTCTTCTTCTGGGCCCTCAGGACATGGATGAAACCAAACGGGAAAAGCCGGCCCCGGGCTTTCTTTATCCCGGCGGTCATATCGGGAATGGCCACGATGAAGGCCACCACCTGGCCGTCCTTCAGAACCCCCTTGATGAACCTGGGGTCGAGAACCGGCAGGTATTTCCTGGCCAGGTCGTCCATCTCTTTTTCATCCAGCGGGGCGTAGCCGTAGATATTACTCTCCACGTAGGTTTCGTTCATCAGGGACAGGATGGGCCTGATCCAGGGTTTTATTTCCTTACGCTTTCTGAATTCCAGTATCTTGAAATTCCCCTTTTTAAGAATCCTCTCGGCAATCTTGGTGTAGATTTCGGGGATTTCTTTAGGCACTTCAATTTTATATACAAAATAATCGATATCCTTGCTGTAACCTTCCTTTTCCACCATCTCCGGCAGCCACTCGAAATTGTAGTAGGTGGCGATGGTGGCCCGGTTTTCAAAGCCCTTTATGAGAAAACCCTCGGGGTCCTGGTCCGAAAAACCGTAGGGTCCGATTATTCTGGTCATGCCCTTTTCCCGGGCCCACTGCTCGACCCGAGACAGCAGGGCATGGACCACGGCCTGGTCCTGGATGCTCTCCAGATAGCCGAAGCGGGCGGTCTTTTCGTTGCGGACCTCGTTGTACCGGTGGTTGATGATGCCCATCACCCGGCCGACCACCTGGCCGTCTTTTTCGGCCAGCAGCATCAGGGTATCAGAGTAGCTGAAGGCCTTGTTCTTTTTGGGGTTGAAATAGGCCCATTCATCCATGTAGATGGGATGAACCCAGTTGGGCTGGTCCTGGTGGAGTTTTTCGGGCAGGTAAATAAAGGTCTTAAGCTGGGGCTTGGTTTTGACTTCGATCAGGTTAATGCTCATGGCCGTTTCCCTTCTGACAAGGGATTTTACCAGATTTTGCGAAAAAAAAGTAAATAATTTTTTGCTCTGTCCTTGTGGAAAAGGGGGTGCAGATGCTGTGAAAAAATACCTTGATATTTTGTGAAATTCTTGTGTTAAATTCTTGACAATAAGTTTTTTATTTTAATATACTCAATAACTCATGAAAGTAGAAGCCATTACCCTTCTTACCATTTTTATTCCGATTTTGGGTTCGTTGCTGGTGCCTCTGGCCGGAGCCATCTCGCCCCGCCTCCGTTCCGCCTGGTCGGTCCTGCTGGGAGCCATCACCGCGGTTCTCCCCCTGACCCTGATTCCCCAGGCCATGAAGGGCGGCGAGGTCATCTGGTCCAGGAGCCTGGCCCTGGGTCTGGATTTCGTCCTGGTCATCGATCCCCTGTCCATTTTCATGGCCATTGTCTCCTCGTTCATCGGCTTCCTGATCATCGTCTACTCGCTCGGCTACATCCACCACGAAGACCACCAGAATGAGTACTACCTGATGGTGGTCCTGTTCATCGGCTCCATGATGGGACTGGTGTTCTCCAGCAGCCTGGTCTTCATGTACCTGTTCTGGGAAATCATCGCCATCGCCTGCTGGCGGCTGATCGGGTTCTACCGGCAGAAGGATTACATCCTCAAGGCCGATAAAGCCTTCCTGGTCACCTTCGGCGGGGCGGTGGTCATGCTGCTGGGTTTCATCCTCATCTACGGGCAGACCGGGACCTTCAACCTGGTGGACATGCGCGGAGTGGCCATCTCCGGAACCGCCGTGCTGCTGATCCTGTTCGGCATGTTCTCCAAGTCGGCCACCGTTCCCCTGCACACCTGGCTGCCGGATGCCGGCGTGGCCCCGACCACGGTTACCGCCCTGCTGCACGCCGCCGTCCTGGTCAAGATCGGCGTCTATGCCTATGCCAGGTTGTTCCTCTATACCTTCAAGATCCCGCCCGACTGGCAGCAGGCCATCATCATCCTGGCCGTCCTGTCCAGCCTGGTGGCGGCCGGCGCGGCCACGGTGGAAAATGACTTCAAGAGAATTCTGGCCTATTCCACGGTCAGCCAGATCGGCTACATTTTCCTGGGCCTGAGCGTGGCCACGCCCACGGCCATCTCCGGCTCGCTGCTATTTATCCTGATGCACGGCCTGGCCAAGGCCGGCTTATTCCTTTGCGCCGGCATAGTCATCCATGCCACGCATAAACGCGATATAAGAGAGATGGGCGGGCTGATCAAGACCATGCCCATCACGGCTATCTCTTTCCTGATATGCGCCTTTTCAGTTATCGGACTGCCGCCTCTGGGCGGTTTCTTCTCCAAGCTCCTGGTCATCATGGGCACGGTCCAGGCTGACCAGGTCTGGGTGGCAGCCCTGGCCCTGTTCACCGCGGTTCTGACCATGTTCTACCTGCTCCGGGTGTTCGCCCTGGTTTTCCTCGGTGAGCCCAAGATCCCGGCCCCGGAGAAAACACCATCCATGGTCGGGGTGGTGGCCACCCTGGCCGTGCTGTCGGTGGTGGCCGGGCTGCTGGTAGCCTACCCGATGAAACTGGTCCAGATGGCAACAACTCACATCAGCTGGTGGCTAAGATGAGTCCAACAACTTTATTATGGCCAATCCTGTTCCCGGCGGTGGTGGCGGTGGTGCTGCTGCTAATCCCCTCCCGGGTTAAGTACCTGCGGGAAGTCCTGTCGGTCCTGAGCTCGGGCGCGCTGCTGTACCTCGGTTTTGCGCTCTTTTCACAGAGAAACCTGAGCCTGGTAGCCGACTGGCTCGGCCTGGGCATAAATTTTGACCTCCGGCTCTACCATTTCTCGTCCTTCATCCTGCTGGCGCTAAGCGGCTTCCTTTTCCTGATCTGTCTCTACTCGGCGGTCAAGATGCATAACCACCCGCGCGTCCGGGAATATTACGGTTATGTCTTCCTGGCGGCCGCCTTCTCCAACGGGGCGGTGCTGGCCAATAATTTCGTCCTGCTGGTCTTCTTCTGGGAAGCACTGCTGATAACCACCTACGCCCTGGTCACCCTGGGGCTGAAACCGACCTCGCACCGGACGGCGGTCAAGTCGCTGATCATCGGCGGCTTCTGTGATTTTGCCATGATACTGGGAATTGGCCTGCTCTGGGCTTCCACCGGCACCCTGACCATGGACAAAATCCAGGTTGAGCCGCACGGCCTGACCGTGGCCGCCTTTGTATTGATGATGATCGGGGCCATCGGCAAGGCCGGGGCCATGCCCTTTCACACCTGGATTCCCGACGCCGCCCTGGATGCCCCGGTGAGCTTCATGGCCTTCATGCCGGCTTCCTTCGAGAAACTCCTGGGCATTTACCTCCTGGCCCGCATCACCCTTGATTTCTTCGAACTCAAGGTGGGCAGCGGGCTGTCCATACTGCTGATGATTATCGGCGCGGCCACCATCGTCTTCGCCGTCTTCATGGCCCTGATTCAGAAAGATTTCAAGAAGTTGCTGTCCTTCCACGCCGTGAGCCAGGTGGGCTACATGGTGCTGGGCGTGGGCACGGCCATTCCCATCGGCATTGCCGGCGGTATCTTTCACATGATCAACCACGCCATGTACAAGTGCGGGTTGTTCCTCAGCTCGGGCTCGGTGGAACACCGGACCGGCACCACCGAACTCAAGAAACTCGGTGGTCTGGCCCGGGAGATGCCCTGGACGGCGGCCGGTTTTGTGGTCTGCGCCCTGGCCATCTCGGGCGTCTGGCCACTGAACGGTTTTGTTTCCAAGGAAATGGTCTTCCACGGGGCGCTGGAAACCGGCTACCCGATTTTCGCCATCGCTGCCTGGGTGGGAGCGATTTTCACCTTCGCTTCCTTCCTGAAGGCCGGGCACTCGGTCTTCTTCGGACCGCGTTCGACCGAGGTCCCCAAAACCAGGGAAAGCGAGGCCCCGATCGTCCTGCCGATTCTAATCCTGGCCGCCCTGTGTATTACCTTCGGTGTGTATAACAAGCTGCCCCTGCAGAATTTCATCCAGCCCATCCTCCACGGACACGTGGAAGCCGGGGAGCACCTGGACTTCACCTCCCATGCCCTGGACCTGTTCAACCCGGTGGCCGGAGTCTCCATCCTCTGTCTCATTATCGCCCTGGGCATTCATTTTTATGGCTGGAACCGCGGCGGCAAGAAGGCCTACCTGGCCTCCGAACCGATCCACAACCTGCCGGTGCTGCACAAGCTGTATGACCTGTCCGAGGCCCGGTTCTTTGACCTCTACGAGCAGGGCGTTAAATTCCTGCAGTGGCTGAGCCGGCTGCTGTTCCGGTTCATCGACCGGCCGATCGATTATCTCTACGAAAAAGTGGTCACGGCCACGGGCCGGACTTTTACCGGCCTGCTGCAGAAAGCCCATAACGGCCAGTATGCCAATTACCTGGCCTGGACCGTCGGCGGCCTGGTGGTCGTCGTCTGGATAATACTTCAGTTATTAAAATAGAGGAGGAGCGGTGGTTTTCTCATTCATTGTCATTCCGTTACTGGTAGCTGCCTTTCTGCCTCTGGTAGGAAAGTTTTCTAAGAAACTGCTGCCCGACGTGCTGACCAACGCCGCTCTGGCTTTCCTGGTGTTCAACTCCATCCTGCTGGTCAAGCCCATTTTCAACCAGGGTGTCATCGTCCAGAACCTGAACTGGCTGGGGGAACGGGTCAACCTGCAGGTAGCCCTGGACGGGTTCAACCTGTTCATGCTGTTCACCATCTCCCTGGTCAGCCTGTGCATCTCGCTCTTTTCCATCGACTACCTGGAGCATTACGGGCACAAGTCGACCTTTTACGCCCTGTTCCTGGTGATGATCGCCGGAATGAACGGTCTGGTGCTGGTCCCGGACCTGTTCTCGGTTTACCTCTTCCTGGAAGTGGCCGCCGTGGCTTCCTATGCCCTGGTGGCCTTCGGCCTGGGCTACGACGAGCTGGAAGCCTCCTTCAAGTACCTGATGCTGTCGGTGGTGGCTTCGGCCTTCGCCCTGCTCAGCATCACCGTCATTTTCGGGATGACGGGCAGCCTCAACTTCCAGGCCGTGGCCCAGGGACTTCAGGACCTGCAGGCCAGGCTGGTGCTGGGGGTGTGCGTGGCCTTCTTCATCATGGGCTTCGGATTGAAGGCCGCCCTGGTGCCCTTCCACGCCTGGTTGCCCGATGCCCATCCTTCGGCCCCGGCTCCCATTTCGGCCATGCTGTCGGGCCTGTTGATCAAGGTTTCCGGTATCTATGCCCTGTTCAGAATTATCTACAGCGTTATCGGCCTGACCCCGGTTCTGTCGCAGCTGTTGATGGCCCTGGGCACCATCTCCATGGTGGTGGCCGCCCTGCTGGCCCTCGGCCAGAAGGACATCAAGAGAATGCTGGCCTACTCATCCATCAGCCAAGTCGGCTACATCGTGCTGGGCCTGGCCCTGGGCACTCCCCTGGGTATTGCCGGGGCGCTGTTCCACCTGTTCAACCACGCCGTGGCCAAGGGGCTGCTGTTCTTGAACTCGGGCTCCATCCAGCACATCACCGGCACCCGGAACCTGGAAGAGCTGGGTGGCCTTGGTAAGATGGTCCCGGTTACAGCCGGAACCAACCTGGTGGGCGCCCTGTCCATTGCCGGGGTTCCGCCCCTGGCCGGCTTCTGGAGCAAGCTGATCATCATCATGGCCCTCATCCAGGCCAGGGAATTCGGCTACGCCCTGGTGGCCATCCTGGCCAGCATCCTGACCCTCTGGTATTACCTGCTCATCCAGAGAAAGGCCTTTTTCGGCCGGGTGGCTGAAAAGTGGTCGCAGGTCCGGGAGGCTCCGTTCTGGATGTCGGCGGCCAACGTGGTGTTGGCCCTGGTCTGCATCCTGGTGGGCATTTTCTTCACGCCAATTTTTAAGACCTGGATTTCCCCGGCGGCCGAGGCCCTGGCCCGGGGAATCCAACAGGTTCTGATGTGGGGATTGTGATATGGCAATACAAATAATTCTGCTCTGCGGCCTGGTCATCTTCTCGGCTCTGGCCATTCTGCTCAAGGACCTGATCAAAGCCGCCCTGTCGCTGGCCGTGGCCAGCCTGCTGCTGGGTATCATTTTCTTCCGGCTGGCCGCTCCCTATGCCGCCGTCTTCGAGATCTCGGTGGTGGCCGGGTTGATTACGGTCCTGTTCATCCTGACCATCGCCCTGACCAAGAAAGGAGACGAGGTAACCGAGGCCCGGCTGGTCAAGCTGGCCTTCCCGGTCTTCCTGATCCTGTTCTTGGTCATCGATGGGCTGGTCATGAAGTCCCTGCTGCAGAAGATCCCGGCCCTGCCCTCGGGACCGGAAGCCGGCACCTTTGGCGAGGTCCTCTGGAAGCAGCGGACCTTTGACCTGGTGGCCCAGGTCGGCGTCATCCTGGCCGGGGTGCTGGCCGTGCTGGCCTTATTCCGGAAAAAGGAAGAAGACAAAGATGAGTAACCTGTGGTTTCTTTACCTTTTCTTTGCCGCCCTGCTGATCTTCATCGGCCTGTACTGCCTGCTCACCATGCGCAACCTGATCAAGCTGTTCATCGCGGTGGAAGTCATCAGCAAGGGAGTCAGCCTGGCCATCGTGGCTACGGGCGCCGTCAAGAATAACATCCTGCTGGCCCAGAGCCTGGCCATAACCTACATCGTGGTCGAGGTGGCCCTGGTGGCCACCGCCCTGGCCCTGATCATCAACATCTATAAGAAGAATAAGAGCCTGGATGTCCGCTTACTTTCAAAACTGAAGGGATAAGCCATGAATGGACTGCAATTCTTACTGTCTCCGCCGGTGGCCTTCTTTTTCTTCCTGGCCGTGGCCGGACTGCTCTATGCCCTGGGCCGGGCCATGGCCCCCGGCCTGAACCGCACCCCGGGCAAGCTCACCACCTATGCCTGCGGCGAGGATATCCCGGGCGTCAAGGTGCAGTTCGGGTACCGGCTGTTCTACGTCTTCGCCCTGTTCTTCACCATCATGCACGTGGCCGCCCTGGTAATGGCTACTATTCCGATCGGAAAAATAGTATATTTGGGTATATTCTATCTGGCCCTGATCTTCCTGGCCATCCTGGCCCTGATTACGAGGGATTAACATGCTGACCAAACTGACTCACTGGTCCAGGTTGAAATCGCCCTGGATTCTGCACCTGAACACGGGTGCCTGCAACGCCTGCGACATCGAAGTGGTGGCCGCTCTGACCCCGCGCTTCGACGTGGAGCGGTTCGGCATCCTGCTCAAGGCCACGCCCCGGCATGCCGACGTCATCGTCTGCACCGGCCCGGCCACCAGGCAGATGAAGGACCGGCTGATCCGGATTTACGAGCAGACCCCGGACCCCAAGTTCGTCATCGCCGTCGGGGCCTGCGCCATGTCCGGCTGCGTCTACCGCGGCGCCTACAATGTCATTGGCGGGATTGACCAGGTCATCCCGGTGGACGTCTATGTCCCGGGCTGCCCGGTGCGCCCCGACGCGGTTATCGACGGGGTGGTCAAACTGCTTAATAAACTGAAGGGATGAGGTCAAAATGAACGACCAGATAGTGATAGATAAAGCTAAAGCCAGCCTGGGGGATAAGGCGCTGGAGATCACCAACCCGGCTCCCCGCCGCATTTTTATCCGGGTGAAGGTGGACGACCTGCTGGCGGCCGTCGGCTGGCTCAGAAACGAGATGGGCTTTACCCACCTGGCCACCATCAGCGGGGTGGACCTGGGCCAGGCCTTCGAGCTCATTTACCACTTCGCCAACAACTTTACCTGCGTTAACCTGCGAACCGAGATACCGCGGGACAACCCTCTCCTGCCAAGTATCTGCGAGATAATTCCTGGAGCCATCCTCTACGAGCGGGAACTCCAGGACATGTTCGGGATTGTCGTCCAGAATATTCCTGACGGCCGCCCCCTGGTGCTGCCCGACGACTGGCCGGCCGGCAACTACCCCCTGCGCAAGGACTGGAAGTACGAGAGGCCGCCGGAAGTCATTCCTGGAGGTAAGAAATGAAGTTTCAGATACCCATCGGACCACAGCATCCGGCTCTGAAGGAGCCCATCAGCCTGCGGATGACCGTGGAGGGAGAAATTATCCGCGATGCCGACCTCCGTCTCGGCTACAATCACCGCGGGCTGGAAAAGCTGGCCGAGCAGAAAACCTGGATTCAGAATATCTACCTGACCGAGCGCATCTGCGGCATCTGCTCGCACTCTCACACCACCTGTTATGTTCAGGGCGTGGAGAAGCTGATGGAGATTGAACCCCCCAAGCGCGGCCAGTACATACGTTACCTGGTCTCGGAGCTGGAAAGGATCCACAGCCACCTGCTCTGGCTGGGCGTGGCCGGTCACGAGGCCGGGTTTGACAGCTTTTTCATGTACACCTGGCGCGACCGGGAAATCGTCATGGACATCCTGGAGATAATCAGCGGCAACCGGGTGCACTACGGGATCAATACCATCGGCGGGGTCCGCCGCGACCTGGACGAACAGCAGGTCAAGCACATTCTCGACTCCCTGGCCATACTCCGCCAGCGCAGCGAATATTACCAGCATCTCGGGACCAACGAGCCGAGCTTCGTGGCCAGGCTGGCCGGGGTCGGCTACCTGTCCAGGGAAGACGCCATCGCCCTGTGCGCCGTTGGCCCCACAGTCCGGGCCTCCGGGGTGCCGATGGACGTCCGCAAGGACGACCCCTACGGCATCTACGACGAGGTGCCCTTTGAGGTCTGCACGGCCGAAACCTGCGATGTCCTGGGGCGGACCGTGGTCAGGATCAAAGAATTATTCCAGTGCTACAACATTATTGAATACCTCCTGAAGAACCTGCCCACCGGGCCGGTGGCCGTCCGGGCCCCGCGCCGGGCCAAGCCCAACGAGGTGGTCAGCCGCTACGAGGCCCCGCGCGGCGAGAACATACACTACATCAAGAGCAACGGTACCGATAAACCGGAGCGGCTTAAGGTCCGGGCCCCCACCCTGGGCAACTACGCCGCCACCATCAAGATGCTCAAGAACGGCTTCATCGCCGATGTCCCGCTGATTTTCGCGGCCATCGACCCCTGCATCTGCTGCGCCGAGCGGGCGGTGGCGCTGGTCGATGCCCGGAGCGGTCAGGAAAAAATTATTTCCATGAACGCCTTAAAACAACTCAGCCGCCAGGTTTCGGCTGGGAACGCCAGAAAGAGGGAAGCAGAATGGCCACTGTGAAGACTCTGATCTATCTCATCGTCTATCCCGGTCTTCTCTTCTTGTTCCTGTATTCCACCTTCGTTGAGTGGTACGACCGCAAACTCTACGCCCGGCTTCAGAACCGCATGGGCCCGACCCATACCGGTCGCTTTGGGCTGCTGCAGCCCATCGCCGATTTCTTCAAGCTGATGGCCAAAGAGGACATCGTGCCGGACCGGGCTGACCGGAAAATGTTCTCGGCCCTGCCGGCGGTGGGGCTGGCCATAGTCTTCACGGCCATGCTGCTGCTTCCGGTCTGGAATTACAGCCTGGACCGGCCCTCGGTCACTTCCTTTAACGGCGACCTCATCGTCCTGCTCTACCTCCTGAGCCTGCCGACCTTCATCTTCTTCCTGGCCGGCTGGTCGTCGACCAACCTTTTCTCCACCATCGGCGGAGCCCGGGTCCTGACCATGCTCTTCGGCTATGAAGTCCCGCTGTTCCTGGCCGTCCTGAGCCCGGCCGTCCTGGCCAACTCCTGGCGCCTGGCTGAAATTGCCGCCTTCTACCGGCAGCGGCCGGCCCTGGCCCTGGTCAACCTGCTGGGCTTTGTCATCGCCCTGATCTGCGTCCAGGCCAAGCTGGAACGCACTCCCTTTGACATTCCCCATGCCGAAACCGAAATAGTCGGCGGCACCTTTACCGAATATTCAGGTAAGAAACTGGCTATCTTCCGCCTGATGATGGACGCCGAGATGGTGGTGGCCGCCGGCCTGCTGGCCACCGTTTTTCTGGGCGGCTTCCCCGGCGGAGCGCTGCTGGGACTGGTCAACTTTATCGTCAAGACGCTGGTGGTAATTTTCTTCCTGTCTTTAATCCGGGCCACCACTTCCAGGATCAGGGTGGACCAGGTGGTCAGTTTCGCCTGGAAATACCTGGCCCCGCTGGCCATACTGCAGCTTTTAATCGTCATCCTGGTAAAGGGGTTACTTTCATGAAGATAGGCGTGTTTATCCCTGAACTTCTCCGCCACCTGTTTAAGAAACCGGCCACGGTTGATTACCCGTTCCAGAAACTGGAGGTGCCCAGGGATTTCCGGGGTTCGCCCTACCTCCGCCCCGAGCTGTGCATAGTCTGCCGGGCCTGCGAGCGCGACTGCCCGGCCGAAGCCATCGAAATTACGGCCACCAACGAGGCCGAGAAGAGATTCAGGATGGTCATCCACAACGACCGCTGCATCCACTGCGCCCAGTGCGTGGACTCCTGTCCGACCGACGCCATGCAGATGGACACCAAGTTTGAAATCTCCGACTACGACCGCCACAACCTGAAGATGGAATGGGAATACGTCCGGGCGGTGGTCAAGCCCAAATCCGAGCCCAAGACTTCATAGGAACCTGAGGCCGCCGGGGTTGATTTGCCCGGCACCCGGGATTAAATTAAGAGCGGACCGAGACCTGGAGGGGAGGGGCGGATGCCTGACCGCTGGGTTGAATTTCTTAAGAAAGAACTGAAGGGTATAGACCGGTTGCTGGTCCTGGGCACGGGCAACGCCCTTAAGGCCGACGATGCGGCCGGGTTGCTGGTGGCCAGCCTGCTCGACCGGCGCCTCAGCCGCCGCCAGAAGGCCAGAATCAAAGTCCTCCGGGTTTACGAGCTAATCGATTCTTACAACCGCAGGATAAAGCGCCTGAAGCCCTCTCACCTGATAATAGTCGACGCCCTGGACACCGGGCACCAGCCGGGATACATCATGGCCACCAGGCTGGAGCCCGGCCGGAGAAAAAAGAAGAAGATAAGTAGCGAATTCTACCAGTTACTGGAAAAGCTGACCGCCGATTCAGCCTGTCGAATTTACTTTATCGGAATTCAACCGGCTTTGCTCGACTTCGGGCACCCAATTTCCCCGCCGGTTAAAGAAGCCTCTCGCCGGGTGGCCGAATTCATATCGACCCTGGCCACCGGCTCCATTCGCTGAGGCCTAAATTTTCATCGGCATCAGCACGTACAGATAGACCCCTTTGCTTTCAGCTTCCGGTTTTATCAGCACGGCGCTGTTCTCGTCTTTTATCTCAAAAATCACCCGGTCCGAGGTAACCGTTCCCAGGAAATCGAGCAGATACTGAGAGTTGAAGCCTATCTCCAGGTCCTTGCCCTGGTAATCCACGGCCAGCTTGTCCCTGGCTTCACCGAATTCCGGGTTGGAGGAGAAGAGCTTCAGCTCTCCGGCCTTCAGGTCGAACTTTATGCCTCGAGACTTTTCAGAGGACAGGATGGAGACCCGTTTTATGGCATTGACCAGGGCCTCTCTTTCTATGTTAAGAATGTTGGGGTTATCCCTGGGCATGACCGCCTGGTAGTTGGGGAACTTACTCTCAATTATCCGGCTGATCAGCATCCTGTTCTTTACCCGGAAAAACAGGCTGTTGTCGTCAAAGTCAAACTCCACCCGCTCGTCGTCGAACTTTTTAAGCTCATTCAGGGTCTTTTTGGAGATAATCTGATTAATCTCTTTTTCAACCCTTAAATCTTCAAACTCTCTCTTGGTGTAGGACAGTCGGTGGCCGTCGGTGCTGACCAGTTCCAGCTGGTTGTTCTTAATCGACAGAAGGGCACCATTAAGGTAATAGCGTTGTTCCTGGGTAATAGCATAAAGGACACAATCAATCATCTCCTTGAAATCGGATACGTTCCAGGAAATGGCCCTTTCAAAACCGGAATCCTGGATGGCCGGAAAATCCTCCTCCGGCGCGGTCAGGACCTTGATCTCACTCTCTCCCGACCTGACCACCAGGTGCTCTTCCTTTTTTATGAACTCAATGGTTTGGTCCTCAGGTAATAACTTTATAAAATCAAACAACTTTCTTCCGTTGACGGCCACTTTCCCTTCCTGCCTGACCTCGGCCTCAAAGCTGGTCTTAAGGCCCACTTCCAGGTCAGTTCCCATCAACTCGACGCTGCCCCGGCCCGCCTTAACCAGAACGTTGGACAGGATGGGCATGGTCGTTCTTTTTTCCACAATACCCTGCAATAAACCTAATTCGTTAATAATATTGTTTTTAGTGGCTGAGAACTTCATTTTTTCCACCTTTCTTCATGGTCAATAATATAATTAATAATCATAAAAAGGCAATAAAAAAAAATACAAGAAGGACGAGTGAATATGTGAAAAGCTTTATGCTTCTTTATTGATTTCATCACTTTAGAAGGTGGATCAGGTTGTTGATTTCTCTGTTGAATTCCTGATCATGTTCTCTTAATTTTTCTATTTTTCTGATACTGTGAAGAACGGTGGTGTGGTGTTTACCGCCAAATTTCTTGCCGATCTCTGGTAGAGAGTTATCGGTTAATTCCTTGGCCAGGTACATGGCCACCTGCCTGGGGAAGGCCACCCGCGGTGAATTATTTTTTGACTTCAACTCGGACGGCTTGATTTTATACTGGGTGCAGACCACCTTCTGAATTTTTTCCACGGTGATGATATTGGCCGAGGCATCCAGCAGGCCCTTCAGGGCTTCCTTGGCCAGCTCCAGGTCTATTCTTGAGCCTTTGAGCGAAGCGTAGGCAATGACCCGGCGCAGGTAGCCTTCTAATTCTCGGATGTTGGAATGAACCTTGTCGGCAATATAGAGGGCCACCGGTTCGGGCAGGGCAATATCTTCCATTTCTGCCTTTTTCTTGAGGATGGCAATCCGGGTTTCAATGTCCGGCGGCCTCAGGTCGGCAATCAGGCCCCACTCAAAGCGGGAACGAAAGCGGTCTTCAAGGTGAGGAATATCCTTGGGCGGGCAATCGCTCGAAATCACTATCTGCTTCTGGCTGTCATAAAGATGGTTGAAGGTATGGAAGAATTCCTCCTTGGTTCTCTCCCGGCCGGAGATGTAATGGATGTCGTCCATCAACAGGACGTCAACTGCCCGGTACTTCTGCCGGAACTCCAGGATTTTTCCATACTGGAGATGGTTGATGAGCTCGTTCATGAAACGCTCGGTGGTAACATAAAGCACTTTAAGCCGGGCGTTGCTACCCATGATCTGATGCCCGATAGCATTCATCAGGTGGGTTTTACCCAGCCCGGCCCCGCCATAGATGTACAGGGGGTTGTAGGACTTGGCCGGGTTCTTGGCCACGGCCACGGCGGCGGCGTGGGCAAATTGATTGCAGCTGCCGACCACGAAATTTTCAAAGGTGTAGTTGGGGTTGAGGTTGGCCACCTGGGTCACCGCCTGGTGGAGCTTCCTCTCGTCCGGAGAATTACGAAGAAAGGAGGTCGGGGTCTCGTCGTAAATGTACTTAATATCGAAGCTCTTGTTGAATAGTTCCTGGCAGCAGTCGTTAATCAGGCGCGAATAGTGAAAACTCAACCAGTCTTTGAAGTAGGCATTGGGGACCTTGATGTAAAGAGTTTCCCCTTCCTCTCCGATATAAGAGGTGGGCTCGAACCAGGTTTCAAAGGCCTGGCCTTCAACCCGGTTCTTGACGGCGGCCAGTATCCTGTTCCAGGGATTAACTTTATCTTCAAACTTCATGACGGCCCAGAAGATTTCCACAAATTTTTCCACAACTGTGGAAAACGCCCCCGCCAGTAAATCAGGTGGGGGAAACGCAAAAAATATTACCACCGGGCAGGTCAAAATTCAAGAAATTTTTTAATTTATTTCAAAACAAAAACAATAATCAGGATGCGTTGAGTGCTGACGGCATTTTAATCGGAGTCTCGACCGCCGGGTGGCTGGCCATGGGGCCTATGTCCGTGGCTGGCCAACCTCCGCCGGCCCCCTAAAAGTTACCGCTCTCAGTTGCGCCGGGGCCTTTTTTATGCTATACAGATATTTCCAAAAGAGAACGGTAAATCTCAAGAAAGCGAGACGATCACATGGCCAGAGAATGTCATATCTGCCATAAAGGACCGATTTTCGGACACAGCATCAGCCATTCCAACAAGGCTTCGGCTAAAAAATGGAGCGCCAACCTCCAGCGGGTTAAAGCCAAGACCGAGAATGGCGTCCGGACCATCTGGGTCTGTACCCGCTGCCTGCGCTCGGGCCGGGTTCAGAAAGCGGTCTGAGGTCAACCCCGCTCCACCGAATCGATTTCTTTCAAGCGACTGATCTTGTCTGTGATTTTCTTAAGGTGGTCGAGGTCTTCAATCGTAATTTCCAGTGAGATGCAGGCCTGCCCGTCGCCACTGGTGCTGACCTCCGCCCTGGAAATATTTCCTTTCTGCTCGGCCACGGCTGAAGCCACCCGGGCCAGCACTCCCGGGGAATCTTTGGCCCTGATGAGCAATCTGGCCCGGAAGGTTCCGCGAAAGGCCGGGTCCCAGGCCACCTCCACCAGGCGCTGGCTGTCAAGTATTTCCTTCTGGACCAGGTAGCAGCGCTGGGCATGGACGGTCAAACCCTTGCCGGTCGTCAGGTAGCCCACCACCGGTTCGCCCTTGATGGGAGCGCAGCAGCGGGCCAGAGTGATCATCTGTTCGTCCAGGTTCTTAATCATCAGGCCCTGGGCCGGCCCGCGCCCCGAAAATTTTTCTACCATCTTTTTTAAGATCCCGGGCGGGGGAGCCTCTTCCGACAGCCGTCCCCAGGCCAGTCTTTCCATGAATTTTTTATCGATGACTATCTTGCCCAGGCCCGCCAGGAGGAAAAAATCTTCCAGGCTGTTGAGCCGTAACCTGAACTCCTGCCCCAGCCTGTCCTTCAGGGCGGATTCTGAGCGAAGTTCGGCCGGCAGCTTGAACTTCCTGGTCTCTTTTTCCCAGAGACGCCGGCCGAGTTCGATGGCTCTTTTTCTGGTCTTGAGGTTAAGGAATTTTTTGATTTGCTGCCGGGCCGAGGCCGTGGCCACCCAGTTCAGCCAGCTGCGGTGGGGACTGCGCTCGGGCGAGGTGATGATCTCCACGATGTCGCCGGTCTTGAGCTGGGTGCGCAGCGGCATGACTTCACCGTTTATCCGGGCTTCCCTGGCCTGGAGCCCGATCTCGGTGTGAATCTTGAAGGCAAAATCCAGGGCGGTGGCTCCGGGCGGCAGGTTAATAACCTTGCCCTTGGGAGTGAAGGCATAGATCTCTTCGGGGATGAGGTTGATCTTCAGGTTTTTCAGGAATTCCCGGGGGTTTTTCTGTTCGCTGAACAGGGCGGCGATTTCCCGTAACCACTGTAACCTCTGGTCCTCGCCGGCCAGCCCGGTGGGCGCCCCTTCCTTGTATTTCCAGTGGGCGGCGATTCCGTTTTCGGCCAGCTCGTGCATCTCCCGGGTCCGGATCTGAATTTCAAAGGTCTGTTTGTTTTCGGTTATGATGGTGGTATGCAGGGACTGATAGAGGTTGGGCTTGGGCATGGCGATAAAATCGCGGAAACGTTGCGGCAGGTGCGGCCAGCGCTGGTGGATGATGCCCAGGGCCGAGTAGCAGTTTTTCACCGAGTCGGTGATGATCCTCAGGGCCAGGAAATCATAGACCTGGTCAAAATCTATGCCCTTCTTTTTCATCTTGGAGTAGACGCTGTAGAGCCGCTTGATCCGGACCTGGATTTCGGCCGGGATGCCGTTTTCCTTGAGCAGCTGTTCCATTACCTTCTTCAGTTTCTTTAGTTCTTTTTCTCCCTTTTTCAATTCGGGTTCAACCAGGGCCACCATTCGAAAGTACTCGTCCGGTTCGACATATCGAAATGACAGGTCTTCCAGCTCGGCCCGGATTCGGCCCATGCCCAGGCGGTTGGCAATGGGCGCATAGATCTCCAGGGTCTCCTGGGCAATGCGCCGCTGCTTGTCCTCGCTCAGGTAATGCAGGGTCTTCAGGTTGTGCCAGCGGTCGGCCAGCTTGATGAAAATGACCCGCAGGTCGTCGGTCATGGCCAGGATGATTTTTCTGATGGTTTCCGCCCTGGTTTCCTCGGGTGAGGCATCCTCAACCCGGCTGATCTTGGTCACCCCTTCCACCAGGGTGGCCACCTCCCGGCCGAAATTTTCCCGGATCTCGGCCGGGGTGACCTCGGTGTCTTCCAGGACATCATGGAGAAGGCCGGCCACCAGGGTGGTCAGGTCCAGGTTCATCTCGGCCAGGATGTTGGTCACCTCGAGCGGATGGCTGAGATAGGGCTCGCCCGAACGGCGAATCTGTCCCTTGTGAGCCCTGGCCGCAAAGACGTAGGCTTTTTGCAGAACTCGCAGGTCTTTTTCCGAATACTGGCCCTGGATTTTTTCGACTATGTCATCAAAACGGATCATGTTCCCTGAAACCGCGAATCCTCTAAAACGCTATCCGGCCAGAAAGGAAGCGATGACCTCGTACACTTCACCGGCCGAGAGTCTGAGCAGGCAGCGATGGTCGTAAGGGCAGGCCTTATAACTGCAGGGGGCGCAGGGAGCTGGTTTGTGGAGCGCCACCGCCGGGGGCTGCGAAGGGCCGGAGATGTGGGGGTCAGTCGGGCCGTAAATTCCAACCACCGGGGTTCCCAGCAGGTTGGCCAGATGGGTCAGTCCGCAATCGTTGCCCAGGAAGACTTTGGCCCCGGCTATGACCCCGGCCGTTTCTTCCAGACTGAGCCGGCCGCTGAAATCTACCAGCCGCCCCTCGAAACCATCCAGGAGCGCCCGGCTGGTCTCGCGGCTGGCGCTCGAGCCTACCAGCAGCACCTGCAGCCGGCTGTCCAGAAGTTGTTGTATCAGCTCCCTCTGCCGGCTGAGGGGCCAGATTCTGGCCGGGCCAAAGCCTGACCCCGGTTTTATGGCCACCGTGGCCAGATCAGGAGACAGCCCGGCCTGCTTTAATCGGTCCAGCGCCTGCTGACGGTAACTCCCGGGAAGGTCCAGACGAAGTGGCCGGTCGACGATTTTTAGGCCCAGGGCTTCAAGCAGCTTCAGGTAATGAAATTTCAGGTGCAGCTGGGGATCGGTGGCCCGGAGGTGGCTCTTTTTGGTCAGCATGAAACCGCGACCCTCGCGGTCATAGCCCCAGCGCTGGGGAATCCTGGCCAGGTAGAAAAGCAGGGCTGAGGCAAATGATTCGTCCAGCAGGAGGCCCAGGTCGAAGTTCATTTTTTTAAGCCGCGAGGAGGCTCGCTTCAGGCCTGAGATGTCCTTGAAATCTGGCAGGACGACCACCCGGTAGCCCGGGCAAACCTTTTGAAAAAAATCGGCGTAAGCGGGCGGGGGCAGGATGGCAATTTCGGCTGCCGGGAAATTCTCCTCCAGCGATTTCAAACAGGGGAAAGCCAGGAGGGAAGCCCCCAGGGTGCGGGGCAGATAGACCAGGATTTTCATCAGGTTAATTCTAAGCTGACCTCAGGGAGTTGTCAAAAATTATTTCTCCGGGGCCTTGTCGGCGGTGCGGTCGGCGGGCTTTTCGTCCGGCTTCTTTTCCCGTCCGGCTTTCTGCCGACCGTTCTGGCCGTTGCCACCGGCCGGTGAATTCTTGTGGGCATAGTCGGTGATGTACCAGCCCGAGCCCTTGAACTGAATGGCCGGGCTGGAAACCAGCCGGCACAGGCTCCCGCCGCACTCCGGGCATTTATCCAGGGGCCTGGCATTTAATTTTTGCAGGACCTCAAAACGTTTATGGCATTGCTGGCATTGGTATTCGTACAACGGCATCTTCCGACTCCTCGCCTCGGTCAGAAAATTGGCTGAGATTGTTTGTTTATTATAGCAGAAAAAGGCCTGGATGGTAACTGGCGACTGAAGCCAGAATAAGACTGTATGCTCAGGCTTCCTTTAACCCCCCGTTGGTATGTTTTATCAGGGCTTAGACTAATCGGTCCGAGTCGTCCTGGAACTTGGGGATGCGAGATTTGAGTTTCTCCTTGCCAAAATGGAAGCCCAGCAGGAAGGTGGAAAAAAATCCGACGAAAAGCAGTAGGAACTTGAAGAGTTTTTTCATGGTTCTCTTTGCAAATAAATTTTTCACTAATTTTCTCTGAAAGTCAACCTCCGGTGCCAGGTTTTTATCAATTTTTTTAAAAATATTCTATTCCTCAAGGTGGGGCAGACATTTGCCGGAACAAAGCCAAAATCATACAATAAGAGGGGAGGCAGAAATGAACCGCAGGACCGGTCTCAAGGCTATCTGTCTTTGGCTGGTATTCTGGGGTCTGGTCATCCCGGCTACCGGGCAGGGGGTCAGGAAGCCGGTCTGGGCCGGCCAGTTTTATGAGTCAGACCCGTCCCGGTTGAGCCGGCAGCTCGAGGTCTGGCTTGATGCGGCTGAGCTCAAGCCCGTGTCCGGCCGGGTGGTGGGACTGATCGTCCCGCATGCCGGCTATGTCTATTCAGCCAGGGTGGCCGCGGTTGGCTATCGTTTGGTGAGGAACCTGGAGGTGGAGACCGTGGTCATCATCGGGCCCTCCCACCAGCTGGCCTTCGAGGGCTGCTCCATTTACCTGCGGGGTGGTTTTGAAACTCCTTTGGGTGTGGCTGAGGTGGATGAAACCCTGGCCAGGGAGCTGGCCCGATATTCCGGGTTTGGCTATATTCCGGAAGCTCACGACCGCGAGCATTCGGTGGAAGTTCAGGTGCCTTTTATCCAGAAAGTATTTCCCCGGGCCAGGATTGTGCCGGTGGTCATGGGCAACCAGACAGAAATGACGATTCAGGCCCTGGCCGGGGCCCTGGTTCGGGCCACCAAGGGCAAGAAAGTGCTGGTGGTCGCCTCCACCGACCTGTCTCATTTTCTTGGACGGGCTCAGGCCAATGAGCGCGACCGGAAGACGATTGAACTGATTCAAAATCTTGATTTGAAGTCACTCAGCCGCCAGGTTGAAAGGCACGAAAATATCATGTGCGGCGGCGGCCCGGTGCTGACCCTGCTCCATTATGCCCGTAGGATGGGCCAGGCCCGGGTGGCCGCGCTTGCCTATTCAGACTCGGCTGCGGCCGGCGGCCCGGGCGACCGGGTGGTGGGCTATCTTTCGGCCGCGGTTTATCTGGAAACAGCGCAGACCGGGCTCGACCTGACTCCGGAAGAAAAAAGAGAATTACTGGCGCTGGCCCGACTGGCCATCGAAACCTACCTGGCCACCGGAAAAATCCCGGCCTATCAGCCGACCTCGCCCCGCCTGGAAACCAAGGCCGGGGCCTTTGTCACCCTGAAGCAAAATCACCAGCTCAGGGGCTGTATCGGTTTTGCCGAGCCCCTGTTTCCTCTGTGGGAAACGGTGGCCCAGGCGGCCGTCCTGGCCGCCACCGAGGACCCCAGGTTCCCCCCGCTTAGAAAATCCGAACTCCCGGGCCTGCAGATTGAAATTTCTGTTCTGGGCCCGCTGCAGCCGGTTTCGGATGTTTCGGAAATCAAGGTCGGCCGCCACGGCCTGGTAATTAAAGAAGGGCAGAGAAGCGGGCTGCTGCTGCCGCAGGTGGCCACGGAGCTGGGCTGGGACCGGCAGACTTTCCTGCGGGAAGTCTGTCGCAAGGCCGGGTTGCCGGAAAACGCCTGGAAAAATTCCAAAGGGCTGTTCAAGTTTGAAGCCATCGTCTTCCAGGAGTAAACTCCGGCCGGGCCTGGTTGCTAAACTTCGGGCTAAAACCTATAATTAGAGTGGAAGGCTAACATGAGCTGGACAATTTATGCCATCCTTATAATTTTCGGCCTATTCATCATCCTGATGATCATCAACCCCAACCTGTCCTGTTTTGGCAGAAGGATAAGATCTCCCTTTTATCCGATGACCCGGAAGAAAAAAATGCGAGCTGTATCCAGGGATTATAAATTCGAGCTGGGAACGCCGGGGGCTAAACCCGGGCCGGCTCAGCAGACTGACCAGGCAAAAAAGCCAAAGGCAGAGGACTACGGGTTCAAGCTGGACTGAGCAGCTGATTGGAAATGAGGAGTGGCGGTGCCGCAGGGAGGCGGGCAGGAAAGGGGTAAAGGGCGAACCTGTTTTTATCTTGCGGGGGGGGTCTTAATTTCCTTCCTGGTTCTGGCAGCCACTGCCTGCCGCACGGGGCCTGTCCGGTTGCTACCACCGGCCGAAATTCAGAACCTGGAAGGGCAGGCTTCTTTTTACCTGAGCGGCCCGGACGGCGGCTTCAGGTTCCGGCTGGGTTTCTTTGGCCGGCTTCCGGGCGAAGCCAGGCTGGAACTTTTTGACCCCATCGGACGGCTGAGAACTGTGGTCTGGCTGGGACCGGAGTCAACCACGTTGTACCTTCCTTCCGAGAAAGTATACTGGCAGGGAGAAAGCCGGGTTCTGACCTCAGAAGTCTTCGGGCAGGAACTCAAGGCCGGAGAACTGCTTAAAATTCTCTCCGGTCTTTGGACTCAACTGGCTAAAGACGATGGCTGGCTCCTTCAGCTTGACCACCTGGGCCATGTTCTTGGGGGAGAGAGGGACGGGCTGCTCTTCACCCTTAAGGAGAAATTCCCCCCGGGGCTTCTTCCGAAAACGGTTCTCTTCTCTGCCGGGGATTACACGGTCCGGATGAAAGTGCTCCGGGTTAGTTTTAACAGGAAACAGGACCCCTCGCTATTCAATCCGTTACTTCCACCCGGCGTGAAACAACTGGGCTGGGAAGAGATGGCGGGCCGATGGAAAAAATAACCCTGACTTCTTTTGCCAAGATAAACCTGGGCCTCGAGGTCGGCCTTCTCCGGGCAGACGGTTATCACCGGCTGACCACCCTTTTCCAGACGGTGGCCCTTAAAGACCGGCTGACCTTTGAGCCTCGGCCGGATGGCCAGATCAGCCTGGCCGGAAACAGGTCTGATGTCCCCTGGGATGAAAGCAATCTGATATACAGAAGCGCCTTGGAGCTACGCCGGGCCACCGGCCTGGAGGTCGGGGTCAGCATCTTTGTGGAAAAAAATATCCCGCCCGGCCGGGGCCTGGCCGGGGGCAGCAGCAATGCCGCCGTTACTCTGCTGGCCCTCAATCGCCTCTGGGGCTGCCATCTGGGGCGAGAGCAATTGAAGGCTTTGGCCACCGAGCTGGGAGCCGACGTTCCATTTTTTCTGCACGGGGGACTCTGCCTGGGGACGGGGAAGGGCGAAGAGTTGCGGGAAGTGCCGGAATTGCCTCCGGCCTGGGTGGTCCTGGTTATCCCGGACTTTTCAGTCTCCACGGCTCTGGCCTACAGGGAGTACGACCGCCTTCAGGGCTTCTTGACTTCAACCGGTAAAGAAAGTAAAATTATCCAGTTTTTAGAACATAGAAACTTTTCTTTATTCAAGCATTTAAGAAACGATTTAGAACTGGCGGTTTTTAAGATACAACCTCAGCTGGTTGAGATAAAAAAGGAACTTGTCGCGGCCGGAGCCGAGTTATCCCTGCTGAGCGGCTCGGGCTCGGCCGTCTTTGGCTGGTTCCAGGATTGGTCCCTGGCCCGGCAGGCAGCCGGGAGGTTTGATAGAGATTATCAGGTTTGGCTGGTAGAGACTGTAGGACGTGAGCGGTACTGGCAAGAACTCAGCACTGGGGCGTAGCCAAACTGGTAAGGCAACGGACTTTGGATCCGTCATCTGGAGGTTCGAGTCCTCCCGCCCCAGCTCTGTCAATGCCCGAAAGAGGAATTAAAACATGAAAGTATTTTCAGGCTCATCCAACCCGCAGCTGGCCCGGCGGATTGCCGGCTACCTGAACATCGAGCTCGGCCGTTGCGTCCTGGACAGGTTCGCCGACGGCGAGATCCACTTTTACATCGACGAAAACGTTCGGGGCGAGGATGTCTTCGTGATCCAGTCCGGTTGCACTGACGCCAATTTCCACCTGATGGAACTGTTCCTGATGCTGGATGCTTTCAAGCGGGCCTCAGCCGGACGCATCACCGCGGTCATCCCGTATTTTGCCTATGCCCGGCAGGACTGGAAAGACCGGCCCCGGGTGCCGATTTCGGCCAGGTTGATAGCCGACCTGCTGGAAACGGCCGGAGCCAACCGGGTGCTGACCATGGACCTGCATTCGCCACAGATTCAGGGCTTCTTTTCCATTCCGGTCGACAACCTGATGGCGGCCCCGGTCATAGCCAACCATATCCGGACCCTCAACCTGGAAAACCTGACCATCGTTTCCCCTGATGCCGGGGGTGTGGGACGGGCCAGAGTTTTTGCCAAGAGGCTGGATGCCAGGCTGGCCATCATCGACAAGAGGCGGCCGGCTCCCAACGTGGCCCAGGTGCTGCATGTCATCGGCGATGTCAAGGACCAGGACGTGGTCATGTTTGACGATATGGTCGACACGGCCGGCACGCTGACCCTCGGGGTCGAGGCCCTGAAGCGGGAAGGAGCCAGGAGGATCTTTGCGGCCTGCACCCACCCGGTGCTGTCGGGCGAGGCGGTTGAGCGCATCGAGCGCTCCGGGCTGGAAAAAGTGTTCGTGACCGACACCATTCCCCTAAAGGAAAAGGCCAGCCGCAGCGACCGATTCCAGGTGCTCTCAGTGGCCGAGCTGTTTGGCGAAGCCATAAGAAGAATAAACGAGGGTAGTTCCGTAAGCTCTCTTTTTACCTGAGGAGGAAAGATATGACACTGGTGATTAAAGCGGACAAGAGAACCGAGAAAGGCAAGAATGCTTCCGGGCGGTTAAGGCGCCAGGGGCTGGTCCCGGCCATCCTGTATGGCGAGTCGATGGACAGTCTGCCCCTGACCCTGAAAAAGAAAGATATTATTGAAATCCTGAAGTCAGAAACCGGAGAAAATACCATCTTCCGGGTGGCTTACGATTCTGAAGAAAAGGACGTGATGATCAAGGAAGTCCAGATCCATCCGGTCACCGACGAGCTGCTGCACGTTGACCTGATTCAGATCTCAATGGACAAGCCGGTCAGGGTTTCGGTTCCGGTGGAACTGGTGGGTGAGCCGGTGGGCGTTAAAGTGGAAGGCGGACTGGTGGACTTCCTGTTGAGGGAGCTGGAAATCGAATGTCTGCCCCGGGAAATCCCCGAAGCCATCCGGATTGACATCAGCCATCTTCACCTGCACCAGTCCTTCAAGGTTATGAACCTGGAGCTTCCGGCCGGGATTAAAATTCTCCACGAGCCCCAGGCGGCCATCGTGGTCATCAGCAGCATAGCCGAGGAAGCCGCTCCGGCCACCACCGAGGAAGTGGTCGAGGGTGCCGAGATGAAGGAACCGGAAGTTATCAAGAAAGAGCGCAAGAAAGAGGAAGAGGAAGAGGAACCCAAGGGGTGACGAGTGTGGCTGGTGGTCGGTCTGGGCAACCCGGGTTCGGAGTACAGCCAGACCAGGCATAATGCCGGGTTTCTGGTGGTTCAGACTCTGGCCAGGCAATGGGGCCTGCAGCTTAAGACCAGGGCCCACCGCTCCCGACTGGCCGAGACCAGGCGGGGCCGGACAATTGTCGTCCTGGCCTTACCCCAGACTTATATGAACCTCAGCGGCCAGGCCGTCGGGTCGTTGCTGGCCGGCTACCGCCTAAAACCGGAAAACCTCGTAGTCGTCTATGACGACCTGGACCTGGACCTGGGCCAGATCCGGGTTCGGGCCAGCGGCAGCCCGGGTACCCACAAAGGGATGAAATCGATCGTTGAGACCATCGGCACCCAGGACTTTCCCCGGGTTCGGGTGGGGATAGGTCCAAAGCCCGAGGACCGGGACGCGGCCGATTATGTCCTGGAAGAATTCCGGCCTGAAGAGAAAGAAAAATTGCAGCCGGCCCTGGTCCAGGCCTGCCTGGCGGTGGAAATGATCATTGAGGGAGACCTGCCCCGGGCCATGAACTTATTTAACCGTAAAAAAAAGGAACCGGGCCGAGAAGATTGATTTTTTGCCAGAATGTTGTAAAATAAGCCTTCATCTCCTTGCTCCGGCGCCAGAGCGACGGGGCTTGAATCCATAAGGAGGAAACAATGAATCAGTACGAAACCGGGTTTATCGTTGCCCCCAACCTGCCCGAAGAAGAAGCTTCAGCCCTCATCAACCAGCTGGCTGAAGTCATTTCGGCTAAAAATGGCCGGATGATCAAAAAGGATCTCTGGGGCAAGAGAAAGCTGGCCTATCCCATCAAGAGATTTAACGAAGGTCTCTACGTGTTCTTCACGTATGAAGGAGCCCCGGCCATCCCGGCCGAGCTGGAAAGAAGGTTCAAGCAGACCGATGCCATCCTTCGTTTCATCACCATCAAGAAAGACCCGAGAGATGCGGTCAAGGGGAAGAAAAAAGTGAAAGAAGCAGAAGCTGTGGAGATGGCCCCGGCCGGGACCGAACCGCAGCCCGCTACCCCGGCCCCGGAGGAGGTAAAGTAAGATGGCCAACAGAGAAGAAAGAGAAAAGACAGAAAGAGCTCCATCCAGGAAATTCTTTCCGCCCAAGAAAAAAGTCTGCCGGTTCTGCGAGAGAAATCTCCGGGACATAGACTACAAGGCGGTGGAAATTTTGAGGAAGTACATACCGGACCGCGGTAAGATCGCCCCCCGTCGCATCACCGGCACCTGCGCCTTTCACCAGAGAAAGCTGGCCAGGGCCATCAAGCGGGCCCGGCTCATGGCCCTGCTGCCCTTCGTCGAAGACTGAGTTCCAGGAGGCTAGGGATGAAAATCATACTGTTGGAAAACGTGGAGAAGGTTGGACGCAAGGGGGATATCCTGGAAGTGGCCCCGGGATTCGCCCGGAACTATCTTATACCCCGGAAGCTGGCCATGGAAGTGACGCCCGGCAACCTGAAGAGCGTGGAGATGCAGCAGAAGGCCCTGCGGAAGAAACTGGAAAAGGAAAGGTTGACCTACCAGGAGCTGATCAAGAAGCTCAACCAGGTTACCCTGACCTTTGTCCGCAAGTCGAGCGAAAAGGACGTCATCTTCGGGTCCGTTTCGGCCGCTGACATCCAGGAAGAGCTGGCCCGGCAGGGTTTTGAGATAGACCGCAAGAAGATCGTGCTGGACGAGCCGATCAAGAGACTGGGAACCTTTACGGTGCCGGTTAAGGTCTACCACGAGGACCGGGCTGAAATCAAGGTGGTCGTGGTCAAGGAAGAAGCTCCAGCCCCGGACAGCCAGACCGAACCCACAGCTTGAGAACGGCAGGGTCTTAACAAGCGTCTCTTTTAATATTAAACTGGAAGCCAAGCGCTTCCGGGAAGAGAGATACTATGGAACTGGATTTGACCGTTCTCAAAAAAACCCCACCCCACAGCCTGGAGGTGGAAAAAACAGTTCTGGGTGGCGTCCTGGTAAATAACGCCTACCTGAATGTGGTCCTCTCCCAGCTGGCGCCCGAAGATTTCTACCGCGATGCCCATCGCCAGATACTGGAAGGCATGGTGGCCCTGATGGACCGGGGCCAGCCCATAGACCTGCTGACTCTGAGCGATGAACTGCAGAGAAGGGGGTTGCTGGAAGAAATAGGCGGCGCGGCCTACCTGTCTTCTCTGATGGACGGGGTGCCCCGGACCCTGAACATCGAATATTACGCCCAGATTATCAAAGAGAAGTCGCTGCTGCGGAAGCTGATCCTGTCCTCGGCCAAGATCATCAACACTTCCTACGAGCAGCAGACCGATGCCGATACGGTCATCAGTGAAGCCCAGCAGGCCATCGTGGAAATTGCCGAGGAAAAGATAAAACCGGGCCTGGTGCCCATAGGCTCGCTGACTGGCGACATGCTGGAGACCATCAGGGTCCTGGCCGAGCGGCGGGAAGCGGTCACCGGGGTTCCCACCGGCTTTATCGAACTGGATAACCTGACCGGCGGTTTCCATCCGGCCGACTTCATCGTGGTGGCCGCCCGGCCTTCCATGGGCAAGACAGCCCTGGCCCTCAACATCTGCCAGCACGTCGGGTTGCGGACCGATTACTATGCCGGCTTCTTTTCCATAGAAATGGCCAAGGAACAGGTGGCCCTGCGCCTGCTGTGCGCCGAGGCCCAGGTTGACCTGCGCAAGGCCAGGTCGGGTTTCATCAGCGAACGGGATTTTGAAAGGCTGCAGCTGGCGGCCGAAACCCTCTCCCAGGCCCGCATTTACGTGGATGAATCGGCCGCCCTGACCGTCATGGAGATGAAGGCCAAGTGCCGGCGGCTGAAGCTGGAAGGACACCTGGATATTGTCTTCGTGGATTACATCCAGCTGATGCGGACCGGTGGTCGGTTTGAAAACCGTAACCAGGAAATGTCGTTCATCTCCCGCTCCTTGAAGCAACTGGCCAAAGAACTGCGGATTCCGGTGGTCGGAGTTTCCCAGCTCAGCCGGGCCCCGGAAAAAATGCGCAAGGAGCCCAAGCCCATGCTGTCCGACCTGCGGGAATCCGGAGCCATCGAGCAGGACGCCGACGTGGTGATATTCATCTACCGGCCTGATTATTACCATCCGGAGGATGAGGCCATCAAGGGCATCGCCGAGGTCACCGTGGCCAAGCAGCGTAACGGCCCGCTGGGCAGCGTGCCCCTGGTCTTCCTCAGGGAGTATGCCAAGTTCGTCAACATGGACTTCAGTTATAAACGCGAAGAGGAATTCTGAGCGGTGCCGATGGACAAGCCGATCCAGATCCCCTTTTTCAGCGCCTTTTTCTGCGAGCTCGGACAGGTCTATGACCTGGCGGTTAAGGGCTTCCGGGCCATTTTTCAAAGACCTTTTGAGAAAAGGAACTTCTGGCAGCAACTGGAAGAGGTCGGGGTCAATTCATTGCCGGTGGTTTCCCTGACCGCGGCTTTTGGCGGGCTGGTTTTTGGCCTGCAGGCTTACCTGGCCTTCCATCGCTACATCGGCCCCGGTTCGGAATCACAGGGCGGGCCGATCATCGCGGTCGGTCTCTGCCGTGAGCTGATTCCCATTCTGGTCGGCCTGATGGTGGCCGGCCGGGTGGGCTCGGCCATGGCCGCCGAGATCGGGACCATGAAGATAACCGAGCAGATAGATGCCCTGTTCAGCCTGGGGGCCAACCCGGTCAAGTACCTGGTCGCCCCCAGAATCCTGGCCAGCATGATCATGGTGCCCTGCCTGACCCTCTACGGAGATGTCATCGGTATCTTCGGCGGTTATACCTACAATGTCCTGTTGATGAAGGTCAACAAGACTCTTTATGTCCAGAACACACTCAAGTACTTTGAGATGTGGGATATCTCGGTCGGGCTGATCAAGGCCCTGGTCTTCGGGCTGGTCATTGCCATCATCGGTTGCTGGCAGGGGATGACCGCCGAGGGCGGGGCCGAAGGCGTCGGCCGGGCCACCACCAAGTCGGTGGTGGTGGCCAGCATCACCATCCTGATCCTTAATTTCTTCCTGAGCAAGATATTGCCGGCCACTCTGTGACCACCATGAGCAAGATAAAGATTGTCGACCTCTACAAGTCCTTTGAGAACAAGCCGGTGCTGAAAGGACTCAACCTGGAAATCGAGGCCGGGGAAACCATGGTCATCATCGGGCAGAGTGGCTCGGGCAAGAGCGTCCTGCTGAAACATATAATAGGCATCATGAGGCCGGACCGTGGGCAGGTATTCATCGATGGCCAGGAAATAAGCGCCCTGCCGGATGAAGAAATCATGAAGCTCAGCCGGAAATTCGGGATGCTGTTTCAGGGTGCGGCCCTGTTTGATTCCATGACGGTAGCCGAGAATGTGGCCTTCGGGCTGAGGCGGCACACCCGGCTGTCCGAGAGCGAAGTCCAGCAGCTGGTCAGAACCAGCCTGGAACAGGTCGGTTTGCGGGGAGTTGAGCACCTGCTGCCATACGAACTTTCAGGCGGCATGAAAAAAAGGGTGGGCCTGGCCCGGGCCATCGCCTACAGCCCGGAGATAATCCTTTATGACGAGCCCACAACCGGACTGGACCCCATTCGGGCTGATGCCATCAACTGCCTGATCCTGGAGCTCAAGGAGAAATTGAGGGTGACCTCGGTGGTCATCACCCATGATATGAATTCGACCTACAAGGTGGCCGACCGGATAGCCATGCTCTATGACGGGCGGATCATCGAGATTGGAACGCCGGAAGAAATCAGGCATTCGACCAACCCGGTGGTCCAGCAGTTTATCAGCGGCCGGGCCGAGGGGCCCATTACCGAATGGTGAGGAGAACAACATGGTTATGAAAAGGGAGATGAAAGTCGGCATGTTCCTGTCGGGTTTTTTCCTGCTTCTGGCGCTGTTGATACTGTCCGTGGGTGATGTCCAGGAATTGTTCAAGAAACAGGGCTACCGGGTCTATGCCGTGTTTGATTCGGCCCTCGGCCTGGAGAAGAATGCCGCGGTCAAGATGGCCGGGATTAAGATCGGCCTGGTCAAGGGAATCAGCCTGGACGGGCGCCGGGCCCGGGTGACCATGAGCATCTACCCGAATTTCCGGATCCCGCACGGGTCCAAGGCCACCCTGGCCTCCCTGGGAATACTGGGAGAAAAATACGTGGAGATCGTGCCCGGCCGGGAGAGCTCTTATTATGAACCGGAAGAGGTGATGGACTCCCTGCCGCCCATCAGTTTTGACCAGCTGGGCACGTTGTTGATGTCGCTCGGAGAGGACATCAAGAAAGTGGCTTCCTCGGTCAACAGCGTTCTGCAGAAAGACCTGGGACCGAACCTGAGAAAAACCCTGGAAAACCTGGCTTCCCTGACCGGAGAATTTGACAGCCTGCTCAAGGAAAACCGGTCTTCTCTGCATCAGGCCCTGGAAGATTCCGGTAAGACCTTCAGCACCATCAACCAGCAGGTGGAGCAGGTTTCGGGCCGCCTTCAGGATACCCTGAGTGAAATCCGGGGGCTGGTCCAGGACAACCGACCCGGAGTGCAGGAGAGCCTGCGCAAGCTGGACGAAGCCCTGACCGGTCTTGGACAGGCTCTTGATTCGTTGAAGGTCCTGCTGGAGAAAATAGAAAAAGGAGAGGGCACTGCCGGGAAACTGGTCCAGGAAACCGACCTTTATGATGATACCAGAGAAACCGTCGGCCAGATTAAGAAAATAACCTCTTCGGTCTCCGCCCTGGATTTCGGGGGAGGAGTGGAGGGGGCTTACTATGCGGACAGCGAGCTGTTCAAGGGTTCGATATTCGGCCAGTTGTGGTGGAGGGACCGGGCCCTGCTCGCGGCCGGGCTGGTCCATAATCCCTGGGAAGACCGCTTTGTTTATTCCCTACAGGCCGGCTGGAAGTGGAGAGGGCTGGTGGCCCGAGGCGGGTTGATCGAATCCAGGTTCGGGGCCGGCCTCGACTGGTACCTCCTGAACAACCGCTTCGCCCTCAGTGCCGAAGCCTTTGACTTTAACCGAGACCCCAGGCCCCGGTTCCGGGTTTACGGCCGCATCTTTCCGGTCAGGAATCTGTACCTGCTGGTGGGACTGGATGATTTTTCTCTGGCTGAACGACGGGAAGTATTCTTCGGCCTGGGTCTGGAGCTGAGATGAAAAAGGGAACGGTCTTTGTCTGCCAGAACTGCGGCTTCCATTCGCCGAAGTGGCTCGGCCGCTGCAGCCAGTGCGGCGAGTGGAATACCATGGTCGAGGAACTGGAAGAAGAATTCGCCGGGGAAATCCTGGAAAACGGCGGGGAGCCGGTTCTTTACCAGGATATAAAAGAAACGACCAACCAGAGGATCCCGGTCGGCATCGACCAGTTCAACAACGTGCTGGGCGGTGGCCTGGTGCTCGGCTCGGTGGTCCTGATCGGCGGCGAGCCGGGTATAGGCAAATCGACCCTGCTCCTCCAGGTCTCAAGGGACCTGGCCTCAGAGGAAGGCCCGGTGCTTTATGTTTCCGGCGAAGAATCCCTGGAGCAGATCAAGCTGCGGGGCGAACGGCTGGGATTGAACCGCGAGAAGGTCTACCTGCTGGCCGAGACCGCCCTCGAAAAAATACTGAACGCGGCCGACCGGATGAAACCGCGGGCCCTGGTCATAGATTCGGTCCAGACCATTTTTTCGTCGCAGCTGACCTCCAGCCCGGGCACCATCAGCCAGGTACGGGAGGTCACCAACCGGGTGTTCCGGCTGGCCAAGAGAAACCAGATCCCGGTTTTCCTGATCGGACATATCACCAAGGAAGGGAGCCTGGCGGGGCCCAAATCACTGGAACACATGGTGGATGTGGTGCTGCTGTTTGAGGGCGAGCGCGACCACCATCACCGGGTACTCCGGGTGCTTAAGAACCGCTTCGGGCCGGTCTCGGAGCTGGCCATTTTTGAGATGGGCCAGTCGGGCCTTAAACCCATTGACAACCCCTCGGCCTTTTTCCTGAGGGAAAGGCCGCAGAACGAGCCGGGCAGCGTGGTGATTTCAACCATCAAGGGCTCGAGGCCCCTGCTGGTGGAAATCCAGGCCCTGGTGTCTTCAACCCTTTTTTCAGGTAACCCCAGGCGGATGTCCATCGGGCTCGACCACTACCGGGTGTCCATGCTGCTGGCCCTGGTTGAAAAGAAGGTCGGTTACAGCTTTGCCGGCGAAGACATATATCTTAACGTGGCCGGCGGGCTGGAGGTGGACGAGCCGGCTGCCGACCTGGGGGTGGTGCTGTCGGTCATTTCCTCCATCAAGAATGTTCCCCTGCCCCGGGAAATGGCCGTTTTCGGGGAGGTGGGCCTCAGCGGAGAGGTCCGCTCGGTCAGCCAGCCCCTGGCCCGGGTCAAGGAAGCCCGGTCGCTCGGCTTTGAGACGGTGCTGATGCCGGCCGGAAACCTTCCCCAGCTTCAGGGCGAAAATCTTAAAGGGATCAGGTGCCTCGGGGTGGACTCGGTTCGCCGGGCGCTGGCCCAGGTATTTTAATTTCCCCACCAATTTTGTAAAATGATTCCAGACCTGAAGGAAGGATTAATATGGGACTAATATTATTCAGGTTAATCATAATTGCTCTGGTAATAATTGCCGGCTATTTTTATCCCCCCTTTACCCTGACCCGGATGGCCGGGGCGGCCGTGGGGCTGTTGCTGGGAGTGCTGATCATTCTGCTGGAAACCAGGGTGCGCCGGGCCCAGTTCCGGATCATCTGGACGGCCTCCATCGGTACCCTGCTGGGGGTGCTGGCCGGCTGGCTGCTGGGTTCAATCTACCACACCGTCGTTCGGACTTCAGAGATGGCCGCCTTCATCCGCATCTTTTTCCTGATAGCCTTTCCCTACATCGGTTTCCTGGTTGGCATCAAGAAACCCGAGTGGCTGGAGCCGGGCTTTTTTGCCAATTTTTTCCGGAGCCAGGGGACGGAGAAGACCTACAAGTTGCTGGATACCTCGGTCATCATCGACGGGAGGATTTCCGAGGTCTGCAGCACCGGCTTTGTCGAGGGACACCTGGTGGTGCCCCAGTTCGTGCTGAAGGAATTGCAGCTGGTGGCCGACTCACCCGACCCGCTCAAGCGGCAGCGGGGCCGACGCGGCCTGGAAGTCCTGGACCGGTTGCAGAAAATCTCAAGGGTCAAGGTAGTGATTTCTGACCTGGATTTTCCTGAAATCAGGGATGTCGATTCCAAGCTGATAGAATGTGCCAAGGCGCTCAAGGCCAAGATCATCACCAACGACTTCAACCTCAACAAGGTGGCCAAGCTGCAGGGGATTGAAGTCCTTAACATCAACGAACTGGCCAACGCCCTCCGGCCGGTGGTTTTGCCCGGAGAGAGCATGAGGGTCTTTATACTTAAGGAAGGAAAGGAAAAAGACCAGGGGGTGGCCTACCTGGACGATGGCACCATGGTGGTGGTGGACAATGCCCGCAGGATGATCGGGCAAACTGTGGACATCACGGTGACCTCGGTCCTTCAGACCACGGTGGGCAAGATGATTTTCGGCCGGTATAACGGAGAACTGCATTGAGCGGGAGGCCGGCATGAAGATTAAGGCCGGGCTGGGCTATGACCTGCACCGCCTGGTTCCCGGGCGGAAGCTGATCATCGGCGGGGTCAGCCTGCCTTCCGAACTGGGCTGCCTGGCCCACTCTGACGGCGATGTCCTGGTCCATTCCCTGATCGATGCCCTGCTGGGGGCGAGTGGCCGGGGAGACATCGGCCAGTGGTTTCCCGACAGCGACCCGGCCTACAGGGATATTTCCAGCCTGGAGTTGCTGCGGCGGGTGATGGAGGAGGTCCGCTCGGCCGGCCTGACGGTTATCAATACCGACAGCGTGGTTGTCCTGGAAAAGCCCCGGCTGGGGCCCTATTTCCAGGCCATGAGAGCCAACCTGGCCCCCCTTCTGGGAACGGAACCGGACCGCATCGGTCTCAAGGCCAAGACGGCCGAGGGGCTGGGCGAGGTTGGTTCGGGGCAGGCCGTGGCCTGCTGGACGGTAGCCCTGCTGGGGTACGGGGGCTGATTATTTTGTCTTCCCGGCTTTGCCAAAGGCCCGGGATTCTGATATAATTTGCCCTAATTTCAGGGGAGTTAAGTTTCTGAGCTTAATATAATAAAAGCAATCAAAAATATATCCAGGAAGCCCGGAAATCCACTCTTCTGAAAAAATAAAAAATTCAGCGAAGGAGTAACAAATGAAATCTCTGAGAGAGATTGCCAAGAAGACCTTTCTGACCGAACACCAGCTTAGAAAAATTGAAGAAATCATCCTAAAGGACAATTTCTTCCCCCCCGAAACCGTGCGGCAAGAAATCGAGACCTTCTGCACCGACCTCGGGCTGAGCGAGCAGTATTTTGAATCCACCCCGCTCGTGACCATCGCCCGACACATCGAGGCCCTGCGCTCGGCCGAGATCCTGGCCAGGTTGCGGGGCGAGCAGGAAGTCAGGATCGATTTCGCCACCGAGCTGGCCGATGAAGCCCTTTACCTGGTGGAGGACAACCACTACCGGGCCATCGAGATTGAAGAGAAAATCGAGAAGAAGTATCCCGGCTTCCGCATCCAGTCCTACCGCTCGGCCCGCAAACTGCGCGGGGCGGAGTACCTGCGCTGGTATGTGGTCTGCCGGCCCGAGTTTGCCGGCAAGGAGGTTTCTCCGGAAGAAACCGACCTGAAGAAGATTGCTGATAAAGAATTCCTGGCCTCCATCCCCAAGGAAACGCTGGCCCGCTACCAGGAGTTGATGAATAAAGCCAAGGACCAGGAAAGGCCCTACATCGATGTGGCCCATGTGTCCAAGGACAAGACGCTGAGAATATCTGTAGTTTGCAAGAGTGATTCCATCCCCCGCTTTTTCATCAATGTTTCTGATGTCATCAATTCCCACGGGCTGGTTTCCAGGCGGAAGTACATGGAACATTTTGCCAACGGCAAGACCATCCTGACCTTCTACCTGGATGACATCACTGATGAAGAAAAACTGCAGGACCTGGTTTCGGACATCAGCCTGATTTACGTCATTCCGGAAAGCCCGCTCTCAGCTCTGTTCCGGGAAGGCAAGTTGACCGCCCAGGAGATGTTGTTCGGGGCCTCGGCCTGGAGTTTCACCCATCAGTTCCTGAGCAGCTTCAATGAAGAATACCTCAAACTGTCCCAGGCCCTGAAGGATAATCCGGAGCTTCTGGGCCTGTTGCGCGAGATGAAGACCAGGCTGGCCAAGGAAACCTTTACCGAAGACCGGGTCTGGGATGCCCTGATCAACAATTATCAAATGGTGAAAAAGCTGTTCGAGCTTTTTGACCGCAAATTCAACCCGGCCGTCAAGGACCACAAAGTGGATGAGCAGCTGCAGGCCCTGGCCAAGGAGATTAGCCGGGAGGTCCCGGTGGAGGCTGACCGGACGGTGTTGCTGACCACCATCACCTTCATCAAGTCCATCCTGCGCACCAACTTTTACAAGAAAGAAAAAGTCTCCATCGCCTACATGTACAACCCGGAATTCCTGAACAAGGTCGATTACCCGGTCACTCCGTTTGGCGTCTTTCATGTGATCGGCCGCGAGCTCCGCGGTTTCCATATCCGCTTCCGCGACATCGCCCGGGGCGGCATCCGCATCGTTCGTTCCATCAATTACCAGACCTACCTGAACAACTCCGATTTCATTTTTGACGAAAACTATAACCTGGCCCTGACCCAGCAGAGAAAGAACAAGGACCTGGCCGAGGGCGGCTCCAAGGGCACCATCCTGCTGCGCTGGGGCTTCACCGATAAGATGTCCGTGGCTTTCAAGAAGTATATCGACGGCCTGCTGGACCTGATGATGCCCGACAATTCCATCGTTGATTATTACGGCAAGGAAGTCATCCTGTTCCTGGGCCCCGACGAGTGGACGGCCGACCTGATGGAATGGGCGGCCCAGAGAGCCAGGGTTCGTGGCTACAAGTTCTGGAAGGCCTTCACCACCGGCAAGCCCCTCAGCATGGGCGGCATTCCGCATGACCGCTACGGCATGACCACCAACTCCGTCCACGAGTACGTCCTGTGCGCCCTGAAGAAGCTCGGGCTCAAGGAAGAAAATATCACCAAGGTCATGACCGGCGGACCCGACGGCGACCTGGGCTCCAACGAAATCCTGATCTCCAAGGACAAGATCCTGGCCATCATCGACGGCTCCGGCGTTCTGTATGACCCGGAAGGTATCAACCGCAAGGAGCTGGTCCGGCTGGCCAAGGCCCGGAAAATGGTTGAAAATTTCAACCGCTCCCTGCTTTCCCCCCAGGGCTTCCTGGTCAACATCAAGGACCGCGATCTGGTCCTGCCGGATGGCGAGAAGGTTGAGAACGGGCTGGAGTTCCGCAACACCTTCCATCTGCACCCGAAATTCAGGGCCGACATCTTCGTGCCCTGCGGCGGGCGCCCGGCTTCAATCAACATCAACAACTGGAAGTGCTGGCTGGATGCCGAGGGCAAGCCCCGGTTCAAGGTAATCGTGGAGGGAGCTAACCTCTTCCTGACCCAGGAAGCCAGGCTGCGCCTGGAAGAAAAGGGTGTCATCATCTACAAGGATGCCTCGGCCAACAAGGGCGGCGTGACCTCCTCCTCCCTGGAGGTTCTGGCCAGCCTGGCCATGACCGACAAGGAATGGGACGAGCTGATGTGCGTCAAGAACGGCGAGGAATCTCCCTTCCGCAAGCAGTACGTGAATGAAATTATCGAGGTCATTCGGGAAAATGCTCGCCTGGAATTTGAGATAATCTGGAAAGAACACGAGAGAACGGGCATCCCCAGGGCCATTCTGACTGACATGATCAGCGAGAAAATCAATCTGATCAAGGATGCCATTAACAACTCTGACCTGTTCAACGACCAGGCCCTGCTGGAGAAAGTCATCGAGGTTGGCGTGCCGAAGTCGCTGGTCCGTCGGGTGGGTATAAACCGCTTCCTGACCCGCGTGCCCCAGAATTACCTGCGGGCTCTGTTCGCTTCCCGGCTGGCCGGTCGCTACGTCTACCAGTTTGGTCTGCAGGCCAACGAGGTTGACTTCTACCGGTTCATCTCGGATTTCAAGAAAGCCGGCAAGTAGGAATTAACTTTTAACTTATTTCGCCCGTAATGTAGGCCCGGGTTCTGGGGTCCCGGGGTGAGACCAGGACTTCAGAAGCCGGGCCGAATTCTATTAGCTCGCCGAAATAGAGGAAAGCCACGTAATCAGCCAGCCTTTTGGCCTGGCGGAGAATGTGGGTGACCAGGACTATGGTGTAGTTCTCTTTGAGACTGAGCAGCTGGGTTTCCACGTTGCGGCTCGATTGGGGGTCGAGGGCCGAGGTGGGCTCATCGCCCAGGATGACCTCGGGCTCCACGGCCAGGCCCCGGGCCAGGCAAAGCCGTTGCTGCTGCCCTATAGACAGCCGGGCTGCCGGTTCCTGAAGCCGGTTTTTGACTTCATCCCAGAGTCCGGCCAGCCGCAGGTACTTTTCCACCAGGCCATCCAGAACTCGGCGGTCCCTCAGGCCGAGCAGCCTTGGACCGAAAGCCACGTTATCGTATATCGACATCGGCAGGACCTGTGGCTTCTGGGAGAGCAGGCCCATCCTTTTTCTGATCAGGGTAATGTCCGCTTCGGGCTGGTAGATGTCCTGGCCATCCAGAAGAACCCGGCCCTCCACCCGGACTCCTTCCTGCTCATCCAGAAGTCGGTTAAGGCTCTTGAGAAGGGTGGTCTTGCCACAGCCGGAGGGGCCAATGATGACCGTTATCCTGTTGTCGGGCAGGGCCAGGCTGATATCTTTCAGCACCTGGTTCTGACCGTAAAATACATTCAGGTTTTCTATCCGTAACCGGCTCGGTTGGTTCATCGGCGGACTCCGTTCATCGAATCTTATGGCGGCTCAGCCGTCGGCTGAGGCTTCTTGAAGCCAGGCTGATTAACAATATCAGGAGGGTCAGGATGGCGGCCGAGGCGAACGCCCTCTGCTGAACTTCCGGGAAAGGCGAATTCAGTTGAAAAAAAATGGCCAGAGGGAGGGTGGCCACCGGCTGGAGCAGGGAGGTGGTGATTTTATCGGTATAACCGGCGGTGAACAGCACGGCGGCAGCATCCCCCAGTCCCCGGCCCATGGCCATGAGCACGGCCGTCACCAGGCCGGGAAAAGTCTGGCGGAGAACCACCCGGGTGGCGGTCTGCCAGCGACTGGCTCCCAGCGAATAGGTGGCCTCCTTTAGGTCGGCGGGGACCAGCTTTATGGTTTCGTCCAGGGCCCGGCTGAGAATCGGCAGCTCCACCAGGGCCACCGTGATCAGTCCGGCCAGGAGCGAAGCCCGCAGGTGAAAGGTTATCATGATCAGAAAACCGAAGGCCCCGTAGACTATGGACGGTATTCCCCACAGCACATCGAGAGCGAACCTGATCAACTCGGCCAGCCGGGATTTCCGGCGGAGATAGCTGTTTAAAAAGACCACGGCCGGCAGGGCGATGGCCAGGGCCAGCAGGGTGGCCCCGAACACCACCTGCAGTGAACCCAGGATGGCGTTTAAGATGCCACCTTCCCGGCCCAGGTAATAACCGCTTCCGGGATTCCGGGTTATCATCGATAATTTAAGGGCGGGCAGGCTTTTCCAAAGAATTATGGCCAGGATTAAAACCAGGCTGGCCAGGACAAGGCAGGCTGACACGACCATCAGCAACTTGAAGAATGACTCCACCCGCAGCCGGGTCCTGAGCCTACCCGAATTCTGGTGTCCCGGTTGATTATTCATCCAGACCTCCGGCTGATTCTGACCAGGTACCAGCGGGCCAGAAGGCTGAAACCGACCACTATCACCAGCAACAACAGGGCGGCCAGGTTGAGGGCCGATTCATAACCAGGAATGGACATCATTTCACCGTAATTGTTGGCCAGGAGGGCAGGCAGCGGGTAGGCGGGTGAAAGTAGGGATCTGGGTATGAGCGGCACGTTGCCCACCACCATCAGCACGGCGATGGTCTCCCCGAAGGCCCGCGACAGTCCCAGGCCGCAGGCGGCCAGTATGCCCGGGAAGGATTTTTTCATTACCACATATCTTATGACTTCAAATCTGGTGGCTCCAAGGGACAGGGCAGCCTCTTTGAGGGACAGGGGGACGGAGTTCAGGACTTCAACCGAAACGCTGATGATGGTCGGGAGAATCATCAGGGCCAGGACCAGGGAGGCGGCCAGGATGCTGTAACCGGAACTCTGGTGTCCGAAGACCGGAGCCAGGTATTTGCCCACCAGCGGTACCACCACCAGGACCCCCCACATCCCGTAGATCACCGAAGGCATTCCGGCCAGAAGGTCGAGGACGGGCTGGAAAACCCTTCTCACCCTGGCCGGCGCGTACTCTGAAAGATACAGGGAGGTCAGGATGGAAACCGGGACCGCCAGCAGAAAGGCCGTGATGGTCACCCAGAGGGTGCCCAGAACGAAGGGCCAGAGACCGAAGTGACCTCGGCTCGGCAACCAGGTTGTTGAGAAAATTAGAGAAGAGAGAGATTTCAGGGAAAGCAGCGGCCAGGATTTGGCCAGCAAGGCCAGAAAAATTACCGCGGCCAGGGCCACCGGGAAAAAGGCGAAGGGCGCGGTAGCCAGCCCGGGTACCCGGTCTCGGCGGCTTAACCTGTAGAAGGCCATCAGCGACTTGCCTCCGGAAGGCGGTTTCCACTGATTTTCTGAAGTTCCCGGGCAGCAGCCTGGGGTGTAAGCTTAAGGTAACCTGCTTCTTCGGATAGGTCCTGTCCGCGGGTAAGAATCCACTCCAGAAAAGACAGGGCCAGCGGGCGGACAGCAGTTTTCTTGACCACCAGGTAAAGGTCGCGGGCCGGGGGAGACGGGTACAGCCCGCGGTCGATGGCCGCGGTCAGCTGGTGGCGGTCCTGGTAAAAATCCTCTTCCGGCCCGATTCGTCCATTTCCGTCCAGGTCCAGGGGCAGGATGACCAGACCGGGGTGGGGCTTTAAGGTTCCCGGGTTGTAGGCGAAATTCAGATTGTTGAAGCCCAGGCCATAGGGGTCTCGGCGGACGGCCTCGGCCAGGCCCGGGTCGCCATAAATAGCCACCCCTTTCAGGTCTTCCTGATGGGCCCCCAGGAAGGCGGCCCAGGTCTCGGCTGCCCCGCAGGCATCAGAGCGGACATAAACGTTGATGGGCGTCTGGCCGGGCAGCCCCAGCAATTCTTCCCAGAATCGCACCTTGCCTTCTATGAAGATATCTTTCAACACCGCGCCGGTCAGCCCTCTCTCCAGTATGGCTTTCAAGAACGGGTTGTTCTGGTTGATGGTTCCGACCACGGCATCCCTGGCCACGGCCAGCGGCAGGGCTCCCCGGGCCAGCTCTTCGGGATTGATGTCACGGGAGACCATGCCGATGTCCACCAGGCCGGCCAGAACATCAGCCATGCCTTTGCCTGCCCCGCCGGCCTGGAGGTCAATTTTCACCCCCGGGTTTTCTTTCTGAAATTCTTCGGCCCAGCGGACAGCCAGCGGGTAAAGAGCCCAGGCTCCGGAGATGCTTATTTTCCCGCTCAGGGCGGTTTTCTGGTCAGTATGTCCCCCCGTTGCCAGGGATAGCGGGGCAAGCAGTATGGAAAAAATTAGAAGGCTCTGAAAGAATAGTTTCCCAGCCCGGGTGGCCAGGCGGCAGGGTAGGAGCTTGTTCAATCCAGAGCGTCTGTAACGCGGGACTTTCGGAAAACTCATATTCTTTGTCCTTGTACTATTCGTTAAAAGCCCACCTGAAGATGCAGCAACAAGACACTGCGGTCAGGTCCAGCTTCCTGGCTATGGTATTCGTAGTTAACCTGGAACTTGGAGGCCGGGCTCAGGAACCAGTTGGCTCCGGCAGTGTAGACTGTGATGCCCTGGTCGGCCAGATTCCGGTCGGGCTCAAAATGATCAAGCTTGAAGATCAGCTGGTAGCTTTCCGGCTTGAGGTCCAGGGCCGCCTGCACATACCAGCCGTTTTTTTCGGTCAGGTCATCTTTACCCTCGATGTATTCGGCCACAAGGTGCAGGAAGCGAAAGTTGTAGCTGGCTTCCAGGCCAAATCTGTTTCTGACCAGGTTGGTGGAAGTAGCGGTGTCAAACCGCCGGCCGTTGTAAACGGAAAGGCCAAGGCTAAATCCCCTGGCCGGGTTGACTATGAGACGACCGGCGAAATCTTTCCGGCCGTTGTCATCTTTCTTGTTTATCCCTGCTCCATTGACCAGACCGAAGCTGTATTGAAAGATTGAGAGGTGACCGAAAACCACCAGGCCTACGTCCCGGCCGGCCGAATTATTATCGCGGCCCGGGGCCAAAAGGTCGACCACTCGGGACCGGTTTACGGTCAGCAGCCGCCCGGCTGAGGTGGTGCTCTCCAGGCTGAACGGAACCAGGAACTGGCCGGCCCGGAGGCTGAACTTCTCGTCCAGCAGAACCTCGGCCAGGGCATCGAGCAGGACGGGGGACCTGGTCAGGTCGGCCTGGACCTTGAAACTCAGTTTCTTGAGGATCCGGCCGTCCAGGCTGAGCCTGGCCCGGCGGACCGAGAAGGTATCGGCTGCGTTGTTCTGCCCGGTAAACAGAAGCTGGGCAAACCCGGAGAGTTTGAGGGGCAGGCTGCTGGATATAGCCTGGCCCTGAGGTTTCTGGTTTTCCGTTTCAGGGCTGGCCAATAGCGGCACCTGGAGGGAGGTCAGGAGCAGACCACAGCTCAGGACTATCAGCCACAGTGATCTTGAGAGCTTCACTTCTTCCTCCTTTTTACGGCGGTCTGGTTTATCATCAGCTGTCTCTTGAGGACATCTTCAAAACTGGTCTTTTCCAGGTGGGCAGCCACCATGTCCCGGACCTCTTTCCACAGCCATTTCAGGCCGCAGCGCTCTTCCAGGGGACAGGGCTCATGCTCCATTACGCTGACACAATTGATCGGGGCCAGCGGCCCGTCCATGACCCGGATGACCTCGGCCACGTTAATTTCAGCCGGCGGGCGGGAGAGATAGTAGCCACCGGCCGGGCCTTTTTTGCTTTTGACGTAACCGGCTCTTTTCAGCAGGAGCAGGATCTGCTCCAGGAATTGCTGGGGAATGGCCTGGGCCAGTGAAATAATTCGTATGGGTACCGGTCCCTGACCGTAGCGGGCGGCCAGTTCCAGCATGGCCCGGCTGGCGTATTCACCTCGGGTTGAAAGTCTCATGTTTTGGACCTTGATAATAGTTGATTAATTCTATCAACATTATCATATATTAGTCAAGACCCGGCCTGTCAAGCTTTTTTTTACGAAGGCGGACCCGGCCCAGGGCAGCCCGCGAACGGTCTGGGCTGGCCATCCCAGGGACGGTTTTCCCCTGTTCCACCGTAGCTCAACTTCTCTGCCCCGGCCAGGACCGGTTGCCATCGCTGGTTAGTTGTGGCATCATTTCATTTATCGAGAAGGAGGTAACCATGGACGTCGGCAAGGCAGTCGGAACGGTTGTCTTTGTTCTGTTGCTGGCTTTGATAATGGCCGGGCCGGTCCATTCATATCAGACCCAGGCCGGCGAACCGAAGGTGGAGTTCAGGGAAACCAGCCGGGACTTTGGCCGCATAAAACAGGGTGAGGTGGTCAGCCATGAATTTACCTTCCGCAATGTCGGGAAGGGGATTCTGGTGGTCAAAAATGTTAGCACTTCTTGCGGCTGTGCCGCGGCCCTGGTTTCCCAGAAGGAACTCTCACCCGGTCAGGAAGGTAAAATTAAAGTCAGCTTCGATTCCCGGGGTTATGCCGGCAAGGTTATAAAATATATATATTTTGAAAGCAACGACCCCGGCAGGCCAAGGCAGGAACTTACCATTACGGCCGAGGTTGAAACCGGCCCGGCACCCAGGATTGAGCTTGAACCCTATAACCTGGACCTGGGCCTGGCCCTGGAGGGCGAGGCTTCGGAGGCCGTGATCAAGGTCAAGAACAGCGGGCAGCTGGAGCTGGTGTTTGACATCGACAATCCGGGTTTTACCTTCATGGTCGGCAATAAGGTCATCAGCTTTCCCCATAAGGTCCCGGCGGGAAAGGAAATCATGCTCCGGGCCCTGGTCCCGGCGAGAGAGGGACGGATAGGTCCCCAGAGAGAATACGTGCTCATAAAGTCCAACGACCCGGCCCGCCCCAGCCTGTCCGTTTTTATCAGCCGGTATGTGGTCACCAGGGAAGAGCTGCGGCGCCTGTTCGAAAAGTACGGGAAGGAACTGGGGATAAAATAGTTAAGGTGCCGGCTTAAGGGAGATGACGTGGCCAAACCCATCCTGACAGTCAGAGTTCAACCGAAAGCTTCCAAAAGGGAGATTGTTCCCATAACGGCCACCGAATTCAGAGCCAGGCTGACTTCTGCGCCGGAAAAGGGCCGGGCCAACCGGGAGCTGCTGGAGCTTCTGTCCGAATACCTGGGCCTGCCCTTGTCCAGGTTGAAAATAATCCGGGGCGAAAAATCCCGGGTCAAGCTGGTGGAAATCAGCTGATGATTTTGGCCATTCCGAAGCTCCCGCGCACTGCTGGCGGTTGGCTTATTTTTCCCGGTTGTTGTGGCTGCGGCGAATGTTTACAATTAGAAGAGAGTTTAATCCGACAACCTGGGTGGCGGCATGAGTTACCTTAACCTGGTAAGTCTGGGCGGCCTGGTAATTCTGGCCCTGGTGGCCTGGTTATTTTCCTCCAACAAGAAGGTAGTCAACTGGAAAGTGGTGGGCTGGGGACTGGGCCTGCAGCTTCTTTTTGCCTTTGTCATTTTCCTGGTCCCGGCTGGCGGGCGAGTATTTCTGGTCATTAATGAAGTGGTGGTCCGGGTCCTGGACAGCGCCACTTCTGGCATCAAGTTTCTTTTTGGCCCGCTGGCCCTGCCCCCCGGGACCAGCAACGAGAGCGGTGAAACTTCCCCGGGTTTTATCCTGGCCTTCCAGGCGCTGCCGACCGTGGTCTTTTTTGCCGCCCTGGTCGGAGCCCTTTATTACCTTAAGGTGATGCCCTTTCTGATCCGGCTGTTTGCCAGGGTCTTTACCCGCCTGATGAAAATCAGCGGGGCTGAATCGCTGTGTGTCTCCAGCAATATCTTTGTCGGGGTGGAATCATCGCTGGTAGTCAGGCCATATCTTCCGCAGATGACCTCTTCCGAACTGGCCACGATTCTGACCGCGGGCATGGCCACCATTGCCTCCTCGGTTCTTTCGGTCTACGTGATGATTCTAAGAGCCGGCTTGCCGACGATTGCCGGGCACCTGGTTTCAGCTTCCATCCTCTCGGCCCCGGCCGCCCTGCTCACGGCCAAACTGATGTTTCCGGAAACGGAACAGCCGGTTACCCTGGGCCTGGACGTTAAACCCTATTACGAAAAAGAAGACAACCTGATCATGGCCATCATCAACGGGGCCCAGTCCGGTCTCAAGCTGCTGGGGGGAATAGTGGCCCTGTTGCTGGCTTTCCTGGGGCTTCTGGCCCTTCTGGACCTGGTCCTGGGCTGGCTGGGCGGCCAGCTGAATCACCTGCTGGGCTGGAGTTTTAGCTGGCAGGTTTCCGGCATTCTTAGCTATGTTTTTTACCCTTTTACCCTGGTCATGGGAGTTTCTCCCCAGGATGCTTCTCTGGTGGCCAGGCTCCTGGCTGAAAGGGTGGTGGCCACCGAGCTGGTCAGTTACCAGCATCTGGCCGGGCTGCTCCAGGCCGGTGCCTTCCACGACCCGCGTTCGGCCATCATCGCTTCCTATGCCCTCTGCGGCTTTGCTCACGTGGCTTCCCTGGCCATTTTTGTCGGGGGAATTGGGGCCCTGGCCCCGGGCCGGCTGAAGGACCTGTCGCGACTGGGGCTTAAAGCCCTGCTGGCGGCCACCCTGGCCTGTCTTATCACCGGAGCGGTGGCCGGCGTTTTCTACACCGGCTCTTCGGTGCTCTTCGGCCGGTGATGTCCGGGTGGCGGAGCCGGCCAGCGGCCTTGGCTCCAGCCGGACCCGGCTAAAGCCCAATAATTAACTTATTGATAGCCTTCTATACGGGAAATTTCGTTAAGCTTTTTCGTTTCAAAGTCACCCGTCAATTCCGAGGGCAAGCCCCGGAGCATGATAGTCGCCCGGTTACCGCTTTGTTCCCGATGAGAATAAAACGGCTTTCCTCCGTCTTTACTGTTGGAAAAAGTTTTTTAGAAATTGGCCCGGATATGATAGAATCTGAGAAAAGCAGTAAGGAGTAACAATCATGACCGGACAAATCAAGACTATTCTCTGGGCCACGGATTTTTCCAAAGAATCCTTAACGGCTCTGTCCTACGCCAATTATCTGGGCAGACGTTTCGGGGCCGAGATCAAGGCCCTGCACGTGGTCCCGGATTTTGCCCCGGCCCTTTATGAAAGCCGGGGGGTGGTGGTGGCCGAGCTGATGGAAAAACAGGAAGAGAGCCGGCGCCAGGCCCTGAAAAAGTTGCAGCGTCTTGCTGATAAAAACGAAATCAAGTTTTCCAAGCTGATTGTTGATACCGGCTCGGCCGGGAAGAAGATCCCGGAGTTGGCCGAGAAGGAAAAGTGCCAGCTGGTGGTCATCGGCCGCAAAGGCCTGTCCGCCCTGGAAAAGATACTTCTGGGCAGTGTGGCCAACCAGGTCCTGAGGCGGTCCCGGGTACCGGTTCTGGTGGTGCCCAAGCGCCGGGTAGGCCCGAAAATTGAAAACATCCTGGTGCCCACCGACTTTTCGGCTGCCGAAGAAAGGGAGCGAGACTATGCCTGGATGCTGGCCTCCAGCCTCAAGGCCAACCTGACCCTGCTCTATATCCTGGAACTTTACGATTTTAAGTTCTCTCCCGATGAGATTAAAAAGATGATGGACGAGGCCCTTCAGACACTGAAGAGCCGGAAGAAAAAGAAAGGCGATTTTGAAATCAAGGAGGTGGTGGTCAGGGACCTTAATGCCGCGGCCGGAATTGTGACCTATGCCGCCCGGCATAAACTCGACCTGATAGTGATGTCCACCTGCGTTTCGCCGCTGGAGAGATTTTTCCTGGGCAGCACCACCGAGAAGGTCATATCCTACTCGACCGTGCCGGTGCTGGCCCTACCTTCGGTCTATTGTAAGAAGTGACGGACGAAAAACGGCAGCTGCGCTGGCTGGAGCTCAATTACCTGGTCAGCGAAGGCCTGCTGTCCGCCCGCCGGGCTATCAGCCTGATGGAGGGGGCGGAAGAGCTGTTCTCCGCCGACGAAACCCTGTTTGAGAAAGCCAGACTCCGGCCGGCTGCCCGGCAGAAGCTTCAAAGCGGGGAGCTACAGGCCCGGGCCGAGGCCGAACTTGAGAAGCTGACCAAAAAAGAGTATACTCTCTTACCTTTTGAGGATGCCCGGTATCCCCGGCTTTTGAGGGAAATCGTCGAACCTCCACCTGTCCTGTACTGCCTGGGCCAGCCTGATGTACTGAGCTGGGCGGCCGTGGCTGTGGTCGGGTCGAGAAGACCCAGCGCCTATGGCCGGGTTATGGCCGACCGGCTGTCCGAGGCTCTGGCGGCCTGCGGGCTGGTGGTGGCAAGTGGCCTGGCCCGGGGAGTCGATACCCTGGCCCACCGGGGTGCCCTGCGCAGCGGGCGGACGGTGGCCGTCCTGGGGTCGGGCCTGGAAAATATCTATCCGAGAGAAAACAGGATGCTGGCAGAAAGGATAGCCGAAGCGGGAGCGGTGGTCAGCGAATTTCCGCTGGACTCCGAACCACTCAGCTTTCATTTTCCGCTACGAAACCGGGTCATCAGCGGGTTGAGCCTGGCCTGCCTGGTGATAGAAGCCAGCCTGAATTCAGGGGCACTGATCACCGCCCGGCTGGCCGCCGACCAGGGACGGGAGGTCCTGGCCGTGCCCGGTCCAGTGGATTCGGAGTTGAGCCAGGGGACCAATTTGCTCATAAAACAGGGAGCCAAACTGGTGGAAGCGGTGGAAGACATTTTGATGGAGTTGCCGCCTCCCTGGAAGGAAGCGGCCCTGAGCCGGCTGGCGGAGAAGAAAAATTCTGCCCCTGAGCTTCAGGGCCGGGAAAAAGAAGTCTACCTGGCCCTGCCCGGGACCTCTCTTATTCACATCGACGATTTATCTGATAAAATTCAGATATCAGTGGCCGAGCTCCTGACCGTGCTGCTGGCCCTGGAAATGAAAGACCTGGTGGTGCAGGAAGCCGGGAAATTTTTTCGCAGGAGAATTTGAGTGGCTAAAGCCTTAGTGATTGTTGAGTCCCCGGCCAAGGCCAAGACCGTCAACCGCTATCTTGGTTCCGGTTACCTGGTCAAGGCCTCCATGGGACACGTCTGCGACCTGCCGAAGACCAAGCTGGGCGTAGACCTGAAGAACGATTTTAAGCCCACCTACCAGGTTATTCCGGAGAGGAAACGTCTGGTGGCCGAGCTCAGAAAGTTGGCCAGAGAGTCTGAAAAGGTCATCCTGGCAGCCGACCCGGACCGGGAAGGCGAAGCCATTTCCTGGCACCTGAGCCAGCTCCTGGCCCAGGAGAACGAGAAAGTCTACCGGGCAGTTTTCCACGAAATCACGGAAGAAGCCATCAGGGAAGCATTTAAGAAACTGGGACCGCTGGACCAGAATAAAATCAACGCCCAGCAGACCAGGAGAATCCTGGACCGCCTGGTGGGCTACCTGATAAGCCCCCTGCTCTGGAAAAAAATCGGCCGGGGCCTGAGCGCCGGCCGGGTGCAGTCGGTGGCCCTCCGCCTCATCTGCGACCGGGAAAGAGAAATCAGGGATTTTAAGCCTGAAGAATACTGGACGATTGCCGCCATCCTGCGGGCTGAAAATCCGCCTGAATTCCGGGCCCTGCTCGCGCGGGTGGACGGCAAAAAAGCCAGGATAAAGGATGAGAAGACTGCTCAGGAAATCCTGGAAGTTTGTCGCCGGCAGCCTTTTATACTGGAAAAAATCCAGGTCAAGGCCAAGAAAAAGAATCCTCCTGCCCCCTACATAACCTCGACCATGCAGCAGGACGCCTACCGGCTGCTGCGCTTTCCGGTCAAGAAGACGATGATGGTGGCCCAGCGGCTGTACGAAGGACTGGAGCTGGGGGAGCTGGGCCCGGTTGGTTTGATCACCTACATGCGCACCGATTCGGTCCGGATTTCCGAGGTGGCCCGGGCTGCGGCCAAGAAGTATATCGCCGAGCATTTCGGCCCCGAATATGTGCCGGCCAAGGCTGCCCCTCACAAGTCCAGGAAGACCGCCCAGGAAGCCCATGAAGCCATCCGGCCCACCCACCTGGAGCTCACCCCGGACAGGGTTAAGCCCTACTTAAAAAAGGAAGAGTATGAACTTTACCGCCTGATCTGGAACCGGTTCCTGGCCTCCCAGATGAGCCCGGCCGAGGTGGAAGAGACCCAGTTTGATATCAAGGTGGATAAATATACCTTTGTGGCCCGGGGCGAGGTCATCAAGTTCAAGGGCTTTCTCGAACTTTATGAAAAACAGCACCTGCGTTTTGAGAACGCCGGAAATGGCGAGGGTAAACCGGGAGAAGCCACCGAGCCGGAAAAAGAAGAAGGCCAGCTGCCGGTGGCCAGAGAGGGTGAGACCCTCAGCCTGGTCGACCTGCAGAGCAAGCAGAACTTCACCCAGCCCCCGCCGCGCTATACCGAGGCCACCCTGGTCAAGGAGCTGGAGGCCCGGGGCATAGGTCGACCCAGCACCTACGCCCCCATCATCTCCACCCTTCAGGACCGGACCTATGTCATCAAGGAAGAGGGCCGCTTCCGCCCGACCGACCTGGGATTTTTTGTCACCGACTTTCTGGTCAAGAACTTTGCCGAGCTGTTCGATTACAAGTTCACCGCCAGGATGGAGGAAAAACTCGACCGCATCAGCGACGGCCAGGCTGACTGGCTGGAGAGTCTCCGGCAATATTATGAGCTCTTGCATAAGTACCTGGAACAGGGACATGAGACCGAGTCGGTAAAAAAGAACGGCATCCCGGTCGAGGATAAATGCCCGCGCTGCGGCAAGAACCTGGTGATCAAGGAAGGCCGGTACGGGAGGTTCAAGGCCTGCTCCGGCTACCCGGAATGCTCCTACAAGGAACCGATGGTCAAAAAAGAAAATAAAGTCACCGATAAAAAGTGTCCGAAATGCGGATCACCCCTCGTCTACCGCCGGGGAAAGTTCGGACCCTTCATCGCCTGCTCCACCTATCCGAAGTGCGATTATATCCAGAAGAAGGAAAAGATAGATACCGGCGTGCCCTGCCCGAAGGGTTGCGGCGGCACCATCATCAAGCGCCAGACAAGAAGAGGCAAGTATTTTTACGGCTGCAGCCATTTTCCCCGCTGTCGGTTTGCCAGCTGGGACGAGGTGCTTCTCCAGGATTGCCCGAAATGCGGAGCCAAGTATCTATTCAAGAAAGCCCCGGCCAAGAAAAAGCCTTATCTCTACTGTCATAACTGCGATTATGTCCTGTACCTGGAAGGAGAACCGTCCACCGGGCCGGCCGCTCCGGCCCCGGCCGAAACCGAAAAGCCTGCGCCTGCCACCACCCAGGCCGGCCAGGTTCCAGGAGAAACTGCCGGAAAAGATGAAAAAAGAGATTGAACAGTTTCTCGACTTTCTAAAGTTTGAAAAAAACGCCTCACCCCATACCATCGCCGGATATCGCCGTGACCTGAACCAGCTGGCCGCTTACCTTAAAGAAAAGGGACACACCTGGAGGACGGCCGAGACTCTGACCCTGCGCGGCTTTCTGGCCGAGCTCCACGAACGGCGGCTGAAAAAGAGTTCCATCATCCGCAAGCTGGCGGCCATGCGCTCCTTTTTTGAATTCGGTTTAAGAAAAAAATGGCGCGATGATAACCCGGCCAGTGCCCTGGCCACCCCGCGGCAGGAGCAGAAGATTCCTGGATTCCTGACGGAGGAAGAAACCGCCCAGTTGCTGGAGTGGTCGGTTAACCGGGAGGACCCGCTGGAAGTCAGGGACCGGGCTATCCTGGAGTTGCTGTACGCTTCCGGGCTCCGGGTCTCGGAACTGACCGGCCTGGACCTGGAGGACCTCCATCTCCGTGAAAGGCTGGTCAGGGTAAAAGGAAAGGGCAAAAAAGAAAGGATAGTGCCCTTCGGCCGTCAGGCGGAGAAATGGTTGCGGGAGTACCTGGCTTGCCGCTCCCGGCTTGGCCTGAAAAGCACCCCTTCCCCGGCCCTGTTCCTGAATTACCGCGGCCAGAGGTTGACCGCCCGCTCGGTGCAGCGCCTGGTCCAGGACCGGTTGAAGCAGATAGCCGTGTTCCGCAAGATAAGTCCTCACTCGCTCCGTCATTCTTTTGCTTCTCATCTCCTCAGCCGGGGGGCCGACCTGCGGGCCATCCAGGAGCTGCTGGGGCACCGAAGCCTGGCCACCACCCAGAAGTACACCCACCTTGACCTCGGCCGGCTTCTGGAAATCTACCGCAAGTCGCATCCCCGTTCCTGACGATTTTTAATTCAATCGGAGATGGCGATTGACCCCATCTTTTTGCCGCAGTCCTTATTTACCCTATTTGTTCCTTCGAGGCTCGGGCCCGGCTAAAAGGAAGAGGGGCAGGCAAGTACGGTTCTTCCCTGCCCCCGGTCTTGAAATTCCAGCCTATTTGCCCTCGCCCACGGTGATCAGGTCTTTAATCTGGTCGAAGACCTTTTCTCCGATGCCCCGGACCTTCATGATGTCCTCTATTTTCTTGAAAGGTCCGTTCTGGGTGCGATAGTCAACAATCCTCTGGGCCACTTTAGGCCCGATGCGGGGCAGGTTCTGGAGTTCGGCCGCGGAAGCCGTGTTGATGTTGATTTTGCCCGTCCCGGGTCTGGGCTGGTTCTGGGCATAGCCCGGGTTGAAGACCATCAAGCCGAAAAGAACCAGCAGGCTGAGTGCCAGTAATTTTTTGAAACCTCCGGTCATGAGAACCTCCTTTCGCTTAAAGAGATTGCTGGAAACGGGCCAGGACGGTCCCGCGGGTAACTTATTCAAATTAAATGAATTATATCAGAGCCGACCCGCTCTAGTGGTAAAGGTTGCTTGACGGGAGGTTTATTAAGGTTAACAAAAATTAACCCCCGGAAGACAGGGCCAATGACAAACCGGGACGGTCGGTACTTAGTTTGATTATTTTTTCTTCAGGTAGCTTTCCAGGAAAAGCCGCACTTTTTTGAGGGCCCGGCCGCGGTGGCTGACCCGGTTTTTTTCTTCCGGCCGCAACCGGGCAAAGGATTTCTTGAGCGGGGGATAATAGAAAACCGGGTCATAGCCGAAGCCATTGTGGCCGTCAGGCTCCGTCAGGATCAGACCCCGGACGCGGCCCCTGAAGGTTTTTATGATCCGGCCCTGGCTGCCCAGGCTGGCCACGCAGACAAAGCTGGCCCATCGCCTGTCCCCCGGCACGGCGGCCATAAGCTTTAATAATTTTTTTATGTTTTTCTGGTCGTTGGCCCCGGGGCCGGAAAATCGGGCCGAGTAGACCCCGGGCTGCCCGCCCAGGGCTTCCACCTCAAGGCCAGAATCTTCGGCCAGCACCAGACCCGGATATTTCCGGCTGTAATAAAGGCATTTGCCACGGCTGTTTTTCTCAAAGGTTTTTCCGGTTTCCCGGCATTTTCCGAATTCTGGATACCTGTCGAGGCTTTCTATCTTAAGAGGTAGCCCCCGTAACAATTTCTTCAATTCCCGGACCTTGCCGCGGTTGGTGGTGGCCAGAAGCAAGCGCTGCTCAGTCAACCCGGAATTCCTCCAGCTGTCCCAGGTTCATCAGGCCGTCGTTAAATTCCTGCTCTTTCTCCTCGCTGCCAATCGTGGAGAAATTCAGTATCAGGAAGGCTCCTTCCTTTTTGATGGTGAGTCTTTCCAGCTTGACCCCGTGATGAAAACTCAACTTGCGCAGCTTGCTCAGCAGGTCGGGAGCGTCTTTGTATTTGAGGTGATAGTGGTAAATATTTTTTTTCAGATAAACGTCCTCAATTTTCCTGAAGGCCACCAGGGTGGCGATGATCAGGGCGGTCAGGATTAAAGCGGGCAGGTAATAGCCGGCTCCAATGACCAGGCCCAGCCCGGCCACCACCCAGATGGTGGTGGCTGTGGTCAGTCCGATGACCATGCCCCGGGCCTGGATGATGGTGCCCGCGCCCAGGAACCCGATGCCGGTGACCACCCCGGCCGCCATGCGGATAAGGCTGTCGGGCGTGGCGCTTGAACCCTGGACCAGCCCTACGGCCAGGCTCATCATCATGGCCGAGCCGACGCAGACCAGGATATTGGTCCTGAACCCGGCCGGCTTCTGGCTGGCCTCCCGTTCGATGCCGACCAGTCCACCCAGGGCCACGGCCAGGATCAGTTTGAGTATAATTTCCAGTATATCCATCCTTTTACCCTTTCCTCAGGCTGGAGCCATCAGTCGCGGTGGCGGTTCCGGAACCCGCCCTTCCCAATTTTATTAAAAAGCCCGCGAAATTAGAAGTGGAAACCGTGGAGCGGATTAGATTTGTCCGTATCTCTGTGCTAAAATTCACTAAAAATCAAATTCCTGCTTTAAGGAGATGACCATGAACACCACCATCACCATGGTTAAAGCCAGAGAGATTCTTGACTCCCGGGGAAATCCCACGGTCGAAGTGGAAATCCGGCTGGAAGACGGAACCGTGGCCACGGCCGGGGTGCCCTCCGGTGCTTCTACCGGAGTTCATGAAGCCCTGGAATTAAGGGACGGAGATAAGAAGAGGTACAGTGGCAAGGGCGTGCTCAAGGCCGTGGACAACGTCAACCGGTTGATTGCTCCGGAAGTCTGTGGTCTGGATGCCTGCGATCAGAGCGGTCTGGATTCCCGCCTGCTGGCTTTGGACGGGACCCCCAATAAGAGCCGGCTGGGAGCCAACGCCATCCTGGGGGTCAGCCTGGCCGCGGCCAGAGCTGCTGCCCGGTCTCTGGGGCTGCCGCTTTACCGCTATCTGGGCGGGTTGTCGGCCCGGCTTCTTCCGGTGCCGTTTTTTAATATTCTGAACGGTGGAGTACATGCCAACTGGCAGGGGCCGGACCTTCAGGAATTTATGATAGCCCCGGTCGGGGCCCCTAACTTCCGGGAAGCGCTGCGCTGGGGCAGCGAAGTTTATCATTCGCTCAAGGGTGTCATCAAAGCCCGTGGCTACGCCACCGGTGTCGGCGACGAAGGCGGATTCGCCCCGGCTCTCAAGAAAAACTCGGAAGCCCTGGACCTGATTGTGGAAGCCATAGAAAAGGCCGGTTATCGCCCGCTTGACCAGGTGGCCATCGCCCTGGACCCGGCCGCCAGCGGCTTTTATGAGGATGGCCTTTATAATTTAAGGACCGAAGGCCGGAAGGTGAGCTCCGCGGACATGGTGGAAATGTACGCCAACTGGGTGGAGAAATATCCGATCATTTCCATTGAAGACGGCCTGGCCGAAGATGACTGGGAGGGCTGGAAGCTCCTTAACCAGAAACTCGGAAGCAAAATTCAGCTAATCGGAGACGACATCCTGGTCACCAACGTCGAACGGATAAAGAGGGGAATTGCCGAGAAAATAGCCAACTCGGTCCTGATCAAACTCAACCAGATCGGCACCCTGTCCGAGACCATCCAGGCCATCGAGACTGCCCGGCAGGCGGGCTGGACAGCCATGGTCTCGCACCGCAGCGGCGAGACGGTTGATAGTTTCATAGCCGATTTCACCGTGGCCATGGGAACCGGGCAGCTCAAAACCGGCGCCCCCTGCCGCGGGGAACGGGTGGAAAAGTACAACCAGCTCATGCGTATTGAAGAGGAACTGGGCCCGGCTGCTGTCTATGCCGGCCGGTTGATTCTGAAGAAATAAAAAAAGAAATTTTCTGATTGTAAGTCAGTCTGGCTGGCGCCCGGTACAGGTATTATCTTAGTTACCGGCCAGGTATCGCTGATCGATAATCATTTCTCTTCGGATTAAATACTTTTTGCTTTTTACCTTCTTGTTCTGTAATCTTTTTATAAAGGGATCAAAGATGAAAAAGTTTTCATGTATTCTGTCTGCCGGCCTGGTGATGTTGAGCCTGCTGACGCTGCCCTCTGCCGGGCAGGTTCAGAAAATCCGGTTAAGAGTGGTGAGCGAGCAGGCCAACATCCGGTTGAGACCCGATATCGCCAGTGAAATGCTATGGCAGGTGGCCCAGGGTACTGAACTGGAGTCGGACAGAAAGGAAGGCGAGTGGTACCTGGTCACGGTGGGTAAGCCTGATGGCTCCAGGATTCAAGGCTATGTGCATGAAAGCCTGGTTGAAGTGATGGATTCCGGGGTAAAGCCGGTCCCGGTGGCGCCGGTTCGCCAGCCGGAAGAACCGCGACTGCGGGCAGTGGAGGTCAGGCCGAGGCCGGAAAGACAGGTCCGCCCTGATTACCTGCTCACCCTGGCCGGGGGCGGTTTCTACCTGTCTCCGACCGATCTGAACCGGGCGGCCCAGGGCGTTACCGATTATTACCTGGCCGACCTGGGAACAGGAAAAAAGGCCAGCCTGGATGGCTTGCACTTAGTCTGGTGCTACGGGCTGGAGTTTTTCTATCCGCTGGGCAGGCGGGTTTTTCTCGGTCTGGGCTTTGAATACATGCAGGGAGCCAAGGACTCGACCGTCAGTTTCACCCTGGACAGCAGTTCCTACCGCCTGTTGACCCGCCCCGGCCTCAGGAATTTGTCCTGGCGGGTATCCCTGCTTTACCAGCCGGCCGATATTTTTTATGTCCGGGCCGGACTTGAGGTCCACCTGGCCCGGGCCAGCTATCTTTACCGGCTGGAGCAGGATGACCTCTGGCTGGAATGGAAGGGCCGGGCCAGCGGCCTTAATATCGGCTGGATGGAAGCGGCCGGGGTTCAGTGGCCGGTTACTTCCTGGCTCCAGGTCTATCTGGAAGGAGCTTACCGCTATGCCCGGATAAGAAATTTCGAAGGCCACAACGAATATAGCGACTCGGACGGGCTGATGAGAACCGAGAAGGGGAAGCTCTATTACTGGCTGGTGGAAGCCGATGGTCAGTATTATCCAGCTCTTTTTATCCGGGAACGCACGCCGACCGAGCCCGGAGTCCTGGACCCGAGGCTGGCCGATATTAATCTTTCCGGGTTCAGCCTGAGGGTCGGGTGTCGCCTGGTTTTCTGACCGCAACTCAATTTTCTCAAGAATCAATTTGTTTATTTCTGCCCGAATTTCTTATAATGCTTTCTTTGAACCGATAATAGAGAAGAGGCGGAGGTCCGGTTGAGTCAGAGAGAGCAATTTGTTTCCAGGCTGGGATTCGTGGCCGCGGCCATCGGCATGGCCGTGGGCACCGGTAACATCTGGCGGTTTCCCAGGATGGCCGCCCAGTACGGCGGCGGGGTTTTTGTCCTGGTGTACCTGCTGGCGCTTCTGCTGTGGTCAGCCCCGCTGTTGATGGTGGAGATGTCAATAGGCAGAAAAACCAGACTGGGGCCGATCGGCGGCTTCCGTGATTTTGTCGGGGAAAAGTATACCTGGATGGGTGGCTGGATGGTGGCCGTCTGTCTTCTGATAACTTTTTATTATGCGGTGATCACCGGCTGGTGTGCCAAGTATTTCGTGCTGTCCCTGCAGGGTGCTTTTCGCGAGGGGGTGGATACGGCCGCCCTCTGGAATAATTTCCTTCACAACCGGTGGCAGAACATATTCTTTCAGGCGCTGGCCATCGGCTTGTGCGGTTTGATCATTTACCGTGGCATTCAGAAAGGCGTGGAGAGAATTAATAAAATCCTGGTGCCTGCCCTGTTCCTGTTTCTGATCGTGGCCGCCCTCCGGGCCGTAACCCTGCCCGGGGCCAGTCTGGGCCTGCGTTATTTATTTGTGCCTGACTGGTCGAAGCTGGCCGACCCGGCCACCTGGCTTCAGGCCTTTACCCAGTCAGCCTGGTCCACCGGTGCCGGCTGGGGCCTGATGCTGACCTATGCCGTTTACACCAAAAAAAGAGATGATATTCCCCAGAACTGCCTGGTGGTCGGGTTCGGCGACAATTCGGCGGCCCTGCTGGCCGGGCTGGCCGTCATCCCGACCATTTTTGCCCTCTCGCCCGACCTCGGGGTGGCCAGGGCTTCTCTTTCCGACAACATGGGCCTGACCTTCATTTCTCTGGCCGGCCTGTTTCCCAAGATGAAAGGCGGGCTGGTGGTGGCTCCATTCTTCTTCCTGGCCATGCTGTTTGCGGCTTTGAGTTCTCTGATTGCCGAGGTTGAGCTCGGGGCCAAGGCCCTGATGGATTTTGGCTGGACCCGGAAGAAAAGCACAATGGTCGTTATCCTGGCCTGCCTGGTCCTGGGCCTGCCCTCGGCCGCTTTCCCATCTTTCTTGCTGAACCAGGACTGGGTCTGGGGCATGGCCCTTCTGGTCAGCGGGTTCTGGACAATCCTGGCTGCCAGGAAATACGGCCTGGAAAAACTACGCCGGGAAATCAATACCGGGGCTGACCTCAAGCTCGGTCGCTGGTGGACGTTCATTATTAAATACATTTCTCCCTGCATCTTCCTGGCGGTTACCGGCTGGTGGTTTTACCAGGCCATCGGCTGGGATAGAAAAACCTGGTGGCATCCCTTCAAGACCAGTTCAGCCGGAACCATTCTTTTTCAGTGGTTGATATTGCTGCTAATAGTTCTGCTATTAAACGGGGCCCTGGCCCGCTGGACCAGGAAGCCTGTGGAAGATGAGGACTGAGATGGAAGTCATCGCCTGGATGATAATTATACTGGGGATCAATTTTGGCGCCCTGGGCTACTTTCTATGGAGGATTCTCAGGAAGAGAGGTTAGCCCGCTGACCAGGGGGGCAACTGATTCCGGCTGGAAAAACCAATACCACTGAGATTTCAGCGAGTCTGGCTACCGGTATCCGGTTCTTCATATTTATAACCGAGCCCACGGACACTCTCGATAAGCGAGGCCAGGCTCCCGAGTTTTTCTCTTAAATGCCTGATATGCACGTCCACGGTCCTGGGGATGACCACTTTCTCCTGGCCCCAGAGATGGTCCAGAATCTGGTCACGGGTAAAGACCCGGCCCGGCCTGCTGGTCAGAAGTTCCAGAATCTTAAATTCGCTCAGTGACAGCTCCACGGGCTGGCCTTTGAGCAGAACCTCGTGTTTTTCCGGGTTGATGACCAGCTGACCGCCGGCCAGTTTTTTCTCAGCCTGGCCGGCTAAGGCCGGCTTTTCCTGACGCCTGAGGACCGCCTTGATCCTGGCTTCCAGCTCGCGCAACGAAAAGGGCTTGGTTACGTAATCGTCGGCTCCCATTTCCAGGCCGGTGACCCGGTCGGCTTCCTGGGAACGGGCGGTCAGCATGATGATGGGGATGGAGGATTTTTCGGGCCGGCTTTTCAAGTACCGGCAGATTTCCAGGCCATCAGCACCCGGAAGCATCAGGTCGAGCAGAATCAGGTCCGGCTGCTTATGCTCTATATATTTAAAAAAAGATTCAGGCCGGGAAAATGTCTCCACCCGGAAACCGGCCCGGGTCAGATGGGTCTGGACCAGTTTCAGGATGTCTTCCTCATCGTCCAGGACAGCTATGGTTCTGGCCATCTTCGTTCCTGACCATATTTTATATTATTTTGGGAGCTCCATGTCCACAGCTGATTTATACCATCAATCAGTGGTAGATGTCGGTGAGGCGCAGGTGCTTTATGAATTGGCCCTTGATCAGGTAATATGATTCTTCAGCTATGTTTTTAGCCAGGTCGCCGATTTTTTCCAGGTGGCGGCTGACCAGTATGAACAACACTGCCCGGGCCGGGTCTAAGGCTTTATTATTTATTGAATCAAGGCATCGGCTGGTGACCGAAAATTTTAAATCATCCAGGAATATATCCTGGCCGATGGTCTGGCTGGCCATTTCTTCGTTGTTTTCCAGGTAGGCCCGGCTGGCTGAGTTGAGCATGTCTGCAGTCCGGGTTATCATTTCCTCGATTTCCGGCGGCCAGGCCACGGGGAGCGAAGACCGGCTCTCTTCCAGTCGCTGGCTGATGTTCAGGCACTGGTCGGCAATTCGCTCCAGCTCATGGGCCACGTTCATCGAGACCAGCAGCAGGCGCAGGTCGCGGGCCACCGGCTGGTGCAGGGCCATCAGGGTAGCTGCTTTTTTCTGCAGGTCGGTCTCCAGCTGGTCGGATTTCTGTTCCAGCTCGACTATTCCGGCTACCAGCGATAAATCCTGCCTTTTCATAAGCTCTGCGGCTAAATCGAAGGCCTGCCCGACCAGGGCCATCAACCCGGCCACCTTTTCTTTCAGTTCTTTCAGTTCCTGGTCAAAAACTCGTTCACTCATCCGGTCCTCCGCTCAGCCGAATCGCCCGGTTATGTAGTCTTCGGTCATCTTGTTGGCCGGGTTGGTAAAAATCTTTTCGGTGCGGTCGTACTCCAGGAGCTCGCCCAGCCAGAGAAACGCGGTGTAATCAGACACACGGGCGGCCTGCTGCATGTTGTGGGTGACGATGACCACGGTATAGTCTTTCTTGAGCTGGTGGATCAACTCCTCCACTTTGGCCGTGGCTATGGGGTCGATGGCCGAACAGGGCTCGTCAAACAGGATTATTTCCGGCTCCACGGCCAGGGCCCGGGCAATGCACAACCGCTGCTGCTGGCCGCCGGACAGCTTCAGGGCGTTCTGGTGCAGGCGGTCTTTGACTTCGTCCCAGAGGGCGGCCTGCCGCAGGCTACGTTCGACTATCTGTTCCAGCTCGGCCCGGCTGCGGTGGTTACCTATTTTCAGCCCGTAGGCGATGTTATCAAAAATGGACTTGGGGAACGGGTTAGGTTTCTGGAAGACCATGCCCACTTTTTTGCGCAGGGCCACCAGGTCCACATCCCGGTCGTAGATGTTTTCCCCGTCAATCAGCACCCGTCCCTCCACCCGGGCTTCGGGGATAAGGTCGTTCATCCGGTTCAGGACCCGGACCAGACTGGACTTGCCGCAGCCGGAAGGGCCGATTATGGCCGTAACCCTGTGTTCAGGGATAACCAGGGAGATATTTTTCAGCACCAGTTTTGGCCCGTAGGAGAGGCTCAGGTTCTCTACCTGGATCTTGGGTTGTCCTTCGGGAATGGCGATGTAGCTGCTTTCCATGGTCAGTGTCTCCACTTCTTTCTGAGTCTGGCCCTCAGCAGGATGGCCCCCAGATTGAACAGAACCACAAAGACAATCAGAACCAGGGCCGTGCCATAAGCCAGAGGTCGGGCTTTATCGATGGCGTGGTGCTGGGTGGCCATTATGTAGAGATGGTATGGCAGGGCCATGAACTGGTCTTTTAGGGAGCGCGGTAGAAAGGGCAGATAGAAGGCGGCCCCGGTGAACATGATGGGGGCTGTTTCCCCGGCCGCCCTGGCCAGGCCCAGCACCGCTCCGGTCAGCATTCCGGGTATGGAATAGGGCAGAACGTTGGTCCTGATCATCTGCCACTTGGTGGCACCCAGGGCCAGGGCCCCTTCCCGATAGGAATCCGGCACCGACTTCAGGGCTTCTTCGCTGGCGGTAATGGTCCAGGGCAGGGTCAGCAGGCCGAGAGTCAGGCCGGCCGATAATACCGAGGTCCCGAACTTGAGCATGTTGACAAACAGAATTACTCCGAAGAGTCCATAGACAATCGAGGGCACGCCGGCCAGGTTTCTTATGGACAGCCTGATCAACCTGGTCAGTCGTCCGGCCCGGGCATATTCGTTCAGGTATATGGCCGCGGCCATACCCAGTGGCACGGCAAAAATTGCGGTGATCAGCGTAACCAGGAAAGTGCCGACGATGGCCGGGAAGATGCCACCTTCGGTCATCCCCCGTTTCGGGACCTGGCTTATGAATTCCCAGGAAATAGCCTGGTAGCCCTGGTGGCCGATGTCGTAGAAAAAGTAGAGCAGTATGAACAGAACTGAATAAACAGCCAGTCTGAGAAACAAGAAACCTGTAAACTGGGCCAGCTGGCTTTTCAAATTCTTCCGGCTTTTTTTGACCGAGCTAGTCACTGCAGTTTCCTCTTCTGTTTTTCCAGAATTACATCGGCGGTCAGGTTGACAAAGAAGGTCATGATGAATAGAACCAGGCCAATCGCAAACAGCGCGTAATAATGGGTGGTGTAATAGGGCACCTCACCCAGCTCGATGGCGATATTGGCGGTCAGCGTCCGCACCGACTGTAAGAAGCCCTGGGGGAAGGCGCGGGCGTTGCCCGTGGCCATCAGGACGGTCATGGTTTCGCCGATAGCCCGTCCCATGCCCAGCATCAGGGAGGCAATGATCCCGGAGAGGGCGGCCGGTATCTTGACCCGGACCAGGGTCTGCCAGCGGTTGGCTCCCAGGGCCAGCGAGGCTTCCACAAAGGAGATGGGCACGGCGTTAAGGGAATCTTCCGATATGCTGATTATGGTGGGCAGGGCCATGATGGCCAGCAGCAGGCTCCCGTTCAGGGCGGTCAGGCCGTGGCTGAGGTTGAAAATCTTAGCGATCATCGGCCCGACCAGAGTGATGCCTATGAAACCGACCACAACCGAGGGGATGGCCGCCAGCAATTCGACCACAGGCTTAACTATTTCTCGGACCCGGGGGCTGGCCACGTCAGAGAGATAGGCAGCCACAGCCACGCCGACGGGGAAGGCTATCAGCAGGGCACCTAAGGTTACCATGATGGTGCTGGCCAGCATGGACAGCAGGCCGTATTCGGGTTTTTCGGGCGAGGTTGGATCCCAGCGGCTCGAGGTCAGGAATTCCTTAAGGCTGACCTCGCGGAAGGCGGGAATGGCGGTGTAGAGAAGAAGGGCAAAGATTCCCAGGAGAACGATTATGGCCAGCAAACCGCTGGTCTGAAAGATTTTCTGGATGAGACTTTCCTTCAGGTCTCCGAGGACACCCTTCTTCTTCACCGACATCATGGTTTGATAATCCTGCCTGAAATTTATCTCAGGTTCTTCTCGTTCTGTTCCATCAAGTCTTTACCGATTTTGAAAAACCCTTCTTTCTCCACTATGGCCTGGCCTTCCGGGCTCAGCTCAAAGCGGATGAAATCGGCCACGGCGGCCGAAGGCTTGCCATTGGTGCACTGGTAAAGCGGCCGGGAGATAGCGTATTTCGCTGAGTAGACAGCTTCCTTGTCCAGAGGTGAGTATTCCGGCGAGTTGTCATCTTTTTTAATTTTCAGGACTTTCAGGCCCTTCCTGACTTCACCCTTTTCGTCGTACAGGTAGCCAACGCCCACGTAGCCGATTCCGGACAGGTCCTGGGTGACAGCTTCAATGATCTGGGCGTTGCCGTTCATTTCCTTGACGTCAGGAGAATAGTTCTTGTTGTTGAGCACGTGCTCCTGAAGGAAGGAATAGGTTCCCGAATTCGATTGCCGGCCGTAGAGGGAAATTTTCTGGTCGGGTCCGCCCAGTACTTTCCAGTTCTTGATTTCGCCACGGAAAATCGAGCCGACCTGGGCCATGGTCAGGGTCTCTATGGGGTTTTTCTCATTAACGATGATGCTCAGGGCATCCACAGCGATGGCGAAGATTCTCGGCCTGACTCCTTTTTCATAGGCCAGGTCCAGCTCCTTCGGCTTCCATTCCCGGGAATGGTTGGCCAGGTCGCAGGTGCCGTTGATGATGGCGGTAATACCGGTGCCCGAACCCCCTCCCAGGACAGCGATGGCCGCGCCTGGCTTCTTGGCCATGTATTCTTCGGCCAGGATCTGGACCAGGTTGACCATGGTGTCAGAACCTTTAATCTGGATCATCTTTTTCTGGGCCGAAGCCGGCGAGGTCAGGCCGAGGGAGGCTACCAGCAACAGGGCCAGGAGGCCAATCAGGGCAGTAATTTTTTTCATTTTTTCCTCCTTAAAATAGCTAACTTAAAAGCTCATCAAAAAAGTCAGGTTGAAGATGAGGTCATTCTTTTTTAGCAGGTCTTTATAATCGTAAACCCAGATATTGGGCTGTAATTTGAAACTGCTGTGAAGCGGAGCCCAGTCCAGGCCGGCGATGATCAGCGAGATTTCGTCGAGGTCGGTCAGGTCGCTGGGCTCATAGCGGTCAAAACGGGCAAACAGATTCAGTTTCTCGGGGATAAGGTTATAACGGCCGAAGACTGACAGCCCGGAGCGGTCATAACGCTGGCCGTCAAGCAGGTTCTTGTCGTTTCGGTAGACGAAATACTCGGCTCCCAGGGTCAGGTTGGGAATGAATTCCACATAGACATCGCCCTTGTAGGTATAGGCCCGGGCTCCGACATCCTGCTTTTCATAATCTATGTAGCCGACCACCGAGAATCCGGCTACCGGAATCAGCTGGATGAAAGAACTGAGTTTCTTGTGTTTATCTTTTTCCGGCTTGGAATATCCTTCTCCGCTGGAGAGCATGACCCCGTAGCGAACCTGGCGCAGGAGTTTGCCGGAAAGGCTTATTCCAATGTCGGCACTGGTGGCGTCGATGTCTTTTCCGGTTATATCTTTGTAGCCATCCAGCAGGGTCTTGGCCACGCTGCGGTAGCCCCAGCGGTCTTCGGCCAGCTTGAAGGTGATGGTGTCGGCCATGCCGATCTTGATATCGGCGTCCGGGACCAGGTTGTTAACCTGGAGGTACATGTGCTTGAGGTAAGGACGGAACTTATCATCTGCCTTGCCTGAGGAGTCAACGGCTTTGACCGTGTCGCCGTCCAGGGTCAGTCGGAAACTGATGTTGTCATTAATCTTGTTGTCATAGCGGAAATATACCCGGCGAAAATTCATGAAGTTGTTCTTGAAATTTGGGTTGTTGGTGGGCGGAGTGGTTATCGGGCCGTCGTTGGAAAGATAGAAAGTGTAATCGAAGAAAACCGTTCCAGAGAATTTCTGCTGGGCAGAAGCTGGGGCCAGCCAGGACAGCAGCCCAATTAATACGGCGACCAGCAGAAAGGGCAGTCTTCCGGCCACGGACTTGGCCTTTTTAAGAGTCTTGTTTTCGCTCATTTTTCCTCCTAATTTTTTCCCGGGTCTCTCAGGCGCCATGAAAGCTCCGGTTACCGAGAGGAAAGCATAAAAGCAGCCTGTAAAGATAAAGCGAAGGATTTGTTAAAATTCGGTTAAGTTTGCTGACTGCGGGCCAGGCCACCCGGAACTGGAGCCAGTAGGCAGGATCGGATCTGGCCGTTTCTAGATAATCTTTTCTAGCTCAATTAACACTACCTGCGCTATTTGATATAATAACCCCTGATAATTGAGGAAGTCTGACCATGTGCGGTGTCATCGGCATCTGGGCTAACCGGGAAGTCTTTCACGACCTATACCAGGGATTGCTGTCCATTCAACACCGGGGTCAGGATGCCGCCGGCATCATCACCTATGACGGCCGCTTCCACGAGAAAAAGGGCAACGGCCTGGTCCTTGACATTTTCGGTCCCCAGGAAGCCGCCCAGCTCAAGGGTAATGTGGGCATCGGCCATACCCGCTATCCCACCATAGGTGGCGGGGGACATGAGGATGCCCAGCCCTTCATGGTCAACACCCCGTTCGGCATAATCCTGGCCCACAACGGCAACGTGGTCAACTACCGTCAGCTGAAAAAAGAATTATTCGAAAAGAACCAGCGGTTGCTGAATTCAGATTGCGATGCCGAGGTCATCCTGAACGTCTTTGCCCAGGAATTGGAAGAGCAAAGGGTTAAGCAGCTCAGCCCGGAAAATATCTTTAAGGCCGTGGCCGGAGTTTACCGCCGGGTCAAGGGTAGCTATTCGGTGGTGGCCTACATCGCCGAGCAGGGACTGGTGGCCTTCCGCGACCCCCACGGAATCAAGCCGCTGAGCTTCGGCCGGCGCAAGGATGGCCTGAGGCCTTCCTATGCCTTTGCTTCGGAAACGGTCAGCCTCAACCTGATGAACTTTGACGACATCGAGCATATCCAGGCCGGGGAAGCTGTTTTCCTGGACCGTAACCGCCAGCTTCACCGGCAGAAAATAATCCACAAGAAACACACTCCCTGCCTGTTTGAATGGGTCTATTTTGCCCGCCCCGATTCGGTTATCGACGGCGTGAACGTTTATAAGAGCCGGGTGAACCTGGGCCGCCTGCTGGCTGCTGAAATAAAAAAGAAAAACCTGGAAATAGACGTGGTGGTTCCGGTCCCGGATTCGGCCCGGGATGCGGCCATTGAGATTGCCCGCCGCCTCAAGTTGAAATACCGGGAAGCACTGGTCAAGAACCGCTACATCGGCCGGACCTTCATCATGCCGGCTGAAATCAAGAGGCAGAGCTCGGTCAGGCAGAAACTCAATCCCATCTGCTCGGAGATCGCCGGGAAAAAAGTACTGCTGGTTGATGACAGCATCGTCCGGGGCAATACTTCCAGGGCGATTGTGGAGATGGTCAGGGAGTGCGGGGCCGAGAAGGTCTATTTTGCTTCCTATTCACCGCCTCTCCGCTATCCCTGCGTCTATGGAATAGATATGCAGACCAAGACCGAGTTCGTGGCCAGGGATGCCGACGAGGAGCTGGTGGCCAGGCGCATCGGGGCTGACCGGGTTATCTACCAGACACTGAAAAACCTGAAAAAGGCCGTCCGCATGGAAAACCCGCAGCTCCGGAGCTTTTGCGCGGCCTGCTTTGACGGCTGTTATCCCACCGGTGATGTCACCCAGGATATTCTGAAGGCCATTGAGGAAGAAAGAAAGCTGGTTCAGGAAAGCCAGCTGGAACTCAACATCAAGGCCAGCCGGTAAGAAGGGTCGGCCGGCTTCAGACCTGTTCCCTCCAGTAATTGATAAGGTCCAGGATGGATTGTTTCAGGCCAATCTGCGGTTTCCAGCCGGTCAGCCTGGCCAACCTGGAAATATCAGCCAGGAGGATGGGCGGCTCGGGCAGGGTGTTTTTCTTGTCATCGCTTTCCACAACCAGTTTGGCCCTGGTCATTCCCAGCATCAGTTTCAGGATTTCATTGCCCGACCAGGCCTGCCCGGAGCCGAGGTTCAATACCTCGCCCGGTTCGCTTTTTTCAGAGATCAGCCAGAGGGCCCGGACCAGATCCCGGATATCGGTGTAGTCTTTCTTGTTTTCGAGGTTGCTTACCTTTAGAACCGGCTCCCTTTTCTTTTTTTCTATCTCGGCTATCTGTTTGGCCAGGTAGGAGACCTGGTAATAAACCGGCTGGCGCGGTCCCAGGGTGTTGAAGATTCGAGCCCGGATGACCTTCAGACCATAGGCTTTGTAGTACTGGAATCCCAGCAGATCTTGGGCAGCCTTGCTCACTCCGAACGCGTTCAGGGGGCGGAAGGCCGCCGTTTCTTTTAAGGGCAGCTCGTCGGCATAGGCCAGCCCGTAGACCTCGGCTGACGAGGCAATGAGTACGACCGGGTTGATTTGAAGTTCAAGCAATGCCTCCAGCAGGTGAACCGTTCCGAGGGCGTTGGTGGAGAAGGTTTCAGCCGGGGCCCGGAAGGACGTCTCCACGGCCGATTGCCCGGCCAGGTGAAAAATCCGGTCGGGCCTGACTTCGCTCAGGGCCTTTAGCACCGAGGCCTGGTCCCGGACATCAGCCTCCAGGATTTTTACGCGGTCGGCGACTTTTTTTAAGGCTGACAGGCAGGCCCGCGGCCTGACCAGACCGAAAAGTTCTAGATTGGGCAGGGCCTGAGTGAGATATTCGGCCAGATGGCTGCCGATGAAACCGCTGATGCCAGTTACCAGGACTCGCATTTTATTTTCCTCTTAGGGCAAATGAGCACTTTTCAAAATATACCTTATAGTCACTTTTGCCCATTGTGTCAATAGCAGATTATGCAGCCTTGCGGAGCATTTAAAATATTGGCTCCGGTTGTGCTATAAATCGGGGACACCTTAAAACCCCAGGGCTCCCAGCAGGTCGGAGGTCCGGCTGATGTTGCCCAGGCCGAGGGAGAACCGGAATTGAACCTCAGGCTGGCTGCGGTAATTAAAAACCCGGAGGTCAAAGCTGAAGTCCAGGCACTGGTAGTGATACACTCCGGCCAGGGCGGCATAGAGAAACTTCCGGTTCTGCAGGTCGAATTCCAGCTGGGTTTTCAGGTCCAGCCTCTCCGGCCAGCGCCAGCCGGCCTGGAACCCGGCCTGGTGGCTACGGAAGAAACTGTCGGGGCCGAGGGCCTGGTAGTTTTTGGACCAGTTCAGGCTGAAGAAAAAATTATCTTCGGGCTTACCGAGATTGGCGCTCAACCTGGAGCTCAGGAAATTCTTTTCGTATGGATTGAAATCCGCCGATAGATCCAGGCTGAACCGCCCGGCCGGGTAGTACCTCAGATAGGCGTTCAGCGGAGAAAAGTGCCGCAGGGGATGTAGCGGGTAGAAGTATCTTATCGGACTGTGTTCCGGGTCAAAAAAGGCGGTGGTCGATAGCCCGAAGGTCAGGATTTCCCGTGGGGAGCTATCTGTTTTTATCAGAAAATGCTGCACCAGGCCGAATTTAAGGTCGTTATTCCTGAACAGGCCAAACGGAGATATTATCCGGTCCAGGGTTTCTCCGGCTAAGGGGGTATCGTAGGCATAGTAGATGAAAGGAACAAGCAGATGTTTCAGAAAGGGCTGGCCCTGCTTGAAATACAGGCGGTAAATGGCCGGACCTTCCAGGTTAAGTCCCAGCCTGGCCTGAGTGGTTAAGATAGGTTGAGCACTGCGGACCATGGTGCCGGGTTCGTAGCTCTGAAAATAGTAGATAAAATTGCCTCCGGCATTGAGGGTCAGGTTCAACCAGTCGGCTGGCATCAGGGGGAGCGATAGGGCCGGACGGAAATAGGCCTGGCCCAGCCGGTAACTGTCCCCGACCAGTTCGCTCTTCCAGCTGTAGTTCCAGTTGCTCAGACCGGATTCAAAGGACAGGTAGACGGAAGGCAGCAACCGGTACTTCAGCAGGTTGAAACTGGCCTGGGGTAGATAGGCAGTCACAACATTCTGCCCGGTCTGCGGGAAATAGCTCTCAAACCTGGAGGTCCGCAGGTTGAAGTTGAAATAAGACCAGCTCCGGCTCAGGCCCAGCTGATAAGAGCGGTTGCTGACGGTGGCCGCGGTGAAGTTATTCTCAAACTCTCTCAAAAAATTAAAAGAGCTCGAATAGTCGGCCTGTCCGGTCAGTTGAAAACCCAGGGGCAGGGACTGGACATGGTTCAAGCGCAGCAGGTAGGCCGGACTGGGCCGTTCGCCGCCCTCCTCCCGCCTGAAGAGGAAGAGGTAGCCACTGACTTCACCCCTGGTTCCCCCCGGCAAAAGATAGCGGTATTCAAGTCCGGCCCCGGTGCCCTTGCGGCCATAAAAATCGGCGGTAAGGGTGGCATCCATGTTCGGGGCCAGGGCCCAGTAAAAGCTCTGGCTTATGGTCAGTCCCTTGACCCGGTTAAATCCCACCTTCGGGAAAAGAAAGCCAGTAGCCCGGTCTTTCAGGGGATAACGCAGGTAGGGTACGTAGAGGAGGGGAAGATTTTTTACCCTTAGCACGGCCCGCTTCATGCTGATGTATTCTTCCGGATGAAGACTGGCCCGGGAAAAGGAGAAAAGCCAGCGGGGCACGGGCTGGGTGCAGGTGGTGAACCAGGCCCGGTCCAACCGGAAATGGCCGTCGGTCGATTTGGCTATGGACTCGGCCCCGAAGAAAAGTCCCGGGCGGGAAATGGCCCTGACTCCCTGTAGTTCTCCCCCGCCCGTTTTCAGGTTATAGGTTAGACGGTCACAGGCCACCACTTCGGACGGGAGCTGGAGGGTCACCTGGCCTTCGGCCACCACCTCGTAGGTTTCGCTGTTGACCTGGAGTCTATCGGCCAGCAGAATAAGAGGGCCAAACCGCAGTTCCACCTCGCCCTGGGCCAGCCAGACCGGACCGTTTTTTTCCTGGTGGCGGGCCAGGAGCCGGATCGAATCTTCTGCAGCTTCCTGGCCCGGCTCGGGCCGGGCGTAAAGGACCGGGGCCAGGATTAGTAAGAGAATGACCAGGAAGAAGGCAGGAATTCTGCTCAGAAAGGTTCCGGTATTCCCGTCGGACATCCAGTACACTCTTAACATAATATATAATTGCCGGCCGGCCCAGACAAGAAGAAAACAACCGGCAGGGCCCGGTTGAACTGGCTGTCCAAGTTGTGGTAATAATAAACACTCAAAAAGAATACTGCTGTGACCAAGTTGAAGAGGAAAGCTTCTTTTTTGCTGATAATGGGGGTGCTGGGCCTTATCCCGTTCACCCTGTCTTCTCCAGGGCGGGCTGAGACCTGGAAGGCCAGGGAGCTGCGCCTTAACTGGGAACGGGCGGCCTGGAAGTTCGGACCCATCAGGCTTCAGCCGCTGATCATCATCAGGGATGCCGGTTATGACTCCAACATCTATTACCACCCTGAAGCCGTTTCCGATTTCTGGCTGACGGCCGGGCCGGGGGTTGAGGCCTATTTCATGTTGCGCAAACGACTGATAGTTCACCTGTTTGAATCGCCACAGTACGTCTATTTTTTTAAGACCGAGAGGGAGAGGACCTGGAATAATTACCTGAACGGCGACATTTCCCTGAGCCTGAATCGTTTCCTGCTGACGGCCGGGGGAGCCCTAAACCGGGCCCGGGAGCGCTGGAACACCGAAATTGACATCCGGCCCAGGCGGAACGAAAAAAAGGGTTTCGTTTCGCTGCTCTACCAGAGGTCCTACCGGGTGTCCTTCGAGGTTACGGCTACCAAGATAGATTACGAATATGAGAGCATTGAATACGGCTCGGTCAACATCGGGGAGCGGCTGAGCCACCTGGAAACCTTCTGGAACGGCAAGTTTTATTACCGTTTGAACCCCCGGGTCCAGTTTTTCCTGGAAGGGGAATGGGGAAGGTATGATTTCAGGAGCCCGGCCAGCCCGGGGGATTCCCGGAGCCGGACCTTCTATTCAGGTTTTGAGTTTTCGCCCACGGGCCGTGTAAGGGGGCAGATAAGGATAGGCTATAAGTTCTTTGACACTCTGGCTGAGGGGATGCCTGACTTTCGGGGGGCGGTAGGAGATACTTCTGTCAGCTGGGTCTTCCTGCGCCCGCTGCTGTTGAGGGCCTCCTACCGGCGGGATGTCAACTTTTCCATCTGGTCGCAGAATCCCTTTTACGTGGGTAATTCCTGGTCGGCCGGGAGTTCGCTCTATCTTTTCCGGAAGAGGCTCCGGCTTGATTACACCCACAGTCAGCTGCGGAATGATTACCCCCTGGGTGAGGTGGCCGGTGCTGAACCGCGACAGGATAAATACACTTTAAATTCGGTGGCCTTATATATTAGAATAAAAAAGAATGTAGGCCTTGGATTATCCGGAGGTATCTGGTCCAGAGATATAAACGTTCTGAACTGGGATGCCGAGCGGAAATTTATCGGTTTGAACCTGACCTATGAATTTTGATTGAGGATTATTCTCTCGGCACGGGTTACAGAAAAGGTTGAGGAAATGAGAAAAAAAGGATTCTTTTTTTCAAAGGCGATCCTGGTCCTGTTCCTGGCCAGCTGGCTGTCGCTGACCGGCCTGGGGCAGACCAGGCCGGCCCAGGCTGAAGGACAGGAAACCCAGGCGGCGCGCGAATACTTCATCCGGGAATATATCATCGGTCCCCGGGACCTGCTGGAAATAAAGGTCTTCGAACTGCCGGAATTCGACCACACCGTCCGCGTCTCGGAAGACGGTTCCATCACCCTGCCTCTTCTGGGAAACGTCCAGGTGGGCGGCCTGACCAAGGAGAAAGTCGAGCAGAAAATCGCCGACCTTCTGGAAAAGTACGTCAAAAGAGCCCAGGTTTCGGTTTTTATCAAGGAGTACCAGAGTTCCAGGGTGGCCATCATCGGGGCCGTGGAAAAACCGGGCATGTATGAGCTGGTCGGTCGCCAGTCTCTGCTGCAGATGATTTCCCAGGCCGGCGGCTTCAAGGAAAATGCGGCCAACGAGATTTATGTCCTGAGGGAAGGGCAGGATGGCAACACCGCCTCCATCAGCATTGACCTGGAAGACCTCCTGCTCAACGGAAATCAGCGCCTGAACATACCGCTGCAGCCCAACGATGTCATCAACGTCCCGGTGGACAGGCTGATTACCATCTATGTCTTCGGCCAGGTGCGCAACCCCGGAGCCCTGCAGGTCAAGATATCCAAGAAAATCACCCTGCTCCAGGCCATTGCCCAGGCCGGGGGACTCAGTGAAAACGCCTCCAAGCGGGGAGTCATTGTCAAGCGAAAGGACAAGAGTGGTAAGGAGACCAACCTCCGGGTTAACCTGAACGATATCATCAAGGGCAAGCGCAAGGACATCCCTCTCAGGGAGGGAGATGTGGTCATCGTCAAAGAAAGCATATTTTAATACCGGGAACTGGAGAGGGTTTGAGATGAGCAACGAGAATTATGTGGAACCGCAGGCCCTGGAGGCGGGAGAAATCGATCTCCGGAAATACCTGGACATTATCCTCCGTCGACGCTGGACGGTAATATCGATTACCCTGATCGCGGCCGCCCTGTCCCTGATCATCTCCTTCGTCACCAGGCCGGTCTACAAGGCCCGGGGCACGGTCATGATTGAGAAAGAGCCCAACATCCTGAGCTTCGAGGATATCTTCCAGATCGAGACCTTCCGGGATGATTATTTCCAGACCCAGTATAAACTGCTGCAGAGCCGCAGCCTGGCCGAAAGGACCATCGAGCGGCTCAAGCTCTGGGAAAAGAAAGAGTTTTCCGGCAGCAAGAGCCCGACCGCTGACGACTTGAAGAATCCAGTTTTCCGGCAGAAGATGGTGGATAAATTTCTCGGCCGCCTGGAAGTCAAGCCCATCCGAATGACCAGGCTGGTGGAAGTGGCCTTTAAGGCCCACGACCCCACTCTGGCCAGCGACTGTGTCAATGCCCTGTTCGACTCCTTCGTTGACATGAATATCGAGGCCAAGTACGAAACCACCGAACAGGCCACGGAATTCCTCAGCGGGCAGATCGAGGAGCTCAAGAAGGAAATCAGCCAGAAGGAACAGGAGCTTCAGAATTACGGCCAGGAGAAGGATATCGTCATCCTGAGTGATAAAGAAACCACCATGCTGGACAAGATCAGCGAGCTGAACAAGGCCCTGACCGAAGCCCAGATCGACCGGGTCAGGAAAGAATCCTATTACAACGGGATAAAGAACGCTTCTCCAGATTTTATTCCCGAAGCCATGAACAACCCCCTGATCCAGCGGCTGAGGGAGGATTACCTGAAGCTCAGCCGCGAGTACGCCAAGATGCAGGAGAAATTCCAGCCAGAATACCCGGAAATGCAGCGGCTGAAGGCCGAACTGGATTCGGCCCGGGAACTTCTCAAGAATGAAACCCAGCGCCTGATCAAGGCCGCCTACGCCGATTACCAGGCAGCCCTGAAAAAAGAAATATCCCTTAAAGAGCTTTTTGAACAGCAGAAAGAAGAGGCCTTCCGCCTGAATTCCAGTGCCATTCTTTACAATAGCCTAAAAATCGAGCTGGAGAACAAGAAGAACCTGCTGGAATCATTGCTGAAAAGGCAGAGCGAGACCGGGGTCTCAGCCAGGCTCAAAGGACTGCGGACGTCCAACATAAGGATAGTGGACCGGGCCGACCTGCCCCTTCGCCCGGACAGCCCCAGGAAATTCCGCAATCTGCTGCTGGCTCTGTTCCTGGGTCTGTTTGGCGGCCTGGGCCTGGCCCTGGTGATGGAGTACCTGGATAATACCGTCAAATCGGCCGAGGATATCGAGCGTTATTCGGGCCTGCCCACCCTGGGGGTGGTTCCAGTTTTTGATGAAGACGCCACCCTGAACGGACATTATTACGCATACCGCTCGGGCGAAGAGGAAGAGGAGGGCAGTAAGAAAAAGAAGAAAGAACGGGATAAGGCTGCAGCTGAAAATGGGGGCGAGCCCCGCAGTATAGAACTGATCAGCCATTTTGCCCCGGATTCGACCTTCGCCGAAAGCTACCGGTCGCTGCGGACGGCCCTGCTGCTGTCCGGACCGCTGGCCAGCCTGAAGAGCCTGATCATTACCAGCCCCCTGCCCAATGAAGGCAAATCGGTAACCATCTCCAACCTGGCCGTCAGCCTGGCCCAGATGGAGAAAAAGGTGCTGCTGATGGATGCCGACCTGCGCCGGCCGAAGCAGCACCGGATATTCAACCTGAAGAACCACGACGGCCTGAGCAATTACCTGACCATGGGCCTGGAACTGAATAAGCTGATCAAGACCACCCTGGTGCCTTCCCTCTACTTCATCAACTCTGGCCCGGTACCGCCCAACCCGGCTGAACTTCTTGGTTCGGACCGGATGAAGGCCCTGCTGGACAGGCTGAAAGCGGCCTTTGATTTTATCCTCATCGATACCCCCCCGATCCTGTCGGTGACCGATGCCCAGGTTCTGGGGAAAATGGTGGACGGGCTGGTCCTGGTGGTTCAGGCTGACCGGACTCCACGGGAAGCCCTGAAACAGACCAGGGAGGTTATCGACCTGCTGCAGCTGAAGACCTACGGGGTCGTTATCAACGCCCTGAATCTCGATAACCGGGGTTATTACCGCCGGCAATACTACCGTCATTATTACCAGAAATAAAGATCATGGAGATCAAGGTCAAGGTCTACTTCAACCGGGATCTCGGGGGTAACAGCCTGATTGACCTGCACACCCATCTTCTGCCCGACTGGGATGATGGGGCCGAGAACTGGGAGGAAACCGAGAAGATGGTGGAGGTGGCCGCGGCCGACGGTATAGGAGCCATCTGTCTGACCCCCCATATTTTCCGTTTTTCCCGCTACCAGGACAACCAGGAAGTCCTGGAGGAACGTTTCAACCAGTTTTCTGAAAAGTTCCGGAGCGAGAAGCGGGTCAAGTTTTTCCGCGGGGCCGAAGTTTTTATCCATCCCGACCTGGTCCGGGAAGTGGAAACTAGGAACCTGAGCATAAATCAGAGCGAGTATGTTTTTGTCGAATTTCCTTCAGACCAGGTTCCGGCCGGCGCCCGGGACCTTTTTTACCGGATGATGCTGGCCGGTTATACCCCCATCATCAGTCACCCGGAGAGAAACGACCTGCTGGGACGGCAGCCGGAAATCCTGTTTGACCTGGTCAGCCGCGGCTGTCTGGCCCAGCTGACGGCCGGCAGCCTGACCGGAAACTTCGGGTCGGAAGTTCAGAAGAGGGCCGAGCTCTTCCTGAAGCATCACCTGGTACAGTTGATGGCCTCCGATGCCCATGATTCTAAAAACAGGCGGCCGCTTCTAAGCCGCGGGCTGGAAGCCGCCTCCCGGATAGTCGGCCGGGATACGGCTGAAGCCATGGTCCGGGAAGTTCCAGAGGCTATTCTAAATAACAGGCTGATCCCGGAGCTGGGTCAGCCGGTCTGCCCTTCCCGGGGTCGGAAAATATTTGGTCTGTTCGGAAGCAGGAAGAAAAAAAAATTGCTTGAAAAGACTGAGTGAAACGACTATATATATTGGATAGGGAGGTTAACATGCTCCGGAATGAGATTTATCGTTCTCCCGTTTTATCTGGGATTGTTCTTCTGGCTTTTATACTCTTACTGCTGCCTGCTGAAACCCTGGCTGCTCCCACTGGTTCTCTGGTCGGGTTCATTTATGGGGGCGATATGAAGACCCCCGTCCAGAACGCGGTGGTTAAGGTCCGCAACGTTGACGATGGCCAAGAATATGTCAGCACCCCGACGGATGCCAGTGGCTCATATAAACTTGATAAGCTCAAAGAGGGCAAGTACATACTCGGCATAACCGCTCCCGATGGCGACTACAATTTCCCCTATGTAATGGTTATCAAGGGCGGAGAAATCGGCAAGCTGTCCCTGGCTCTTAAGTCCGGGGCTGCCTCCGGCCTGGGCCAGGAAACGGTTGAACCCACTCAAAAGGAAAAGGTTTCCTTTTTCAAGACACCGATGGGAATAGCCGTTCTGATGGTGGCCACCACCCTGGCCCTGTACGGGACCTTTAAGCTTCTGGAAGGAAAGGAAGAAGCCTCTCCCTCCAAGAAGTAACCGGGCCCTGACCGTAAGAAACAAGCGACCATCCTTACAAAAATTAATCTACCCTTATAGTTCCGGCTGACTTATAATAACCTTCAGAAAATCAGAATGGATAGTTTTATATTCGTTTTGCTCTGCATTCTGCTGTGGCTCCTGCCCCTTCCCTTCGGCGGCAATATCGAGTGGGCGGTCTTTGGCCTGGAAGTGGCTGTCTGGCTCCTGTTCCTGGCTTATTTAGTTTCTCTCCTGAAGCGGAAACCAGCCGTGGTGCCGGCGGGTGACCGAAACCGTTTTAGGCCCGTATATTTTTTTATATGTCTGTTTTTTCTGCTGGCCCTGGCCCAGCTCTGGCCCTGGCCGGAGCCCGTGGTCAGAACACTTTCCCCGGTGGCCTGGTCCTGGCGCCAGTCTCTGGCCCAGACCGGTCTGTTTGAACCGGCTGAATTCCGGGCCCAGGCCTTTTCCCTTTCTCCCTGGGCCAGTGCCTACGAGCTGGTCAGATACCTGTCCTACGCCGCTTTTATTTTCCTTCTCTCCAGGACCCTGACCAGCCGGACCAGGATCAAGGCCCTGACTTTAACCCTGGTCAGTGCCGGGGTTTTCCAGTCTCTCTACGGCCTGTCGGAGTTTTTCGGGGGAACCAACCGCATTTTTACCTGGGTCAACCGCTATTATTCCGGAAGTGCCTTCGGCACCTTTGTTAACCGCGACCATTATTCGGCTTTTCTGGAGATGCTCTTCCCGCTGAGCCTGGGCTATTTCCTGGTTCGGGCGGAGTTTTTTAGCTTGAAGCCAGGCCTCAGCTGGAGGCAGAAAATGGCCAGGTTCGGACAGGAGCAGGTCCAGAAATCGCTGCTATTCGTAATACCGCCTCTTATCATCGGCCTCGGCTTGTTTTTTTCCCGCTGTCGTTCGGGCATCATAATCTTCATAGTTACCTTTTTCCTGACCCTGCTGCTCCTGTCCGTGGCCGGTATCTCCGGCCGGCATAAAACCGAAAAGAGGCTGGTCAGGGCGGTGGTGCTGCTGGTGCTCCTGGGTGTGGTTCTCATCGGCATCGGACCGGTTCTGGAAAGATTTACCCAGGGCGGTTTTTTTGACCGAAACCGGCTTCTGTTTTATCGCCATACCCTGGACCTCATTTCCGACTATCCGCTTACGGGCTGCGGGCTGGGGACCTACGTCCAGGCCATAAATCGTTACCTGGCGAGGGACTTCAATGTTATCCTCAGCCACGCTCACAACGATTACCTGGAAATGCTGGCCGAAGCCGGTCTGGTCGGTGGACTGGCCCTGATTCTGGCCGCTATCCTGGGTTTCGCGCTGGCCCTGCGCGGCTGGCTTAAAAGCCGTGACCCGCTGGCCAAGGGAGTGGGGCTAGGGGCGTTGATGGGTGTGTTTGCCATTCTTTTCCATAGTCTGACTGATTTCAGCCTGAGAATGCCCGGCAATGCTCTCGTCTGGTTAAGCCTGTTCGTGCTGGCAGTTAAAGCGCCGGTCATTCTGGATAAAAGGGAGGAGACATGACCGCTGGAGCCAGTCCGCAGCCAGCCGGGAACAAGATGCTGATCATCCTGGCCCTGGCCGGTGGCCTTCTGGCCCTGGTGGCTTCTATCTTCTTTTATTCTGGTTACCGAAATTACTTTCTTTATCAGGCAGACCGGAAGAACATCAGGAGCCTGGAGAGCAATTTCCCCAGCCTGGAAGTTCGCCTGGAAAAAGCCGTCAGGTATTATCCCCTTCCGGCTTTCTATGCCGAACTCGGGCGACTGCGCCTGCAGCGAGCCATGGCTGAGATTGAGTTCGGTCAGGCTGACCGGGGCGAGCCGTTTCTGGATGGGGCCAGGGACGCCCTGCAACGGGCTGTGGCCGGCAACCCGGTTGACCACTCATTTCTCTGGGAACTCAGCAAGGTTTATTTTCTTTATAATTATCCCCTGCTGACCTATGCCGAAAAGGGTCGGCTGCTCTGCCGGGAGGCCCTAAGCCGTCATCCTTATAATGAATTTCTTTTCCTGAATATTGCCCTGGTTTTCATGGAACAGTGGCCTCTTCTCGAGGGGATGGAAAAGGACTGGCTGCGACAGAATCTTAGCAGAATAACGGCCGCCGACCCTGGATTCCTGGATAAATTGAAAAGAAGATGGCAGCAGAATTATAAAGAAACGCAGAGCCTGGAATCCAGGCTGGCCGAGCTGGGCCGGCTGGACTGAAAGGGCTCTCTCCGGCTGCTGCTTACACCTCAAGGTCGGGGAAGGAGGTTTTGATGATAAGTAACAGGCTTGGTACCTACTGGCGCGGGGGTCTTCTTCTCTTTCTCGCCACTCTGATATTGGCCTCTTCGTGTGTTCAGCTCCTGGCCGAAGACCTCCAGGGTGAGGAGGCCCGATACCGGCGTTTTTCCCGGGGAATAAACCTGTCCTCCTGGTTCTGGCTTAACGCCGGACCCCTTAAACCTCTGGAAAAGAAATATTCCGAGCGCGACCTGGCTTTGATCCGGAAGCTGGGGCTGACCTATGTCAGGGTTCCGGTCGACATGGCCAATATTTATGACAGGGACAGGGAAGACAGGTTGAAGGCCGAGGCGCTCGAGCTGCTGATAACCGGGATTAAAAAGATAATCGATAGCGGGCTGGCCGTTAATTTTGACCTGCACAGCATTTCCCAGGAAACCGGCGGTTCTGATTATTCCGGCCCGCTGGGCAAGGATGCTGCCTTTACCGAGGAGTTTTTCGTTTTCTGGGAGAAACTGGCCGAAAAGCTGGCTGCCTTCGACCCGGACTGGCTGATAGTGGAGCCGATGAATGAGCCGGTTTTCCTGGGGGAAGAATACCGCTGGCCACCCCTCCAGAAACAGCTCATCGCCCGCATCCGGGCCAGGCTTCCCCGCCATACCATCCTGGCCACCGGGGCTTTCTGGTCCAACCTGTCCACCCTCCTGGCCCTGGAGCCCCTGGATGACAGGAACCTCTGGTACTGCTTTCATTTCTATGAGCCGCATATTTTCACCCACCAGGGGGCACACTGGAGCTCGGAACTGGTCAAGAAGCTGAGGCGCGTACCCTACCCTTCCTCTCCAGAAGCAGTACGGAAAGCGGTGTCTCTGGTCGGCCCGGAGAACCTGAAGAAGGCCCTGCTGGATTATGGTGAGGAAAGGTGGGATGCAGCCAAAATCGAGGGCAGAATAAAGCAGGCGGCCGACTGGGCCTCGCGGCACGGGGTCAGGTTAATCTGCAACGAGTTCGGAGCTTACCGGACTTACTGTTTGCCACCTTACCGGATAGCCTGGACGCGTGACGTCAGGACGGCCCTGGAGAAGTACGGTATCAGCTGGGCCATGTGGGAATTTGAGGGGGGATTTGGCCTCATTTTCAGGAAAGGTGACAAAGCTGTTCCGGACAGAGCCTTAGCCAGAGCTCTTGGTCTTGATATGGATTAAGTCAGTCTCAGCCGGGCAGGCCGTTCTTGAAACTGGACTGGATTCTGGCGAACTGGTCCTTAATTTTATCGGGCAACCTGGAACTCCGGATGCGGTGGTTGAGCTTGAACCGGGAAATCTCCCTCAGATAATATTCGACCTGGTCAGTTTTTTTGAGATTGTAGGCCGATAGAGTCAGGTAAACAAAGGCTTCACCCAGCAAATCCGGTTCATCCAGCAGGCCAAAAGCCGCTATTTTCAGGTTCTCGAAGGCCTCTTCGAAATCGTTCCGGTTGAAAGCGGCCAGCCCGTCGTCAAATAGCCTGAGGTAAAAAGGGTCAACCTGCGGCGAGCTACTGGTGGCCTGCTGGCCCGCCATTGTGTTCCCGACCAGAATGGAGGCGAATAAGGACATCAACAGTATCTGGAGAAGCCTCCGCCGGCTCAATTCCAAAGCGCGGGTCATTTTAAGGTCTCCCTCTTTTAATCTGAATTGTAATCCATCCAGGACCAGAAAGCAAGTTTGCAGGCCGCGGTGGTGTTTTAAGTCTACACGATATAATATATAATCAAACCAGGAACAAGGTGAGAATACCCAGAGAAGCCGACTTCAAGAAGCTGGCCGAGATTTCTTCCCTGGTGATGATCCTTCCCTCCTCAATTGCCGTCGGGCTGGCCATCGGCTACCTGCTCGACCGCTGGCTTAAAACCGCTCCCTGGATGCTGTTAACCTGGTTGCTGCTGGGAGTGGCTTCTGGCCTGTTGAATCTTTTCCGGGGAGTCAGGAGGTATCTTATGGAGAATAAGGAACCTTCTGAAAAACCTCCGGAAAGCAATTGAATCTCCCGGACCGCCCGGTTAAAATTGGAACTGGAACATGATGAAAAACGATTGGCTGGAGCCTTCGGTCAAGCGAGTCCCCCGGGTCACGGTGTTCCTGGGCCTGGCCGCGGGAATTTTGACAGCAGTTCTAATCGAGCCGGTTTCCGGGGTGCTGGTTCTGGCCGGGGCTGTTCTGGCCGCCCTGGGTTTTATCTCTCTTAAGTCTTTTGTAGACAGATACTTACAGGCAGGACCGGCCCGGCTCTGGCGGCGGGCCATTATCTTCTACGGCCTCAGGCTGCTGTTGATTTGCCTTATCTTTTTAACTATAATCTTTTTCTTCAAGGCCCGGGTCCTGGCTCTGGCAGCTGGCTTCTCCCTGATTCTGGTGGCTATTCTGGCCGAAGCGGTCAGGTACCTGGCCGGTATAAAGCAATGGAAGGCTTAGAGCACAGCTTACCGATAGTTGATTTTTTTAACCTGATTCTGGGGCGGCCGCTAGCTGCCCTGCTGGCCATCTTCGGCCTCCGGGTTAAAGACCCGGCCCACCTCCTGCCAGATTACCTGGTTATGACCCTGATAGTGGCCATACTCCTGTCCATCCTGCTGGGCCTGGCCGGCCGCCGGGTGAGTCTCATCCCGGGCAAGACCCAGGTCGTGCTGGAAAGCCTGATAGATTTCTTCGAGGGGATGATTGTTGACACCATCGGCGAGCAGGGGAAGAAATATCTTCCCCTGGTAACCACGGTTGGCCTGTTCATCATGACCTCCAACCTCCTCGGGCTGATTCCGGGGTTTATGTCTCCCACCAGCAAGCTGAACGTGACCCTCGGCTGTGCCCTGGTGGTCTGGCTTTATTATCACTGGCAGGGGATCAGGACCCAGGGAGTTTTTGGCTACCTGAAACACTTTACCGGTTCCAACCCCTTCCTGGCACCGCTGCTGCTGCCCATAGAGATCATCAGCCATTTTTCCCGCCCGGTCTCTCTGTCGATGCGTCTTTTCGGCAACATCTTTTCCGAAGAACTACTGATCCTGATCATCGCTTCCATCATTCCCTATCTTCTGCCTTTGCCCTTCATGGCCATCGCCATTTTCACCGCAGTGATTCAGGCCTACGTTTTTGTCCTGTTGACCTGCATTTACATAGCCGGGGCAGTAGCCCACGAGGAAGAACATTAATGAAAAGGAGATTAAAGATGTCAAAGAAAGGTAAGTTCGTCGGTCTGTTGATTTTTCTTCTGGTCCTGACGCTGACTCCGTTGAGTGCTCAGACTGTGGACCCGGCCCGGGCCGACCTGTTCAAGCTGTCCATCATTGTCGGTGCCGGCGTGATCACGCTGGCGGTCATAGCCGGGGCTTATGGCCAGGCCAAGGCCATCTCTTCCGCCTGCGAGGGCATCTCCCGCAACCCGGCTGCCGGGCAGCACATCCGGGGCATTCTGATTTTTGGCCTGGTTCTGATTGAGACCCTGGTCATCTATGCCCTGCTCATCACCATCATCATCCTGATGGTCAAGTGGGGGGCCTATTCATAAGCTCGGGTCCCAAGCCGGATAGATGGCTCTGAACTTTTTTAAGATATTGCTGGCTTCCTTCAAGCGGTTTAACGACGACCGTTGCTGGAACGCCTCCATAGTTATTTCCTATTTCTCCCTGCTGTGCGTGGTCCCGCTGGTGGCCCTGTTCTATTACCTCGGAGTGAAGGTCCTGGGAAGTTCGGAGCTGGTGGTGCGCAGCCTGAATATTTTCACCGAAGAGTTTTTTGCCAAGATGGACCCGGCCTTTTTTAAGAGGCTGCAGGCTTTGGGCGACAACCTGTCCAACCTGGGCTGGTTTGGCCTGTTCGGTTCTCTGGTGGCCGCCTCCTTCCTTTTTTCCAACCTGATTGCCACCCTCAACCAGATTTTCCGGGCCAGGTACCACAAGTCCTTTTTCTATAACCGGTTGATCGAATACGTGGTGATGATGATTATCGGCATCATCCTGCTGTTTTCCCTGTCCATAACCGCCCTCTGGACCGGCCTGCAGAAATTCCTGAGGGAAAGCGAGGTAATCTCTGAATTTATCAACCCCAGGCTTATAACAGTTGTCAACAATTTCTTCTTCCAGTATCTTCTGCCCTACGGGCTGACCTTGCTGTTTCTTTTCACCCTTTATAAGTTCATCCCGGAAACCCGGGTCCATACCCGCAGCGCCCTGCTGGCCGCGGCCATCGCCGCCTTTTTCTGGGAAGTCTTTAAGAGAGGCTTTGCTTTTTATGTCATCCATTTTTCGGCCGTCGGCATCGTGCTGTCGAAACTACTGGCCGGCACCCTGACCTCGGTAATATTCTTCCTCCTCTGGATTTCAGCCTCTCTGGTGATAATGCTCTGGGGCGCGGAGCTGGCCGCGGTGCTGAATGAGTACCTGGATTCTCTTCGAACCGGCCAGGAGAAACAGGAGAAAGAGGGAACGCAACCTGTTCAGGCCTGAGCCAGGTGCCGTGACAGGAAGTTAACCAGCTGGTTCTTGGGCAGGGCTCCGACCACCGAGTCGACCGGCTGGCCTCCCTTGAAAAGAATCAGGGTGGGAATGCTCATGATCTGATAGCGGGCTGAAACCCCGGGATTTTCGTCAACGTTGACCTTGACCACCTTCAGCCGTCCACGGTAAGTCTCGGCGATCTGTTCTATCACCGGGGCCACCATCAGGCAGGGGCCGCACCAGGGGGCCCAGAAGTCGACCAGGACTGGCAGGCTGGACTTGATAACTTCCTGCTCGAAGGTGGCGTCGGTGGCCTGAATCAAGTTACTGCTCATTTATTTCCTCCGCTATTTAAGTTCAAAGCCTTACGATAAAGGAGTTTGTATTTCCTGACCAGGTTAGACCAGGAATTGTCGGCCCGGAGACAGTTGGCCCTCACCCGCGGCCAGAGTTCGGGGCTGACATAGGTCCGAAGAGCCTGCTGGATGGCCTGAAGCATGGCTTCTTCTGAATAGTCTTCAAAAATAAAACCGGTTCCGGTCCCGTCGGCGGGAGAAAAGGGCTGAACCGTTTCCCGCAGGCCGCCAGTGGCCCGGGCCACCGGCACCGTCCCGTAGCGCAGGCCGTGCATCACGGTCAACCCGCCCGGCTCTTCCAGAGAGGGCATCAGAAGCAGGTCAGCCCCGGCCAGCACCTGGTGGTAAAGGGAGGCGCTGAATTCAGGCCTGTAGGCCAGGCGTCCTCTGTGGACAGTCTGCAATTCAGCCAGCGCGGTTTCGTATTTCTCTTCTCCCTGCCCGGCCACCACCAGCTGGCAGCCGGAAGACAGCAGGGAAGAAACGGTCTTCAGCACCAGGTCGATCCCTTTTAACCTGGTCAGATAACCGACCACGGCCACCAGGGGCAGTGAGTCCCCGCCGGTCAGCTGGAGGTCTTTCTGTAGCTGCTTCTTGCAGACGGCTTTTCCGGACGGGTCTTCCTGGCTGAAGTTAGCCGGGAGATGGGGGTCGGTAGCCGGATTCCATTCCTCGTCGTCGATACCGTTGCGCAGGCTGTAGAGAGGCTTGGATTTCCGGGAAAAGAAGGAACAGATGTCGGGACGATGGGCCAGAACCTCGTCCCGGTAAGTCCGGCTGACGGTATTGACCACGTCGGCAAACAGGATTCCGGCCTTGAGGAAGCTGAATTTTCCCTTGAAGGCCAGCTGGTGCGAATTAAGGTAGTTCCAGTCGAGCCCGGTCAGTCTCAACGATTCGGCCGGGAATTCACCCTGGTAGGAAAAATTGTGAATGGTCAGGACACAGGCGGCCTCTCTGAGCGATGCTTTTTTTTGAAAAACGGATTTCAAGAGCATCGGCACCAGGCTGGCCGGCCAGTTGTGACAGTGGATGAGGTTGAACTTGAGACGGGTTCCGGCCAGGAATTCGCAAACGGCCCGGTTGAAAAAAATGAAGCGCTCGGCGTTATCGGGATAATCACCCTGGGGCGAGCCGTAGATGTAATCCCGGTGGAAGTATTTGGGCTGGTCGACCAGGTAGAGGACATACCGACCCTGTTCAGCCCGGCAAACAGTGGCCGGTAACTTTTTCTCTCCCACCGGCACCTGGAGGTCCTCCACTATGACCTTCTTGCTGAGGGACTCTATTTCGGGCCGGCGGTAATGGGGCAGAAAAATGCTGACCTCCAGGCCGGAGCGGGCCAGGAACCTGGCCAGGCCGGCTACCGCCTCGGCCAGCTCGCCCGAGCGGGCATAGGGGGCCAGCTCCGGGGTCACCATGGCTATTCTGAGCTTATCCACCATAAGAAAAAATGATAGCTGGCCGGCCGGCAAAAATCAATCCGCCGGGGCGGGGGAAGACCGGATGCGGACAGGGGTTTGAGCTGGCCTGAACGGGTGTTATTCGGCCCAGCCCAGTTTTTCTTTAACCAGTTGATAATAACTGCGCCAGGGAGAGGTTACCAGCCGGAGAAACAGGTTTGACTTCTTGACTCTAATCGCGGCCTTTCGGGGTATGGTTTCCCCGCGCTGGCCGTCGATGGTCAGATATACTTTTTCCTCCGGCGTCAGCAGCTTGATTTTTATTTCGGAAGTGGAAGGAACGAGCAGGGGCCGGAACGACAGGGTATGGGGGCAGATGGGTGTCAGAATGATGGACTCAATCCCGGGATGAACGATAGGTCCGCCGGCCGAAAGCGAGTAGGCGGTGGACCCGGTCGGGCTGGAGAGAATCAGGCCGTCGCCCTTCAGGCGGGTGACCTCCTGGCCGTTGATGAAGATCAGGAGTTCGATCATCCTGGCCAGGGCGGACTTGTTCAGCACCACGTCGTTGAGGCAGATGTCCTGCCGGTCTCCATAAGATATTTCCAGCAGGCTGCGCTGGCTGATAAAACCATTTTTGTTCTGGATAAAAGCTTCCAGGACGGGCAGGGCCTCGGCCACCGGTATTTCTGTCAGGAAGCCCAGCCGGCCCAGATTGATGCCGATGACCGGAATCCCGGCCCGGGCAGCCTGGGGGGCAATGCTGAGCAGGGTGCCGTCTCCGCCCAGGACGATCAGGGCCTGGCAGCTCTCGGACAGCCGGTCGCGCTCCTCCCCGCCCTTCAACCCGATTTTTTCGGCGGCGATTTTTTCCAGCAGTGGTTCAATTTTATGGGCTTTAAGAAAGGCAATTATTTCTCTGAGAACCCGGTCAACGCCGGGGGCATGGGGTTTGATCACCAGGCCAACTCGCTTAATTTTTTGTCTGGTCGCCATCGGGCACAATCTCCTGAATTTTTTTCCTCAGTTCCTCCGGGTTCAGCCCGCCGGGCCCCGGGCTCAGCCAGGCCAGGAATTCCCGGTTGCCTTTCTGTCCCAGGGTGTCGCAGCGGAGCAGGTCATGGACCGCATAGCCCATCTGCCCGGCCGCGGCCAGGACTTTCTCCAGGACCTCGCGGTGAACCCGGCTGTCCCTGATTATACCCTTTTTGCCGACCTGATTTCGACCGGCTTCAAACTGCGGTTTGACCAGGACCAGGACCTGGCCCGAGCCCATGATTTTTCTCACGGCCGGGAGGATCTTTAGGACCGAGATGAATGAAACATCGATGACGGTCAGTTCGGGTATCTCGGACAGGTCTTCAGGCTGAAGATACCGGGCGTTTTTTTCCAGGGTTACGACCCGGGGGTCCTGTCTGAGCTTCCAGTCCAGCTGGTTAATATTAACGTCCACGGCGTAGACCTTTCTGGCTCCGGCCTGCAGCAGGCAATCGGTAAAACCACCGGTGGAAGAGCCGATATCAAGGGCCACCTTCCCCGCCACGGATATCTTGAAGCTGCGCAGTCCCTGTTCCAGCTTGGCTCCGGCCCGGCTGACGAAGGGAAAAGGTTCCTGGAGCGACAGCTCGGAATCTGGAGAGACCTGCTGCCCGGGTTTTAGGGCCGGCTGGTTATTCACCAGTACCCGGCCGGCCAGAATCAGGGCCTGGGCTTTTTCCCGGCTGGCCGCCAGGCCTTTCCGGGTAAGGAGAAGGTCCAGGCGAATTTTTTTCATCCCGGTTTAGCTAAAGGAGTTTTTGTTTTCGGTAGAAGTCCCTGATGGAAGCGGTCAGACCGTCGGCATCGAGTCCCAGGACCTTGCGGATTTCTTCCGGCTTGCCCAGGGGATAGAGGTCGGCCGGAAGGCCAAAGGCTTTAAAGGCCGGGCCGTAGACCTGATAGCGGTCGAGCATTTCCCGCAGGGCGCTGCCGAACCCGCCTTCCACCACCCCTTCTTCCAGGCTGATGATGACCCGGGCCTTTCGGGCCAGTTCGGGCAGGAGGATTTCGTCCAGCGGCCGGGCGAACCTGGCGTTGACCACCGCCAGCGAAATTCCTTCTTTTTCCAGCCGGCGGGCCACTTCCAGCCCGGTGGCCACCATGTTGCCGTAGGCTACCAGCAGGTCCTGGCCGGTTTTCAAGACCTCGGCCTGGCCGGCCGGGATGAACCGGAATTCTTTTTCCAGGGGGACACCGAGACCAGCTCCCTTGGGAAAACGGATGGCCACCGGGTGCCCGTACCGGAAAGCCGAGTATACCATGTGTCGGAGCTCGTTCTCGTCGCGGGGGGCCATCAGGATCATGTTCGGCAAATGCCGCAGGTAGGCAATGTCATTGGTACCCTGGTGGGTGGGGCCGTCCTCTCCGACTATGCCGGCCCGGTCCAGGGCAAAGACCACCGGCAGGTCCATCAGGCAGACCTCGTGAAAAATCTGGTCGTAAGCCCGCTGGAGGAAAGTGGAGTAGATGGCCACCAGGGGTTTTAATCCTGAAATGGCCAGCCCGGCGGCGAAATTGACGGCATGCTGTTCGGCAATGCCCACGTCAAAAAAACGGTCGGGGTTCTCTTCGGCAAACTTATTCAGGCCGGTGCCGTCGGTCATGGCCGCGGTGATGGCGATAATCCTGGGATCGCTCCGGCCGAGTTCAGCCACCGCTTCGCCAAATACCCGGGAATAACTGGGAAGCTCTTCATGCTTTAAGGACTCTCCGGTGGCAATGACAAAGGGGGAAGCGCTGTGAAACTTTTCCGGGTTGAGCTGGGCCGGGCGATAGCCCTTGCCCTTCTGGGTGACGCAGTGGATTAGAATCGGGCCCGGGTAGTTCCGGGCGTGGTCCAGGGCTTCGATCAGGCTGTGGAGACTGTGTCCGTGAATGGGACCGATGTACCTTATGCCCAGCTCTTCAAAGAAGACACCAGGGAAAAAGGTCTTCTTGATCAGGTCTTCCAGGGCCCGGGCCGCCCGGATAAGGGGCCAGCCGAGCTTGGGAATGGAGCGCAGAACGGACTTGGTCTGCTCTTTTATCCTGAGATAGGGCTGCCCGGAAACCAGGTAGGAGAGATACCGGGAAAGGGCCCCGACATTGGGAGAGATGCTCATTTCGTTATAATTTAGGACAATGATCAGCCTTTCCCTCAGGTGGCCGATCTGGTTGAGGGCTTCGTAGGCCACTCCGCCGGTCAGGCTGCCGTCGCCCACCACGGCGATAACGTTATGGTTTTCCCCCTTCCGGTCGCGGGCTACGGCCAGGCCGAGGGCCGCCGACAGGGCAGTTGAGGCATGCCCGGTATTGTAAACGTCGTGGGGACTTTCTTCGAGACAGGGGTAGCCAAGGAGCCCGCCAAACTGGCGCAGACGGGTAAACTCTTTCTGGCGACCGGTCAGCAGCTTGTGGGTATAACACTGGTGGCCGACATCCCAGACGATCTTGTCCCGAGGCGAGTCAAAAACATAATGCAGGGCCAGGGTCAGCTCCACCACTCCCAGGTTGGAAGCCAGGTGTCCGCCGGTCCGGGAAACCGTTTCGATGATTCTGGCCCTGATTTCCGTGGCCAGCTCGGCCAGTTCCGGAATGGACAGCTTCTTGAGGTCCTGGGGGCTTTTGATTCCTGGCAGAATTTTTTCCGGGCTCATGTTGAATTCTCCCGGCCTGGTTGCAGGTGTCTGATAAAAAAACTCAGAATATCTGAATTTATATGGCTTTCTTCAAGGGCTTGCTGGGCCCTCTCCAGCCAGGTTTCCAGGAGTTCCAGGGAGGTTGACCTGCCCAGAATCCTGGCCAGGTTGGGGCGGATAGCTTTTCCGGTCGCCTGGTCCTGGCCAAGGTCCTGTAGGTCATCTCGAAGCTGGAAGGCCAGTCCCAGGTATAAACCGAATTTCTCCAGGCCCTGGATGGCAGCTTCCGGGGCCCCGGCCAGCCTGGCTCCGGAAACGGCTGAGACCCTGATCAGCCCGGCTGTTTTTCTGGCGGCCATCTCCTGGTAAGCCGCCGGGTCAAGGTTGTCGGGATTGGAATTTATATCCAGCCATTGCCCGGCGATCATGCCCCGGGGACCGGCAGCCATGGCCATCTCGGCCGCGACGCGGGCCTTTAGTCCCTGGTCATTGGCCGGGGCCGGAGCCGCGGCCATTATCTCAAAGGCCAGGGTCAGCAGGCCGTCGCCGGCCAGCAGGGCCAGGGCCTCGCCGAATTTTTTATGACAGGAGGGCCGACCGCGCCTGAAGTCATCATCATCCATGGACGGCAGGTCGTCATGAATCAAAGAATAGTTGTGGATTAATTCCACGGCACAGGCATAGGGCAGGAGCAGCTCTTCGGTGGCTCCGAAATGTTCTCCGCTGGCCAGAAGCAGTAGAGGGCGGAATCGTTTCCCGCCGCCCAGAACGGCATAGCGCATGGCCTCAAAGACCGGGGAGTCTTCCCCCGATAGATAGTAATCCAGGGCCTTTTCCAGCCGTTTGCGTTTGCGGTCGAGGTAAGATTCCAGATCGATATTCATCTTCTAGCCGGCTCTTTCCGTCTTGGTTAGCTTTCTTCTTCGTCTTCGTCCTTTTCCTGGTCCTCTTCCAGGGCAGAAGCGTTCAGGTCTTCCGGTATGAAATCGCGGGCCTGCAGCTCGCCCTTTTCGTCCTTGAGCAGGATTTCGATTTTCTTTTCGGCCTTGTCCAGCTCGGACCGGAGAAACCTGGTCAGCTTGATGCCCTTTTCAAACAGGGCCAGGGATTCATTCAGGGCCAGGCCTCCCTTTTCCAGCTTGGCCACGATCTGTTCCAGTTCGGCCAGGGCCTTTTCAAAATTCATCTCTTTTCCCTTGGTGTTCATTGGCTCTCCTTGATGAATTTTGATTCAATCTTAACCTTGGGGTCAACCCGGTTGACCCGGCAATCCAGCTCGCCCCGGTAGAAGGAAACGATGACCTCCTCGCCGGGCTCGACTTCGCTGGCCTTCTGCACCGGCAGCAGCCCTCCGGCTTTCCAGCAGATGGCATAACCTTTCTTGATGACGTTGAGCGGAGACAGGTTGTCGAGGGAGGAGGCCAGACGCTTCCAGACCCCGTCCAGCTCGCTCAACCTGATTTGCAGCAGGTGGCGCATGGTCTGCCCGAGCTGCTGGCTGCGATTCTTATAGTCTGAGAGGAGTTGTTTCCTGGTCTGGATGGCCTTCCAGGCCCGGTTCTCGAGTTCGTCCAGGCTCTGGCCGAGGTCCATCAGGTGGTACTCGAAATTGCGGATGATGCGTTCTTCGGCCAGCAGGTTGACCCGGCTGCGCAACCTCTCCAGGTGATATTTTTCCAGCTGGCAGAGGCGGTTGAGCAGGTTATCGATTTTCTCCCGGAACTCTTCTTCCTTGGAAACCACCATTTCGGCCGCGGCCGAGGGGGTGGAAGCCCTGATGTCGGCCACGAAGTCAGCGATGGTGAAGTCTATCTCGTGACCCACGGCCGAAATGACCGGCTTGGTCTTCATACAGTTGAAGATGGCCCTGGCCACCACTTCTTCATTAAAGGCCCAGAGGTCTTCGATCGAGCCGCCACCCCGGCCGACTATGACCACATCGATGTCGTCCCGGCGGCTGAAATAGTCCAGTCCCTGGGCAATATTCTGGGCCGCCCCTTCACCCTGGACCAGGGAAGGATAAATTATGATGTGCAGGCGGTTGAAGCGGCGCTCGATAATCCTGAGGATATCGCGAATCGCCGCCCCGGTGGGCGAGGTCACGATTCCGATTTTCTTCGGTAGCAGGGGAAGCTTTTTCTTGTACTTGGGGTCGAACAGGCCTTCGGCCTGCAGCCTGGCCTTCAGCTGTTCAAAGGCCAGTTGCAGTGCTCCCTTCCCCCTGGGTTCCAGCTTTTCCACCACCAGCTGGTAATCGCCGCTCTTTTCATAGACGGTTATCCGCCCGCCGCAGATTACTTTCATTCCATCCTTGAGCTCGAAGCGGGGAGACAGGTTGTTTTTCTTCAATTCTGACTGGATGCGGCTGGCGTCGCTGCGGAACATGACCGCCCGGAGCTGGGCATTCTCATCCTTGAGGGTAAAGTAAAAATGGCCGGAAGCCGGCTGCCTGAGGTTGGAAATTTCTCCTTCCACCCAGACAAAGGGGAAGGCCGATTCCAGCTCCAGCCGGACCAGACGGGTCAGCTCGCTGACGGTGTAGACGCGGTCCCTGACAATCAGGCTCTCAGTCTTCACTCTGGACCTCGGTTAAAAGCTCGCGCTTTATGTTTAAGGCCCTGCCGCTGGCCGGGTCAATATCAATGTAAACGGCGCTCAGCATCAGGCCGTCGGTGGCCGGCTCGAAGCGCTGCGGCCTGGAGGTCAGGAACCTCTGCAGGGCCTGTTCCGGTTTCATCCCGATCACGGAGTTCAATCCGCCAGCCATGCCCACGTCGGTGATGTAGGCGGTCCCGCCGGGCAGCAGCCTTTCGTCGGCGGTGGGAGTATGGGTGTGGGTGCCGATGACGGCCGACACCCGGCCGTTCAGGTACCAGCCCAGGGCCTGTTTTTCCGAGGTGGCCTCGGCGTGAAAGTCTATTATAACTATCGGAGTAATCGGGATTATTTCCCCCAGCAGGCGGTCGGCGGCCAGGAATGGGCAGTCAATCGGTTCCATGAAGACCCGGCCCTGGAGGTTGACCACGGCCGCCCTGACTCCTTTTTCGCTCTGGTAGATATAGTAACCGTGCCCGGGATTGGCCGCCGGATAGTTGGCCGGGCGCAGCAACCGGGGTTCCTTTTCCATGTAGTTCAGGACTTCCTTCTTATCCCAGATGTGGTTACCGGAGGTCAGGACGTCCACCTGGAAAAAGAGTTCCTTGCCGGTTTCCTCGGTCAGGCCATTGCCGCCGGAGGCGTTTTCACCGTTGGCCACCACCAGGTCAGGCTGGTACTTTTTCCGCAGTTCCGGCAGGAACCGGGCCAGGGCCCGCCGTCCCGGACGTCCGATGAGGTCTCCTATGAACAGGACTCCGAATTTATCTGGCATACTCCACCGCTCTCATCTCTCTTATGACCATGACCTTGATCTGGCCCGGGTAATCGAGTTCATCCTTGATTTTCTGGGCAATATCCCTGGCAATGACCATGGCCCGGTCGTCTGAAACTTTCTGGGCATCGACGATGATCCTGATCTCCCGGCCGGCCTGCAGGGCAAAGGCCTTGGCCACGCCCTCGAAAGAAGTGGCGATCTGTTCCAGTTTCTCCAGGCGCTGGATGTAGGTCTCCAGGAGTTCACGCCTGGCGCCCGGTCGGGCAGCGGACAGGGTGTCGGCGGCCTGGACCAGCACCGCTTCGACCGACGGGAAGTCAATATCCCGGTGGTGGGAGGCAATGGCCTGGATGACCGCCTCGGATTCACCGTACTTCTTGGTCAGTTCCACCGAGAGTTCGGTGTGGGTACCCTCGTAGTCTTTATCTACGGCCTTGCCTATGTCATGGAGCAACCCGGCCCGCAGGGCCACGTTGACATCGGCTCCCAGCTCCCGGGCCATCAGGGCGGCCAGCATGGCCACCTCCTTGGCGTGCTGCAGGACATTCTGCCCGTAGCTGGTGCGGTATTTCAGCTTGCCCAGGTACTTGATCAGCTCCGGATGCATGTTCTGGATACCGAGCTCGTACAGGGTATTTTCGCCTTCCTGCTTGATTTTTTCTTCCAGCTCGGCCTTGACCTGCTCCACGATATCCTCGATCCTGGCCGGGTGAATGCGGCCGTCGGCCACCAGTTTTTCAATGGCCATCCTGGCCAGTTCTCGCCTCAGGGGGTCGAAGCTGGAGAGGATTACCGCCTCCGGGGTGTCGTCGACGATGATGTCAACTCCGGTGGCCATTTCCAGGGCCCGGATGTTGCGGCCCTCGCGCCCGATGATCCGGCCTTTCATGTCGTCCGAGGGCAGGTCCACCACCGAAACCGTGGTCTCCACCACGTGCTCGGCGGCCGAGCGCTGGATGGCATTGGAAATTATCTCCCGGGCCAGGGCCCGGCTCTTCTCCCGGGTCTCTTCTTCCACCCGCCGGATGGCCTGGACAGCCTGAAGCTTGGCCTCGTCTTCTATCTTCCTGATGAGGGTATTCCGGGCTTCTTCCTGGGTCAGGCCGGCAATGCGTTCCAGTTCTTCGGTCTGTTTCTGGAGGTTTTCAGTGATTTTCTGCTCCAGGGCCTCCAGTTCTTTCTCTTTTCCATACAGACGGCGCTCTTTGGCTGACAGGTCCCTCTCTTTCCTTTCCAGGTTCTGGTAGCGCCGTTCCAGGGCCTCTTCCTTGTTGAGCAGCCTCCGCTCCAGCTCGCTCAGTTTCCGCCTTTTTTCCCTGGTCTGGGCTTCGAACTCGGCCTGCCGGGCGGCATCCTTTTCACGGGCCTCGGCCTCAGCCTGTTTTTTTATTTTCTCGGCTTCCTCGACGGCCCGGGCCAGTATCTCTTTAGCCTGGGCTTCGGCCTGCAGCAGTCCTTTCAGCCCCCGGCTCCGCTTGAGCAGCAGGAAAATAAGGAACAGAAGAATTAAAGATAAAACGGGGATTCCCGCGATCAGTACGGCCTTCATGGTCAAACCTCCTCACCGGACCACAGGGCCAAAGGAGTAAGGGTGAGGTCAGGCCATCACTCTGGAAGGGTAAAGCGCTTCCGCCCCTTGAGGCCGTGGCAGAAGCCACAGGTTTTTCTCTCTGAAAACATCCCGCAATTAGACTCGAGGTCTAATCTATCGAAAGAAATAGATAAAAAGTCTCCTGCATTAAGGGGTAAGTTTTTCCAGAGTTTCATAATCATTTTCATGTTGCTTAACCTGATCCTCAATCCTGGCCAGTTCCGTCTCCAGACGGCCCAGAGCCTCTCTCAGTTGATCGATGCGGCTTTCCGAAACGAACAGCTCGTCAGCGATGTTCAGGGCGGTCAGGACGGCGACCTTGGCCACGTCCGACGACCGCGATTTCAGGGCCACATCCCGCATCTTCTGATCAACGAAAGAAGTCAACTGGCCGATGTATCTCTCGTCTTCTTCTCCTTTGACGCAGATCCTGTATTTATTTCCAAAAATTTCAATCTCGATTATTTTCTCTTTCATACACCCAGCTTTTCCATCTGAGTGATCAGGGCTTCAATCCGGCTTCGGACCTCTTCTTTTTCTTCCTGCAGTCGCTTCAGTTCTTCTTCCAGGCTGCCCGCTTTCCTGAGCCTTTCCTCGAGCTCCTTCTTGTCGGCCTTCAGGTGCTTGAGCTCTTCTTTAAGGCGGGCATTTTCCTGGGAAAGCCGGGAAAAATGCTCAACAATCTGAGTTATCTTGCCCTCAAGTATTTTAATCCGCTCCAGCTCGGATGTCAATTTAGCCTCCTTATCTCAACCGTATCTTAAGGGTGGACTTAAGCTGAGAGGTTATTTCCTGCATGGCCCGGTCCACCTCTTCGGTCTGAAGGGTGCGGGCTGAATGCCGGAAATAAAACCTGACTGAAAAACTGACCATCCCCGGCGGCAGGGATTTTCCCTGGAACCGGTCGTAGATCTGGAAATTTTCCAGGTACGGTATGTTCAATTTTTGCAGTTGCTGTTGAATCTGCTGGTAGTTGAGGCTATCCTCCACCAGGAAGGACAGGTCGCGGCTGGTCCCCGGGTACCTGGGAACCGGCTGGAAACTGAAGGCCCTGGGTTGCTTGCGCAGGAGTTCGTTCAGATCGATTTCGGCGCAGTACACCGGACGCTCCAGGTCGTAGCTCCTGGCCAGGTTGCTGTTCAGCAGACCCAGCAGGCCGACCGGCTCGTTCTTTACCTGGATCCTCAGGGCCTGCCCGGGTTCAAAGAACGGGTGTTCAACCGGCTCAAAGGACAGCTGGTCGTAACCGAGGTAGTAACAAATGTCTTCCACCGCTCCCTTCAGAACATAGAAGTCGGTTTCCTTTTCATTTTCTTTCCAGGTTCGGCCAGACCTCAGGCCGGTGGTCAGGATTCCCAGGTTCAGGTTTTCGCGGTGGGTTTCTTCCTGTTCCCAGTAGTAGATATTGCCCACCTCGAAAATATGCACCCCTTCAGCTTCCCGGTTGAAGTTCCAGACGGCATTTTCAACCAGACCGGGAAGAAGTGAAGTCCTCAGGGCAGACAATTTGGCCGAGATTGGGTTCTGCAGCCTTATCGGCTGGCAGCCGGTCTGCCAGGACTGTTCCTTTTCCGGGTCGGTGAAGCTGAAATTGATGACCTCGTCAAACCCATGATGAAAGAGGACCTCTTTCAACCGCCAGACCCGGTCTCTTCTCCGGTCGGCCGGCAATTCAAATGACTTGACCGGGGTTACGGCGCTGGGGATGCGGTCATAGCCATAGAACCGGGCCACCTCTTCCACCAGGTCGGCTTCCCTTTCCAGGTCAACCCGGAAGCTGGGGATCTCGGCCGTCCAGACCTGTGGACCCTGTTCTTTGAGTTTCAGCCCGAGGCCGGTGAGTGTTTTCACCACGAATTCCGGCTCGATTTCCAGGCCCAGAAGTTCGTTGATTCTCCTAAGCCTAAGGGTAATCGATCTGGGCTTGCGGGGGGCGGGGTAGACGTCGAGCAGACCCCTGGAAACCCGGCCGCCAAATTCGCACAGCAGGGAAGCGGCCATGACCGCTGCCACCGGGGCGGCGTTGGGGTCAGCCCCGCGTTCGAAGCGGTAGGAAGCATCGGTGCTCAGCCCCAGCTTCTTGGCGGTCAATCGTATGGAAACGGGGTTGAAATTGGCGCTTTCTATGAAGACATCGGTGGTGGACTCGGTTATACCCGACTCCTCGCCTCCGATCACTCCGGCTATGGCTACCGGGGTGGTTTCGTCAGCTATGACCAGCATATCGGGTTCGAGTTCCACCCTCTGGCCTTCGAGAGTCCGGATGGTCTCTCCCTTTCTGGCCTTTCGGATTTTGATCTTGCTACCCTTTAATTTGGCCAGGTCAAAGGTGTGAATGGGTTGCCCGAGAGAAAAACAGACGTAGTTGCTGACATCCACCACGTTGTTGATCGGTCGGAGGCCAACGGCTTCCAGCCTTTTCTTCAACCAGTCGGGCGATGGTCCAACCCTGACTCCCTTCACCACCAGGCCGCAGTACCGGGGGCAGAGCTGGGGGTCCAGGATGTTAATGTCCACCAGGCTTGAGGTCGACTGGGGCAGTTCCTTGAGGGGCCAGTTCCTGGTCTTCAGGCTGAGGTCCAGCAGGGTGGCTATCTCCCGGGCCACTCCCAGGTGGCCCAGGGTGTCGGGGCGGTTGGCATAGGTTTCTATTTCAAAGACGGTATCTTCACCCGCTGCGGTTACTGACTCCACCATCAGCCCGATCTGGTTCAGGCAGCCGGCCAGCTCCTCGGGCGGCAGGTTGAGGTTCACGAATTCTTTTAGCCAGGCGTATGATATTTTCATCTTCGGTTAAACTGCCTTAAAAATCTTAAATCGTTCTCGTAAAAATGCCTGATTTCGGGAATCTGGAAGGCGAACATGGCCGTCCGGTCTATTCCCAGTCCGAAGGCCCAGCCGGAATAAACTTCCGGGTCGATGTTGACATTCTTAAAAACCTGGGGGTCAACCATGCCGGCCCCGAGGATTTCTTTCCAGCCGCTGCCGCCGCAGACCCGGCAGGCGGCATCCTGTCCACCGCAGACAATGCATTCTATATCCACTTCGGCCGATGGTTCGGTGAACGGGAAGAAGCTCGGCCGGAAGCGCAGTTTTATTTTTTCTCCGAACAGGGCCTTGATGAAGTATTCCAGGGTACCCTTCAGGTGGGCGAAGGTTATGCCCCGGTCCACGACCAGCCCTTCCACCTGGTAGAACATGGGGAGGTGGGTCGGGTCGGGGGTTTCCCTCCGGAAAACCTTCCCCGGGATGATGATCCTGATGGGCGGTTTCTTTTTTTCCATCACCCTGATCTGCACCGGCGAGGTGTGGGTCCTGAGCAGGAGCTTATCGTTGATGTAGAGCGTGTCCCAGGCGTCCCGGGCCGGGTGATGGGGCGGGAAGTTCAGGGCTTCAAAGTTGTAATAATCGGTTTCTATCTCCGGGCCTTCTTCCACCGAGAAGCCCATGGAAATAAAAATCCTCTCTATTTCCCTCTGGAACAGGGTGATGGGATGAGGGGCTCCCCAGTAGAGCTGCCGGCCCGGAAGGGTCAGGTCCTCGAGCTGTTTCACCCTGGCCGGAGCCTGGAGTTTTTGCTCCAGTTCGCCCAGGCGGTTCTGGATTTCTGATTTAAGCTCGTTGAGCTGGCGCCCGGCGCTCTTTTTTTCTTCCGGTCCCAGGGTTTTGAATTCCTCGAATAGCAGGGTCAGGTGACCTTTCTTTCTGCCCAGGAAGGCCTGGCGGAGTTCTTCCACCTCCCGGGCCTCCTTGACCCTGGCAACCTGGTCGGCAAAGAGCCGGCGATAATGGTCGATTTTTTCCAGCAGGCTGCTCATGGCCCCGCTCAGACCTGGGCTTGTTTGGCCTTATCCACCAGAAAAGCGAAAGTCTGGGGAGCGGAAACGGCGATCTCTGCCAGTATCTTCCGGTCGAGGTCGATGTTCAGGGCCTTGAGTCCCTTGATGAACCGGCTGTAGGACAGGCCGTTGGCCTCGGCCGCGGCCTTGATCCTTATTATCCACAGCTGGCGGAAATCCCTTTTCTTGGCCCGGCGGTCGCGGTAGGCGTACTGCAGGCCCTTTTCCACGGTTTCCTTGGCCGTGCGGTAATTGCTTTTCTTGGTTCCCCAGTAACCCTTGGCTAATTTTAATATCTTTTTTCTTCTGGCTCTTTTCTTAGCGCTTCTTTTCACTCTTGGCATCGGCGCTTCTCCTTTCTAGAAAATGGTGTCCACAGTCAGCCTGGAGCCTCTGCCTAGAAATCATAGGGCAGCATTTTCTTGACAGTTTTGCGGTCAGCCGGGCTGAGCTCGGACGGCTTGCCCAGCTGCCGGATTCTCTTGGCAGCTTTCTTAGTCAGAATGTGGCTCTTGTTGGCTTTTTTGTGCAGCACTTTCTTGCTGGCTGTTATCTTGAACCTCTTTCTGGCTGCTTTGTTGGTTTTTAGTTTTGGCATCTTTACCTCCTGTTTTGATGGGCACTATCAACGCCGTGCTGGCCCAATCGTGCATCTTGACTTCGCCGTCCTGGCGGGCGATGTCGGAGACATCGGCCAGGATCCTGTCCATGATCTGCTGGGCCATCTCGGGATGGGCTCTCTCCCTGCCTCTTATCATTATGGTTATCTTAACCTTGTTGCCTTCCTCGATGAACCGCCGGACATGCTTCATCTTGAAATTATAATCGTGGATGCTGATCTTCGGCCTGAACTTGATCTCCTTGATCTGAACCTGTTTCTGGTGCTTCTTGGCCTCGTGCTCTTTCTTGTGAAGCTCATACAGGAACTTGCCGTAATCCATGATCCGGCAAACCGGCGGGCTGGCCTGGGGGGCGATCTCCACCAGGTCCAGTCCCTTGTCCCTGGCCAGGGCCAGGGCCTGGGGAACAGTCATTATTCCCAGCTGGTTCTTGTCCTCATCAATCACCCTGATTTCCGGAGCTCTGATCATCTCATTGATCCGGTGCGGTCTTTCCTTGGCTTTGGCCGGACGGTAAGGTTCTCGATGATAAATAGTTAACCTCCTTTATATGTTTATTTCTAAGGATTTGTTATTTACCAGGTCTTTAAGCCGGGTCATCAGGTCGGCGACCGCAATCTGCCCGCGGTCGCCCTGCCCGTGAATTCTCAGCGACAGGTTGCCGTTGCTCACTTCTTTATCCCCGACGATGGCCATCAGAGGAATCTTCTGCAGCTCGGCCTGCCGGATCTTCTTGTTAACTTTTTCCCTGGAGTCGTCAACCTGGACCCGGAAGCCTTCAGCCCGGAAGGTTTCCTGGAGTTCCCGGGCGTATGCTTCGTGCCGGTCGGCTATGGGCAGGATGACCAGCTGGACCGGGGCCAGCCAGAGCGGGAAGCTGCCCTTGTAATGCTCTATCAGCACCCCGAAGAACCTCTCCATCGAACCCAGAAGCGCCCGGTGAATCAGGAACGGTCGGTGGAAATTGCCATCCTCGCCGACGTAACTAAGTTCAAAGCGCTCGGCCAGGTTGAAATCGAGCTGAACAGTGGTGCACTGCCAGAGGCGGCCGATGGCATCCTTGATCTTGATGTCGATTTTTGGCCCGTAAAAAACGCCTTCTCCCTCGTCAATCTGGTAGGGCAGGCCGGCATGCTTCAGAGCTTCTTCCAGGGCCTTTTCTGCCTTGTCCCAGTCTTCCAGGCGCCCGACGTACTTGTCTGGTCTGGTGGCCAGGTAGATCCCATAGTCTTTAAAGCCAAAGGCACTCAGCAGTTTTATGGCCAGCCGGATGACCTTCTTGATTTCGTCCTCCAGCTGGTCGCCACGGCAGAAAATATGGGCATCATCCTGGGTAAAACCTCTTACCCGGCACAGCCCGTGCAGGACACCGCTTCTTTCGTAGCGGTAGACGGTGCCCAGCTCGGCCCAGCGCAATGGCAGTTCCCGGTAGGAGCGCTGCCTTGATTTATAGGCGATGATGTGGAAGGGACAGTTCATCGGCTTGAGCTGGTACTTGAAGCCTTCAAACTCCAGCGGCGGAAACATGGCCTCGTAGAACTCGGTGTGGCCGCTTCTCTTCCACAGGTCGAGCTTGGCTATATGGGGAGAATAAATGAAATCATACCCGTCCTTCAGGTGCTCGTCTTTCCAGAAGGCTTCGATGAGGTGACGGATAATGGCCCCTTTTGGATGCCAGATGACCAGCCCCCCGCCCAGGTCTTCGCTGGTTCCGTAGAGGTCCAGTTCCTGGCCCAGGTGCCGGTGGTCGCGCTTTTTCGCTTCTTCCAGGAAATTAAGGTAATCCTCAAGCTCTTTCTGGCTGAAAAAGGCGGTGCCGTAGACCCTCTGCATCTGGGGTCCGCGCTCGTCGCCTTTCCAGTAAGCACCGGAGACCGACAGCAACTTGAAATACCGGATATGGCCGGTTGAGGGCAGGTGGGGTCCCAGGCAAAAGTCTATGAAATCTCCCTGCTGGTAGCAGGAAACCTGGTCGCCGCCTTTTTCCTGGATCAGCTCAACTTTAAGGGTCTGGCCCCGGTCGCGGAAGATTTTTATGGCCTCTTCCTTGCTGAGCACCAGGCGTCTTACCGGCTGGTCGAGTTCCACAATCTCACGCATCCTCTTTTCTATGGCTTCCAGGTCCTCAGGGGTAAACGGGGTATCACGGAGAAAGTCGTAGTAAAAGCCGTTTTCGATGGCCGGTCCTACTCCCACCTGGATTCCGGGGAAGAGATCGGTTACGGCATGGGCCAGCAGGTGGGCGGCACTGTGCCTGAGAACTTCCAGGGCCTCTGGGTCGGAAGAATAAACCAGGGAAATTTCCCTCTCCCGGTCAGCCGGGTAGCTCAGGTCCAGCAGCTGGCCGTCCGAACGGAATAGTAGCGGTTTCTCGCCCACCGGCAGCTCGGACAGCAGTTCGGAGAGAGGAGTGCCTCTTTTTATAAAAAAAATAGACTCCTCAACCTTGATTCTGATCAGATCTTCCATCGGTTAAGTTCAACTTTTCTTACTTTACTTCTATCCTATCATAAACAGGCTAACTTTTATCCGCAGGAGATAAAAATTAGAAAAGGTGGTAGGCGCGGAGGGGATTGAACCCACGACCTCTTCCGCGTCAAGGAAGCGCTCTCCCACTGAGCTACGCGCCTGTCCAACGCTTTTATAAGCCCATATATATTAATTAAATCAGCCCTTAACTGTCAAGCCAGCCCTTTTTTCAGGCCAGGAGGTAGCTTCCGGGTCAAGGGAGACTTCCCGGAAACCGGGCGGCATCCCTGGAGAGGACTGTTCTCCAACTGCTGGTCCCGGGTTGCCCTGCTGTGGCATTTGCCCGAAAGATGGCTATAATAGAAATATGATTGGCCTGATGTCGGATTCTCATGACCATCTGCCGGCCATCCGCCGGGCGGTGGACCTCTTCAACCGGGTGGGCTGTTCCCTGGTGATCCATGCCGGCGACGTGGTGGCCCCCTTTGCCGCCAGGGAGCTCCGGAACCTCCGCTGCCCGGTTAAGGCTGTTTTTGGCAACTGTGACGGCGAGAAAGAAGGGCTGGCCACGGTATTCCAGGAATTCGGCCAGATAATAGCCGGTCCCCTGGTCTTCAGCCATGACCACCTCCGTTTCTATGTTTCTCATTATCCCCTGGAACAACCTCCGGCTGAGGCTGACGTCGTGGTCTTCGGACATACCCATCGGGCCCAGGTAAACCGGGACGGAAACCTGGTCGTGGTCAATCCCGGGGAAGTCTGCGGCTGGGTCAAGGGAGTGAGCACCGTGGCCATCCTGGATCCGGCCACCCTGGTGGTGGATATAATCCCTCTGTAAGGCAGAGGATACTGATGAAGGGCATAAGTAACAGGCAGAAGCCGGCCTGGCTGCCGGCCCGGAAATCGGGTAAGAAGAGTTCGACTCTCCCCGGTTATAACCGTCCGGGCTGGAAAAAGAAACGGCCGGAGGGTAACAAGACGGGGGCCTGAAGAGCCGACCGGCATTAGACTTTAACCCCCTTTTTTTGCTATACTTATCTATTAATTTTGCCCGAGGGCGGGCCGAGTTGAAATTTTATCCTAAAAGGAGTTTTTCAGAATGAAAAAAGTCATTATCATGGGAGCTGCCGGAAGAGATTTCCACAACTTCAACGTCTTCTTCAGGGATAACAAGGATTACAGGGTGGTGGCTTTTACCGCTACCCAGATTCCCGACATTGAGGGTCGCAAGTACCCCGCGGCCCTGGCCGGGAAGCTCTATCCCAAGGGAATACCCATCTATTCCGAAGCCGAGCTGACCGACCTCATCAAGACCTATAAGGTGGACGAGGTTCATTTTGCTTACAGCGATGTTTCCCATGAATACGTGATGAATAAAGCCTCCCAGGTGCTGGCGGCCGGGGCCAACTTCGTGCTGCTCGGACCGAATGATACCATGATCAAGAGCCGCAAGCCCGTGGTTTCGGTCTGCGCCGTCAGGACCGGTTCCGGCAAGAGCCAGACCACCAGGAAGGTGGCCCTGACCCTGAAGGCCAAGGGACGCCGGGTGGTGGTCATCCGTCACCCCATGCCCTACGGCGACCTGGTGAAGCAGGCCGTCCAGCGCTTCGCCACCTACGAGGACCTGGACCGGCATGAGTGCACCATCGAAGAAAGAGAAGAGTACGAACCCCACATTGACAACGGCATAGTGGTCTATGCCGGGGTCGATTACGGGGCCATCCTGAAACAGGCCGAAAAAGAGGCTGACGTAATTCTCTGGGACGGCGGCAATAACGATTTCTCCTTCTACCGGTCCGACCTGGAAATCGTGGTGGTCGACCCGCACCGGGCCGGTCACGAGCTGAGCTACCACCCGGGCGAAACCAATTTCCGCCGGGCCGATGTTTACGTGGTCAACAAGATTGACACGGCCGACCCGGAGAAAGTCCAGCTGGTGCTGAATAACATCAAGAGAATCAATCCCGGGGCCAGGATTATCAGGGCCAACTCTCCAATCTACGTTGAGGACGGTTCCCGGATTACCGGCAAACGAGTACTGGTCATTGAGGACGGCCCCACCCTGACCCATGGCGGCATGCGCTACGGGGCCGGAATCGTGGCCGCCCAGAAGTACCAGGCTGCCGAGATAATCGACCCCAGGCCCTTTGCCGTGGGCAGCATCAAGAAGACCTTTGAGAAATACAATCACCTGGACAAGGTTCTGCCGGCCATGGGTTATGGAGAAAAGCAGACCAGGGAACTGGCCGCCACCATCAACCGGATTGACTGTGACCTGGTGGTCAGCGCCACCCCGATCGACCTGAACCGGGTGATCAAGGTCAACAAGCCCATGCTCCGGGTTCGCTACGAGCTGGAGGAGATCGGTACCCCGAACCTGAAGACCGTGCTCAAGGATTTTTAATACGGGACGGGGCGAGGAAAGAGGCCAGAAAGCATGAAGACCAGGATTGCCCTTATAGCTTTCGGGGGGAATGCCATTCTGCCCGAAAACCAGAGAGGACTGCAGGAAGAGCAGATGCGCAATTCCCAGAAAGCGGCCGAGCTCATGGTCCAGATCATCAAGAAAGGTTACGAGCTGATCGTGGTCCACGGCAACGGCCCCCAGGTCGGCAACCTGCTGATCCAGATGGAAGAGGCTTCCAATAAAATACCCCCCTTCTCCCTGGATGTCTGCGATGCCATGACCGAGGGCAGCATGGGTTTCATGCTGGAAAAGGCCATCGTCAACGAGTTGCGGAAAAATTCCATAGACAAGGATGTGGCCACCGTCATCACCCAGGTGGTGGTGGATAAAGATGACCCGGCCTTCCAGAAGCCAACCAAGCCGGTTGGTCCCTTCTATCCCAGGTTCCGGGCCCAGCAACTGGCCCGGCAGAAAAAGTGGACCATGGTCGAGGATGCCGGCCGCGGTTACCGCAAGGTGGTGGCCTCGCCCAAGCCGATCGATGTGGTGCCCAAGTGGATTATCAGGGACCTGGTTATGTCGGGACGGGTGGTTATTGCCGCCGGCGGCGGCGGTATCCCCGTTATTCTGAACAGCCGCGGTCTTTACGAGGGCGTGGAAGCCGTCATCGACAAGGATTATGCGGCCAGCCTGCTGGCCAGGGAAGTCGGGGCTGACCTGTTCATCATCCTGACCGGCATACCCCGCGTCTATTATAATTTCGGGAAGCCCGACCAGAAACCCTTGCCGGTGATTACCGTTGAGGAAGCCAGGAAGTACCTGGAAGAGGGCCAGTTCCCGCCCGGCTCCATGGGGCCGAAAATCAGGGCAGCCATTGAATATATTGAAGCCGGTGGCCATGAGGTTCTTATAACCTGTGCCAGCCATCTCAAGGCTGCTCTGCTCAACCGCTCCGGGACGAGAATCGTCGCCGGGGAAAAACCAAGAACTTCCGTGGAAATTGGAGGACAGATATGAAAAAAGATTTCATCACCATTCATGACCTGAGCACCTATGAATTCCAGGAAATGATGGACCTGACCGAGAAGATGAAGAAGAATCCCGGTAAGTACCGCAAGGTCTTAAAGGATAAGATTCTGGCTATGATTTTCCAGAAACCTTCGCTGCGGACCAGGATGACCTTTGAGGTCGGCATGCTGCAGCTGGGTGGCGAGGCCGTTTACCTGGCCCCCTCGGATATCCAGATGGGCTCCAGGGAAGGCGTCCGGGACATCGGCAAGAACCTCGAGCGCTGGGTGGACGGCATCATGATCCGGACTTTCGGCCATCACATCATCCTGGAACTGGCCGAAAGCACCAGGCTGCCGGTCATCAACGCCCTGACCGACCTGCTCCATCCCTGCCAGGCCATGGCTGACTTTTTCACCCTCAGGGAAAAGAAGGGCCACCTGGCCGGCCTGAAGCTGGCCTACGTCGGCGACGGCAACAACGTCTGCCACAGCCTGATGCTGGCCGCAGCCAAGGCCGGGACGAGAATGGCCGTGGCCACTCCGCCGGGATATGAACCAAAGCCGGAAATTGTAGCCTGGGCCAAGGAAGACGGCCGGGATACCGGTTTTGAGCTGACCATCACCAACGACCCGGTCGAGGCTGTCCGGGAAGCCGATGCCATCTACACCGATGTCTGGGCTTCCATGGGCCAGGAAGCGGAGAAAGAGGCCAGGAAGAGGATTTTCATGCCCTACCAGGTTAACCGGGAACTATTCTCCAAGGCCAGGCCGGATACTTATTTCATGCACTGCCTGCCGGCTCACCGGGGCGAAGAGGTGACGGACGAGGTAATAGATTCGCCCAACTCCATAGTTTACGACCAGGCCGAGAACCGGCTGCACGTGCAGAAAGTTATAATGATGCTATTAATGGGGAAAAAATAGGCAATGGAAAAAGAAACACAAAAGCTTACAGCCATAACCGCCGAAGACATGGCTGTAGTTGAGCAGGAATTACTTCGGACCAACCGTCCGCTGTCGACGGCCGAGCTGGCCGAGAAGCTGGCCTTTGCCAAAACGGCCAGCCAGAGGAACCAGCCGGTCAAAGTCTACGACCCCTACGCCCGCTATGAAGTGGGTGATTTCATCTACAAGGAATATGATGAGAACCTTCAGGTCGGCAGCAAGCAAACCGAGCATTTTCAGGGCGGGGTGGTGCTCAGAATCATAAATAAGGTCAGCTTTCCCGGCTACCAGTGCGAAATGCTGGAAGTTGATTACGACGGGGGCGGGCCTTTCCGCAAGTACATCGACTACATGAAGAAGACCAAGACCCAGGTTCTTCTGCCCTCCAACCTGGAGAACAGGGGCCTGGAACCGGCCATCCTGGGCCAGGAGCAGGACCCGCGGCTGACCGAACTGCCGCTCACCGAAAAGGACCTCAAAACCCTGGAAAGAAACCTGCGCAAGGTACTGGCTGCCTCTGACAGCTTTTTCGGCTGGAATGATTTCTGGCAGCATAATTCCAAGAAACCCGAGATAACCGAGGATAAGGTCAGGGAAATTTCAGCCGCCCTGGCCGGGTCCATCAGTTCCGAGTCGACCCAGGACCTGGTCCGGAAGCATTTTGGACTGGAACCTTCCTCCGACCTGTTCGAGCTCTATTGCCTGGCCCTGAATCACCTGCTGGAGAAAAAGTACCGTCGGGAGTTCACCTGCCTGTCAACCAGCAACTGGGGTAAGTGGCATCTTAAAAGCGTGCTCAACAACCTGCCCTCCGGCCTGCCCATCTCGGCCGAGCCGGTGGTCGTACCCGACCTGGGCGAGGTGGAAGGTCTGCAGCATACCAGGGTGGACAATTTCCCCTTCAAGGTGTACCTGACCTGGCGGGAAATCCTGTCCGGGGCCATCCGGGTGCCCCGCAGCCTGAGCCGGGAATTCGACTCGCGCGAATACCAGCTGGTCGATGACGAGGACGGGAAGGTCTACACCGTCTATTATTTCCCCGAGGGAAATTACCTGCTGGGACTGTCTGAATTCTTCCGGGCCAACAACATACCGCAGGGCACCAGCCTGACCCTGGACAAGAAGGGGCCGGACCGGTTGACCTTCTGGGTAAAGAAATCCAAGAAAAAAACCTCCACCTTCTTCCTGGAGTATGACCGGGAAAGCGGGCGGTTTAGCCTGGGCGGCCAGGAAGTCTTCACCCTGGCCATGCCCAACAAGAGCATTTTCCTGGAAAAAGAGGTGGTAACCAGGTTGCTCGAGATGTCTGAAGAAATCCAGGACCTCGACCTCAGGCAGCTCCTGGTGAAAATCCTGACCTCGCCCGAGCTCACCGGGAATACCCGTTCAGTTCATTTTCTCAGGGTTTATCACATGGTGGACCTGCTGAAGCCGACCACGGCTGAAGACGTGGAATACGTCCTCAGTGCCGCTCCCGAGTTTGTGGCCTCGGAAAAGAAAGAAGGCATGTATTTCTACCAGGAGGTCAAGGCTCCGGTGGAAGTCACGGCCGAAGAAGAGGCCCGGGCCGAGGCCTCGTTGCTGTCTTCACTGGCCGAGCAGCTGGCCACGGGTGAGGCGGAAGAAGCCGGAAAGGAAGCCGAAGAGGTGCCCGTCCAGGTGGAAGCTCCGGAAGAAGCCGGTCCGGTTGAGGTGGTCATGCCCCCGGCCGGGGCCCAGCCCGAAGTCCAGGTTCACCTTGAACCGCTGAAGAAAGAGAAGGAAAAAGAAAAAGAGAAACCGCTCAAGAAGAAGAAACCCAAGGCCGAGGAAAAGGGAGCCAAGCCCAAGAAGAGCGAGCGGCGGGTGATCGAAGAAAAGATAATGGAAGAAGAGTCGGAAATCGAAGCCCTGGAAGCCATCAAGGCCCAGGAAGAAGAACTGGAAGAAGCGGCTGAGGGTGGCGAGGAAACCATCCCGGTGGAAATCGAGGTGGCCAAGGAAGAGCCCAAGTTCGGCTTCTTTGCCGAGATGCTGAAGTCGGCCCTGGGCAAGAAGCAGCCGGGGCAGGCCGAGGAAGAGGACAAGGAAAAGAAATAATCATCAGGAAACCCTACTAATTTAGTAGGAATTAAGCCTGTCGCCGCGGCCGTCCGGTTCTTGCCGGAGAAGCTCAGAGAATTAGCCGGCGGTTGCCGACCCGGCGGGTCAGGCCCAGCTCATCCAGAAATTCAAGAAGGGGGATGGCATACTTCCGGGTCAGCCCGGTCAGTTTCTTGAAGTCCCCGACACTCAGTTCCTTCTGCCCCCTTGTTTTCATCAGGGCCAGCTGCTGCTTCAGGTTCTCCAGCCAGTCGGCATGGAGCAGGAAGCCTTCCTGGCTCTTGACTATCTTTTTCTGCCTCAGCAACATATCCAGCAGAACGGTCAAACGGCTGGGATGGAGATTGAATTTTTTGACCAGCTGGTCAAAGGAAGAAGAGGAAAACTTTTCCTGGAGCAACAGGTTTTCAATATCCCGGAGGATGGCCGTTTCTTCCCCCGAGAGCCGGGTTTGAAAACTGCTCAGAGCCACCAGTTCGCCCTCCAGGACTACCTTCCCGTCCCTGGCCAGGCGGTTGAGGGCCAGCAGCAGAATCGGCCGGGGCAGTCCAAAGCGCTCTTTAATTTTTTTAAGCGGGACGCCGTTCTCGGCCGGTCTTTTCTGATGGTAGCTTTCCACGTAACCGGCGATTTTTCCCAAAAGAAAATTAAAACTTCTCTGGCTCAGCAGAAAAAGAGGCGAAAACTCCAGGATGTAAACCTGTCCTTCCTTTTCCAGGTTCATGGCCAGGCGGCGAAGTTCAGCTGGAGTCAGCCGGCAGAAAGCGACCAGGTCTTCCTGTCTCAGCCCACGGACTCCGGCTTCGTCGGTCAGGGCCAGAAGCATCTCTTCCTCTGAACCGGCCAGCCTGTCCAGCCAGGCCGCCAGTTTTTCATCTTTGGCTTTCTTGAGTCTACCGGCCTCCGGGCAGATAACCTTAAGGTTGATGGGCTCTGAAGAACCGGTCGGTTGAAACTGTAGTCGGTCGTTCCAGGCCGGGGGCTCGGGTAATCTGGAAGTGACCAGGAGGTAGGGTTGTACGGTCCGGCTGGAACCTGTGGACATAACCCTGGCCGAGGCCGGGTATTTCCGCCCGGGAAGAACCAGCCGGCCACTCAGTTCCTGGCCGGGCTGGAGGGTCGCTCCTTCGGCCACAGCATAAAAACTGGTCTGTTCTAACTGCATCTTGCTTTTCCGGGTTATCAGCTTATATCTTAACGGCCGGCCAGGGCAAATTCTACCTTTTTTAAGAGCGGGTTGCAGCTGGCCAGGACCACCCTGATCCTGTCTCCCAGCGAAAAAGTGGTGCCCGTGTAGCGGCCGCGAAGCACTTTTTCATTTTTCCGTAGAAAGAAGTCATCTCCCAGGGCCGAGTAAGGGACCAGCCCGTCGATAAAATAGTCATCGAGCTCGACCACCAGGCCGGCCCGGTTGATGTCGGTTATTATGCCGGAGAATTCCTGGCCGAGCTTGTTCTTAAGCAACCGGAGTATTCTCCATTCTATGAGCGAGCGCTCCGCCTCGTCGGCTATTCTTTCCCGCTGGGTGCAGTGCAGGGCCAGGCTGGCCAGGGGCAGCGGTCTCGGTTTTCGGCCGGCCAGGGCCCTTTTCAGTATCCGGTGAGTCACCAGGTCCGGGTAACGCCTGATGGGCGAGGTGAAATGGGTGTAGGCTGACTGGGCCAGCCCGAAATGACCGCAGTTTTCTTCCGAGTACACGGCCAGTCTCAGAGACCGCAGGACCTGGATGGTGATGAATTTTTCCTCGGGCCGGCCCTTGAAAGCCTCGATGATTTTTTGCAGGTCGGCCGACCTGATCTGGCTGGAGCGGGGCAGGTCAAGCCCGAAGTGAACCAGCAGGTTGCGCAGCTTTTCCAGGTCGGAGCGGACGGGAGCCGGGTGGATGCGGTAGAGGCAGGGATGGCCCTGCTCGGTCAGGTAGTTGGCCACGGCCACGTTGGCCATCAGCATGAATTCTTCCACCAGGCAGTGGGCCTCGTTTCGCTCCGAGGGGACCACCGCCGTCAACAATCCTTCCTGGTAAACCAGCTCTGGCTCCAGCAGGTCGAAATCCAGGCTGCCCTGCTTGAGACGCCTGGCCTTCAGGATTCTGGCCAGCTCTCTCATTTCCATCAGGTCGGCCAGGATATGCTGGTAGCGGCCCTGTTCCTGCAGGTCGCCCTGGAAAATTCTATAAACCGTGGTGTAGGTCAGGCGCTCAACCGTCTGGATGACCGAGGGATAAAAATCGGCCTTGATCACCTGGCCGTTGCGGTCTATTTCCATGACAGCCGAGACCGTGAGCCTGGGCACCCTGGGCCGCAGGCTGCACAGGCCATTGGACAGCTTCTCCGGGAGCATGGGCAGGGTCAGGTCGGGAAAATAGACGCTGGTGCCGCGCAGGTAAGCCTCGCGGTCAAGGGCCGAACCCGGTTTAACATAATGGGAAACGTCGGCGATATGGACTCCCAGCAGGTAGTTTCCCCCGGCCAGTTTTCTGATGCTGACCGCGTCATCGAAGTCCTGGGCTTTTTCCCCGTCTATGGTCACCGTGGTCCAGTTGCGAAGGTCAACCCTGTCCTCAAAGTCCCGGGGTCCGGGTTGCTCGGGCAGCTCGGCCGCCTCGGCCAGGGCCGGCTCTGAAAATTCTTTGGGCAGGTTGTGCTGGTTGATGACCACCTGCAGGTCCACTCCGGGCTCGTCCTGGTAACCGAGCACCCGCTGCAGCTCCAGGGAAGTCCGGTTAATTTCCACAATCTGCCCGGGCCTGGGTTTTTTCCGGCCCTTGATTTTGATGGGCACCGGTTCTTCAAACAGGGTGTCCATCGGGAGCACGAATGGTTGATAGTTTATTTCCAGGAAGAGTCCATAAAGCGAGCTCCGGCCCTTCTTGATTATTCTCAGGATGCGGCCTTCCGGTTTTCCGGCCAGTCCCTTTTCCCTGACCACCACTTCCACCAGGTCTCCGGTCACCGCCCCGGCGGTTTGGTGGGGCGGGATGAAGATGTCCCGGGTGCCCTGTTCCGGGTCTTCCGGAGTAACAAAGCCAAAACCCCGAGGGTTCAGGGAAAAAATTCCCCTGAAGGTGGTGGCCGGATGAATCTGGCCAACCCGATCGCCCATTATTTTCAACAACCCCTTCTTTTCCAGGTGCTTCAGGGTCGCCGGCAGTTTTCTCCTTTCCTGCTTGTTCAGTTTAAGGGTCCCGATCAGGCGGTTAAAGCTGACGGGCTTTTTATTCTTTTTAATAAAGTCGATTATTCTGTTTTCCATAAAGTAGTCCTTCTTTCTTGATTTTTTCTCTAATAGTAAAAGAGTGCCAGGCGGGGCAACCTTAACTTCTGGCGCCAGTCCCTGGCCACTCTGGTTTGCCCTATCTCTTCCAGCTGGCTATCGGTTCGACCGGGATAATCCTGGCGGGCAGAGGCCAGGCTCTGTTGCTTTTCTGGCTCCGGGGTTAAATTCCAGAGCGCCCGGTCGAGTTCCTCATCCAGGGCTTCAAGCCGGGCTTCCTCGGGTGGTGTAGCCTGCAGGGCGGCCCGGGCTTCTTCCAGGATCCGGCGGACCTCGGACAGCTCGGCGGGCAGCGTCTCCAGGCAGGAGAGAACTTCCCGGAGAACCCGGGTAGCCTTTCCGGCCGTGTCGGGAGCCTGAGGAGCCTGCTGTCCCACCAGCCTTTCCTGGTGCTGAGCGTAGGCCTTGAGAATTTCCTTTTCGCACTGGCTCAAAGAATAGATATTCTTTTTTCTCCGTCCGGCCAGGCGGCGGGCGAAGGTTCGGTCGATACCCTCGATGATCACCTCCAGCGGCAGGCCGAGTTTTTCCCACTCGGAAATCAGCTCCAGGTCGCGGGGCGGAATAAAAAAGATGGCCGGCTGGTGCTTCAGGAAGGCCCTGGCAATTTGTTGGTAGTAGTCCTGTCGCCTGGACCAGTCTTCACTCATCTCTCCACCTTGTTGGCGGTCCGGTTCTTTTCATAAATCAGCCGCAGACCCTGAAGTACCAGGTCCGGCTCGCAGTGGGCGATTTCGGGAATCTCGGCCGCTACCAGGCCGGCCAGGCCACCGGTGGCCACCACTGTCGGCCGGGTGCCCAGCTCGTTTGAGATCTGGTCGATTATGTTCCTGACCAGTCCAACGTAACCATAAAACAGGCCGGACTGCATGCTGCTGACCGTCGTCCGGCCGATGGCCGATTTCGGCTTTCGGACCTCGATCCGGGGCAGCCTGGCCGTCCTCAGGTACAGGGCCTCGGCTGAGATCTCTATCCCCGGGGCTATGGCGCCGCCCAGGTATTCTCCCCTGGCCGAGATGACATCAAAGGTGGTGGCGGTGCCGAAATCCACCACCAGGCAGGGGCCGCCGTATTTTTCAAAAGCGGCACAGGCCACCACGATCCGGTCAGAACCCACCTCGGCCGGGTTTTCATAAAGAATCGGAACCCCGGTCTTGACTCCCGGCCCGACCACCAGCGGTTTGACCCGGAAGTATTTTTCGCAGGCGGACTGAATAACCGGGGTAAGTGGCGGAACCACCGAAGAGATGATGGCCCCCCTGATCTTCTGGACCGCAAATTTTCCGTGCTCGAGCAGGTTTCTCAGCATGATCCCGTATTCGTCGGCTGTTTTTTCCCGGTCGCTCTTTATTTTCCAGTCGGCCAGAAGCTTCTTGCCCTGGAAAAGACCCACCCCGGTGGTGGTATTACCGATGTCGAACACTATCAACATTTTTTTCTCCTTGGTCCGGGTTATGATAAGACCCTGATTATTTCTGAGGCATAGAAAATTCTGGTCTCAGAATCAACCTTGAGCTTGAGGCCACCCTTCTCATCCAGGCCCAGGAACTGTCCGGCCAGTTCGCCTTCCCCCGTGCGCAGCATAAGCTTCTGCCCGGGTTGGAAGGATAATCTTTCCAGGTAGCTTGCTAAGAGGAAGTCTTTCTGCCCTTTTTCAACAGCATTATACCAGACTTTTAGCCTGGAACCAAGCTGGCCCAGGAGTTCCATGGCTTTCCAGTTTTTTCCGGTAAGGATAAACAGGGAGGTGGCCTGTCCGGAAAGTTCCCGGGGAAAATCAGCCTGGCGGTGGTTGAGGTTGATACCGATTCCGGCCACGGTCCAGGAATTTTTACCGGCGGAGCTACTGCCCTCGCAGAGAATTCCACCCAGCTTCTGCCCGCGAACGACCAGGTCGTTGGGCCATTTCAGGCTGACCCGGACTCCGGACAACCCTTGGATGGCCTCAGACGCGGCCAGGCCGACCGCAGCCGGCAGAAGGTTCAGGCTTCGGGGTGATGGTCGCAGAATGAAGGACACATACAGGCCCCGGCCCCGGGCCGAGTGCCAGCTACGGCCCTTGGTCCCCCTTCCGGCCAGTTGCTCCTCGGCCATGACGGCGGTTCCCTCCGGAAAATTCAGTCCGGCCAGACGCCGGGCAATGTCCATGGTGGAAAAGGCCAGGGAAAATATGAACAGGGGCTGGCCGGGGAAAAAGTTATTTAAATGAACTGACATCTTATCTATGCGGTGAGGCTTCGGGCTTAATGAAGCTCCCGCCGGCTTTTTTCCAGTGCGGTCCGTTTCAGACGCAGTTCCTCCAGCCTTTTCCGGTGCTCTTCGACCACCGCGGCCGGGGCCTTGGCCACGAAGTCCGGGTTGTTGAGACGGACTTCCAGCCGGTCAATATCGTCCTGGATTTTGCTTAATTCTTTTTCCAGCCTTTCTTTTTCCTGCTCCAGGTCGATGGCCCTGGCCACCAGCAGGCCGATTTCAGTCGTCCCGGCCAGGCCTTTGAGCAGCTTCTTATCCTGGGGCAGGACTTCGACGTACTCAATGTTCTCCACCCCGGCCAGGAGCCTGATGGCTGCCTGGTAAGGTTCGGCTACCGACCGGCTGTGCTCCCCGCCGGCCAGCCAGAGGTTGACTTTGTCTTTGACCGGAACCCGGTTTTCGGCCCGGATGGTGCGGACCTCGGAGATGACCTCCTGCAGGAATTTCATGGTGGCCTCGGCCTCGTCATCCAGCCAGGTGGCCGGGAATTCCGGCCACTCGGCCTCCAGCAGCGAGCGTCCGCTGCCCGGCAGGTGGTGCCAGATTTCTTCGGTGATGTAGGGCATGAAGGGATGCAGCAGGCGCAGTATTTTTTCCAGGGTATCTTCCATCACCGCCCGGGTGTTCCGATTGCCTTCCCGCAGCTCGGGTTTTATGAATTCCAGGTACCAGTCGCAGAACTCGTGCCAGATGAAGTGGTAGATGGTCTCCGAGGCTTCATAGAACTTGTATTCCCGGAGCGAGTCGTTAAGCTGCCGGCCTGCCCGGGCCAGCCGGCTCCTGATCCAGCGGTTGGGCAGGCTGAGCTTATCCGGGTCTGGGGTCAGGGCTTCCTCGTCCAGGTTCATTAGGACAAAGCGCGAGGCGTTCCAGATCTTGTTGGCGAAGGCCCGGTAACCGGCCATGCGGTCTTCGGACAGGGCGATGTCCATTCCCGGAACGGCCAGTGAAGACAGGGTGAAGCGCAGGGCATCGGTTCCGTATTTTTCAATCATTTCCAGGGGGTCGATGATGTTGCCCTCGGACTTGCTCATCTTGCGTCTTTTCATGTCCCGGACCAGGCCGTTGATGAAGACTTCCCGGAAGGGGATGTCCTTCATGAATTTCAGGCCCATCATGATCATCCGGGCCACCCAGAAAAAGATGATGTCAAAACCGGTGGCCATCAGATCGGTGGGATAGAAGACTTTCAGGTCTTCGGTCTGCTCCGGCCAGCCCAGGGTGGCGAAGGGCCAGAGGGCCGAGGAGAACCAGGTGTCCAGGACATCTTCGTCCTGCCTGACCGGGCCGCCGCATTTTTCGCAGGCCGCCGGTTCCTCCATTTCCACCATCAGGTGCTGGCAGTTCTGGCAGTAGTAGGCCGGGATGCGGTGCCCCCACCACAGCTGCCGGGAGATGCACCAGTCGTGTATCTTGTACATCCACTCGAAGTAGGTCCTGGTCCAGTTTTCCGGGATGAAGACGATTTTCTTTTCTTCAACCACCCTGATGGCTTCCCGGGCCAGGGGCTCAATTTTCACGAACCACTGCCAGGACAGGTGGGGCTCAATCACCGTCTTGCAGCGGTAGCAATGGCCGACGGCATGGGTGTAATCCTCGGTCCTGACCAGCAGGCCCAGTTCTTTGAGCTTCTCCACCACCTTCTGGCGGCAGGCAAAGCGGTCCAGGCCCTGGAAATCTTTTCCGGCCGCCTCGGTCATCCGGCCACTGCCGTCTATGACTATCACCTGTTCCAGGCCGTGCTTCTTGCCCAGCTCGAAGTCGACCGGGTCGTGGGCCGGAGTAACCTTGACCGCTCCGGTCCCGAAGTCTTTTTCCACCCGCTCGTCGGTGATGACCGGAATCAGCCGGTTCTGGAGCGGCAGCAGGACCTTTTTACCGTGGTACTTCAGGTACCGTTCGTCTTCTGGATGAACGGCCACGGCCGTGTCGCCCAGCATGGTTTCCGGTCGGGTGGTGGCCACCACTATCCCGTCGTCGCTTCCCGGGATCGGGTACTTGATGTACCAGAGCTTGCCCTGGAGTTCCCGGTGTTCAATTTCTATGTCGGACAGAACAGTCTGGCAGCGCGGGCAGCGGTTGACCAGGTAATAATCACGATAAATAAGGCCTTCCCGGTACAGGGAGACAAAAACGTACTTGACCGCCCGGGAAAAACCTTCATCCATGGTGAAACGTTCCCGGGACCAGTCCAGGGAGCAGCCCAGTCGCTTGAGCTGGTCGATGATGACCCCGCCGTACTTCTTCTTCCACTCCCAGGCCACCTTCAGGAATTCCTCGCGGCCGATCTTATCCCGACTGAGACCTTTCTCGGCCAGGCTCTGTTCAATCACGTTGTGCACGGCGATCGAGGCGTGGTCGGTGCCGGGAAGCCACATGGTGTTGTAACCCTGCATTCGCTTCCAGCGGACGATGATGTCGGGCAGGGTGAAGCACAGGGCGTGGCCCATGTGAAGGACCCCGGTGACGTTGGGCGGGGGCAGAACCATCGAGAATTTAGGCCGGGGGGAGTGAACGTCAGCCACGAATAACTTTTCATCCAGCCAGAACCTGGACCAGCGGTCTTCCACCGGCTTGGGGTCGTAAGCTTTCTCCAGCAGTTTCTTCTGTCTCATTTCTCTGTTAACCTTTTATTGAATTCAGCGGCCGCTTTCCTGGCCGCCCCCGGGTTCCCTTGATTTGGTCTCGGCCCGGTTGGTCGCCTGCAGGCTGGCCCTCAGCCTTTTTTCCAGCTCTCGCTCGGCCTCCAGGACTTCCTGCTGAACCAGGTGGCGCAATTCCCTGAGAAGGGCCGGGCTGACCTGGCTGCCGGCGTCTGGCTTTTCTTTGACCGGGCTGTCCGGCAGTTCTTCCGGCAGGGTATCGGGAACCCGCCTTTTCTCCACGGCCTCCCGGACGGCCTCGGCCAGGCTCTCTGAATAAAATGGCTTCAGGAAGACCTTGTCCGGCTTGAGCCATTCCCGGCAGTCGCGCGGCAGGGGCTCAAAGGTGCCGGCCAGAAGAAAGACCGGAACCCGGTTGCCGGCTGCCAGCCTGGCCTGTAGCGGCAGCAGGCTATCGGTCGCTTCCAGCAGCGAAGACCCGATAATCAGGGCCTCCGGATTAACTGTTTCCAGAAGCTGGTTCAGCTCATCCAGGTTACCGGCCAGGTGCAGCCTGAATGTCTCCTCAGAAAAGATGGACTGGCAGAGCCGGCGGATGGCCGGGCTGCTGTCGGCGACTATCAGGTTGTAGGCCACCTTGAACCTCGATTCTCAGGCTGTAAACCTTCTGAAAACAGATAATTTAATCTACATTTTTAGGCTTTTTCTGTCAATCAGGGCGGATTAATATTCGACCAGAACCGAGCCCGGGCCGAACAGCTCTTCCATTTTCTCGATGAATTCCTCTGAAGGCCTGACGCTCTGGGCTTCGGCCGATTGCACCAGGCAGCAGGTGGAGCTGTTTTCCAGTTGAAGGTAGAGCGGGCAATCGCCGGTGAAAGAATCCAGGATGCTCTTCATCCGGAGGATGCAGTCCTCATCGAGAGAATCAAGCTGGACCCTGATGACGGTCTTCCGGGCCAGCTTTTCCAGGGCTTCGGTCAGGGGCATTATTTGAGAGGCCAGAATTTTTCTGGCTTCAAAATTGTCGGTGGCCATCCGGCCCTTCAACCAGATGAGCTGCCCTTCCTTAAGGTAGGGATTGAACTTGTTGTAAGCCTCGGGAAAGACCGTTACGTCCACCTGCCCGCTCAGGTCTTCCAGGACAAAGGAAGCCATCCGTTCTTCTTTCCTGGTCTTGAGCAGTTTGACCGAGATGATTATTCCGCACAGCCTGACCTCCCGGTCGAAATCCTCTTCCGGGTCCAGGGCTTCGACCGAGTGACTGACCAGGTTGGCCAGCCTCTTCCGGTAGCGGGCCAGGGGATGGCTGGAGAGGTAGGTTCCCAGCACTTCTTTTTCATAGGTCAGGAGCGTTTCTTCGTTCCACTCGTTCAGGGCCAGGATCTCGGGCGGGAAGTCGGGACGGCGGACGCACTCGTCGCCAAAAAGGGAAATCGACTTTTCCTCGCGGGCTTTTTGTCTCTGGTGCCCGTATTCAATCAGGACGTCAATCAACTGGAAAAGCTGGGACCTCTTCCAGCCCAGGGAATCCAGGGCCCCGGCCTTGACCAGGCTTTCCAGGGCCTTGCGGTTTAGGATACGGGAGTCGTAATCATCGAAAAGGTCAAACAGGTTCTTAAAACCGCCCTTTTTCTCCCTGAGGGAGATCAGTTCCTGGATGGTGTTCTCGCCCACGTTCTTGATGGCCGCGAGGCCGATCCGGATCTGCTGGCCTTCGACCGAAAAGTGGTAAAAGCTGCGGTTGATGTCCGGGGGCAGGACGGGGATGCCCAGCTCGCGGCATTCATTGATGTACTTGACCATCTGGGAGGTGTCGCCCTTTTCGGCTTCCGAGGTCAGCAGGGCGGCCAGGAAGTGAACGGGATAATGGGCCTTGAGGTAAGCGGTCTGGTAGGCCAGGTAAGCGTAGGCGGCACTGTGGGACTTGTTGAAGCCGTACTCGGCGAACTGGACGATCTGGTCAAATATCTTTTCCGCCCTGGACTGGTGGATGCCGTTCTTCTTGCAGCCCTGGATGAATTTTTCCCGCTGGGCCTTCATCATTTCTTTTATTTTTTTGCCCATGGCCTTGCGCAGCAGGTCGGCCTCAGCCATGGTAAAACCGGCCAGGACGGTGGCCAGGCGCATCACCTGTTCCTGGTAGACGATGATGCCGCGGGTCTCTTTAAGGATTGGCTCCAGCTGGGGGACCTCGTAAGACACCTTTTCCGGGTGGTGCTTGCGCTGGACGAACTCGGCGGTCATGCCGCTTTTAAGCGGGCCGGGACGGTAGAGGGCGTTCAGGGCGATCAGGTCGCGGAATTCTTCCGGCTTGAAGTTTCGCAGCAGGTCCTTCATCCCGTAGCTTTCGAACTGGAAGACCCCGTTAGTCCGGCCCTGCTTGAAGACCTCGAAGGTAGCCGGATCATCCAGGGGTATCTTATCCAGGTCCGGTCTCTGGCCGGTGTCCTTTTCTATGAGGTCCAGGGCGTCGGTGATGACCGTCAGGTTGCGCAGGCCCAGGATGTCCATCTTGAGCAGGCCGATGGCCTCGATGTCGCCCATGGGGAACTGGGTGGTGATTTCACCCTTGTTTGACTGGTAGAGCGGGATGAATTCCACCAGTGGCCGGGGAGTGATGACGATGCCGGCGGCATGAATGGAAGGGTGCCGGACCTGCCCCTCGAGCTGGCGGGCTATGTCCAGCAGACGGGCGATCCTTTCGTTCTTCTGGTATAAGTCCTTGAGTTCAGGCACGCTCTTGAGCGCCCCTTCTATGCTGGCGTCCGGTCCCTGGGCCGGGATGAGCTTGGCCACCCGGTCCACTTCGTTCAGGGGGATTTCCATCACCCGGCCGGCATCCCTGATGGCCTGGCGGGCGGCCATTGTTCCGAAGGTGATGATCTGGCAGACGTTTTCCTGCCCGTATTTCTCGGTTACGTAATCAATTACTTCCTGGCGGCGGCGGCCGCAGAAGTCGATGTCGATGTCGGGCAGGCTGATTCTCTCGGGGTTGAGGAAGCGCTCGAACAGCAGGTCGTACTCTATGGGGTCAATCTGGGTGATGCCCAGGCAGTAGGCGATGAGGCTGCCGGCGGCCGAACCGCGCCCCGGCCCGACCGGTATGCCCTTCTTCCGGGCAGCGCTGATCAGGTCCCAGACCACCAGGAAGTAGCCCTCAAACCCCATCTGCTCGATGAGCTTGATTTCCCGGTCCAGGCGGAGCTGGTATTCTTCCAGCGTATGCGGGTTGACTCCCCGGCTGATCTTCTCCTCGATACCGGGCAGCCGTTGCTCGAAACCCCGGCGCACCACCTCTTCAAAGTAATCGCGCAGGTTCTGCTGGCCGGGGGCCTGGAAGTTGGGCAGGAAGTGCCCGGTCAGCGGAAACTCAAAATTACAGCGGGCGGCCAGGTGTCGGGTGTTGCTCAGGGCCTCGGGGTAATCCCGGAACAGCTCCCGCATCTCTTCCGTCGATTTGAGGTAAAACTGGTCGCTGGAAAAATGCATCCGGTCGGTGTCGGAGAGTTTTTTCCCGGTCTGGATGCACAGCAGGACATCCTGGATCTGGGCGTCTTCCTTTCTTAGGAAATGAACGTCGTTGGTGGCCACCAGGGGCAGGCCCAGTTTTTTGGCAAGGGCCACAATTCCGGGAATTATTTTCTTCTGCTCGGGCAAACCGTGGTCCTGGAGTTCCAGGAAGAAATTTTCTTCGCCGAAGATTTCCAGGTATTCCCGGGCGGCCTGCTCGGCCCTCTCTTCCATCTCCTTGACCAGGTAATCGTTGACCTCGCCCTTCAGGCAACTGGACAGGGCGATCAGGCCGGCCGAGCATTCTCTCAGGATTTCTTTATCTATGCGTGGCCGATAGTAGAAGCCTTCAAGGTAGGCCGAGGTCAGCAGCCGGCACAGATTGCGGTAGCCCTTTTCATCTTTCACCAGGAGAAGCAGGTGGTAGTTATTGGTTTCATCCCCGTTGCCCGGCTTCTTGTCAAACCTGGACCGGGGAGCCACGTAGACCTCGCAGCCGACGATGGGCTTGAGACCCTGTTTCTTGGCGGCCTTGAAAAACTCAACCGCTCCAAAAAGGTTACCGTGGTCGGTCAGGGCCACGGCCGGCATGTTGTATTTTGAGACCGTCTCCACCAGGTCGGAGAGGCGCAAACAGCCATCGAGAATGCTGTACTCGCTGTGAACGTGGAGGTGAATGAAAGCATTATCCATGATAACAACCCTTCCCGAGCAACCGGAAGCAGGCTATTCCCATTCGATGGTTCCGGGCGGTTTTGAGGTGATATCGTAAACCACCCGGTTAACTCCGTCAACCTCGTTAACGATTCTGGTAGAGATTCTTTTGAGCAGCTGGGGCGAGGCCTGGTACCAGTTGGCGGTCATGCCGTCAGTGCTCTGGACCAGGCGGATGGCCACCACCTGCTGGTAGGTCCTCTGGTCGCCCATCACCCCGACCGAGCGCACCGGAAGAAGAACGGCAAAAGCCTGCCATAACTTATTGTAAATTTTAGCTTTGCGGACTTCTTCGAGCAGGATGGCGTCGGCTTCCCTGACGATCCGCAGGTTTTCCCGGCTGACTTCTCCGACGATGCGCACGGCCAGCCCGGGGCCCGGGAAAGGATGCTGCTGGATGAACTCGCGGCTTACGCCGAGTTCCAAGGCCAGGGCCCGCACCTCGTCTTTGAACAGTTCGCGCAGGGGTTCAACCAGCTTGAAGTTAAATTTCTCCGGCAGCCCGCCGACGTTGTGATGAGATTTAATCGTGTGGGAGGGCCCTTTAACCGAAGTGCTTTCGATGACGTCTGGATAGATGGTGCCCTGGGCTAAGAATTTTACCTGGCCGAGTTTACGGGCTTGCTCTTCGAATATTTCTATAAAAACCTGCCCGATTATCTTGCGTTTCTTCTCCGGTGAAGTGACTCCCTTCAATTTTTCCAGAAAGATATCCTCGGCCTGAACACCGACCACCTGAAGGGAGAATTTTTTCCTGAAGACATCGAGGAGAGTCTCATACTCACCTTTCCGCAGCAGACCATTATTGACGAACACGCAGTGGAGCTGTCGGCTGACCGCTTTCTGGATGATTAGGGAAGCTACCAGGGAGTCTATGCCGCCGCTCAATCCGCAGATGACCTTCTCCTTACCGACCAGCTGTCTGATTTCTCTGGCCTTGTCCTGGATGAAGGAGCTCATGTTCCAGTCGGCCTTAAGGCCGGCCAGCCGGAAGAGAAAGCTGGCCAGGACCTTCTTGCCTTCCTGGGTGTGGGCCACTTCCGGGTGGAATTGAACGCCATAAATCTGGCGTTCCCTGTTTTCGATTGCCGCGGCTTTGGAGTTGGCCGTCCTGGCGGTCACGGTAAACCCGACCGGAATGGCTTCCAGCCGGTCGCCGTGGCTCATCCAGACCTGGGTTTTTTCTTTTAGGCCATGGAGGAGACCTGATCTATCAATAATGTGCAGGGCGGCAAATCCATATTCACGTTCGGGCGCCTTCTGCACCTGTCCGCCCAGGTGATGGGCAATGAGCTGAAGCCCATAGCAGATGCCGAGGATCGGAATTCCGAGGTTAAAGATTTCCGGGTCGGGATGGGGGGAATCCGGTTCGTAAACGCTCTGCGGGCCTCCGGAGAAGATTATGGCCCCGGGTTTCAGGGCTTTAATCTTTCTCAGCGGGATGTTGAAGGGATGAATTTCCGAATACACCCCGAGCTCGCGCACCTTCCGGGCGATGAGCTGGGTATACTGCGACCCGAAATCAAGGATGAGGGCTTTATTCATAGACAGATTTTAGCAGACGGCTGTTGGCGTTTCAACGCCGGGAAACTGGATTAAGAACTATAACTTGTAAACTTCGCCGATTCGAGCATCCGGGCACGGAGAATGCATTTATATCTATAATGGTACCGCGAATAATACCCATCATTCAGAATCATGAGGGCGGACTGTTATTATTGAGGAAGACGGCTTCAGGCGGTTTCAGGTCTCTATTTCCAGCTTTTCTAAGTAAAGGTCGCGGCCGCTTATGAGTTCAACTTCTCTGGAGCCGCAGAAGGGACAGGCATAGGAAAAATCGGGGGAGGAAATGTCCCCGGTCTTAATTTCTTTTCCGCAGCCGTGACATTTAAATTTTACTCTGGTTACTTTTATTTCCAATCTGGCTTTGTCGGCAATGGTGCCTTTTTTATAACTGTGGAAGGCTGTTCGAAACAGCTCCGGCACCACCCCGGAAAGCTCCCCGATCAGAACCCGGACCTTAGTGACTCTTTTAGCGCCGACCTGACGGGACTGCTCCTCGATTATGGTGAATAAATCGGCCACAATGGACAGCTCATGCATTTTTTGTTCGCAGCTCCTGAAGTTTCTTTTCCAGATACTGACACAGGGGCTCGATTCCTTCGCCGGTTATAGCCGAGGTGCGGAAAACTTCAAGCTTCGGGTTAATTTCCAGGGCTTCGGCCGTTACCCGGTCGGCATCAAACGGAAGGTAAGGCAGGAGGTCAGCCTTGGTGATGACAAAAACCTGGGAGGTGATAAAAGCTTCCGGGTATTTCCTGGGCTTATCATCTCCTTCCGGCACGGACAGCAGGACAAACCGCAGGCTTTCCCCCAGGTCAAAACTGGCCGGACAGACCAGGTTGCCCACGTTCTCGATGAAAAGAAAGTTCAGGTCGGCCGGGATTTGGTCAAAAATCCGGGCCAACATCTTGGCTTCGAGATGGCAGGCCCCATGGGTGGTTATCTGCCAGGCCGGCAGCCCGATTTTCCTTATCCTCTCCGCGTCCCTTTCTGTTTCTATGTCACCTTCGATTACGCCCACTCTGTACCGGTCTTTGAGCTTCAGCCCGATTTTTTCCAGCAGGGTAGTCTTGCCGGAGCCAGGCGAGCTCAGCAGGTTGGCGGCCAGGATACCCTTATCTTCCAGCTTTTTGCGGATAGAGGAGGCGATTTTCTTGTTGGAGCCGAGGATGTCCTCAAGCACCAGGACTTCTTTTTTGCTCTTTTCCATGTTTGGTTCTCTTTGAGTTAAGTCTTCGTGGTTTATTCATTATAGCAGAGGAGCGCGGCCCTCTGGCGGCCCGCCTCAACTTTTCCACCAGGAAATCTAAGGCAGCTTCCAGGTTTCTTTTGGCCGCCGGGCTCAGTCCTCCTCCCACCTCGAACTCGTAGCCCCGGATGGCCAGGGTCATGATATCTGGGGTTTTTCTATATAGCTCCCGGCAGAGATAAGCCACCGCTTCGGGCGACAGAGAATGGCTGGTAAAGCTGAAGTCCTTGACAGGTTTTATCTTCTTGAATAAGAAAGGCTGCGATCCAGTCTTAAGGGCGTCGACGATGATAACCTTTTCATGTTCAGAGAAAAGCAGGGAATCTTCCACCTGGAGCTGGTAGTCAGCTTCCAGGCTCAGTCCGGGCAGACCCAGTTTTTCAAGCTCGCTGATAAAAGCCGGGCCCAGGCCGTCGTCCCGCCTCCCTGGATTGCCTATTCCGTAAACCAGGATTTTCTTTTTTACCGCGCTTTTCGTGGTTATTTCCTCTTGCGGTCGACGAGGTGGCCTTCAGAATCGTATAGCTCGACTTCGAGCGGCATCTGGCCCAGGGCGTGGGTGGCGCAGCTCAGGCAGGGGTCGTAGGCCCGGATGGCCACTTCCACCCGGTTGAGCATGCCCTCGGTTATCTCCGGCTTTTCTGAGATGTACTCCTCGGCTACCAGCCGGACCGCTTCGTTGTAAGCCTGGTTATTATTCGTGGTGGAAACTATCAGGTTGGCCATGGTCACCTGGTCATCGTCATTGATCCGGTAATGGTGGAACAACGTGCCGCGGGGGGCTTCGACCAGGCCGACGCCCTCGTGTTTCTTCTTGCCTTTCTTGACCAGGTTGTCTCCGGTAATGTCCTTGTCGTTCAGCAATTCTTTTATAACTTCTGCGGCGTGCAGGGCTTCGATCAACCTGGCCCAGTGGCTGTGCAGGGTCATGTTGTTGGGCTTTCCGCCCGTGTAGGCCTTGTATTCTTCAAATTCTTTCTGGGCCCGGGGGCTGGGAATGAAATCGCAGGTGTTAAGCCTGGCGATGGGGCCGACCCGGTACCAGCCCTTTTCTTTGCCCAGCTTCTTCAGGTAGGGGAATTTCATGTAACTGTAATTTCGGACTTCTTCCCCGATGTAGTCCAGGTAATCCCGGTAGTCGACATCGTTCAGGATTTTCCGGCCCTCGGCATCCACCGCCCGCAGCACCCCGTGGTAGAAATCCAGGGCCCCGTCCTTTCTGACCAGGCTCAGGTGGTTGGAGGGGAAGTGGGCAAAGCTGTCCAGGACAGCCCTGTTCTCCGCGTGCAGTTTCTTGAAGAGCTGGATGGCTTCCTGGGCCCAGTCGATCATGGTGTCGATGTTGAAGGGGGCGGGCGACTTGAGGAAGAAATCTCTTTCTTCCGGGCTCAGGCTCTTGTTAACCCCGCCCGGTATGGCCCCGGTGCCGTGGATCTTTTTGCCGGCCGTGGCCTTGATTATCTCCTGCCCGAACTTCCGCATCAGGACGCCCTTAACCGCTATTTCCTTGTGGGTCTTAGCCACCCCGATGATGTTCCTCACGGCCGGGTCGGCGTCAAAGCCGAACAGCAGGTCAGGCGAGGCCAGGTGGAAGAAATGCAGGGCATGGGACTGGAGCATCTGCCCGTAGTGCATCAGGCGGCGCAGCTTGTCCGCGGTCGGGGGCAGCTTTTCGGGTGGAACGCCGACGATTATGTCCATGGCCTTGGCCCCGGCCAGGTGATGGCTGACCGGGCAGATGCCGCACAGCCGCTGCACCAGGACAGGAATCTCCCAGTAAGGCCTTCCCTGGACGAAGCGCTCGAAACCGCGGAATTCCACCACGTGGAAACGGGCCTGGGCCACCTTTCCGCGGTCGTCAAGGCGGATGGTGACCTTGCCGTGTCCTTCGACTCTGGTTACCGGTTCTATGGTTAGCTTTCTGCTCATGGTTTTCTGTCCTCAATCATATTTTACCAGTTCGTATTCCAGCCTAAGCGGCCTCCCCTGGACGAGAGCCGTTAACGCTTCCCAGATCAGGTCGGCCGAGGGCGGGCAGCCCGGGAGGAAATAATCTATTTTGACTATTTCGTGGCAGGGATAAACCCGGTCCAGGAGCACCGGAATATCCTCATCGGCCGGTATCAGGCGGTCTTCCGGGGCCACGGTTGGTGAGTTGAGGTAAGCTTCCTCCAGGCATTCTTTAAGGGGGATGGTGTTGCGCATGGCCGGCAGTCCGCCCATGACCGCGCATTCCCCGACCGAGACCAGGATTTTACAGTTTTTCCGGAAATACCTCAGGACCTCGACATTCTCGGCATTGCAGCATCCGCCCTCAATCAACCCGATGTCCACCGGGCGGCTGAATTTCTTGATATCGTCAATGGGAGACTTGTCAAACTCCACCAGTTCAATCAGGTCCAGGATTCTTTCGTCAATGTCCAGGAAGGACATGTGGCAGCCGAAACATCCGGCCAAGGAAGCTGTAGCGATTACTGGTTTGCTCATGTTCTCACCCCGTCATTTCTTTTCTTCGATGTCGCTGCCGATTGGCCTGCGGTCATACTTGCGCCTGCCGATGGGGATGCGGAAGCCCACCTCTTTCCTGAGGATGGCGCCCACCGGGCAGATGTCCATGGCCTTCTGGGCTTCCTCGTCGCTCAACCTGGCGGCCAGTTTCCGGTCAACGTTGATTCTGACCCGGCCGGAGCGGTTTTTCATGGCAAAGACTTTCTTTCCGTCCGGAGTCTGGATGGCCCGGATGCAGCGCTGACACTGAACGCAGCGGTTATGTTCCAGCAGGAATTTCGGGAAGGCCTCGATGTCTTTTTTCGGGAAAAGGTAGGGGAACTGGGGCACCAGGATCTGGTAGCGGTAGGCCAGGGCCTGGAGTTCGCAGTTGCCGCTTTTCTCGCAGGCCGGGCAGAAGTGGTTGCCCTCAACGAACAGCATTTCTATTATGGCCTTGCGGTACTCCTCCACTTCGGGGGAGGCGTTTTCGATGACCATACCGGGTGTCACCGGCTGGGTGCAGGCGGCCATCCAGCGTCCGTTAACCCGGACCGAACAGATGCGGCAGCTGCCCACCGGCTTTAACCCTTCAAAGTGGCACAGTACCGGGATGTAGATGCCATTGGCTTTGGCCGCCTCGTAGATGGTCATGCCGGCTTCGGCCTGGCACTCCTTGCCGTCAACCGTGAATTTTATCTTATCAGGCATGGTCCTGTTCCTCCTGGAATTTTCGGCCGGTTATGGCGCAGGCCTCGGCCACGGCCTGGTTGAGGTCGAACTCAGGGATGAAATCTGCTTCTTTGTTGACCCGGCTTTCATAGAGTTCCCGGAAGCTGGCCAGGGTGGTCAGGACCGGGTTGGGCGAGGTCTGGCCCAGGCCGCAGCGGCTCATGGACTTGATGATTTTCCCCCAGGCCTCAATCTCTTTGAGGTCCTGAACAGTTCCCAGCCCCGAGGCTATCTTCTCAAACTTTTTCTTCAGCAGGACGTTTCCGGCCCGGCAGGGAACGCACCAGCCGCAGCTTTCCTCGATGAAGAAATCGAGGAAATTGCGAACCACCGAAAACAGGTCGCGGCTGCGATTGAAGATGATGATCGACCCGCCGGTGGGCAGGTCGGAAAAGCAGATCTTCCGGCCGAATCCGGCTTCCGAAATGCAGTTACCAGAAGGCCCGCCCACCTGGACGGCCAGGGTGTCTCTGGCCCCAACCATCTCCAGCAGCTCCTTAACCGTCAGACCGTATTCCACTTCGTAGATGCCCGGTCTCTCACAATCGCCGGAAACGCTCAGCAGCTTGGTCCCGGCTGAAACCGGGGTGCCCATCGACCGAAACCAGTTAGCTCCGTGTATGATAATCTGGGTGGCCGTGGCCAGGGTTTCCACGTTGTTGACCGTGCTGGGCAGGTTCAGGTAACCCTTCTGCACCGGGAACGGGGGCCGGTCACGGGGTTCTCCCCGCTTGCCCTCGGCCGATTCAATCAGGGCCGATTCTTCGCCGCAGACGTAAGCCCCGGCACCCATCTTGATCTCGATGTCAAAGTCAAAGCCCCGGCCGGCGATGTTCGGACCCAGCCAGCCCTGTTCTCTCATCTTCTGCAGCACGTGTTCCAGGTAGCGACGCAGGTAGGTGTATTCGTGCCTGAGATACAGGATGCCCAGTCGGGCTCCGACGGCATAACCGGCAATGGCCATGCCTTCAAACACCATTTCCGGCCTTTCGGTCAGGATGACCCGGTCCTTGAAAGTCCCGGGTTCCCCCTCGTCGGCGTTGCAGATGACAAAATGCTGTTCGCCCTTTTCTTTCCGGCAGAATTCCCATTTCAAGCCTGTCGGGAATCCGGCCCCGCCCCGGCCCAGCAGGTTGGCCTTTTTTACTTCATCGATTATGCACTCGGGGGTTGTCTCCAGGGCCTTGCGGATGGCCTGGCCGGGAACATATTCGCCAAAAACAACCGGGCCGGTTTTCCTGATATTGTTCCTGACCATTGACCGGACGAGTTCGTGGCCGTTGGCCCCGTCGCCCGTTTCTTCCACCATGTCCTCAACCGCCCGGCCTTCCCTCATCCAGCCCACCAGTTTTTTAACCTTATCCGGGTTGAGGGAGGTAAAGACCACTCCGTTGATGATGGCGGCCGGCTCCTGGTCATTCATTCCTATGCAGGAGGTTTCCAGCAGGGTGACCAGGCCGTCTTCTGAAGTCTGGCCGAAACGACAACCCGTTTCACGCTCCCAGGCCAGGGCCACCTTTTCCCGTCCAGCCATTTCGGCCGTGATGGAATTGTTGAGATAGACCACGTACTTTCCGAGCGGCCGGGCTGAAAGAAAATGGTAAAAGCTGATGACCCCTTCCACCTCGGCCCGGGAAAGTCCGAGCTCGTCGGCTACGGACAGGATGGCTTTTTCGGAGATATAGCCTTCCCTGGACTGGAGTTCTTTCAGGATCTCTATCAGCCGGGTCCGGTCTTTCCTGTATTTTTGCAGTATTTTTTTATAGTTCATATCAGACCCCTCATCAAAATAGAATTATTTATATCATAAACCCCGCTTTTTACAAAGAGTTATCTTGTGAATTTTTACCATATTTTCTATAATCTAAAACATGAAAGTTGACCTGGAACATCTCAGCCGCCTGGCCAACCTGGAGCTGACCGAGGAAGAAAGAAAACTTCTGCCCGGACAGATGGAAAAGATAATCGACTGGGTCGGGCAGCTGTCCAGCCTGGCCACAGGAGAGGAAGAAAAGTACCACCAGGTGGATTTCTCCCTGCGGCTGGAAGAAGACGAGGTTCAACCCTCGCTGCCACAGGACGAGGTTCTGGCCATGGCTCCCGAAAAACAGGGTGATTTGGTCAAGGTGCCGAGGGTTTTCAGAGAAAAATGAAATACGTTGAGCTTGGCCTGAGAGAAGCGGTGGACCTGGTCAGGAACGGCCAGGTAAAAGCCACAGAAATTGTCGAATCTTACCTCAGCCATATTGAGTCAGTTGACCCGGAAATCAAGGCCTACCTGACGCTGGCTGCCGACCGGGCTCTGAGCCGGGCCAGGGAAATAGATGCCAGGAAGCACAAGGGCCGGCTGGCCGGGGCGGTGGTGGCCATAAAAGACAACATCATCACCCGTGGCCTCCGGACCACCTGCGGTTCCAGGATACTGGAAAACTTTGTCCCGCCTTACGATGCCACGGTGGTTGAGCGCCTGGAAGCCGAAGACGCTATCATCATCGGGAAAACCAACCTGGACGAGTTCGCCATGGGTTCCTCCACCGAGAACTCGGCTTTCTTCCCGACCCGGAATCCCTGGGACCTGGAACGGGTGCCGGGTGGTTCCAGTGGAGGTTCGGCGGCCGCGGTGGCCGGCCTCGAAGCCATGGCTGCCCTTGGTTCTGATACCGGTGGCTCCGTCCGGCAACCGGCGGCTTTTTGTGGAACAGTGGGGTTGAAGCCCACCTACGGGCGAGTTTCGAGGTACGGGCTGGTGGCCTTTGCTTCTTCCCTGGACCAGATTGGCCCCCTGGCCCGATCGGTCGAGGATTGTGCGCTCATAACTTCGGTCATAGCCGGTTTTGACCGCCGGGACTCTACCTGCGCTGACCGGCCGGTGCCCGACTACCTTGATGGCCTGGGAAATTTTCAGGAGAAAGTAAAGGTCGGCTTTCTGGGCGAAGCCTCATTAAAAGGAATTAATCCCGAGGTGGCTTCCAGCTACCTCCAGGTGCAGGAATTGATTGCCGGCTTGGGATTTGAAGTGGTGCGAATGGATTTCCCCTCCTGGGAGGTAGCCCTGCCCTGTTATTACATAATTGCTCCCTCTGAAGCCAGCTCCAACCTGGCCAGGTATGACGGGGTGAGGTATGGCCTTCGGGCTGGGGCGGCCGAGCTGGCCGATATGTATGTTAAAACCAGGACCGCAGGCTTCGGCAGCGAGGTCAAACGACGGATCCTGCTGGGAACCTTTGCCCTGAGTTCCGGGTATTACGAAGCTTATTATGCCAGGGCGGCCAGGGCCCGCCAGGCCATAACGGCCGAGCTGCAGGCCGCCTTCAGGAGGGTTGATTTCATCCTGACCCCGACCACCCCCGAGCCGGCTTTCAAACTGGGAGAAAAGCAGGATCCGATAGCCATGTATCTTCAGGACTATTTCACGGTGGCGGCCAGCCTGGCCGGGGTGCCGGGAATTTCTATTCCCTGCGGGCTGACCGGGAATGGCCTGCCGCTGGGGCTGCAGGTGCTGTCCGAACCGTTTGCCGAAAACAGATTATTTAAATTTGCTTTTTTGCTTGAAAATAATATAAAATTCAAAAATAATATGTATGGAATAAATACCAGAGGAAGGAGGAAGAATGAAAATTAAAAGCCTTTGGTTGATCGGTCTTATTACAGTTGCCATCCTGATCTCTGCGGGCTGTTCCTCAGCTCCCGAAAAAACCCTGCTGGATAAATATTTCCATGCTGTATCCATGAGGGATAATCAGACCATGGCCGCCATGGCCTGGAAGCCCCTGGAAATCGATTATGCCAGCTTTACCATTCTCGAGGTTACCCCGGAAAAGGTTGAACCGGTCAGTCTGCCCGCCCTGAACGACAAAGAGGCCGAGGCCAAGAAAAAGGTTGACGACCACATCGGACCCGTCGTGGATGCCAAGGATGCTCTGGATGCCGCCCAGGACGAGCTGGACAACGCCAGGACCTCGGGGGCCCGGGCTGCCCTGAAGAAAAAGGTTGAACAGCTGCAGGCCAAGTATGATCAGGAATATAACATTCACAAAGAACTGCAGAGACTGTACGGCGAGGCCAAGGACGCCGCAGCCAAGGAAGAGCAGATTACCCTGTTCTCTCTGGGCTTAAAGAACCTGCCCGGGATCCGGAGCCTGAACGGTGATGTTCATACCAAGCAGCTGGTCATCAGCGTTAAGAACAAAGCCGGTGCCGAGAGAAAGTACAAAGTGGAAATGAGAAAATATGTCCTGAAGGATGAAACCGGCAAGGTGGCTTACAACGGGCAGTGGAAGATTATCGATTTCGTGCCGGTCAGCTAAAAAATTCTAAGTAACCGGTCTTAAAATCATAATCTGACCTTATTGACTTTTTACAATTTTCAGCTATAAATAATCTTTCTTGCGGTCTGGGAAAGGGGCCGTTAGCTCAGAGGGAGAGCACCGGCCTTTTAAGCCGGGTGTCGCTGGTTCGAGTCCAGCACGGCTCATTTGCGCCCCTGTCGTCTAGCCCGGCCTAGGACATCGCCCTTTCAAGGCGGCAACACGGGTTCGAATCCCGTCGGGGGCGCTTTTTCATTTTAAAATTAAAAAAAATAACAGGTCTGGATTACAACCGCCGGAACTTCGGGAGGGGTTGGCTCAATCCAGGGTGAAGGCCTTTTCGGTGATCAGCCGGAGGCAGGCGTCCACCTCTGAGGTTCCATACAATACACCCCGGTTTTGTTTGATTTCTTCCAGGGCCCGGTCAATGCCGAAGGCCGGGCGGTAGGGACGGTGGGAAGACATCGCTTCCACCACGTCGGCCACGGCCAGGATGCGAGCTTCGGGCAGAATCTCTCCGCCTTTCAGCCCCTTGGGATAGCCGGAGCCGTTTATCCGTTCGTGATGCTGGAGAACGATCTGGGCTATGGGCCAGGGGAATTCAATGTTTTTGAGGATTTCATAGCCAGCCTGGGGATGGGTCTTGATGATTGTATATTCCAGCTCGGTCAGCTTGGTCGGTTTGCTCAGGATTTCAGACGGCACGTATATCTTGCCGATGTCGTGAATTTCGGCGGCCAGCTTCAACCCTTCCACTCCGGCTTCGGGCAGGCCCAGTTCGCGGGCGATGGCTTCGGCCAGCTTGGCCACCCGTCGCTGGTGACCGGCGGTGTAAGGGTCGCGCATTTCGATCGTGGTTGAAATTGCCTGAACCGTACCCTGCAGGGCCCGCTGCAACCGGGCCCAGCTGTCCTGGAGTTCCCTTTCGACCTTTTTGCGAGAAGTTATATCGCGGAAAACGATGACCCTGCCCGGGCCGAGACCGCGGTCGGTTGGCATGGGAGCCGAGGTCTGCTCAATCGGAATTTCCAGGCCATCCCTGGAGACCAGGACCGCTTCCTGGGGGGAAAAGTCTTCGGACCAGGGAGACGGTAGAGACTGGTTTTGCAGGCAGAAGACCTGTTCGAATTTCTGACCGAGAGCTTCCTTTTCCGACCAGCCGGTTATTTTCTGGGCCACCGGGTTTATGAACGAAATCAGGCCCTCGGCATTAAGGACTATTATTCCGTCCCCGATGCTCCTGAGGATGGTGGAAAGCCATTGCTCTTTTTCTCTCAGCAGCAGCTGCATCCTGGCCTTGTAAAGGGCGGTTTCTATGGTCAGCTCCAGTTCCCGCTCTTCAAAGGGTTTGATCAGGTAGCCGAAGGGCTCGGTCAGCTTGGCCCGCTCGAAAGTCAGGTCATCGGCGAAGGAAGTGATGTAGACCACCGGGATGCCGTATTCTTCCCAGGTAACGGCGGCCACTGAAATCCCGTCCAGGTTGCCCTTGAGAACGATGTCCATCAGGACCAGGTCCGGCTTTTTCCGGTTTATACTGGCTATGACTTCTTCCCCGGTCTGAACCACGCCGGTGACCTCGTAGCCCAGCAGCCTGACCATGTTCTGGAGGTCTCGAGCCACCAGGTTTTCATCTTCAACTATCAGGATCCTGGCCTTGCTCATTCTGACCTCTTAGCCTTAACATTCTATATTGATGTCGGGGCGGGTGCAACTTTAATAGCTTCTGGCGAATTCTTCAGCCCTGGGCTGGCCGGGGCCGGGGGAAGGATACCCTGGCCAGCGTGCCTCCGCCGTGAAGGCCGGTTATATTAAACTCTCCACCCAGCTGGGCCGAGAGCAGCCTGACAATTTCCAGTCCGAACCGGCTTCCTGACTCCAGCTGGTATCCCCGACCGTCGTCCCTGACCTCGAGCACCAGTTTTTCTCCTTCCGGCAGCAAGGAAACCTCCAGCGAACCTCCCTGCCCTGGGTTGAAGGCGTGCTGCAGGCTGTTGGAAACGAGTTCGGTCAGGATCAGGCCCAGCGGGATGGCCATATCCACGGTCAGGGCCGGGACATCTACCCGAACCGAGTAGGTAACGCCTTCGCTGTTCGGGATATGGACCTGGAACAGGTGCACCAGCAATTTCTCGGCGTAATCGCTAAAATCGATCGAGGCCAGGTCCTTTTCCCGGTAGAGCTTGTCGTGGACCAGGGCCATGGAATAAATTCGGTTCTGGCATTCCTTGAGCGCGCTGCGGGCTTCCGGGTCCTTCAGATACCCGGACTGCAGGTTGAGCAGGGAAGAAATAATCTGCATGTTATTCTTGACCCGGTGATGAACCTCTTTAAGGAGAATTTCCTTTTCCTTCAGAGAAGCCAGCATCGCATCCTCAGCTTTTTTCCTTTCGGTTATGTCCCTGACGTATTCTATGACCCCTTTTAACCGTTTGGTTCGATGATCGATCAGGGGGAAGGAAAAGAGCTCCAGCCAGCCGGTGATTTTTCCCCCGGGGCCGGTCCTGGGAACGATTTCACAGGCCGGTTGCAGAGTTCTCAGGGTCTCGAGGCTCGGGCAGGGGTCGCAGAAGTTGTTTTTCCCGTGATAGGCCAGATGGCATTTTTTACCCACCAGGGGCAGGGCATGGGCGTACCATTTTTCCATCACCGGGTTTACCCGGACGATGTTCATCTGCAGGTCCAGGATGGAAATTCCGTCCTGGATGGAAGCAAAGGAATCGGTCAGCAGGCGTTCGGTTTCTTTCCTCAGCTCTTCGGCCAGATTCTTTTTTATCACCAGGGCCGCCTGGTTGGCCACGAACGATAACACCTGGAGGTGTTCTTCGGAGTAGCGGAGGCCTTCGGTGTAACTCTGGACCACCATCACTCCGAACACTTCATCCTGGACTCTGAGCGGAACGCCCAGCCAGTCCACAGAAGGGGCTCCGATGGACTCCACCTGGCCCTCGTTTTCCAGTCTGGCGAAGACCTCCGGCGAGGCCAGGAGGGGCTGGCCTGTTCTCAGGACATATTCGGTCAGTCCCCGCCCGGCCGGCTTGGGCGGTGGCGGCGGGTCGTACTCGTCGACAAAGTAAGGGAAGGACACCAGCCCGGATTCTTTATCATAAAGGGCGATGTAAAAATTCTCGGCCGGCATCAGGTTCCTGATGGTCAGGTGAATGGCCCGGAGCAGTTCCACCAGGTTGTCTTTTTCCACACTCAACCGGGCGATTTCATACAGCGCTTCCTGTACGGTGATGGTGTCCCGTCCTGTTTCCAGCGGGAGCAACATTCCCTGAATAAGCCTTTTTCCAGTCCCCTCCACGGGGATTTCCTGCCTGATGTCCTCAACTTTCAGGTATTCCGAATCGGCAATTTTAATCCTGTAAGTTACCCGGCCGGTCTGCTCCCTGGATTTTTTCCTGGCCGATATCTCAGCATTCTCGCGGTCATCGGGGTGAATGAGTTCCAGCCATTTCCGGTATTCCAGCCAGGTGTAGCCCGGGCCCGGCAGGCGCAGCAGTTCAGCCAGGTCGGCTGAAAGCCAGATTTTTTTAAAGGAAGGGCTAAGGAAATATGAATAGATTTTCATATTTCGGTTGGCGGGCGAAACCAACTTTCTTTCTTACTCCATCCAGGCTTTTCAATATTTTACATAAAACCTCTGCGGTCAGCAAATTATTTTATCGGGGCGTTTCTTAGAATTTTTCGGAATAAAGCTGGACCCGGTTGCGGCCGGCGTCCTTGGCCGCGTACAGGGCCAGGTCGGCCCGCTTCAGAAGGTCCTCCGGCTCCAGGCCGTGATCGGGGAAGAGGGCCAGGCCCAGGCTGGCCGTGACCACCAGTTTTCTGTTATCAACCGTCATCGGCAGGTTGAAGGCCTGGACAATTCTTTCCGCTATCTGGAGGCCGGTGGTCCCGGCATGCAGTTCTCCCAGCAGGATGGTGAATTCATCCCCGCCGAACCGGGCCACGGTGTCTGTCTTTCTGGTGAGCTGCTTTAATATTTTCCCGGCCTCAATGAGCACCAGGTCGCCAAAGGAATGACCGTAGGTGTCGTTTATGACCTTGAAAAAATCAAGGTCCAGCATGATTACTCCGAGTTTCAGGTTTCGCCGCCTGGCCTGCTCCAGGCCGATTCTTAAACGGTCGTTGAACAGCAGGCGGTTGGGCAGGTCGGTCAGGGCATCGTGGATGGCCAGGTAGTTTAAGCGCTCCTCCTGGAGTTTTCTCTGGGTTATATCCCGGAAGACCAGCACCGAGCCCACCACCGTTCCGGCTTCATCCCGTATCAGGGAACCACGGAGTTCGACCGGCAGCCGGACTTCTCCTGTGGCCAGATAGAAATCCTGGTCGGCCACCAGGTCCGAGGCCAGCCGGTCCAGATTGAAGCCACAGGGCTTGCCGGCCGGGCCTTCCTGGATCAGGAATATATTTTCCAGCGGCTGGCCGATCGCCTGCCCGGAAGTTTTTCCCAGGAGACTTTCGGCTACAGGATTTATAAAATTTATGAGACCTTCCCGGTCGGTGGAAATCAGCCCGTCGGTTATGCTGGAGAGTATGGCATTTAACCAGCGCCTCTTTTCCTTGTTTTCGGTATCAACCTGGTGTTTGTAAAAAGCCAGCTCGATGGCCACCAGCAGTTCTTTTTCGTCGAAGGGCTTGATCAGGTAGCCAAAGGGCTCGGCCAGGGTGGCTTTGATCAGGGTGTCCTCGTCGGTGAAGGCTGTCAGGTAGACTATCGGGATGGAATAAAGTTTCCAGATCCTGGTGGCGGCCTCGATGCCGTCGAGCTGTCCCTTCAACCGGATGTCCATCAGGACCAGGTCAGGGGCTTGCTCGGCGGCGACCCGGAGGGCCTGCTCGCCGCTTTCCACCACTCCGGCGACCTGGTAGCCCAGGTTTTTCACCATCTGTTCAATGTGGCGGGCTATCAGCAGCTCATCTTCAACCAGGAGGATCCTTTTACCTTTCATCCCTTCCTTCAACGCCGGTTTACCGGGGCAGGACAGTGGTGGGCGGTACTGGGTTCGAACCAGTGACCTCCGGTTTGTAAGACCGACACTCTGCCCCTGAGCTAACCGCCCTGGATTACTAACCATTAACTTAAGAGAAAGCGGCCGGATTGTCAAGAATCAGGGCCGGGGCCGGGCCCAACCCTGCGACCGTGAGGTTGGAGCCGGGCAGAAGAAGTCCGGAAATTATAATTTATAGCCCGGTTGCTAGCCCGCGGGAGAAATAACCGTGGCCGGGGCGGTGGCCCTGCGACGGGTCGGACCCAGGTTGACATAAATAGCCATATATGTTAAATTTAAGCTCCAATTTTTATCTCCCTGGAAGGTGAAATCCAATGTTTGCGGTAATCAAGACAGGCGGAAAACAGTATCGGGTTAAAGAAGGCGATATCCTCTCCGTCGAGAAACTTGAGGCGGAAAAAGGGCAGGTCGTTCACTTTGACCAGGTCCTGCTACTCGAAGACGGGCAGCAGGTCCAGGTCGGGACTCCATATCTGGAGAAGGCCAGGGTAGCGGCTGAGGTCCTGGAGGATTATAAAGACGAAAAAGTCATCGTTTTCAAGAAGAAAAGACGCAAGGGTTACCGTCGCAAAAAAGGACATCGCCAGTTGCTGACCAGGGTTAGAATTTCCGGGATTTATCCCGAAGGGCAGGCTATCGAGGGCGAGAAGCCAGCCGTTGAGCCAGCCCCCAAGAAGCCCAGGAAGAAAGAAACAACCACCAGGGCGGAAAAACCGGCTGCCGGTAAGGCAGCTCCTGCTGCCCGGAAAACGGCTAAGAAAGAAACAACCGGTAAGACCAAGGAGAAATGACCATGGCTCATAAAAGGTCAGGAGTAAACGGCAGAGATTCCAATCCCAAGCGTCTGGGCGTAAAAAGATTTGGCGGCCAGCTGGTCAAGGCCGGCTCCATCCTGGTTCGCCAGAGGGGCACCCCGTTCCGTCCCGGTTTGAATGTCGGCCGGGGAAGTGATGACACTCTGTTTGCCCTGGTCGCCGGCGTGGTCAGGTTTGAAGATAAAGGAAGGATGGGCAAGTATGTCTCGGTAATTCCCCTCGAGGAGTCGACCGGGACAGCTTCCTGAGATGGGACGCACCCCCGTTTTAGCTTTTTTTACGACCGCATCTTCCCGCATAAGCTCTGGGCACCAGCCCGGCTTGACCGGGTTCAAGACAGACAGGTGGTAAATTGTTCGTTGACCAGGTCCGGGTAATCTTGATTGCCGGCAAAGGCGGGGATGGTTGCGTCAGCTTCCGGCGTGAATACCGCGTTCCAAAAGGCGGGCCGGACGGCGGCCGCGGTGGCGACGGCGGTAGTATCTACCTGGTGAGCGACCCCAACCTCAACAGCCTGTCCTATTTCAGGTACCACCCCATCAACAAGGCCAAGAAGGGAGCTCCGGGACAGGGTTCAAACAAGCAAGGGAAAAGAGGGCGGGACCTGTACCTGAAGGTTCCGGTGGGAACCATGGTCAAGGATGCGGCCACCGGGCAGGTTCTGCACGACTTTCTGAAGCCTGGAGAAGTTTACCTGGCGGCCAGGGGAGGCCGCGGCGGCCGGGGGAACGCTTCTTTTGCCACCCCCACCCATCAGGTTCCCCGGGAATTTGAGAAGGGCCGGCCGGGTGAGGAAAAAGAACTGATCCTGGAGTTGAAATTGATAGCCGATGTGGGTCTGGTCGGCTTTCCCAACACCGGTAAGTCAACCCTGATTTCAAAAATCTCCGCGGCCCGGCCGGAAATTGCCGATTATCCCTTTACCACCCTGACCCCGAACCTGGGGGTGGTTGACCTGGACGAGGAGAGAAGTTTCGTGGTAGCTGATATCCCCGGGCTGATAGAAGGAGCCCACCTGGGCCACGGACTGGGAATTCAGTTCCTCCGGCACATAGAGAGGACCAGGATTTTGGTGCACCTCATAGACGTTTCCCCGCTGAGCGGTCGCGACCCGGTCAAAGATTACCGGGTCATTCAGGCCGAGCTCAAAGCCTTCAACCCGGAACTGGTCTCGAGGAAGCAGGTGATAGTGGCCAACAAAATTGACCTGCTGGGTGAAGACAGGAAAAGATTAATGGCGGTCAGGAGGCTGGCGGCCAGGGAGAAAAAACCCTTTCTGGCCATTTCCGCCCTGACCGGCCAAGGTCTAAAAGAGCTGGTCAGCCTACTGGCCAAACTTCTGGCCGAGATGAAGAACGGGCCCGGCCAGGGAGGGGCGGTTGAATAAGGTGAAAAAAGAAAAGGAACCGGCCATGAGTCTAACCGGCCTGTTCGGGGGAACCTTTAACCCGATCCACCTCGGGCACCTGAAAGTGGCCGAAGAGGTCATTGGCCGCTTTCCGCTGGACAGGATTTTGTTCGTTCCGTCATACATTCCTCCGCATAAGAGTTCGGTGGAGGTGGTACCGGTCAGGCACCGTCTGAAGATGGTGGCCATCGCCTGCCAGGGCCACCCGGCTTTCCAGGTTTCTGATGTGGAAGCCCGCCGTCCCGGGCCCTCGTATTCCATAGTTACCCTGAGAAGGTTGAGGCAGGACCGGCCGCAGGAACAGTTTTTCTTCATCGTCGGGACCGACGCTTTCCTGGAGATTGAAACCTGGAAGGATTATGACCGGCTGCTCCGGGAATGTTCTTTCATTGTTGTCAGCCGGCCCGGGTTCGGGATAAAATCACTGGAGAAGGTGATAGAAAGAATAAAGCCGGCCGAGGTTCTGCTTTTAGGCAACCGGACTGTTATCAAATCCACGAACCTGAAGCCGGGAAACCTTTACCTGCTTGAAGCCCGGACGCCCGATGTTTCCTCGTCAGAGATAAGGAAGAGGCTGCGGGCCGGGCAACCCATAACCGGCCTGGTGCCGCCGGGCGTGGAACAGTACATCGAAAAGCATAAACTATATCGCTGAGGAGAAAATGGCCGAAAAGCAAGAGAAACTGAAAAAATTCACCAAGAGAAGTCTGCCCAGGGAAGTCAGGCTGTCGGTCAGGGCTGCCCTGGCCAAGAAGGCCGAAGGCCTGTGCGTCCTGGACCTTAGAGAACTGGCCAGCTTCACCGATTTTTTCATCATCATGCACGGGAACTCTTCTCGGCAGAATGCCGCCATTTATGAAAGCATCGAGAAAGAACTGGCCGATGAAAAAATAAAGCCGTTTGGCATCGAGGGCCTGGAAACGGCCGAATGGATACTCCTGGATTACGGCAGTTTCGTGGTTCACATTTTCTCCCGGCGGGCCCGGGATTTTTACGCCCTGGAGAAACTCTGGGCTGATGCTCCCAGGCTGGATTACTGAGGCCCCGAAAAATCCTGCAAAAACATCTTGACTTTTTTGTCGTAATCTATTTAATTAAATGCCGTTTCTGATGGAACTTATTTTTTTATGGCCCGGGAAAACGAAGAACCAGCACCTGCGGGCCCTGCAGGAGGAATTCCTGTCCAGGCTGCAGCCTTTCTGCCGGGCCAGGATAGTGGAAACGGCCGAGGCCCGGGGGGTTAAAGAGACCCAGCCCGGTCGGATACTGGAAACGGAAGCCAGGGGGCTTGAAAAGCATCTCAAGGATGGCTATATTATCTGCCTTTCAGATAAAGGAAAAATGATGACCTCGGAGGAACTGGCCAGATGGCTGGAGAAGCAGGCGATGGTTTCTGCCAGGAAAATCATGTTCCTGGTGGGCGGTTTCCTGGGGCTGGCTCCGGAGCTCCTGGCAAGAGCCGACCTGGAACTATCGCTGTCGCGGCTTACTTTTTCGCACGAGCTGGCCAGGGTCGTCCTGCTGGAGCAGGTCTACCGGGCCATGAACCTGATTAAGGGATATTCATATCCGAAATGAGAGGGGGTTAAATGACGGCCAAAGCCAAACTCAGCAAGAAAGAAAAAGACGAATTCAAAAAGCTGCTGCTGGAAAAGAAGAACAGCATAATCAAAAAACTGAGCCAGTATTACAATGACAGCAAGGAAATTGAAACCGACACCGCCCTGGACCTGGTGGACAAGGCCGAGACTTCTTACACCAAGGAGTTTCTGCTGGGATTGACCGACAGCGAACGGGAACAGCTGTCGCTGATTGACCAGGCCCTGGACAGGCTTCAGAAAAGCGAATTTGGCCTGTGCCTGATCTGTCATAAAGAAATCAACAAGAAAAGGCTGAAGATAATACCCTGGGCTCCCTATTGCATCGAGTGCCAGGAAAAGAAAGAGGGCGAATCAAAGGAGCGGTGAAACTACGTCTCCGCCTCGGCCGGGTGATGCACCCGGTGACGGTTACCGTTTTCCCTTCCTTCTGCCGGCTGTGCGGCCGGACCCTGGAAGACCCGGGCCAGAAGATCGTCTGCGGCCACTGCCTGGACCGGGTGGAGTTCCACCATGGCCCCGTCTGTCCGGTCTGCGGGCGTTTCTACCATCAGCCAGCGGCTTCGGGCCATCTCTGTGGCCATTGCCTGGAGCGACCGGAGCCCTTTTCCCGGCACCGATCACTCGGTCCTTACGCGGGACGCTTAAAAGAAATTATCCTGCTTTTCAAGTATAAGGAGTGCGAGGCCCTGGGCCGGGTGCTGGGCCAAATGGCCTATGACCGGCTGGCCACCGACGGCCTGTTTGCGGGCCTGGATTTTATCGTGCCGGTTCCCCTTCACCGAAAAAGAGAAAAGAGACGGGGCTTCAACCAGGCCGATCTTCTGGGCCGGGCCCTGTCTGACCTGAGCGGGGTGCCCTTACTGCCTCGAGTTCTTATTAAAGTCAGGTATACCCCGGCCCAGGTTTCCCTTGAGGCGGCCGAACGGGAAAGCAACCTGCGGGGAGCTTTTGGAGTCAGAAAGGCAGGCCGGATAGACGGTCGGACCATCTTGCTGGTCGATGATGTTTTCACCACCGGCTCGACCCTGAGAGAGTGTGCTGCCGAGCTTCGGCGGGCCGGGGCCAGGGAAGTCAGGGCCCTGACCGTGGCCCGGGCGGTTTAAAAATAAAAACCCCCGTCCGAAGACGGGGGCAATTTACAGGCCATCGTTATTTGGTTGCTTTTTCGCCGGATTTTTCGGCTGTCTGAGGTTTCACTATCTTGACCTTGCGGGGTTTGACTTCCGGTTTCTTGGGCATGTGGACCTTGAGCAGGCCGTTTTCGTACTCAGCGCTGATTTTCTCCTGGTCAACATAGTTCGGCAGGCTGAAGGACCGGTAGAAGGAGCCATAGGCCCGCTCTATGCGGTGGTAATTCTCCTCCCTGGTCTCCTTTTCGAATTTTCTCTCGCCCCGAAGGCTCAGGGTGTTGTCTTCGACCTTGATCTCGACATCCTTCTCCTCCACACCCGGAAGCTCAGCCGTCAGCACCAGCTCGTTCTCAGTTTCGTAGATGTCCACGGCCGGAGACCAGGTGCTCTGAATGATGTCTGACTCTTCGAATTTAGGAGAAGAAACCAGATCCTCAAACAGCCGATTCATCCGGTCACGCAGTACCATGATGTCCCGGAAAGGATCCCATTTGGTGATAGCCATGGTCTCACCTCCTTATAAAATGTTTAGTGCAATATTAATATATATTTTGAGTATGTTTTTGTCAAGTCTTTTTAAAAAAAATTATTTTCCCCTTATCAGAAGGGTGGCTTCCCCCTTTATCCTATCGTCTGATATAGCTGCACCCAGGGTGGTTACTGTACCCCTGACAAATTCTTCGTGAACCTTGGTCAGTTCCCTGGCCAGAACCGCCTCTCTTGGACCCAGGACTTCTCCTGCTATCTCGAGAAATTGCTTCAGCTTGCGCATGGGCAGGAAGAATACCAGGGTTCCCTCGGCTTCTGATAGCCTGGCCAGAAAATTCTTCAGGCTGCCCTTCTTCGGCGGGGGAAACCCGGCAAAGACCACCCGGTGGGTGGGCAGGCCGGAGGCCGAAAGGGCTGCGGTCAGGGCACTGGGGCCGGGTATCGGGATTACCCTTATGTTTCTTCGGATTGCCTCCCTGATCAGGGGGAAGCCGGGGTCCGATACCCCGGGTGTGCCGGCATCGGACACCAGGGCCACGTCCCGGCCCGCTTCCAGCCAGGACAGGATTTCGGGCAATTTCTGGTTCTCCCTGGGGTGGAAGTATGAAATCAGGCGTTTCTTAATTCCATAAGCGTTGAGCAGCTTTATCGTTTGCCTGGTATCCTCGCAGGCAATGATTTCTACTTCTTTAAGAATTCTGAGAGCGCGAAGGGTGATGTCTTCCAGGTTGCCGATGGGGGTGCCGACCACGTACAGCGAACCTTTCTTGTCCATGTTTTATTTCCGCATCAAGCCTGCTGCTGCCGGTCTATTTTCCCCAATCATAGGGATAGAGAAAATCATGGCCGACAGTCCGGCTGGAAATCTTGGCGATGGGCGGCATTTTTCGCTTGAATTCTGATTTCTTGATCATCTCTACTATCCGCTTGACCTTTTTTCTCTCGAAGCCGGCCGCTACCACCTCGTCCGGTTTCTGGCGTCGGTCAACCAGGAGATAAAGGATCCTGTCCAGCTCCTCGTAGCTCAATCCGATTTCTCCCTCGTCTGTCTGGCCAGGCCACAGACCGGCGGTTGGCTTTTTAACCAATATCTCTTTTGGAATTCTTAAGTGGCGGCCGAGTTCCCGGACCTGGGTCTTGTACAGGTCGCCCATGGGGTTGATGCCGCAGGCCATGTCCCCGTGAATGGTGCCATAGCCGATTAGCAGTTCGGTCTTGTTGCTGGTCCCCAGGATCAGGGCCTTCTCCCGGGCCGAAAAGTCATAAAGGATAGACATTCTTTCCCTGGCCATCTTGTTGCCCTTGAGGACCGGATTGTCTGTGGGGAAGGCGGCAAAATAGGCATCTACTTGCGGGGAAATATCGATTTCGCGAAATTTGACCTTGAGCAAGCGGGCCACCTTCCGGGCGTGAGCCACCCCTTCCCGGTCCAGGTCGCGGTATGGCATGATCAGGGTCAGCACTTTTTGGGGCCCGAGAGCCCGGACGGCCAGGTAGGCGCAGACGGTCGAGTCCAACCCGCCGGACAGCCCGAGGATAACCCGGTCGAAACCGGCTTTTCTGGTCTCTTCCCTGATAAAACCGGTCAGAGTCTTAACCACCAGCGGGAGGTTAATCTTCATGGTTTTCTCTTATGATTTTCTCCAGGGACTGCCAGATCACTTCCGGCCGTTCGTCGCGCCTGAAGGGCCAGCTTTTTCTAGCCCGGCCGATTTCTTGCAGGTCGACCTCGATGACCTCGAATTTTTCGTCCAGGTAGGGCAGTTGGGCTATCTTTTTACCAAAGGGAGAATAGATGAAAGAGCCACCGGCAAAGACCGCCCCGTCTTCGTAGCCCACCCGGTTGCAGTAGACCACCACCGCGCTGGAAAAAAACGATACGGCCTCGCCCATCAGCTCCCACATCCGGCTGGTCTGAAAGCCAGGGCTGCGGGGTTCGTCGACTCCCCGTCCAGGAGCGGCGGAGATGGTTATGATCAACCCGGCCCCACCGGCAAAATGGCAGTAGCTCGAACCGTAATGCAGGAAATCCCGGCAGACCAGCAGTCCTGTTTTTACCTTACCGGCGTCAAAAGGCCTGAATTGCCGGCCGGCGGCAAAAAACCGGCCCTCTTCAAACATGCCTGAAGTTGGCAGGAAGACCTTGCGATGTATGTGCAGAATCCGCCCCCGGGACAGATAGGCAGCCGCATTGTAAACCGGGCCGGGGTCGTCGGCGGCCTCTTCCACGAAGCCAAAAACCAGGTCTATCGACCGGGAAGCTTCAAGCAATTTTTTGAAGGCCGGGGATTTTCTGGGATTTAGGGCAAGTTCGGCGGCCAGGTCTTTAAGGGTATAACCGGTCAAACTGAGCTCGGGAAAGACCACCAGGTCGGCCTTTCTGGACACGGCCTTCCTGATATAGTCCAGGTGAAGTTTCAGGTTACGTTCCGGGTCGCCAAGGACCGGTGAAATTTGAGCCAGGGCTATTTTCATAAGTTGAAAATAGCACAAATCAGGACATTCTGTCCATTGCCCGGCCGACCGCGGGCCGGGGTTGAAAAATCGCTGCCGATTATATAAAGTATTACGAGAAAGTCTGAAAGGGCCCGATTGTGACATCACTGAACCATATCGGCGTTTTTCTGAAGGAAATTTTCTTCAACAACCGGACCGGTCGTCTGTCCTTCAAGCGCCAGGAAATTGAGAAGTATTTTTTCTTCGTCAAGGGCAAGCCCATCCAGGTTAAAACCAACGTCAGGTCGGAGAGGCTGGGCGAAATCCTGTTCAAGCTTCAGAAGATACAGGACCAGACCTATAACAACATTGAAGACTTCATCCAGCCCAACCAGCCCCTGGGGGAATCGCTGAAACGGGGCGGGGTCATCAAGGAGGGCGACCTGCGGGAGGCCCTGGGCTTTCAGATTCGCGAGTCCCTGCTTGGCATCTTCCCGTATTTTGACGGCGAGCTTAATTTTCAGGAGAAGGAAGTCCAGCCCCCGACCGAAGAAATGCCGGCGGTCGATGTTCCCTTCATCATAGATTACGGCCTGCGGCGAATGAAATATGATTCCAGCCTGCAGAAGTTTTTTACCGGCCGGAAGGTGGCCCTGAAAAATATCCGTTATGCCTATTTTCTGACCGAGGAGGAGAAGGCACTGCTGGAGAGGTTTTCCACCACCCAGGTCATCGACCGGATGGCCGTGCCGGCCCGCTTCAGCAACGAGAATTTTTTCCGCTGCCTGTACCTGTTTTATTGCCTGGATATGGTGGAAGTCTCGACGGCCGACACCAGTTTCAGGAAAGATGATTATGCCAGCGAGAGCCGCAAGAAGCTGGAGCTGGATGAACTCGAAGCCCGGATCGAGGAACTCAAGGAAATAAAATCCCAGCTGAAGACCCGCAATTACTACGAGCTACTGGGTGTTTCCCGGGTGGCTAACGAGGAAGAAATTAAAAAAGCCTATTTCAACCTGGCCAGAAAGTACCACCCGGACCGGTTCAACACCGCCCTGACGGACCTCAGCCTGGTCAACGAGGTCTTCAATGCCATTACCACCGCCTACCGGACCCTGAGCGAACCGGATAAGAGAAAGCAGTATGACCAGCAGCTGGTGGCCCCGGCCCAGGAGACGGCTGACGACCTGGCCAAGAAGGCCGAGATCAAGTACCGGCAGGGCAAGACCCTCTACAACCAGGGGATGTATGAAGAAGCCATCATATTTCTGGAGGAAGCCATTCGCCTGAAAAGGGCCAAGGCTGATTATTTCCTGCTGCTGGCCATGGCCGAGTCCAAGCTCCCGGCCTACAAGAAGAAAGCCGAGGAAGATTTCCTGCGAGCCATCGAGATGGAACCCTGGAACGCCGAAGGCTATGTCGGGCTGGGCCTGCTCTACCTGGGGGAGGGTTTGAAGGTCCGGGCCAGGAAACAGCTTCAGAAGGCCCTGGAAATTGACCCCGACCACCGCCAGGCCCGGTCAGCCCTGGAAGAGCTGGAAAAAGGGGAAAAAAAGGCCGGCCTCAAGGGCCTGATGGAACTGGACCTGTCAAAGATTTTCAAGAAAAAGAAATAGCCTAAGCCTGGCCTATCAGCTTCAAGAATTCCTTTTCGTCTATGGTCTTGACCCCGAGTTCCCGGGCCTTTTCCAGCTTGGATCCCGGTTCTTCTCCCACCACCAGATAATCAGTCTTTTTGCTGACCGAGGAGGAAACGCTTCCGCCCAGGCTTTCTATTTTTTCCTTGGCCTGGTCCCTGGTCATGGAAGACAGTGTCCCGGTCAGGACGAAGCTCAATCCCTGCAGTGGTTGCGGCCCTGCCTTCTCGGCCTTTTCCCGGAATTTCAGGCCGGCCGCTTTCAGGCGCTCCAGCAGCTTCTGGTTTTCCGGCTGGCGGAAAAAGAAGACTATGCTGGCCGCCACCTTGGGTCCGACGTCTTCCAGGGCCATCAAGTCTTCCTGGCTGGCCCGGGCCAGCTTTTCCAGGTCCAGGAATTTCCTGGCCAGGGACTGGGCCAGTTTTTCGCCAACCTGCCTTATGCCCAGGGCAAAGATCAGACGCCAGAGTTCTCGCGATTTTGACTCCTCAATCTGGTCCAGGAGATTGCGGGCGCTCTTTGGGCCCATCCTCTCCAGCTTGACCAGGTCCTCGTATTTCAGGTGGTAAAGGTCAGGGATCTGCTTGATGAGACCCGAATTAAGCAGCTGGTCCACCAGTGCTTCCCCCAGGCCCTCGATGTTCATGGCCCGCCGGGAGGCAAAGTGAAGGATTGACTCGCGGATCCGGGCCGGGCAGGAAGGGTTAATGCAGCGGGAGATGGCTTCTCCCTCTTCCTTGTAAATGGCCGTGTGGCAGACCGGGCAATTTTTCGGCCAGACGAAAGGTTTTTCTTTTCCGGTTCTTCTCTCTTTCATCACCGAGACCACGTGGGGGATGACGTCGCCGCTTCGTTCCAGCAGCACATAATCGCCTACGCGGATATCCTTTCTTTTTAGTTCTTCCTCGTTGTGCAGGGTGCAGCGGCTGATGGTGGTCCCGGAAATCTGGACCGGCTCCAGGATGGCCACCGGGGTCAGGGCCCCGGTCCGTCCCACCTGGACGATGATTTCTCTTATACGGGTTGTGGCCTGGCGGGCCGGGAACTTGAAGGAAATGGCCCAGCGGGGCGCCTTGGCCGTGGTTCCCAGGAGCTCGCGCTGCCGGGTGGAGTTGACCTTAATCACCACCCCGTCCACGTCGTACTCCAGCGAATCCCTTTTTTCCGTCCACTCCCGGTAATAATCCATGACTTCTTCCAGGGAGCGGCAGAGGCGGCTACTCGGGTTGGTCTTAAAGCCGAGCTTTTTCAGTTGCTGCAGGTTTTCCCACTGGCTGGGCATTTCCTTCCCGTCAATGAAAATGTAATACAGGAAGATGTCCAGGTTGCGGCCGGCCACTTCCCTGGGGTCGAGTAGCCTGATGGAACCGGCGGCCGCATTCCTGGGATTGGCGAACAGCGGTTCGCCCCTTTTTTCGCGTTCCTGGTTGATCTTTTTGAATGATTCGTAGGGAAGGTAAACTTCTCCCCGGACCTCGACCTCTTCCTTGACCGGGATGGTCAGGGGCAGGCTGCGGATGGTCTTGACCTGGGCCGTCACCTCGTCACCGCGGAAACCGTCGCCACGGGTCACCGCCTGGTGATAACGGCCATTAAGGTAGGTGATGGACATGCTCAGCCCATCAATCTTGAGCTCGCAGACGTACTCTATTTTCTCACCGGGCAGCAGCTTGCGGACTCTCTCGTCAAATTCTTTCAGGCCGTCAACGTCATAACAGTTGTCGATGCTGAGCATCGGCCGGCGGTGGGTTACAGTCGGGAAGCCTTCCACGGGTTTTTCTCCGACCCTCTGGGTCGGGGAGTCGGGCGTCAGGAATTCCGGGTAGGCTTCTTCCAGCCGACGGAGTTCAGCCACCAGCTGGTCGAACTCGTAGTCGGAAATCTGGGGGTCGTTGTCCACGTAGTATTTTTTTTCGTGGTAAATGATTTGCCGGCGCAGCTCATCAATTTTTTTTCGGGCTTCTTCTCTGGAGAGTTTTTTTTCCATCCGGCCCCTCCCGGCAGGAATTTTCTGTAACTATTTTAAGAGAAAAAGCCAGAGGTGTGAAGTGCGGTTCCGGCCCTCGGGCCGGATGAAGCAGTTGAGCCTCCGGGGATTATTTGCCCAGCCGGCGCTTGGTTTCTTCCATCAGCTGGTTGAACTTGGTGATGGCCGCTTCCTGCTGCTTTTTGAGCTTGTCGATTTCAGCCTGGACGGCGTCGATGTCAGCCTGGAATTCCTGCATTTTTTTCTTGTCCTTGTCGCTCAGCTCCTCTTCGCTTTTCCCGCCGAAGCGCTCGTTGAAGATCTTGGTCAGCTCTTCCAGTTCCTTGACCTTGTTCTGGATGGCCAGCACGGTCTCGTTGTATTTTAGGTCCTTGTTCATGGTGAAGAACATGCCCTCGGCCATCTTCAGGGCCTGCTCGGAATTGGGGTTGGGCAGGAAGGCGGCTTCCAGGGAATAGCGAACGGCTTCGTTGACCACGCTCGGGTCGGTCTTGGCCTTGTTGGCCAGGATGACGGCGATGGAGAAAGCCACCTCTCCGGTTTTCTTCTTGCCGTAAGCTTCTTTCAGCAGGGCCAGGGCCTCGTCATTCTTTCCGGCCCGGTTCAGCAGCTGGCCCAGGGCAATGGCATCATTGGGGTCCTTGGTCTGGTTGTAGATGGCCCGGTAAACCTTTTCAGCTTCGGCATAATTCTTGGCGTCGAGGTAGGTCTTGCCCATCTTGCGGACCGAGGCCATGATGCTCTTGTCTTTGCTCATTGAATAGGCATTGAGATATGCCTCCACCGCCGCGGCCGTGTCCTTTGATTTTTCAGCCGCGCTGCCCAGGATATAGTATCCGGCGGCGATGATCTTGTTCCACTTGTCGGGATTGGCCCCTTCCTTGGCTTTTTCCGCCTTGCCGATTTCCATGAGCTGATTGGCATAGTTCTTGGCCTTGTCCAGGTTCTGCCCCTGGCTGACATAATTGTTGGCCAGGAAAATCATCAGCGAAACTTTTACGTCGGCATCCAATCCCCCGACGGTCAGGGCTTTTTCCCCGTAGTTGATAGATTCCTGAAGGCTCTTGCTGGGGCAGGGGATCAAGCAGAGATAGGCATAGGCATAATTTTCATACTGGGAACCCTTGCCGGCATACTGATTGATGAAGTCCTTGAGCAGCTTGACCTTCTCGCAATTATCCTGGACGGTCATGGCCTTGATATAGGCTTCGTCTGCCGGGTTCTGGGCCCAGACCGTTCCGGCTGCCAGCAGTATTAATAGCGATAACAGTAAAGTTCTTTTCATTTCTAACCTCACTCAAAAAAATAATTTGCTGAATATCTTGCCCATTAACCATGAAAATGTCAATAGCAGATTTTTATTCCAGTGCCTCCCTAAATATTTATTGCAATTTATATGCCAGAAAGCCCATTAGACTTAATTTTGCCCATCAAATATAATAAATATGAAAAATATGAAAGAGTTTCAAGATTTCGACCGGGCTTTTTTAGAAGAGACGGGCCTGTCCCTAACTTCTAAGGTGTCCCTGGCCGAGTATTCCAGCTTCCGGATAGGCGGGCCGGCTGACTATTTTCTTGAGGTCCGCAGTCTGTCGGACCTGGCCCTGGCCGTTAAATCCGCCCGGAAACTCGGGTTTCCATTTTACGTGATAGGCGGTGGTTACAATATTCTTTTTGACGATGCCGGTTACCGCGGGCTGGTGATCAGGAACTCGGCTGCTGGCCTGCAATACCTGCCGGAAAAGGGCAGCCTGGAAGCAGCCAGCGGCACCCGCCTTTCTGACCTGGTCAGCCTGGCACTGAAGGAAGGCCTGACCGGCCTGGAGTTCCTGGCCGGGATTCCCGGGACCGTGGGCGGGGCCGTTTTCGGCAATGCCGGGGCCTTCGGTCAGGCCATAGGGGATCGGGTGGCAGAGGTGACCGTTCTCTCCGGGGAAGGGCAAGAACGGGCGCTGGGCCCGGAGGAGCTGCACTTCGGCTACCGTTATTCTTCCCTTAAAAAAGACCATAAGATCATCCTCAAGGCCAGCCTGAAGGTCGAGCCCGGGTCCAGAGCGGAGATGCTCAAAACGGTGGAGGATTACTTAAATCAACGGGCCAGGAAACATCCTCCCGGGGAAGTGCCCTGTGCCGGTAGTTATTTCAAGAATCCGGTGCTGCCGGGCGGACGCAAGATCCCGGCCGGGCAGCTTCTGGAGCAGGCCGGAGCCCGGGGAATGAGGGTGGGACAGGCCGCCGTTTATAAGGGCCACTGCAATTTCATAATTAACCTCGGCGGGGCTACTGCCCGCCAGGTGCTGACCCTGGCTGCCGAGTTAAAAGAAAAAGTCTGGCAGACTTCGGGAATCCGTCTGGAAGAAGAAGTTATTTTTGTTCCAGCAGACGCTTCAATGCTTTGATTTTTCCCCGGCTCAAACCTCTTTTCTCAGCCAGCCGCAGGGCTTCGAGAGCCATGGCCCTGTAGACCTTATCCAGTCCCGGACTTCCGGCTGTTATGGCCAGGTGTTTTTCCACGGTTTTCAGGTCGCCCCGGACCACAGGTCCGGTCAGGCTGGAATCAATACCAAGGTTTTTTACGTTCTGTAAAGTTTTGTTAAGAAGGGGTGTCAGGATTTCCAGGACGGCCGATTCTTCCAGGCCAGCGGTTTTCAGCAGTTCTTTAACTTCAGACAGCAAAGTTACCAGGAAATTCGAGGAGATGGACAGGGCCAGGTGGTAGAGCGGTTTTTCTGCGGCCGAGAGCAACAGGGCCTGGGCTCCCAGCCGGGCAGCCAGCATCTTGCCGAGTTCAACGGCCTCGGGCTGCCCTTCTAAACCGATGTAGATGCCCTTAAAGATTCCGGGTTCACTCACCTCTTCGGCAAAGGTCTGGGCCGGGTGGAAGGAGGCCACCCTGGCTCCTTTCCGGGCGAGAGGCTGGAGCAAGTCTGAAGATAAGGCCCCGCTGGTATGGAAAATATATTTGCCACTCAGCTCAACCTCCGATATTTCCTTAACCACTTCCGGTATCAGGTCGTCCGGAACGCAGATAAAAACCAACCCGGCTGACCTGGCTGCCAGCCGGTTATCACCCGTGGCCCGACCTTGGCCTATAAGTTTCCTTGCTTTCCTGGCCCGGGCAGGTGAACGGTCGGCCAGGTATTTCAACTCCAGCCCTTTACGGCAGAGGGCCAGGGCCAGGGCTGTGCCCACTCTGCCTGCGCCTATTACCGAAAAGGTTTTCATTTTTTTCCAAAAAGTTCTTTCCATAAAGATATTTCCAGTGGAGTTGAAGCATCTTCCTGTTTTTCCAGGTCCCGCTCCTCCCGGTGGTCTTTGAGCGTCTGCTTGAGCTGTTTGAGAAAGTCGACCGTGCCCATGGACCTGGCCCCGTGGGCCCGGGCAATTTCTCTGAGGCCACGGTCAGAGCTTACCACCAGGAAATAGCGCCGGTCCCTTTTTCCGGACAGCAACTCTTCGATCAGGCTGTCGGCCGGCTGTCCTGGCTCCGGGAAAAGAACGGTGAATTTAGGGTTGAGTTTTATTTCTCGTTCTTCGAGGGGTGGCCGGCCATCGAACACCAGGAAGATCCGGGACCGGGTTATCTTCTGGAAGAGGAGCAGCCGGGCCACCAGCCGGTTGCGGCTGGCCGGGTCATACTTGAAATAGGGGTCAGCCTGCCCCATCAGGTTGTTGCCGTCGATCAAATAGGCCATGCAGGAAAATGCCTTTCGCGCCGGAATTACAAATTCCAGAAGCGTCGCTTAACCGGGCGGCCAGCCCAGACGCCTTCCACCCAGGAGATGGAAATGGATGTGAAAGACTTCCTGTCCGGAGTCGGGCCCGGTGTTGACCACCACCCGGTAACCACTGTGGTCGATGCCCTTGAGCCTGGCGATTTCAGCGGCCCTGATAAGGATCCGGCCCAGCAGGCCGGCTTCATCCGGACCGGCTTCTTTCAGGCTGGGCAGGTGTTTTTTGGGAATGATCAGGGTGTGGACTGGAGCCTGCGGCCTGATGTCGTCGAAGGCCAGGAACTCGTCGTCCTCGTAGACTATCCTGGCCGGTATTTCCTTCCGGACAATTTTACAGAAGATGCAATCGCTCATGTCTTATCCCCCGTCCTGTGGTTGTTGTTGTTTTTAAGGCGTTCAATCTTCACGCCGAGCTTGACCAGCTTGTCTTCGATTTTCTCGTAGCCCCGGTCCAGGTGCTCGATGTCGTTGATTGTGGTCTGGCCGGTGGCCACCAGGCCGGCCAGCACCAGGCAGGCCGAAGCCCTCAAATCGGTGGCCATCACCTCGGCTCCTGAGAGCGGGGTACGGCCCCTGACGATGGCCTTGTCTCCCTGGATTTCGATACTGGCTCCCAGTCTGGTCAGCTCGTTGGCATGGGCAAAGCGCCGGTCGAAGATGGTCTCGGTGATGATGGAAGTGCCGCTGGCCTGGGTCATCAGGACCATGAACTGGGCCTGCATGTCGGTCGGAAACCCTGGATAGGGAGCCGTGGTTACGTCCTGTGGTCTTATCTCCTGGCTGCCGATGACCCGGATCGACCTTCTGCCGCTTTTTTCTATTCTGGCGCCAGAGATGGTCAGCTTGTCGGTCAGGGCCTGGAGGTGGGACGGCTCTACTTCCTTAAGGACAAGGTCGCCCCCGGTCAGGGCCGCGGCTACCATGAAGGTCCCGGCTTCAATCCGGTCGGGAATGATCCTGTGGCTGGCCGGGCCCAGGTCATCCACTCCCCTGATACGGAGCGTTTCTTCTCCTATGCCGTCGATCCTGGCCCCCATCTTGACCAGCAGTTCGCACAGGCTGCTGACCTCCGGTTCCAGGGCGCAGTTCTTAAGGACAGTTTCACCCCGGGCCAGGGCCGCGGCCATCACCAGGTTTTCGGTGCCGGTGACCGTCTTTTTTTCAAACTCGAACTCCGTCCCCCTGAGCCTCCTGGCCTCGGCCACGATGTAGCCGTGCTCTATTCTTATCTCGGCGCCGAGCTTCTGCAGTCCGGTAATATGCAGGTCGACAGGCCTGGTGCCGATGGCGCAGCCCCCGGGCAGGGCCACGACGGCCCGGCCCTTCCTGGCCAGCAGCGGGCCCAGCACCAGGATGGAAGCCCTCATGGCCCGGACCAGCTGGTAGGGGGCCTGGTCGGAGAATATTTTTCTGGCGCTGATGGTCAGCGATTTCTTTTTCAGGTGGTATTCGGCCCCCAGCTCGGCCAGGAGGGTCAGCATGGTCTGAACATCCTTGACCAGGGGGATATTGGTCAGGCGAACCTCTTCGGCGGTCAGGAGGGAGGCGGCCAGGGCCGGCAGGACAGCGTTCTTGGCCCCGCTGATGGTTACCTCGCCCCGGAGCTGGTACGGTTTTTCGGTATAAATTCTCAGAGCTTCCATGCCCTGATTTTAGTCGAGCCAGTGGCAAAATTCAAACCCGGCCGCACCGACCGGAGGGCTCACAGGGAATTGAGGGCCTGGTTGAGATCTTCGATTATATCGTCCGGGTTTTCTGCCCCCACGCAGAGCCTGATGAGCTGGGGCGGTATGTCAGCCATCCTCCGGGCTTCTTCCCCCTGCTGCTGGTGGGTGGAGATGGCCGGGATGGTGGCCACGCTCTTGATGCGTCCCAGGTCGGTGGCTCGGAAAATGATCTTGAAGCGGTCGAAAACCTTCCTGGCATTTTCCGGCGGGCCGTCCACCCTGAAGCTCATCAGGTGTCCGTAGCGATTGACTTCCTGTCCACTGCCGTCGTCGGAGTCGACCAGTTTCATATATTTCTTGGCCAGTCGATGAAGCTTGTAGCTGGGCAGTCCCAGGTAGTCCACCTGGTAGACGCGGGGATGTTTTTCCAGGAATTCGGCCACCTTCTGGCAGTTCTGGCTGACCAGGTCCATTCTCAGCCGCAGGGTGCGCAGGTCGTTGATGGCCATCAGGGCGTTGAAGGGAGAGGCGGCCGGGCCGTTGTCGCGGTAGGGCCAGAACTTGACGTATTCGGCAAAACTGGCCTTGAAGTTGGGGTCGTCGTTCTTGACCTTGGTAACTATCGGTTTTTTGCTGATTAGTGCCCCTCCTATGGCCAGGCCCCCGGTGGTTATGGACTTGGTGAGCGAGTGGACTACGATATCGGCCCCATAGGCTATCGGCCGCATCAGGGCCGGGGTGGCGCAGGTGGCGTCAAAGATCAGTGGAATTTCCCAGGAATGGGCCAGGTCGGCCAGGGCCTTGACGTCGCAGAATGATTGCTGCGGGTTGCTCGGCGCTTCCACGTACAGGAAGCGGGTGTTGTCATCGATCTTGGACTTCCATTCATCAATATCTTCCGGGTGCAGCACCCAGCGCACCTCTATGTCCCTTTCCTTCATCTTCCGAACCGAAAAATGCTGGAAGGTCCCGCCGTAAAGCTGGATGGAGGAAACGAAGTTTATCTTTTCGGGGCCTTCTTTTTGCTTGACCAGGAAGGGGTCAACGGCCATCATGATGGCGGCCATGCCCGAAGAGGTGACCACACAGGAGGTCTCGTAACCCGTCCTGTAGCCTTCGAGCAGGGCCAGAACGTATTCCAGGTAATAGGTGGTGGGGTTGGCGATTCGGGTGTAGCACCAGGTGGGAATTAAGTAGGCCAGGGCTGCTTCCAGCTCATCCGAATCGCGGTAGCCCTGGGAGGTGGCCAGATACAGTGGTTCTATTATAGCTCCCTGGTTCCGGTCCAGGGCTTCCTCCAGGGAGTAAAGCCCGTGGACGGCTATGGTATCGAACTTCATCCTCTGCATCCGGGCTTTGACTTCTTCCTGCCGGGCCAGGAAGGTTTTTGCTTCCCGGATGTACTTTTCAACTCCTGGTGAATATTTCTTTTCTTCGGACATGACGCCTCCCGATTATTATAAATTTATTGTTTCCGTAAGGTTGGGCTGGGTAAAAGGAAGGTGGGCGGCCGGGGGCCGCATCAGGTAATCTAAGCAGGGACTCATGAAGATACCAAAATACCATACAACCCATGGGTACAGTCAAGCAGTAAATTCTTTCCGCCAGGAGGCCGTTCTTTGAATAGGGGTCTGATGTTTCGGCCAGTAGGCATCGATTTCACAATAAGAGCAGTATTAATTAGTCAGGACAGCGGTTAACCGTGAAGCCATCAATTGTAAAGAGCCGGTCCCCAAACATAAAGTTATAAAGGCTGAATGGGTGATTGTTCTGATTTTTTATTCCTGGGGCAATAGAGATTCTGACCTTCTGGGTGGGCAACCAGGTGACTTAATTTTTAAAATTTACCAGGCAGGGCCGCGCCTCCGTCCCTGCCCGCGGCTCCAGGTCGGAAAACCCCGGCGGTCTCTCAGAGTAATGGTCTGGTTGCCGATTCTCAGTTCCCTGGCTATGACCAGTTTCCGGCCTTCTTTACTGTCTTCAGTCACAGAACCTATCAGCCGGATTTTTTCTCCTTTATGAATGTCAGTGCGGAAGAACCAGGCCGGGGCTGTCTCCACCTCCATCAGCTCGCCGCCGCTCTTTTCCTTGACCAGGAGAACCAGGAAATTTCCCTTGCCTTCATACCTGTTTTCAAACCTGAGGTCTTCGATCTGACCTTCGATGGTCACCTCCCGGTCAACATCGTAAAAGTGCGGGCGGGCTTGAGCCTGCGGGTTAGCCTGGCCTAGCCCGGAAGAAATATCCTGGGCTGTGGCCGGGCCGGACAGAGAGAACAGAATTATCAGCAGTAAACCCATAAGAATAAAGGCGCGGTGCCGCCAGCTCCGGTCGGGGAGGAAATTCTTTATTCTGCCATACATTTCTTTCTTGCAGGCTTGATTTCTCATGTCGGCACCTCATTTATCGCGACGGAGTGACCTGTAGGTTCCAGGTCAATCCTCCGCTGATAACATTACCATCCCAGGTAAACCAGGGATCGGTCGAGTTATTCTTAATGTATGCATAGTTGATAAAGAGGGAAACCCGGCGCAGGTCCAGCTGAAGCCGGGCGCTGAACTGGTGCCTTTTATCTTCCCTCTGGATTCCCAGGCTGTTGCCTTCCAGGTCCAGGCTGTCGATTCCGGGGAATTTTCTGGAAAAATAGTCATACTGAAAGGCCCCGTTCAAATTCTCGGACAGCAGGGCTGTCAGTTTGGCCGTCAGCGAGTACCCTTCCCAGCTGAACTGGTCATAGGTCGGATTTTCAACCATGAAGAGCTCATCGCTTGAGGCAAAGGGATTTTCGCCCCTTAGATTCCATTGTTTTAAGGCGCCCAGGCTTAAGCCAAACCGATCACCCAGTCCCTGGGCCAGCAGACCGCTGATGGAGGCAACCTGGATATTCTGGCTTCCGGTGTAATAGATGGTCTGGTAGGGGATGCCCCGGATGCTGTAACTTCCGCCCATCTCATAATTATCCCCCGGCCCCCCGTGGCCTCCGGGTCCGCCCTGCATGGCGGCCTGGGGCAGAAGGATCGGGCCGCGGTAAGCCAGGGCTCCGAGACCGTTAGCCGAAGAAACCTGGGTGGTTAGAAGCGGAGTCTCTTCTCCGGTCGAAGAAATTATACCCGGGTGAAAGTAGAGTTTATAACCATACCCGGCCTCAATTTTCAGCGTGGTTTTTGAGGGGAAATAATGGTCCAGCGATATGCTCACATTTTCTGAGAAGTAATCGAAGATGGAGTACTTATAATCTCTCAACTGGCTGAGAGTATCGAGCCGGAGAATGGTGGCCGCATCCAGGTAACTCTTGAAATTGGCCACGAAGCGGATGGTGCCATGATTGAAGTATTCGTACAGGCTTCTGAACAGCACCCCTTCTCCTTCCAGGGCAAAATAGAAGGCGCTCCTGGAACCGGCCGGGACCAGGTAGTCGGCACCGAGCTTGCCGGCGAAGGAGCTCAGGCCCGAGTACTTGTAAAGAAAGCTCAGGCTAAAATCTCCATAGAGGGAGATGCCCTCGGAGTCGCCCCCGAAGTAAAGAGAAGCGCTGGTCAGCTGGTCGGACAGCGGCTGGTACGATTGAAAGATGTTGCTGGTGGCATTGTGGGCCAGCGTGAACTGAACGGTTGAGGCCGATAGAGAGCCGGCCATGAGCAGCACCAGCAGCCACGTGGTCAGCCCCAGGAACGATTTCTTGGTTCTGTTCATTTTTCTTGTGATTCCTCCCGAGGTGATTATATTACTTTTCAACCTTATTCCAAAACCTGCCATTTTTCCCTCCTCTCTAGGTCCGTCTATTTTCTGGTCGGCAGTAATCTAACAAGGTATTTAAAACGGGAAAGAACCGGGCCCATCTTCCCGGTTCCCTCCCGTTTTCTCACACCTATTAACGGTTCCCTTTCCTGGCCACTGCCCCCTTCGGGCCGGTGCCGTCGCAGATTCTGGCCGCCAGGCTGGTCTGGGTTCTGAAGGTCTGCCTGGCCATGGTCATGTTTCTGTTCATGGACTTGGTCATGGCCTGACCGGAACCGCTGCCCTCTGGAGAGCCTTTGTATCCGGTGCCGTCCTTGGGAGCTGTCCAGTCCGGGTCCTGGCAATTGGGAATGCCGTCCCCGTCGTGGTCCCGGTAGAAGTCATTAATTCCGTCTCCGTCTTCATCAACGAAGGGGCCGCCCTTTTTCACTCTGTTCTTGGGCTGTTCCTTGACCTGGTTCTGGACCCTGTTTCTTTCCTCGTTCCGGATCTGGTTCTTGGTCTGGTTCTTAACCTGGTTCTGCTCCTGGGCCTTAACCTGGACATTGTGTTCTATTTCGGGTTTGCCGGAACCTTCTTTATTAATGGAGAGCTGGTTGTCCACGGCCTGGTTCCGGACCTGGTGTTCAATCCGGAGCTGGTGCTGGTTTTCAACCTGGCCCTGTTCATTCAGCTGTGTTTCCACCCGGTTTTGGATCTCGTTCCGGACCTGGGTCTGAGAGGCGGAGTTTTCAGAAGCTTGATTTTCTACGGTCTTCTGGACTTCGGCCCTGACCTGTTCCTGCTCTCTGGTCTGCTCTCTCTGCTGGGTCTGGGGCTTCTCTTCGCCCTTGTTCTGAACCTTGTCCTTAACCTGCACCTGGTTCTTGACCTGTTCCTTCTGCTCGACCTTGGCTTTTTCCTTGGTCTGTTCGGTATTCTCCTGGGCGAAGGAATAGGTTGAAACCAGGGCAACCGCTAACATCCCGATGGCCACTGCCATCAACATTTTTTTGAGCCTCATGTTTAACCTCCTTTTCATGAGTTTCGCCACATTAAGATGCAAGCTCCGTGCCAGAGTATAACTTATTCATAATAAATAATTTATGGTTTTTATCCGGGTGTTTTCCGCTACAATTTTGGCATTATTCCTACAATTTTGTAGGACCCGAAGGGGGATAAGTCTGGCCTGGGTGGCCAGCGGGCCATTAGGGCTATTACCCCTTTTGAGATTGGCTTATAGGTCTTGCCATAACGAAACCAAATGGAGCCTGGCGGCACTGGGTATCCGGTGGAAATATTCAGTTTTGCCTTGCCCCGGGTTTGGATCAGGACGCAAGAATTAAGCTGGACCTTAGTATGCCTGGTCCGTTATGGTGTGAGTGTAAGGGGAATAATCAGCCGGGGCAAATGTGGGAACAACTTTTAATAATTTATAAGCCGGGGCTGGTGAAGCTGACCGCCTGACCTGAAGTATTTAAGACCCCTTTTACTTTTTTTACTTTTTCTGGCAGCGACCGATGGCCAGCATATCAGATAGGATGGAAAAGCCGGTTTCAATCCGCCCGGCACCCGCGCCCTGGATGGTCACCTTGCCCATCAGGTCGGTCTCAAAGGTCAGGGCATTCTGGGCCCCCATGACTCCGGCCAGGGGGTCGGTCAGGGGCAGCTTTTCGGGGGCCACGCTGGCTTCTATTTTCTCACCGTCCTTCTTAACACAGGCAATCAGCTTGTATCTGAGCCCGGCTTCCCTGGCTTGCTGGATATCTTTCTTTCTCAGGTGCGAGATGCCCTGGCGCCTGACCTCAGCCGGTTTGATTTTCCCGCCCATCAGGGCGTTGGCCAGGATGACCACCTTGGCCACAGCATCAAAGCCTTCCACGTCGGCCGTGGGGTCGGCCTCGGCATAACCCAGCTGCTGGGCTAACTTCAGGGCTTCATCGTATTCCATTCCATCCAGTTCCATCTTGCTCAGTATGAAATTGGTGGTGCCGTTCAGGATTCCCTTGACCTCTCTGAGTTCATTACCGGCCAGGCCGTTTTCAAAGAGATGGAAGACCGGGGTTCCGCTCATGACCGTGCCCTCTATCCGGAAGTGCCGTCGGTTAACCCGGGCCAGCTCTTGCAGTTCGGCGTAGTGCAGGGCGGCCGGACCCTTGTTAGAAGTAACCACGTGCTTGCCCGTCCGCAGGGCTTTCTTGATGTAAGAGGTGGCCGGTTCGCCTGTCTTGATATCGGTATAGGTCATTTCGGCCATGATATCCGCTTCCACCCGCTCTATCAGGTCAAGCGGGTCCACGTAGTCTTCGGTCTTTTGTTTTTTCCCGGGATAATCGTTAAGCTTTTTGCCAGCTTTTAATGTCTCCAGCACCCGGTCAATCTCCAGGCCCTCCGGGGCGACAACCGTGCCTTTCATCATATCGGTGATGGCCACCACCCTGGGTTCGAAGTCGTGACAGTCGCGGAGAAATTCAGCCTTTTTAAGCAGGATTTCCAGTAATCCCTGTCCGACCGTTCCACAGCCTATCAACATGATCTTATATTCCATGATGACCTCCCATCGTGCTGGAAATGTTATCACAAAAAGGTTTTTCTTAAAAGCAGGGAAGGGGTCCCGGCCCCAGGTCAAATTTCCGCCTTCGAAACAGAATTAACAAGAACGGTGAGCGCGGGTGTTGGTTTGATAAAAAATAAATGAGCGCTTCGGGTTCTGTTGGTAGAGATGATGCCAGCAATCAGGTCGGGAGGACCGCTGTTAGTGATACTGGTGCCGGGGATAGCGGGCCGTCTGGTCCTTCCTTTTAAAAATAAAAAGGGCTGTCCCGGAGGACAGCCCCTTCAGGTTCAACTGGTAGTCGGTCAGGCCTTGGGAGCCTGCTGGGAGGCGATGAACTGCTCGATCCACTCGGTGGTTACGCTCTTGGGCCTTTCGATCGGCAGCCCGAGGGCTCTATCCCAGATGAGCTGGGCCAGAACGCCCATGGCCCTGGAAACGCCGAAGAACACGGTGTAGAAATCGTATTCGGTCACGCCGTAGTGCCAGAGCAGGCAGCCGGAATGGGCATCAACGTTCGGCCAGGGGTTCTTGGCCTTGCCGTGCTTGGTCAGGATGTCCGGGGCCACCTCGAACACCTTGCTGACCACCTTGAAGATGGGGTCATCGGGCAGGTGCTTGAGGGCGAATTCCCTCTGGGCGATGAACCGCGGGTCGGTCTTGCGCAGGACGGCGTGGCCGTATCCGGGCACGACCTTTCCGCCATTCAGGGTATCCCAGATGTACTGGCTGATCTGTTCCTTGGTCGGTTCCTGTCCGATCTTTTCCATCATTTCCATGATCCAGCGCAGGACTTCCTGGTTGGCCAGTCCGTGCAGGGGGCCGGCCAGGCCGTCCATGGAAGCTGACAGGGAATAATAGGCGTCAGACAGGGCCGAACCCACCAGGTGGCAGGTGTGGGCGGAAACGTTGCCGCCCTCGTGATCGCAGTGCAACACCAGGTAGAGCCTCATCAGGTCCTTGAAGGCCGGGTCGTCGGTGATGCCGAGCATGTGGGCGAAATTGCCGCCCCAGTCCAGCTTGGAATCGGCCGGGATGTGTTTCCCGCCCTTGTAGCTGCGGCGGTAGATGTAGGCGGCGATGGCCGGCAGCTTGGCCAGGATGTTCATCACGTCCTCGTACATCGGGTCCCAGTAATCCAGCTTGTGCATGCCCTGGCGGTACCTCTCGGCAAAGATGGAGTCCTTCTGCAGCTGCAGGATGGCCAGGGCGAACTGGGTCATGGGATGGGTGTCGGCCGGAACGGTGTTCAGAACATCGATCAGGTACTTGGGCAGGGCACTTCTCTTGCGCCACTCCTCGGTGATGGCCACGCAATCTTCGTAGGTGGGGATATCGCCGGTCAGCAGCAGGTAGAACATGCCCTCGGGCAGCGGTTCCTCGGTACCCGGGGCCTTGGGCAGCTTTTCCCGGACCTCGGGAATGGTGTAGCCGCGGAAGCGGATGCCTTCGTTCGGGTCCAGGGCCGAACATTCCCACATCATGCACTTGACGCTGCGCATGCCACCATAACACTGGGCTATGGTCACGTCCGAAATCTTGAGTTCCCCATGTTCTTTGAGAATCTTCTGGATTCTCTCCCGCATGGGCATCATCTTGGAGACAAACTTTTCCTTTAATGTAGCCATTCAGAAACCTCCTTTAGGCTTTTAATTGCTTTTTTTAGATTTTAAAAAAAGAACAAATCGAGACTGAAATATAACATGTCCTTCGCCGGCAAGTCAATTTATATTTTCGGGGAATAAAAAGGCTTGATTTTTAAGGACGGGGCTTATATCCTTTAAGCAAAGTGGTATCCTGAGAACAGGATATCAAGGAAAGGAGAAAAAATGGGAGCGCTTGTTGTGTTGTTGATAATCATAGGGTTGCTGGTCCTGATTGCCATCGGTATTTACAACAGCCTGGTCGTCCTGAGAAACCGCTGCGACAACGCCTGGGCCCAGGTTGATGTCCAGCTGCGCCGCCGCTATGACCTGATTCCCAACCTGGTAGAAACGGTCAAGGGCTATGCCAAGCACGAACGGGAGGTCTTCGAGAAAGTGACCGAGGCCCGGACCAGGGCCATCAATGCCCAGACGGTAAAAGAACAGGGACAGGCCGAAAACATGCTGACCGGAGCCCTGAAATCGCTGTTTGCCGTGGTGGAAAACTACCCCGAGCTCAAGGCCAACCAGAACTTCCTGATGCTGCAGGAGGAGCTGGCCGGGACCGAAAGCAAGATCGCCTTTGCCAGGCAGTTCTACAACGACACGGTCATGAAGTTCAACATGAAGCAGCAGGTCTTTCCCTCCAACATAATTGCCAATCTGTTCGGCTTCAAGGAAAGAGACTACTTTGAGATAGAAGAACCCGAGGCCAGGGGGCCGGTCAAAGTTTCCTTCTGATAATTCTTCTGACAGAACTCACTAAAGCTCGGACTGAGAAGATAGAATCCCCATGTATGAACAGATAACCAGTAACAAGGTCAAGTCCTTTCTGCTGGTTCTGTTCTTTATCGCCTTTGTCTTTTTCCTGGTCTGGGTCTTTGAGGAGCTCACCGGCTGGGGTCGGGGAGGCTTTCTCCTGGCCCTGGTCATCTCGGTCGTGATGGCCGTTGGCAGTTATTACTACAGCGACCGGATTGTCCTGGCCATCAGCCGGGCCCGGCCGGTGACCAGGGAAGAGTTTCCCTACCTTTACCATACGGTTGAAGGACTGGCCATTGCCGCCGGCCTGCCTGCCCCCCGCTGTTACGTTATTGAGGATACGGCTCCCAACGCTTTTGCCACCGGCCGGAACCCGAAAAATTCGGTCATCTGTGTGACCACCGGCCTTCTCCAGAAGATGAACCGCCTGGAACTGGAGGGTGTCCTGGCCCACGAGATGAGCCATATCAAGAACTACGACGTGCTCCTGCAGACCGTGGCCGTGGTCATGGTCGGGGTGGTGGCCCTGCTCAGCGACTGGATGCTGCGCAGCCTGTGGTGGGGAGGCGGCCGCAGGAAAGGCCGGGAGCGAAGTGGGAATGCCGGGGCCATATTGCTACTGGTGGGCATAGTCCTGGCCATACTATCTCCCCTGGTAGCCCAGCTGATGCAGCTGGCCATTTCGCGGCGAAGGGAGTACCTGGCTGATGCCAGCGCGGCCATGCTGACCAGGTACCCGGCCGGGCTGGCCTCGGCCCTGCGCAAGATTGCCACCGACCCGGAACCCCTGGAAGCAGCCAACAAGGCCACCGCTCATCTTTACATCGTCAACCCGCTCAAAAATATCGGTGGCAAGGTTAACAGATTGTTCAGCACCCATCCGCCCATAGAGGCGCGGATTGCTGCCCTGGAAAAAATGTCGTTTGAAAGGACCTGAGGCCCGGGACAGGTTCTCGGGTCGTTGACCGGTGGTATCCTTTTCCTGAGCCCGTAAGTCTCTTGAAACTTCAGACTTGTTTGTCTATAATTTAGAAACCCCGGGCGGGGTCGTAGTTCAGCTGGTTAGAACGCCGGCCTGTCACGCCGGAGGTCGCGAGTTCGAGTCTCGTCGGCCCCGCCATTTTCCCCACCTTCAACTGATAGCTGCCGGGAATTTTTCCAGAAGCGGCAGGCCATTGATTGCCTCCGGCCTGAACTTCCCCTGATGACCCGCGGCCAGCCGCCACTCCATTTGACATAAATCACTTTCACCGGAGCTCGTTATGTGGTATAAATTAACCTAATACAATCAGGAGGAACCGATGCCCGATAAAACCAAGGTCCTGGTGATAGATGATGACCCGGCCATTTGCGTTTCAGTTAAAGCCATTCTGGAAGCCAGCGGTTACGAAACGGCCACGGCCCTGAGCGGCAAGGAAGGCCTGGAACTTTTCCGCCGGCTCAATCCTGATATCGTCCTGTGCGACATGATGATGGAAGATATAGACGCCGGAGCCAAGGTGGCTAAAGTCATCAAAGAGGAGCGTCCCGAGCTGCCCGTGTTTCTTCTCAGTACCATAGGCGAGGCTACGGCCAGAACCATCGGCCTGGACGAACTGGGCTTTAACGGAGTTTTTCAGAAGCCCGTTAATTTTGACCTTCTGCTCAGCGTTCTGGAAAAACACAGAAAAAAAGCCTGAGCCCGGAAATTTTCCCTGGAAACCCCAAGAATGGATAAATCCCTGGCCGAAATCTTCCGCCTCAAGCCCGACCTTCAGGATTTTTTTCTTGAGGTCAGAAGGCTTGAAGGAAACTTCCCTTTTAACCGGGAAGACATGGAAGCCCTGGGCCAGGCTTATTTTGAAAGGTATCCAGAAAAATTTGTCCAGAGAAATCTGGAAGAGGTCAGGCTGGGCTACCAGCTGACCAGGTTCTGCCTGCTGGAAAAATCCATGGCCGGAATTAAGGGAGAGCTAAAGGATTTTTTCCGCCAGGCCTTTGCCCAGCCCGAAAACATCGCCGGGCTGATGGCCGAGCTGAGCGGATCAGGCCTGGGGCCGGAACTGGCCACCGGCTTCGGTCAGCTCCAGGCTGCCCTGGACGGCCTTAAGGCCATCGTCGATGAGCTGCCCAAGGGCATGGTCAAGGAAAGATTTCTGGGAGGACTGTCCTCCCTGCTTAATGTCTGTTACCTTTTGAAAGTGCTGATTGCCCGGAGCGGCCAGGAGAGTTTACAAGACTGAATATTTCTGGTATTTTGCCGTCTAAAAGCCAGGGGAGTATGGGTCAAGTATCTCCGGGCCCGGCTGCTTGAGGAGAGAGACGTGTCTTATTACCGAGGTATCTGCAATTTCTGCGGCACCGGTTGCGGACACCTGCTCCAGGTGGAGGGAAACCGGGTCCGCGGGGTTTACCCCCTGCCCGGCCATCCCCTGAGTCGCGGCCGGTTGTGTGTCCGCGGCTGGCATATTCATGAACTGTTGCAGACCGAGGAAAGAATAACCCGCCCGCTGATCAGAGAGGGGAACAGCTTCCGTCCGGTTTCTTACGACGAGGCGATAGATTTTACCGCCAGCCGCCTGAAAACTTTTTCCGGGAGCGAGCTGGCCTTCCTGGGCTCACCCCGGGCTTCCAACGAGGAAAATTATCTATTTGGAAAGTTTGCCCGGGCGGTAATGAAAAGCAACAATCTCAGCCTGACCTCGGACGCCGGGCTGGAGGAAAGTGCCAGGATACTCCTGGAGGGCTGCGGATTCCCGGCCATGACCGGCTCCCTGTCGGCCCTGAGGCAGGCTGATTTTATCCTGGTGGTGGGGGGCGACCTGACCAAGCAGAACCCCATAATTGCCAGCGAAATCCATTTTGCCCGCCGCTCGGGAGCCTTTGTGGCCACAATTTCGCCCAGAAAGACCCAGATGGCCAGGCTCAGTCAGCAGCACCTCAGGCCGAATCCCGGGACTATCTGGTTGTTGCTTGAGGCCCTGGCCCGCGCCCTGCAAACCGAGGGACTGGTCCTTATCGATAATCTCGAAGAACGGGTCGAAAATGCCCGGCAATATCTGGAATACCTGGACTCCCTGGACCTAAAACAGGCCTCAGCATTGACCGGGGTGGAGGAGCAGGAAATAATCCGGCTGGCCAGAAAGTTTTATGAATCAAAATCGGCTTACGCCTTTTATCCCGTGGGCATCCAGAGCCTGGACCGGCGCTCGATATCAGCCCTCCTGAACCTGTTCCTCCTGGCCGGCAAGCTGGACCGCCCCGCCGGAGGAATTTGCCCGGTCACCGGTATCAGCAATTTGCTGGGCAGCCTGGACATGGGAGTATCGCCGGCTTTCCTGCCCGGCTATTTTCCGGCTGATGACGAAGCAAGCTGGAAGAGGTTAGAAGAGCTCTGGCAGGTCAGGCTGGACCGGAAGCCAGGGAAAAGCGCCGCCGCCTGCCTGCAGGAAGATCAATCACTCAAGGCCCTGCTGGTCGTGGACCACGACGAGGAAATCATCCGCCATGTCAACCGGATAAAAGAGCTGGAGTTCGTGGTTTATTTCGGAGCCTACCAGAATGCTTTTGCCAGCCTGGCCACCGTAATTTTCCCCCGTCTGAATTACATTGAAGGAGACGGGACATACACCAATTCGGAAAGACGGGTGCAGCTCAGCCAGAAAAAAGTAGAGCCACCGGCTGGAATCAAGCCCATGTGGGAAATACTGAGCCGGCTGGCTTCAGCCCTGGGTCAACCCTGGCCTTATAAATCTGCCGAAGAAATCATGGCTGAAATAAGCAGGGTGGTTCCTCAATACTCGGGCCTCAGCCATGAAAAACTGAGGGCCAGCCTCGGTCTCCGGTGGCCCGTAGACGACAGGCACCCGGGTGGCACAGAATTTCCCCTGGCCGAAGAAACCGGGCGCAGGTTCAAGTTCGTGTTTGAAGGGAGCGCAGACCGACGGCAGAACTTACATTCGGGTGAGGCAGGGCGTTTTCCCTTCAAGCTGGTCGTGGGCCGGAGCAATTATTTCTGGCATCAGAACTCGGTCATGAAAAGGACGTTCATTCCCAAAAGAGAATACAATGCCCTGCTGCTGCTTTATCCCGGGGGCTTTGTAGAGGTCTCGGAAGAAGATGCCCGGGCCCTCGGTTTGCGGGAAAAACAGCCGGTGAGGATAGTTTCGGAAGCCGCTGAACTCAAGCTGGCCACCCGCATTTCTCCCGATATTCTGCCCGGCATGCTCTATATTCCTTATTTTATAGAAGAGATGATTCCCGGGTTCCTGCACCGCCAGGTGTCAGAACTGGAAAAAAACGAAGAATTTTTCCTGCCCGTCCGGCTGGAGAAGGTGGAGTAGGTCATGTACTGGTTGCCAAGGGATCAGGTCAGGCTTCTGGTCAACAGGCTGGCTGAAAGTTATGCCGTCTACGGACCGCGCCGGGATGAGGTTTCTGGCGAGGTGGTCTTCGACCGGCTGGAATATCTGGAGAGGCTGGACCTTCAGGCGGCCATTCCCTACAATCCACCCAAGCATGCCCTGTTGCCCCAGTATGAAGAAATCCTGAAGTACCTTTACCAGAAGCAGTCTCGGAAGGTAACAATAGAAAAAATAAGTAAGGTCGAGCCCAAGGCCCTGGTTGGTTTGCGGGCCTGCGACCTGAACGGGATTCTCTGCCTGGACCGGTTTTTCCTGGGCCAGGAGTTCGTGGATGAGGTTTACCTGGAGCACCGGCAGAAGCTGTTCATCATTTCCAACACCTGCGTCCGGCCCTTTCCCCAGTGTTTTTGCGTTTGCACCGACAGCGGCCCGGCCGCCGGGGAAGGGTTTGACCTGGACCTGACCTTAGCCGGGCAGGGCTACCTGGTGCAGGTTGGCTCCATGAAGGGACAGAAGCTGGTGGAAGAGCTCGGCCTGCGGGAAGCCGGACCCGAGGCCCAAAACCTTCGCGAAAAAATCGTGGCCGAGTCGGTATCTTCCTTCGATAACTTTGCCCTTGAGAATAAGGCCTGGATATCGCGGGCCACCAACCGCCTGACCACCGGTTTTATTAAACCGGAGGTCTGGGAATACATAGGTAACCAGTGCTTTGAGTGCGGGGCCTGCTCTTTTGTCTGCCCTACCTGTTCCTGTTTCAACGTGGAAGATGTCAACCGGGTGGACGGGCCAACCGACCGGGTCCGGACCTGGGATTCCTGCTCGTTCGAAGGCTATACCAAGATGGCCGGCGACCATAATCCCCGAAAGCCGGTGGAAGACCGGCGCAACAAGAGGTTTTTCTGCAAGCTGTCGTATTCCCAGTCCAAGAAATACCTCCGCCCCGGCTGCGTGGGCTGCGGCCGCTGTGCCCGGGTCTGCCCCGGAGATATCGGTTTACCCAACGTGGTGACCTATATCAGGAGAGAGATAACCGGAGAATGACGACCATGGAGAAACAGCTGGTGCCGATCGTAACCGTGCCGGAGGTGGCCACCGTGGTGGACATCCGCGAGGAAATTGCTGACGTCCGGACCTTTTATTTCACCTTTGACCGGCCGGAGATTGAACGGGCCTTCAGGATCCGGTCCGGCCAGTTCATCATGTGCACCGTCTTCGGGGCCGGGGAGTTTGCCGTTTCTCTGCCGTTCAGCCCGGAGAACGACCGGAAGCATATCTCGGTCAGGAAGGTGGGCAAGGTGACCGCGGCCCTGCATGAGCTTCAACCCGGAGATAAGATCGGTATCCGGGGACCGTTTGGCAACGGCTTTCCTTTTGAAGAAATCAAGGGCAAGAATGTCATTTACGTGGCCGGGGGTATCGGCCTCATTCCGCTCCGTTCCTCCATTGTCCACGTTCTTCAGCATCGGCCTGATTTTGGCCGGATGATCCTGGTCTACGGGGCCAGGAGCTCCAGGGACCTGATGTACAAGGATTCCATCAGGGAGTGGCAGGCCACCCGGGATTTTGAAACCTACTTCACCATCGACCGGCCGGAACCCGGCTGGAATGGCCAGGTCGGTTTTGTCAACCAGCTGGTGGCCGGGCTCAACCTGCCGGCCGAGAACACCGTGGCCTTTGTCTGCGGCCCGCCGGTGATGTTCAACGCTGTTATCAAGGAATTGAAGCTAAAGGGAATAAAGGAGCAGGACATTTATTCCACTCTGGAAAGGCATATGAAGTGCGGCATCGGGAAATGCCAGCACTGCGCCATCGGGCGAACCCTGGTCTGCGTCGACGGCCCGGTCTATACCTACAGGCAGATTAAGACTTTGGGAGAGCAGATTTAAGATGGAATCGCTGGAGCTGCTGCGGGAAATTCTGACCGGGAAGACCTGCCTGGTCGGCATCGGCAATAGTCTGCGCGGCGACGACGGCTTCGGTCCTTATTTCATAGAAAAGCTCAGGGAGAAGGCACTCCTACCGGAGGCCAACCTGATGACGGTTGAGGATGTGCCGGAGAACTATGCTTTTCCCATCTCCAGGATGGAGGTGACCACGGTGGTCTTTGTGGATGCCGTCATCCTTGATGCTCCGCCGGGCACCGTCGTTCTGGGGCCACTGGAAGAGCTGGAGGAAATTGGCCAGATAGCTTCCACCCACAAGCTGTCGTTGCGGCTGACGGCCAGGGTCATCGAGGAGACCGGAAAAAAGGTCTACCTGCTGGGGGTGGTCCCGGAGTCCACCGAGTTCGGCCGGGAGCTGTCGCCGGCGGTCAGGGAAGCGGCGGTCGAACTGGTTTCTCTGGCAGAAAAACTTATCCGGGAAAATGAGGACCGGCTAACGGAATCAGGAAAAAATAGGAAGAAAACAGGGAGAAAAGCTAATGACCGGAACTGAGGCTCTCTGGCTCAGTCTATCCAGCCTGCTGCTGTCTTTTCTGGTGACCATAGTCCTGGGCAAAAAGGTTCGTCTGGTCCGACTGACCGGAACCATCCTGATCTCCCTGGGTTGCTTTTTCCTGGCCTGGCAGGGAGTGATGATTCTGGGCACGGGGCAGCCGGTCGAACTGGAGTTAAAGCTGGCCGGGATACATATTCCGGTCTTGATCGACGGCCTCTCGGCCCTGTTTCTGCTTCTTCTTTCCGTCCTGGCCCTTGGCTCCACCCTTTTTGCTTACGGTTATTATGAAACTACCGAAACGAAAATCGTTCAGAAAGTTTACTTAGCCCTGCCCGTTTTTATTGCCGGCCTGGTTGGCCTGCTGACCGTGGATGACCTCGGTCCCGGTTTTACCCTGGCCTGGCAGTTGATGGCCATTTCCTCATACCTTCTGGTCAGGTGGGGCAGGCCGATAAAGTTTTCAAGAAGGCCGGCCCTGGTCTACCTGGCTTTCATGGAAATGGCCTGGGTGCTGATAACCGGCTCAGCTTTCCTGGCTAAAGGTTATCATTTCGGGGATTCACTCGCGGCTATCGGGCAAAAATTGTCTGGCTCGGGGCCGGTGGCCACGGCCATTTTCCTGGCCATGCTACTTTTAGGCTTCGGACTCAAGACCGGGATTTTCCCGCTCGGACAGCTCTGGATACCCGGGGCTTACTCTACGGCCTCTCCACCGGTTTCAGCCCTGCTGGCCGGCATCCTGGAAAAAACCGGGGTATTCGGGCTGATCAGGATCTTCTTTTTCGTGGCCCGTGGAGCCGGGGCCGGCTTTAATCCGGACCTGTGGGGACAGGTGCTGGTGGTGGTCGGAACCCTGACTCTATTTATCGGAACGGTCCAGGCCATCAAGCAGAGCGATTATCTCCGGCTCCTGGCTTATAGCTCTATCGGCCAGGTGGGCTACATCGTCCTGGCCCTGGGCAGCAGCCTGCTCGCCTGGCATTCTGGTTCGCCCCTGGCCGGGATTATCTTTGCCGGTGCTGTTTACCACAGCCTTAACCACGGAATCTTCAAGAGCCTTCTCTTCCTGACCGGGGGCAGCCTGCTCCACGCCACGGGGACCCGGGACCTGAACCGCCTGGGCGGGCTCCTGGCCGTTATGCCCGTAACCGGTGTTCTGGCTGCCCTGGCTTCCTATTCCATCTCCGGCATGCCGGCCTCCAGCGGGTTTGTCAGCAAGTGGTTGATGATTGCCGGGAATTTCCTGGCCGGGAAAGACAGCCTGCTTTTAACCATGGCCGGAATAGTGGCCCTGTTCACGGCGGCCTTTACCCTGGCCTGCTACGTGAAGTTTTTCGGCCTGGCTTTCACCTCGGCCGGGGCCAGCTGGAAATTGAAAAGGGAAATCAGGGAAGTGCCGGGCTCACTGCTGGTGCCAAAAATTTTCCTGGCGGTTATCTGCCTGAGCCAGGCTTTCCTGCCGGCGGTTTATATCCGGGTCATCGGACGCAGCCTGGCGGCAACCGAGGGGTTTCTTCTGACCGGGGTGGGGCCCGAGAGTCTTAAGACAAACCCAATCGGCCTCCGGATTTTTGAGGGTCCGGCTTTGCTGGCCGCAGTTGCCCCGCTGGCCATGCTGGTCCTGCTCCTGGTTCTAACTTTCCTGGCCCGCTGGTTAAGGCAGTCGGCCGGAGCTAAAGAAGTCAGGGTTCCGGCCTGGCTGTGCGGTTACCAGGACCTTAATAAGAATAATGTCTATGCCGACCGTAACATGTTTTCCGACCTGAAAAAGTTTTTCCGATGGACCGGGGCCAATAAAAACCTGGTAATTGATGATGATGAGTTGCCCGGATCTGTGAGCCGGGAAGAAAAAGGGGTAATTTCATGAGCCGGGGAGAAGAACTCGTTCGCTGGCTGGAAAAAGAGCTGGGCGGAAATTTTATTTCCGCGGAAGCGACTATCCCGGGCCGCCTCTTCATCGACCTGAAAAGGGAAGCGCTGTCCGCAGCCGCGGCTGGTTTGATGAACCGCGGCGCCCGCTACCAGGTGGGTGTTGGCTATGACGCCAGAAAGAGCGGCCAGGGATTTGGCCTGGTACACACCTTTGCCTTTGATAAAGATTCCTTGCTGGTGGCCCTGAGAACTTTTGCTCCCGGGGATGACCCGGAATTCGATTCCTTGACCCCGCTTATACCCGGGGCCGGCTGGTCGGAGAGGGAATACCAGGACCTGCTGGGCCTGAAATTCAGAGATCATCCGAACCCCAGGCGCCTGGTGCTGTCCGACGACTGGCCCGAGGGAATATATCCCCTGCGCCGGGAAGTACCCCACGACCTGATGCCACCGGCGGCAGAGGAAGTTGCTTTCCGACTGGATGAAGCCCCGCCGGGCACTTCCATCGTCCCCTTCGGACCCTTCCACGCCAGCCTGCATGAGCCGGCCCATTTTTCGGTTTACGTGGACGGGGAGGATATAAAAGGTTGCGAGTACCGCGGTTTTATGACCCACCGGGGAATAGAGAAGCTGGCCCAGACCGAGCTGACCTATAACGATGTGCCCTTTGTGGCCGAGAGAATCTGCGGCATCTGCGGTTCGGTGCATTCGGTCAACTACGCCCAGGCGGTGGAAGCGGCTGCCGGTTTGAGGATTCCCAGGCGGGCCGAGTTCATCCGGATGGTGGCCCTGGAGCTGGAAAGGCTTCACTCTCACCTTCTTTGGCTGGGGGTGGCCGGGCATTTGATTGGCTTCGACACGGTCTTCATGCAGGCCTGGAGAATCAGGGAAAAAATAATGTGGCTGGCCGAGAGGCTGACCGGGAACCGCAAGACCTATGGAATGGTGATCATCGGCGGGGTCCGCCGGGATATCAACCAGGACAGGTCGGAGGACATCAGGGCCGTTCTGAAGGAAGTTGAAAGAGAAATGCTGGCCCTGGAAAAAGCCATTCTAAAAGACCGGACCATTCATAGAAGGACCAGGGGAGTTGGCTATCTTTCCCGGGAAGAAGCTGTTAAGTGGAACCTGATAGGGCCGGTGGCCCGGGCCCGGGGAGTGGACATTGATGCCCGCCGGGACCATCCCTACGCGGCCTACGATGAAGTGCAGTTTGAAGTTCCGCTGGCTGACTCCGGCGATGTCTGGGGAACGCTGGTGGTCAGGGTGAAAGAAGTCTACGAGGCCATAAAAATTATCAACCAGTGCCTGGATAAACTGGAAAAGCTTCCGAAAAACCAACCGCTGGCGGTTGACCTGGAAGGGCCCATCCCGTCCGGCCGGCAGGGGCTGTCGCTGGTCGAAGCCCCGCGGGGCGAGGCCGTGCATTACGTTCTCACCGGCGAGGATAACCGGCCAGAACGCTGGCGGGTCAGGGCCCCAACTTATCCCAACCTGCAGGCGGTTCCCTCCATGCTTTTGAACAACAAGCTGGCCGATTTTCCGATTATCGTCGGCTCCATTGACCCCTGCATTTCCTGCACCGACCGGGTGCTGGTGGTGGAGAGAAGTTCGGGAAAGGCCAAACTGCTGTCCAGGCAGGAACTGGAAAACCTTTCCCGGGGGAAGAGGTCTAAGAAATGAAAGTGACGGCCGTAATTATCAACCTGCTTTACTTCCTGGCCCTGGCTCCCTTTCTGGAAGGGGTGATGAGAAAGCTAACGGCCAGAATTCAATCGAGACAGGGGCCGCCTCTCTACCAGCCCTACCTTGACCTCTTAAAGCTCCTGGGAAAAGAGAACCTGAACGCGGCCGGGCACCCGGTTTTCAGGCTGGCCCCGCTGCTGGCCTTTGCTTCCATTTTGTCGGCCATCGCCCTGCTGCCCCTGGCCGGGCAGAGCAGTTTCCTGGCCCATTCCTCGGACCTGATGACCCTGATTTATTTCCTCACCCTGAGCGGTTTTTCCATTCTGATCGGAGCCCTGGCCAGCGGCAATCCTTTTGCCGGGGTGGGTGCCAGCCGCGAAATGATGACCATCATCATGCTGGAACCGGTGCTGGCCATGACCCTGATCCTGGGTGTTGTCCGGGCTGGAAGCCTGAATCTGTTAACGGCCACAGCCGGGGTCTCCTCGGCCAGGGGACTTTCTTATTTCCTGATGATGGCGGTTTACCTGGTGGCCCTGCAGGCTTTTGTTTCCAGGCAACCTTTTGATATTCCGGAAGCCGAGGTGGAAATCCTGGAGGGGCCTTACATTGAATACAGCGGGCCGAATTATGCCCTTTTCCGGTATACCCTTAACCTGAAAAGAATGTTTTATAGCTGGCTGTTCGTGGTCGGTTTCCTTGGCTTCTGGCTGCCGGGAAGCCCGGTCCTCAACCTGGTCGTTCAGACTGTTCTAATCCTGGTTTTATTCGTTTTGATTTCAGTGGTCGGGGCCACCCATCCCCGCTTCCGCATGGACCAGGCCCTTAGGTTTTATGCAGCGCTGGTATTGCTTTCACTGGTGGCCGTTGGCCTGGGGGTTCGTGGATGGTAAGGCGAAGAGAACCAATGAAAGGTGAAGCCTGAGATGTGGCTGTGGAATAAAATCAAGCAACTGGCGATTTCCTTCAGGGCCGGGGTGGTTACCCTGCGTTATCCATTTGAGCCGCGGCCCGCACCCGAGGGCTTTCGGGGTCAGCCGGTCTGGGACCATACCAAGTGCATTGGCTGTGCCGGCTGTGCCAGCCACTGCCCGGCCCGGACCATCTTTCTGCGGGATATCTGCCAGGAGGTGCGGATCCTGCTTTACGATTCTTCCCGCTGCACCTACTGCGGGCGCTGTGCCGACCTCTGCCCGGAAAAGGCCATCACCATGAGCGACAAATTTGAGCTGGCCACCGATAACCGCCAGGACATCACCCAGAGCCTGGAGCTGTTCATGATGACCTGCCAGCGCTGCGGCCGCTGCTATGACCTGGAGATAAAGAACTACATTGACCGGCTGAGTTCTCTCGGTTACCGGTATGACTCCCTGGAAGCCCGCAAGGTAATCCGCCGGAGCACGGCCGATTTCTCTCCAGAAGAACTGGAAAAGACCGTTACCTACGAAAGGCCCGGGAGGTTGGAGAAATGACCATATTTAAGAAGCTGGCCGGCAGAGCCTTCCGCCGCTCGGTCTGGGTCTATCACTGCAACAGCGGGGCCTGCAACGGCTGCGACATTGAAATTCTCAACATCCTCACCCCTTACTACGACGTGGAGCGGTTTGGAATCAGACTGGTGGGCTCGCCCCGCCAGGCCGACGCCATACTGCTGTCGGGAGCGGTGACCCGCCCCACCCTGCCCCTGGTTAAAAAGGCCTACCAGGCAGTGCCGGCTCCCAAGCTGGTTTTTGCCATAGGGTCCTGTGCCATCGGTGGCGGCTGCTGGTATGATACTTATAATGTGACAGGCGGCGGGGAGAAAGCCATCCCGGTTCATTATTTTATACCGGGTTGTCCACCCCGGCCGGAGGCCATCATCTACGGGGTGGCCCTGGCCCTGGGTCTGGTTGATAAGAAGGTGGCCCCGGTGGAGCTCAAGCAGATGGAATTCCCGGTGGACATGTACCGTCGGGCCAAGCTTTTTGAAGTGAATAATGTCATCTATAAGTTACTGGGCGAAGAGGAAGACCGCCTGGAATTCGGGAGGAAATGACATGGCCAGGATTCTTCTGGTGGACGACGACCGCGACCTGACCGACAGCCTGGGCCAGGTCCTCCGCTTCAAGGGTTATGAAGTGGAAGTGGCCCACAGCGGCAATGAAGGCTTGAAAAAGATGCTGGAATTCAAGCCCGACCTGGTCATCCTGGATGTCATGATGGAGACCGATACCGCCGGTTTCGAAGCCGTTTATAAGATCAGGAGCGACCGGCCGGATTCAAAGTACCGGGATTTCAGGGATGTCCCCATCATCATCCTGACCGCCATCAACCAGGTCACCAATTCCCGGTTTTCTCTCGACCAGGAGGAGAGCTTTCTTCCCGGTCGCAATGAATTCTTGACCAAGCCGGTGGAAGTGGAAGAACTCCTGGAAAAAATCTCCAGGAACCTGGAAGGGAAAAGATGAATCTGGAAGAGCTCGCCCGGAAGCTTGATGTGCTGAGGTCCAGCCTCCGCTTCAAGCTGATTTTCGGCCTGCTGACCATTGTCTTCCTGATGGGAGCTCTGTCCATTTATCTTGGCGTTAATTCCATCAACCGCAACGTTATCCGGGAAGCCTATGACAACGTCAGGAACAGCCTGAAAGCCATCAGCGACCTCTACCAGGAAGAAATCCGGAACCGGGCTGGAATAGTTGAGTACCTGGCCCGGACCTCCGAAATCGTCAGTGCCACGGCCTCGGGAAACAGGGAGTATCTGTTTGACAAGCTGGTCCAGATCAAGCAGGAGTTTGGCTTCGATATCGTTAACGTGGTCCGGCCGGACGGGACCATCCTGGTCCGGGCCAATAACTTTGAGGCCTACGGCGACAGCGTAAGCCATTACAAGTACATTCAATGGGTCCTGGCCAACAGGAAACCGGCTGCCGGAACCGGCATCCTCGGTTACGAAAATATCAAGAATGAAGGCCCGGACCTGGCGGCCAGAACCCTGATCAGTGTTGTTCCCACGCCCAGGGCCAGGGCCCAGAAACGGGAGATGGAAGAAAGGGCCCTGGTCCTGAAAACGGTTTCGCCCATATTTCAGGGTTCCCGGCTGGTGGGAGTGCTCTATGCGGCCGTCCTGCTAAATAACAACGACCGCTTTGTCGACCGGTTCAAGAACCTGATTTTCAAGGAAGAAAAGATAAAGGGCAAGGATGTCGGCACCATCACCATTTTCGTCGACGACGTCCGGGTGGCCACCAATGTCGTTGACCGCAACGGCCGGCGGGCGGTGGGCACCCTGGTCTCGGAAGAAGTCTTCCGCCAGGTTTACGAACAGGGCCGGGACTGGCTGGGCCGGGCCTTCGTGGTCAATGACTATTACCTTTCCGGTTATACCCGGCTGACCGATATCGAAAACAAGCCGGTGGGCATGCTCTACGTGGGTATCCTGGAGAGCAAGTTTTCCGGCATCCTGCGGCGGACGACCATCCTTTATTTTCTTTTGATTTTTCTGATGACCGGGATTGCCATTTACATGTCGACCTACCTGGTCAACCTCTATACCCGGCCCATCAACCGGATGATCGAGGCCACGGCCGAGATCGCCCGCGGGAATTACCATCTGCTGGAGATCCCTCCGGACGAGAGTGCCGAAATCCGGGAAGTGGAAGAACATTTCAATGAAATGGTCCGGGCCATCGAGGACCGGGACCGCCGGCTGAAAGAACTGGCCGAAAAGACCATTCTCCGCTCGGAAAAGCTGGCCTCGGTCGGTCGCCTGGCCTCGGGCATTGCCCATGAGATTAACAACCCGCTAACCGGTATCCTGACCTACAGCAGCCTGCTGCTGGAAGAGCTGAAGGGTACCCCTTACGAAGAAGATTTAAGGACCATCAAGGAAGAAACGCTGCGCTGCCGCAAGATTGTCCGCGGCCTGCTGGATTTCGCCCGGGACTACAAGCCCGAGAGAATGGAGGCCGACCTGAATGACCTGATCGGGGAAGTTCTGGGCCTGCTGGAAAAACATGTCAACTTTCAGAATGTGAAAATAATAAAGAACCTGGACCCGAACCTGCCGGCGGTCAAAGTGGATGCCGACGAGTTCCGCTCGGTGATCAACAACCTGGCGGTTAACGCCGCCGACGCCATGCCCGAGGGCGGGCAGCTGACCATATCGACCTCTTATGACCGGGAAAACAACCAGGTGATAATCCGGGTGGCCGATACCGGAGTTGGCATAAGCGAGGAGAACCTGAAGAGAATTTTTGAACCCTTCTTCACCACCAAGGAAAAGGGCAAGGGAACCGGCCTGGGACTGGCCATGGCCTACGGGGTGATTAAAAGGCACAATGGAACTATCGAGGTCAGCAGCCGGGTGGGTGAGGGGACAGAATTCACCATAAAGCTGCCGGTGGAATGACGACCGGCTGGAGGAAAAGAAAATGAGCCAACCGCGAATCCTGTTCATCGATGACGAAGAAATAGTCCTGCGGAGTTGCCGCCGGATTTTTGCCGGTTCGGGCTACGAAATAGAAACGGCCCTGTCCGGGGAAGAGGGGCTCAGCAAGGCTCTCAACCAGGATTTTGACCTGGTGGTCACCGACCTGAAGATGCCCGGCATCGGGGGTATGGAGGTCCTGACCCGGCTGAGGAAATCCAGGCCCGACACCACGGTAATTATCTTTACCGGTTATGCCAGCGTGGATACGGCCAGGGAAGCCCTGAAAAACGGAGCCTTTGATTATATCCCCAAGCCTTTCACCCCCGAAGAAATCAGGGAAGTCATTAAGAATGCCCTGGAAGCCAGGGCTGGTAAACAGAGAACCATGCTGGACCTGATGGCCATAGTTTCCCACGAGCTCAAGAGCCCGGTCTCGGCCTTGCATACCACCGCTTCCACCCTCTACAAGGGATACTTCGGGCAGCTTTCTCCCGAGCAGATGAAAATTCTGGAGACCATCATCCGCAACTGCGAGTATCTGGAAGACATCATCCGCAGCTACCTGGACCTGTCGAAGATGGAACTCGACCAGCTGGATTCGTTCAAGGAACAAATTTATTTTGTCAAGGATGTGGTGGAGGAGGTCCTGACCCTACCCGAAATCCAGGACAACACCAAGAAGATGACGGTCAGCAAGAATTTTCCCCAGGACGTAAAGATCAACGGCGACCCGCGGTTGCTAAGAATCCTGGTGCGAAACCTGGTCAGCAACGCCATTAAGTACGGGACCGAAGGTACCGAGGTAAAGCTGGGGCTGGAAACCAAAGACGGCCAGATGGTTTTTTCTGTCCATAACCTGGGAGTGGGCATCAGGCCTGAAGACGGGCCGCGGCTCTTCCGCAAGTTTGAAAGGCTCAAGCAGCAGGGCACAGAAGGCGTCAAGGGTTCCGGCCTCGGGCTCTACATCTGCAAGAAAATTGTGGACAGCCACGGGGGCAAAATCTGGTTTGAATCGGAGCCCGGCCGCTGGGTTACTTTTTATGTCAGCCTGCCCCTGGCTTCCTGATATCGGGCGGCCAAATTTCCATTCCCTCTTGCCTGAAGGGGAGGGAGGTTCCCGGATTCTTTCTGAACGGATTGGCCATGGACGTTGCCGACTTCTGGCCATACCCGGCTTATCAGCCTTAGCCTGAAACCTGAGTTAGAAAGTCGCTTTGGACCGGTTGCCCCCGATTGAGATGGGTGGCCGATTTATCCCCATTTGCCGTCCTGACCGGGTCGAATTTCCGGGCAGGCTCTCTTCTTGGCAACGAATCCCTGCGAAACCGGGTTTAAATCAGCGGGCAGGTTCAATTGACATTCCGCCCTTGTCTTACCTATAATCTAATTGTCGGGGGCGAAATGGACTCGACGGAGGTAGTGAAGCAGAAGCTGCAGGCCGAGGTCCCATCAACCTCGTTAAACAGGTGGGAAACAATTAACTGCAGAACCTGTTGCAGTCGCTGCCTGATAGAAAGTGCAGCCGTCTCTTGAGGCCTTTCCTGCGGGCCTGAAGAGACGCCGACCAGCAGGATAGTCTGCCGGGCGTGCTCAGGGCCCGGCGGATGAAGTACCACTTGGGCTGGTTGAGCGACGCTCTTCCTCTTCGAGAAGCGCTCAACAAGATTTACTGAAGAGGATAAGCCTGTAGAGGCTGGCTGTGGAATGCCTTCGGACGCGGGTTCGATTCCCGCCGCCTCCACCATTTTTTTATACAGTGAAATGAAGAAGACAAGATGCCCAGAACAGCCAGAGTCATACTAGTACTGTCGTTGTTGTTTGTGGCTTTTTCCAGCCTGGTTTTTTCCCCCGTCCTGGCCCAGAAAAAGAGCCAGCCTGTCCCGGTCATCAAAGTCGAGGTGGCTGACTTTACCGGGGGGACCCGGCTGAAGATCACCGCCGGCTCAAACCTGAATTACAGCCTGAGAAAATCCGGGAATGTGCTGACCGTTTCCTTCCGGACCTCGAGCGGGCTACGCTATGACCGGACACCATTTTCCAGCCGGCTGGTCCAGTCCATTGACCTGGCCAAATCGCCCGAGGCTTTCCTGTTGCTGATCAAGACCTCAACTGCTGATTTCTCTTATACCCAGTCGGCCCGCTGGAATCCCTTTGAGCTGACAATTGAACTTAAAGGCGTGGAGGAGAAGAAAGCTCCGGCCGAGCCCAGGCCGGCGGCTCCAGAAAAGCCAGCCGCGACCCAGGTTCAGACTCAGCCGACACCTGTGGCCGAACAGGCCGGACCCCCGACCTCCGGCGGTAAGAAGCAGGTTAAAACCATCGTCATCGACCCGGGGCATGGTGGCAACGAGACCGGAGCCAAGGGAACATACGGGACCCTGGAAAAGGATGTAACGCTGGCTGTTTCCAGGAAGCTCAAAGAGGCCATCGAGCGCGGGCTGAAGTACCGGGTGGTCATGACCCGGGAAGCGGACCTCTCGGTTCCCCTGGAGAGGCGGGCGGCCATCGCCAATAACAACAAGGCCGATTTGTTCATCAGCATTCATGTTAACGGTTCCCGGAGGGTGAAGGCCAACGGCTCGGAAACTTTTTTCCTCAGCCTGAATGCCACGGACGAAGAATCGCGACGGCTGGCCTACTTTGAAAACAACTCGGAAGAGCTGGAAAACCGGGTCCCGGAAAAGGACTTCGATGACCTGAAGCTCATCCTGTGGGACATGGCCCAGTCGGCCTACCTCAAGCAGAGCAGCCAGCTGGCCGAGTTCGTCCAGCAGGAGCTCAACGAGCTGCTGAATACCAGGAACCGCGGGGTCAAGCAGGCTCCCTTCAAGGTCCTGACCGGCGCGGCCTGCCCGGCCATACTGGTGGAAGTGGCCTTTATCACCAACCCGGAAGAGGAAAAGCAGCTGCAGTCGGAAGATTTCCAGGCCAGGGTGGCCGAGGCCATCTACCGCGGCCTGAACCGGTTCCTGCAGCTTTATGAAAAACCATGAAACGCAAAAAGAAAAAACTCACCACCCTTTTCATCCTGCTGGGCGTGCTGGCGGTTGTGGTCCTGGTCTTTTTCTTCGGTGGTCGCCGGGAAAAGATTAAACACCAGGCTGGACCGGCCGTTTCCGCTACCGGCAGCGGCCAGGTCCAGGGAGTGAAGACCAAGAGGGTCACCATCTTCTTTCTATCAGAAAGCGACAACCTGCTTCACCCGGAAGAGAGGGAAATCCGGGCAGGCACCCTGAATGAAGAAGCCCGGGCGGTGGTGGAAGAAATTATCAAGGGTTCCAGGTCGGGACTGCTGAACACGGTGCCTGAGACCACCCGGCCAAGGCAGGTTTTTGTTACCTCCGACGGAACCGCCTACGTTGACCTGAGCCGGCAGATACTGGAAGCCAGTTACTATGGCTCATCCGGCGAGATGGCCGCGGTCTATTCCATCGTCAACTCGCTTACCTATAATTTCAAGAGCATCAAGAGAGTCAGCCTGCTGGTCGAGGGCAACGAGAGGGAAACCCTGGGTGGCCATATCGACCTGTCGCGTCCGTTCAACCCTGATTATTCACTGGTCGCCAGGTAATTGTCTTTCGCAAATTTCAAATGAAGTATAAAAAGCTACCCCGCGTGGTCATCCTCGGTTATCCCAACGCCGGGAAATCCACCCTTTTTAACAGGTTGCTCGGTCAGAAAAAGGCCCTGGTTCATTCCCTGCCTGGAATGACCCGGGACCTGATTACCGGGGTGGCCAGGATAGACCACCGCGAGTGCCTGCTGGTGGATACCGGCGGTTTTGCCGACGGCCGGGTGGACCCGATTTCTTCCAAGGTCAGGGCCAAGGCCCTGGAAGCAGCCCGGTCGGCCGACCTGTTGATTTTTCTGTTTGACAGCAAGCGGGCCCTGACCGCGGGCGAGGAAGAGCTTTTCCTGGAGATAAAGAAGTACGACCGACCCCTGCTGGCCGTGGTCAACAAGGTTGATACCCCGGAATCGGAACCCGACCTGTCCGAGTACTACCGCCTGGGGATAAGAGACCTCATAACCATTTCGGCCGAGCATAAGCTCAACCTGGAATACCTGAAGGAAAAAATAGGTGAACTTTTGCCGGCCAGGCCCGGAGAGGAACCAGCCCCGGAACCAGCCCAGAAGCCCCTGAAAATTGCCATCGTCGGCCGGATCAACGTCGGCAAGTCATCGCTGGTCAACCGCCTCTGTGGAGAGGAAAGGCTCCTGGTTTCTGAAATTCCGGGCACAACCCGGGACAGTATCGATACCCTCATCACCAGGAATAAGAAGGTCTATTGTCTGGTCGATACCGCCGGTATCAGGAAGTTCAGCGGGACCAGAGACTCCAGGGAGAAGGCCGGGATCATCAGGGCCCAGAGAAATATCGAGGAGGCCGATGTTATCTGCCTGGTGCTCGATATCCAGGAATTTCCCACCCGCCAGGATGCCCACATCGCCAGCCTGGCCCATAAGTCCGGCAAGCCGCTGCTGATTGCCCTGAACAAGTGGGACCTGGCGGAAAAGCAGCGGGTTAATCCCAGGGAAGTCCAGGAGCACGTTTTCAGCCGGCTTAATTTTGTGGATTATGCTCCGCTGGTTTTTGTCTCGGCTTTGACCGGCCAGCGGGTGACCAAAATTCTGGACCTGGCCGAGGAAGTCTATGAGTCGGCCTCCAGGAAGCTGGAGACCCCGCTCCTTAACAGGTTCTGGGAACGATTTTCCCGGGAATATCCGCCCAAGACCCGGGACGGCTCGACCCTCAAGGTGAAGTACATAGTGCAGAAAGGGGTCAGGCCGCCGGCCTTTGTCCTTTTCGGCCACAGCCGGGCCCCGCTGCTTCCGGCCTATGAGAAATTCCTGGCCGACACCTTCCGACGGCAGTTTGGTTTCGTGGGCACGCCACTCCGGTTTTATTTAAGAAAAAGTTGAGCCACAAATGAATAAGCTGGCATCCCGTTCCTTTGACTGCCGGGCGGCGGCTTTCCGCTTTGTCGGAAATCCATCCCGGAAAGGAGGCCAGGGCAGGCGTCAAATGTTCCATTTTTTCTTGACTTTATGGCCTTAATCTTATATAAAATATTTCTAATTGTCTGAAGACCAGATGTTTAAGGAGGTCATGATGACTCGTCAGAGGATAAACGGCTTGGCAGTTATCCTTTTAGCCTTGGCTGTTCTTGTGACCGCAACCAGTTGCGAGAAGCTTAAGGTTAACAATTTACAGGCAAATTATCATTTTAAGAGAGCCAACAACCTGTTCAGAGAAGGCAAATACCGGAACGCGGTGGCCGAGTATGAACTGGCCCTGAAATACAGGCCTGACCTGGTTCAGGCTTACCGGTACATCGGCGAAAGCTACAAGCAGCTTTACAAGCCCGGTGTTGAGTCAGCCCTGAACAAGGAGCTGGAAAAGAAGGCCCTGGAAGCCCTGAACAAGGCCCTGGAAATCGAGCCCAACAACAAGGACATCATCTACTCCCTGGGTGACATGTACGACAAGCTGAGAAGGTTTCCCGAGGCCGAAAAGCTCTACCTGAGAATTCTGGAACTCGACCCGCAGAACATGGACAACTTCTACGTGGTGGCTGAGTTCTACAGCCGCTATGCCGGAGAAATCCCGGATGCGGCCAAGAAAGCTGAAACCATGTACCTGCGCCGCATCGAGGCCGACCCGGAAAATCCGATGGGCTACGCCTATGCGGCCAATTACTATGAGCACCTGCCGGTTTCCGAGCAGAACCTGGAAGGAGCCATTGAGAATTTTGACAAGGCCAACATGTTCTGGGAGAAGAGAATCGCCCTCGACCCGGAAAATCCCCAGGCCTGGCTGGCCAAGGGAGTTAACCGCTGGAGCCGGGCTTACCGTTTCCAGGTTGTGCCCGAAGCCGAAAGACTGGCCATCGCCCGCGATGCTCTCCAGGCCATTGAAAAAGCCAGGGACCTTGACCCGAACTATCCCGAGCCCTACAGCTGGCTGAGCGTTCTCTACCAGTCAGTTTTGGCCAAGCTGGAACCCGACAAGGCCGCCAGGTACACCGCCGAAGGACAGAAGAACATCGAGAAGTTCCAGGAACTGAGAAAGAGAGCGGCCGAGAAAAAGAAACTCGAGGAAGAACTCAAGGGAGTTAAGTAATAGCCCAGATTTCGGGGGGCAGACAGGGGTGACCTTCTGCCCCCTTTTTATTTTGCTTAGATGTTCATCCCGCTGAAGGACGAGAATCCCACCTTAAGATTGCCCGTCATCACCATCATCCTGATTGCGGTCAACTGCCTGGTCTTCCTGTACCAGGTGTTTTCGCCGAACGGTCTTGAATACCATGTCCTGAAGTTCGGCATCATACCCTATGAAATCACCCACTGGGAGGCCGCGGCGGCCGTACCCAGGGTTTTCTGGCCGTTGAGCCTGATCACCGGCATGTTCCTCCACGGCAGCCTGCTGCACCTCCTGGGAAACATGCTCTACCTGTGGATATTCGGCAACAACGTCGAGGATTTCCTGGGGTCGATAAAATTCTTGCTGTTTTACCTGGCCTGCGGGGTGACCGCTTCCCTTCTCCAGGTGGCCGTTTATCCCAACTCCCGGGTCCCGATGATCGGGGCCAGCGGGGCCATTGCCGGGCTGCTGGGGGCCTACCTGGTGCTTTTTCCTTCGGCCCGGGTCAAGACCCTGGTTTTCCTGATTTTTTACATCACCATCATTTACGTGCCGGCCTGGGTGCTGCTTGGCCTGTGGTTTTTTCTCCAGGTTTCCAACATCGGACTGGGAGGAGGGGTGGCCTGGTTTGCCCATATCGGCGGTTTTCTGGCCGGCCTGTCCATGGTCCTTCCGGCCGCTCGCCGGCGCCGGAAATTCTACTATGTTTAATAAAAGCTTGAATTTACAGGGCAAAAAGGCTACAATTAGTAGCCTCAGTCGGTTGACAATTTAAGCGTTATTTAGTATCTTTATTCATCAAATTAGCCATATTTTTTCATAAGGCAAGGTTGGAAAATGAAGACTTATCATCCAAAAAAAGAAGAAGTTCAACAGAAGTGGTGGCTGATAAACGCCGATGGCCAGATTCTGGGTCGTTTGGCTACCGAAATTGCCGTTCTGTTGAGAGGAAAGAATAAGCCGCAGTTTGCTCCCAGTGCCGATGTTGGCGATTTCGTGGTCGTGGTCAACGCCGAGAAAATCGCGGTAACGGGCAATAAGCTGGAAGACAAGAAGTACTATCATCATTCCCAGTATCCTGGCGGCATCAAGGAGAAAAAGCTCAAAGAGATGCTCGAGACCAAGCCGGAAGAAGTCATCCGGAAGGCGGTCTGGGGCATGATACCCAAGAATAAACTGGGCCGGGCCATCATCAAGAAGCTAAAAGTCTATCGCGGTCCCGAACATCCCCACCAGGCCCAGAATCCCGAGGAATACAAGTTTTAGGAGGCACCTTGAGTCTGATTCAGTACTACGGAACAGGCAAAAGAAAAAACGCCATTGCCCGGGTCTTCCTGAGGTCGGGCAAGGGTGATATCACTCTGGTGGTCAATAAAAAACTCCGCCCCTTCGAGGAGTATTTCAAGCTGGATTCCCTGCGCTACACCATCCGCCAGCCGCTGATGGTCACCGAGACCGAGAACAAGTTCGACATTTTCATGAGAGTGGAAGGTGGCGGGCTCCGCGGGCAGGCCGAGGCCGTCCGGCTGGGCATCGCCCGGGCCCTGGTCGAGTTCAACCGGGAATTGAGGCCGGTCCTCCGCAATGCCAGCCTGCTGACCAGGGATTCCAGGATCAAGGAACGGAAAAAGTACGGCCTGCTGGCTGCCAGGAAGGCACCGCAGTACCATAAGAGATAAAGTCCGGGAAAGGGAGGAAGTCCTTTGGTTTCAGTAACAATGAAAGAGCTCTTGGAAGCTGGCGTTCACTTCGGTCATCAAACCAGACGCTGGAACCCGAAGATGAAAGAATACATCTTCGGTCAGAGAAACGGAATTTACATCATCGACCTGCAGAAGACCATAAAAAGCTTTAAGGAAGCCCTGCAGTTTGTCAGAAGCGTGGCCGAGAGCGGCCGGCAGATTCTGTTTGTTGGCACCAAAAAGCAGGCCCAGGATATCATCCGGGATTACGCCCTGAAGTGCGAATCGAGCTACGTCAACCAGCGCTGGCTGGGCGGCCTGCTGACCAACTTCAAGGTCATCCGCAACAGCGTGGACAAGCTGGTGGAGATGGAAGAGATGCGGGAGGACGGTCGCTGGGAACTCCTGTCGAAGAAAGAGCAGTCCCGCAAGGAGAAAGTCTTCCGCAAGCTCCAGAAGAACCTGGGCGGGCTGAAGACCCTGACCGAACTGCCCGGGGCCGTTTTCATCATAGATTCTTCCAAGGAAGAGATTGCCATCGCCGAGGCCCGCAAGATGAAGATTCCCATCGTGGCCGTGGTCGACACCAACGGCGACCCGGAGGACATCGATTATCCCATCCCCGGCAACGACGATGCGGTCAGGGCCATCGAACTTTTTGCCTCCAAGGTGGCCGAAGCCATCATCGAAGGCAAGAAGGCCAGGCTGGCCCAGGGGATGATGGAAGAAAAGAAAGAAGAAGCCGCGGCCGAAACCCAGCCCGTCGAAGCTGAAGCCAGAACCGAACCGGGCGGCGAAAACGAATAACCGACTGCTAAAGGAGATAGATATGGCAGAAATCAAAGCTGAACAGGTTAAAGCCCTGAGAGATAGAACCGGCATCGGAATGATGGAATGCAAGGAGGCCCTGCAGGAAGCCGGTGGCGACATGGAGAAAGCCATCGAGATCCTGCGGAAGAAGGGGCACGCCCGGGCCCAGGATAAGGCCGAGCGGACGGCAGCCGACGGGGCCGTGGGGGCCTATGTCCATGCCACCAACCGCATCGGGGTCCTGATCGAGGTCAACTGCGAGACCGACTTCGTGGCCAGGAACGAAGAGTTCAAGGAGCTGGTCAAGAACCTGGCCATGCAGGTGGCCGCTTCCAATCCACAGTATATCTCGCCCGAGGATGTTCCGGCCGAAATAAAAGAGCGGGAAAAAGAGATCATCAAGGCCCAGATCCAGGATGCCAAGAAACCCCCGCAGATCATCGAAAAAATTGTCGAGGGCAAGCTGCAGAAATTCTACGAGGAAGTCTGCCTGCTTGACCAGCCCTATATCAGGGATGATAAAATAAAGGTCAGGGACCTGGTGAACACCTACATCTCCAAGTTTGGTGAGAACATCAAGGTCAGGCGTTTTGTCCGCTTTGAGATTGGCAAATATTAAGAAGCGATAAAGATAATGGACGAGGGCAAGCCAGCTTACCGCCGGGTGCTGCTGAAGCTATCGGGTGAAGCGCTGCTGGGAGAACTGCCCTACGGAATAGATTTCAAGAAAACCCTGGCCATCGCCCGGGAAATCAAGCAGGTTCACGAACTGGGCGTGGATGTGGCCATCATGATCGGCGGCGGGAACATCTTCCGCGGGGCCCGGGGAGTGGCCGAGGGCATGGACCGGGTGGCGGCCGACCATATCGGGCTGCTGTCCACGGTCATCAACGGCCTGGCCCTCCAGGATGCCCTGGAAAAAGAAGGAGTCAACACCCGCCTGATATCGGCCCTTGAGATCAGGGCCGTGGCCGAGCCCTTCATCCGGCGCCGGGTTCTGCGGCACCTGGAAAAGAGACGGGTGATCATCTTCACCGCCGGGCTGGGCAGCCCCTATTTCACCACCGACACCGCGGCCGTCCTCAGAGCCCTGGAAATCAAGGCCGAAGTCATCCTGAAAGCCACCAAGGTGGACGGCGTTTACAGCGCCGACCCCATGGTTGAGGCCGGAGCCACCAGGTTTGATTCCATCAAGTTCCTGGAGGTCATCCAGCAGGAGCTCAAGGTGATGGACAGCACGGCCATCACCCTCTGCAAGGATAATAACCTGCCGATCATTGTCTTTAACCTGAATGTTCCCGGCAACATCAAGAGAGCCGTTCTGGGCGAGAAGGTCGGGACCAAAGTATCCTGAAACCCGCCCAAGATTCAATCAAGGAGGAGCTTCATGGTGAAAGATGTCCTGAAAGACCTGGAAAAAAAGATGAAAACTTCCATCGAGCATTTCCGGAAGGAAATAAGCAAGCTCCGCACCGGAAGGGCCAACATCAGTATCTTCGAGGATATCAAGGTCATGTACTACGGGACCCCGACCCCGGTCAACCAGGTGGCCACCATCGGGGTGCCCGACCCGACCCTGATCACCGTGCAGCCCTGGGATCCGACCCTGATGGAGGCCGTGGAGAAGGCCATCCGCTCTTCCGATTTCGGCTTCAACCCCATCAACGACGGCCGGGTGATCAAGGTCCCGATTCCGCCCCTGGACGAAGAAAGACGCCGGGAGCTGGCCAAGAAAGTCAGCAAAATGCTGGAGGAAGAAAAGACCGCCCTCCGCAACATGCGCCGCGAGAGCAAGGAATACATAGAGAAGCTGGAAAAGGACAAGAAGATTACCGAGGACGACAAGTTCCAGGGCCTGGAAAAATTGCAGGAGCTGCTGGACCAGTACATCAAGCAGGCCGAGGAAGTGGCCGCGGCCAAGGAAAAGGAAATAATGCAGGCCTGATGGCCAGTCTTCTGTGCTTTCCCTTCCGGCGCGCCTGATTAAACTCAGGCGGGCCAACCTCAACCAAAGATAATCTTATTGGCAGGGCAAATTATCTCTTTTTCCTTTTCAGGACCGGTTTCGAGCGAACCAGTTGTCCAGGGTTCCGAACCGGGTCCGGAGGGCCACTCCCCAGCCGACCAGGCTGACCACCAGCGAGAAGATGAAGCCCAGGACCGGGATCAGGCTAATAAAGGTGACGATGACCAGCCCGATGACCGCGGTCCAGATGAGATGCGGCATTCGCTTCACTCCCACGGCCCGGAGGAATGATTCGCCGAAGAAATAGGAAAAAACCGTTCCGCCGAAAACCTTGAGCACCAGGCCGGCCAGGATGGCCATGAAAAAAATCGGAATACCGATGATCACCAAAAGCAGCAGGGCAGACAGCAGTATCAGGCCGGCATAGATTATCATGGTCAGAAAACCCGTGCCCAGGATCGGCCAGAAATCGGTGCGTATCTTGCCGGCGGCAAAATAAATCTGCCTGGGGAAGATACCGGCCACGAAGATGGTCAGCAGGATACCGAAGAACAGGGCAATCAGTTTAAAGGCCAGGAAGAGCGTCCCCAGCTGGAAGAAGATACCCTTGCGGAAAATTTCCGAGGCAAACTTTCCCCCGGTCGGAATAAAGACCGTGTCCTGGCCGATGGTACAACCGGGTTCTTTGACCAGGGTGCCTCCCAGGACCACCAGGTCTTCCCGAATGATGGCCGTGGACCTGATGGCCACCTTGCTACCGAGGCCAACCACCGAGCGACCGACCTCACCGCTGACCGTAATCTCCCCGCCGAAGACCACGACGCTTTCCTCGACCTTCCCTTCCACCACCACCCGGCTGCCGAAGGCCAGGATATTTTTCTGGGTTTCCCCGGGCGAGACGATGATTTCTTCCTTGAAGGTGGGCTGAGCCGTCCGGTCGAACTTATACCAGGCGGCCGGGGCTGTTTTGGCCAGGATTAAGGCCATAGTAACTATGGCTACCAGCTTGAGGGTGGAAATAAAAGTAATATAATTCTTGCCTTCTTTCATTTCTCGTCTCCTGTCGTATAGTTAGTTGGCCGGAGCAGCAGCCAGAGAAGGGCCAGGCTCATGACTCCTCCCAGAACCAGGGCGGCCAGGCCCAAACTTCCGGACGGAAAAACATCGGCCAGCAACCTGGCCACCACCCCGGCCAGGATGCGCAGGGCCTTGATGAACCCGTAGGCCTGCTGAATGAGCCTGACGATAAGACTGCTCAGGTCGGCAGCCAGGTTATATAGATTCTTAAATATTTGCAGGCAGATCGGGAACAGGGCAGTCCTGGTACCCAGGGCCAGGCCGGCCACCACCAGGCTGAACAGCAGGTAAGCTCCCCCGGCCAGCCACAGCCACAACCTGACCGGAGATTTCAGGGGTGGCAACCCGGCCATCACCCGCCCGGAAAAGTCAGAGGGCAAGTCCGGCTCGGGAAGGCTGGAGCTGGCTTCCAGGAAGAGACGGCGGTCGGCCACCAGCTGCCGGCAGCGGGAGCAGGTTTCCAGATGCTCTTCCAGCCGCAGCCTGTCCTCTGCCGTGAGCTCCCCGTCCAGGTAGGCGTAGATTTGAGTCAGGTCAGGACAGCTCATCTTTCCTCCAGTCTGGACCGGAGCCATTCCCTGGCCTGGAAGACCCGGTTCTTGACCGTGCCCACGGGCAGATGCTTGATGGCCGCGATCTCTTCATATGAAAAATCATTCATATGTCTGAGGACAAACAATTCCCTCAGGGTTTCCGGGAGCTGGACCAGGGCCTGTTCGATTCGCTCCATCATTTCCCTCTTTTCGTAATTATCGGATACCGATGGCTCGAGGTCCGGAAGTTGCGGCTGCCGGTGTTCATCGTCTTCCGGTTCAGCGTCGATCGACACCAGGGGCAACTTCTTCTTTCGCCAGTGGTCGATGAGCAGGTTGGAGGCGATCCGGAAAAGCCAGGTGGAAAACTGGTATTTTTCCTTATAGGTATGGAGAGCGGCATAGGCTCTCAGGAAAACTTCCTGGGTGAAATCCAGGCTCATCTCTCTCTCCTGCACCAGCCGGCAGAAATAGTTGAACAGCGGCTGCTGGTATTTTTTAACCAGAAGCTCGAAGGCCCGCCGGTCGCCTTTGAGACTGCGGCCCACCAGAATTCTGTCCTCATCGGGCACCATCTTTGGCTTCTGTGTATTCATACGAAAAACCGGCCGGCGGGTTTAAGGAAAACTGCCGGTCACTTAATGGCCCCGGCCTCGATTATTTCACAGTCAGGGGGGAGGCGGAGGTCAAAAATTTCGTCGGTTATTTTCCGTCCGGTGACCATCCGGCTGAAGTGGTATTCAAGCTTGCCGCCAGCCAGGTCAAAAAAAACGGCCTTGGTGATGAGCCAGGTCTGCCGGTCAATTTCCAGGAGGATATAGGAGAACTGGCCTTCCTCCACGGGCTGGAGGCGGAGCTGGTAGACATTTTTCCGGTCGCTGGGAAAAGAGTTGAATTCTATCCGGTAGCGTTCTGACAGGGAAAAATTTCCCGAGAGCAGTCCCAGGACCTCCGATTCCAGGACCTCGGAATGGGCGGCGTTTTTTATGAGTTGTTTATCCTCGGGAAAGTACAGCCAGAAATTATTATCCTTCAGGAGGAAAATCTGTTTTTCCGGGGTGCTGTATTCCCAGCGCATCCGGTTGGGCCGGCGGATAAAAACCTGTCCCTGTCCTGTCATCGGCTCGGGCGAGCTGTTTGAATAGTAGAACTGCCTGAAGTCAGCCCTGAGGGTGGTAATGGATTTCAGCCGGTTCTCCAGACGGCGGGCAACCTCGTCGGCGGTCAGTTCTGCCGTGGCAGCAGCAATCAGGAACCTAAAACCTAAAAAGGCCAGTAGAGATAGGAGCCAGAACGACCTGGCCGGGCAAGAAGCGAACATTATATCTGCCCGGTCCGCTTTATGGCTTGACATAAAGTGCCTCTCTGATAACTGGAATTGTCCTTATTTTCCCCGAGGTGCTGTCCGATGTCAATCCGCTTCTGCCTGAAGAGTGGGATCATCAGGCTCGGTGGCCAGGGGAAAAAGATTTTTTCGGTTCGGCTTCGGGGGCAGTTTCTCTTCGGGCTCGATGTTGGCAGGCTGAAAATTTTTCTGGGTGGAAGCCTTATCCGATCGCCAAGGGCTAGTTTTGACTAGTTCCGGATCATGAATTTCCATCCCGATGTAACAATTGGCCTTTTGGGCCGGAACCAACTGCCAGACAACAGGGGAAATCAAAAGCGCCGGGGCCTGCCCGGTGCCCCGGGGAAAACAGCCAGCCAGGGCCTGGAACTGGCGGTCTCCGGTCAGGATGAATTTCCCTTGACAAGGAGGGGGAAAGTGGATACAAGATTAAAGCACCTTACACAATATTCAAGGAGGGAATGGATGCAAGCCAGAACTCACGGGTTAATTTTTCTGGTGGTTCTGGGGCTCAGCCTCCTGGCTGGACCCGGCCTTAGCCAGACAGCCCAGGAATTCATCAAGAGCGGCGATGAATATTATTCCAAATGGGAAGACCAGAAAGCGCTGGAGGAGTACCTGAAAGCCCTTGAAGTTGAACCCAAGAATTATGAGGCTCTCTGGAAGGCGGCCAGGGGTTACGTGGACGTGGCTGACCTGATGACCGGCACGGGAAAGGAAGTGGAAAAGCAGAAGTTTGAGATGTACGTCAAGGCCGAGCGCCATGCCAGGCAGGCCATCTCGGTCAACCCCAACGATACCTGGGGGCATTTCTTCCTGTCGGCAGCCCTGGGCAAAAAAGTCCTGATGCTGGGTAAAAAGGAACAGATCGACGCCTCCAAGCAGGTCAGGGCGGCCGTGGATAAAGCCATAGAGCTCGACCCCAATAACGACCTGGCCTACCATGCTCTCGGACGCTGGCACCGGCGGATGGCCGAAATCGGCGGGGCCAAGAGGGCCCTGGGCAGCCTGATTTATGGCTCCATACCCAAGGGCTCCATGGAAGAATCAGAGAAATGGCTGAAAAAGGCAGTGGAACTCAAACCCGACTATATCAACCATCACCTGGAACTGGGGCGCACCTACGTGGCCATGAAAAAGTATGACCTGGCCAAGCAGGAGTTCAACCGGTGCCTGGAACTGCCAGAAGCCTCGGCCAAGGATAAGCAGCTTAAAGAAGAAGCTAAAGAAGAGCTGGCCAGCCTCGGGAAGAAAAGCCCGAAAGAAGATTAATCAGAGCTTAATTCAGTAGCCGGTCCGGGGAGGGCTGATTCAGTCCGCTTCTTCTTCCGAGAAGACCTGGGCCTCGAAAACTTCAAGGTTGACCCCGCGCCGCCACTCGTCCGCCGGGAGACCGGCCTTGAGACAGCCGTGGTTGAGGTAGGTTTCCAGGTCCCAGCCGTACTCCAGGGGGACCTGGGGTAGAAGCAACCCCTTGTTAAAACCCTTGCTGACGATAATGCCGTGGCGCCCGACGACCACCTCTTCCGGCTTATTTACCTTCCGGGGCAGGGTCAGGACAGAAATTTCAATCCTGAGATCATTGAGCTCCTCCTGGCGCAGGGGAGGGAAGCGGTAATCTTCGGTGGCCGCGGCCACGGCCATCTCGATTATCGTCTGGTAAAGAGGTTTATAGGGAAGCGGATAGCCAATGCAGCCCCGGAGCTCACCGTTGACTTTAAGGGTGACGAAAGCTCCCTGTTTCTGCTTTAGCCTGGGGTTCTCGACTTCCTCTTCCAGCATCCGGTGATTTTGAAGGAAATGAATTATCGAGCGCCTGGCTAACTGCAAGAGGTATTTCTTCTCTTCTTCCGTCAGGTATTCGGATTTTTCAGCCATCTTCGGCCTCCACTTCCATGATAATCCGGCCCAGGGGCTGGAAAAAGAATTGGCGGTCGTACTCGACGACCCTGGCCCGGGGTTTTATTTCGCCCCGGGGCCCCAGGGTCAGGGAGAGAAATATCTTACCCGAGAACAGGGGGCGGAGAAGTCTTTTCTGGCTCTCCGGGGAGGAATTCAGGCTGAACACCCCCAGCACCTCCAGGCCCTGATTCTGCTCCACCAGTACCAGGGTCTCCGGTTTAAGGAGTTCGTTCCAGGCCAGAGGCATAACTTTTTCAACAAACAGCCCCGGCCCGGTCTGCCGGCCCAGCAGGTAGCCCTGTACCGGGCGGGCGGAACAGGCCCGCAGCAGCAACTCTTTCCGGGCTTCCTGGAGAATTACCAGTTCCATGGCTCTGGCCAGGATTATAACACAGCTTTTTCCCGGGCGGCAAAAATTCGCTTGACGCCCGTTCCTGGTTGACATAATATTAGCCCATCGGGGTGGCAGCGGAATGAACTATCAGCTGGTGATCGTCGGGCCGCTGGAAACAAATTGCTACATTTTTTTCTGCCCCGAAACCAGGGAATGCGCGGTGATCGACCCGGGGGCCGAGGCCGACCAGATCTTTCCCCTGATCACCCACCTTAACCTGAAACCGGTCATAATTCTCAACACCCACGGCCACGTGGATCACACCGGGGCCAACGTTGAAATCAAGGACAGGTACCGGGCCCCGATTGCCATGCACCAGGACGACCTGCCCCTGCTCGAAGAAAACATCCAGCTGGAGTTCGGACTGATGCTGGGAGCCAAGCCCACCCCGCGGCCGGACCGCTTGCTGGTCGATGGGGATGAGGTCCGGGTTGGCCAGACCAGCCTTAAAGTCATTCATACCCCGGGTCACAGCCCGGGCAGCGTCTGTTTTTATACTCCCGGAATTCTTTTTTCCGGTGACACCCTGTTCTGCGGCGGAGTGGGCCGGACAGACCTGCCGGGGGGATCCTGGAAGGACCTGATCCGGTCGCTTCGGACCAGGGTTTTAACCTATCCCGAAGAGACCGTGGTCCTGCCCGGTCACGGTCCGAGGACCACCATCGGAGAAGAAAAAGAAAATAATCCCTTTCTTGAATAAAAACAAAGTCATTTGCCATGCCCAAGTACCAGGAAGAGCTGCTGAAGATTTACTGCGACTATCTGGCCGTGGAAAAGGGGCTGTCGGCCAACAGCCTGAGTTCCTATGCCCTGGACATCAGGAAACTGTTTGACTTCCTGGACCGGGGGAAAAAGAGCCTGCTCAAGCTGAAAGAGCCGGACCTGGTGGAGTTCATACATCTCCAGGCCCAGTCGGGCCTGTCCCCGCGCTCGCTGGCCCGGCTGGTGAGCTCACTGAAGTCTTTTTTCCGGTTCCTGCTGCTGGAAAACCACATCAAAAAGAACCCGGCCGAAGGTCTGACTTCTCCCTCGCTGTGGCTGACCCTGCCCAAGGTGCTGTCGCTGGAAGAGGTGGAAAGCCTGCTGGAAAAGCCGGACCTGAAAAAGCCCCAGGGAATAAGAGACCGGGCCGTGCTGGAAGTCCTCTACGGCTGCGGCCTGAGGGTTTCCGAGCTGGTCTCCCTGGAGCTCAAGGATGTGCGCCTGGCCCAGGGGTTTTTAATCTGCCGGGGAAAAGGCAACAAGGAAAGAATAGTCCCGGTCGGCCGGGCCGCCGCCCGCTGGTTAAAAACCTACCTGAAAGAGGTTCGGCCGCAGTGGGACAGGCGGGGTTCGACCGCGATTTTCCTCACCCGCCGCGGGCAGCCCTTCACCAGGCAGGGCATCTGGAAAATTCTCAAGGCCTATGGCCAGCAGGCCGGGCTGCGGGATAAGATTCATCCCCACGTCCTGCGCCATTCTTTTGCCACCCACCTTCTGGAAAGGGGAGCCGACCTGCGGTCGGTGCAGATGCTGCTGGGTCACAGCCAGATTACCACCACCCAGATTTACACCCACGTCAGCCGGGATCGGCTAAAGCAGATCTACGACCGCTTCCATCCCCGGGCCTGAGAGCTGCTGGCGGTTGGCACCTGGTCAGCTCCAGGAAAATTTTTATCCGGCTTCTCTGGGAGACGGTTAGCTGGCTGGAATCCTGGAGGCTGGCTTCTTCTATCCAGTTGAATTCTTTCCTTATTTCCCTGCCTGTCAGCTGGCTTCTCTGGAGTTCGATGGTCCTCTGGCCGCTGATGATTTTCCTCTTAAACCAGGGCATTTTTTCCAGGACCCGGGACCAGGGCACGTCCGGCAGAACCAGCTTAATCCGGTGTCCGGCCGGGTCTGCCGGGCAATCTATAACTTCCGGGTCGAAGCTGTAGTAGAAGTTGATTTCTTCTTCTTTCCCCTCCACGTAATCCAGCTTTAATCCGGGTGACGGGATGGGGTCGGGCCAGGGCTGGCCATCAGCGGTGCGGACTTCCCAGCGCCGTAACTGAGAACCCAGGTGGTAGATGATGAAATCCGGGCCGTCCTCTTCCAGGAAGCCGGACCAGCCGGCTTCCAGTAAATAGACGCCGCCTTTCCCGGCAGCCTGACCGGTCCGAAAATCACCCTGGACCTGCAGCCTTAGGGTCACCTGCCAGAACTGGCCCTGTTCCCCGGCGGTCTGTACCTCCGGGAACGAAAAGAGGGCCAGAGACATGACGGCCACGATGGCCAAGCCTGAATACCTAAAATTCTTGAAACCCACAGCCCTGGCCTTTCGTATATATTGTAAACACCGGACCGGTCTATTGACAAGAGACTCTTCCAGTGGTAGATTATATGAACTATTCAGGCTAAAAAATAAACTAATCAGTTTAAGTATTAAACTCAAAAGTAAATCATGGAGGTCAGGATGGCCGAAGGCCGTATAAATAAGAAAGAAATAATCCAGGCCGAATACAAGAGACTGATGCTGCTGGCCGCGGAAAGGGTTATCCTCCGTCGCGGTTTCAGGTCGGCCACCATGGATGAGATTGCCAGGGAAGCCAATTTTTCCAAGGCCACCCTGTACAAGTACTTCCATAACAAGGGGCAGATTCTCCTGGAAATCATCCTGCAATACATCGACGAGATAAAGGAGCGCCTGAGGGAAATTCAGCAATCCGACCGCTCCCCGGACGAAAAACTGAAACAGATGATCCTGTCGGTGCTGGACATTCAGACCAGAAAAGAGAATATCTCCCGGCTGTTTGTCCAGGACAAGAGCCTGCGTGATTTCATCCACCGGATTTTTGCTCCCAGCCGCAAGGAAGATAACCGGGAATTCCAGCAGGCCTTGAAGCTTTTCAAGGCCAGGCGGGAAGAGATATCTCAATCGGGTTGCCTGGTGCTGTCCGAAGGCATGGAGCGGGGCCTGTTCGTGGCCACCGACCCCGAAAAACTTCTCCGCTACGTCTGGGCCCTGATAGAAGGGCTGATCCATACCCGGTACTGGCAGGAAGAAAAAGTTTCTCCGGAGGACGAGACCGAACAGATCTTTGAATTCTTGATGACAGGCATTGCCGGAAAGTCTGTTCAGAAAGGAGCGACCGAATGAAAGCCGCAAGATTCTGGTTTTTGGCATTAATTGTCTTTCTGGCCGCAGGCTGGATTAACCTGCCGGCCCAGGAAAAGAACATTAACAAACTGGAACTGACTCTTGATGATTGCCTCAAGCTGGCCCTGGAGCAAAATCCCTTTTACCTGGCCAGCCTGGAAAAAGAGAGCGAAGCCAGGGCCCAGGTCCACCGGGCGGTGGCCGGGTTCCTGCCAACCCTCAATGCCCAGGGCAGCGATATCCTGGATAAGAAGGTCTTCACCGTGGAAATCCCGCCCATGGTCCCGGGAGGACAGCCGCAGAGAGTCAAGTTCGATTTCACCCGGACCTACCAGATGAGCCTCAATTTTTCCTTTCCCCTTTTCACCGGTGGGCGGCTGACCTCAGCCTACCGCCAGGCCAACTATAACTACCAGGCCACCCAGGAGTCCATCAAGCAGTCCCGCCAGGAAACCATCCTGAACGTTAAGCAGGCTTTCTACGGGTACCTTCTGGCCCGCAGGTTCCTGGAAGTGGCCGAGGAATCAGTCAGCCTGGCCGAAAAGCACCTGAAGAATGTCCGGAACCTGGCCGAGGTGGGCATGGCCACCAAGTTTGACCTGCTCCGGGCAGAGGTTCAGCTGGCCAACCTGCAGCCCCAGCTGATAAGGGCCAGGAACGGGTTGCAGATGTCGGAGCTGGCCCTCAAGAACCTCCTGGGCCTGGACCTTGACCAGCCGGTCGAAATAAAGGGCGAGCTTTCTTTTCAGGAAGTTCAGATAGACCCGGAGGAATCCATCCAGAAGGCACTGCTCAACCGGCCTGAAATTCAGCAACTCGGCTATCAGCGCCGGATGGCCGGGGAGATGGTCAAGCTGGCCCGGGCGGCCGACCTGCCAACCGTGGCCATAGGCGGACAGATCAATTACTGGTCCAACTTTCTCAATTTCAAGAAAAACAACTGGGAAAATTATTACACCATCAGCCTGGCCCTGAACATCCCCATCTTTAACGGCTTTGCGGCCCAGGCCCAGGCGGCCCAGGCCAAGGCCCTGGCCCGGCAGCTCGATTATTCGATGAAAGGCTTGACCGAGGCTGTCCGGCTGGAAGTGGAGCAGGCCATTCTGAATTACCAGCAGGCCCGGGAAGCCCTGCTGTCGCAGCAGAAAAACGTGGAACAGGCGGCTGAAGCCGTGCGCCTGGCCGAGCTGAACTTTGCCGAGGGACTGGCCACCACCCTGGATGTGACCACGGCCCAGGTGGCCCTGAGCCAGGCCAGGACCAATTACGCCCAGGCCCAGTATGAATGCCTGATGGCCCTGGCCCAGCTGGAGAAGGCTACCGGCGAATCGGTATCCGGATATAAGTCCGACAGGTGAGAATAAATCACTGGCAGTCGAATAGGAGGACAACATGTTCTTGAGAGGAAAAGCCAAATACGCGGTTTATGGAGCAATTTTTCTTTTTCTGGTTTCCTGTCAGAAACCGGTGGAGAAAAAGGCAGCGGATGACGGCCTCAAGCCGGCACCGGTAAAAGTTTACAAGGTCAAGAAGCAGAGAATATCGGAAAAGTTAACCTATACGGCCACCCTGGAAGCCTGGAAAAGGCAGGCCATCACCCCCGACATTTCAGGGAAGGTGGCCAGGATATACGTCAACGAAGGCGAAAGGGTTAAACAGGGGCAGCTGCTGGCCGAGCTTGACACCAGGTCCATACGTTTGCAACTGGAACAGGCTGAGGCGGCCCTGGCCATGGCCCGGGCCAATTTTGAGGACGCCAGCCGGAACCTGGAAAGAATGGAAAGGCTTTACAAGGAAAAGGCCGTTTCCGACCAGCAGTACGAGAAAGTCCGGCTGGCCTTTGAAGCGGCCAGGGCCCAGAAAGAGCAGGCCGAGGCCGCGGTCAACCTGGCCAGGCACGCCCTGGACGTCTCCATCATGCGGGCTCCGTTTGATGGAGTGATAGCCGCCAAAAACCTCGAGGAAGGCGACGTCATCAACCCCATGATGGGCGGATTTTCGGCCACCTCGGCCGTGTTGACCCTGGTCGATTATTCCAGGATCAAGGTTCGCTTCGATGTCTCCCCGGTTGATGCTTTAAGAATGGCCAGGGGTCAGAAAGTTTACCTGGAAAGCTTCATCCTGCCCGGGCAGCAGTTTGAAGGCCAGGTGACGGTGGTCAACACCAGCGCCGACCCCCAGACCAAGAAATTCCGGGTGGAGGCGGTTGTCAACAACCCTGAGCTGACCCTCAAGCCCGGGACTTTCGGGCGGGTGATACTCGAAGTCAGCACCAAAGAAAATTCGCTGGCCGTGCCCCAGAAAGCCATCCTGGAGGATTCTTACGTGCTGGTGGTGGAAGGCAATAAGGCGGTCCGGAGAGCTGTCACCACCGGCCTGAAGAACACGGATTTGATTGAGATTACCTCGGGTCTGAACGAGGGAGACCTGGTTATCGTCGAGGGCAACTTCGGGCTCATGGACGGCAGCCCGGTTGAGGTGGAAGGCGAGGTGGTAAGATGAAGCTGCCTGAATTTTCGGTCAAAAGAAAAGTTACGGCCTCGATGATCGCCATGATCCTGGTGGTCGTCGGGCTGATTGCCTTTTCCCGCCTGGGACTGGATTTCTTTCCGGACCTGGAATACCCGACCGTTTCGGTCATAACCACCTACCGCGGGGCTTCCTCCGAGGACATAGAAAAAACCATCACCGAGCCCCTGGAACAGGTGGTCAGCTCGGTGAGCGGCGTCAAGAAGGTCACTTCCCAGAGTTCGGAAGGCGTCTCGGTGCTGATGGTGGAATTTGAATGGGGCACCAACCTGGATTTTGCCGCCCAGGATATCCGCGACCAGATCGGCCTTTACCGAAATTTTCTCCCGACCAACGCTTCCAATCCCCTGGTGGTCAAGTTCAACCTGTCCCAGTTCCCGGTGGTCTTTTACGGTATCACCGCCAGTTCCGGCTATTCCACCTATGACCTGAAAAAAATGATAGAAGACGAGGTCAAGCCCAGGCTGGAAAGGCTGGACGGAGTGGCTTCGGCCGCGGTTTTTTCCACTGACGAAAGAGAAATCAGGGTTGAGGTCGATAAGAACGCCCTGATTTCCTACAACCTGCCCCTGGACCGGGTGCTGATGGCCCTGGCTGCCGAAAATATCAACGCCCCGGCCGGGGACGTGGTGGAGCGACATGAAGACCTGATCGTCCGCACCCTGGGGGAATTCCGGAGCGTGGAGGATGTCAGGAACGTGGTCGTGGGTCTTTCCCAGCGCGGAGAGCCCATTTATGTAAAAGATATAGCCGAGGTTAAAGATACTTTTAAGGAAACCAGGAACGTGGCCCGGGTGCAGGAGCAGAAGGGAGTCTACCTGGTGGTGAACAAGCGCTCGGGCGCCAACACGGCCCTGGTTGGTAATGCCGTTAAAAAAGAAATCAGCAAGATTCAGGCCACCCTTCCCGGGAACGTCGTTTTTCACATGGCCATGGACCAGGCGGAAATGATTAACATGGTGGCCAGCCGGACTTCAAACAATGCCGTGGTCGGAGCCTTCCTGGCCATTGGACTGATCTTCCTTTTCCTCAGAAACTGGCGGCCGACCCTGATCATTGCCATCGCCATTCCCCTTTCCGTTATCACCACTTTTGTGGTCCTCTACGCCGCCGGTTATACCCTGAACCTGATGACGTTGGGCGGGTTGGCCCTGGGCGTGGGCATGCTGGTGGATAATGCCATCGTGGTCATAGAAAACACCTTCAGGCATATTGAGGAAGGCAAGCACGTGGAAGAGGCCGCGGTCATTGGTGCCTCCGAGGTGGGCATGGCCATCACCGCCTCCACCCTGACCACCATCATCGTTTTCCTGCCCGTGGTTTTTGCCGGCGGTATCACCGGCAAGCTGACCCAGCCCCTGGCCCTGACCATTGTCTTCTCCCTGGTCTCTTCGCTGTTTGTGGCCCTGACCCTGGTGCCGTTGTTTTCTGCGCTCCTGTTCAAGGCCAGGGCAAAGAAAAGCTCGGCTGGTGAAGAGTGCGTGGTCAAAGAACCCCATTTTGCGGCGGCCAGAGCTTTTTACCGCAAACTTCTGGCGGGAGCGTTAAGGAAGAGAAAGACCGTTCTGGCAGTGACCGCCGCCCTGTTCGTCGTTTCCCTGGTGATTGTAGCCTTCCTCGGGACCGAATTCATGCCCCAGTCCGACCGCAATTTCCTGATGGTTAGGGTCAAGCTTCCGGTTGGCACCTCTTTAGAAGAAACCAATCGGGTGGTGAGCCAGATAGAAAGGTTATTCAGCCAGCAACCCGAGGTCACCCTGGTCTCAGCTCAGGCCGGATCGCGAGCGGAAGAAGACCCGGCAGACATGGCCAGCGGCATGGGCATTACCGGGACCCACGAGGGATTGCTGATGGTCAGGCTGGTCAACCGGTCGGAGAGAAAGTATTCCGATCTTGAAATTCTGGAAAGAGTCCGAAAGATGCTGCCGCGGCTGGAGAATTTTAAGTTCGAGCAGGTCAACATGGAAGCGGCCATGATGGGCGGAGCGGCCGCCCCGGTGGAGATAAAGCTATTCGGTAAAGATTTGGAAACCCTGAGAGAAATTGGCGACACCATAGTCAGGAAAATAAGCGACGTGGAAGGCCTGCGCGACCTGACCCACAGCCTGGCCCAGGGCAAGCCGGAATACCAGTTCTCACTTGACCGGGAAAGGGCGGCCAGGCTGGGACTGGCCGTGGCCCAGGTTTCCAGCACCATTCAGACCGCAACCCAGGGAACCGTGGTCAGCCGCTACCGCGACGGTTCGGACGAGGTCAACATCAGGGTGATACTGGCCAAGCAGTACCGTGACAGCCTGGAAGAAATCAGGAAGACCCCGCTGATGTCTCCGGCCGGTAAGACGATTTACCTGGAACAGATTGCCGACTGGAAACGCGGCGAGGGCCCGATCCAGATAACCAGGGAAAACCAGATGCGAAAAATTTCGATAACAGCCAATATTACCGGGCGGGACCTGGGAACCGTCATGCGCGATATCCGCAGCCGCCTGGGCGATTTTGAAAAGCAATTGCCGCCCGGTTACTTCCTGGAGTATGGCGGAGCCTACGAACAGATGATTGACGCCTTCAAGGTTCTGGCGGCGGCCCTGGCCCTGGCCGTGCTCCTGGTTTACATGGTCATGGCTTCTCAATTTGAGAACTTTCTCCATCCGTTTGTCATCATGTTCACCATTCCCCTGGCCATAATCGGCGTCATTTTTGGCCTGTTGATATCTGGAAAGCCGGTCAGCCTGCCGGCGCTGATCGGGGTCATCATCCTGGCCGGAATTGCCGTCAATAATGGCATAGTCATGATCGATTATATCAACCAGCTCATACGGAAAGGACTGGATAAAAGAGAGGCCATCATCAGGGGCGCGGTTACCAGGTTAAGACCGGTCCTGCTGACGGCCCTGACCACCATCCTGGGCATGTTGCCGATGGCCGTGGCCGGTGGGTCTGGCGCCGAATTCCGTTCGCCCATGGCCGTGGCCGTGGTCGGGGGACTGACCGCCACCACCCTGCTGACCCTGTTCATCATTCCGATCGTCTACAGCATTTTCAACCGGGTCTCCTTTAAGGAATACGAGCCTCAGTCCGAAGAGTTACCCTGTAAATAATTGGATTCAATGTTAAAGGGCAGCCGGAAGGCTGCCCTTTTTTATTTGCACCGGTCGAACTTCTCCCGGTAACCCGCCTGGACCCGCTGGAAAAATCCTGATTGCCCCAAGCCCCGGAATTTTATATCCTAATATGAAGCCGAAAACTCCTTCAAGGAGGCAGGGGTGAAAAGATTGGTCTCATTCACGCTCGCCTTTCTGGCGATAATCATTTCCATGGGGCCTGGCCTTCTGGCCGCTCCCAGGAAGTTGATCTATCTCGATGCCTCGGTTCTGCCCGAGGGGCGCCTTGCGAGCTGGCGGAACCTGGGAACACTGGGTGGAAATTTCATCCCGGTTTTCCGGACGCAGCCGACTGTGGAAATCGTCAAGAACCAGAAGGCGGTCAACCTGACGGCCGTGGATGTTCTGTTGCGTTCTACTTTTTCCCCGCCGGCCAGCCTGAACGGTCGGCAGCCCTTCACCCTTCTGGTCAGGGTCTTCATTCCTGAACTGGCCCAGAGAAGGACCATCCTGGCCTGGTCACAGCAGCCGGAAGCCGGCGCTGTTTTTGGGGTTGGCAAAGGACTGGATGCTGCTTTTTATCATTCGGACCGGGTCAAGCTCGGCTATCGGAATGGTTACCCCGAGCCCGGGGTCTGGCATCTCCTGGCTTTTGTCTATGACGGCAGCTCAATCCGGGTCTACGTGGATGGCTATTTGAAATCCGAAACTTCGGCCTCGCTGTCTATCAAACCTGATAAGTATTTTTATCTCGGTGGGCAAACCGCTGAACGCTGGCCGCTTCCGGTGGATCCCTTCAACGGTTACCTGGCCACCCTGGAGTTGCTGGACGCAGCTTACAGCCCGCTGGAAATCTGGAACCTGGCCGGGAAAAAGGAAGCCATTCCGGTTTATCCCGAGGAAGGAGAAGTTGTGACCGCCCTGTCCATTTCCTTGAAATGGCAGAAAGGAGATGAAAAAGCCGCTTCCTTTGCTGTCTATTTCTCCAGCCAGAAAGACGAAGTGGAAAAGGCCGGCAAGAAAGCTCTGAAGGTAACCCTGGCTTCAACCGTTACCAGCTACGAGGTTTCTGACCTTAAACCGGGCCAGGCCTATTTCTGGCGGGTGGACCAGCTCGATAGCAGGGGACAGTTGCTGCAGGCCGGGATAGTAAGGCGGTTTGTGGTGGATAGCGGACAGGCCAGGAATCCCGTCCCCCACCACCAGCATGGCAGCGTCAGCCGGGAGCTGAATCGCCTGAGCTGGACTCCCGGCCCCTGGGCCACTTCCCAGGACGTTTATTTCGGCCAGGACCCGAAAAAGCTGGAGAAGGCCAAACCGGTGGTCAGGGACCTGAAGCCCGGGCTCAACTTCTTTTTTGTTCCGGAAAAAAACCTTAAGTACGGGCAGAACTACTACTGGCGGGTTGATACCAGGAATGGTTCGCTCCCGGCCTCGCCGGGTGAGGTCTGGGCCTTCCGGGTGCAGGACCAGTCCGATGATGACCTGATAACTTTCCTGGTGGCGGCCGACCTGCACTACGGCGGCTCCATGAACGCCAGGAAGATTAACCGGGAGATGGTCATGGCCATGAATGCTGTGGCCGGACAGAACCTGCCTGAAGAACTTGGTCTTAAAGGGAAGGTGAACACACCCCGCGGGGTGGTTGTTCTCGGTGATATCGTCGATGACGGGAATTCTTCGGAAGTTGAGAAATTCTGGCAGGAGTACGTGGCCGATTTTGGGCTAAAGGGCGACCAGCTTCTGGCCTATCCGGTCTATGAAGGCTTCGGCGAGAACGATGGCTCTTCCAGCGGCCTGGTCAGGGCCAATCTCAGGAGCCGCAACCGTCTCCGGCCGGGGGTGAGAAGCATCTCGGCCGACGGCCAGCATTATTCCTGGGATTGGGGCAAGGTACACTTTGTTCATCTCAACCTGTATCCGGGAAGCGTGGGAGAAGAATACCTGAATATCTGGCGCCGGAGGGTCAGTGGGGATGCCCGCTATCCCAAGCACAGCCTGGAGTTCCTGGTTGAAGATTTGAGGAGAAACGTCGGTGGCAGCGGCCGGCCGGTGGTCATTTTCCAGCATTACGGTTTCGATTCCTGGAGCGAGGCCTGGTGGACCCAGAAGGAACGAGCGGCTTTTCTCCAGGCTATCCAGCCCTACAATGTCATAGCCATATTCTGGGGCCATGCCCACGTGGCCCAGAGCCTGAGCTGGAATGATATCCGGACCTGGGGTGTCGGGGCCTTTAACAATGACCCGGAGCCCGGGAACTTTCTGGTGGTCAGCCTGAAGATGGGGCGCAGGAACGGACAGCTGATAGTGGCCGTGAAGAAAATGAACGACTGGCTCTCGGCAGAGAAGATCACCTTCCCCGTGCGCAAGGTTCCCAAGAGCAAATAGGCCGCGGGCTTAATCTAACGCCGGGAATGATTCCCGGCCTGGCCTCTTTTTCCGGTGCTGGTCAGCTATCTCTGGGTCTTAAATTTAAGGAAACCTCCAATATTCCCGTAGTGTTCCAGCCGGGAGGGCGGGTTGACCTGGGTCAGAGGTACATTCTTGTTAAGGGCAATTTCTATGGCTTCATCCACCACGTCGGCCACGGGCTCGGTCTTGACCTTGCAGGCGGGGCAGGTCTCCTCGTTCAGGAACAGGCCGTGACACCCGGGGCAGACCAGACCCGGCTTGGAAAAGTTGTGGGTTATGAGCAGGTGCCGGATTTCATGTGAATTTAACTTCCGGAGAGTATCGGCCAGTCCAGCCACCGCCCGTCCGCCCCGCTCCAGCTCGGCCACGAAGGCCTTGACCAGTCCGGCTTCCTCTTCCCTCTTGAGCCGATCTTCCAGGTCCAGGCATTCCTGAAGAACCCGGGAGGCTTCCGTGCCGGGCCGGGCTTTAAGCCGGCCCTTGAGTCGGTCTTTAACATAGGTGTGGAACAGGGGTTCAAGCTGGGGGAAGAACTGGTCATCACAGCCCAGGAACAGCCAGTCGAAATGATTCTGTTTCAGGATATCAAAAGTTCTTTGAGCGGCTTTCTTGAAGTGCTCCAGCAGCAGGGCATCTATATGACGTTCGATCCTCTTGGATTCGTAACCTTCAAAGCCGCCTTTCTTGACCTTCTTGGGAACATCGCTGGTCAAAGTATCCAGCAGCTTGATCTCACTCATGCGAATTTCGTACCAGAAAGCCTCCCGTCGGTTCACCAGGAAGGCACACAGTTTCTTGAATTTTTCCAGGATGGCCGACAGCGGCCTGGTGTAAAAATCAAAGTCCTGGATGAGCCTGTTTCTCGGTCCGTGGGGCAGTTCCAGCTCCTGCCAGATGTTCCTGGCTGAACAGCAAAAAATGGCCAGCCCGGGTGCTTTCCAGGAGTTCAGCCGGTTGGTGCAGAACTGGGAGATCTTTTCCAGGTCCTCCAGCAGAGATTTCTTGACTTCACGGGATAGGTTTCTTGTTTCCAGTGTCAGTCTGGCCTGATTCAGGAGCCCCTTGTGGGCGGCATTGATAGCCTTGAGGGGCTGCCGGCTCTTGTCGGTGTCGAGATAAAAACTGGTGGCCTGGTAAGGATGGGTTTTTACCTGAGCCAGGGCCTCGGCCTGCGCAGAGCTGGTAAATTTCATTTGACCTCCTTTCAGAAATTTATGGGAGAGAAAAGGTGGAGAAATATAAAAACTCACGCCGGATTGAAAAATCTTGGTTCCTGATAACGGCTCTGATAAAAGCCACTGATTAAAAATTAATCTTCCGGCCAGGCTTTGTCAAGAAAAATCTGGCTCTTCCTGAACCCTGCCTTTGGCGGGTTTTCCCTTATTATGCCCGGTTGACCCGGGCCAGCGTATAACCGTGGTGTCGGCAATCTTGTCATGCATGGTCAGCCCGTGCCTGTCCCATAAGACCTGCCAGAAACCGAGAGAAGCGAACAGGCCGGAACAGACATAACCGTGTGCCCGCTCGAAGCACTGGTACCAGCCCAGGCGTGGTTTCCCTTCCAGGTCGATGACCTTCAGGCCAAAGAGCCTCTTGCCGGGGGTGCGTCCGCCAAACCGGAAAAACAGCACGAAATACAGCATGGTAATTATGTATTCTTTGATAACCTTATAGGCCCGGTTTTCTGAGAGTTTCTCGCTCCCTCCGGCCAATTTCTCCTTGGCCTGATTGAGTCGGGCCCCGGCCAGGGCTGTTTTATAATTATTTTCAATTTCCTCCGCGGTCATGGCCGCGGCCCTCTGGAATTCTTCGTCCGAAAGACGATCTTTTAAGATCTCAAGATATTCCTGTTTTTTATCCGGACCGGTCCGAAGACCCTTCTCCGGAGACCAGGTGGCACTTTCTCCCTCTCTTATGGCCTTAACTGTCATGGAGACCGGAGAAGGTTCATGCCGGAGTCTGGCCATGAGCTCGGTATAACCTGAGTAAACTATGGAGGACAGGATGGCTATTATCAGGGCATCCAGTCCGAAGGCCAGGCCGCGACGGATGAAACCGGCCTGCGAAGGATGGGCTTTATTTCTGGGGAAAAGGGCGGCGATTTTTCTTTTCAACTTATTCTCTTTTCAGCTATTTATCTTATATATTTTATCAAACGATTTCCACCACACTTTAATATCCCTTTAATGCCAGACCCGCTTCCTGTCTCTGGTGTTAGTTGCCAGTGACGGGCAACATTTTGCCTACTCGTTGCTTCTATGCATTCAATGCTGGCGATGCCTGCGATTAACGGGCTTGCTGCCAGCAGCCTGTCTTGAGACACCTGTGCCTTTTATCCGGATTTAATCCGGGAAGACATTGCGAAAACAAATGGCCCTGGTTCTCGACCGACTGTAATAACAAAGGGCCCCGCTCGCGGTCTGTCGAGCGAGGCCCCTGTTCTTGCTGGTTGAACCGGAACTAAATCTTGTAGTTTATCCCCACGGCGAAGGTGAAGGTGTTCCGGTCGAAAGTTCTCTGGTAAGTTCCGAGGATGTTATGATAGAAGTTTCTGGTGTATGACCTGTAAAAAACGTAAAGGGCGCCAGCATCCAGGCTGATATTTTCGCTGATTTTTAATCTGGCACCCCCGCCTATAGTATCGCTGCTCAGTTCATGTCCCAGGTCGTCCTGATAATATTCGCTCAGATTGAAGGAGGTCCTGAGATAGCCGAGGCTCAGGGTAACAGTCCGATTAAGGTCATATTCCGTGCCCAGGCCGAGTTCGAAGGTGTTTTTCTGAACCAGGTTTTCTGCCCCTTCCCAGTTGGCATCCCTATCGAAGAAATAGTTGAAAGAGGCATAGAAGCGGAGAGCAGGCAGGGCAGAGTATCTTAGGCCACCAGAAAGAATGGCCGGTACGTCGTAACGATAGACGAGGCCGTCCGGGAACAGGTAGCCAAAATCGTCAACCGTGGTTTTGGTTTTAAGCTCCATCTTGGTTCTAAATTCATACTTGAACGAGAGGGTGAGGGATTCCCAGGGGGAGACATTCAAGCTCAGAATGGGAGTCCAGCCGGTTCCGGTTTCCCGGGCTTTAACGTCCTTATCAGCAAAGCCGTTGGCCATTTCGGGATAACCCATGCTCATGAATAGATCGTAGGCGTAAACCCAGCCCAGGCCTATGATGTTATACCTGATATCATACATATGCCCTTCATAATCGTTCCTGGCCTGCAGGAAGCGAAGACCGGCACCGACTGATAGCCAGTCAGTGACAGAATAGGCCGCGTTAAATTGATAGCCAAGATAGACGGATTTGCCCTTAAAAAATATATCCACATCATATCCGGAGGTGGGCAGGTCCCAGGATTCCAGGTTGAGCCTGACTGAAGCGATGGGCTCCTCGAAGCTGGGTAGCCCGGTCTTATACCTGGCGGAACCGCCGCCGGCATTGGGCCCGAAGCCAAAGGACAGGGCCAGCCGGTTTTTCTTGTAGACGGCATATAAATTTGGATAGACCGGAACTCTTATTGTGCCAACATAATCAGGATTGTTTAAGAGCGGAAAGGAACTGTTTATCTTCTTGTCCTGGAAGATAACCTGATTATGAAGAGCAAAATGCCACCCGTCCGGGAGCCTGACCAGTCCGGCCGGGTTATAGTAGACGGCGTCAACATCGAGGGAAGCATTTCTCGATAGCATCCTGATATAAGCCGCACTTTGATTGGTGTTGGTCAGGATGCTGGCTTCGACCGAAGCAACCATTACCAGGCCCAGCAGACCAACCAGGAGACCAGCAATAAGCAATTTTCTTGTCATATAAATGACCTCCTTAAAAAAATAGCCGATATTTTATAAAATACAAAAAAAGCAATCAACCTGTTTTTTCTTTCACCCCGGGCGGAATTCCTGCCGGTAATATCCCTTATCCCTGGCCTGATTTTGATGTCCGGCCCGGTCTTTACAGAAGGCCCTTAAATATATATAATTATTCTGCTTACCGAGGCTGGTTGCGGAAGTGGCGGAATTGGCAGACGCGTAAGCCTCAGGAGTTTATGGCCGAAAGGCTGTGTGGGTTCGAGTCCCACCTTCCGCACCACCTTTTTTATTTATGCCTCATAAAAAACGCCTCCTTCTCATCAACCCCTGGATATATGATTTCACCGCCTGCGATTTCTGGCTGAGACCGCTGGGGCTGCTTTACCTGGCCTCTATCATCAGGGAGCGAACCAATCTTGAAATAGATTTCCTGGACCTCCTGGACTGCAGCCGGGTTGGGAGTGAATTCGGTTTTCGGAGCAGGGCAAAACCCGACGGCCGGGCCTCGTTTTACAAGGAAGAGGTTCAGAAGCCAGACCTATTACGTCATATCCCAAGAAAGTTTTCCAGGTATGGATGGCCCCTGGCCCTGGCTGAGGATTTCCTGAAGGGGCTCCCGCCACCCGAAGCGGTGCTACTGACCTGCACCATGACCTACTGGTACCCAGGGGTGCAGGCAGTCGTCGAGCTGGTCAAAAAGGTCTTCGGCCGGGTCCCGGTGATACTCGGAGGCATTTATCCCACCCTCTGCCCGGAGCATGCCCGCAGCCAGTCGGGAGCCGCGGTGGTGGTGACCGGGGCCGGAGAGCAACAGGTCCTGCCCCTGCTCAAAGAAACCTGCGGTCCGGAGGTGCTCAAGCCCGGTTCGGACGAGCTCGGATTTTCCGGACTTGATTCGTTTCCGTTTCCAGCCTATGACCTCTACCCGGATAGGTCCACCGTTTGCCTGCTTACATCCAGGGGCTGTCCGCTGAATTGCAGTTACTGTGCCAGCCATCTTCTTTTTCCTGGATTTGAGCAGAGGCAGCCGGAGCGGGTTGTCTCTGAGATCCTCCATTTTCACCGACTGGGAGCCAGGAATATTGCCTTTTATGACGATGCCCTGCTGCTCAACCAGGATCGGCACCTGTCGAACATCCTGGAGGCGGTGGCTGCGCTTCAGCCCGGCCTGAATTTTCATACCCCCAATGGTCTTTCTCCCCGGGCGATCGACCACAGGCTGGCAGTTTTGATGAAAAAGTCCGGCTTCTCCTCGATTTTTCTCAGCCTGGAAAATTCCGACCCGGACTGGCTCCGGCAGACCGGGCCAAAGGTGGATGCCGCCGACCTGGAAAGAGCCCTGGATTGCCTGGAAAAAGCCGGTTTCAGGCGAAAAGAAATTTCTGTTTACATCCTGGTGGGCCAACCCTTGCAGACCCGCGACCAGGTTCTGGACAGCCTGAGGCTGGTCAGGGAGCTCGGGGCCCGGCCCCGCCTGGCCTATTACTCTCCTGTTCCCGGAACCCGGGACTGGAAATTGCTGCTGGAAACCGGAAAACTCAAACCCGATTCTGACCCCCTTCTTCACAACAAGCTGGTTTTTCCCTATTTCTGGGGAGGCCTTACTCCCGAGGAGCTGGAAGAAATCAAGCAGAACAGCCGCTGAAGCTGGCCCGGGTTGATTTAATAGGCACAGAAGGGTAACTTATTAGGGGAGACAGGTTAGATGCGAAAAAAGTTTTTTATCATTTCCCTTCTGTCAATTCTGAGCATTCTGGTCAGCTCCTGCCTGATGAGCCGGCTTGAGAAGAAACTGAAACCGGCCGACCAGGACTGGCTGTCCGAGGTTCGTTACATCATCACCCCGGAGGAACGCAAGATCTTTCTGGAGCTTCCGGAAGCCGAGCGGGAGAAGTTCAAGGAGGATTTCTGGACCCGGCGCGACCCGGACCCTGACACCGAGAAAAACGAGTACAAGGACGAATATTATCAACGCCTGAACCGGGCCAACCAGATGTTCCTGGGAGAAGGTCGCCCGGGCTGGCTGACCGACCGGGGCCGGATCTACATCCTCTTCGGGCCTCCCACCGAACGTCATACCTACCCGATGGAGGCCGCGGGCTACTGCCGGGAAGTCTGGTATTACGGGAGCTTTCCGGTCATCTTTATCGACGAGCACTGTTCGGGCAACTTTATTCTCTCGGCCATCAACCTGGAACACCTGCAGGACCTGAACCTGGCCCAGGGGTATTTTCAGAATACCATCACCCAGGAGAGAAGCGTTTTTGATTATGACCTGAAGCTGGCCCGCAGCCAGCGGACCGGGACCAGCCTGAAGGCCAGGTTAGCCTTCAGCATGAAGTATGAACAGATCTGGTTTGAAACCAGGGACGATGCCAGCCTGGAAACCCAGCTCTACCTCACGGTTGAGATCAAGAACCGGGCCGGGGAGACGGTCTGGAGCGGCCAGAAAACCGCCAACCTGACCTTTACCGACGAAGAAGAGTTAAAAAAGATGAGAGGGCTTAAGTTCGCCATGGATATAGAAATAAACCTGCCGGATGAAAAATATCCGCTGCCCCCGCCCGGTAAGTACCTGATGTATTCAACCCTGAAGCAGAGAACCGAGGGCAAAGAGCTCAAGAAGGTAGCCGAGATAAAGCTCTGAAACGGGAACAGGACCGGGAACCGGCTCAGAACTTCAGGCTGAAGATCAATTGGCCGGACCGCGTGCCGTAAAGGGCCAGGATTTTCTGGTATGAAGGGCTGTAAATCCTGGTGCCGGCGGAGCTACCTTCACCCTCCGGGTACCAGTAACCACCGTCGTTTAAGTCTTTAAGACCGTACTTTTTCCCCAGGACGTTGAGGACATCAATCGCCACGTTGAGCCGGGTTTTCTGGCCGACCCGGAAACTCCGTTCCAGCCTGAGGTCCAGGCTGTGGAAGTCGGGCCATCTCCTGGACCCGGGTTCTTCCAGGTAGACCGTGGCCGGAATATTCTGGGCCTGGTGGCTTTCCAGCCAGCTGGTCGGGGGCACAATGGTTACGGTCCTGGCCCAGGGAGTTCCGCTCAGGTACTGGAAGAGGGCACTCAGGTAAAAGTCCCGTGGCAGGCGGTAGGTGCCCATGACCTTGATAATCCAGGGGCGGTCCAGGTCCAGGCGGCTGCCGGTGGTGACATTAACCAGGGAATTGGGCGAATTGGCCAGCTGGGTCAGGGTGGTGGCGTTCAGGCGACTCAGCCCGGCATTGCCCTGGGCCCGGCTCCAGGTGGCCGAAGCCAGGAGCTGCCAGCTGTCGCTCATTTTCTTTCTGGCCACCAGCTGGAAGGCGGAATATTTTTGCTTCAGCCCTTCGACGTTGCTGAGCCGGGTGAAGAAAGCCGGAGCTCCGGATGATGGAAAATAAACTGTAACCGGCACCTCTCCATAACCTGACTGGCCGGGGACCACGGTGGAAAAAGGTATCCAGAGTCCGGCCACCTGGTCGGCTGAATACCATTCCCGGTCGGCATCGGGGTCGTAGAGCACGTCCTCTACAATCCTGGTCCTGGTTCTGGAGATGTAAGACAGCGACAGGGTGAACATTTCTGACAGCTGTTGTTCGAGGGTAGCCGTCCATTCCGTGGTTATCGGGGCCTTTAAATCAGGAGATACCCTCTTCAGAAAATAATCTTTAAGGTGAATCCTGTAATCCTCGGGCAGGGGCAGGAAAGTATCATCGATGTCGGCTGCTCCGTCTTCATTTTCGTCGTACCAGTAGAAATTGTGATAACCGGTGGCCCAGCCCGGGCCGAAAGCCATGAGGTAGCTGAGGTTGATGTTATCCGGGTAGCGGCCGAACGACCCCTTGAGCAGGGTCTTCCCGGTTCCCAGCAGGTCGAAAACCAGTCCCAGCCGCGGCGACAGGTTATACCAGATTACCATGTTATCCCAGGAAGGATAGTTGACCGCGCTGTAAGGATTGACTCCGTAAACCGGCCTGATGGTAGCCTCGCCGGCATAGAAAGAAAAGCTGGTACCGCTTATGCCTTTATAAACCGCGGCCAGGCCTGATTGAATTCTTTCGAACTTCAGACCCAGGGAAAAATTCAGTCGCCGGCCGAGGTTAAAGGTGTCGTGGAGATAGATGGTCAGGCGGTGCGAGGTGGCTCTCTGTAATAATCCATCCCGGGCCGCGCTGGCCAGGTAGAAACCCACCAGACCCTTTCCAACCAGGTTCCCGGTTTCCGGAGAAACTCCGGTCCCGTAGTAATATGGATTTCCGTTCAGGTAATAATAAATCAGGTTGCTGGGCTTCCAGACCGAATCGTCGGCCCGGGTGCTCTGGTATTCAGCCCCGGCCACCAGTTCATGGAAGGCTTTCAGGAAGGTCTGGAACCTGGTGATGGAACCCCCGGCCCTGAAAACTTCACCGATCTGGTCCCGGTTAAAGGGACCGCTGCCCCAGCTGTAACCGCTGCCCAGGTCTACATAGCGGGGGTTGTTCTCTCCCTTGGCATCTAGTCGCCTGGGCAGAAAATCGCGCGTGTAGAACAGGAACAGGCTGGCCTGGGTGGCCTGGTTTAATTTGTAACCACCGCTGGCGCTCAGAAGAAAAAGATTCTGCCCGGCTATGTTCAGGGTGGCTATCTGCGGATTAAATGGAGTCAGGAACTCGGGGTCCACGGTCTGCCTGTTCTTGTTAAAGCTCAGCATAATTGAAGCATTGATTTCGGCCGTAACCTGGGAAGTGAAGCGGATAAGGGAGGTGAAATCGCCGGACTTCCAGCTGTACATGGGGTAGGGCACGTTTTTGGGATCCCGCCAGGGAGCAAAGGGTGTTGACCTGGCCCGGCGGTTGTACCTGAAGTCGGTGAAATACCAGACCCGGTCCGGCAGGATTGAACCTTCCAGGGCGAGGTCGAAGTCAAGGTTATACCGATCCTTGACCACCGGCGGGGATTCCATCTGGTTCAGCTCGTCCTGGCTCCAGAGGCTTCCGGTTAAGTTGCCGCCGGTACCCAGGAATTGCAGCTGACCGGAGGAACGGTTTTGCCCGTTGCGGGGGATGATTTTTATGAAGGCGCCGGGAGTCGAGTAGTTCTCCACCTGGTTGCCAGCGTTAACGATTTCGATTTCTTCGACCGAATCGGGATTAATGTTCCGGGCCAGGGTCAGGTTCAGGGGATGGTTGAGGTCATTACCGGAAAAGGTGACCAGGCTGGAGCCGACCGCAGAGCCGTTGACCGAAAAGTTCAGGTCGCGGGGTGGGGTCTCGGGGTTCAAGCCCGGGGCGAATTCCAGAAGCCCGGCCAGGTCCTTGGTCCGGGGAATATGATTGATGATGTCTCTGTCCAGGACATATGATATTCCCGGGTTTTCTTTATCCAGGGCGGGCAGCGGATATAGCAGGACTCTTTCCTCTTCCTGGTCTTCGGCCGCTTCCAGGCTGACCGGCAGGGTGAGGGTCTTCCCGGTCTCTACCCGGATGTCGTTAATTATGGCCGTGTGAAAGCCGGGAGCTTCCACGGCCAGCTTGTAGCTGCCGGAAGGAAGATTCAGAAAATAATAATAGCCGTTCTTACCGGTGAGGAAATAACGGAGGCCCACCAGGCTGGGTGAGGACAGGTAGATGTAAGCACCCTCCACCGGCTGGCCTGATTTGTCGGTAATGCGGCCCTTGACCGACCCGTCGAGTTTAACCGCAGCCTCGAGGCTGGCGGTGGCGGTCAGAAGCATGAATATCAGGAGTGATAAGCTGATCGTGATTAAGAAACGCTTGGTTTTCATCCTGACCACCTGGTCCTCCTTTATCTGCTCAGACCCTGATATCAGTTCACCTTCAGGCTTAATATTAAAGAAACATGGCCCTTAAGGCCAAGAACAAGATAAACATTATAGCTTTTTTTAACCTTATTTGTATCAAATTATTAAAACTTTTGGAAGGGGTAAAAAGTTACCCGGCTGCCGGTTGCGGTCGCTCAGGGGGCCGTTTTTCCGGCTTCCATCTTGTGCCGGGCCCAGGCCGCCGCGCCCATCAGGCCGGCATCGTTGCCCAGGCTGGCTTTCCTGATCTCGCAGGTGGCAAAGGCCGGGGCGATTGACCTCTTTCTGGCCTCGGCCACGGCCGGTTTTAGCAGCCAGTGTCCGGCCTTCATCACCCCGCCGCCGATTATTATTTTCTCCGGGTTTAAGAAGTTCATGACGATTCCCAGGGCAATCCCAAGGAAGTAGCCACAACGTTCGAAACTCTTCCTGGCCGCTTCCTCGCCGGCCCTGGCCCGGAGGTAGATGTCCCGGGCCGTTAGCGTTTCTTTATTTTCCGATTTTCCCGAAAATTCCAGGTAGTTCCTCACCAGGGCCGGGGCCGAAACTTCTGTTTCCAGGCAGCCGATATTGCCGCAGCCGCACCTGAGGCCCTCGGGGTTAACGGTGATATGACCCAGCTCTCCGGCAAACCCGCCCTTTCCCTGCCACAGTTCGCCTTCCAGGATGATTCCCGAGCCCAGCCCGGTGCCAACGGTCAGGAAGACCAGGCTGTGGGCCCGGCGGGCACTGCCATAGAGATATTCTCCGTAAGCGGCCAGGTTGGCATCATTGTGGACCGCGAAGGGAACGGGAATTATCTTTTTCAGGGCCGGGAAGAGCGGAAAATTGTCCAGGGCCGGGTAGTTCGGCGACTGCATTATTCTTTTCCGCTTGAGGCTGAAGAAGCCAGCAAAACCGAAACCGGCGGACTTGATCCGCTTCGGGTACCTGCGGTCGAGCTCAGCCCAGATTTTCTTAATCAAGTCCATTAGAGAATGGATATCGGGAGGGCTGGGGGCCTGGCTCTTATAGACTATCCGCCCCGATGAGTTGATCAGACCGTACTTGAGCTGGGTTCCGCCTAAATCAAACCCGGCATACAGATTTTCGGGCATTGCTCAGGTTTCAGAAAGGCGCCTTCAACCGGCGGCCGGCGGCTTGGTCTGATTATCAGAGGGGTGTTCTTCCTTGCCGCTGCTGACGGCTTTCTTAAAGTTCTTTATACCTTCGCCCAGGGATTTGCCGAGGTCCGGAAGCTTTCTGGCTCCGAAGATGATGATGACGATAAGCAGGATTAGTAAGAGTTCGGTGGGTCCGATTGAACCTAACATGCAAGCCTCCTTCCGGAGTTTACTCAAACAGGTTGAGGTGTCTCCGATCCAGGTAAAAAGTTACTCTATGCCCGGATAAAAGTCAAGGAAAGACTGCTCTGGTTGGCCCGGCCGGGCAGTTGTCAGCACCGTCTTTTTCCACTAAAATACCGGTACAGCCTGCCACTTTTCTGGCTGAATGCGGCCGGTCATCCGGATAATTGAGCGGTGGAAATAATGCAGGAAAGAATACGCAATTTCTCGATAATTGCCCACGTCGACCATGGCAAGAGTACCCTGGCCGACCGCTTTATCGAGCTGACCGGGGCCCTGTCGCCCCGCGAGCTCAAAGAACAGGTCCTGGACACCATGGACCTGGAACGCGAAAGGGGCATCACCATCAAGGCCCAGACGGCCAGGCTGACCTACCGCAGCCGGTCGGGCGAAGAATACATCCTGAACCTGATTGATACCCCGGGGCACGTGGATTTCTCCTACGAGGTGTCACGCAGCCTGGCTGCCTGCGAGGGGGCGGTCCTGGTCATAGATGCTTCCCAGGGAGTGGAGGCCCAGACCCTGGCCAATGCCTACCTGGCCATCCAGAATGACCTGCTGATCATCCCCGTCATAAACAAGATAGACCTGCCCCAGGCCGACATAGAAATGACCCTGGAACAGCTGGAACACATCGTCGGGCTGAAGCGGGAAGAGGCCCTCCTGGTCTCGGCCAAGAAAGGAACCGGGGTGGAAGAAGTGCTCGAAGCCGTGGTCCGGAGAATTCCCCCGCCACGGGGCAGCGTTGCCTCGCCGCTCAAGGCCCTGCTCTTTGACTCCTGGTTTGATCCCTACCGCGGGGTGGTGGTCCTGGTCAGGGTGGTCGATGGAACCATAAAGACCGGGGACCGGATTGTGTTGATGGCCACCGGGGCCGAGTATCAGGTGGAAGAAATCGGTTACCTGACGCCCAAGCCAGTCCGGGTGGAGTCACTTTCAACCGGCGAGGTCGGTTACCTGATTGCCGGGATAAAAAACCTGGCCCATGCCCGGATCGGCGAGACCATAACCCACAAGCTGCGGCCGGCCGAGCAGCCGCTGCCCGGTTTCAAGGAAGCCAAGCCCATGGTTTTCTGCGGGCTCTACCCGGCCGGTGAAAGCAGCATCGAGGACCTGCGTGATGCCCTGGAAAAACTCAGGCTCAACGATGCTTCCTTTCACTTTGAACCGGAAAATTCTCCGGCTCTGGGCTTCGGTTTCCGGGCCGGTTTCCTGGGCCTGCTCCACCGGGAAATCATCCAGGAGCGGCTGGAGCGAGAGTTCAACCTGAGCCTGATCACCACCGCTCCCAGCGTCAGTTACCGGGTAATAACCACCAAAGGCGAGGTGCTGGAAGTCCACAACCCCTCGGAACTGCCCGAGCCACAGTTCATAGACCGGATTGAAGAACCGATCATCGAGGCCCTGATCCTGACTCCGGACCGCTACCTGGGCAACCTGCTGCAGCTCCTGGATGAAAGGCGCGGGGTGCAGAAAAAGATGGAGTACATCTCCACCAGCCGAGTGCTGCTGGATTACCTGGTCCCGCTGAACGAAGTCGTCTTTGATTTTTACAACCAGCTCAAGTCGCTTTCCCAGGGCTATGCTTCCATGGATTACGAGCTGGCCGGTTACAAGGAGGCCCCGCTGGTCAAGCTGGACATCCTGGTCAACTATGAAGAGGTCGACGCCCTGTCGGTTATAGTCCACAAGGACAAGGCCTACCGCGTCGGCCGGTCGCTGGTGGAGAGACTCCGCCAGGCCATACCGCGACAGCAGTTCGAGGTGGTGCTTCAGGCGGCCATCGGCAAGAGGGTCATCGCCCGGGAGACCGTTAAACCGTTCCGGAAGGATGTCCTGGCCAAGCTCTACGGCGGCGATTACACCCGGAAGATGAAAGTCCTGGAAAAGCAGAAAGAAGGCAAGAAGAGGATGAAGAGGGTCGGCCGGGTGGACATTCCCCAGGAAGCCTTCCTGGCCATTCTGGAAGTCAAGTAGAATTTTCGTCTATAATAGCCGGAGTGTCGAGAGTGAACCGGGTCTTGCCCGACTGGAATTTTTTTATGACCCGCAGGAAGAACTGAAGGGGGTGGCATGGACGAAAAAAAGCTGGTCGCTTTTCTAAAACAGTCCCGCGAAATCCTCGGCGATTTTTTCACGGCCGGTTCTCTGGCTCTGCTGCCGGTCATGTTTTCTTCCCTGGTCTGGGCGGTTAACCGGCGAGGGGAAGTTAAAAAGAAAATCCTGGAAGTGAAGGTCTGGCTGGAACCGGAAACCCTCAAGAACAAGCCGGCCGAGTTTGTCCTGGACTTTTTTGAAAACAGTCCCGAGCTCAGGGCTGTCTATGAAGAAGAAATCAGGAACAGGGATTTCCGGGCCCTGCGGCCAGCCTTCCGGGCTTTATACCCGGTGCTCGGGCTGCAGGATCCCTTCCTGGAAAAGCTGTTCTTTTCGGAGCTGAAAAATCATGATTACCGCCGGCTGGTGGCCGAGTTCAGACCCAGGCTGGAGAGCGCCCTGTCGGAGATCCGGGCGGCTGGAAAACGGGAGAATTTCTGGAAGGCCGTGGACCGGGTCTGCGGGGAATTCTTAAACCTGGGCTGGACCCTGCTCACCGAAGACGAGGTCCGGGAGCTCTTGAAAAAGGCCATGGAAAAAATGTAGCAGAAATGAAGGCGGGGGAGGGATGATGAATCAAGGGGGTAAAAAACGAGGCTTGAGCAAGGGGACATTGTTCGGGGCAGTTGTCATCCTGGCCCTGAGCCTGCTCTTTTCCGGCTGCGCTTCTTCCCTGCATAAAGCCAAGCTGCACCTGGCCGGGGCCCAGGACCGAGAGAGGTCATTCCGGACGGAAGAAGCGGTTGCTCTTTACCATATGTCTCTGGTAGAAGCGGAAAGAGAGATCAGGAAGAGACCCTCGGCCCAGGCTTACATGATCAAGGGACTGGCCGAGGTCAAGCTGGCCAGGTGGTCTGAAGCCAGCCGCAGTTTCAGCCAGGCTGCAGCCCTGGGGGACGAAAAGGCCGAGGCCTGGGCCCGGGAAGTCAGCCTCTTCGGACTGGCCGTTTCTCTCCAGGAACAGGGGCTGGCCGGGCCGGCCCTGCGTCTTTATTCCATTCTGAGCGAGAGGGGAAAATTTTCCCCGGTGGTCCAGGCCGCCCTGGGCCGGCTGGTGGACAGCCAGCTTGAGTTGTTGCCTTCGCTGCCGGAAAAAGAACGGGAAAAAATTATCACTAAATCTATCGGAATGGTAGAAAAAGCCCTGGATTCCGACCCGGCCTGCGGCTATTACCATTACCTCCTGGCCCAGCTGCTCGGCCACGGGGGAAAATACCGGGAGAGCTTCGAGGAGGCGGTCATGGCCAGGGAGCTGGGATTGCCAAAGCTGGAGCTCCAGCGCGATAACGACAACCAGATTGTCTTCTGCTACCGGCGACTAAAGGAATCCCTGGCCGGGGAGGAATGGGCAGAGTTCAGCCGCACCTACCGGCTCTGGATAAGTAAATGGAAATGGCCGGACGAGGAGACTCCGGACTGGAAAAGGAGGTAACGATGCTGCCGGCAATAGCCTGGAAAAACGGGGCCCTGGTCATGGTTGACCAGCGTCGGCTGCCGTGGAAGGAAGAATATCTCACCCTGAAGACCGTGGAGGAAGTGGCCCGGGCCATCGAAGACATGGTGATTCGGGGGGCTCCGGCCATCGGCCTAGCCGCGGCCTACGGTCTGGCCCTGGGAATTAGAGGCTTAAAGCCGGGTGAAAACACGGAAAGAGCTTTCGATAAATTTTACCGGCGCCTGTGGCGGACCCGTCCAACCGCCCGCAACCTGTTCTGGGCCCTGGAGCGGATGAAAAGGGTCTATGAAGAAAATAGAAACCGCAAACTGGCTGAACTCAAAAAGGTTCTTCTGGCTGAAGCCCGGGCCATAGAAAAAGAAGACCTGGAAATAAACAGGAAAATAGGAGAGAACGGAGCCGATCTTGTTCCCGAAGAAGCGGCCATCCTGACCCATTGCAACGCCGGGGCCCTGGCTACGGCCGGTTATGGCACAGCCCTGGGTGTCATCAGGTCGGCCTTCGCCCGCAAAAAGAAGATTCGGGTCCTGGCCAGCGAGACCAGGCCTTTTCTCCAAGGGGCCAGGCTGACCGTCTGGGAACTCACGAAAGATAAGATTCCGGTCACCCTGATTTCTGACAACATGGCCGGCTGGCTGATGCGGCGGGGAGAAATAGGGCTGGTGATTGTGGGCGCCGACCGCATTGCCCGTAATGGCGATACCGCCAATAAAATAGGAACATATTCGCTGGCCGTGCTGGCCAGGGAACACCGGATTCCGTTCTACGTGGCCGCTCCGCTCAGCACCTTTGATTTCAGCCTGAACAGCGGTCAGGATATTCCCATCGAAGAAAGGAAGGCGGAGGAAGTCCGCAGAATCGGCAACCAGTTGATTACCCTGCCCGAGGTCCCGGTTAAAAACCCGGCCTTTGACGTCACCCCGGGTCGGCTGATTTCGGCCATCATCACCGAAAAAGGAATAATCCGTCCACCCTTTACCCCGGCCATAGCGAAGCTGAAGCTTCGGGGATAATAAGCCTGATCAAGGTTAGAGTAAGAGGCGCGTTATCACAGCTGGTGGCATCACATTGCACTTTGAAAAAACAGCCAGGAGATAAAATGTAAATATTCGGGGTTTTTAGAGTTGTGAGTCACCCCGTATATCTTAAGAAAGATCGCTGTCCCGGAATTTCCAGAGTGCCGTTTCTGGACAGGCGACCGAGGTAGCCAGAAAAGCCCTGATGGGCTAAAATGTCATTTCCCGGGATTTTCGGAGAAGCATATGGCTGGAAAAAAGAAGCCCAGGTTTCTGCTGGCGGTGGAGACTTCCTGCGACGAGACCTCGGCCGCGGTCCTGGAGCGCGGCCGGATTCTAAGCAACGTCATTCTGTCCCAGGATGAAATCCATTCGCCCTACGGCGGGGTGGTGCCCGAGCTGGCTTCCCGCCAGCACATAAAGTCCATAGATTACGTGATAGGCGAAAGCCTGACCCAGGCCGGGGTGGGCCTCGGCGAGATTGACCTTTACGCGGTGACCCAGGGGCCGGGTCTGATCGGCTCGCTCCTGGTCGGTTTGACCTTTGCCAAGGGTCTGGCCTTCTATTTTAAGAAGCCCCTCATTGGCGTGGACCACCTGCAGGCCCACATTGAAGCTCCTTTCCTGGAAAACGACCGGATAGAATTCCCGGTGCTGGCCCTGCTGGTTTCCGGGGGCCACACCTCTCTTTATTTCCTGGAAAAGCCGCTGGACTACCGGTTGCTTGGTAAAACCCGTGACGATGCCGCCGGCGAGTGCCTGGACAAGGTGGCCAAGTTCCTGAAGCTGGGTTATCCGGGAGGCCCGGTTATTGAACGCCTGGCCCGGGGCGGCGACAGTTCCCGCTTCCATTTTTCCCTGCCCCGGATGAAAACGGCCGGCTATGATTTCAGCTTCTCCGGGCTCAAGACGGCTGCCCTGAAAATAATACGTGAAAATGGACTGAGCGCCGAGCACCCGGCCCTCAGGGATTTCCTGGCCAGCTTTGAGGAAACGGTGGCCAGGGCCCTTTTAGAAAATATGCATAAGGCCCTGGAAGAATTCCGTCCGGCCTCGCTGATCCTCTGCGGGGGCGTGGCCCGCAATACCAGGCTGCGGACCAGGTTTTCCGAACTGGCTGAGGGCTACCGGCTGCCGTCCTATGTCCCGTCCCCTCGCCTCTGCACCGATAACGCTGGTATGGTTGGGGCCCTGGCCTGGAAAAAATACCAGGCTTCACCCGTTACCAGCACCGACCTGGACCTGGATGCCTACCCGAGATAAAGAATAAGACCACCCGAGTTTTTCTGGCCGGCTTTTCTGAAACATCAGAGAAAATAATGTTGGTCTCGGCCCGGTCAGTTTCTGTTGAGATGGCGAACACTTAGAGCTGGCGGTCTAAATCTTTTTTCCGGGCGCCTTCGTTCTCTTTTGCCGTCAGGCCCGGGAGATACGATTTGAATAGAATCGAACGGGAAAATTCGTAGGCATCTTCCGTCTCTTCTTAGGAAGCCCCGGTCGTAACTTTCTCCCTCTTGGATCGTATTATTAATGGAGAGAATTAAGTTTGCTTTATCCGAAGTGCTTCTGTTAAACTTAATTCAAGACTGGCAACGGGAACAATGTCAGGAGGCTTGAGGTGATAAACATGGCCAGAAGATCGAACCTTACAAATATTTTTATTTTAACCTTTATTTTCATTTTTGCCCTGGCTTGCGGGCTTTATGCCCAGGAATCTAAACCAAGGGAGATTTCCCTGAGTCTGGACGAGGCCATCTACCGGGCCCTGAAACACAACCTAAACCTGATAGCCGAGGTCTATTCCACCGAGAAAGCCAGCGAGAACATTTCCGTGGCCAGGGAAGTTTTTCTGCCCAGCCTGGAAATGAGCTACGGCAACAGCCGCATGGCCCAGAGGTCAACCTGGTGGATCCAGGGGACGGGAACCTATATAAATTCCAGCCAGAATTATAATGCCACGCTCCTGCAGCGGTTGCCGATCGGGGGTAGTTTAGCGATAGGCATGTCGAATAACAAGACCGAAACCAACCAGCTCTTCCAGCTTTTTAATCCCTATTATAACACCCAGTTGCGTTTTGACTTCAACCAGCCGTTGCTCCGGAATTTCGGGCCGCGGGTGGCCAAGCGGGAGATCATCATCGCCCGCCAGAACTATGCCATCTCCGAAGCCCAGCTCAAGAGCCAGGTCATGGAAACCATCTACCAGGTGGAGGAAGCCTACTGGAACCTGGTGCTGGCCCGGGAAAACCTGAAGGTTAAACAACAATCTTTACAGCTGGCCCGGGACCAGCTCAATAAGACCAGGAAGGAAATCGAGGTCGGGCAGCAGGCGGCCATCGAAATCCTCAACGTCCAGGCGGCCGTTTCCCAGAGGGAGGCCGAAATTGTGCAGGCCGAAGCTTCGGTCCGGACGGCCGAAGACCGGCTCAAGGTCATGTTGAACCTGGCCAGCGGTTCGGACCTGGGCTCGGTGGCCCTGGTTCCCACGGAACGGCCGGAATTCAAGCCGGTCCGGGTTGACCTGAACGAAGCCCTGAGGACGGCCCTGATGATGCGCCCTGACCTGCATATTGACAGCCTGACCATCGAGAGCAAGAAGTTGGATTACGATTTCGTCCGGAACCAGATGCTGCCCCAGCTGGACCTGAATGTTTCTTACTGGAGCCCGGGGATTTCCGGCGACCAGATTATTTACCGCGATAATGATCCATTTAGGGGGGAGGTAATCGGTCGAATCCCGGGCAGCCTCTGGGATTCTTTTCGCGATGCCTCCAAGTTTCTCTATAACAACTGGTCAGTCAATTTTACCCTGACCATTCCCCTGGCCGATTATCTCAGCCGGTCTAAACTGGCCCTGGCCCGGGTGGAACTGGCTGCGGCCGAGGCCAAGCAGAAAGCCCGGGAGCAGGCGGTCATGCTGGAAGTGAGCGAGGCCGTAAATAACATTGAGACCCTGGCCAAGAGCGTCGAGGCTTACCGGGTGGCCCGGGAGTACGCTGAAAAGCTCCTGGAAGCCGAGACCAAGAAACTGGCCGTGGGGCTGACCACCAGCTTTTTTGTCCTGGACGCCCAGGAAAAACTGGCAGCTGCCCGCTCGGCCGAGCTCAAGGCCCTGGTTGACTACAACCTGGCCCAGGCCAGGCTGGAAAAGGTCCTGGGGACCATCCTGGAAAACAGAAAGGTCAGTCTGAGCCAGGTCGGCCGGCAGTAATTTCGTTTGAGCGCCGGGTCGGGGTTGTGTTAATATTGACCCGTGAAAATCACCGCGGTTGTTGTAACCTACAATAACGAAAAAAAGATAATTGACTGCCTGGAATCTTTGCAGGGCGTGGTCGATGAAATCGTGGTGGTGGACAGCCACAGCACCGACCTGACCAGGAAAGTTGCCGCCTATTTTACCGATAAGGTCTACCGGCACAGTTCTGCCGATTACGCCGCGCTAAAAAACTTTGGCCAGGAGAAGGCCTCTTTCAACTGGATACTCTCCCTGGAGCCGGACGAGAGGCTGTCGCGCGGTCTGAAGCTGGAGCTGCTCAAGGTCAAGCAGAAACCGGATGAGACCGAGGGCTACCTCGTTCCCCGGCGGAGCTTCTATCTCGGCCGCTGGATCCGGCACTCGGGCTGGTATCCCAACCGCAGGATACGGTTATACCGGAAGGATAAGGGCTCGTGGGTCCGGGACCGGTTCCGGGTGGCCCTGGATTTCAAGGGCAGTTCCGGCCGGCTGAAAAACCCGGTCGAGCACCTGGCCTTTTCTTCCATTTCCGAGCACCTGAATTATCTTAACCGGGTCACCGAGAGGCGGGCCCAGGAATTATATCTGAAAAGAAAAAAGGCCCGCTTTTACCATTTCTGGGTGGCCCCGGCGGCCAGGTTTCTGGGGACGTATTTCGGCCAGGGGGGCTGGCTCGACGGCTTTCCCGGACTGGTCATTTCGGCCATGGCCGCCTATTCAGTTTTTCTTAAGTATGCCAAGCTGAAAGAGGTCTGGAAAAAAGGAGAGAGAATTGAGCCTGTGTCTCATAGCCAGTGATCCACAGGATGAACTGGAGCTCAAGCAATTATTTTTAATTTCCCAGGAACTCAAGAAGAAGAACTATCCCTTTTTTATCCTGACCAGTCCTGGTAGCAAACTCTCGGCCCAGGCCAGGTTGCAGGGAATCAGGGTTCTTAACCACCGCCTGGACGGGAGTTCAGGCTGGCTGTCTTCCTGGAAACTGCGACGGCTTTTTAAGAAAAATGAGATACAGGTCGTCCATTTCTTTGACCGGGCCGCGGCCGGTTCTGCCTGGAAAGCGGCCCAGAAAGCCGCGGTCAAGGTCCGGCTGGCTTCCTGGAAACCGGACTGGAACCTGAAAGAAGCCCTCGGGTTCCTGGGTCAGGTTGATTCGGTGGTCTGTTCTAACGACGAAACCAAGAGGTTTCTCTTAAAGCATAACCTGGGGCAGGGGAAACTGGAAATTATCCCGCCGGGACTTGATTTTTCGCAGTTTCAGAACGCCAAAAAGGACTTGTTGCGACAGGAACTCAACCTCCAGCCTGACCATTTCCTGGTGGGACTGCTCTGCCCGCTGGAAGACCTGAAAACCCTCAAGAACCACCTGGAGGCGGTCAGGATTCTTGACCAGGAAGCGCCCAGGTTGAAGGTGGTCATCCTGGGAGTGGGAGCCCTGAACCTGGAGCGCTTGCGCCAGGAACAGGCCATGGAATTTGAAAACCTTTATTTTTACCTGGGCTTTAACGAGCAGCTGGCCGAAGTCATAGCCGCCCTGGACCTGTTCGTCTTCGGGTCCTATTCTCTGCCCGAGGAGTACATTCTAAAATCTATGGTCTGGAAAGTGCCGGTCATCGGGGTTATGGCTGCCGGAATGACCGGGCTGATCACCCAGCGCGAGACCGGCTTCCTGGTGCCGCCGGGCGACCCGGCTGCCCTGGCCCAGGCCATCCTGAAGCTGTACTTAGACCGCAGCCTGGCCCAGAGCCTGAGCTCCAGGGCCTACGAGCTGGTCGCCAGTAAACATTCCGGCGAGGCCATGGCTCAGAAGATGGTCAACCACTACGAGTTCCTGGCCTTGCAGAAAGGAGTCAAGCTTGGTCGGTAAGGTCTCAATCCGCAGGTTAACAGACAGGGGGGAATTTGCGGGATTGATCGACATCCAGCGGGCAGTCTGGAAGCACCCGGACCTGGACCTGACCCCGGTCCACCAGTTCTGCATCTCCACTTTCATGGGCGGGCTGGTGCTGGGGGCCTTCGTGGACGAGAAGCTGGCCGGCTTTGTCTATTCCTTCCCGGCCATCTATAACGGCAAGTTCTGTCATCATTCCCACCTGCTGGCGGTGCTGCCGGAGTTCCAGGGATACGGCCTGGGAAAGAAGCTGAAGTGGGCCCAGCGCCGGGAAGTTCTGAAGATGGGCCTGGACCTGGTCACCTGGACCTACGACCCCATGCAGAGCCGGAACGCCAACCTTAATTTTCACACTCTCGGGGTCATCTGCCGGCGTTACCTTCCAGATTTTTACGGGGAAACGCCGCAGCTCAAACTGGGCCCGGGAATTCCCACCGACCGGCTGCTGGTGGAATGGCATATAAAGTCAGCCAGGGTCCAGAAAAAGGCTGAAGAAAAGGAAGAAAAAACCATCGACCTGGGTTTTCTGCCCAAGGCCCTGGAGGGTTATAGCGCCGAGGATGGCAGTTACCGGCCCGGCCCGGTCAACCTGAAGCTGGCGGCACCGGTCTTTCTGGCTGAAACGATAAGAGATGTAAAATCGCTTCAGGCCCGTCCCGAGCTGATCGGTCAGTGGCAGGCAGCCCTGAGGCAGGTGCTGACCCATTATTTTGGCCGGGGTTATGCCATAATCGATTTTATTTTTGGCGAGCGATGTTATTATCTGTTAAAGAAAATGCCGGCCGGAAAAATTAAAAAGTAGCAGGGTCTGATCTTAGTTCGGAAAGAAAAAGAACCAACGAGAAGGATGGCTGAGTAAGACCAGCAATACAAGACAGCTATCTAAGTTAAATGGTAACGGAGCAGGAAGCTGATTTCGGGAAAAAGAGCCAGGCTTATTGGAAATAGGAAAATAGAAAAATTTCAACCGGGCTCATTTTACAGCCGGTTGAGAAGGCAGGTGTCAGATGGCTATCGAAAGAATTGAACTGAATTTGTTAAGGCTTCCTTACGTTCATTTTTTTGAGACCAGCTTCGGTCGGGCCTACGACCGCACCTTCATCATCATCCGGGTTTATGAAGATGGGGTGGTCGGTTACGGCGAATGCGTGGCCGAGGAAAAGCCACTTTACAGCGGTGAGACCACCGAAACCGCCTGGCACATAACCAGGGATTTCCTGGTTCCGCTGGTTTTCAGCCGGGGGATAGTTGAACCCGAGGATTACTATGAAGCGGCCAGGGTATTTCGCGGCAACCAGATGGCCAAGGCCGGGCTGGAACTGGCCCTCTGGGACCTGAAAGCCAAAAAGCAGGGTGTCCCGCTCAGCCGGCTCTGGGGTGGGGTCAGGGAGGAAATCCCGGCCGGGGTCAGCGTCGGCATAGAAGACTCGGTGCCCGAGCTCCTGGCCCGGATAGAGAACTATCTCGGCCAGGGTTACGAGCGGATAAAGATTAAAATCAAGCCGGGCTGGGACGTGGAGGTCTGCCAGGCCATCAGGGAGAGATATCCGGACCTCCTGCTCCAGGCCGATGCCAACGGGGCCTACAGCCTCGAGCAGGCCGAGCACCTGAGGAAGCTGGATGCCTTTAACCTCCTGATGGTGGAACAACCCTTCCCCCCTTACGACCTCTGGGACCATAGCCAGCTCCAACGGAAAATGACCACACCGCTCTGCCTGGACGAGAGCATCATTTCTTTTGACTCGGCCCGGGCGGCCCTGGAAATGGGCAGCTGCCGCATCATCAACATCAAGGTGGGCCGGGTTGGGGGGATAATCGAGGCCAGGCGGATACACGATTACTGCCAGCGGTATGGAGTCGGGGTCTGGTGCGGGGGCATGCTGGAAAGCGGTATCGGCCGGGCCCACAATCTCCATATAGCCACCCTGCCCAACTTCAAGTATCCGAACGACCTGTCGGCCAGCGCCCGCTATTACCAGGAAGACCTGATCGAGCCACCCATCAGCCTGAGCCGGCCGGGTTATATCCGGGTACCGGATGGCCCGGGCATCGGGGTCAACCCGGTCGAGGAGCGCATCGAGAAGGCCACCCAGAGACACGAAGTGCTTAAACCTTAACAGGAGAGAAAGATGAAAAACCTGGTGATACTCGGAGCCGGAACCGGCGGCACCATCATGGCCAACAAGCTGGCCGGGCCCCTCAGGCGACGTGGCTGGAAGATTACGGTCATTGACCGGGACGATAACCATTATTACCAGCCGGGTTTTCTGCTGGTTCCTTTTGGGATCTACCATCCGGAAGACCTGGTCAGGCATCGGTCGAGCTTGCTTCCGAAGTCAGTCGATTTCCTGACCGCGGGGGTGGAGGAGATAAGGCCACAGAGCAAGCAGGTCAGGCTCACTGACGGCCGGGAAATAAATTACGACCTGCTGCTCATTGCCACCGGCACCCATCCCAGGCCGGAAGAGACCCCGGGGATGCTGGACGGCTGGCGGAAGAACATTTTTGATTATTATTCCATAGATGGGGCTACCGCCCTGGCCGAGAAATTGAAGGAATTCAGGGAAGGGACGCTGGTTGTCCACGTCAACGAGATGCCCATCAAGTGCAACGTTTCCCCGCTGGAGTTTGCCTTCCTGGCCGACTGGTATTTCAGAAAAAAGGGGGTCAGGGAAAATATCCGGCTGGTTTACGTGACACCCATTTCCGGCGCCTTCACCAAGCCCGTGGCCACCCGCTACCTGGGGGACCTCCAGGCCAAGAAGAAAATTGAGGTGGAGAGCTTCTTTCTGACCGAAAGAATAGACGCTGCCGCCGGCAAGTTGGTCTGCTACGACGGCCGCGAAGTATCCTTCGACCTGCTGGTCACCATCCCGACCAACCTGGGGTCCGAAGTCATAAAGCGTTCCGGGCTCGGTGACGAGATGAATTATGTGCCGGTTGACAGGTCCGGTTTTCGTTCGGAACAGTATGCCGATATTTTCGTTATCGGCGATGCCGCCGGAAACGACTGGACTAAGGCCGGTTCGGTGGTTCATTTCGAGTCCGAGGTGCTTGAGGAAATTATCCTGGGTGAGATTGATGGAAAGAAGACCGAAGTGGTATTTGACGGTCACGCCAATTGCTTCATTGAAACGGGATTTGGAAAGGCGGTGGTCATCGATTATAACCACGAGGTCGAGCCTCTCCCGGGCAAGTATCCCTTGCCTTTCATCGGCCCGATGTCGCTGCTTAAAGAAACCCGTCTAAACCACTGGTCCAAGCTGGCCTTTGAATGGGTTTACTGGCATTGGCTGCTCAAAGGGCGAGCCGTGCCTTTCGTTCCGGCCCGGATGTCCATGAAGGGTAAAAAGGACGTCCGGAAGCAGCCATAGTCGGCGTTCTACATTCGGGACACGACCCGCATTGCTTCCGCCCTGCCCGGACCGTATCTCTATACACTGATAAGCTGTGTCCGGTACCGCTCTCTTCATTTGACAGGGATCCTTTAGTCCCCGGGAGTAACCATAAGGTCCTGTGTCTGGGCTGAGGCCGTCCTGGCCGGTGCCTTTTTTTAATAGGGGCAGTTTTTCATTAAGATATCGGCTCACCAAAAAAATAGCCTTATCTGGCTATAAAATTCATATCCGGCAAACGCCGGTAAATTGTTTACGGTCCTTGATTTTCTGGCCGGAGTCGGGACGGGCAATTAGCTTATATAAAAAGGAGGATCCTGTTCATCCAGTTGTGATCATTCCAGAAGATTGTTAAATCCGCAAAAACTTGTTGAACAAAAACTTTGATTCGTGTATCTTGGTAAAAAGCAGCCGGTCCGCCTCGGGGAGGCATAAATTAAATCAACAGGAGGTAATTGATGAAAAAGACTGGAAGAAGCCTGATTCTGGTCCTGGCTTTGGCCTTTATGTTCAGCCTGGCCGCCAGCCCGGCCCTGGCCGGTATCAATACCGGAATTAAGGGTGGCATCACCCTGGCCAACATCAAGTCGGAGCCCCCAACTTTTGAGGGTTACAAGTGGGAAACCAAGATGGGCCTGGCCGGCGGTGTTTTCCTGGAGATTGGCCTGCCGGGTCCCATATCCATCCAGCCCGAAGTCCTGTATGTCCAGAAAGGGGCCAAGATTTCGGTTAACGAAGGAGAGATCACCGGAACCCTCAAGGCTAATATCGATTACATCGAGGTTCCCCTGCTCCTGAAATTTAACCTGGTTTCAGGCGGGTTGACCATCCCCTCGGTTTATGCCGGGCCCTACGTTGGTTTCAATACCAAGGCCGAGTTCGTGATATCGGCTGCCGGGTATACGGAAACACAAGACATCAAGGATGACATCAAGAATACGGAGTTTGGAGTTACCTTCGGCCTGGGCCTGACCCAGAAGCTGGGCGTGATAAAAATCACCCTCGATGCTCGTTATGACCTGGGCATTTCCAATATCATTGAAGAAACCGTGGAAGGGCCTTCATCGATTAAGACCAGGACCTGGCTGTTTATGGCCGGGATTTCTTTCTGACAGAAAACCGGTTCGAATTGACTCGAGACTGGGGGAAGGGCGAAAGCCCTTCCCTTTTTTATTTTGGCTGATTGTCCGTCGGCCGAATCCTTTTTCCGTGCCCAACCCCGACGTTCCTACTGGCAAACTTAGCAGAGCGGGCAAAAAGTATAAAGGTTAGGAAAAAAGAACTTCTCCACCATCTCAGGTCGCACTTAATTCAGATTTTAAATATCAGTCGGACCGGGCTTCAATTTGTAATTCCTGTGCACGTAAACAAAGCCGAAGACTATGATCAGGGCCAGGATGGAGAAAACCACCAGGTCGCGCAGGGCGAAGGCCGGGTCGTGGCGGATGAACATCATCCAGCCCATGGCGTTGACGGCTAGGATCTGAGTGAAGAAAAAGCCGTAAAACATGTAGATCAGGGGATAGGCCCTGGCCGCCCTGGTCCAGAGAAGATAAACGCTCAGTAGTCCCAGCGGTATGGAAAAGCCCAGGTCAAATACCCGGACCAGCCAGAAAGCCGTGGGCGCAATATCGTAGCCGCGGGTGGTGCCGGTCTTTATTACCTCAAGCACTTCCTTGATCCACATCCCGGCAAAGACCAGGAGGAACAGGACAAAAAGAATGGAATAGATGAGCAGGGACTTTTTCTTGAAGGTGCTGAACACATTCTTGGGGAAAACAGACAGGCAGTAGAGCATTATCAGCAGGGCCGCAATCAGGATGAAAAGGAAGTAAAAGAAGTACCGCTCGTTGTTCCCCGAGTACCGGGGCGAGCTCCATTCCCAGCCGATGGTGTAACTTATGGCATAATAAATTAAAAACAACGGGGTGGCCAGCAGCAGGTATTTGGCCGTGCTCTTTCTTCTCAGCAGCAGGACGCCGCCGGCTATGAGTATGGAGGCCAGGACCACCAGGTTGACCAGGTCCTGCCCGATGAGCTGGTTATTTATGTCATCGGCCGTCTTGTATTTGATAGCCCCTGTTATGAGCGGGCCCATGACCGCCAGGTAGATGAGGATGGCTCCAGCCAGGATGGCCACCAGCCCGATAAAAATCCTTTCGAACCCGGTCCCGAAGTCAATATATGAATGGTTGTTCATATGTTCTCCTTAAACCTGTAAATTTTGCCACGAAGGATGACCGTTTCCGGGCTGCCCAGATTATCGAAGGACTTGAGCGGGTCGCCCTTTAATATCTGCAGGTCGGCGGCCTTGCCGGCTTCGATCGTTCCCAGCTCGTCTTCCAGGCCCAGGATGCGGGCCCCGTTTTTCGTGGCGCAGACTATGACCTCCATCGGGCTCATCCCCAGGCGCTGGAAATATTTCATCTCCTCGAAGTAAATCTGCGGGTAGAGCTCCCGGTACTCGCCGTTGGCATCGGTGCCGATGCCCATGACGATTTTCCTCTGGTAGGCCTTTTTGAATAGCGTCTCGTGCATGGCCATCGACCAGCCGCGTTTTTCTATGAGGAAGCGGCTGATGTCGTCGCGCTGGTAGCTGGCGTAGTAGGTGTAAAGGGTGGGGACGTCAAACACCCCGCGCTCGGCCATCAGGTCCAGCACATCGTCGGTCATTTCATTCCAGTGCTCGATGCATTCCACCCCGGCCTCCACGGCTATCCTGGTCATGGTCGTCGGGATGGTATCGGAAAAACCGCCGCCATGGGCGGTGATGTGCAGGCCCAGCATTCTGGCTTCTTCCACCGCGGCCCTGGCCTCTTCCAGGGTGAACTGCGGCGAGATCTTGATGTACTTGAAGCCGGCGGCGTACATCTGGCGCACGGCCTTCCGCCATTCCCAGGGGCCGTCAACGGCCATCGAGCCATGCATACCGTAGCCGTGGCCGCCGGTGATGGTGATGAGGTTGCCGCAGGGGTAAAGCCGGATGCTGTCGATGTAGCCGTTTCTCTGGGCCCGCAGCAGCGCCTGCATGGCTTCAACGTGCGAGCCAACGTCCCGGACCGCGGTCACGCCGCACCGCAGGTAGGTATTCATGAGCTGCAGGGCCCTCAGGGTGGCCAGGCTGTTTGAGTCGCGGTAGTATTCCAGGTCGGAAGTCTCCGATGACAGGTGGATGTGGCAGTCTATGAAGCCGGGCAATATCCATTTGCCGGAAGCGTCAATTTTCTGGGCGTCCTTTGGAATCTTAACCTTACCGACCAGCCCGACTTCCTTGATTTTATCGCCTTCGATGAGGATAACGGTGTTGGCCACCGGCTCTTTCCCCGTACCGTCGATGAGCGTTCCCCCGACCAACGCCACCAGCGGCTTTTCTTCAGGCGGGGTGGCCTTATTTTGGGCAGACAACAGAGTTATAGAGGCAAAAACCATGGCCATCAGCAAAACTGATTTGATAAGTAAGGAACCAGCTGGGATTAATAAGCCTCTTAATACCAATCTGAGTCCATTCATCTTAAAAGAAACATTGCCTGGCATTTGGGCCTCCTAAAAAAGGTCTATCGGTATCGATATACCAATATCTTCCACTTGCCTCTATCAAGTCAACCAGAATGAGCGGGCGAAGCTGGTTCAGGTTTCCGGGGGGAGTGAGTTAGGGCCTTTTTCAAGGCAAAAATTCAGCAGTTACACCGGGTACCACCCAGTCGATGTGGACCGGGACCTCGTTCTGTCCGCCCATGCCCTTGCTGTTGCCGTTGGCGAAGTGTATGGAGCCATAAATTTTTTCGGCTACCAGGGTGTTCCAGCCTTTCTTCTGCACGTACTCTCCGGTGATGTTGGGGTTGGTGCCGATTCCCAGCTCGGCCAGTATGTCAAAATCTTTTCCCCCGAATATCAGGGGTATGATTTCTTTGTCTATGTATTCCTGGGCTTCAAGAGTTTCTCCAAAAACCGCCACAAACCTTCCTCTTTCCACGAAGAATTTGGCCCGGTATTTTAAGGGGGCAGTGCCGCCCCAGCCGACCGGGACCGTGAAATATCCTTTGGAATTGCCCTCGTGAACCGGCACCACGTAGGCTTCGGCTCCCGGCAGGTTGCCGAATTTCCCGGGTTTGGTCAGCACCCCGCTGGAGACATGGACGAGCGTCGGGTCTATTTCCACGGTTATGTCGGTGTCTTCGGCCAGCACCCGGACGTAGCGGCAATTTCTCAATTTTTCGGCCTGGGCCTCGGTCTGCTGGTGGAGCAGGCTGTAATCCACGTCCATGGGACCGCCCTCTTCATACATTTCCAGGGTAAACCCGGGCATGCTGGCTACCCGGGAGCCTTTATCGGTCTGGGCTTTGCGGAAAGCGGTGTGGGTCAAGGAAAAAACAGTGGGCATGAAGATAATTTCCCTGAAGCCGATTTTTTCGTAAAGGTCCGGCGTGGCATCAACGCCGCTCCGGGCTTCTTGCAGCACATAACTGAGAAGCTCAACATCCACGCCGGCCCGCTTGAATACCTCGTACATCGTATGGCACAGGGCCGTGGCCAGTTCAAACTTGCGGAGATGCTTTTCTTCGAACGCAGGGTTCCAGGCCTGCATCACGATGGCCACCTTTTCCCCATCTTTATAGCCCATGTTGACCTCGAGAGAATTCAGTATGGCCTGTTCAATCTTGTTCATGACCCCTCCTTATTCAATTGTCACAGGTATTTTATCAGGATTCGGTCTTATATGGGCAGCAGATTTTAGCCCTGGACCAAAAATAAAAAAAATTATCTTTGGAGAATTCAGGCGATCTGGCTTGACAGGCGTCGGCGGCCCGGGGTATCAATGGGGGAGGCAAAGCTGCTCTGAAGGAGGTTCCCATGAAATCGATTCGATTGTTAATTATAATCCTGGTGATTTTTGCGGCTGGAGTGGTCTGGGGAAGAATTTCGCGGGGAACGCCCGCCGGGCCCCTGGGCACTGACCAGGTTGTCCAGGTTGGAATCGTGGTAAAGGATATCGAGAAGGCTTCCCGGGCTTACGCGGAAATTCTTGGCCTGGATGTTCCTCAATGGTTCCTGACCGACACGGTTGATAAAGCTCACACCGAATTCAGGGGCAAACCCTCGGAAGCCCGGGCCAAGCTGGCCTTCTTCCAGCTCAAGAACATCACCATTGAGTTGATCGAGCCGGTCGGGGGGCCAAGCACCTGGCGCGAGTTCCTTGACCAGCATGGCGAAGGTGTCCATCACCTGGCCTTTGAGGTTAAAGGGATGGATGAGAAACTCAAGCTGCTGGCAGGGCTTGGCATCCCGCTTATTCAGAAAGGCGATTATGAAGGCGGCCGCTATGCCTATGTGGACGGCACCAGGAGCCTGGCCGTCATCCTGGAACTCCTGGAGAACTTCTGAAAATTTAATTAATGACAATTCCGGTCGGGCAACTTAAATGAGCAAGCGCATTTTCTGAACTCATCTTCATAGTTTGAAATTTGAGTGAGTTCCGGATGAGTTATACTCGGGGCAGTTGCCTAGGGTCAAAGGATACATAGAGCGTTTTTCAGCTTACCAATCGGCAAGAATTGATTTATGCTGGTTTTTGCCTTATAAATTTAGGGAATATGTTTTTTGTAAAAGCCTTTTGGGGGACATGATGAAAATAGCCATTACCGCTGATGCCCATCTGCGCGGACGGCTGGAAACGCCCGAACGTTACGTCGCGCTGGAGAATATTTTTGAACAGTGCCAGAAAGAAGACGTGAAGAAGGTCCTCATCCTGGGCGACCTTTTTGACCGGGATTTCAATAACTACCACGATCTTGATGAGCTCTGCTCCGTATATGAAGAACTTCAGATTACTATGCTGCCGGGAAATCACGACCGCGGGCTTAAAAGAAAGTTTTTCACAGCCAGAAATATAAGGGTCATCGAGGAACCGCTTCTGGAAAAAGTGAATGCCCGGCTGAATTTCCTCTTTTTCCCCTATGAGGCGGAAACCAGTCTGGATGAGGCTCTGGCCACCTTTGCGAAAAAAAACCGGGTTGAAGGTAGATTTGTTCTTTTCGGCCACGGCGACTGGCTTTCCGGTATGCGTCAGCCCAATGCCTACGAAGGAGGTTTCTACATGCCCCTGAGCCGGCGCGCCCTGGAAAAGTTCAATCCGCTTCGTGCTTTTCTGGGGCACATTCACCAGACGGACTTCGGCGCCGACAGAATGACCGCGGTGGTCTATCCGGGTTCGCCCTGCGGACTGGATATTAATGAGACGGGCCGGCGGAGATTTCTGCTTTACGACACCGAAGATAATAGGCTGGAAAGCCGCTATGTGGATACACAGGTGCTTTATTTCAAAGAAACCCTGCTGGCCATGCCTGTGGAGGATGAAATTTCCCGGCTCCAGGGTTTGATTAAAAAAATGGTTGAAGGCTGGGAACTCACTGGAACCGACCTTCAAAAAGTGAGGCTGCGTCTGGCGGTCAGGGGCTTCACCAGAGACAAGAAAACCCTATCGCAATTTGTCCGGCAGGAAATAGCCGGGTACGGTATCGCTTTTTACGATCCTGAAGGGCCGGATTTTTCTGACCTAAGGATAACCTCGGATGAATCTGAGACGAGGCTTGTTATTTTCAAGAGTTTTCAGGAAAAACTCAAGGAGGTCGATTTAAGCCGCTTTCATGCCACGTCGAATGAGATTCTGGAAGAAGCCATGCAGGTAATCTGGGGGGTGAAGAAATGAGCCTGCGGATAAGTGAAATTCATATCACCGAATGCGGGCCTCTGGCCAGGCAGTCGTGGAAGGGACTGGAAAACAAAAATCTGGTACTCGTCTACGGGAAAAACGAGTCCGGAAAGTCTTTTCTAATTGATTTGCTTATTAACTCGCTTTTCAGGAACAAGAAATCCTGGGGTTATCTGCGCCAGGGGGTTAACGGAAAAATAATACTCACCGGAACATTAGCAGGTTCTGATGAAGGAACTTCCTCTCGCCTGGAATTCAGTCCTCAGGGCAGGTCAAAAATCAAGCTGGAAGATTACCTGGAAAAACTTCCTGGCACCGGGCTTCCACCGGAGCTGACCAGGCTGCTGGTGGTTCGGGCCGGTGAGGTGGAAATTGAACGCGGTGAACACGGGTTAACGGTGGATTTTCTGAAAAATCTTTTTTCGCAGAAAAAGATTCTGAGCGAAATAGAAAGAGAAATCGGAGAGACGATAAAAAACGCGGAAATTCTGGAGAATGAGGGACTGATTAATATCGGCACTCGAGGCAGGGAAGCCCAGGATTATCAGGGGGCGCAACGCAATCTGAAGCAGCTTGAAGAACTGAAGCAGGCAATTGGTGAAAGTTTTGAGCTGGCAGAGCTGAAAACACTTCAGGATAGAAAGAAAGAACTTGAGGAAAAAAGAAACAGATTGGAAATGGCCCGGCGTCATCAGGCCTTTCTGCTGTCCCGGGAGATAGAAAAAATAAAAGAAGAACTCGAACATTTTCCGGATGAAGAAGAAATATCATTAGTTAAAAAACGAATTGATGAATTCAAGCAGAAAAACCGGGAAGCGGCGCAATTTGCTTATCAGGTTAGAAAGCTGGAGGAAGAGCTGGCGACCAGGGAAACAGTCGAGCAGGAGCTGGGGCTTCAGGAAAAAGCCCGGGCTTATCAGGCACAGCTGCTTTCTTATGAGAAAAAAAAGAAACAGGAAGAGCTGAAAATAACAGAAGAAAAACTGGATCAGCTGGAAGAGCTTTACCGGAGATACCGGGAAAAAATTCTTTTAATAAAGGAGAAAGAGAAAGATCTTGAAAATAAGAAATCCTTGGCCGAAGAATATCACTGGCTCAAGTCGGCAAGGGATAATTTTTTGAAATACAGAGAGGTTAAAAAACCACCTTTGCCCGTGCGGATGGCTCTGATTGCCAGCTCATTTATGGCCCTGGTCGCAGTGATTCTGCTTCTGCTTCAAAAAACAGTACCGGCCCGGCCCTTGTTTGTTTTAGCTCTGCTCGGAATGATTTACGCTACCTGGCAGAGCTTCCGTTCCAGAGAAGACCGGTCTATTGAGCGCGAGAGGCAGATGCTTGAGGAAGAATTTCGAAAAAGATATGGCCAGGAGTTGAGGTCGCTGGCGGACCTGGAGGCCAGGGAAAGTGAAGTGGAAAAGGAGTTTTACAGGTTTGAATCGGCCAGAGATCAACTTGAACAGTTAAAAAATGAAGGCCGGCTGATTCTGGTTGACCTGGGTTTGCTTCTGAAGGAGACGCTTGCTTATCAGGAGCTGGGGGAAAGAATTGATGAGGTTGAAAAAGTCCTGGCTGAAAGCAGGGAGAGGTCGGCACGCCTCAAGCAGGAACTTGAAGAAATTTCCTCCTCCCTTTCGAAACTCGATGTCGCCGAAAAGGACTATGAATATGAAAATCCCGGCGTTGAATTCAACCGGGAAAGGCTTGAACAGCTCAAAATGAAAATGGATAGACTCGCCCAGCGCGAGGCGGAGAAACTGCATTACGCCACAAAGCTTGAAGGAATAAACCTGGAGCTTTCCGACCTCGAGGCAGAGATTGCCCGCTGGTTTGAGCAGAAATTTGAGGAAAAGATCGAGCCAGAGTCCTGGGAAAAAAGATTGCAGAGAATCGAAAAGGAGAGAAAAAGGCGGGAAGACATCCTCTCCAGCAGAAGCGGTGAACTTAAAGGGCTGGGAATTTCTGAGAAGGATTATCTGGCTGAAGACCCGGGTGAGACCTATCAGCCGGAGAAGGTCAGGCAGCTCGAAATAGAACTGGAAGATATTTCCGGCAGAATATCAGAAGCTGATGGCAGATTACAAAATTTAAGAAAAGAAATAGCCATTCTGACTGGCTGCGATTCTTCGGCTTCCTGGAACATCCTGCTTGAAGTTCTGTTCCGGAAAATAGAAGAGACCGAGAAACAGCTCGGCGATGCCGAAGCAAAGCTGATTTCACGGATTCTGCTCTCCCGGGTTATAAGAGAGCTTGACCGTGAAGAGACGGAGAAAATTGAGGAAATTCTGCATTCACCTGAAGTCGGGGAGATGCTCCACCGTCTGACCGGAAGATACAGAGAAATTTACCCGAAGCAGACGGCGGATGAAAAGGACAGAGCTCTCTGGGTTTCTGATGGGGTCAATGAATTTTCCCTGGCTGACCTGAGCACTGGCGCGCGGGAGCAGGTGCTGCTGGCTCTGCGTATCGCTTTCATAAAGAAGCTGCTGCGGAGCCAGAGCTGTTTTCTGGTGCTGGATGATGCCTTCCAGCACACCGATTACGACCGCCGGCCGCTTCTGGTGGACAGCCTGCTTGAGCTGGCGAGCTCTGGCTGGCAGATTTTCTACCTGACCATGGACGACCACATCCGGGATTTATTCCAATCCCGTACCCTCCAGCTTGACGACAGATATCATTTCATCGAGCTTGGCTGATAATTTTTTATTGTTTATGCATACTTGACCATAAAAAAATACTTGAAATATAAAAAAATTTGTTTTTTAATTATATCGAAATGCAAAATAATTACCTGCCAGGGAATAATGATGCCACGACATAAAGAAAAAAATAAATTTTTACATAAAAGTTTAGGTCCTAAAAGTGCATTATTGATCCAAAATTTAAGCAAGTTAGGGCTTACAGTCTTTACCAAAAAGGATGCTCTAAACTTGGTTAATTATGATGAAAACAGCCTAAACAAAATTCTCCATAATTTAGTAAAAAAGGGGTGGCTAAGGCGTATTGAGAAAGGCAAATACATGTTGGTCCCCATGGAAGTTGATTCGACAGAAGCATACACTGAAAGTCATTACGTTATAGCTTCCAAACTAGTGAATCCCTATTATATTGGTTACTGGAGTGCACTTCATTTTCATGGTTTGACGGAACAACTATTAAATACAATATTCGTAGTTTCGACAAAAAGAAAAGATGGGTTTATGTATTCTGGGGTTCATTTTAAATTTGTAAAGGTAAAGGCGGATATTTTTTTTGGTTTTGTTGAGTTTAAAATTAATAATGTGAAAGTTAATTTTTCTGATAAAGAGAAGACAATTGTTGATTGTCTGGCCCGTCCAGAATATTGCGGGGGTATTCAGGAAATAGTAAAGGCTTTATGGAAGGCAAGAGAGGAATTAAATTACGAGAAAATTATAGATTATGCCAGAAGAATGGAAAACTCAGCCATTATTAAGAGACTGGGTTATTTGCTTGAAAGGCTCGATCTGAGCAATAAAGCAGATTTTAAATATTTGAAAGGGGCAATAAAGAAGGGTTATTCTCTCCTTGATCCTCTTCTGCCCCAGAAGGGAGGATTTAATTCAGAATGGAATCTTTTAATAAATGTACCAGAGGAAGATCTTATGTCTATTAAGAAAGTGTGAATATGATTGAAACTGGCCGTATTAAGGCTTTGGCTGCAGAAAAGGGAGTTTTAGATATAGTCATTGAGAAGGATTACGTGCTTGACTGGGTATTATGGGCTATTTCGGACAATATCATATTAAGGAACAATCTTGTTTTTAAGGGCGGAACAGCTCTTCATAAGATGTATTTTTCTGACTGGCGTTTTTCCGAGGACCTTGATTTTACGACTGTCCATTATAGCAATAAGCATGAGTTGGATGAATACATACCGCTATTATGCAATCAAATTGCTAATAAATCCGGATTAAGAATTAGCCTTAAAGGAATAGAGGTATCTGGAGACCTAGCAAATGAATGGTCATTCGAAGCTAAATTAGAATATATAGGCCCACGTAATCAAACGGGGGGAAATCTACCCACAGTGCTTCTCCATATTACTAATAATGAACCTATAATGTACGAACCCGTGAAAAAGTTTGTTCTTAATCCTTATGATGACGTACCAAAATATTTCGCGATTTTAACTTATGCGATAGAGGAAATTCTTATTGAAAAGTTACGGACCGTGCTTTATCAACGTTGCTACCCTAAAGATGTGTATGATTTATGGAGATTATTAAAGGAGACAGGCAATTATATTGATATCGAAAAAATAATGTTGTATTTGAGTAAAAAATGTCTGCATCGCGGTATTAAACATGAAGGGATCCCCGACGAATTTAACGAAAGAGTAGGTAGGCTACAAAATCAGTGGGATCAGGGGCTTAAAAGACAGATATCTAATCCTCCGGATTTTGAGATTGTCCATAAGGAATTAATCGACAAAATAAATTTGATGTTTCAACAAAAAAGCTATTTAGAAAAAGGAGGTACTTTTATGATCGAATCAACTTATGTTTTAAGGTACAAAAAGGGGGACGTTGAAATTGAGGTTCAAGGAGATAAAGCTTTTGTAGAAGAAAAATTTAAGGAATTGCTGAACCTAGGAGGTCAGGCCGCAGAAAAGAGAGAGAAAGCTGCTGTAGAACAAATAACGCAGACGGAAAAATCTTTGTCGCTGGGCGAATTTATGAACAGGATAAATCCAAAATCTCATGGAGATAAGATACTTGTATTTGGATATTATCTTGAAAAGATTAAGGGTTATGAATTTTTTAATCTGGACGATATAGAAAAGTGCTATCAGGATGCTCGATTGCCAAAAACAAAAAATTTTTCTCCCTATATTACTCAGTTGATCAGGCAAGGTTATTTAATGGATTCAGAACAAAAAAAAGACAATAAAAAGGCCTGGAAATTAACAAAAGCTGGAATTGACTATGTTGAAACCTATGGCCAAAAAAAGGTATAAAAGTTCTCTAATCGAATGTTAAGAATGCAAAGGGTATTATTTTCTAGGGAATATAATAGTTTTCTTAAAACATATTGAAAGCAGTGTTTTTATTATTTATGGCTATTTAAGAGGTAAAGTAATGGAGAATAATAAAAAATTTGTGGAACTAATCTGGGCTGGTAAATATGACAGGTTTGAAAAAGGAGAAAAGACACCTATAGAAAGACCAAATCTTCCATTTCAGCTGGTAGAGACTATAAATAAGCCAAGGATAAAGGATTTAGAAGCTGGGCTTTTTGACCCGGATAAAATTTATCCTGAAGCTGAATACCCACCAAATTATCCGAAAGAGTGGAAGAACATTTTAATTTGGGGGGATAATAAGCTGGTTATGAGTTCTCTTCTAAAGCAAGGCTGGGCGGGAAAAATTAACCTTATTTACATCGACCCACCTTTTTTTACCGGAGCAGACTTTACGGTAAGAACGACGGTCGGTGATGAGCAAATAGAGAAAGAGCCTTCTATCATTGAGGAACGAGCTTATAAAGATACCTGGAGTGGAGGTATTGCTTCATATTTAAAGTACATGTATGAGCGTCTGGTTTTGATGAGGGAGCTGCTGGCCGATAATGGTTCTATTTATGTACATCTGGACTGGCATGTCGGGCATTATGTCAAGGTCATGATGGATGAAATATTTGGTTATGAGAATTTTAGGAATGAGATAACTTGGAGGAGGCAGATACCAAGGGGGATGAAACCTAAAGCTGAATTCTATCCATTTAGCGCTGATTACTTGTTAATTTATTCAAAATCGAAAGAGGCAACTTGGAATCACCAAAATAAAATTAATAAAATCACTATTGAAGAAGCAGAAAAAAAATATATGAAAGATGAAAAAGGCTATTTTAGAACATCCGATCCAGGCACATATTCTTTTGAAAGCCTGTTAAATTTATATAAAGAAGGGAGGCTATATGCTCCATATGGAAGCAAAATTATAATTGATAGAAAAAACAAAACAATAACAGCCTCTAAAGGGAATATAGCAGTCAAATATTATAGAAAAAGGGAAGGCAATTATATATTAGAGGAAATTCCAATTGATAATATTTGGGATGACATTCCGGGGTTAGGAGTCGTGTCTTCAGAATGGTTAGGATTTTATACTCAAAAGCCTGAAGCTTTATTAAAACGAGTTATTTTAGCTTCGTCTAACCCAGGAGATATAGTTGCAGACTTCTTCTGTGGATCGGGGACAACTCTTGCAGTCGCAGAAAAACTCGGAAGGAGATGGATAGGAGCGGACCTTTCAAAATACGCCATTCAGGTGACGCGCAAGAGGCTTCTGGATATTCATAACTCAAAAGATCTGCAAAAAGAAAATAGCGAGAAATATAACAAGCCGGCAAGGCCTTTCGAACTCTGGAATATCGGCAATTATGAAACCGTCTACTGGCGGGAAAGGCAGGATGAATACCTTTCTTTCATGTTGAAGCTTTATCAGGCGCAGCCCTTGAATGGATTCAGGTATATACATGGTAGGAAAGGAGAAAGGGCAGTGCATGTTGGACCTCTGAATGCGCCGGTGACCATGGAAGAAATTGAAAAACTTATCATTGAATGCCGGGCAAATGATTTTAATAAAGCCGACGTACTCGGATGGGAATGGAATTATGAGGTTAATGAACTTGCAAAAGAGCTGGCCAGGAAAAACGGAGTAATCCTCAGATTGATACAGATACCCACTGTGAATGAAATTAAAGCATCTCTTGTTGGTTTTGACCTTCAGCTTCTAAAGGTGCCTGACCAGGTCGTGGAGAAGGAGCTGGCGAAATATGTAAAATTTCCTGAGGTAGCTTATATTGAGCTTGAAACCAAGATTAAAGGTAAAAAAGTTTTCTTGAAAATTGCGGATTTTCAGATACCACCAACACCTGAGTTGGCTGAGATATCCAGTAAGTTAAAAGATTCAAGGGAATTGATAGATTACTGGGCAATTGATTGGGATTATCGGGGGGATACGTTTCATAACCAGTGGCAAAGCTTTAGAACAAAGAAGATACCCAGAGTCGATTATGAGGCCGAGCATGAATATCCGGAATCAGGTAAATATCAAATAATGGTAAAAGTCATAGATGTCTTCGGAAATGATACAAACAAAATTGTTGAGATAAGAATTAAATGAATCAGCAGTTGATTGTTTTCCCGAGTCGCATAGTTCCTTGCTTAATCTATCATGATGAATCGAAAAATGTGGAAAAAAATGTCTGGGCCCATGCATTATTTTCCGTACCCGAGGCCTCTCATAAAGATCTTCTAAGTAAGCTTTGGGATATAAGAAAAAAGTATAATTGTTTGGATAAAAAATTGCATTTTGCAGATATTTCTGGAAGCAAACTTTGTAAAGCTGATGGTTCAATTGTGATAAAAGAATGGATTGAAATTGGGGTAGAAGCGTTAAGGTGGAAAAAATCTATATTCAATCCTCCTTTAGCTTGTAAATTAGGAATAATATTTTTTGATAATACATGTGATTTAAGCTTATATGGTGGTGATCGAAAAGAAAAAGAGCTCAGGTTTTTTGAAACTGTTTTTAGGATGGCTTTAAAGGGTTGTGCTCATTATTTATATGACGGAAGATGTAAATTAAAAATAAGAGGCATTTTAACGGATGGTCGGCCGTGGCATAGACCACTTAATAGGTTGAGAATATTGGGCAAATTAAAATTCGAATGCAGAGATTATGTTGCCATCGATAAAAATGCTTTTATGAAATGTATTATTTCAGATCATAATGACAAGGAGTGTGAGGATAAAAACAGTGCCCAAATTCTTCAGTTGACGGATCTTCTTTTGGGTTGTGCTATTACCTCATGTTTCAGAAAAGTGGAATATGGAAGTAAGAAAGAAAAGATTATTAGACCGTTTAAAGAGATGTTAGATAAAAGGAAAAGAGGAAGTAATTTTAGATATAGCAGCCATTTTAAATCCTTCTCTATTTCTTCTGCTCACATAGTGAAAGGTCAGTGGAGTTTCGAGGATGTTATGAACAAGGAATTAAATTACAAGGATAACCAGCTCAAATTTTCCGATTTTAATGAATTGGGGTAAACAAATGAAACCGATTGAAATATTGCATCCAGATCAAAGGCATCCGAGTAAAGCATATCTGGTAAATAAATTAAGAGAAGCAGTATTTGCCTGGAGATGTCAGGGATATCCTGGTGTTACAGCCACGACCAATAGACTTTTACAGTTCTGGTTTTATGAAGACCATATAGTAGATAAAAAACCATTTGAATTCTGGTTTTGCCAGCGTGAGGCAATTGAAACGTTGATTTTTGTCTATGAGGTAATGAAAAAGCAGAATTTTATCGATATGGCCAGAGATTTTGGCCGCGGTCCTATTCAGGGGTATGATCCCTCATATGATCAATACCCGCTTTATGCATTTAAGATGGCCACAGGCTCGGGCAAGACATTTGTGATGGCGATGGGCATTGCCTGGCAGTATTTTAATCATAAATGGGAAAATAACCAGGATTATACTTCTAAATTCTTGCTAATTGCTGGTGAAAAGAATGTAATTTATGACCGGCTTACCAGAGATTTTAAAGGGGGTGCCATATTTAGGGAGCTGCCACTTATTCCTCCTGAATGGGAAGATGAGTTTGATCTCAAAATTATTCTTAAGGAAGACCCTATAAACATAATTCCAGATTCAGTTCTGTTTCTAACCAATATCCAGCAGTTGGAACAGAGAAAAAGCAGAAAGGAAGAAATCGAAAAATATATAGATGGAATTATGGAGCTTCCGGAGATTTACAATGTTTCAGATATATATCAAGAAAATAGAATTAAGGAAGTACTTAATTCCTGTCCGAATATAATGATATTAAAAGATGAAGCTCATCATATCTACAGTTTTGAAAAAGCCTGGAAAAAGATCCTCCTTGAGTTACATCGAAGCCTTGTCTCGAAAGCTGGTAAGGGTATCAATATGGAGCTTGATTTCAGCGCCACCCCCAAGACAGAAACCGGCGCCCTATTTCCGTGGATAATTATCGATTTTAGCCTGAAAGAAGCTATTGAGATGAACATTGTAAAAAGGCCGCTTAAGGGACTGGTCAAAGATGCAAGGGAGATTGCGTCCAAGAAGACAGTTGAGCGATATAGAGCTTGGATTGATGCGGGTATAAGAAGATGGAGAGAATATAAAGAAAAGCTGAAGCCATTGGGGAAAAAGCCTGTTTTATTTTTTCAATGTCCTGAAAATGAACAGGCGGATGAAGTTTTCTCATATCTCAACTCTTCGATTCCAGATTTAAAAGGAAAGGTTTTACTCATACATACGGATAGTACTGGCGAGGTTAAGAAGGCGGATTTGCCTGCAGCTCGCGAATTTGCCAAAACCATAGATGATCCGGATCCGGAGAAAAATCCATATGAAGCAATAGTAAGTACATTGATGCTAAACGAAGGTTGGGATGTTAGAAATGTGAACGTTATTGTTGGCCTCCGTTCTTATACCTCAAAGCGAAAAGTTCTTCCTGAACAGGTAATTGGCAGAGGACTCAGAAAAATGTTCCCAGAGGAAGAAGGAAATATAGAAAGATCAATAAATGTCCTGGAAGTAATTGGCCCACCTGGATTGATTGATATACTTGAGGAGTTAGAAACCCAGGAAGGGTTTAAGATAGCTGAATTTGATACTCGATCTGAAATTAATTTAACTTCAATTTTTGTAGATGAAGAAAAGCTCGACAAAGATATAGAAATTCCTATCTTAACGCCTAGAATTATTATAAGGGAATTTCAAGTAGATGAATTGAAAATAGAAAAAATGCCGTCACTAGGGGTTTTACTTGAAAACAAAGTGCTCGATATGGAATATGTGGCTGTTGATATGCTAAAGGGAGTAGAAGTTATAAAAAGAAAATGGGACCTGCCTGTTCCCAAAGATTCAAAGAGTGTGGTTGCTTATTATACCGATCAGATATTAAGACAATTAAAAATTCTTGGGGCATTTTCAACATTTTATCCGATGGTAAAAAAATATGTGAAAGAGAAGTTATTTAATGTTAAAGTTGATCTTGACGATCCTCGCGTGCTTTTCAAATTGAGCATGCCGGATGTTCAGGAAAAATTAATAAGCTTATTTGTTGAAACCTTCAGAGATATGACATTTTTTGACAGGGAGCCGGAAAAAGCTGATAGAATAAGGCTTTCTGACACAAGACCATTTCCATGGGCCAGGCTGGTTTATCCGGCAGATAAATGTATTTTTAACTATGTCGCTGTGGATAATAATTTTGAGTTAGACTTTGCTAAATTTCTGGATAGAGCTACAGATACCAAATCATTTTGCAAAAACTGCAGAATTGGTTTCTTTATCGAATATAGAGATTCTGAAGGAAATATAAGACATTATTATCCAGATTTTATCGTTGCGCTTCAGAATGGAAAATATTGGATAATTGAAACAAAAGGGCGTGAAGATGTAGATGTGGAATATAAGGATAAGCGAGCCCTCATATGGTGTGAGGACGCTTCAAAGTTAACAGGGGAAAAATGGAATTATATAAGGGTTAATCAAGAGGATTTTGAAAGATATAGATTTAAAAGCGTGGCAGAAATTCTCTCTGCTCTTGGCTAAGTTGCTTAATTTAAAACAAGATATATTTATTGTTTGATTTATTATTATAGCCTTATCAAAGGGCGGGTGAGGCAGGTGGGGCCGCCCGAGCCCTTAAAGGCAATTTCCTGGCCGGGAAGCTCGTGGACAAAGCAGCCGGCCTTGAGCAGGCGTTCGGCAGTGATGGGATTGCCTTCAAGGATGACCACCCGCCGGGGGCTTATGGCCAGCACGTTGCAGCCCTGGGTCGGGAATTCTTCTTCGGGAATTTCCACGAGCTGAAAGCCGCTTTCCAGAAGAAGCCAGTAAAAAGCTACGGGCAGAAGCCTCTTGTAAACCACGGCCAGGTCGGTATCCAGCAGGCTTATGAAGCTCATCAGGTGCAAAACTTCACCGGGCCCGTTCCAGTAGGGAAGGTCATAGGCCATTACCTGGACGCCGAGCGGCCGCAGAATCGCCTGCAGCTGCTCGATTCCTTCCTGGTTGGTCCGGAAGCCGCGTCCGGCAATAAGTGTCTTTTCATCCAGCCAGAGCAGGTCGCCACCTTCGGCCGTGGCCTTCCCTCTGAGCCTGCCGAGCACCGGCACACTCCAGCTTTTCAGGGCATCTTCGAAAGCCGCCGGTTCACCCGCTCTATCCCTTTTCCCCATCTGCAGTATGATGGCCCCGGCGTCTGTAATGAGCACCGGATCATGAGTGTAGATGGAATCAAGGGTGGTTCTTTCGTCAGCCGGAAGGTAGAGTATTTCCACGCCTTCCTGCCGCAGGATTTCTTCCAGCCGGCTGAATTCCTGGCTGGCGCGCTCGAGGTCCGGTGCTGCGGTGAAGCCCAGCTGCCGCCATTCGCGCTCGATTTTCTCCGCGCTTATAAAAGCCTCGGCCGGCCGCTTGACCACCACCCTGGTCAGCCGGCCCACCATGCTCTGGGCCCCGAAAGTCTTATACATGATAATGGCATTTTAAGATAAAGGCCTTCGTGTGGCAATCAGGTCGCGCTCGTTCCAATTCGATGCCGGTTTGGTGTCAATGTGGTATGTTCTGTTTATGATGAACTTGACCGGAAAATTTAAAAGGTGTTATTTTCATCCTGGTAACAAAGCCAGGCTCAATAAATTATTGGAGGGTTAAAAATGAGAACTTTCCTTTCCAGGAAAAGATTCCTTTTTATCCTCTTGATGCTTCCTTTTCTCTTTTTTGTGACCTGTAAGAAAGGCGAAAAGGTAGAAATAAGAATGGAAAACGGCGTTGTAGTTGTTATAAATCCCAGGGACCCGGCGCCGCCCCGCGGCCTGAAAACTGCCCTATCGGTAAGAGAAGACCTGACTCTGGGCGCTAAAGACGAGAGCGAGGAATCGATTATTTTAGAACCGGCTGTGGTCGATGCTGATGATGCCGGCAACATCTATGTCCTCGACCGGAAGGCTGTCCAGATCAAGGTCTTTGACCCGCAGGGGAAGTTCGTCAGGGTAATCGGACGGCAGGGCCAGGGCCCCGGGGAGTTTCAGAGTCCCCGTTACTTTCAGATTACCCCGCAGAAAAATATCATGGTTACCGATCCTGCTCTGCGGCGGGTGAGCCTTTTAAGTCTTGAGGGACAGTTTATCAGGGACCTATCCGCCGGCAAAATGTGGATGTTCATGCAGGCGAAAATGGACGATAGCGGGAATATTGTTGGAAGCCACACAGTGATGGACCAGGAACCCAGGACCGAGCTGGTTCGCTTTAATGCTGAGCTGGCACCACTTCACATTATTGCCAGTGTGCCGATTGCCCGAAACCAGGTTTTTAACCCCTATTTTCCCCGGATTAATTTTGACCTGACCCCGGAAGGGAATGTCGTCTGGGGAATTACCACCGAGTATGAGTTCAGGGTGGTCGACCGGGAAGGAAAGATTGTCAAAAAGGTTGTGAAGAAGCACGAACCAGAAATCCTTACCCAGGCGGATCGGGAGGCCAGAGCTAAAGAACTCTGGGGTAAAGAGGGGCCACCTGCAGATATGAAGGTAGAATGGCCGCAGCATTTTCCCCCGGTCCAGGATTTCATCCTGGATGACCGCGGCTGGCTGTTTGTCAGGCCGTTCGTGAAAGAGCAGAAGGGAGAGGGTGTCCTCTATGATGTTTTTGACACTGAGGGGCGGTATGTGGCCAGGGTTCTTCTGCCGGCCGTGGCTCGCCGGATAAAGGCTGGTAAGCTCTACACCATAGAAGAAGACGCCGAAGGCCTCCTTCACGTCAAGCGCTATATGATGGAATGGAAGTGAACCTGATATAAAAGGTTTTTAATCTTCGCAAGACAGGGGACACCGACCCGGGATACACTCCACCGGGTCACCTTCCGGCAATTTGCCCGTTATTCGCTCGTCCTGTGTAAATTGATATAAATTGTTCGTGAAATGTGTTAGAGTTTGCCTCGTGGATTCAATTCGGAAAATCTCATTTCGAGGTTCAAGAGCAATGGGTCGATTTCTTAATCGCGTTCCAGGTCAAGAGTGGTTACCAGGAAACTTATGATAACATCGGCTATGAAGGCAATGCTGGAGTCAATAAAATGAAAAAATATTTTCTGCTTCTGGTGGCAAGTGTGCTTTTATTGCTGACCGGTTTTGCGGTTATAGCGGGCGCTCAAGAGAAAGTGCCCAAGGCCACACCCCCTGGTTTCCCTACAGTCGGAATGCTTGAACAGCACATGAGCGAAGGCATAGGAAATTTTGTCGAGGTGGACAGAACCTGGAATGAGAGCGGGGACCTGGTCCGTTTTTATTTTAATTCGCGTCACGTTAAGCATGACGTGGATAAGAAAATCATAACCGTCTGGTTCCTCGAGGAATACACCCCGCAGGGGCGAGATATATCTATTGCTAACTGGAAATCGCAGGGTATCGATGTTGAACCACTAAAGAATTTCAAGTTCAGGTATTTCCAGGTCTCCCTGTCTTACGCTGATTCCTGGGGCCAGGCCTATGAATTCGCCCAGCAATATGAATGCTCCATAGCTGCCGGCGGGGAAGTGTGTGACTCTAAGATGAAAGTTGTTTATCTTATGCGATCCACCCCGTTTCAGAAGCTGACTTTTGAAGAAAATATGCATTTCATTCATCTGGGCGAAAAATTGCAGGACTGGTACAATTTGAAGTGAGCGGGCCGCCAGGAATTTCTCGAGATGACCGTGGATTATTACCGGAGCGCTGGCTTTTCTGCAGCGTAATCTAACTGGAATATAATTATTAATCCGACTCGTTTATGATAAGAATGAAAGAACAGTGCCGGAACGCCTTTTGAGGTAATAATTCTGATGGGACATAGGTTCTTTATCAGGTTTCAGGTATCAGGAATCTCAGTTCATATTTATTCGCGGTTTGGTTGAAAGCTGTTCTCAGGCCATGAACTGGTACCCGGCCCTATGTTAACACATGATGTCCAGGTTTGACTTGACCTGGCAGGGGTGATAATTTTAAGCAGAGGATGAAAGTCTGAATTAAAACCAAAAAAACCGAAAGGAGCTATCATGGGTCTGACCTATAAAAAAGCTGGCGTCAATATCGACGAAGCCGATTCTTTTGTTCAGAAGATAAAACCGCTCATCAAGATGACCGAGCGGGCGGAAGTGCTGGGTTCAATCGGGGGGTTTGGCGGCCTTTTTGCCCCGCGGCTTAAAGGAATGAAAAGACCGGTCCTGGTCTCATCCACCGATGGAGTCGGCACCAAGCTCATCGTCGCCGACCTGCTCAAAAAATATGACACCATCGGCATAGACCTGGTGGCCATGAACGTGGATGACGTGGTGGTGCTGGGAGCAGAGCCGCTCTTTTTCCTTGATTACATCGCCACCGGCCGGCTGGATAAAGAGCAGATGGTTGAGGTTGTCAGGGGAATCGTCCGCGGCTGCCGGGAAGCTAACTGCGCCTTGATCGGTGGCGAGACGGCCGAGCTTCCGGGCCTGTATGAACCCGGCAAGTGGGACCTGGCCGGCTTCTGCGTGGGCATCGTTGACGCCGATAAAATCGTCGACGGCCGGCATTGCCGGGCCGGCGATAAGGTCATCGGGCTGGCTTCCTCAGGCCTTCACAGCAACGGTTTCTCGCTGGCCCGCCGGGTCTTCTCTGAAGAGGAGATCAAGAGCAAGTGGGGCAAAGAACTGCTCAAGCCCACGAAAATATACACCGCGGTTGTTTTGGAAGCCCTGAAGAAAATTAAAATCAAGGCTATGGCCCACATCACCGGCGGTGGCTTTTATGACAACATCCCGCGGGTCATTCCGGACGGTCTCCAGGTGGTTATCAAAAAGGGCACCTGGCCGGTTCTTCCCATCTTCAATGAAATTCAACGCCGGGGCCAGGTGGCCGAGCGCGAGATGTTCCGCACCTTCAACATGGGAATCGGGATGACCCTGGTCGTAAGCCCTAAGGATGCCGAACCCGCCCTCAAGCTCTTCCAGAAGCTCGGCCAGAAAGCCTATCTCATCGGCGAGCTGGTCAAGGGCTCCCATGAGGTCGTAATCGAGTAAGAATGATGGTTTGTGGTGAAATAGTTTTGATTTCTTAATTAAATCTGATTTTCCAGACGGTCAAGATAAGCCTTATTGATTAAATTTTCTCGGGGCTATTGCTGAGACCAGCTTTTCTACGGCCTGCGGCCATCAAGTCTGGGCTTTCGAGCTGACGGCAAAGGTGCCTTTGTTCGTTCTGGTGGATTCCTGGATCCAGAAAAGGACCAGAGTGTATTTTGGCCCCTGCTGTTTGTTCAGCTTTGTTTTAGCTTCATCACGGGCATAAATTCCCACGTGACCTTCCGGGGGTTTTATTTTAAGAGTGAGTTCAAAAGCGGCCCCCTCGGGAATTCTATTAAATTGGTCGTCCGGGATCTCGATGACGAACTCGCCCTGGCTGTTGGTAATAATCCTGGATTTTAATTTGACCTCGAACTGGGTTTTTTCATTTGGAGAAGCCAATCCGCTGTTTGGGTTCACCGGGATTACAGTAGCTTTAATTATTTCTGCCCCGGAAAGCGGTTTCTTCTCGAAACCCAGGCCAACAATTTCCATTTCTTCGCCGGTCTTGGCTTTAGTTTTTTCCTGGGCCATGGCCAGGGGCGTTAACAGGGAAAATATAACCAGCAGAAACACGAGTTTTTGTTTTTTGATTTTCATTTTAACTCCTCATAAAAGAAATTTTATCAATTTTTATTTTGAACCAGGAAATGATTTTCGCGTTGCCATGGAATAGCTTGATGCCGTTTTCTCCGAAAGGGGTATTCAAGATTGGCCGGCTTTGGTAGATCCGGTATGCCCTGAAGTTAGAAGTGCTCCAAATAATATTTTTCAGGTTTAAGCAGACGGTAAACATTCTCATGCTCCGCCTGTCTTCCAGGCAGCCTGTAATTTTAGAAAAATTCTAAAGCAAGCTCAATAGTTTTTTAACTGGCCTTGGCCTTGATCACCCCATTTATTTTCGGTCCGCGTGAATCTTGATGAAGCAGGCTTATAACCCTCAGTATTTTCTTTAGTTCCAGCCGGCAAATAGTTATTCAGGAACAGCCCTTGATCAAATTATAAAAATAGGTTTGCCCCAGAATCATAATGCGGTTAGTCAGGATGATTGATAAAAGTTCTTACAACTTCAAAAAACCAGATGAGCTTCGGACCGGGGCAGTGGAAAAATGGCCCGTTTAATGGTAAATTTTAGGTGATTTTAGCGGGTCTGTGGGCGGTTAGCTCAGCTGGGAGAGCGCGGCGTTCGCAACGCTGAGGTCGGGGGTTCGAGTCCCCTACCGTCCACCATTTATTTTTAGCCTGTTCTTGAGAGAGGAAATTGATGCAGAACATCTGGCTCCTGGCCGGTACTGCGGCCACCCTGGGCTTTGTGCATACCCTGATCGGTCCGGACCATTACCTGCCCTTTATTGTCATCAGCCGGGCCAGGCAGTGGAAACTTGGCAAGACACTCTGGGTTTCATTCCTGTGCGGGCTGGGGCACGTGCTGAGCTCGGTTTTGCTGGGCTTTCTGGGGATTGCCCTGGGAATGGCCGTCGGGCACCTGGAAAAGGTGGAATCAGCCCGGGGGAACATCGCCTCCTGGCTGCTGATCGGTTTCGGGCTGGCCTACATGGTCTGGGGCCTGAGGAAGGCTTACCGCTCGCGGCCGCACGAGCATGTCCATTACCACCCGGACGGAGAAGTCCATGTCCATACCCACACCCATGAAGACGGTCACCTTCACCTGCACGAAGAGGGCGAGCCGGCCGGCAGCAAGAAGAACATCACTCCCTGGGTGCTTTTCCTGATTTTTGTCTTCGGCCCCTGCGAGCCGCTGATTCCCCTGGTCATGTACCCGGCGGCCCAGCATTCAACCAGCGGGGTTATCCTGGTGACCGCGGCCTTCGGGCTGACCACCATCCTGACCATGCTGACCATCATTGCCCTGTCCGCCTGGGGGTTGAGCTTTGTGCGTCTCGGTGTCCTGGAGCGATACTCTCACGCCCTGGCCGGCGGTCTGATTCTCATCTCCGGCTTGGCCGTCCAGTTCCTCGGCCTTTAAGACGGGGGCACGATACTCATTCCCCAGTTTTTCTGTGGGTTCTGCCGGCTGCAGTCAGGATAAACCTTGGCTTAACCTGAAGGAAGAGGGAAGCTCTTTCTTATCAATGTTCGGGATTGCTGATTGGAATCTGAATTGAATTTGCTGGATAGCTGAAGAAGTTCCCCGCCAGGCCTGTTAGCTTTTTATTTTCCTGAAGTAGGCGTGGTTGTATAATAAATTAACAGACAGGATCTAACGCTCCCGAATGAATGACCTTATGATGGCTGCGAAATTGGCCGAAAGCTACCTTTGGTAAAGCAATGAAATTCATTGCCGATTGCATGGTGGGGAAGTTAGCCCGCTGGTTGCGTATTCTCGGCTTTGATGTCAGCTACTATAAAAAGATTGAGGACGAGGATTTAATTCGGCTGGCCGCCCGGGAAAGGCGCATCATCCTGACCCGAGACCACGAGCTCATAAAGAAGGCCATGAAGAAGAAATCGCTCAAGCAAAGGACGTTGCTCATTGAGAGCGAGCGCTGGGAAGAGCAGGTCGCCCAGGTGCTTGATCATTTCAAACTCCGCAAAAAGATTGACCCGAACTCGCGCTGCCTGGAATGCAATGAAAAGTTGAAGTATCTGCCCAAATCCAGGGCCAGAAACCTGGTTCCGCCCTTTGTCTTTGAAAAGGCCGACTCCTTTGCCCTCTGTTCTTCCTGCGGCCGGGTTTTCTGGAAGGGCACCCACTTCAAGGACATGGAAAAGAAATTAGCCCGCTTCAAATAGGGGGACACAATACTCGTTCCCTGATTTTTGAAACTCTTCTCCCCGCGCAAAATAAAGACCTGGAAATTGTGGCCGGTTTGACTGGACGGGGCACTCTGGGTTATTTTTGAGAAGCGCTGAGACCAACCAGGGAGGGGCACATGGAAATTAGAATGATAAGCAAAGATTCCAGTTCAAGAAGACGATTCAGAAAGATTATCCTGATGTTTCAACTATTGTTTATTCTTTTCATCTTTTTCTGGGCCGTGGACCTGAAAGCCTGGAAAGATAGAAGTGGTGGTTTATCTATCAGTAGTGATAGGCCACAAAATATAAAGCTGCCTTATCCCGATGACGAACTATTCAGAATTGGAAGGCCAGGGGTATATCGCGGTGAACAGCTCAAAGAGATAGCTTTTCCGCTCGGCGGGATAGGCACGGGCACAATTTCCCTTGGCGGTCGTGGCAATCTTCGCGACTGGGAAATCTTCAACCGGCCGGGCAAGGGAATAAATTTTCCATTTACGTTCTTTGCCCTGTACATGGAAAGCGATGGCAAAAAGTTTAGCCGGGTGCTGGAAGGACAGATTACTCCTCCTTACTCTGCTGGCTTTGGCTATCGCCGCGAGGAAGTGCCCGGGCTGCCGCGTTTCCGGACAGCCGTCTTCCACGGCGAGTATCCGATGGCTGAGGTCGAACTCAGCGATCCCGATTTGCCCGTAGCGGTGACTGTTGAAGCCTTTAATCCCTTTATTCCCGGCGATGCCGAGAATTCCGGGTTGCCGGTGGCCGTGCTCAAGTACCGGGTGAAGAATCTCACGGGCAAAGAAATAAAAATAACGCTGGCCGGCTCCGTGGCCAATCCGATTGGATTTGATGGCCAGGGGGAATTTAACTCGCTCTTCAACGCTGCCTTCGGCCAGAACATAAACCGCGTGGTTAAAGGTCCGGTTTCAGGCCTTTATTTTCTTTCAAAAAAGGTCCAGCCTGATTCCCCCGCTTACGGCACCCTGGCCCTGACCACTACCTGGCCCGACCTGACCTATGTCTCCCACTGGGTGCGCGGCGAATGGTGGGATGACCTGCAGATTTTCTGGGACGACTTTTCCGACGACGGCCAGCTCAAGGACCTCGACGTGGAAGACCCTTCACCAGACGGCCGCACCGATGTTGGCAGCCTCGGCCTTAAGGCCACCATCCCGGCTGGCGGCGAAGTGGTCCTGCCCATCGTTATAAGCTGGCATTTTCCCAACCTGGTTGATTACTTTGATGTCGTCCGCGAGCAGCGTGGCCGCCTTTATCATCCCTATTACACCAAAAAATTCCGGGATGCCTGGCAGGTGGCTGAATACCTTTTCCAGAACTTGAACGAGCTCGAGCAGAAAACCCGGCATTTCAGGGAAGTCTTCTTCTCCTCCGGCCTGCCGCCTTATGTCCTCGATGCCGTTTCCAGCCAGGCTTCCATCATCCGCACTCCAACCTGCCTCTGGCTGGACGACGGCCGGTTCTTTGCCTTTGAAGGCTGCAGCGACCGCTCCGGCTGCTGCCCGCTTAACTGCGCCCATGTCTGGAACTATGCCCAGAGCCTGGCCTTCCTTTTCCCCGAGCTCGAACGCTCCATGCGGGAGACCGATTTCCTGGTCAACGTCAGGCCGGATGGTGCCATGGTCTTCCGAACGAGCCTTCCTCTTGGCGAGAAATACTGGAACTTCAAGCCGGCAGCCGACGGCCAGCTCGGCCGCCTCATCAACCTTTACCGGGACTGGCAGATAAGCGGCGACCTGAACTTCCTCAAAAAGCTCTGGCCCCAGGCTAAGAAGGCGCTCGAATATGCCTGGGTTGGCTGGGATAAGGACCGCGACGGCCTGCTGGAAGACGAACAGCATAATACCTATGACATCGAATTCTTCGGGCCGAACTCCATGCTCAGCGGTTTTTACCTGGGAGCGCTGGAGGCGGGGGCCAGGATGGCTGAGGCCGTGGGCGATAAGAAGGCTGCGGCCGAATATCGCAAAATCTTAGAAAAAGGAAAAAAGAATTACGAGACGCTGCTCTGGAACGGTGAATTTTTCATCCAGAAATACGACCAGGCCCTTCAGAAAAAATACCAGTATGGAGAGGGCTGCCTTTCCGACCAGCTCCTCGGCCAGTGGCTGGCCATGGTGGCCGGCCTCGGCCGGTTCCTGGATGAAGCCAGGATAAAAAAGACCCTGGGATCCATTTACCGCTACAATTTCCGGGAAAATTTCTATGACTTTGCCAACGTCCAGCGAACCTACGCCCTGGCCGACGAGAAGGGCCTGCTGCTCTGCACCTGGCCCCGCGGCGGTCGTCCGCCCCTCCCGTTCCCTTATTCTGACGAAGTCTGGACCGGAATTGAGTACCACGTGGCCAGCCACCTGATTTATGAAGGGATGGTGAGGGAAGGGCTGTCCATAGTCAAGGCAGTTCGCGACCGCTACGACGGCCGACGTCGCAACCCCTGGAACGAGGTGGAATGTGGCCATCATTACGCCCGGGCCATGTCTTCCTGGGGAATATTGCTGGCGCTATCCGGCTTCAGCTATTCAAGGCCCGAGGGGCGGCTGGGCTTTTCTCCGGCCATAAACCAGGAAGATTTCCGGACCTTCTGGTCTCTCGGCTCAACCTGGGGCACCTATGAACAGCACCTTGGCCAGGATAAGGTTTTCAGCTGCCAGCTCAGGCTGGAGCAGGGGAGCTTCAACCTTCGCGAATTGAACATCGAATTACCGGCCACTGCTTCACCGGTCTTCAAGTCTGTAAGTTGCCGCCTTGGAGGAAAAGATATAAAAGCGGTGGCCCGGTTGAGCGGGAAAAGGCTGAGCCTGAAATTCAGTCAACCGGTCCAGTTCAAAGGTGGCGAAGTACTGCAGCTAAAGATGGTATCCTGATTTTCTTTCTGAGCCAGTGATAGACACCGGTACCTGAAAACCTGGGATTCTTACTTTATAAGTTCTAACAATCGAGCCAGGCGATTCAGGTGGTCCCGGTCTTCTCCGGCCAGCCTCTGGAAAAGCTTCTTCAGGCTTTCGTCCTGAATTTCAACCAGGGTTTGAAGATGGATTTTTTCAAAGCGGCTTTCCAGCACTATCAATTCATAAAGAATCTGAACCAGGAGAAGCTTTTTATTCTCGATCCTGGCCAGGAGATCCTGGGCGGCCTTTATACCTTCCAGGAGCTCTTCCTTAGAAACCCTGGTCTGGCCAAAGGCCTCGGGGGCCCTGGCCTGGTAGTTCCGGCCGGCCCGGAGGAGATTGGCGTGGTCGCGCTCTTCTCCGGCCAGGCGGACCAGTTCCCTGGAAATGTTCTCGCTCGGGGCCAGCTCGGCGGCCAGCTGGTAAATTTCGGCCAGCAGGTTTTCCAGGTCGATGGCCATGATGATGATCGTCGATATGCCCATGCGCTTCCTTAACCTTGATCAAATAATAGTCGAAAAGGATAGATAAAACCGGTTCCAAAATCAAGGCTCCGGACTTGACAGAACAGGTTTCCGGCCTATAATGTGAGTGAATATTCACTTACCTGGAGGCCTGATGAAAAAGGCTGTCTTTTTCCAGACTCCTGAATCCCGCAAGGGGGATATCATCACCTCCGCCCTTAAGATAATTGACCAGAAGGGCGTCAAGGGCCTGACCGTGGCCCGGCTGGCCCAGGAAGTGGGCTTCGTGGAATCGGCCCTCTACCGACATTTCAAGTCCAAGCGCGACCTGGTTTCGTTTATCCTGGACAACATCCTGCAGGACGCCTGGAACTACCTGGCCGAGGTGGAAGAAAAAACGGAAGATTCCCTTGAGGCTCTAAGGCAATTGATCTACCTCTTCCTGAGCTTCCTGGAACAGTTCCCCGGCATCTTCAAGATCATCTACTCCGATGAAATTTACCTGGGGGACGAAGAGCTCCAGGGCAAGATTGATGGGATCATATCGGAGATAGTTGGTTTCTTAAAAAAGGTAATTCAGAAGGCCATTAACCAGAAGAAGTTGAAAGCTGACCTGGATGTGACGGTGGCGGCCATGCATTTCTTAGGCCTGATTTACACCGCTTTTTCCTACTGGACGATTAAAAAGCGCAGGGTGCCGCTGAAGAAGATTAGCAGCGAACTCCTGGACCAGTACCTGGAAGGGGTTAAGGCCTGAGCCCGCCGGGCAGTGGCATGAGGTCAGGCTTTAAGCGGAGCGCGCGTTATGAACGAGGTCAGGAAAAAAGGATGGCTACCTGAAATAATATTCACCAGCCTGCTGGCCAATTCTCTCTGGCCCTCGAGTGACGGGAGGTAGACCGCATGGAAAAGGTCTGGAAAAAGCTTCTGCCCTTGAGCTGGTTGATAATCCTGCTCCTGGTTATTCTCACGGTCTTTTTTGCCCTGCAGTTCAGGCGCCTTCACTACCAGAACAAGTTCACTTCCTGGTTGCTCCAGGATGACCCCGTGGTCAAGCTGCTCCTCGATACCGGAGAAAAGTTCGGCTCGACCGAGCTGGTGCTGGTTACCCTGAGGGCTAAGGAAGGAGAAACTTTTCGACCCGACCTTCTCCAGAGCCTCAAGCTGGCCACGGAAGAACTGGCCCGGCAGCCGGAAATTTTTTACGTCACTTCCATCATCTCGGCCCCGAATATTCAATCGCGGGACGGGGAGGTGGTCGTCTCGGATTTCCTGGAGGAAATTCCCGAAACCGAAGCCGGGCTGAAAGCCAGGCTGGAAGAAGCCCTGAGTAAAGAAAATTATGTCAATACTTACCTCTCGCCCGACGGCCGCTGGCTGGGGGTGGCGGTCTATCTCCGCAGCGGCGTGGACGGCAGCCAGGCCTTTGCCCGGGTGGTCAGGACCATAATAGAAAAGCACCTGGCCGACCGGGCAGAAATCCATTATGCCGGCGAGCCCTGTTTTACCTACTATGCGGACTGGTACCTTAAAAAAGACCTCAGGCTCCTGGTCCCGGTGATCATCCTGACCGTTCTCCTCGTCCTGTACCTGAGCTTCCGCCGGCTGCGGGCGGTTTTCCTGCCTTCCCTGGTGGTCTGGCTGTCCACGGCCTGGGTTTTCGGGCTGATGGCCCTGTTCCGGGTGCCGATGAACCTGGTGACCCCGGCCCTGCCGGTGCTGCTCATCGGCCTGGGCTCTGCCTATGGCATTCACATGGTCAATTCCATCGAGCAGAACCGGACGGATGGCCTGAGCCGGGCTGATATGATTGCCAGGAGCGCGGGGCGGGTAGCCCTTCCGGTGTTCATGGCCGCGGCCACCACTATGGTCGGTTTTGTTTCCTTTCTTACGGCCAGGCTCGGACTCATCAGCAATTTTGGAATTTTTGCCGGGATAGGGGTCATGCTGGCCATGCTCATTACCTATGCCCTTATTCCTTCGGCCTTTTACCTTTTGCCCGACCCTCCCAGAAAAGCGCAGAAACAGGAAATTTCCCTGGTTAACCCGGCCATTTTCAACTGGCTGGCCGACCGGGTCATCCGCCGGGCCGGGTCCATAATCATCTTCGGCCTGGTAGTCTTTGCCTTCTTCATCGTCTGGATTCCCGGGATTAAGCGTGAAGTCAATTTTACCAATTACTTCCCACCGGCCAGCGAACCGCGCCTGGCCGACCGTGTCGTCCGGGCCAATTTTGATGGAGCGGCTCCACTTAATATCTATTTCAAGACGGAAAACCTGAGGTCGGCCGGGGCCCTCCGCGTGCTGCGGCGGGCGGAAAATTTCATGGCCTCGCTGCCGCAGTGCGGGCTGCCTCTGTCGGTGGCCGAGCTGGTGGAAGAACTCAACGAGAAGATGAATGGCCGATTTTCTTTGCCCGAGACCGACGGCCAGGTGGGCAACCTCTGGTTTTTTCTGGAAGGAAGAAACGAACTCCGCCAGCTCATTTCGGATGATTTTACCGAGGGACTGGTCTTTACCAGGACTTCTTCGGCCCGCACCGAGTTTCACTGGAAGCTCAGGAAGGCCATCGGGGAATTCCTGGCCAGCGAGATGCCGGGAAAATTCAGGGAAATCAATCTTTCCGGGCTGCCCGAAGAAACGAGGGCCGAGCTAAGAAAAAAAGAAGCTGCGTACCTTCTGGACGAGGTGGGCTGGCTGCTCCAGAGATACGCCCCCGGCTCGGCATTAGACCGTAAGGCGGCAGAAAAGTCCCTGGACGAGGTCATAATGAACTGGCCCTCCCTGTTTGCTCCCGAGGTAATATCCCTGTGGCGGGTGGAAGCAGAGAATTATATCCGGGCCGAATCATTCGATTTTGACCTGCCGGAGGCAGCCCGGCGCCAGCTCCTGGAAGATTTGATAAAAATTACAGAAGCGGGTCGGGGAGGTGAAGCCGGCTATCTGGAGGCATTGAGGCAGAAAGTTCCTGCCCGGCTTTATGATGAAGAAACCGCCCGGCGGGTAGCCAGCACCCTGAACCTGAGGTTAAAAGAGACCAGGGAAAAAGTGGCCACGGATAGAGCCTTTAAGAAGCTCGAGCTTTTCCTGCCGGCGGTGGCCAGGAACAATGACCACTTCGAGAAACGCCTGCGTGGTCTTCTGTACGAGCTGGCCGACGAGCTGGTGGTCCTGCCGGATAACCGTCTCGGAGAAATGGCCGCCCCGGATGACCGGTCCAGGATCATAGGGTTTGAGCTCATTGACCAGAGTGGATTGCCGCCGGCCCTGACCCAGCTTGACCACTACCTTTTCCAGTCGCAACTCCAGTCGTTTGCCCTGGCCCTGGTTATTACCTTTTTCATCATGCTTCTAATCCGTAAGTCGCTCCGGCTGGGACTCATTTCCGTGACACCGATCGTATTTACCCTGGGCGTGGTCTATGGTTTCTTCGGGCTGGCCGGGGTGAAGCTCGATTACGTCACCATGATGGTGGCCTCGGTCTCCATCGGAGTCGGCATAGATTATTCCATTCATTTCGTTCACGGGATGCTGGCTGGCCTGAAGCAGGGGCTGACCGGTCCCGAAGCCGTAACCCTGGCTTTCCGGGAAAAGGGCGGGGCCATCGTCGCCAATTCCCTGGCCGTCATGCTGGGCTTTGCCGTGCTGCTCCTGGCTTCCATGAGCCCGCTGCGGACTTTCGGCGGTATCATGGTCGGCTCGATGTTCCTGGCGGCCTTCTCGGCCCTGACCATCCTGCCTGCCCTTCTTTTAAGGGCAAAGATGAAATAGAACAGGAGAAACCCGAGTGGTTATTCCAGCCAGGTTTTGTTGCCGGAAAATAAAGTGGGAAACTTTATGTGAAAAAATGGAAATAAAGTAAAGAAGAGAGAGAAAAGATGAATTACCTAATAAAAAAAGATCAACGGTTTTGCCCGGTGATCGCAACCATGGCGGATGAAAAAATATCAATCAAGAAGATAGATAGAAGCAGGAGGTGTCAATGATGAGCAGGTTAAAGGTCAACCCCAGGAAGAGAAAGGGCATTTTGGGCGTTAGTCTGATTCTAGGATTCTGGTTATTAACTCCGGGCCTCTCCGTCAACCTTCAGGCCCAGGACCGGGGCGAGGAGATTCTCAAGAAAGTTGAAGTCCAGACCATTGGCGAGAGAGCCCCGGCCGATATCCAGGCGGAGATGGTCATGGTTATCAGGACGGCCAGGGGAGATGAAAAGAGGCGGGAACTCATGGTCTGGACCAAGAACAACCCGACCGGCGACGACTGGCGGTTGATGAAGTTCCTGTCCCCGGCCGATATCAAGGACCTGGGATTCCTGGTGCTGGCCGACGACCAGATGTACCTCTACCTGCCGGAGTTTCAGCGGGTTCGAAGGATTGCTTCTCATAATAAAAAGGAAAGCTTTGTCGGCTCTGATTTTTCCTATGACGACCTGGGCACGGCCGGGTTTTCGGCTTTTTTTACTCCAAAGTTCAAGGAAGAAAATGACCGGGCCTGGATCCTGGAGCTGGAACGAAGGCCGGGGGCCAAGAAGCAGTATTCAAAGATTATCCTGACCGTGGACAAGTCCACCGAATTGCCGGTCCGGGCCGAGCTCTATGATGACAGCGGCCAGCTGTTCAAGGTCGAAACCCAGGAGAACAGCCGGGTGGGGAAATACTGGGTACCGACCAAATTTGTCATGGAAAACGTCAGGACCCGGACCAGCACCGTTCTTGAACTCAGGAACGTCAGGGTCGACCAGAACCTGAGCGCCGAAATATTTACCGAGAGAAACCTGAAACGGAGCGTCAGCCGCTGAGGAAGAAGATGGATAGCTGAATACCCGGCCGGCTGATGGTAATATTTAATGCGGGCAGTAGATAAAAGAAACGAAACGACCGTGCTGAAAAGGAAAAAGAGGCAAGTGATAGGATTACCGGGTCTTTATCAGGGTGGAAGCTATTATATTATATGGCCGGGCCCGAATTACTTTTCTTTTTTTGATAAAAATTTTTGAGGTTGGGCATGATTCCTTAGAAAAGAGTTTCGGGGAGGTGCAGGATGAAGACCTCAAAAAATTTTGAATTCAAAAAAACTGTACCGGGAATGATAAGAAGAATAATCAGGGCAGTATTAAAAATTTCAGGACAGCCTGACCGCCGCGTCCTATCCGCTGTGTTGGCTTTCTGTCTGCTTTTGTTGCCAGCCAGCACCGCCTGGTCCCAGACTACCTTCGATTTCTCCGGGATGGTCAAGCTGTTCCTGTCCGTCTATGCCTCCAGCAACCAGGCCGGGCCTTATTTCTTCCATGACAGCGGGGATTTTGCCTTCAAGCGCCTGGAGGGCCGGTTCAGGCTAAAGGCTCAGATCTCGGATAATGTTTCCGCCCATATTCGCCTGGATGCCTTCTCCAGTCCGGACGCCGTCTTTTCGGGCCAGAGCTTCCCCGAGGCTGGAATTCTGGCTTCGCCCGGAAAGACCGAACCGTTCGAACTTTCTCTCTACGAGGCCTACATCCGGGTCAATCACTTCCTGCTGAAGAACCTGGACCTGACCGTGGGCAAGCAGAGAATTCAATGGGGGACGGCGGACAAGTTAAACATAATCGATAACCTGAACCCGGTTGACTTTGCCAATTTCCTGACCTTTGACCCGGACTATTACCTGGAAAGGCGGCCGCAGACTGCCTTCAACCTGGAATTTTATCCGGGGAAAAACAGCAAGCTGCAGTTGGTCTGGCTGCTCGGCCGCCAGTACTCGCCTCTACCGGCGGGCTTTGAGGACATGCTGCGGGCCAACCTGACCGCCCTGCCGTCTCCGGAGATCAACCTGGCCACCGAGACTTCCAGTCTCAGGAATACCAATTTCGGGGCCAGGTTTTCCACCACGCTGTTTAATGTCGACCTTGGACTGAGCTACTATAACGGGAACTACACCCTGCCTTACATCCAGGGAGTGGAGATCAGTTCCCCGCTTCAACCGGCCCCGACCCAGGTTTATTTCCGGTACCCGAAGAAGCAGGTCCTGGGCCTGGACCTGGCCGGGGAGATAAAATCGGTTGGCTTCTGGGCCGAGCTGGCCCGGGTGCAACCCCAGAAAATTTTCGGCTGGCTGGATACTTACCTGCTGATAGGCGGGGAGCTTTTTCCGCTCAACGCCGTTTTCCCGCTGATGGACAGCTATTACTGGCAGTGGGTGGTTGGCGTCGATTACACTTTTTCCGTGGCCGACGGCCTGTATGTCAATTTCCAGTACCTGCACGGGCTTTTTGACGAGGCTTCCTTCAGCGGGCTGGCCGAAAGTTATTTCGGCTTGAGGAAGGGAATGTGGTTTGGCCAGGTCCAGGATTACCTGGCCGGACGGGCCGAGCTGAGGATGCTCAAGGGCGACCTGAAGGCGGGCCTGAATACCATCTTTTCTCCATCCTCCGGGGAATTCAGCCGGTCTTCGGCCATTTTCTACCCGACGCTGGAATACAGGGTCCACGATGCCGTTTCGGTTCAGGCCGGGGCCATCCTGGCCACCGGCGACGAGAGCCGGTCCAAGTTTGGCAACTTCAGCCGCGACCGCATCGTCTACCTGCTGACCAAGGTCTCTTTTTAATCCCGGTTTTCCCGGTTGAAGCTGGCGCCGGAAAAATATAAACTTATTAAAAATGCGCAAGAGTGAAATCTGGGCCTTTTTCCTGTTACCTTACGTCCTGGTGCTTGGCCTTTTCAGCCTGGTTTCCTACCTGAACCGCCAGGCCATCCAGAGTGGCGTGGAAACCCTGGCCAAGGAGCAGCTCCAGGCCACGGCCAGCATCCTCAAGGCAAACATCAAGGAACTCCTGGACCGCAACGAAACACCGGCCCGGATCCTGGAAAAGTTTTCCGGGCTGGAGGACGTTTATTTCATCGCCCTGCTGGACGAGAAGGAAAGAATCCTGGACTGGCATTCCAAGTTTGAGGGTTACCTGCCCTTTTCCCGCCGTGACCGCCCGGCGGCCGAGTTCTGGGTGGTGGATTCCCCCCTGGGTTCGGTCTTCAACCACTATTCATCTTTTTCCGCCGGCGACGGACGTCTTTATCATCTCTACCTCGGCTATTCTCTGCAGAACCTGGACCTGCTCCTGGCCCGGTCGCGGAAAAATTTCTGGCTGCTTCTTGGCGTTCTGGCCGTGGCCGGCCTGGTGATTTTTGCCGGGATTTACCGGCTCCATGCCAGCTTTCAAAGGGCGTCGGCAGAAGCCATCAGGCAGGCCGAAGAAAAGGAGAGGTTCCGGGAAATTTCCGGGTTTACGGCCGGGGTGGCTCATGAAATCAAGAATCCCCTGAATAGCTTAATCCTGCTTTTTGAACTCCTGGAGAAGAAATCACCTCCAGAACTGGGGCCCCAGATTAGCCGGGGCAAAGGAGAAATCCAGAAAATCGGGGCGGTGGTGGACAGGTTTTCTGAGCTGATCAAGCCTCTATCTCTCCAGAAGGAAAAATTTTGCCTGTCCGATGTCATCCGGGGAGAGGCGGACAGCCTGCAGGCCCTGGCCCGGGGACGCGGAGTGACCATGGAATTGAAGATTCCGGCCGGGCTTGAGGTTGAGGGCGACCGGCTGCTCCTGGCCCGGGTCGTAAGTAATTTGATTAAAAACGCGCTTGAGGCCTCCGACTCCGGTCAGAAAGTTACGGTTGAGGCCGGTTTTCGCCGGCAGGCGGTTATCTTTTCTGTTAAAGATGAAGGCCGGGGGATTGCCCCGGAAGATTCGGAGAAAATCTTTGAACCTTTTGTCTCCTTCAAGGAAACCGGACTGGGTGTCGGCCTTTATCTTGTCAGGAAGATAGTCGAGGCCCACCGGGGAAAAATTTACCTGAAGAGCCGGCCAGGGGCCGGAACCGAGTTTACGGTTGAGCTTCCGGGAGGTCAAAATGCCTGAGCCCAGAGGAACAATCCTGGTGGTGGAAGATGATGACCTGCAGCGGGAGCTGATTTCTGAAAACCTGAAGCAGGAAGGCTACCAGGTTCTTGAAGCCCGGGACAGCCGGGAAGCCCTGGACCGGGTCAGCCAGGACCCGGTGGAGATTGCCGTGGTCGATTATAAGCTGGGGGAGGAATCGGGGCTGGAGTTGATCAAAGAGCTCAGGCGCCGCAACCCGCTTATCACTCCAATCATGGTCACGGCCTTTGCCAGTGTCGAGACCGCGGTTGAGGCCATAAAACAGGGTGCCTACGATTACGTGGTCAAGCCGGTCGATTTTCAGAAATTCTTGCTGACCCTGGAACGGGCCCGGGAAAGGTTCAGGCTGCAGCGCGAAGTCGCCGAGTTGCGGAATCGCCTGGAGGAGAAATTCAGCTTCAAGAACTTTGTTTTCACCTCCAGGGCCATGGAACAGGTGGTGGCCCTGATGTCCAGGGCGGCCCGGAGCGAAGCCACGGTGCTTCTGACCGGCGAGACCGGCACCGGGAAAGACCTGATTGCCCGCCTCATCCATTTTTCTTCTTCCCGGAACTCCGGTCCCTTCCTGGCGGTCAACCTGCCTTCCATTCCAGAAACCCTGGTGGAGAGCGAACTGTTCGGGGCCGAGAAGGGAGCTTACACCGACGCCCGGGAAAGGAAGATTGGAAAGTTTGAAGCCGCCGACGGCGGGACGCTTTTCCTGGATGAAATCGGGGACCTGCAGCCGGCGGTGCAGGTCAAGTTGCTGAGGTTCCTGCAGGACCGGGAATTTTACCGGCTGGGGTCAACCCGGCCCCTCCGGGCTGACGTCAGGATTATCGCCGCCACCAACCGTAACCTGGAAAAACTGGTCAGCGAGGAAAAATTCAGGTCGGACCTTTATTACCGGCTGAACGTAATCCGGATAGATGTTCCTCCGCTTCGTGAGAGAAAAGAGGACATTCCACTGCTGGTCGACCATTTCATCCGGGAATACAGCCGGCGCGAAAAGAAGAATCTCCGGGGTATATCGGCCGAGGCCCTGAACGTGCTGATGAACCACGATTTCAAGGGTAACGTCAGGGAACTGGAAAACGCCATCGAGCGGGCCGTTATTTTTGCCGAGGGAGAGGTCATAACCCGGGCCGACCTGCCAGTTTTCCTGGAGATAAAATCGGAATCAGAGCTGGCCGCGGTCGAGGCAGAATCTTCGAAACCGCTGCCGGACAGGGTGCGGGACCTGGAAATCAGGGAAATCAGGCGGGCCCTGGAGAAGAGCGGCGGGGTCAAGAGCCGGGCCGCCCGGATGCTGGGGATAACCGAGCGCATGCTCTCTTACAAGATGAAGATATACAACCTCTAATCGTAGAGCTGCCACTCCCCGGAGTGGTTTTCCGGGATCTTCGATTTTTCCTCCCAGACCTTGAGGAGGTAATCCTTGTTATCTTCAAAGACCTGGGCCTGCTGCTCCACCACCTGCTCGGCCTGCTCTGAAGTCATATCCCAGGTGCTGTGAACAAAGTCTGCTATCCTGGCGTAATAAAGCGGGGTCACCAGCTCGATGATCTTGAACCGGTTCCTGGGCCAGGCGTGGAAGGTGGCGGCCAGCTCGTAGAGGATTTTTACCCAGGAGTCAATCGGCAGGCGAAATTCCTGGACCGACAGCCTGGAAGCGGCTTCCACGGCAGCAAAGGCTTCCTCCGAGAACATTTCTTTCCACAGCGGTGAAAATTGCTTGAAGCCGACCTTGAACCTGTAGACCAGGTCGGGCAGGGTGACCTCCACCGGTTCCGGCTCCCGGGGTTCGATCTCGCCCAGGATTTCCACCGGCTGGCTGCCCTTTACGAGCTTCCAGTACTGTTCGTACTGCTCCATCAGTGTGAACAGGATCCACAGTACCTGCCTGAACATCGGGCCCAGGTGTTTGGAAGGATCTTTAACGTCGTGAATTTTGACCCCGAGGTTGGCTTGGCAGATCTTGAAACCCTGGATGATGGCGTTGGTGGTCATCCAGATATCAATCCCGAACCGGGCCACGTCGGTCTCCCAGACGTCCTGGTCGATGTAGAAATTGGCCACCTGGCGGTTAAAAGCAAAGTCGCCGCCGATGGGCTGGCGGATTCTCTTCCCGTACAGGGCCCGGGTCAGGTTGTAGACGATATTATTGGTGATGGTGCCGTCGTATTTGTGTCTCTGGTAAATCGGGGCCACGAAGTCATAGCCCTTTTCCAGGACCGGGTCGAGCAGGTTGAAGACCCAGTCCGAGGTGATGCTCCGCAGGTCAGCATCCACCACGGCGCAGGCTTTAACCTTGAGTTTACAGGCGGCTTCAAAAACCGAGCGCAGGGCCGACCCCTTGCCGCCAATTCCCCGGTAGATGGAAACCAGCTTTTCCTGCCAGGGCTTGATCTGGAATTCCTTGGCTTCTTCGCGGGTATCGTCGGTGGAACCACCGTCGGCAATGAAGATCAGGTTACGCGAATTCCGGTAGTACTTGTCCAGGCCGTGGGTGACCATCTGTATGACATGGGCTATGGTCTTTTCGTTGTTGAAGCAGGGGATGCCGACGATGATATCGGCCTGCCCGATTTCTTCCAGCCTTTTTAAGGTGTAACCTCGAAGCGATGTGGTGTAGGCCATAAAACCATTATCCCGACTATTCCCGGATTAGTCAAACTTAAGATGGCGTTCAGCTGAAAGTATGCAGCCGGAGAGGAAAAAATGTGGTAGACGCTCCAGGTTCATCAATTAAAGAAGTCAGTTTAGTGCTACCCCAATTTCTGGTTGACACCGTCAACCTGTTGCTGTTATCCTGAAAACACCGCTATCGTTTGTAAAGTCCTTATCAATAAAATCTGAGAGGCAGGAGTCTGATGTCTATTCGTCTTGTTATTTTTTCCGACCTGGATGCCACCCTGCTGGACCACAAAACCTACAGCTACCGGGCCGCCCTGCCGGTGCTTAATACAGTCAAGAAGAGGGGAATACCGGTTGTTCTGTGCACCAGCAAGACCAGGGCCGAGACCGAAGCCGTGGCCAGGAAGCTTGGTTTACAACACCCCTTCATAGTTGAAAACGGAGGGGCCATTTTTATCCCGGAAGATTATTTCCCTGAGTCCGTTTACAGGTCGGCAGGGCTGAAAACTTTCAAAAAAGACAATTATCGGGTTATACAGTTCGGAACTCCTTACCGGCACCTCCGGTCGGCCCTGAAAATGATAGAAAAGAAGACAGGCAGAAAGTTGATTGGCTTTGGCGACCTGGGAGCCGAAGAGATATCTTGGGTAACTGGATTGAGCCGGGGGGAAGCGGAGCTGGCCAGGCAGAGAGAATTCGACGAGCCATTTTTTCTGGAAAACAGCCCTGAGTTCGAGTTGGTACAGGGGGCAGGGCCGCAGGGCAAAAGAAGAGTTATGGAAATAAAGGTTATTCATAAAGCTCAAGGCAGGCAAATCATTAATGGCCAGAGCCGGGGCATTGAAGGCTCCGGAGAGCCGGGTAAATTATTAAGAAAGATGCAAGAGCTGGCCCGGTCGAAGGGCCTGAAAATTACCGCGGGCGGCCGGTTTTTTCATCTCACCGGCAACAACGACAAGGGGCGAGCAGTCAGAGCCCTGAAAAAACTCTATCGCCTCAACCTGGGGAAAATCATCACCATCGGCCTGGGTGATTCAGAAAACGACTGGCCGATGCTCAGGGCGGTTGACCTGCCGGTGCTGGTGGCCAGGCCCGACGGCTTAAAGCTGAAACTTCCGGAATCGGGAGCGAATTTGCTCAGGACTTCCCGCCCCGGGCCGGAGGGCTGGGCAGAGGCGGTAGATTTCCTGCTGGTACTGCATGATTCTGCTAATAAAGAAACCAGCATCCGACCGGCCAGAAAAATAAAAGGAGGTAACCATGGCTGATTTCCATCAGAGCGGGGTAGTCCCGACTTTCCATCGTCTGGGTGAATTAAGGCTGGAACGCCTGGAAAAAGAATTGAGAGAATTTAACCGCCACCGGCCGATAGCCCTGGTTTTGCCGGTCACTCCGGCCGAACTGGATTCAGTCGCGCTCAAGGGGATTCTGCATCACTTAAAAGACGTTGATTACTTGAACGAGATCGTGGTGGTCCTGGGGCGCACGGAAAAGGAAGAAGATTTTCTCAAGACCAGAAAAATGTTTTCCGCCCTGCCCCAGCGCCACCGGGTTATCTGGGCTTCCGGGCCACAGCTGGGAGAGATGTATAAGATACTGGAAGAAGCGGATCTGTCGCCGGGCGGTGATGGCAAAGGGCGCTCGGCCTGGGTGGCTTATGGTTACATTCTGTCGAGAGAAGAAAGCCGGGTCATAGCCCTTCATGATTGTGACATAGTCAACTACTCCCCGGAGCTCCTGGCCCGCCTGTGCTACCCGGTGGCTTCCCCCCACATAGATTATGCTTTCTGCAAGGGCTATTACGCCCGGGTCACCGACAGGTTGCACGGTCGGGTTACCAGGCTGTTTGTTTCACCACTGGTCAGAAGCCTGATCCGGATTTATGGATACCTGCCCTTCCTGGTCTACCTGGACAGTTTCCGCTATCCGCTGGCCGGGGAATTTTCCATGATTTCAGACCTGGCCCGGATCAACCGGATTCCTTCAGACTGGGGACTTGAGGTGGAAACCCTGGCCGAGGTCTACAGGAATTATTCCCTGAGGCGTATCTGCCAGGCCGAGATTGTGGAAACTTACGAGCACAAGCATCAACCTCTCTCGGCCGAGGATCCAACGACAGGGTTGATGAAAATGTCCATAGACATTGCCAGGGCAATTTTCAGGAACCTGGCCATAGAAGGCATCGTCCTGGCTGAGAGTACCCTGCGGACACTGACCGTGAATTACCAGAGAACGGCCAAGGATTATGTCAAGAGGTACCAGGATGAATCGGAGATAAACGGGCTGGTCTTTGATTACCACAAGGAGAGCCAGATGACCGAAGCTTTCACCAGGGCTTTGCAGATTGCCGGGCAGAAATTCCTGGAGGATCCGCTCTACTCTCCGCACATTCCAAACTGGAACCGGGTGGTGGCGGCCATTCCTGATTTTCTGGATAGGCTACGGGAGCTGGTCGAATCCATGAACAGCTGATTGAAATGGGGGACACAGTCTCGTGTCCCCCTTCTTAACCAAAAAATAACAATTCCCTGCCTGTTTTTTAACAGCTTCCGACTACCCTGTCCCTGATGAAAATAGCGTTGATTACACTGCTCGCCATTTCAGGTCTTTACCTGGTCCTTATGACCTTTATGACCATTATGCACCGTCCCCGCAGGTCAAGCGCTACCGGAAAACGCCATGCTGAACCAGACCTTCGCTACCCGCCGGTCAGCATCTTGAAGCCGATCAGGGGAGTTGAGGATGACCTGGAAGCCAATCTTGAGTCTTTCTACCGCCTGGATTACCCGGTCTATGAAATCCTGTTTGCTATCGATGACTGGCAGGACAGGGCAGTTGAAATCATAAGAAGGGTGAGCGAAAGGTATCCCCGCATCCGAACCAGGATCCTGGCCACCGGACATCATCCTACAGAGAACCCCAAGATTCACAAGCTGGATTACCTGGAAAAACAGTCATACGGCCGCCTGCTCTGGGTGGCTGACGCCAATGTCAGGGTTGAAACCGATACCCTGAGGTCTCTGGTCGATGAATATCTGAAAAAGGGAGCCCGGGTAATTTTTTCGCCAATCATGGGAACTTCCAGCCGCACTTTCGCCAGCCTGATGGAAAATACCAGCCTTAATTTCTATACATCTGGGAACGTGATCACCTTGTGGAAATTGTTCTCCATACCCGTGGTGGTGGGCAAATCCATGCTGATAGACCGCTTGGCGCTGAAGACCTTTGGCGGGTTCAGGTATTTCAAAGACTACCTGGCCGAAGATTATCTTATCGGCAAGTCTTTCCAGGAGAGCGGTTTTAAGGTCAGTACCAACTTCACCTGGGTAGCCAATATCAGCCAGCAAGCCAGCTTCAAGAGTTTTTACAGGAGAATGGCCAGGTGGGCCAGACTGCGTTATCAACTGAACCGACCTGCCTACCTGTCTGAAATTCTGCTTAACCCTCTGGTGCTATCGCTTTCTGGATTGGTATTATGGGGTGGCGGAATCTGGAATATTTTTCTGCTGGTGGCCGCCGGAAAAATCCTGCTAGAATACCTCAATTTTCTGGCTGTTAATGTCAAGGACAGGAGCCGGCTGACCAACCATCTTCTGTTTCCGCTTGTGGTCATGGTGAAGGATGTCATCTTTTTTGTGGTCTACCTGACGCCTTTTTTCAGCACCTCGGTTGACTGGCGCGGCGGACGCATAAGAGTGGGCAGGAATTCTCTCATCTATCACCCGGCCCGTTACGATAAGCTGGTTTATGAAGAAGCCTGATTTAGCCCGCATCGTTGCCGTTCACATGGGCCTGGGGCACCTCAGGGCTGCCTTCCCTTTGCGAGCATTGTCAGGGAAGGAAATTATTGTCTGGGGTTCCCGCCACTATGCCGCCCCTGGTGAAAAAAAGTACTGGCGGGCCATCAGAAAAACCTATTATTTTCTTTCAAGAGTTGGTTCCTATCCCCTGGTGGGTAAGTTGGCCCTGAAAATAATCCTGGCCATACAGAAAATCCCGCCTTTCTATCCCAGGAAGGATCTAAGTTCTCCCAACCTGGCGGTGAAGTTCCTGTCGTTCTTAATAAGAAAAGCAGGCCTCTGCCGGAGCCTGCCTGAACATCTTTCAGGTAATCTGCCGGTCATTCATACCTTTTACGCCACGGCCATTGCCCTGGATATGATTTCGGCCCGGGAGCCCAAGCCCCGGGATAATTACCTGTTAATCTGCGATGCCGACATTAACCGGGTCTGGGTGCCAGAAAAGCCTGACCAGACTCGCCTAAAGTACCTGGTCCCCTGCACCCAGGTTAAAAGGCGTTTGCTGAGCTATGGGGTGAGGCAAGAAAATATTTTCATGACCGGGTTTCCTCTGCCCACCGAGAATATAGGAACCGAAACAGGACTGGAGGTCTTGAAGATCGACCTGCTGGCTAGGCTGAGGCGACTGGATCCCGGAGGGAAGTTCTTTGCCTATCACAGTCACTCGGTGAGCCATCTCTTAGGGTTTAAGAGGTGGCCGGAAACGGCTGATTCAAATTTTACCATTATGTTTGCCATAGGCGGGGCCGGGGCCCAGACCGAGATTGTCCGCCGTATCTTGAAAAGCCTGCATCGCTCCTTGCAGGCCGGACAGGTCAGGCTGCTCCTGTCGTGTGGCGTTCAGCGACGGGTACTGGAAAAGACCCTGAAGTTCATCAACCAGGAAGGGCTGTGGAGTCAGATAGACCGTAACATCCATCTTATATTCAACGAGGATGTTTTTGAGTATTTTGAGCAGTTCAACCGCTGGCTGAGGCAGACCGATGTTCTCTGGACCAAGCCCAGCGAACTGTCTTTTTATTGCGCCCTGGGTCTTCCCATTCTCATGGCTGACCCCATCGGTCCCCAGGAAGAACTGAATAAGCGCTGGTTGATGGAAATTCATGCTGGCCTGGTGCCGCCCGGGCCTCCCGAATATTGCAGCGAGTGGCTGGCCGACCTCCGGGAGAATGGTCGATTGGCCGAGGCCGCCTGGGATGGGTTCTTGAAATCCAGGAAGTTAGGCACATACAAGATAAAGAGGTTGCTGGAGCAGGGTGAGTATTCCGAGGAGATCTCTCCATTAAAGCAATAGGCAGAACAGCGGGTCATTTTGCCCTCAATTTTTAGACCTGGGGGCCCGTTAAACAGGGAATTCAGGCCTGTTTATTTCTTTGTCTTCCTGTCTTTTCGTCGGCAACCCTTTTCCCCCCTTATTTGTCTTTATTATCGAGGTTTGATGGATGTTTGCCCATAACAATTCGCTGGTTTTAAGGATGGCGATGGTTGATAATATAAGCAGAATCAAACCGGCCGGCCACCTGGCAGGAGATAGGCTCTTGGAAACGAGGCAGGAAACTCCGCAAGCTGCTGAAATGGCAGAACTTATAAGCAGGTCCCAGTCGGGCAGCCTGGAGGCCTTTGAAGAGCTGTATAACCTTTTCAAGCACAAGGTCTACGGGCTGGCCTTCAACCTGTCCCGCGACCACCAGGTGGCCGAGGACCTGACCCAGGATATTTTCCTGAAGGTTTTTTCTTCGATACGGTCCGTGGACCGCCCGGAATTATTTCCGGCCTGGGTCTACCGGATAGCCCTGAACACCTGTTACAGCCATCTGAAACGGGAAAAGGTCTATGATGAAAAGCTGGAAATGATGGCTCCGGACGAGGACGGCCAGGCTGATAGCGCCTTCGATTCGCGTCACGATGACCTGGACAGGGCTGTTAAGGAGGCGGTGGCCAGGCTGCCGGAGAGGTTGCGGACGGTGTTCCTCCTTCACGAGGTGGAGGGGTTGACCCACGAGGAAATCGCCGAGACTCTCGGCTGCCGGGTGGGGACTTCCAAGTCCCAGCTTTTTAAGGCCCGGATGAAACTCCGGAAAATCCTTAAGAAGCAGCAGCTCTTGAAAGGAGCAGGCCGATGAATTGCCGCAAAACTCAGCGCTTTATCAACGAGCTCCTGGATGCAGAACTCAGGGAGAAGGACCGCCAGGAGCTTCAGGCTCATCTCGAGAAATGCGCCCGCTGCCGGCAACTGCATGAAGAGCTGGCCAGTATAAAAGAAAAGATTGTGCCGGCCGCCCAGGTGGAACTGTCGGCCAGAGTCTGGGAAAACTTGAGGAACCGGCTTCAGGCCGAAATCATCCCGCAGCTTCAGGCTGAAGCGGCCGGGCCGGGAAAAGAACGAACCCGGCCCAGAATCGCCGACCTGTTTCGCACCCCGGCCCCGGCTTTCAAGTATGCCCTGGCCACCCTGCTCCTGATGGCCTTTATCGCCGGCGCTTTTTTCCTGGGACGGTACTACCAGAAGTCCGGTCAACCGGAACTCCAGGTGGCTTCCCAGAACCCGGCCATTCAGAAGCTTCAGGAAGCCGAGTTCTATTACCAGAAAGCAGTGCAATCGCTGACCCAGGCCCTGGAATCCTCTGAAAACGGGCTGCCACCCGAGATGGCGGAAATCCTACAGGCCAACCTCGGCCTTCTGGACCGCACCATCGACCTGGCCAGGCAGGCGGTCAACGAGCAGCCCGACAACCTCCAGGCCCGGGAATACCTGCTGAGCGCTTACAGCTCCAAGGCCAGCTTCCTGAACACGATGCTGGAAACCAAGAAGTCGCTCACCGCTCCCGGACTGGAAAAGTTCTAAGAACGAGATTTGATTAAAGGAGATTAAACATGAGAAAAAGAGAATGGAAAAGGTCAAAAGAATTAAGGCTCGGCCTGGCCTTGATGCTTGGCCTGTTGCTCATCGGGCCCCTGCTGGCCGGGGATACCTATCAGGAGAAATTCGAGAAAACAGAAAGACTGGCCAGGGATGGCCGGGTAGCCATCAGCAACGTTTCTGGTGACATCAAGGTTATGGTCTGGAAAGAAGAGATGGTAAAGATTGAAGCCGTAAAATCGGCCACCGCCTCCACCAGGGCCAAGGCCAAGGAAAGTGCCGATAAAGTAACCATTGAAGTTACCACGGAGCCCGGCCTGGTCAGGATTGAAACCAGGTACCCGGAATCCAGACGGTGGTTTGGCGGCGACTCCAATGTCAGCGTCGATTATACCCTGTGGATCCCGGACCAGGCCTCCTTTGAGAGCAAGTCGGTCAGCGGTGATGTCGAGGTGGAAAAGGCTGGCGGTCCAGTCAGGGTTAGCACCGTAAGCGGTAGTGTGACCGTCCTGGGCGGGAAGAAGTCCATTTTGGCCAAGGCCGTCAGCGGCGACATCAGGGTGACAGAGGCCGAAGGCGATCTGGAACTTAATTCCGTTTCCGGCGATATCAGGGTCAGCAAGGTTAGAGGCTCGGTGGATGCCGAGGTGGTCAGCGGTTCAGTCCGCCTGGAAGACATCTCCGGGGCCCGAAGGGTTTCGGCCAAGTCCGTCAGTGGGACCGTGGAGTACCGGGGACAGCTCTTGCCGGATGGAAACTACAGGTTTTCCAGCCATTCCGGTGAAGTCAGGCTGTACTTGCCGGCCGATTCTTCCTTTAACCTGGAAGCTTCATCCTTCAGCGGTACAGTCAGCACCGACTTTCCGGTGGAGGTCATGGGCAAGCTGAGCGGCAAGAGTATCCAGGGGAGAGTTGGCAAGGGCGGAGCCGAGGTTGTGGTCAAGGCTTTCAGCGGCAGCGTGGAAATCAGAAAGGGAAGCTGATAGAAAAGTGACCGGTGCCGGCTTGACTGCCGGTTAATAAGGCAGCTCATAGGGCGGGCTAACCCCCGCCCTTTTTTTTCTGATAAAATAGCCCGAGATGATCGCTCTGAAGGGCAAAGGCTTTGACGTCATCCTGGTCAGCGGGGATCCCTATGCCGATCATCCCCTGTCGCCGGTCGGGGTAATTGCCAGGGTGCTGGAGGCCAAAGGGTATAAAGTCGGGGTCATCGAGAAGCCCGACTGGACTTCGGACCACGATTTTCTGAAACTCGGGCGGCCGCGACTTTTCTTCGGAGTGACCGCCGGGGCCATGGACAGCTGCCTGGCCAACTACACCCCGCTTCTCCGCCGCCGGGAAAAGGATGAGCATGCCCCTTACAGTTCCGGCAAGCCCGACCGGGCGGTCGTAGTCTATTGCAACAGGATAAGAAAGTTATTTCCCGGTATTCCGATAGTAATAGGGGGAATTGAGGCTTCCCTGCGCCGCTTCGCCCATTACGATTACTGGGAAAACCGGGTGCGGCGCTCGATCCTCCTGGATAGCCGGGCCGATATCCTGGTTTACGGACCCGGCGAGCTCCAGGTCCTGGAAATTGCCCGACGCCTGGATTCGGGGCAGGCCCTGGAAGGCATTCAGGGCACGGCCATCATCAGCCGCGAGCTTCAGCCCGGCTTTGAAGAGATTCCTTCTTATGAAGAAGTCTCCTCCGACCCGGAAAAGTTCATCCAGGCCCAGCGGGCCCTGGCCAATTACCGGAGCCTGGCCCAGAAGCATGCCAACCGCTACGTGCTTCAATATCCCATGCCGGAATATACCCCGGAAATCCTGGACTGGATTTACGGGCTACCCTTTACCCGCCAGATACCAGCCGATTACCCCGAGCTGGAGATGGGTAAGTTCTCCGTGGTCACCCACCGGGGATGTATCGGGCGCTGTTCATTCTGCTCTCTCTCGCTGCACCAGGGCGACCGGATCGTCTCTCGCAGTGAAGACTCCATCCTGGAAGAAATCAGGCGTTTTACCAGGCATCCCGATTTCAAAGGTTATATTGACGACCTCGGCGGGCCCACGGCCAACATGTACGGGATGGATTGCCACCGCTGCCAGCGCGGCTTCTGCCTGACCTGTAAGAAGCTCGACCGCTCTCATCGCCGGCTGGTTGACCTGCTGTGCCGGGCTCGGCAGATTCCCGGGGTCAAGAAAGTCTTTGTCCGCAGCGGAATCCGCTACGACCTGGCCCTTGACAGCCCGGAGTACGTGCGCGAGCTGGCGGAACACCATGTTTCCGGGCTGCTGAAAATCGCCCCGGAACATGTCTCGCCCCCGGTGCTTCGCCTGATGAATAAGTCCGAGGTGCCGGTAGAAAAGTTCCGGCAGCTTTTCCTGAAATTAACCGGAGAACGCCAGCAACATCTTAAGTATTACTTCATGGTGGCTCACCCCGGAACCACGATGAGAGAAGCCCGGGAGCTGGCGGCTTACATCAAAAAGCTTTCAGCCCGGGGTGAAAAGCCCGTGGAGGGGGTGCAGATTTTCACCCCCACGCCCATGACCCGCTCCACCTGCATGTATTACACCGGGAAAGACCCGGAAACCGGCCAGCCTGTCTATGTCCCGCGTACCTTCGAGGAAAAGAAGGCCCAGAAGCGCCTCATCCATGAGTATCTGGGCCAGGTCTCCAGCGGCACGGGAAGGTTTAAGGGCCGGCCGGGCGTCAGAGCTCTTCGGAAACCATCAGGTGGCCGCCGCGCCGGGTGACCTGTTCCCGGGCTTCCCGGAGACCCTCGTGGCTGAGGGCCCGGGTGACGTCTTCGAGGTAATAAGTTTCAAAACCCAGGTCGATGGCATCGAGCGCCGTGTACAGCACGCAGAATTCGGCGGCCAGTCCGCAGATATAGACCTGTTTTACCCCCCGGCCCTTCAGGTAATCTCCAAGCCCGGTAGATTTTTTCCGGCCGTTGTCGAAAAATCCGGAATAACTGTCTATCTCCGGGTTGGTGCCCTTCCTGAAAATGGCTTCCACCCGGCGCTCGTCGAATCCTTTAACAAACATGGCCCCTTTATCTCCCTGCACACAGTGGTCGGGCCATAGAACCTGTTCCATGCCTCCCAGCATAATAGTATCGAAGACGTTCTTCCCGGGATGGTTGGAAGCAAAGCTCATGTGGTTCTTAGGATGCCAGTCCTGGGTGGCCACCACCAGGTCAAACTTCTCCTGGATGCGGTTGACGAGCGGGATGATTTCGTTTCCGCGGGGCACGGCCAGGCTGCCGCCCGGGACAAAGTCATTCTGAAGGTCAACCACGATTAGGGCTTTCATGGTCATCCCCCTTCAAATTTTCTCCTGTAATTGTCCATGAGCTCATTTCTCAGGTTAAGAAGCCTCTGGCTCAGTCCAACCTTATAGATATGCGGATATTCAAATCGCTTATGCTCTGGTGGCAGTTGCATTAATCTCTGGCGGGCATAGGCGGCGATTTCCTCGACGGTGGTCGCATCCTTTATTCTCCGCCCGGCGGCCATGACCTTCTCCAGCAACGGTTCATCCTGGTAAGACCTCAGGTCGAGCGACTTCCCCGGTTCCACTGGATGGAACATTCTTTCCGGCAGGGGTTCATCAGCCAGCTGGATGGCATCGGCCATGAAAAGCCCCTGGCTGTCCCGGAACCGGGCCACCTGCTTGCGACCGGGCAGTGTGGTCTTGGTCAGGTTGTCGGAGAGTTTCATGCGCGGCTGGCCGTCAAAAACCGCCAGCTTGTAGACCCCGTCCAGGGCTGCATCCGGCACCCCGGTTACCAGCTTGGTGCCCACCCCGAAAATATCAATCGGGGCGCCCTGCTCAATCAGGCTCCTGATGACATGCTCATCAAGCAGGTTGGAGGCCACGATCTTAGCCTCTTTCAGCCCGGCAGCGTCCAGCATGGCCCGGGCCTTCTTGGAAAGATAGGCCAGGTCGCCGCTGTCCAGGCGGATGCCCTTGAGTTTAAGCCCTTTCCTGGCCATTTCCAGGCCAGCCCGGACGGCGTTGGGCACTCCGCTGCCGAGGGTGTCATAGGTGTCAACCAGCAGTACTGCTCTTTCCGGGTTGGCTTCCACGAATTTCATGAAGGCCTGGAATTCATCGCCGTGACTTTCTATGAAGGAATGGGCCATGGTCCCGGCCGGCTCCAGTCCGAACAGCCTGGCCGCTTCAACATTGGAGGTGCTGTCAAAGCCACCGATGACCGCGGCCCGCGAGGCCAGCAGGCCGCCCTGGGCCGGGGCCCGCCGCAGGCCGAAGTCGCTCAGCAACCGTTGGCCGGCAGCCAGTCTCATCCGGGAAGCCTTGGTGGCGATCAGGCTCTGGTAATTCACCAGGTTAAGAAGAAGTGTTTCTACCAGCTGGGCTTCGAACAACCGGCCCTCGACCCGGATGATGGGTTCCAGTGGAAAAACCACCTCGCCCTCTTTCATTGAATAAACATCGCCGGCAAAACGGAAACTCTTCAAGTACTCCAGGTAGTCGGGATGGAACCCGAGCCGACGCAGGTACTCCAGGTCTTCGGCCTCAAACCGCAGGCTTTCCAGGGCCTGGAGTAACGGGTCCAGCCCGGCGAAAATAACATAGCCTCCGCTGAATGGTATGGTACGGAAAAAATAGTCAAAGATGGCTGGCTTTTCGGAGGTACCGTCCAGGAAATAGGCCTGTCCCATGGCAATCTGGTATAGGTCGGTATAGAGAGGCGAGAATTCAAACGTGGTATCTCTTGCTTTCATCTTACCTTATTATATGCCAGCCAGCCCGGCAGACCAAGTTGGGCCTGATTTCTGGTTGACAAACATAATCTTATTGTTTAATTTAACAAAAACTAACCTTTTAAGGATACAATGACCAGGATAGTCCTCGTCAGGCACGGAGAGACCGAGTGGAACCGGGTAGAAAGATTCAGGGGCAGCGCCGACATTCCCCTGAATGAAACTGGCCTGAAACAGGCGGAACTGCTGGCCCGGCGCCTGGCCGCTTCCTGGAAACCCACAGCCGTCTATTCCAGTCCCCTGTCCAGGTCGGTCAGGACCGGAGAGGCCATAGCGGCCCAGTTTGGCCTGCATGTCCGGATTCATCCCGGGCTGTCCGACATTGATTATGGCCAGTGGCAGGGCTTGACCCCGGAGGAAGTTCGGGCTCGCTGGCCAGAACTCTACCAGCGCTGGCTGTCCGATCCGTCAGGTCTTCATTTCCCCGGCGGGGAATCCCTGGATGAAAGGCAGCGGCTCGGGGTGAGAGCGATTGAGGAAATTGTCGCTGCCCATCCCGGCGAAACCGTAGTGGCCGTCGGGCACACGGTCATCAACCGCCTGATCATCATGGGACTGCTCGGCCTGGATGGGAGCTATTTCTGGCGGTTGCGGCAGGACAACTGCGCCCTGAACGTGTTTGAATACCGCGATGGCCGGTTCGTGGCCGTGACCTTGAACGAAACGGGCCATCTTTTGAATTATTAAAGCAATGGATTAGCAGGGCAATGGAAGGAGTAATTTTCTGGAAAATCCTGGCTAGCATCATCGGCCCGGCCATTTTCTGGATTGGCTATTTTTATTACAAGGACCGTCGTCAGCCCGAGCCGTTGATCAACCTGCTGGAAGCCTTCCTGATGGGAGTACTGGCCGGGTTCGCCTGTTTCCTGACTTACCGGCAGCTGCCCATGCTCGGCCTGCCGCAGGGGTTTAACCTGGTGGTGGCCCGGGGCCAGGCCCGGGAGATTTTCATGTATTCGCTGGGCGTGGTTGGCCCCCTCGAAGAACTTTTCAAATTCCTGCCCTTTGCCCTGTTCATACTCAGGTGGCGGGATCTGGATGAACCGGCCGACGGTGTAGTTTACGCTTCCTCGGTAGCCATCGGCTTTGCCAGCTTTGAGAATCTTGGCTATCTGCCGATGATGACCGGTGTCGCTTTCTTCGGCCGGGCTGTAGCCTCACCCCTGACCCATGCCCTTTTCTCTTCCATCTGGGGATACTTTGTGGCCCGGGCCAGAATGAAGGGGCAATCGGTGTTCCTGGCCGCCCTCGTCAGCCTCCCCCTGTCAGCCGTTTTTCACGGGCTCTTCAACGTCCTGACGGTTTCTAATTACCTTCGCGTCTATTCAGCTATCCTGGTCCTCCTGTTGTGGTTGCTGCTCATTTATCTTCTGGAGAGGCATAAGAAGACTGCCTGATTGTTCAGGCTTTCAGAGGCTCGATTCTCTATTCCCGGCTCTAAATTAAATAGTCTTTAATCTTCCCGCAGCACGATAACTTCCACCCGCCGGTTCTTGGCCCGGTTGGCCTCGGTGTCGTTGGGGACCACCGGTTTGCTCGAACCAAACCCCTGGTACTTCATCCGGTCGGGGGCCACGCCCTGGCTCATCAGGAACTCGTAGACGGTCCGGGCCCGGTCGGTGGACAGGCGAAGGTTCAGTTCTTCCGAGCCGGTGGAGTCGGTATGGCCTTCGATACTCAATTTCATGTCCTGGAAGACCATCAGGATGCCGGCCAGCTTGGCCAGTTTGAGCTGGGATTCGGGTTTCAGCGTGGCCTTGTTGACGTCAAACAGGACCCCGGCCAGGTTGACGATCAGGCCCCTGGCGGTCTCGGTGGTTTCGGCCACCGAGGACAAGGCCCCCTTGAGCTTTGAGGCCAGCTCGTCCCTTTCCTTCTTGATAGCCTCCCGCTCGGCGGCCAGCCGCTCTGTTTCCAGGGACAGGCTGTTCTTTTCCATGGCCAGGCGGTCTCTTTCCTCGGCCAGTTCCCGCATCTGCCGGGCCAGGTCGGCCATTTCTTTATCCAGGGCGGCCCGTTCCTGCTTAATTTCTTCGAGCTGGACGGCCAGCTTTTCAGCTTCGGATTCGGCCTGGGCGGCTCTTTTCTCCAGGGCTGCTTTTTCAGCCTGGCGACGGGCCTCTTCTTCGGCGGCGGCTTTTTCCTCCAGGTACCTGACCGTGTCCTTTATAGCCCGGGTGGCGTGCTGGACGGCAATCCGGGCGGTCTCGGCCATGTTCTTCTTGTCGCGGGTCAGGGTGCGGGCTCTCTCCAGGGCCTTTTTGGCTTCTTCCATGGCCTTGGGATTATGTTCGGCGGCGTTGATCTTGTTGGCGTACTCAATCGTCTTTTCGGCCTGGAACAGGGTTACCGGTAGGTCGGTGCTGTACTGGAGCATGGCAATGCTGTCCAGGGCCGGGGCGGCTTCGCCTGAGAAGTCCTTGAAGGCAAAGGGAACTATCTGGACATTTTTCTCCCGGGTCTCGCCGTTGTAATATAGAACAATTTCTGAGGGCTTGCTGACCACGCTGTAGGGCTCGGCCGTGATCATCAGGGCCAGGATTTTTCCGGGAGCATAAAATTTCTGTGAGCCGGAAGCCTCCCGGCGGTCGACGAATATTTCCCCCAGGTTCTCGCAGGCTCCGGCCGGGTTGACCGACCAGACAACATAGGTGGTGATATTGCCGGAAAAAAGAATGGCCGGTTCCAGCTTCTCGAAGCTCAGGTCGACGGTGGTCACGCCCTTAGAGAATGATAGCTCGGCCGACAGGCTGGACCGGGAGGGGGCCCGGGGAGTCTTGTTGAAGGTTATCTGGACGTTTTTGCCCTCGGTCAGGGTCAGGGCTTTAAGCTGAATTTCGGCCAGGGCCGGAGCGGCCGTGGCCAGCAAGACTGCCAGAATGACCAGAATCCTGATATTTTTCATTATCTGCCTCCCCGTTAATTTATCCGTTAAGGATTTTAACGCACAAGGCAAATCATAATCAACGGTCTGAATCTTTCGTAGCAGGATCAATGATAAGACGAGCCCTTCTCCCGCCAATAACTCCGGTTGTGCTCTAAGGCCGGGGACTATCCGGGTAAGCAGGTTTCGTGGCGCAATCGGTCGGAAGGTAAGTTGGAGATACGCGCCCCACCCCATGGGCTAAAGCCCTCGTGGTTGCGGGTGGGGGGCGCTCCAGGTTAGCCCCGGGGGCCATGGCTCTTGTTTCATCCTTAACCCTATGGTGGCGGGGTGGCAGGTCATTGTCGGCGGGCCCGAAACGGCATCAGGGCAGTCAGGAGAAAAGCTACTAAGCGGAGAGGGGGGATGGGGATAAAAAAATAACCCCGGCAATAATCCAGGGGGGTGTTGACAGTTTTTGAGACTACCTGTATAAACTATGGACAGAAATTGGAATAACTTCAGGCTGTGCTGAGAGAAGAGCTGGGAATGCCGGGCGGAAAGAAAGAGTTAAAAAACTCGCTATTTGCTTCCTTTATCATTCTGGCCCTGCTCCTTTCTATCCCCTTGAAGGCCGGGGCTGCTTCAGCCACTGCGGCTGCCAGGCCTCTGACCGCCGAAGAAAAGCTATGGCTTTATAACCTGCGCCAGGAACGCTGGGAGGCCAACTCCCGCCAGATTCTGCAGCGAATTTCCAGTTTTCGCGGAGAGACCGGCCTGGTGGTCAAGGACCTGCAGACCGGCTGGACTTTTCTCCACAACGACGAGGCCCGGTTTCCGGCGGCCAGCTTGATCAAGATTCCCATCATGGTAGCCTGTTTCAAGGCGGTTGAAGATGGGCACCTGGATCTGGGTGAGAAGTATGTCCTCAGGCGCCAGGACCGGGTGGGCGGTTCCGGGCTATTGCGCCGGATGCGCAACGGGCGGACTTTTACCTACGCGGAATTGATAGATTACATGGTCACCCACAGCGATAATATTGCCACCAACGTCATCATCAAGCGACTGGGCTTTGACTACATCAGCGGGGTGTTTGAAGCCCTGGGCCTGAAGGATACGGTCTTAAACCGCCTGATGATGGACTTCAGGGCCCGGGAGGACGGCCTGGAGAATTACACTTCGGCCCGGGAGATAACCGGCCTGCTGGAAATGATTTACCACGGCCGCTGCCTGAACACGGACATCTCGGAAAAATGCCTCGATGTCTTAAAAAGGCAGAAAATTAACGACCGCCTGCCGCGCTTTCTTCCCCGGGAAGCTCTGGTGGCCCATAAGACCGGCCAGGAAAGAGAAGTCTGCCACGATGCCGGGATTGTTTTCAGCCCGCACGGCGATTACATCATCACTGTTTTGGTCAGGACCTGGAGCGGCCCCCTGACCACCAAGACCTTTATCGCCCGCCTCAGCTCCTACTTCTACCAGGTCTTCAAAACCTGAAGGGGCTGCACCCTTATCAATTCCATTCAGATAAGAAATTTATGCCTGGAGCGAGAACTGCTCATCGATGCCTCTACCGGTGAGACCTGGAATTGCCTTTAATCAAAGCTGGTAAGATTGATTTTTATCACTCTCACCGGGCCGGCATCCTGCCCAGGGGCATGATGATGAGCGGGGACTCGTCGGCGGGGAGAGCCATGACCTTTTTCACCTCTTCGTCGTTAAAAGCCCCGATGAGAACGGTGCCTATTCCCAGGGCCGTGGCCTGAAGGTAGATATTTTCGGCGATGCTCCCGGCTTCCATGTGAACATACCTTTCGGCCCTATCACCGTACTTGTAAGAAGTTCTCTCGTAAACGCCGGCCATCAGGATAACTGCCGGGGCCTTTTCCACCTGGGGTTGCTTGAGCGCTGCCAGGCATAGTTCTTTTCTCTTATCAGCTTCGGTCACCTTTATCAGGGCATGGTTTTTCGGAACGTACTTAAAGAGGCCGCCGGGCAGGCCATCCACCCTTCCGGCTAAAAGGTAGATTTCCATGGGATAGAGGGCTCCGGCCGAAGGAGCGGTGCGCAGTCCGCCCTGCCATTCGTACTTCGGGTTCCAGCGGGTTGGAGGCTCCTTGCGCTCCCGGGTAAAGCCCTGGGCCGCCCACAGGATCTGCGAGATTTCAGCCAGGGTGAGGGGAACCTCCTGGTATTCCCGAACGGATTGCCTGGTCTTGAGGGCTTTCTCCAGCGAAAACTGGCTGTCATAACGCGGGGCCGGCAGCGGGATCAGCCCGGACTCTGGCTTGGCGACGGCGCCGCCCCGGCTGCAGGCGGATGAAGGGTTCAGGTGGCCGGGGCTTATGATCAGGGAAAGGATTAGCAGGCCGGAAAAAGAAATTAGCCAGACCCGGAAAGCAGTCTTCCCGGCTGCATCGATTTTTCCCGATAAGAATTTCTGTTTCTCTGGCATTTTACCCCTCCGTTATTTTTTATTCAGGATAATAATATCTTTAACTTGGTCAAAAGAAAACCCGGCGAATCAGCTTACTTAAAATCTATTTGAAAACGATTCATTGCCTCATGAAAAAATCTACGCGAAATTCAGTTGTCTTCTGGCTGGTCCGGGGCATAGATTTTGGAGTGAGATTGGCCAGGGGGCAAGGCTGTGGGGTTAAAGATGCGAATTAATCGGGCGATCTTCAAGGAGCTGGCCCGCAGGTAAAGCCGGCAAGGCCTGGTCCTGCCGGCCCGGGTTATTGCCACCCCGCCGCTTCCAGGAAGACCCCTCAGGCTGGATACAATGTCTTAGCCGAAAAGAACCGCTGGCTTGACCGCGCCCGGCTTTTGATATATGAATATATCTTCATATATCGAGGAAAGGCTTAAAAATGAAACTGGATGAGGCTTTAGGGATTTTCAGGGCGTTTTCCGACCGGACCCGGCTGCGGATTTTTCTTCTGCTGCTGGACTCCGAGCTGTGCGTGGGCGAGCTGATGGCCCTTCTCAAGATTGAGCAGTCGCTCATTTCTCACCAGCTCAGGGGCCTGCGCCAGGCCGGGCTGGTTGAGGCCAGGAGAAGTGGACGCTGGATTTATTACCGCATTCCCTCGGGTTGCCGGAAGCAATTAGAACCTGCGTTTCGGGAATGGTTCAGGGAAGAGCTGGCCGTTACCGGGCCCAGGGTCAGGTCGGTCAAGGAAAAACAGGTCTGCCTGACCTCCAGGAGCGGGGTCTGCCGGCCGGAACCAACTTCCAGGCAGAAAAGTAAGTCTGCTCTCAAAGGAACCAAAGACAAGAAAAAATAGGTCCAGGCGGTGTCCCTGTTCTCCTGGTAGGATGATCTTGGTCGGGTAATCGCGGTTGCTTCAGGCCAGGCACAAAGCGGATAAGGCAAGAACCTGGAGAAGGCGAAAGCCACGGGAAAGAGGAACTCAAACCGGCCATTGATTCCTGGCCAGCGTACAGCAGCCATGGTGAAACTTTTGCTTTAGAAAGGGATATGCGCTCTTAATGATGTGATTGATCAAGGTGAGCCATGCGAAATCCAGACGAGGTAAAACCGGACCGGAAAGCGGTTGAGGCCAGCTCTTCGCCCGCCCTCAAGTTTGAGGTTGAGCTGGACCGCCAGGGTTGTTTCCGGTTTCCCCCGGAAATCCTGGAAAAGCTGGGGGCTGGTCCCGGCAGCCGGGTGCTGGTGGTGTACGAAAACGACCAGGTGCAAATAGAACCTGATATCCATGCCCTTAGACGGCTGTACCTTGAGCCCACTTCCGGCTGCAACCTGCGTTGCCAGACCTGCATCCGCCATACCTGGAATGAGCCCTTTGGCTCCATGAGCCCGGAGCTATTTGACCGTCTCTGCCAGCAGATCAAAGAGCTGCCCTTTTTACAATCGGTCATGCTGGCTGGATTTGGAGAACCGCTGTTCCATCCGGATATCGTGGCCATGGTCAGGAAACTTAAAGAGGCCGCGGCCGTTTCGGTCGAAATCACCACCAACGGGACCCTCCTCACCGAGGAGGTGTCGCGGCAGCTGCTGGAAGCCGGTCTGGACCGGCTGTGGGTGTCCTTTGACGGCACCTCGGAAACCAGCTTTGATGACATCCGCCAGGGAGCCAGCTTCCGCCTGGTCCTGAAAAATGTCCAGAAACTGAGAGAGCTGTCCACCGAAATGAAACGTCCCCTGGCCATCGGCATCTCCTTTGTGGTCATGAGGGATAACATCGAGGATATCCGCAACATAGAAGAGTTGATCAGGGAAGTCGGGGCCGACCGGGTCCTGATGAGTAACGTGCTGCCCTACACCGAAGAGATGGAAAGGAAGATGCTCTGCCTGCTGGCCCTGACCTGCGAGACCTTCGCCAACCTGCCCGGCAAGCCCCGGATCAGCCTGCCCCGCCTGGACATCAACTACCTGACCAAAGAGCCCATCTACCACCTGCTCAAGGGCTATCAGAACCTCTTCATGATCAATAACGCCATCAGCGCTCCCACCCGCTCCTGCCGCTTCATCAAGGACGGAACCACCTTTATCCGCTGGGACGGGAAGGTGGCCCCCTGCATGGCCCTGCTCCACGAGCATATTACCTATCTTTACGGCCTGGAACGCCGGGTTAAGCCCTATTTCCTGGGAGACCTGAACGACCGCAGCCTGCCCGAAATCTGGTCCTCGCCGCAATACCATGATTTCCGGGAGAAGGTTTACCGGTTTGATTTCTCACCCTGCCATATCTGCGGTGGCTGCTCCTATCTCGAAGGAAACCAGGAAGACTGTTTCGGCAACACCTTTCCGGTCTGCGGCGGTTGTCTCTGGGCCCAGGGTGTGATTCAGTGCCCGTGATTGCCGGACCGTTTGAGGTATAATTAGCTAAGGGAGGATGACATGACCATTCTGGAACTCAGGGATGTTTCTTTCACGGCCAACTCCACCGGCATTCTGAACGGCCTGACCATGGAGTTCTGGGAAGGTTATGTCCATGCCGTGGTCGGGCCTAACGGTGCCGGCAAGTCCACCCTGGCCAATGTCATCATGGGACTCCCGGATTATCGCCGTCATGAGGGGGATATCCTGTTTGAAGGGAAATCGATCAAGTCATTAAACGTGGACGAGAGGGCCCGGCTGGGAATTACCCTGGGCTGGCAGGAGCCTGCCCGGTTCGAGGGGCTGAAGGTCAGCCAGTTCATCCTGGCCTCGGCCCAGGAAAAAAATAAGGATGAGGTCGACCGGGTGCTGGAACTGGTGGGCCTGGAACCGGTGCGCTACCGTAACCGGGCCGTGGATAAGACCCTGAGCGGCGGCGAGCGCAAGAGAATAGAGCTGGCCTCCATCCTGGCCATGAAGCCCCGGCTGGTGATGCTGGATGAGCCCGATTCAGGGGTGGACATCGAAGCCATCGAGAGAATCTTCGAGGCCATTGCCCACCTGAAGGAAGAAGGCACAACGGTACTCCTCATCACCCACAGCGCCAGGGTCCTGGAGAAAGCCGACCATGCCTTCCTGCTGTGCAGCGGGATGCTGGTGGACAAGGGAAAAACAGCCAAGATTCTGGAATATTTCAGCGGCAAGTGCCTGCCCTGCCCGCACAAGAACGTGCCGGACCTTAATTCCGGAAGAAAAACTGGAGGAAAAAATGCCTGAAGGACCGGTTGAGGAAATCCTGGAATCCATAAACCTTCATAAGAGTTTTAACCGCGACACGCCCCACGTGGTCATCAATGCCAACCGGGTCTTGAGCTCGAAAGTGGTAGAAGGCCTGGAAATAGAGCCACAGGAAATGCCGGACGGGGTCAGGGCCCGGTTAAGAGTGGCCCGGGGAACAAAAATCAAGCAGCCGGTGCACCTCTGCTTCGGCATGCTGCCGGAGCGCGGCATTCAGCAGATTATCCTGGACGTGGACATTGAAGACGAAGCCGAGGTCAGCTTCATGGCTCACTGCACCTTTCCCAACGCCGTTGACATCCAGCACCTGATGGAGGCGGAAATCAGGGTTGGCCGGAATGCCCGGTATTCTTACTTTGAGCGGCACTGGCACAGTGATGAAGGCCTGGTCCGGGTGGTGCCGGTGGCCCGGGTCAGGCTGGCCGAAGGAGCCCGCTTCTCCACCGAGTTTGAACTGCTCAAGGGCCGGGTGGGAATAATCGACATCGATTATCACACCGATTGCCTGGCTGGAAGCTCGGCCGAGATGAAGGCCCGGATCTTCGGCCGCCAGGATGACCGGATCAAGATCAAGGAATCGGCCAGCCTGGACGGGGAAGCCAGCCGGGCGGTGCTGGTGACCCATATTGCGGTCAGGGATGAGGCGACGGCCGAAATCAACAACGAGATAATCGCCAGGGCCCCTTACTCCCGCGGGCACGTGGACTGCAAGGAAATAATCCAGGGCCGGGGTGTGGCCAGGGCCGTGCCGGTGGTTGAAGTCCAGCATCCCAAAGCCCATGTTACCCATGAAGCGGCCATCGGCAGCGTGGACTCCAAGCAGCTTCAGACGCTGATGGCCCGCGGCCTGAGCGAGGATGAAGCCGTGGACCTGATTATTGAGGGGCTGCTCGGCTGATAGTCAGAAACAAAAAGGGAAGCTGGTACTGTTTTCTTTTTATCCCTTTTTATTCCCGATAAATACTTCATAGGCCCAATCACGGTCTTCCCGGGTTGTTTTCTTTTCTTCCGCCTGGTTCAAGCCTTTCTTTTTTCGATTCTCTTTTGGCCTGGTGCCGGCCTCAAGCTCGGAAGCAAGTTCCTGTGCGGTACGGGATTTTATTCCGAAGCCGTCAACCTGGAACCTGATGTCAAAGTCTGAGGTGATGACCTGCCAGTCTTTCTTATCGGTTATCTTCCTGGCCATTTCCTTTATTTTCTGGTCGGCCTTTTCGCCATGAGTAAAAATAACGTTCAAACCGGGCTGGTGGGATGGCGGTGCGTTTTCCCCTGGCTTCCCGTCAAAGATGACCGTGATTTTGACCTGATTTTTTATGGCGTAGGCTGAGAGCTTTAACAGCAGGAGTTCTCTGGCTCTGGCCAGGTCACTTCCGACAAAGCGGGCAATGGAAGGGATGGCATGAATGAGGTTGTAACCATCGATTAGCAGGTTTGAGTATTTTGTTTTCTCCACGCTGCTATCCTGTTTTGCTTTTTCTTTTCTGTTCTTCTTTTTTTATTTTAACGGTCCTAAAGAAAATATTAAATAAAAGAGCGTTTACAGCCCGAGCATCAGCTTGGCCGTGCTAAAGGATATGAACAGGCCGGTGATGTCGACGACCGTGGTCAGCATCGGGCTGGCCACCACCGCCGGGTCAAACCTGAGGGATGAAGCAATTAGCGGCAAAAAGGCTCCGATCAGGGTGGAGCTTATAACCTGGATGGCCAGGGCCACGGCCACGGCCAGGCCGACCTTGAGCGGGGCGATGGCACCGGCCGTTGAGGAATGCCCGATGAACAGCAGCACCCGGAAGTAGGCCACCAGGGCCAGGACCACGGCCATCAGCAGGGCCACCTTGAATTCTTTTACCAGGATTTTCAGGGCATCCCGGGTGGAAATTTCTTTCAGGGCCAGGGCCCGGATGACCAGGGTGGCCGACTGGCTGCCGGCATTGCCCCCGGTGTCGGCCAGCATGGGCATGAAGGAAGCCAGGATGGCCACCTGGATGAGGATGCTCTCGTAGCTCTGGACTATGTAACCGGAAATGAAGCCCAGGATGGCCAGGCCGAGTATCCAGGGAATGCGGCTCCTGAAATGGTCCCAGGTGGACAGCTTCATGTAAGCCCCGACCTCGTGGGAGCCGCTGATGGCCATCAACTTTTCCACGTCTTCCTGTTGTTCTTGCTGGAGGACGTCCATAGCGTCGTCGTGGGTGATGATGCCCACCAGGCGGTCGTTTTCGTCCACAACCGGGATGGCCAGGAGGTCGTATTTCTGAATGGTTCTGGCCACCTCTTCCTGGTCGTCGTGGGCTCTGGCCAGGATCACCTCTTCATGCATGATGTCGCGGATCCTGGACTGTGGAGAAGCCAGGATCAGGTCCTTGAGGGAAACAAAGCCTATCAACTTCTGGTTTTCGTCGACCACGTAGCTGTAGTATATGGTTTCTTTATCGGGAGCTTCGCGCCTCAGCCTGGCCAGGGCCTCCTCGACCGTCAGGTCGGGCTGGAGCACCGCGTATTCGGAAGTCATGATGGAACCGGCCGTGCCTTCGGGGTAGGCAATCAGGCGCCGCAGGTCTTCCCGCTCGGCCTGGGCCATGGCCGGGATAATGGCCTCGCGCTGCCTTTCCGATAGCTGTTTTACCAGGTCAACCCGGTCGTCCGGCGGCATCTCGGACAGCAACTTGCCCATTACTTCCCGACCCAGCTTCTGGATCATCTCCATCTGGACTTCTTCATCGATGTGGCTGAATATTTCTCCGCGAAGCGAGGGTGACAGGTGCTTGAGAATTTCCCAGATCTCCTGGGGATTAAGGGCCGACAGGAATTCGGCTACCTGGGCCGGGTGGGTGGATTCGCAGAATTCGCAGAGCTCGGCGTAGTTTTTTTCGGCCAGGAGTTCCCTTAGTTCTGGGGCCAGTAACGGGTTGACCATCGCTCACCTCCGCCCGCAGCCGGCTGGAGGTGAAAGCGGAGCTCAGACTCCGGTCCGGCTCACCCCGGCAGCCGGCGGCGCAAAAGCCAGAAAATACTTTCTGTTTCCATCTATTTTAGATGGGTATGGGTCACCGTCTTCACAGCAACTCATTGCCCTATCCTCGTTCATCATTTTGTAAATTCTGGCACCGGCCATGGCCCGTGTCAATAAGGGGAGGGATATTTTTTCTAAATTCTTCGGCCCATAAACGGGGTGCGACTCGGGTGGCTTGTCCTGACCGGGATAATTGCCCATCAGTCGGCTGGCTGTTTTTTCTCGGTGTCTTTTTCTGCCCCTTATCCTCTGGGTGCGCTACAGCCTGAGGACCAGCTGGGCCACGTTGAAGTAAATCAGCAGGCCGAAGATGTCAACCATGGTGGCCAGCAGGGGACTGGCCACCACCGCCGGGTCAATTTTTACCGAGACGGCAACCAGGGGCAGCATGGCTCCGATCAGGGTGGAGGTAATAACCTGGAGAGCCAGGGCAATGGCCACGGCCAGGCCGACTTTAACCGGGGTGATGTGGGCTGGCAGGGACGCATCTCCATAGAAGACATGAACCCTGAAGTAGGCCACCACCGCCAGGATAATCGACATCAAAAAAGCCACCCGGAACTCTTTGACCAGGACAAAGAGGGCATCTCGGACCGTTATTTCCTTGACGGCCAGGGCCCGGATGACCAGGGTGGCCGACTGGCTGCCGGCGTTGCCGCCGGTTCCGGTCAGCATGGGCATGAAGGAAGCCAGGATGGCCACCTGCAGGAAGACGCTCTCGTAGTTCTGGATGATCAGGCCGGAAACAAAGCCCATCAGGGCCAGGACCAGGATCCAGGGGGTCCGGCTTTTCAGATGATCCAGGGTGGACAGCTTGGTGTAGACGCCAACCTCGTGGGAGCCACCGATGGCCATCAACTTTTCGATGTCTTCCTGCTGTTCCTGCTGGATAACATCCATCACGTCGTCGTGGGTGATGATGCCCACCAGGCGGTCCTGGTCGTCCACCACCGGGATGGCCAGCAGGTCGTATTTCTGTATCATCCTGGCCACTTCTTCCTGGTCATCGTGAGCCTTGGCATAGATCACATCCTCGTACATGATATCCCTGACCCGGGCCCCGGGCGGGGCCACGATCAGGTCTTTAAGAGAGACAAAGCCCACCAGTTTATGGTTTTCATCGATAACGTAGCTGTAATAAATGGTTTCCTTGTCCGGGGCTTCCAGCCGGAGCTTGCGCAGGGCCTGGTCGACCGTCAGCTCCGGGGTCAGGGTGGCATACTCTGAGGTCATGACCGAACCCGCCGTTCCTTCGGGGTAAGCGATCAGGCGCCGCAGGTCTTCCCGTTCGGCCTGGGCCATGGCCGGGATGATGGCCTCACGTTTCTTTCTGGGCAGCTTCTTCATCAGGTCGACCCGGTCGTCGGGAGGCATCTCGGAGAGGAGCTTGCCCATGACGTCACGGCCCAGGGTCTCAATCATCTCCAGCTGGACCTCTTCATCCAGGTGGCTGAAGATTTCACCGCGGAGAGAGGGCTGGAGGTGGCTCAGGATTTCCCAGATCTCCCTGGAATTGAGGGCGGAGATGAATTCGGCTATCTGGGCGGGGTGGATGGATTCACAGAATTCGCAGAGTTCCTTGTAGTTTTTTTCGGCCAGGAGTTCCCTTAGTTCCGGGGCCAGTAACGGGTTGACCATCACTCACCTCCGCCTTCGGCCGGCAGGAGGTGAGGACAGGGCTCAGGCCCTGGTCCGGCTCACACCTCGAGCCGGCGATAAGGCCAGATAAAATTGTCTGTTTCCATTTATTTTAAATGGGTATGGGTCACTGTCTTCGCAGCAACTCATTGCCATTTCCTTTGCCTGCTGTCAATAATTTCTACCACCTATCGATAATTCTGTCAACGGAAAACGTGAGCAATAGAAAAGGGGGAACAGAGAAGAAACTCGGGACACTATACTCATTGAGCATATTTTCCCGCATTTTTCGCCCGGATCGGTATTTCTCTTTAGTGGATACACGGATTATCTAATACAGGGTTCTTGGAAACCCGATTTCCTGATATCGCTGAGAATTGAATAAATTGTCTATATCAATTTTACATCTTCATAATCCGACGGACAGGGTCCCGCGACAGGTCCGGCTATTGACAAGAAGACCCGTTTGATATATGAATAAGTATTCATATATTGTTTTGAAGTCAGTTCCGATTCGGCTCTGATTGCTGCCGGTCCAGGAGCGAAGCCGGGCTCAGGAGTGAAGTATTTATGGTAAGCAATGATAGAAAGATTTTAATTCTATTTCTGGCCGTTTTTCTGGCTGCGTTCTTTATCCCGTTTGGTCAGTTAAGGGTGCAAAACTCCCTCCTGGAATCTTTCCTGATGCTCCAGGAATATGCCCGTCAGCATGTTATCCTCTGCCTGGTTCCGGCCCTGTTCATAGCCGGGGCCATTTCGGTCTTTGTCTCCCGGGAAGCGGTGATAAAGTACCTTGGCGCCAGGGCCAGGAAAGTCGTGGCCTATGCCGTGGCTTCCACGTCCGGGGCCATCATGGCCGTTTGTTCCTGCACCATCCTGCCGCTTTTTGCCGGCATCTATAGCCGTGGGGCCGGACTCGGCCCGGCGGTTGCCTTTCTCTTTTCCGGGCCGGCCATCAACGTCCTGGCCATTATCCTGACGGCCAAGATCCTGGGCTGGAAACTTGGCCTGGCCAGGGCCGTGGGAGCCATCCTGTTCTCGGTGGTTATTGGCCTGTTGATGGCCTTAATCTTCAGGAAAGAAGAACAGAAGCGACAGGAAGAGAATAATTTTGTGGTTAACGCAGGAGAAGAAAAGAGAACGCCGGCTCAAAATATCATCTACTTCGCTGTCATGGTCGGCTTACTGGTGTTCATGAACTGGAGTGGCGGGGGAAGTTCGGTTCCTTTCTGGCATCTTGTCTTCCGGCTGAAATGGTACCTCAGCGCAGCCCTTGGCCTTTCTCTTGTTTTTGTTCTATGGAAGTGGTTCAGGCGGGAAGAACTTAGAGAATGGACCATGTCGACCTGGATCCTGGCCAAACAGATTTTGCCATTGCTTTTTGCCGGCGTGCTCCTGGCTGGATTCCTGCTCGGTCGTCCGGGCCATGAAGGTCTGATACCATCCCGCTGGATATCACAGCTGGTAGGTGGAAACAGCCTGTGGGCCAACCTTTTTGCTTCGGTGGCCGGGGCCCTGATGTATTTTGCCACTCTGACTGAAGTTCCGATTCTCCAGGGGCTGCTGGGTTCGGGCATGGGACAGGGACCGGCCCTGGCCCTGCTGCTGGCCGGCCCGGCGGTGTCGCTGCCGAGCCTCCTGGTCATCAGGAGCATCATGGGAACAAAAAAGACGCTGGTTTATCTTTTCCTGGTAATAATCATGGCCACGCTGACCGGTCTTCTCTTCGGCTGGCTGGTAGGTTGAGAATTGAGAATAGAGGGAGTTCGCCTCTTAATGAGGAGTCAAAGGAGCGGAGAAGAAGAAACTCTTGTCTGGATGGAGCAAAGCCGTCCGGTAAAAAGGCTTGAAAATAAAAAAAGATTGAGATGATTGAATATTAAATAATGAAACAAGTTCAAAAAAGAAAATTTGCCAGATTTGAAGTTGACATTATCACTGGAACAAAACAGGGAGGATTGAACCATGGAAATTAGAGTCCTGGGGATGGGCTGCCCCAAGTGTTTTGAGCTGGAACGCCGGGTCAAGAATGCCCTCGAGCGCCTGAAGCTGGAAGCCAGCGTGGACAAGGTTTCTGACCTGAAGCAGATCATGTCCTACGGCGTCTTCAGCACCCCGGCCCTGGTCATTGACGGCCAGGTTGTGTCCCAGGGACAGCTACCGTCAGTCGAGGACATAATGAAGTGGCTTGGAAATAAGTGAGTTTACTCAGGGAACATGTTGCCCGCCTATTCTCTGGCTGACCCCTGAGAATCAGTTCGAGGCCGGACCCGTCCCGTTATTTGAAGCTGGCCGTGTATTTCAGGCTTCCAGCTGGTTGCGGGCCCTGAATGGAGAAAGATTACTAATCAAGTCCAAAAGGAGTTATGAGGTGAGCGGCAACAATCAAATCAAGTCGCTGTCCTTCGTGGAAAGGTTTTTGACGCTGTGGATCTTCCTGGCCATGGGGCTGGGAATTTTTATCGGTTATTTCAGCCCGAAATTTACCCACTTTGTCTCCAGCCTCCAGGTTGGAGCCACCTCCTTGCCCATTGCCATCGGGCTGATCCTGATGATGTACCCGCCGCTGACGAAAGTTAAGTACGAGGAGATGGGTCGGGTCTTCAAGAATAAAAAACTGCTGGCCACCTCGCTTCTCCTTAACTGGATCGTCGGGCCGCTGGTCATGTTCGGGCTGGCCGTGCTCTTTTTGCGTAACTATCCCGAGTACATGATCGGGGTGATCCTGGTCGGCCTGGCCCGCTGCATCGCCATGGTCCTGGTCTGGAACGAGCTGGCCGGTGGGGACCGGGAGCTGGCCGTCGGCCTGGTGGCCTTTAACGCCGTCTTCCAGGTGCTGTTCTACGCCGTTTACATTTACCTCTTCATCACCCTGGCCCTGAACAAACTCAACCTGGTTTCCGGAGTCAATGCCCGCATCTCCATCTGGGAGTCGGCCAGGACGGTCTTCATCTACCTGGGCATACCCTTCGTGGCCGGCCTGGTCTCGCATTTTGGCCTTATTAAGCTGAAGGGCCGGGAGTGGTTTGAAAACGTTTTCGTCCCGCGCATCAGCCCCCTGACCATGGGGGCGCTGCTCTTTACCATCGTGGTCATGTTCTCGATGAAGGGCGAATACATAATCAGGCGTCCGCAGGACGTGCTGCTGATTGCCGTGCCCCTGGTCATCTACTTCTTCCTGATGTGGTTTGCTTCGTTCATTCTGGTCGGGCGCATGGGAGCCGGTTACGAGAAGACCACGGCCGTGGCCTTTACCGCGGCCAGCAATGACTTTGAACTGGCCATTGCCGTGGCCGTGGCCATCTTCGGCATCAGCTCCAACCAGGCCTTCGCCACGGTCATCGGCCCGCTGCTGGAAGTACCGGTGCTGATCATCCTGGTCAATGTGGCCCTGCGGCTCCGGCAGAGGTTTGCATCGGCTGCGGCTGGCTGAGCTCCGGGTTTTAATTTTTGCTGGATAAAGATGGATTGTATCGTTCAGCTCTTAGCTTTTCTCAATTGATTGACCCTTACCGGATCGGTGGTCGGAGGCCAGCCTGGACAGCGCAGCAAAAAATGTAACCTCCTGTTCTGCCAAATTTATTTTTCCGAATCGCCACCAGGACTTGACACGGCCTGAATTAAAATTAATAGATCCATTACTTCTCCCTCCATTTTTATTGGTTGACATGGCCCTGACAACCCGGCATAAATAAGAGCGTGGTTCTGGAAAAAGAGGTATGAAAGGTTCAAAAAACATCTCTTGAAGAACAAAGTAATATCAACGGGAGCCTGGCCGGGAATTCTCCCGGTTCTATCTTTGGTATTCTTTTTATGTTGCTTACTTTCCTGTTCCGGGCCGGTTGAGAACAGCGGCAGCGGAAATGTAACCGGGCTTAAAGCCGGCCGTGATTATGTCTATGTCTGCCGGGAGGCCGGGGCCGGTGGCTACGAAGCCTTTCCTGATGTCTGCCGGCTTAAAGACGGCCGGATGATGGTAGTTTTTTATGCCGGTTATGACCATGTCTCTCTGCCGGATAAAGACTATCCCCGGGGAGGCCGGATTTGCTATGTAATTTCAGAAGACGAGGGCCGAAGCTGGAGCCCGGCCCGTGTCCTTTACGATGGGCCGGATGATGACCGGGACCCGTCTATTGCCCGGTTAAGCACAGGGCGGCTGCTCTGTACTTTTTTCTCTTTGAAAAGGAAGGCACAGGGCTGGGAAGGCCTGGGTTCCTGGGTGATGAGTTCCGAGGACGGCGGAATAACCTGGTCCGGTCCGGAACTCATTTCCGCTGATTATTATTGCAGCTCACCCGTGCGTGAACTTCCGGACGGCCGGCTGATTCTCGGGCTTTATCGCCAGGCTGAAACTGGAAGCCACGGTGCCGTGACCATCAGCCAGGACGCCGGGCAATCGTGGTCCCGGCCCATCGATATAGATAACGGCGGTTACCCGCTGGACGCCGAGACCGATGTCATCTCATTGAAAGACGGGACCCTTTATGCTATCCAGCGCAGCCGGGGCGAGTCCATGTGTTTTTCACTTTCCGGCGACGGCGGCCGGAGCTGGTCGGTCTCCGAACCTGTGGGTTTTCCCGGCCATAGCCCGTATCTACTGCGCATACCGGGTGATATTATCGTCCTGGCTCACCGCCTGCCGGCCACCAGCCTGCATTACAGCCTGGATGAAGCCAGGACCTGGAGCGAGAATATCATCATTGATGAAGTAATCGGGGCTTATCCTTCCATGGTTGAGCTCCGGGACGGCTCGGTCCTGGTGGTTTATTATGAAGAAGGCCAGGGCTCCGACATACGGGCCCGGCGCTTTCGTTTGACCCGCAGCGGGTTGACATGGCTTACCTTCTGAAAACGGGGGACACAATACTCGTTCCCCAATTTTTGGCTTAAAACCGGGCTGGCGTCACCAAAAATTTTGATCTCAATTTTCTAGTCTTGATTTTACCCTTCTTTAACAATTCCCCAATAACCTTAGCCTAATCACGGAGGCGAGGGCCGGGCCGAGTTCAGGGGAACTTTTCTCGGGACTTAGCCGAAGCACTATTTTTGCCTTAAATATGGAAGAACAGTTTTCCTTCGCAGGTCCCGCACAATTCAATTAACAAAGGCCGGCAATTTTCGTAAAATAACCGCGGTCATGGATATTTTCTCTTTTCCGAGGCCGGGGACGAGCTTTTTTGTTAGCTTTTTTATTGTTCCTATTCTTATTATTATTCTTTCCCTTTATCATCCCCGGCGTTCATATTCCCGGCAAGAATCAATGGTTTTTAATTAAAAAGAGATCTGAGGAGAGTGAAGTATGACCGCTATGAAAAAACAGTCAAGGCGGGAATTTTTGCGCACGGCCGGTCTGTCGGGGGCCTTTCTGGCTTCCGGGGCTGGGGCCTCGCTTCTGGCCGGACCGCAGCTTCTCTCGAAAAAGACGTCCACGGCCCAGCCGGCGGCAGGGGCTTTCAAGCTCAAGTATGCGCCGCCCTTCGGGATGTTTGAATCCCATGCCGGCAAGGACCCGCTGAACCAGATGAAATTCATGGCCGACCAGGGCTTCCGCGCGATTTTTGACAACGGACTTCCCGGACGTCCCCCTGCTCAGCAGGAAGCCATAGCCAGTCAGGCGGCCAAACTCGGCCTGGAAATAGGACCCTTCGTGGCCTACGCCGATTTTTCCGTGGAATCTTTTGTGCTCAGGGATGAGTCGGTTCGCGAGATGCTAAAGGCGAAGCTAAAGACAGCCATAGAGACTTCAAAGAGAACCGGCGTCAAACTGGCCCTGATGGTGCCGGGTCGTTACAACCAGCGGATGGACTGGGATTACCAGACAGCCAACGTCATCGATAACCTTAAATGGTGCGCCGGAGTCTGTGAACCGGAGGGAGTGGTTATCGTCCTGGAGCCGCTCAACCCCAAGGACCACCCGGGTCTTTTCCTGACCAAGATGTCACAGGCCTATCAGATCTGTAAAGCTGTGGCCAGCCCATCGGTGAAAATCCTCGATGACATCTACCACCAGCAGATAACCGAAGGGAACATCATCCCCAATATCGAGGCCTGCTGGGATGAAATTGCTTCATTCCACCTGGGTGACACCCCAGGCCGCAAGGAACCGGGTACGGGCGAGCTGAATTTCAAGAACATCTTCAAGTACCTCTCTCAGAAGGGGTACCGGGGCGTGCTCTGCATGGAACACGGCAAGAGTAAGCCCGGCAAGGAAGGCGAACTGGCGGTCATCCAGGCCTACCGCGAGGCCGATTCTTTTGCCTGAAGCCGGATTATCAGGACCTCAAATAGCTAAATCAGTCTAAGGTCTGGTGCACTCAATAATAGACCAAAAAGCAGGCCGGTGCTCTGCGCGCGTGAGGTGCTTTTTTATGCTTATACTAAGTCTTTCAGTTTTAAATCAAGCCGCGCACGCCGGCCGTCGTGCCTTTTGATAATTAACAATAGATATCATGCCGGCCGATTCCGTTGCCATTGGTTTGCCTTCATTAAATATGACTCTCCAGCTCATGGATAAATCGTCAGGAACGCTCTCTTTGAATTGTTTCATGTGGATGATGCTTTTAGACTCCCGTCGACATTTTGTCATGCTGGACAGCGGCCGCGTAAAAGTGATAAAAGAGGCATAGAAGAGAGGAGGAAAGCTAAATGAGAGATAAAAACGAACGGGAAAACGAACTGCTTACAACCGGCCTGAGCCGGAGGGATTTTATCAAGACCGCTTCCATGGCCGCGGTGGTGGCCGCGGTTTCCGGGAGCGGGGCCCTGTTTGCCTCCGGAAACGAGAAAATCCGGGTCGGGTTGATAGGCTGCGGAGGCCGGGGAACCGGGGCCGCCCTGGATTGCGCGGCTGCTTCTCCGGACGTGGTCATCACGGCCATGGGCGACCTTTTCCCGGACATGGTGGAAAATTCCCTGAAGAGGCTGCGGGAGAAACTTCCAGCCGAACGGGTGCTGGTTACACCTGAGACCTGTTTTAGCGGATTTGATGCCTACGAAAAAGTGGTCAAAGCTGAGGTCGACCTGGTTATCCTGGCTGCGCCGCCGTTTTTCCGGCCGGCTCATCTCAAAGCGGCCATTGAAGCGGGAAAGCATGTCTTCATGGAAAAACCGGTGGCCGTCGACCCGGTTGGAGTGCGCTCGGTAATAGCCTCGTCCGAGTTAGCCAGGCAGAAGAGACTGGCCATCGTGGCCGGTACCCAGCGCCGTCACCAGGCCCATTACGTGGAAATCATGAAGCGCATCCAGAACGGCGACATCGGGGAGATCGTGGCTGCCCAGTGCTACTGGAACATGGGGGCCCTGTGGGTGGAGCGGGCGGCTCAGAACTGGGCTGACCGCATCATCAAAAGATGGTCGGACATGGAATGGCAGGTGCGCAACTGGCTGTTTACGGTCTGGTGCTCGGGCGACCACATCGTTGAGCAGCACGTCCACAACCTGGATGTCATCAACTGGGCCTTCGGTGCCCATCCGGTAAAGTGCACGGGCATGGGCGGACGGGCGGCCCGCACCGACCCGATGTTCGGGAATGTCTACGACCATTTTGCCGTGGAGTATGAGTATCCAAACGGGGCCCGGGTGCTGAGCATGTGCCGCCAGACGGCCGGAGCAGCCGAGAATGTTTCGGAGCGGGTGGTCGGGACCAAGGGCCTGGCCTATACTGACAGTGCCGACGGCTATATAAGGGGACCGCGGCCATACAAGCCAGAAAAAGAATCGCCGAATCCCTATGTCCAGGAACATATCGACCTTATAAACAGTATTAAGAGTGGAAAGCCGCTGAACGAAGGCCGGCAGGTGGCTGAAAGCACCCTGACCGCCATCATGGGCCGGATGAGCGCCTATACCGGCCGGGCCCTGAGCTGGGACTGGGTGATGAACGCTTCTAAACTCGACCTGACACCACCGCATTTTGAGTTCCGCGAGCTGCCCCCGCTCGAGGTGGCCATCCCCGGCAAAACCCCCCTCATTTAACAGGGGACACCTGCAGGTGTCCCCTTTTCGGCCATAGTGGCGCCGCTAACTGGCTGAATATAAATTATTTGCGAGCTCAAAAAATAGGGACACTTATAAGTGTCCCCGAAGCCTCTATCTGAGCCAGTTCGCAGCCTTGAATATGGTCTCTATTCTGGATGATAATAGGCCTGGGTCAGGGGCCGACACTACTGTCCGTTAATTTTGGTTAAAGACATAAGGAGCGACAGATGTCAAAAAAATTTTTGGCTTTCCTGTGTTTGACTGCAGTTCTCCTGTTCCTGGCTTCCTGTTTCTCTTACCAGAAACAACCCAAGCTTCATTATTACAGCGGCCCGAACGTTCCCCCCGAGTTTATCAACATAGTCAGGGCCACCCCTTCTGAGATTGAATTTGTTCTCCGGGTGAAGTTCCCCGAAAAGAAGCTCTACCACCTGATACTGGACGGCGACGAGCCCGTGGCCGAAGGCTGGTACTCAACGGTCCGGGCCGACGGAACCTCCTACACCCTGGTGATGAAGCCCAAGCCCGGCCTGAGTTTCCAGGTCGGCAAGACCTACCGCCTGTGCATCGGCCAGCAGAGCCCGGAGTATGTCCAGCTCGAGTCGAACAACTACCAGTGTATGGCCGAGTATGTCTTCGTTTTTGAGGAGAAGTGACGGCCGGGCTGGATCGCTCGGTCGCTCTCCCCGGCACCGGCCCACCCGCCTGCCAGTTCACTTTGCTTCCGGGCGAATCTCACCAATTTTTACCACGGAGAATTTCTTCCCGGTTACCGTGTCTTCAAGGACGGCACCGTCGAGCTTCAGGTTCTCCGGGTCGTGATACTTGAGCCGGCCGCTCATCCGCAACGTCCCCGTTTTTCGCTCTGTCAATTCCTTGGCCACTTCCCGCTCCACCTGGATGAGCAGCTTGTTATTCTTAAATTGTATTTCAAAGCCGCCGCGGTCGGCGTCGTACTGGGCCGCACTTATGGCGATTGTCTCTGAATACGGAAGTTCAATCTGCCCCATCCTGGCTTCGTACTCGGCCGTGGTTTCAAACGGGTCTTTCTTGAACTTTTCAGCGATCCCGTAGGAACTGATATCCCAGATGATAACCACTTCCACTCCGCTGGAAATTCCCGTGGCCAGGAATTTTCCGTCCGGGCTGAAGGCCACCGAGTAGCAAAATGGAACTCTCAGGCCTCTGGCCTCATTGGTCTTGAGGTCGATGATCATGACCGCAGTTTCCGGCTTCACCGTTTCCCAGGGAACCATTAGTGGTCCGATGGCCGCGGCTATCAGCCGACCGTCGGGCGAGATGTCCACGTCGTTGACCCGGTCCGGCAGGGGATTGATGTCTTTTAATTTCTCGCCGTTCTGAAGGTCCCAGACTATTATCCTCTTATCGGAACCGCCGCTGACCAGAATTTTCCCGTCCCGGCTGATGGCGAAATCGTTGATTATTCCCTGGTGACCGGCAAAGGCCCGGGAAATATTTCCCGAGCCTGCGTCCACTAAGACAATTCGCTCGCCCTTATAACTGGCAGTAATATATTTGCCATCCGGGGTAAAAACTACCCGGCCATAGACGTCATCTTTTTTCTTCAGGAAGGTGTTTGTTTTCTTTCCGTTCAAAACATCCCAGACCTCCAGGCCGCCGCCGCTGGCTGCGATGACCAGGTATTTTCCGCCGGGACTGTAAGCCGCGTTGAAGGCGGACCTGGCCCCGTTTAGGACGCGATTGCCGTCGCTCTTCAGGTCCCAGAGAACGAGCCTCTCCTTTCCCATAACCGTGGCCAGCGTCTGCCCGTCCGGGCTGAAGTCAAAGGTGCAGAAAAGGGACCTGGATTCAGCCGGCGCGGTAAAGACTTTGGTAAAGCCGGTGCTGATATCCCAGAGCAGGGCGCCGGCTGCCCCGGCCATGGCCACATACCTGCCATCAGGGCTGAAGCCTATCATTTCCACCCGTCCCTGGCCCTGAAGGCTGATCGTTCTATTTATGTCAACTACTCCTTTAATTGGGATGAGAATCGGCGAGGCTTCGACCCGGGTTTCCTGCCCGTCCAGATCCATCCGCCAGGTCAGAGCCAGGAAAAGGGTCAGGATCAGGGCTAACCGGGCCATCTTCCCTTGGCCAGCCAGTTTCATCATTTCCTTCTCCTTTGCGTCCTCAAGTCTCGAGGCCAGCGCGCCTCCTGGCAATAATTTATGCCAAAAAAACAAGGCGTTGTCCAACATTTATGGGTTTTTGCGGACTGCTGGCCGGGAGCGTTAAAAATGGAAGAAAATGTGTTTTTTTCCGTCAGAATTACCTGGATGAAATTATATAGAGATTAATTTTTACCAGGCCAATCTTTGGTCGGGTCGAATTCCCGGCCCGGGGTGTCTGAATCAGACACATCTTGTTCTTGAATAGGCGGTCGATACCATGTTTATTGCCATACGGAGACCGGCAGCTCCAGCCCTGCTGCGGCTGGCGGCAGCCCTCCTCATGCTGGCCGGTTGCAGCCTTGTTTCTTCAGCCCGCGAACCCTCCTGGACGCGCGGCGACTGGTCGCGGTTTTTCCTGGTCAGCCCGGTCCAGGCTCCCCAGGGTATTCAACTCCGCTACAAAAGGTCAGTCGGCGATGTGATCACCTACAAGCAGGTGTTTTATGCTGAGCGCCAGATAGCCGTCGACCGACCCGAATCCTTCAAGTTTCGCATCGAGTGGACGGTAAAGGTGGCCACCATCGGGGAAAGAGCCGGCCGCTATATCCTGGCCATCCAATACAACCGAGAACAGGCCAGGCTGCTCAACCAGAAGGAACTGGAGGCGATTCTTCCTCCCGAAGAAATCTTTGACGCCCTGGTAGAGCAAACAGATTTTGACCTGCAGACCACCAGGGTGGTCGAGGTTGATGACCTTGGTCGCAACCTCAACCACAGCTATTATTACAACGAGATGTTCTCCGGCCTTCATCCCCTGGCCACCAGGATGTTCAGCCTGCCGGCCGAACCCGTCTACCCGGGCCTGACCTATGAGGTCGAAGCCGAGGAACCGGTGGTTATGACCTATAAAGGATTGATACCCTGGGTCATCGGGGAAATGCATGTTTTTGAAGGAAAGGTGGCCGGTGGCCAGCTCAAGGCTAACTTTTTCAAGGAGTCCGGGCTGCTGGAGAGCCTGGAATACACCGGCGAATACCTGGTAAACCGCAAGCTGGTAAAAGAGACCTACCTTTATTCTTATATCGGCAGGAAGAAGATGACCCTGGCCGAGATGCTCGGTGACGAGGCCCTGAACAAGGCCGTTGTCCAGGCTGCCCTGGCCAGAAATTCCTTCAGGGTGCCGGCTTCAGTCATCAAGTCCTTCCTGGACAGCCAGGATAAAGGGCGGCGTCGCCTGGCGGCGGCTTACTGCGCTATCCGGGGAATTCCCAACGGCCTGGACGTGGGGAACTTGCTGACCGACCCGGACCCGGTGGTCAGGTTCAATGCGGCCAAGGCCCTGACCCTGAAAACCTCTAATACCCAGATCATGAAAAACATAGCCCTTAACCCGGCCGACCCGCTGCAGCTCAGGGCCCGGAATTTCCTGGAGAAAAGTTCGTATTTCATCCCGGAAACCTACCGGGCGGAGTTCCGGAAGTTGCAGGATTATATCTACGGACAGGACACGGCGGAGCCGGTGACCGACATGCCCCCGGAAAAACTCCAGATGATGCTGAAATTCATGAAGCCCTACGGCGAACAGGTGGGCGGTTTCTATAAAAAGCTGATTCGCAACCCGGTCAGCGGTCGGGTTCAGCCTTATTTTATCTACCTGCCGGTGGATTATGACCCCTATGAAGTCTTTCCGGTCGTGGTCTATTTCGGGGGCGGGGACGGCCGCGGCGACCAGGCCCTGACCGAGGCTTACCAGGAGTTGATGAAGGCCGATGAAATGGCCAGCTACATTCTGGTCGCTCCCCAGGCTGAAGGCATGTGGTGGGAGCAGGCTTCGACCGAGGGCTTTATAAAAATGGCCAACGAGGTCCTGAGCACTTACAGCATCGACACCGACCGCATATACGCCGCCGGAACCTCGAACGGAGCCATGGCCACATTTTTTTACGGCACACACCTGGCCGACCGGTTTGCGGCCATCTTCTCCAACATGGGCTACCCGGTGGTGAAGCATTCGCCTCCTGAAACGCCGCGGGATGCCGAGGTCTTAAAAAACCTGAAGCACACCCCGGTCTACATCGTTCATGGTGACAGCGATACCATGGTCTTCCCGGTCGGCAGCCAGAAGGCCTACCAGACCCTGCGCCGCCTGAAATACGACGTCAAATACGACGAGTTCCCGGGACGCGACCACGACATCAAGCTGAGCGAACTCCGGGGGAAAATGATTCGCTGGTTCAGGCAAAAAGTCCGCGACGCCGTTCCCAAGCAGATAGAGTACGTGATCAACGACGAGCAGTTCAGCTGGCATTACTGGGTGAGGGTGGATAAAGTAAAAGCCCTCCCGGCCCAGGTTTCAGCCGAAATTGATGAAGCCAAAAACGAAATCAGGATCAAGACACGGAACGTGGAGAGCCTGACCGTCTTCTGCGACAGCCGGGAACTGGACCTATCGAGGGAAGTCAGGATTATTCTTAACAACAAGGAAGTCTTTTCCGGGACGGTTGAACCTTCGGCGGCGGCCATGCTGGAAATCACAAAAACCCGCCTGGACCCGTCCCTCAGTTTCGGGGCCTCCGTCAAGCTCGAAGCCGACTGAACAGGGGACACCTTACGGCGTCCCCTTTTTTGCCCTCTACCTCGATTTTCCTATGGGGAAACCTAACTGAAAAATCGGGGACACCTTAAAGTGTCCCCACTTGTAATCCGGCCGATTAAGTTTTAATCTGTTAGCTAAGAAAACCCGAAGACAGGAGAGCTTCAGGCAGTCGTGGAAGACATTGCCCGCGGAGTCAGGTCCTTTACCATCGGCACCACCGTCAGCCGCCTCCTCGGCCTGGGCCGGGAGATGGTCTTTGCTCACCTCTTCGGTTCCAGTCGCTCGACCGACGCCTTCAACGCCGCCTTCCGCATTCCCAATCTGCTGCGCGACCTGTTTGCTGAAACTTCCCTGTCAGCCGCCTTCGTTCCGGTGCTGACCGAGCAGAAGAGGCGGGGTAAGCACCACGAGAACCTGCTGGCTTCCAATATTTTTAACACCCTGCTGCTGGTGGTCGGGACCCTGACCATCCTGGGCATGCTCTTCAGCCGCCCGGTAGCCTCGCTGGTAGCCATGGGCTTCAGCCAGATCCCCGAAAAACTTTCCCTGACCGCCAGCCTGACCTTCATCACCTTTCCCTTTTTGCTTTTTGTTTCCCTGGCCGCCTGGGCCATGAGCTACCACAACACCGAGGGCTCGTTCTTTGTTCCATCGGTGGCCCCGGCCTTTTTCAACGTCTTCTCCATCGCCGTCCCCTTGGCCATGTTCGGCTGGTACACGGCCCGCGGCGGCGACCCCATCTTCGGGGCGGCCATCGGGGTTACGGTCGGCGGCCTGATGCAGTTCCTCATCCAGGTTCCCGGCGTTTTTCGCCAGGGTTACCGCTACCGCTTCTACCTGAACTGGCGTGACCCCCACTTTCGCCGGGTGATGGCCCTGTTCGTCCCGGTGGCCATCGGCCTGGCCGGCTCCCGCATCAACGTCTTCGTCAACACCATCCTCGTTTCCTACCTGGCCGAGCGCTCCATGACCTGGCTTAACTACGCCTACCGCATCATGCACCTGCCGCTCGGCCTGTTCGGCATTGCCGTCGGCACCGTGGCCCTGCCGCGTTTTTCCCGCCTGGTGCTGGAGAACAGGCCCGACGAGCTAAAATCGGGCCTCCTCGATTCGCTGAAGATGGTCTTCTTCCTGACCGTGCCCTCGTCCGTCCTGATCGCCTTCTTTTCCTACCCCCTGACCCGCCTCATCTACCAGCGCGGCCAGTTCAGCCCGGACGATACCACCGCCGTCAGCCAGGCCCTCATCCTCTATGTCCTGGGCATCCCCTTCATCTCGGCCCTGCGCAACGTGGCCTCGGTCTTTTATGCCCACAAGGACGCCCGGGCTCCGATGTATGCCAGCTTCGTTTCCATAGGCCTCAATATCGTCCTGAACCTGGCCCTGATGAAGCCGATTGGTTTCCTGGCTTTCCCGCTGTCGGCCTCGGTGGCCAGCGTGGTGAATATCTATATCCTGGCCCGCTGGCTACCTCGCAAGATCGGCCCGACCGATTTCAGCCCGGTTTATGCCTTTTTCCTGAAGCTGGCCCTGGCCTCGACCCTGGCCGGTCTGGCCGGCCTTTACGGTTTCAAGGCTTTAACTTCTCGTTTCGGAACTACCTTCCTGCCGGTCTTCATCCTGACCGTCCTCTGTGGCCTGGCTTCCCTGCTAATCTTCTACGCCGCCTCCCGCCTCCTCGGGCTCAAAGAAGTCGATGCCTACCTGAAGCGATTTTTGAAAAGGTAGGAGATGCCGGGCAATTCCTGATAGATAAAGTGACTCTTAACTGATCTGACTTTTTTTATGCCACCTCGAGCGAGGAAACGTCTTTGCCCCCCGACATCAGCAGGATGAGCATAAGACAGCCATAAACCCGTTTTATGTCTATCGACCCCGAAAAGGAGTGAAATTTAAGACCACTTTTAATTAGATCTGCATATTTGGGTTCCCCGCGCATCTATTAACCCGGTCTATCCAGAAAGAACAGTTCTTATTGCCTGGAAAAGCCGGTTAAAATAAAATAGTCCAGCCCGAGGGCAACGGAGAAGGGCGGCCAGTCATGAAGTCTTTTTTCTGGGCCATAGTTTTCTTCTGGTGGGCCATGGATTTCTACCTGCTGGTTTTCAAGCGCAACCACGAGCAGAAAGTGGCCGAGAAGAAAAGCAAGTTTATCGTCACCCTGTTGATTTTCGCCGGCCTGTTGCTGGCCCTTGTCCCGGAAGGTTTTCGGGCAACCTGGCGTCACCGGGAATTCGGCCCCATCCAGATCTCGGGGACCTTTATCCTCTTGCTCGGGGTTGTAATCCGCTTCCTGTCCGTCCTGACCCTCGGCAAACACTTTGCCCGCGACCTGGGGGTTCACCGGGAAAAGGAGCTGGTCACCTCCGGGCTTTACCGCCGGATCAGGCATCCCAGTTACACCGGGGAAATAATTTCCTTCATCGGTGTCGGGGTGGCATTCTGGCATTTTCCTGCCTCAATCTTCATAACCCTCTTTCCCATGGCGGCCTTTATTTACCGGGCCATCGCCGAGGAGAAAATGCTGCTGGAAGAATTCGGCCGCGAGTACGAAGAGTACAGGAAAAGGACCCGGATGTTTATTTGAGGGTGGCCCTTAGATAAGTCCCAAATTGATTGCCCCTCTGGCCTCGAAACTTTTCCTTAGCCAAAATAATTCCAGCTTCGGGACAAAGAAGCTCTCTGCCGATGCCTGATATATGAATAGCTATTCATATATTGTGGTGCCAGTCAAAAAAAGAGAAGCAATATTTCAAAGATTAGGGAAGATAAATTTCCCCTCTTTCTTCCTGTTGATTCTGAAAAAATGGGGGACGGGGTGGAGTTCCGTGGCTCAGCCGGCCATCCGGGGCTGTATCGGGAAACCCGCCTGGCGGCCTCTCCGGAGCTCTACCGCGTCCCCCATTTTCTTTACCTGGCTGTTGCTCTTAAGGCCGGGATTTAAGCTGTCCCGCAGCCAGGATTTTTGCGATTTGCTGGTCATGTCTGCTTTCCGCCTTACCCCAGGATATGGGTGAATACGGAAACAGCTTCCACCACCGGCCGGGTGGCCACCAGGATCTTGTCCACCGTCAGGCCGCTGGCAATCAGGCCAAAAATTGCCGCCGAGATCACCACGGCCGCCATCAGGGCCGCGAGCCTTGTTCCGAGTTTCATTTGTGTTCTCCTTTCGTTCTGTCCAGGTCTCGTTCTTATGACCTTCATAGATTAAGACGCAGGCCGCGCACAAAAGGTTCCTGAAATCGGTAAGATATTCGAGATATCGTGCTGACAAGGGGAGATTATTTCAGTTTGAACTTTAATCACCAGGAATGAAGTCCGGGGATATGGTCAGGCCGGCCAGTCCAATAACCGAAACTGCCTCGAGGGTATAATAGCTCCTTCTGGTTTTAAGACCGAACCGCAATTCAATCCTTTATTTATAAATTAGCCTGCCGACTTAAAATAACTTCAGGGATAGGAAACTTTCTGGACGGTCACCGGCCGGCAAAACTCTTAACCCGGGGCTTCACCGCCCGGCCAGTGCTCCACCCAACCCCGAAATTTTCAGGCTGAATATCAGCAGGATGGCCACCAGGGTCAGGACCAGGGTCACCGCCGTTGATTCTTCCGCTTTAAGCTGGTGGCGGGCCAGGATGGAGGCGGCCATGATGGCCGGGGGCATGGCCGATTCTATCAGGATGGCGTAGAAGACCGGCTCGTTGCCCGGCCTGAGCGCGAGCAGCAGGAAAAAGAAGGGAAGCATCATTCTGAACAGGCCCGTTTCCAGGATTTTCCTGAGCGGGATATTCTTGAACTGAAGCCTGGAGCCAAAGTAGACCAGCATCAGTGGCAGGCTCCACCAGCCGATTTTTCCGGCCAGCTCAAGGAATTGACCCGGCAATTTAACCCCGCCCAGGACCAGGCCCAGCGATACCAGGCTGATGGTCACCGGCGGGAAGGAGAGCGTGGCGGTTACCGTTTCACCGAGTCCCCTCCCGTCCCGGGAATAGCGGATGGTAAGGAACGTGGCCAGCGGTATGGCCAGCAAAGAGCTGGCTGCCGAGTACAGGACGGCCGGCGCCAGGTCCCTGGTAAAAACTGCCACCAGCGGAAAACCCAGGGCTGCCGTGTTCGGAAAGATGGACAGGACCATCAGGGCTCCCCTCCAGCCCCGGTCATCTCTGATGAACTGGCGCCCGTAGAGATAGGACCCGGCCAGGCAGATGGCTACCACGGCCGCCACGTAGAAAAATACCGGGCTCAGCCCGGCCAGGTAATCCAGGCTCTTCCCGGCCAGGCTGGCCAGGACGAAGAAACTCAGCAAAATATCGTTGGCCAGGATGCCCATAAAGTTAAAAATCCATTCCCGGCGAAGAAACCGCTTCAAGAAAAAACCCGAAGCAATCAGGCCGAGTATCACGGGAATAGTCAAGATGTTGGCTCCTTGGCTGGGTTCAGACTGCTAATTTCTGCTCCCTTCCGTGCTCTTAGATCTGGCCTGCCGGGGCAGGCTTCAGGCATTTATAACAGATTTGGGCCGATTGATAAAGCCTGACCGTCCGGCCGTCAGCCATTACGTGCTCTCATCAGGTTTTAAACCTTAAGCCAAAACCTGACCACATCTCCTGCTATCATGGTCTCGCTGCAGCCAGAGCCCGACCCCGCTGCCGGCGGCCGTCGTCCGCCTGCCGAGGTAGACTCTAATCTCCAGCGCTTCTGAACTTCATCCTTAATTTTTTTCTGACATGATGAGCAGCCGACCTCCGGGGCCGGCCGCTCATCAAACAATTTACAATACCTTGCCCGGAGGTTTTATTTCCTGACCCGGACCGGATAGGGCGGGCGCTGCATCTTCTTCGGCGGGTTCTTCTTCAGCAGGTCCATTATGACTTCGATGGCCTTCTCCAGCTGCGGGTCGCGGCCGGCGGCATAGTCAGCCGGCGTTATTTCGACATCAATGTCCGGGGGCACTCCCACGTTCTCCACCCCGAAGCCTTCCTCTTCAGTCCAGAAGGCCAGGTTGGGCGCGGTGATGCTGCCGCCGTCCATCAGCACCGGGAAGCCAAGCACTCCGACCAGCCCGCCCCAGGTGCGCTTTCCGACCAGCGGGCCCAGCTTGAAGTGCCGGAACATCCAGGGCAGCAGGTCCCCGCCCGAGCCGGCCATCTCGTTTATCAACATCACCTTCGGACCCTGGATGGAAGCGCTCGGGGTTTTCAGGTCGGCCCCGTAACGCATGGCCCACATGGCGATGAATGGCTTGCTCAGCCAGTCGATGTAGTAATCGGCCACCGAGCCACCACCGTTGAATCGCTCGTCCACGATGATGGCGTCCTTGTAGGCCTGCGGGAAGAAATACCGCCTGAAGTAAACGTAGCCCTGGGTCGAGGTGTTGGGCACATAGACGTAGGCCACGCGACCGCCGGTGGCTTCTTCCACCCTCTTCAGGTTGCCTTCCACCCAGTCTCGGTTGCGCAGGCCATAATCGTCGGCCACCGGCACCACCTGGACGGTCCTTGAGCCCTTGCCGTCCGGGCTGGGACCAACCGTGATCTCGACGATCTTTTCAGCTTTATTTTCAAAGTACTTGAATAGATTATCGGGCGGAACAAGCTCCTTGCCTTCCACTGCCAGCAGGTATTCGCCGGCCTTAACGTTGACACCCGGTTCGGTCAGCGGAGAGCGCAGTTCAGGATTCCAGTTCAGCCCGCCGTAGACCTTCTTGAAACGGTAGCGGCCGTTGGCGATCTCGTAGTCTGCTCCCAGCAGGCCCACCTGGATGGTCTTTCGCTCATACGGCGTGTCCCCGCCACCGCCCCGGTGATGACCGACGGCCAGCTCGCTGCACATCCACATGATGACCCGGTTGAGGTCATCGCGGCAGGAGAGCTCTGGCAGGAACTTTTCGTACTTGGCTTTCATAGCCTGCCAGTCGCAGCCGTGCATGTTGGGGTCGTAGAAGAAATCGCGGTTTATTTTCCAGGCCTCGTAAAAAATCTGGGGCCATTCCTGGAGCGGGTTGACTTTCACCTCGATGGAATCAACGTTAATTCGTCCCTGGCCTACCTGGATTTTTCCGCTGAGGTTGGTAATACCCCAGGTGTTCTGGGCCACGTATAGTATTTTCTTGTGGTCGGCGGATAGGAGGTAATTGCTCAGGCCCTCCATGATAACTTCGTCTTTGCGAGTCTTGAGGTCGAACTTGTGAAGCTTGGCGCTGCGCGCACCCGGGGAGAACATGGCCCCGATGGGCAGGGTGGGGAATTCCAGGTAATAGATATTTCCGGCCTCCCCGACCTGCAGGCTGGAGTAATTGCCCGGTGGGACGGGAATGGCCACTATGCGGTACTCCAGGCCTTCAAAATCGATGGTCGTTACGGCAGCCTTTCCTTCGGGTTTTTCTGGCTTGGCCGATGTTGACGCTGCGGCCGCGGGTTTCTGGGCCGGCGTGGCCGGTTTTTCTGCAGGAGCTGTCGCATTTTCTTTCTTTTCGACAGATTTTTCTTCGTCGCTCTCTTTGGCCAGTGGATTGGGCAGGTCCTTTTTCAGGACGGCCAGGTAGATGGAGTAGCTGGCCCTGAGGTCGGCGTTGGACATGTCAAACCACTGCTTGACCGGCCCGGCGTCGGTCGAAGCCAGGAAATAGAGGTAGTTGCCGCTGGCGTCAAAGCGGGGCTCGGCCACTTCGCTCAGGCCGTCGGTGATGGCAAACGATTTATCTTTGTCCAGCGAATAGACATAGACCTTCTGGATGTAAGTCTGGGTATTAAGGGTGTAGGTTATCCATTTGGAATCAGGAGACCAGTCGGCGTGCATTTCGCTCAGTCGGCCGGGACCGTAGAGGTATTCGGAAGCGATTTTCTTGATAGCTCCGGTCTTGAGGTCGAGCCAGAAAAGCGTAAGGGAATTATCGGCGAAGGCGATTTTCTGGCTGTCGGGCGACCAGACGGCCGAGCCGTAAAAACCGGCCCCGGGCAGCTTGAACTTCCGGACCGGGCCCTTCCCGTCCTGGGAGCGGAGGTGAAGTTCGTATTCGCCCGATTCGTCGGAAAAATAAGCAATTGTCTTACCGTCGGGCGACCAGATGGGGTTGCGCTCGTGAACGGCCAGGCTCTGGGTCAGGTTGCGGTAGTCGCCTTTTTCAGCCGGGAAGGTTACGATTTCGCCGCGGAACTCGAAGACCGCCCGGGCCCCGGAGGGCGACAGGTCGGCGTTTCGAATCCAGCGGGCGCCCTTGGCGAAGCGCTCGCGCAGTTCAACGAGGTCGGTGGAGATGCCGACGACCAGGCGCTGGCTTCGCTCGCTCTTCGGGTCGAAAAGATGCAGGTAGCCGGCCTGCTCGTAGATTATCCTGTCTTTGTTCCCGGAGGCATCGATAATCGGAAAATCGGAATAGCTGGTGAGCTGCTTTATTTCCTTCGATTTCAGGTCGAAGCTGAACAGGTTGAACTCGCCGTTGCGGTCTGACAGGAAATATAGCCGGTCTTCCGACCAGACGGGGTCGATATCGTTGCAGCGTCCCTCCGGCTGCGGGATTTTTTCCACGGTGTTTTTCTTCCGGTCGTAGATGGCGATGATGGAGTTCCGGCCGCCGCGGTAGTTCTTCCACTGGCGGAAGGCATCGGGGAAATGATTGTAGGCGATGAGCTGGCCGCTCGGTGAGACCTTGGCCCGGTAGACATAGGGAATGGGCAGCTGTTCCGAGAAACCGCCGTCTATAGAAATCACAAATAGGTTGCTGGTGCCACGGGTGGAAGCGTGACGGGTGGAAGTAAAATATATGTATTTTCCACAGGGACTGAAGTCCTGGACCACATCCTGGCCCGGGTGCCAGGTCAGGCGCCGGGACTGGCCGCCTTCAGAGGGAATGAGGTAAACGTCAATATTTCCGTCGCGCTGGGCACTGAAGGCGATCCACTTCCCGTCGGGTGAGAAAACAGGCAGGCTGATCACTTCGGCTTCTACGGTCAGCTGACGCGGATTTTTGCCGTCAAGGTCGGCCGTCCACAGGTTTCCGGCATAGACAAAGGCAATTTTATCTGTGCCGACAGCCGGACGGTTAAGCATGGCCGTGTCCCTGGTATTTATGGCCAGGGCGGAGGCGACCAGCATCAGAAATAAAAGGCAGAAAGAAAGCAGAAAGTTCTTTTTGTTGAACACGATTATTCCTCCATGATTTTATTTTATGCAACGATTATATTCTTTTTGTTAACAACATTACATCTATTATTTCCAGAAACGGACCCTGTTTTGGGCGAGAAGAATTCTTTTTTTTGTCGATTCCTCAGAGCCATGATCAAGATTGTTTTCTGAAAGAGGGGAGTTGCGACTGTTATGCGTCTAAGAGCCTCGGTCTGGCCGTGTCATTGTCCCATTATTGCTCTTATAAAGACTTGCCTTCCATAAACATAAGGATTAGCAGGCCCGGATTATTGGCGATTAACTTGCTAACCAGCCTGACTCTATCTTATTAGAAGCGGGTCGGCTATAATGAATGTTAATCGAGATCAGCAAGAAAGGAACGACTCGGATGAAAAAGGGAATCGTTTTCATACTATTGGCCGGGGCGATTCTGTTGGGAATTGCCCGCCCGTCTTTCGGACAGTGGTTCGTGGACCTGGAGAACGGAGCGGTTTTAAGCGGCTACAATGATGTGGCTGTTCCCGGTGATACCGGGACCCGCTTCTCGCTCTCGGAAGAGCTGAAGACCGACGCCGCCTACTTTTTCCGCCTGCGGGCTGGCTATGAGTGGAAGTCCAGGCATACCATTTCGGTTCTGTTTGCGCCGTTGACTCTAAAGGCTGCGGGCAGTCTTGACCGGCCGCTCTTTTTCTATGAGGAGCTTTTTCCGGCAGGTACTCCGCTCAGCGGCCGCTACAAGTTTAATTCCTACCGCCTGACCTATCGCTATGATTTTGTCCGTAAAGGCAGGTGGCGGGTGGGAGTCGGCCTGACGGCTAAAATCAGGGACGCGGCCATTAAGATTGAAGGCGGGGGACTTTCCTCGACCAAGACCAACGTTGGCTTTGTTCCTCTCCTCAATCTCCGTGTTTTCTGGCAGTTCCACGACCGGTGGGGCCTGCTGCTGGAAGGCGACGGGGCCGTGGCCAAGCAGGGTCGGGCCGAAGATTTCCTGCTGGCTCTCTTATGGAAAGTGAAGGATAACCTCTCCCTCAAGTTAGGCTACCGTATTCTGGAGGGCGGCGCCGATGTGGAAGAGGTTTATAGTTTTTCCCTGCTGCATTACCTGAGCGCCGGCCTGACTTTTACTTTTTAAGTCTCAAGGGACGAAGCCGCTTCGGCTGCCTGCAGCACCGAAGAAGAAAAGGAGTGGAATCCAGCGTTTTGATGAAATATGGACTCCCTTTTATTACGCACATCAATTTTATCCGGGGGCAGATAAACGTTTAACTCTATTTTCCCAAAATTCTTAGATTTTTCCCGGGCGTTTTTTGGTGCGAATATTCTTTATTTTTTATGATGTTTAGATTATTGGAAGAGCGGCATGGCATAAATCAGAACAGCCGGGACCTGGTAGTCATAAGATTCCGGCTCCTGACAATATGACAGGAGTTATGAATCAGCTGCAAATAGAAACACGCGGGATTTATAAAGTTTTGAGGCAATAATTTAATAAATCAGGAAATCTGTATTGTATATCCCTTTAAAGTTAAGGGCCGACGTGGACCATCGGCAGGGTGACCTCAAAGTCTTCGGTGCGCAGGGCATTTTCACGCTCCAGGTTCAACAGGTGATAATGGCCCATTTCCATGGAAGCGATGTAGAGGAGAAGCTTGTGCTGTTCCGATTCCGGCTGGTAATGACGTGAAATTTCCAGGTAGAAATCGTGGGCGGCTTTTTCGGCCCGCATGGCCACGAAGAAGACTTCGCTGACCGGCATGGTCTCTTTTTCCAGTTTCAGTTCTGGCAGCGGGACCGGGCTCTTTTCCGGGAGCACCAGTTTCTGTCCTGGAAACTGCTGGTGAAACATGTTCTCCACGGCCTGCCTGTGCTTTTCTTCCTCGGCCGAAAGAAACAGTATCCGGTCCTTGAGAAAATAGTTTTTGATGGGCCCGGCCAGGCTCTTATAAAAGTCCCTGGCCTCGATTTCGCTCTTCAGAGCGGTTAACAATAAATCCCCGAGTGAATATTTTGAAATGTCCATGACCCCTCGCCTTTCATCTCCTTTTTACACTCAGGCCGAAACGATGTCAATAACTATCGGGAACTACAATCGGGGACATGATTTTGTTTATCTATTTTTAGGCTAAGCTTTACAGGCCAAGAAAGAAAGATTAAGCATCACGGGCAAAAGGCTTGAAAAATTGGGGGATGAGTATTGTGTCCCCCTTTTTCAGGCGATTTTGCCCTTTTTGATTACGTCTTCAACCACGTCGGCGAAGTAATCGACCTCTTTGACCGAGAGTGAAACGTTGACCACCACCCTTAGCCCGTCTACCAGCCCATCCGGGTGGGTGATGTGCGAGACCACGATGCCGTGCTTGTCGAGCAGGTACCCACTGAGCTTGGACATATCGATTCCCTGGATTCCGAAGGTGGCCAGGCCGCAGGATTCAGCCGGGTCCAGGCTGGTATAAAACCTGACCTGCGGATACTGCTTCAACCTGTTGGCCCAGCGGTCTTTGAGATATCGCAGGCGAGCCGCCTTGCGCTCGATGCCGATGCCTTCGTTGAAGGTCAGGGCTTCGGCGATGGCCACCCGGTTGGCCGGCGAGCGGGTGCCAACGTCCTCGAAGCGGCGGATGTCGTTGGGGGTGTCGGTCCAGGGCGGGGTCAGCGGCCAGAGCTTCGGAATGCGGTCCCTGGGAATCCGAACCATGCCGTTTCCCGGAGGAGCCATGGTCCACTTGTGCAGGCTGGCCGTGTAGTAATCGCAGCCAAGGTCGGCCAGCTTGAACGGGAAGTGCATGAAGCCGTGGGCGCCGTCGACCATGAGCTCAATTCCCTTAGAGCGGCAGAACTCGGCCAGGCGGCGGACAGGAGCCATCTGCCCGGTGTAGTGGGTGAGATGGCAGACCAGGATGGCCCGGGTGCGGGGCGTAACCTGTTCAACCACCAGGTTATAAAACTGGTCGAGCGGAACTGGTGGGGCCGGCAGCTTGACCATTTTCAGCACGATGCCTTCGCGCTTCTCACGCTGCCGGAGGGCGGCGATCAACCGGGGGTAATCCTGGTTGGTGGTAATGACTTCATCCCCGCGCTTGAAGTCAAGGCCCAGCAGCACGATCTGGCCGGCTTCGCTTCCGCCGCGGCAGATTACTAGCTCTTCCGGGTCGCAGCCAAGGTGATTTCCCAGCCGGCGGCGGCAGCTTTCTATTTCCTTGTTGAGCACGGCCATGGAGTGCCAGCCGGCGTTGCCCGAGAATTCGCTGTGGCGCCGGACGGCATCCTGGACGATTCGCAGCCCGGGCTGGATGGTGCCCTGGTTAAGGTTGATGATGTTGCGGTCTTCGGTAAAGGCCATCCGCACCTGGAACCAGAAATCTTCGTCTGTGGCCACCTCTTCCGGGCTCAGGCCGGCGGTGGCGCTGCCCAGGGACATGATTCGTTCCAGGGACTCTTCCGGGGTAATGGCGGCCAGGCCAACTCCGGCGGCGCAGCTTCTTAAAAATTCACGACGGTTTAACATCGGACCTCCTTCCTGAAGGAGGGAAATATTTTAGGATCGACAAAATTTCCCTCCCTTAAGATATGAAGTGTTTCATTATGCCGCCATAGTATCCCGCCCCCACAATTTATGTCAAGAAGATGCCAGCATTAAATCTGTTCAAAAGTTTTTAAGAAAATGCAGATCGAGACACTAATTTTTAGGATGAAGTTCTTAAATATGGCACCTATTAATGAATGATTCTTGGTTTTAAGATAAAAAAGATCTATTAGTTTTACAAAAAAATTTTAATATCACTCGTGAGGCGAAAAATTAAATTCTGATATCGAGCCAGGAATTCTCTTAATAAATTCGTTCAGCGGAGATTTAATAATCTCGATATTATAAACTCTTTTACCTTTATCTGGGCCCATTTTATAAATAATACTTAATTTGATGTTCTCCAAAACATAATTTTTCCCATTTATCCTGCATATATTACATAGATGTGTAGCTATAACGATTCCAATAATTTTTTTGGGATTAAAAGACGATTCAATTTCAATGACTTCTGCAATTTTTTTCCTGTCCTTATCTTCAAATACCACAATATCTGCCTCAGATAGGCAATGCCATTTTTTTAATTCTTGCCCCTCTGGAACATTAAATAATTCTAACTTGGAAGTATCTGAATGGGAAGAATATGCTGTTCCTTTCGGAAGTTGACCCAAGATTTCTTCTCTGACTTTTTTGTGCCATTTGCTTTCCGCCATGAAAAACTCCTTTCCCCTCCGCTAATTATATTTAGAAAATAACAGCGTATTAAGAAAATTTATTGGTTTTTCAGGAGGCGGAGCATGACGACCGGGGCGATTTCGCTGCCGGCTTCGGCCTGGAATTTCACCGTGACCTTGCTCTTTCCCCTGAGGAGCTTGTCCGGCAGCCGGTATTCTTTTTCGAGGAATTTCGGCGTCGGGACGCGGGTAATTTCTTCGGTGGCCACCTGCTCCCCGTCCACGGAAATGGTGAAGCGGCACGGCCTCATCCGTTCTTCGGAATAATAGGTGATGTGGAGCAGCGGCTGGGCCAGTCCCTGGAGCGGCAAGTCAACCGAAAACCAGGTTCGCCCGCGCCGGCTACCGCGCCCCAGCACCCGCTGGGCGTTGATGTTTTCTCCGGCCTGGAAATTGAATTCTTTTTCGCTGCGGGGATCGCCAAGCTGAACCTTAACGACGGTCGCTTCTTCTAACCTTTTTAGCCTTTCTGTCTCGGCTTTATACTCCGTTGCTCTTTTCTGAAATTCGGCCTGGTCGATGTAATCCCAGTAGCCGGAATAGAGACGGCGGTGCAGCCGGTAGAAGGGCACAAGTTCCACTTCCTGGGCCTTGTCCGGTTCCTGCAATTTCCTGGCCACCCCGGAGATGACAAAATGCCCGGGCTTTTCGGCCACCGCCTTTACCCATTCGCTTACCGGGCGCGGCGAGGCAACGAGCTGCGGATAATCGCGGCTGACCGCCACCGGCCGGACTTCGTCCTGTTCCTCTTCCCGGCGGCTCCACCTTCTTTCAGGACCGAGATCGCCGGCCAGGACCAGCGGTCCCCACATGATGGCCACGATCCTTTCGTCTCCGGCGGCCGGCTCCAGGTAGAGCGATTTGGGCAGGTTAACTTCGATGACATCGCCCGTTTTCCACTGGCGTTTGATTTCGATGAAATAGCCAAACCTGCTCCTGTCCTTTATGGCCTGGGCATACTGGACATTCTCGGCTGATGATCTGGGGAGAAGCGCTTCGGCCGGCAGCTCCTGGCCGTTAACCTTGACGGAAAAACCTTTCCCTGCCCACCAGGGGCGACGCAGGAAAACCGTAAATTCCTTCGCGGTCGGGAGAGAGATTTTTATGGTAGCTTTCTCACCCTCGGGAAAATCGGTTTCCTGCTCAATTTTGGCGCCGAGCAGGTCGGCCTGGGCCCGAGACGGTACGTAAAGGTTTATCCACAGGCTGTTCCTGTTCTCGTAATAAATCCCCAGTCCGTGGAGGGCGTGGTTTTCCATGCCCGAGCCCACGCAGCAGGTGAAGCTCCGGAACATGTCCTGGTATTCACGCTGCACGGCCCGGCCGACCGGCACCATGTAACACATGCGACCGTCTTCGGGGTCGATTGACCCCAGCACGTGGTTGAAAAGGGCTCTCTCCATGAAGTCGGCGTAATGGGCTTCCGGGGCCAGGGCGAAGAGCAAGCGCCCGAGCTTGAGCATGTTATAAACGTTGCAGCTTTCAGCGGTGCGACCGTCGACCCGGTGAGCCAGCTCTTCGACCGGCCCGAAGTATTCGTTCATACCATTTCCGCCGGTAGCATAGCTGTGGTGATTGGCCACACGGTCGAAGAAAAAGCCGGCGGCCATCAGGTCGTCAGCCTTCCCGGTAAATAAGTAACGTTCGGCGTGGCCAATGACCTTGGGAATCTGGGTGTTGCCATGGGTGCCGGCCAGGATGTCCTGATGCCGGGCCAGGGGCTCGACGAAAATCCGATGGTCAAACTTTTCGGCCAGCTTCAACCAGCGGGCGTCCCCGGTGTCAGCGTAGAGGTCAACCAGGATTTCGTTCATCCCGCCGAACTCGGTATCCATCATGCGCTGGAGCTGGAACTCGTTGAGCCCGGACAGGACTTTCTCGGCCCAGGCTGCGAACTTGATCTCCAGCTCCAGGGCGGTTTTGTTTCCGGTCAGCCGGTAGGCGTCGCGCAACCCGGCATAGGTTTTATGCAGGGTGTACCAGGGCGACCACTCGCCGTTGAGGTCAAAGCTGGCGGCCCTGATTTCGCCGCGGGCCAGGGCCTCGAAGCACCGGCGTCCGCCCTCCAGGGCGACCAGGTAGCCGTCACCGTTCTTGTCCTGGACTTCCTTAAATTCCCTGACGATGTAGTCGGCCCGCTCCTTGAAGCGGGCATCGCCCGTGGCGGCATACATCAGGCTGACCGCCGAGAGGTAGTGCCCGGCGATGTGGCCGCTGAGGTTGCGCCCGGGTCCGTCCCAGCCGCCGTAGGGTTCGGCCTTGGGCTGCAGGCCGGCCACCTTGCGGTAGAGGGCCAGCATGCGGTCGGGCTCGAGCTTTAAGAGGTAATTCATCGTTAACTGCTGGGCTCGCAGCAGTGGGCCCCCGGTGAGGCGGACTTTATTAAGGGGGACCGGCCAGGCCCGGACCAGCATTTCCTGCGTCGCCTTTGCTTTCGCGTCTTTGGGCTGGACAAAGGTCTGGCTGAAAACGGGAAGAGAGATTGAAAGAATTATAAAAATCAAAAACGCTATTGGCAGGTGAGAGATCAAATGGCTTTTAATCATTTCTGGGAAATATTTTTTCACCGAACCGAATTTCATGATAACCTCCACGGGATTATGTTCGTGTCATGAATCTTAAAACCTAATACCTGCTTTAATCCTAATACCTGGAATTCAAGCCAGTCATTTAACCTGGATTTCCAGGCAATTCAAGCTGCTTTGGTAATCAAAGGCTTTTCATTTATTATCTTATTATCATTTTTTTAGGGACCATTTTGCCCAATCATTTTTTCAAATTTTCAAAGACCGAATCAAATCTCAGCAGAAATATCATATCTAATATATTAGTTTTGGAAAGAGTTTTTTTGTTTTTTTTCTTTTTTTGTGTTTTCCAGACACTCTGCTCGCAGATCGGTCCCCTTAGGGCGGGGGCGTACACAATACCCATCGATTTAATGGATTTAATGATATTCTAATCCAGCTTAATTGATAAAAGATGCGGAATAGATATAAAGTGTTAGTGAGGAACTGGAGGGGAGCATGGATAAAATAATAAGAAGACGAATACTGGGAAATTGTGCGGGAAGGAATTTTTGGCCGGGTTTGTTGTTCGGCATGGTTCTGTTTTCTTTCCTTTTTTGTTGCCTGGCTGCGGGACTGCCTGCCCAGGAACAGAAAAAGGAACTGCCGAAAGTAAATCCGCGGGAGCTGACCGCCTCGCTCATCGGCCACGCCCACATCGACCTGAGCTGGCTCTGGCTGTGGGAAGAAACGGTCCACGAGGTGGGCCCGATGACCTTCTGGGGAACGCTGCGGCAGATGACGCGCCTGCCCGGGCTGACCTTCGCCCAGAGCCAGGCCGCGATTTATGAAGCCATGGAGCAGAAATACCCGGACCTTTTCCAGGAGATAAAAAAGAAGGTTAAGGAAGGCACCTGGATTCCGGTCGGCGGAATGTGGGTTGAACCCGATTTGAACATGCCCGACGGCGAATCGCTGGCCCGCCAGCTTCTTTACGGGAAGCGGTATTTCCTGGATAAGTTAGGAGTGGACGTCAGGGTGGGCTGGAATCCCGATTCTTTTGGCCACAACTGGCAGCTGCCGCAGATCCTTAAAAAAGCCGGACTTGATTATTACGTTTTTGAGCGCTGCGCCCCGGCTAATACTACTGCCTTCTGGTGGGAAGGTCAGGACGGCTCACGGCTCCTGGCCTATGTTCCACCGGGCTGGTACCTGGTGAACTTAAAGAACGGGGTGAGGGATCTGCTGCTAAAGACGCATCAGAACACGCCGATTAAAGACTTCATGCTGCTTTACGGGGCAGGCGACCACGGCGGCGGGCCGAGGGATTCGGACGTGGAGGCCATACTGAAGTTTCGCAACGACCCGAACCACCCGCGGTTTGAGTTTGTCAACCCCGAGAATTATTTCCGGAAGATTGAAAAGCTGAAGGTCGATTATCCCCTGGTGCGCCGGGAGCTTAATTTTGCCTTCCCCGGCTGCTACACCACCCAGGTGGAAACCAAGAAATTCAACCGGCGCCTGGAGAACCTGCTCCTGGAAGCCGAGAAATTTTCCAGCCTGGCCAGGCTTACCGGGGCCCGCGATTATTACCCGGACCGGGACCTGGACGAGGCCTGGAAGATTGTGCTCCGGAACCAGTTCCACGATATCCTGGATGGCAGCAGCATCGGGCCGGTTTATGAGGAGGTGATGAGTTATTACCGGGAGGCCGAGGGCCGGGGCAGGCGAGCGCTGGATTTTTCCCTGGAAACCATTTCCAACCTTATTGACACGCGGGGCGAAGGCTGGCCGCTGGTATTTTATAACTCGCTGCCCTGGGAACGAAGCGAGCCGGTGGAAGTGGAGCTGATGTTTCCGCGGCCGGTTGAAGGCATAAAAATCCTGGATAGTGCCGGCGCGGAAATCCCGAGCCAGGTAATCAGTCAGGAAGAGATTAAGGGGGTGGGACCGGGGGGCAAGGGGGAGCCAGGCCGGTGGAAAGTGAATTTGCTCTTTGTCGCTCAGGATGTCCCTTCCCTTGGCTATAAGACGTTCCGGGCAGTGGAGGCTAATTCAGCCTCAAAGTATAAAACCTCATTGTCAGCCTCAAAGGGTGTCTTTGAGAATGAGTTCATCAGGCTGGCGCTTGACCAGAAGACCGGCTGGTGGAAAAGCCTCTATGATAAAAAGCTCGGCCGGGAATTCCTGGCCGGATCAGGAAATGTGCTCGAAGCCATTGCCGATGAACCGCCCAATATGTCTGCCTGGGAAATCGAGCTAAAGGATACCCTGGAAAGGCTCGGCGAGAAGGGAGCTTCGGTTGAGCTGGTGGAGAAGGGACCGGTAAGGGTCACGATCAGGGTCAGGCATCAATTCCGCAATTCTGAGTTTGTTCAGGACGTCCAGGTTTACGCCGGGTTGCCCCGCGTTGATGTCAGGATGTGGCTCTACTGGCAGGAAAGAAATGTCATGGTCAAAGCAGCTTTTCCGGTAGCCCTGGAAAAACCTGCGGCCACCTTCGAGATTCCTTTCGGGGCCATTAATCGTCCTGCCGATGGGACCGAGGTTCCGGCCATCAAGTGGATTGACCTGAGTGATGGGCAGGGCCAGGCTGGGCTCAGCCTGCTAAACGATTCACGCTACGGCTTTGATGTTAAGGATAATGTGATGCGGATGTCGGTCATTCGCGGAGCTACCTATCCTGACCCGGAAGCAGACCGCGGATCTCACGAGCTGGCTTATTCTCTCTACCCACACGGCGGAACCTGGAAAGAAGGCCTGAGCTTCAGGCGGGCCATGGAATTTAACAGCCCCCTCCGGGTTCACCAGGCGATGATTCATCCCGGCACCCTGGAGCCGGTGAAATCATTCCTGCGAGTTTCGCCAGCAAACGTGGTCCTTACAGCTTTCAAGAAAGAAACCGGCTACGGCAGTCCGTGCTTCGTGTTGCGCCTTTATGAAATCTTCGGCCAGGAAACCGAAGTTAAGCTGGAGTTGCCCAAGGAAATGGAAGTTTACGAATCCGACCTGATTGAGCGCCTTGGCCAACAGCTTAGCGCGAAAACTTCGACGGTTGTTTTCAAGATTAAGCCGTATGAAATCAGGACTTTGGTTTTGAGATAAATAGAACCGGGCGATAAGTGGAACCGTGCTTATGACTTGAAAAGAACCTTTCATATTATAAAGCGAGGGGTTGGGGATACTTCTAAGATTTCGGTGCCGATTTTTTAATAATTGATAAAATCGAAAGGCCAGGGGCAGCATTGGAATGTGTTCATGAAACTCGGCCTAATAGGTTAAGTTATTAAGTTGATGCTGGCTGATTGACTGCTTATTCGGGAAAATAGCTCTGGTTTGCTTTAGTTTCCGATTATCTACAAGTCTTTTAGCAGGTTATCCTGCGTATGATTACCACCGCCAGCAGGATCCAGATGGTGAGGATGATGGCGGCGGCGATCCAGCCGGCCCGCCTGTTTAGCTGGGGCTCCCTGGCCCTGGCCCGGCAGTCCTCCAGCACTTCTTTTGGGATCATTTTAATGGCCAGGGCGATGAGACCGGGCAGAAGGATGAGGTCGTCGAGGTAGCCGAGAACCGGGATAAAATCAGGAATCAGGTCAATCGGGCTGAGTGCATAGCTTACAGAAATCGCTATCAGAATCTTGGCCAGAAGCGGCGTCCTCCGGTCCTTGAGCGCCAGGCTCAGCGCCAGGATTTCATTTTTGAGCCTTTCTGCCCTCTCCCTGAGCCTGTTACTCCACATTAAACTTCTTTTGACAAAGATTTAAGATAGGAATCAATCAGCCAGCTGCTTTCTGTTTCCTGTTCATTTTTAGCATAGAGCTCTATAAACTCAATCCACTGTTCGACTTCGCAATAGGCATAGGTAATCCTAAGGGAGTCGCCCTTAAGGTATCGGCAGAACAGCCTGGCTTTGACTATTTTAACGCCGGCTTTTTCAGTCAGCATGGCAAAATGCTTGCCCCGACCCAGAGGGAAAACGGAAACCACTTTCTTAAATTCTGCTAAGTCCTCATCGAGGGAGAGATGTTTTTTCTTGAGGCACTTAAAATTTCTCTGGAATTCTGGAGTTTCTTTAAAGTTCATCCTCGTAATTTCTCACCGAATGCTCGTGGTCGCGGTAGAAAACTGTTTCGTAACTTATGATTTCGCCGTCCTTGTGTACAAGCCAGGGGGTGTCGCTATGGGCATGTTCTGTGAGCTCTCGGGCATTTTTGTCGGCCAGCCTGGCCAGGACCTCGTCTATATGTTTGATTTCCCGGGCCGAGAGCAGGCTTAGGTCCGGTTCCCGGAGTGGCAGGTATTTCTTCTGCGGATACTGGAAATACTTGCTCTTGACACTTTCGATTTCCCCGTTCTTTTCCATTTCTTCGGTTATGTGCTTGAACTCAACAGGAGTCGGACCATGATGATTTCTGAGGTAGCGGGACCCGGTCAGTTGCTCCTCGTATTTCTCGTAATAATCAAAGTCTATGAAGTACAAAATCTTATACAGAGCTGTTTCCCCGATATTTGGCCGGGCGCCTATCTTGTTCAGCACGTAAAGCAAAATTTCCTTAAACTTTTTCACGTTAGCCCGCTTCATGACAATCCTTATGCCCGGTTTTTCTGTGTGGCCATATGATTCTGCCTTTTCCAGGACAACCTTAGGGCCTGAAGGTGTACCGCCCAGGAGCTGTTCTAAGGTTAACCCGAAGAGGGAAGCTAATTTCCTGGCCTCTGTAACTGTTAGCTCCCTTTTACCCTGCTCAATGAGTACATAGGTTGGCCTGGAAAGTCCCAGGTAGTCCGCTACATAATCCTGGCTCAGGTGGTTTTTTAGCCTGAGTTCTCTAATGAATTTGCTGACTGAATTCATCATCTATTTGCCTCATAAGCTGATTAATTTATTGAATGCAACCAAAGTATTATTAGTTTTGAATTGCTTCCCTTTATATGAATAATTTAAGAAATGTTAAAATAATTGTCAAGTAGAATGTAAAAATAGTTGACTTAAATAGCGGCTCTTTTCGCCTATTCTGTTTGACATCCTGAGTTTGACAAGTTTCTTAACCATCAAATTCAGGATTGAAAAATGGGCAGGAAAAATTGTAAGAAATAGCTGTGCGCTTTTTGGGATCGACGATTTTTACATGCGTATCATTGGCAATAGATAAGGAACTCGCATTAAATGGAAAACAGGAAGGAGGCTGCGATGATCTCCCTTAAAACAATTCCCTGGGTTTCGGTAATTGTGCTGCTGGCTTCGGTGGCTGTGGTGCTTATTGGAATGGTTTTCGGGCAGGAAAAGACCGAAAAACCGGTGCTACACGGCAAGCACTGGATAGCCATAACCGGGAAACCCATGGCTTCAACCGCCGGAGCCATGATGTATATGAAGGGCGGAAACGCTGTGGATGCCGCCTGTGCCATGCTGGCTGCGGTCTGCACCATGCACGATGTGTTGAGCTGGGGCGGGGAGACCCAGGGTTTCATTTATCAACCGAAGACCGGGAAGGTTATCGCCATAAACGGGCTCGGAGTGGCTCCGACAGGTGCCACGCCCGAGTTTTATAAATCAAAAGGATATAAATACCCGCCTGCCGACGGACCGCTTTCAGCAATCACGCCCGGAACACCCGGTTCCCTGATAGTCATGCTGGCTGAGTTTGGCCAGCTGAGGCTAAAGGATGTTCTGGAGCCGGCCATTCAGATGGCCGAAGGCTACCCGATGGAAAAGGAAACATCCGACCGCATCGAGCGTGAAAAAGCTAAACTCAAGCAGTGGCCATACTCGCGTGCCCTATTCCTCACTCATCCCGGCGAAGAAAAAGAAGCACCGCAGCCCGGTGAGGTCTTCAGGCAACCTGATCTGGCCGCCACTCTGAGAAAGCTTGTCGAGGCGGAAGAGAAGGCGCTCCGGGCCGGGAAGAACCGCCGGGAAGCCCTTTATGCCGCTTACGACCGCTTTTACCGCGGCGACATCGCCCGCGAATTTGTGGCTGCCTGCAAGGAAGCCGGGGCGCTCATCACCCTTGAAGACCTCGACCGCTGGAAGGTCCTGCTGGAAGAGCCGGTTAAGACCACCTACCGGGGCATTGAGGTCTACAAGCTAAATACCTGGGTCCAGGGCCCGGTCATGCTCCAGGCCCTCAACATGCTGGAAAACTTCGACTTAAAGGCCATGGGCTATAACAGCGCTAAGTACATCCACACGCTTTACCAGGTGATGAACCTGGCCTTTGCTGACAGGGATTTTTATTATGGCGACCCGTATTTCCCGCCCGAGGAGCCAATCAAGGGGCTGCTCTCCAAGGAATACGCCCGCGACCGCATCAAGCTCATCAACTGGGAAGCCAACGACCCGGACGTAAAACCCGGGGACCCGTATCCTTATGAAGGCAAGACCAACCCCTTCAAGCACTATTTAGAGAAGTGGACGAACAAAAATTGGACTGTGACAGAAGAAGCCATGGCCCGGCTGGAGCGGAGCTTTTTCCAGGGCACAACCTCCATTGAGGCGGCCGATGAGGAAGGCTGGGTGGTTTCGCTTACGCCGAGCGGGGCCTGGATACCCTGCGTCATCGCTGGAAAAACCGGTATCGCCCTGAGCCAGAGAGCCCAGAGCTTTGTGCTGGATGAAGCAGACAATCCCTTTAACGTCATTGCCCCGGGAAAAAGGCCGCGCGCGACCCTGACTCCCGGGCTGGCCATGAAGGACGGAAAGCCGTTCCTGGCTTTTGCCGTCCAGGGTGGCGACACCCAGGACCAAAACCTGCTGCAATTTTTCCTGAACGTGGTTGAGTTCGGAATGAACGTGCAGCAGGCCTGCGAGGCGGCCAACATCACCAGCTACCAGATGCGCAACTCCTTCGACAACCACGACTGCTCGCCCGGCAAGCTGGAGCTCAATGAGAAAACTCCGCCCGAAGTGCGGGAGCAGCTCAAGCGGATGGGCTACCGCCTTTCCTTCAAGAAATACACCTCCGGACCCATCAACGCCATCTACTTCGACCAGAAAAACCGCACCTTCTGGGGCGGCTCAAGCAACTTTGGCGACGACTACGGCGTGGTCTGGTAAGCAATAATAGGAATCAGTTAACGATTGCTTTTTCTGAGCGGGGTTAATAAGATTCTGAGCATCAACTCTCCTGTACCCACTTCTTCGTAAATGATAAAGCCTGAGATCAGGGTAGCAAGACTGCGGCTTTCTATGGACGTTCCCTGGTGCCGGGAATAACTTGGGAGCGGATTTGATTTTTTTAGAGGGGTTTCATAAGCTGGAATGAGCCTGGGGAAGGAGGGCTCCCATGCTAAAACCCACCCTGAGAACAGCTATTATTCTTTTTCTGTGCCTTGGGCTGGTTCTGCCGGCCGGGGCTCAGCTCAATAAGCTCAAGCAAAAGATAAAAATTCCGGTCAAAGCCCCCGCGGTTCCCGACCTGGATAAACTTCTCCAGGAAGAGCCTCCGGTGAGCACCACCCTGACCGACGCCATCTATGATATTCCTTTTCTTGACGACTATAACCCTGACCAGGGCGCATTCATGACATTCTTGCCTCTGACTCCGGAGGCCTCCTTCCCGCTGGTACCTGGCCTCTGGGAAGGAACATTTCAGAGTTATTGCCTGCGGGCCGGAACCTATGCTCCCGGCGAAGGTGACGGTTATGCCTATGCTCCGCTTAAAGGAAAACAGGCAGACATTGTGGCTAATGTCCTTAAAAACTCGGTCTACCATCCAGAAGTCTCGCAGCAAAACGTTCAGCTTCTGCTGTGGGCCATAATTGCCCGGAACAAGCCATCCGAATGCAACAAGGAAATTCAAGCAACGGCGAAGGTCCTGCTGACTCCAAAGGAATACGACCGGCTCAATGGCGGAGCCATTGGAAAAATACCACAGCCCGTCTTGAACGCGGCCCTGGAGAAGATGCCTCCGCTGGCCCGCGATATCTTCCACGCCGAGGCCAGGTTGCGGGAGATGCTGGTCAGCCCGGTCCTGGCTCCCTATCACGAGGTGGAAAGCGTGGCCGTTCGAGTGGGAGAGGTCCTGCCGCCTCCGGACAGCCGGGAAATAAGCCGGGGCAGGTGGAATTACGACCCCGATGGCTATTTCATCCGCTATTTCCCTCGCGGGTACAGCACCACCAGAATTCAGCTTTATTATCCGGAAAATTTCACCATTGAAACCGATGAGAACGGGCTGATTACCTCAATCGGCGACCCGCAGGGAATGAAGATTTCAATTGTCTATGACCTGGAGGTGGAGCCGCTTCGTTATGAGGGCGATGATAACGTGGCCGGGATAGCCTTTAAGGAATTGGTATTAAGCTGGGTTGGAGCGAATGGTACGGTTAAAACCAGAAGCATAAAGAATACAGGCTGGGTGCTGGCCGGGGTGCCGGCCGGGGGCGGAAAAGCGGCAGCCAGTCAGAACCAGCGCTATGCCGACGCTTCCGACCGCTATAAATTTGCCGTTAGCCACCGCGACGAGGTGCTGGAATTAAAAAGTAGATTGGCTAAAGTCAACCCGGAACTCAAGCAGCTTCCCGACAGCGTGGCCTGGAGCGTGATTTATTTAGGGAATTATTGCCAGGCTCTAAGGCTGGCGATATCGGGTGCGGCTGGCGGCGCCGTGGCCCAGCCTGATGACATGACCCCTGACCTGCTCGGCCTTCCATACCGGGCCTGGATGAAGGGACTGGCCCTTCTGATTAATGGCGACCTTGGAACAGAAACTGAAAACTATCCAGCAGGAGAATATGCAGTCGGGTTGGAAGAACGCGCCGGCCCGGATACGAGCAGTAAGGGCGACAATCTACTTTTTTCATCTGCCGGGCCCGAGCTGTTTGCTGCCCCTATTGAAAACATACCTATAGAAAATGACATAAAATCGGGCGAGTCCAACCCGCAAAGGCTGTCAAAATCCAGGGAGTTGCCGAAGTTCGTCTGGGTTAAAAGGCCGGCCAGGAAATGGGAAAAAGAGACCAGGCTGACCAAACTTAAACCGTTTGAGCTGCCCCAGTTCGTTCCCAACAAGAAGGTGGCCCAGCCCGGGAATACCGGCAAGCAAAGGCTGGGTCAATCAGGTAGAAAGTCCGGTTCCGATCAGGGGCGTCAGGCGGCTGAAAATACCCGCAAGATGATCAACTGGTTTTCCAGGGGAACTTCGGCCGGGTCGTTTGTGGCCGGGAAAGTCCTGGGCACGGCCACGCCCTATGGAATACCCAAGGCTGTGGCCGGATACACCATCGGTCGGACCGTTGGGCTGTGGGGGGAATGCATAGATGCTATTTCCATGGACCCGCCGCGAAGCGATTACACTGTCCTGGCCAGGCCTGAGCCCGGCACTTTTACGCCGGTACGGGCCGAGGGCGGGGTTACAAGGGCCAGGGCCGAGGCCATAAATGCCCTGCTGGCCGCCTCGGTGGATCTAACGGCTAAAATTAGAGCAGCCCGATTTTCGGTTGAACGTTACTCTGGAGCGATGCAGGCCGGCGACGAGGAATGGGCCAGGCGCCAGCTCGAAAATGCCATCAGGTATGAAAGGGAATCCGGGCTGGCCATGATGGTCGTGGCCGATAGACTCGAAGCCCTGACCAGGCTGGCTCAATCAGAGCGCGTGCTCGATATCCTGATCACTCCCCAGATGATTGACAGTTACCGGGACTCGATAAGGGTGCAGGGATTCACCCCCGAAGAGCTTGAAGCCTGCCGGGCCCTGAACCTCACCCCAGAAGAAATCGAAGAAATGAAAAACGAAATTCTAAGCGACCGGGAGTTAGAGGGCCCGGCCAGCCTTTATGAGTCAGCCCGGGAGCTGGCCGTTGCCCTGCGTGATTTTGCCCGCCTGCTTGCGGCTCTACCGGTCATTTAAGAATATTCCGGGAAAATACTCTGGGGAAAAACCCCGGCAACGGGGTCATTAATAATATGGAGGGGATGATATGAAAGGATTCTGGGGCAGGTTTGCCGGTAATGAATTTCGCTGGATCTCCCGCGTACTCGGAACAATTATCGGGCTGGTGGCCCTCGGGGAATTGATCGAGAGCCTGGGAAGTCTGAAAGAACTAGAGGTATCCGGTTACATTCTCAGGTTAGGATTCTTGCTGGTTTTTGCAGGGTGCGTCGTCGGCTGGTTTAAGGAGTTAGCAGCCGCAATACTTATTTTAGCCGGGACGGTAATGCTGGTTGCGGGCGCCTTTAACCCCGGTGTGGTCCGCCTGGCAATTTTCCCGGCTGTTGTCGGCTTGCTTTACCTGTTCCATTACCTGGGGACCAGGGAGAAAAGAGAGCTCAGTCGAGATAAGACGCAGTGACGGTGCCTATTTAAGGGGATTCGCCCAGAGTGCCATAGTTAATACAATTGAAGATTAAGTTTCAGCCTGTTTTTTACTTTTTACTAGCCTTTATGAAAAATTGATAATTGCCAAAGACCTGGCCCGCTACTTAGTTGCTTGATCGAGCAGCACGTCAGAATTGCCACTCATTACTGACCTTAGATTTTATCAATGGTAAAAGCAAAGCAAATGGGTTAAAATGAGCCAACATTGTGAATTGAATGAGCTCATATCCAGGCCTAAGGAAAAAGCAGTGTCGGCACGAGTCACATCATTATTAATTAAGGAGAAATAAATGCCAGGACGCGGTTATCGGTCGATGTACCCGCCGTTCAGGTTTGACCGGCGCGAGTTTTTCAAGATGTCCGGGACTGCCGGCCTCGGGCTGCTGATGAGCCGGACGCTTCTTTCAGCCGAGCAGGAACAGGCTGCCCAGAGTGGTCAGGTGGCTGCCCCTGCGCGACCTGCCACCAACATCGATGAGGCACTCAATGTCCCACGCACCAGGTATTCCCTTCCCGGTCTCTTTCCAGGGAGAGTGGTTGAAGTTCATGACCCCAGGGCCATGGATGCTGAAACGGGCAAGGCCTCTGCCGAGCTGGTCAATGCCATGTTTGAAAAGGGTATTACTACTCTCACCGGCCAGAACCTGAAAAAGAGCTTTGACCTGTTTTTCACCAAAGATGATGTGGTTGGCATCAAGGTCAACCCGGTCGGTGCTGGCCTGATAAGCACCCGCCTGGAAGTCGTGGACGCCATCATCAACTGGCTGGAAAAGAACGGGATGAAGCGAGAGAACATCATAATCTGGGACCGCTTTGATTACATGCTCAAGGATGCCGGCTTTACGCCCGAGCGGTTTCCCGGCGTGGGCATAGAGGGCCTTCAGACAATGGATGAAGCTGCGGCCGAAGGCAAGTCCCAGGACAATTCCACCTGGCTGCGGCCGGACGGCACCCATGTCAGCGCCCCCAACTTTGACCAGGAAGTTTACTACTGGGCTGACGTGGAAGGTCCCAAGGACCTGGCCTATCTCAACCAGCACGTCTTCAACGGAAAGTATTCTTATTTCGGAAAGCTCCTCACCAAGAAGCTGACCAAGATCATCAACGTCCCGGTTTTCAAGAATACCGGAAACGCCATTTCCATGGCCACCAAGAACATCGGCTATGGCGCGGTCTGCAACACCAACCGCCTGCACAAGCCCCTGTTCCTGGATGTCTGCGTCGAGGTGCTGGCCTTTCCGGTCATCAGGGACAAGATGGTGCTCAACATCACCGACGGCCTGCGGGCCCAGTACGAGGGTGGTCCCGGACCCGAAGCCAAGTTCACCTATCTCTACAACCGACTGTTTTTTGCCACCGACCCCTTTGCCCTGGACATGGTCTGCCACCGTCTGCTGGTGGAAAAGAGAAAGAACATGGGCATCCAGGTCAACGAGCATCCGCGGTTTACCGAGTACCTGCGCTACGCCCAGAAGTTAGGATTGGGTGTGGTGGATGAGAGGATAAAACACGTCCAGGTGCAGCGGAGCATCACAGGATTGAAAAACAGGCCCAAAAAGTAAGACAGTTAAGGGAAGAAAAATTCAGGCTGGATTAAAATAATATCGAGTGATAAACGTGGGAAAGATGTTCGGCTATTTCAAGTTAAAATTGGGCACTCATAGATTCGTCACAAATAGACATAAAATGGGAAAATTTCCGATTCAGCACTTAAAGCCCGGGAAATCAGCACAGTCTATTTTGATGCAGCTTATTACTTTGAGCCTGTTTTTGCTTTTTTTTGACTTTCTCCTGCCCGCCTCACTTATGTCCGATGTGGTTATGCCCGGGGATGAATTCCATCCAGGCTGGAAAAAATCTGACCGGTTGATTACTTTTACCCGGGCTGACCTTTACAACTACATCGACGGCGGGGCGGAACTTTTCCTGGAATTTGGCTTTGAGAAGCTCTACATCCAGCGCTACCGCTCCGGTGAAAACGAGCTTTCCCTGGAGATTTATGAGATGGAAAGCCCGGAAGCCGCCCTGGGTGTTTACTTAGCCAGGTGCGGGCAGGAGACACCGGTTGAAGGGATTGCGGCCTGGAATTCCGGGGAAGAATCCCAGTTCACCATCCTCAGGGAACGGTATTTTATCCATATCAATAATTTTGAAGGGCATAAGGGGTTGTTACCGGTGATGGTGGCTCTGGCCAGGGTCGCGCTTCAAAACCTGCCGCCTGACCGGCGGGTGACTTTACTCGATTATCTGCCCGGGGAGAATCTGATCAAGAATTCAGAGCGGCTCATTCGCGGGCCTTATGCCCTTCAGCCCATATTCACCTTCGGCGAAGGGGATATATTGTTGCTTGAAGGCAGGGTGTTTGCGGTAGCCGGGAATTACCGGGATGAAAAGGGTAACATCACGACCCGGATTATCATTCCCTATCCGGACGAAACCAGGGCCAGGGCAGCGCTTCATCATCTCCAGCAGAATTTTGACCCCTATCATAAAATTCTGGAGACCGGTCCATCGGGTTTTGTCTTTATCGATTACCAGCAAAAGTTCGGCCAGGTCAGACTAAGGGATAACATCCTTGATATTCACATCAACTTACCTGATAGGCTGTACCAATAACCACGCCTTCTAGTAATTTTACAAGTTGTCCCAAATATGAGCCAATTTGTTGACTTCGCAGGCTTGTTTTTGTCTTACTCTGACCAAACCAGCCCGTGTATTTTCAGTAAATATTCCTCTTACCATTTTTCATCGAGAATTTCTCTCCTTTTGCGCTGATATTCTTCTTCGTTTATCAGGCCATCTTTTTTTAGGGCTTCCAGCTCTCTCAGCCTGATGGAAAATGCTGGCTTTTCTGATTCGGGTCCATTTTTATCTGCAAGTTTCTTGTCCTCTATTTCAACAACCTCTACGGCGGCCGGGTTCGGTCTTAAGTCCCTGAAGGACATGATGTTGATGATAGAATAGATTACTCCCATCAGGCAAAAACCGAGCCAGATAATCAGAAACACTATTCCAGGAATAAAATCTCCAGGAAGAATACTCAAAAGGACCAGCCCGAAAATGAACAAAAGTATTAAAGCGATTAATTGAATTGTCGAAGCAGTTGGCGAAGGTCTTATGGTGGCCCTCTTGTTTTTCAGTTCGGGATTATCGAGGTGATTCATCCTTGCTCCTTTCCCGGATAATTAGCAGGAATTATTATAACCGAACTCTGACCTTAAAATCTTATCCTTCCGTTCGTTTAAGCTGGATGATATTTATGCCAGAGCACGAGAGATGGACGACTGATTATTAATTCGGACTTTTTTATGGGGGGATGCTCAGCCTCGAAGCATGGTGGCCATTTTTCCCCTGAATAAGTTCATTTCGAATATACTCGAATTCACTTTTTCCGGCGCCAAATTATTTCTTGACGTATTTTCTGCCTTATTATTATCATTTTAAAAATTATAGCGAGAAGGAAAAAATTCGAAGCTTGTAATCGTGAGACTTAGAGCAAAGTTAAGGGCATCTCCCGTGCGGTGTTCACAATGACTTTGGCCCGCGAAGATTATTTGAAAAGATATTGTCCATGAAAAAATTATAAATGGAGGTGTGGGATGATGGGCTCTGTAATTTCTGCGGTATTTGGGATCTGGTTTTTTATTGTGCCTTCATTGCCGGGTACAAGCGCTCAAAAATATTGTATCGACAGGTCTGCTTATCTCCGGTGGCTTTGTAATAATGTTAGAGGAGCGGAACAAGCTTGTTGGGAGTCTCCCCTTATCGGAAACTATCCTGATTATGATTCATGTGAGAGAGCAAGAAAAAGCACGCTTCCAAACGATTATCGCTGGCAGAGCATGACGAAATGTGTATCCTGCGGGACTGATAACTCGGGGGCTGAATCGCGGCAAAAACCATCAAGAGAAGAAGAAAAAGAATCCGAGGCAAACAGAATGATAATAGCAGAGGTGAAACAAAAAATGGAGGAAATGGTCGAAAGAAAAAAAGAGAGAGAGGAAATCGAAAGAAAATTGAGAGCTGATTATATTAAAAACGAAATTGAAAAAGAGAGGGAGCAGGCTGCCATAATGGGTAATCAGATATTGAAAGATATTAAAATTTCGTCTCCACCCGTCAGCTCACTTCAAAAGAGTGCTTACAAAAGAAGCCTTGAACATGCTGCCTGTGTGGCCTATACCTCCATAGTGGCTGCCGAGCTGGCCATGCAAGGAAGTTTTGAACTATCGAATAATCTCGTTACCGAATTAGAAAAGACCAGAGACTTGTCTTCGGCCGGGTTTGACGACAACCGTAAGTTGTTGTGCCCTGAAGAAATGAGCTTGGAAGTACCTCAAGTGTATTCTGTTGTTGAGGCTGATCCCCAGTACATAAGATTTAATGAGATAACAAAGAGTGTCCAGGTGCTCATGCCAAGAATAGAATCTAATTATAAGCGGCTATTGGAGGTTAAAAAAATAAAAGATGATAATGAGAAAAAGTTAAAGGAGCTCAATGAGAAGGAAAAGGAGCTTGTTGTCAAAGCTGAATCTGTTAAATCATCGGAAGAGAAAAACACAATAACAGGATTGCTTGAAAAGGCACGGGCCCTTAGAAAGGAAGCTGAAGCCGAACGTCAGAATGCCATACAGGAAGAGGAAAGACTAAAGCAGGAAAAACAGAAAATAGAGAAAGAATTGAATGAGTTAAAGGCAATATTCACTGCCGGGATAAGATGATGTTGTGAAATAGGTAAGATTTTTTTGAGTTGTATGGAGGAGAATATGAAAAAGACAATAGCTGTCTTGATAGTTTTAACAATCAGTCTTCCTTTGTTTTCCGGCCAGCAGAAATTACGTAATGAGAAGGAGAATGGCCAGTCTATAGAATCGTATAATTATCCAGAATTTAATGATAAATATACATCAGAAAGAACAGCTGAATTATATAAGATCTGCGAGGAGGTCGAGAAAGAAACGCCGCAAGATATAATAACTTATGCGATCACAATCGTGGGGCTACAACCCGGGGGAGTTGCTGGCAAGGCCGGTCTTAGAATTAATGATATTATATATTCTTTCAATGATAGAGCTTTTTTTGATATCGAATCGAAGGACGCCACACAGAATTTCATTGATTATGTCAAATCATTACCAGAAGGTACATACCCTATGGACATAATTCGGTATGGGAAAGCTATCAGGCTTCAAATCAAACTCCCATCTTATTCTGGGGGAGGGCCGCGTTTGGGTGCGGTACTGTTGAGATTGGTAAATAAGCCCGAAGCCTATTTTGAAAAAGGTATATCTTATTTGGAGAGCATGTCTTCCAGGGATGATCTTAAAAAAGTTTCTTGGCTCTTTGAAACCGCAAAGATGTTATCTCCTGAATGGGCGGATGTTTATTATAATTTGGGATTAATTTATGGAAAGCTGGACTATTATGATGAGGCAGAAATAAACTTAACGATGGCGCTGAATATTCTGAAAAAGAATAATTCCTCCTTAAATGAGCAGGGGAAAATTGAAAGCTTAATTGCGGATTATAATTATAAGAACCTTTGGTTAAAAAATATCAAAGATCGGTTCATATCTGGCAAGTGGTCTATAATTAGAAGGGAGCCAGAATTATCAGGGGATTATGGAGAACTTTCAAATTTTATTCCTAAATTTTATAAAGATAAAAATGGGAAGCTGTTAATGAAAAATCTGCTGGCAGAGTGGCCCAAACAACAAGATAGAGAGTCGGAGAGTGCAAAGAAACTAAACATTTCCAAAAATCCTGGTTGTTCCGTCGATTTTGATGGAAGGTATTTTGTGATAAGGTTTCTTTATCTTTGGCCGGGCACGGCTTATGATGTTCCAGCTTGGTTTGCCACACTGTATTTATTTAAAGGTGAGATCGAGATGGACACTCTCTCGCCATTGGTCAAGATAAAGATTTTCAGAACCGGTCGTGACCCGGAAGGAAGGCCTTTATTTTGGCGCGATGATTTCGGCGAAGCTTTTGAACATTATCAGGAATTGATTGATGAAATTATCTCCGAGGATGATTTTGTGGCTGAATATAAATACAGCATCAAGTAAATAACTCAAAGAAATAAAAAGTGATACAAATATGAAATCAGCAAGAATAATAATTATTATCGCCATGGACTTCAACAAACATAATGTCAGTAGGCTCGGTATAACCGGTAGCAGAAGATAGTTACACCACAAGAACCGTATGAACCGATGTGAGGAGTTACTCATGAACAAGGCTTTTAGGATGATAGCAATTTTAATGTTTCTTCCGCTGACGATTTCTGCCCAGGGTGTTGGCATTAAATCTGCTTTATGCTTAAGCGTTTATTTCGACATCGAGAATCTGAAGCTAAAGACTGAAGAGAGAATTAAAAGCATAGAGTCAGCTCTTGAAAAAAACAGGCAGACAATTAATGATGTAAATAATATCTTGGCTGAAATTCAAAAGGTCCAATTGAGTGGCACCGAAAGTCAGAGGAAGGAGGCTGCGGCGGCTGAGCCCGTGGCCCAAGAGGCCATGTTAGAGGCCCGGGAAGCCCAAAAGAAGCTGGAACTTCAAAGAGTTGAACTCCAGATGGAACTTAATCTACTTAAAGAAGAGCAGAATAACATAACCAGCAATTTATGTAATGAGTTGGCGAGACCGGACGCCGGAGGCCTGGTAAAAAACTGTTCAGGGGAAGTAAAGATCATAAAGAGTGGTGGCAGAGAAGAAACATGTTCCAAGTACTTTGCGGTCAGGGAAGGGGATGAAATAGTTACCGGCGAAGATGGACAGGCGCAGGCCTATTTACTTGACGGCAGAGGAAGGGTTAGCCTCGGGCCCAATTCAAGGGTGAACATTATTAAGAGCTCTTCGGAAGGACAAATATTGGATGTTGCCTCGGGGCAAGTCCAGGTTGCCATTGAAAAGCTCGAAATCTTCAGAGAGAAATTAAAGAAATGGGGGGCGAGTTATCGAGAAGATTTGGAAACTATACAGGAATGGTTTAAGGACGAGAAAAAACAACTGGAGCTATGGCTTTGCAAGAAGGGACAGGGTAAGAAGTGTGAGAAAGAACCGAGGGCAGTGATAGGCCCCAGAGGGACATATTTTATAATTGATCGACAAGGAGAAAATGAAGCGAAAATTGTTGTTCTTGAAGGACAATTGGAAATAACCATCACAGACAAAAAGAAAGCTGTTATTGTGGAATCAGGATACGAGGCCATCATTAATTATGATGGAACAATAATCTTACAAAAAACAACGCAAGAGAAATTATAGAGAGGTAGGAAATATAGGCTTACCCACTTATAAAATACGCGCTAATTCCAGGGATTGGTGGGTGTTTAGATAAGAGTAATTTTCTCTTTTAGCCTTAAACTTTCCCTTCTTCGCTCGGGGATTTCCCTATAACTTAAGAGGGAACGTTTACAGAATTGAATAAGAAAAGTATTAGCAACCTGGATTTCAGGTCGAACCAGGAGCGAGAAAATTATTCTTGACAGGCCTGTGCGGTTGAATTCTAATTCGGTTAGAGGGGCAAAATAACGGCCAGACCTACCAGCCTATAATAATCACCTGTTCAGCCATTATTCCCCTTAAGGCGATGATGTTTTTCTCTAAGGAGGGAAAGATGCCAGAAGGAAGGTTTATTCCAGACGGGCATAGACAGCCAGCTTTTTCTGTGAAAAGTCTCCCCGACAGGCTTCGACAAATAACGGCTTTAATCTGCGTTTTCCTTTTTCTCCAGGTCATCTACCTGCCACTCCAGGCCAGGCCGGCCGCACCTCAGATTCAGCCGATGAAAAGAGTCGTTCCCCTGAATCAGAAAACCGTTAGCCAAACGCTAACCTTTTCGATAACAGGGGCGGGCGAAGCGGCCTTCAGCCTGACCATCGGGGCAGCAGGCAAGATTAAAGCCACGGCCAGCTGGACAGGAACGTCCGGCTCACTGGCGCTTATCTTAAATGGCCCAGGTCAGACCCAGTATTATGCCCGGCGCGACGGCGGAAGCCCTTTGACCCTGGAGTTTGATATCACCCAGGAATTGCTGCAGAAGGGAAATAGCTGGAAGCTGAGCCTGGTCAGTTTCCAGTCGGGGGTTACGGCCGCGGGGAAAATTGAGTTTCAGCTGCCGGCGGGCTCCTCAATTGTCCAGCAGTCGGGTCAGCCGGCGGCTGCCGTTCAGGGTAAGGCGGTATCCACGGCTACCCCGGCCCAGCCCGGGGCCACCACCCAGACGGTTCCAGCTGATAAGACTGAATCGGCTTCGTCCAAGACCGGACTGGCTACAAAAAAGCCCAGCCTGAAAGAGTTGCTTGGTGCTCGAAAAACTGAAGAGAAGCAGTCAGTCCAGGCAGTTGAAACCGCGGAAGACCTGTCCCCGCTTCAGAAAAGCATCGAATCAGGGATCCAGCAGATAAGCCGGCAAACTCCCCTGGGCGGGATAGTGGTGCCGCTTTTCTTCAAGTACCTGGAAGAAGCTGCCGATAACCAGCGGCTGCTGCGGGATTTTTACCGGGATTCAAGTCATAAAAGAACCCAGACCGAAGCCGACCTGGCCCGGCTTCTGCAGAGGCCGGTTCGCGCCTACAAACAGATCCCGCGCGAGTTCAAGGCCCGCTACCTTAACCCGGCCTACGTGGACTTGAAAAAGGGCGACCGGGTGGACCTGAAGCTGCTCGGGCGAGAAGTTGTTCAGAAGGTCAACCCCAACCTGGAACGCCAGATCAAACAGGTCGTCCGGGAATCGTTTTCGGGGAAATATGTCCTTACCCGGGAACAGGTTCTGGCCGGCCAGAAAGTTTTTCCAGTGGCCGGTCTCAAGAAACTTTCCGGGCAGCAGCGGGTGACGAAGGCCCAGGTTCAGGCCAGCCGGCCCGCGGTCCAGGCGGCCTCGGCCCTTGTGCCACGCCTTTCGGCCAGGCCGTCCGAGATGGAACTCGGCAGCCTCAAGCAGGCGCTGCAGCAGGCCGGGGTACAGATTCCCGACGGGCTGACCAGGGGGTCCCTGGTGCATGACCTGATGGGCGTGGCCGACCCCGGCGGTTCGCTTCGCCAGATTGATGGCAGAAAATTTGAGACCGATTATTACCGCTACCTGGTCACCCTGGATTGGTTCCGTTGCCTGGATAAGAACGAAAAAAGCAACGACGAGCCCTACTTCGGCATCCTGACCAACCTGCCGCAATTTGACCCGGGCGATACCAATTATTTCAAGCACCTTAAAGATGGCTGCCTTAACCGGACCGATTCCTATGTCACCCGGACTTATGGCGGCGTCAAGAAAAATACCGACCACGGGCTTAAAGGGGATGACCGGATAATCTTTGATTACCTGACCTTCAACAGCCCGGCCTCCTTCACCATCGATCTCTGGGAAGAGGATTACAGCAAGGGCTCGGTGGCCGATGGTTTGAGAAACGCGGCCCTGGACATAATGTTGAAAGTTCAGGACGATATCAAGGCGGCTGTCATCAGCCAGGTTCAGGCTTACATTGCCGATGCAGTCCTCAGCTCCAGCGGAATAAGTTCCTCCGGAGCCATGCAGTTACTCGACCAGATTTTCACCGGCAACCTGAACTTTGCCGATTTCCAGCAGTTGCTTTTTAACCTGTATTCAGGCCGGGCCTTTGATGTTAGCTGGTACCTGATTTATTTCCTGTTCTCCGGGGGCGACCTGATGCAGACCCTGGCCATGATTGGCGGCGGGTCAACTGTGGTCGGGGCGGTGATTCTGGGGCTGGCTATTGTGGGGCCAGCCTTTTCCGACATGGTCAACGCCTTCTCGGCCGGAGACGTGAACACCGGCCTGGTCAACCTCTTCAAAATAATAACCGTTGTGCCCCTGCTGGTTGATTTCTTTGGAAAGATCATAAAGTCGCTGGTGGACCTTTTTTATATGATCATGGCCCTGATTGACCCGGATGACCATCTCGGCCAGAGAACCGTGGTTATTCAGCAGACTTCGGCCAACTGGCATAACGACGCCAGGGATGGGGAATGGGCTCCGGGAAACCTGATGGGAGCGGTGGCGGTCAACGAAGCTAATGCCAATTTTGCCAGGCGAGGCTACGGCCCGACCGCGGCCAACTCGTCGCTCATCGAAAGCAACCTGTTCTGGGTGCCGGGCTTTCAGATCAAGGGTGGCGATGCCGAGTACGCGGTCTACTATGAAGTTTTTCGGGAAAAGGCCGGCGGCCGGACCACCCTGGGTTTTTATTTTCCGGAAACGCCTGCCCTTAACGCCAGGCAGTTCCTCTACCGTAGCAAATCTTCCCCCAACGCCTGGTGGCGCAACGTGCTCCGGGTTTCGATCATGAGCGTCAACACCCAGGAAACCCCGCTGGTTTTCGTCACCGACAAGAAGGCCGGGAAGACCTATACCAACGCCGACCTGGGAAATTCCTTCGAGCTCGAAGAAAATCCCGGTTCCGAGTATGAAATCTGGGTGATGAAGCTCAGCGGCGGCGAAATGGCCGGTTATGTTTCCATCTATGAAGGGCCGCAGGTTGAAGTCGTCTGCCCGAAGGCCAGGGGCAACGGCGGGTCCGGGGCTGGTATGCCACCTGGTTCCCGCCGGACGCAGATTAAGTAAAGGTCAGGCGCGGTAAGGTTATCTTTAAAGATTATCTATTCTATAAGTTCAAAACCTTTCCCTGTCCGCTCTCACGGCCGAGGGGATGAGGACAGATTTCCTGTTAAATTTTTTTGTCCGAACGACCTCTTTTATCTCATCCAGAATGAGGATGAGGTTAGACCGGGATGAGGTTAAACCAGTCGATTGAGCCTAACTTGTAGGCCTGTTACCCTGTCTTACTTAACTTTCTTATAGCCAGCAGGTACATCATAAGTCCCGGCTGGCGGATTCTGCTCGCCGAATTCCAGGAGCTCGGTGGTGGATTTGACCTCGGTATTCATCACCTTGGTTGAATTGGACTGAAGAACGATCATTCCCTTCACCTTGGACATTTCCTTGTAGATCTTGTCAATCATCTTCTCGAACCCGGGGCTTCCGGCCATCATGGCGTTGGTCAGCATGAGGTAATTCTTCCAGTCTATGTTAAGCTCCGGCGAGGCCCAGGCCTCGGAAACGACCTCGCCCATGGCCATGCTGGTGTTGATGATGTATTTCCGGCAATTCCAGTTGCCTATTTTCTTCTTCTCCGGGGTTTCCGTGACCTTAACTTCCATGCTCTCGGCGAAAGCTTCAGCCATCTCCTGGGCCATGGCCGCAAATTCCTTGGCCTCTTCTCCCTTTTCGGCCGCGTTCTCGTCAATCATCTGCTTGATGTTGAGAGGCATTTCTTTGTAGGTCTTTTTCTGGTGGTCAATTTCGTAAATCAGTCCCTTGTCCAGTCGCATGAGCATGGTTTTTTTATCGCCGGTGTCACTCCGGGATTTGTCCCTGGCTATCCAGGTAACCGTGAATTCATCTTTGGCCGGCTGGGTCTGCCCCATGATGGTGAAGCCGTCGGTATGGGTTTTCTGCTTCATATAAATGTCAGCTTTAAGGGAAACGGCTCCCAGCAGCAGAAAGCAAACCAGAGCCGCTCCGGTGATCAAGATTCTCGTTGCCTTCATCGGATCCTCCTTTGCAACCTTTTAATTTAATAATTTATATTCAAGTGCCCTGACCGCCTATATTGAAGAGGTATTTACTCAATGGTGAACCAGGTATCGGCCGAAGCCTTCCGGTCAGAGTTGGCGTCGTAGACAGTGGTTACCACCTTGTATTTTCCGGCCGGGATGCCGCTAAAATTGTAGTTGAAGGTAATGGCCACTTCTTTATTGGGATGCCAGGACTTGAAGGGCAGGTTGGCAAACTGTTCCTGGCCGCCGAGGATTTCCCCGTTTTCGTTTACCAGCTGGAAATCGGCCGTGAACCGGAATTCGTAGTAACCCGCTTCATTCTTCATTATCCTGTAGCCGACCGGCTCCAGGTAGACATAGATGGTTTCGCCCTGGGAATAGACGTCGTCATCTTCGGGCTCATAGACGCCGTAGGTGTTATTAATTCCCTTGACCAGGACGACATTTCTCAGCATCAGGGGGGCTTCTTCCCAGATTTTATCCTTGATGGAGTCGGCTGCTGCCAGCGCTTTTAAGTAATCCTGGGCCTGGAGGGCTTCCTGCATTGAGCCAATCATAGAATCAAAAGCTCCGGCGGCAATTGAAACAGCACCTTGGGTCCCGGCACCTGCCTTTTCTGGCGGACTTTCCGTTTTCCGGGAACAATCTGCGACCAATAATATGAGGAAACAGAGAAACATGGCGCCGGCCAGAATTTTTTTCATTTTCCCTCCTTCCTTTGGCGGGTCGTTATGCACTTATTTAATAATAACTGGCTTTTTTAAGTCAAATTAAAGTTTGAGCCGGGATGGCCCGCGGTCATATAATTTGATAAAGGGCTTCTGGAAAAAATCCAGGATAGCCGGGGAGGGCGAAATGGAAATCATGGTTTCTCGAAAGTCAGCCTTATCGAGTCGGGTGGCCTGGCTCATGATCCTGGGCCTGCTTTTATGGATCAATCTCCACCTCCAGTCTCAAAGCAAGCATCCTTTTTCCGGTCAAGAAGCGGTCCGGGTCCGGGCCGGCTCCGGTCCGGACGAGCTCGGCCTCATCACCCCGGAAGAAGCCAACCCCGAGGGGCCGATGAGCTTCGTGGTTTCAGCTGCGGGAGAAATTTACGTCCTGGACCAGGTCAACTCCCGGGTCCAGGTTTTTAAGGACGGCCGCCGGGAAAAAACCATCCCCATACCCGGCGCGGTTTTTAGCGACCTGGAATTGTTGCCGGGGGGGCTGGTGGCCCTGCTGGATAACGTGGTGGACAGGGTCATCGTGATAGTTGAGGAAAGCGGCCGGGTAATAAGGAAGATTTCACTGGTGCGCGAGGAAATCCCCGAACCTGGTGCTATCACCGGCATCTATTTCCGCCCGGAAGGCAAGTGGCCGGGGTTGCTGGCCCAGATGGACAGCCGTTCGATCCTGCTGGCCGGTCCGGACGGGGGCCCGCTGGCCGAGCTGATGAACTTTCCCGGCCTGCTCAACTGGAGCGGACAGTGTCTCCTGAAGATAGAAATGGAAGGGGAGAAAAAGGCCTCGGTGCTTAAGTCTGATGAAAAGTTTCAAAACTGGACACGCTACCGGGCCGCGTTTCGCCTTCCGCTGGGACGAATCTACGGGGTGTGGGAAGATAAGTATGAAAACCTCTACCTGGCTGCTAACTGTTTTGACAATAAAAAAGAGACCAACGAAGTTATAGTCTTCGAACCGGGCGGAAGGGAGCTGGCCCGGATAAAGCTATTTGTCTCGGGGGCACCGCATGAAATTAACAGCCCGGTCCGGGTCACGCCGGAAGGGGCCATTTACCAGCTGGCCATCGACGGCCAGGAGGTGGTCATCAGGAAATACAACGACTGAAACGTTCTGGTGCTAAGAGCACTTGTTCCAGCCGCAGTTGGCGCAGATGGGGCACTTGTCGTTTGAGCCAGACTCAATGATTCTCACTTGAAATAAAAACATCTTGCGGAGTATCATTTTTTTAGTTGTGAAAGGGAGAAAATGGAATGAAAAGGAGATATTCATTTCTATTTCCGGCAATGATTTTTTCCCTGATAATTTTAAGTTCCTGTCAAACGCTTTCGCGGAAACCGGTCCAGGACATCCCGGCCACAAGTAAACCGCCTGGAGTGAATATCCTGGTTGATGGAAAGCTGGCCGGCAAAACGCCTTTTATCCTGAAGCTGGAACGGAAATTCCCCCATTCGGTTCGTTTTGAAGCCGAGGGTTTCCGTCCGGTAGAAATTCAGATTACCAGGAGCCGGCCTCCTCTTGGCGAAACAATTCTCACCAACGCTGTTTGGGCGCCGGTTGGGGCTGTGGTATGCGCCTTGGCCCTGGCTCCTCTCTGGGAAAAAGTTTCACCTGGAGAAGACGACCTGACGCCGTTGGTTTATTCTTACATCATAGGCTTAGCGGTCGGCTGGGGAACGGGTGTTATTGTGGACCGGACAAGCCCTCGAAGCTTTGACCTGGTTCCCCAAACCCTGTCCGTGGAGATAGAAAAAGTTGACAACACTGAAGTGGAAACTCGCCCGGTTGTCATTCCAATGGATGCAGAGACTTTCCGGCAGTTACGCTGGATACGGGTAGTTTCCAGGTAAAAAAAGAAAGTTGCCTGGTTGATGAAGACTGGTTGACGAGGCCAGCCTATTACAGCTTTTGTCAATCCGACAAAAAGTAAATTGATCCATTTTTAGGGGAAATTCTGCCGGCCACAAACCAGCACTTTTCTTTATAGAAGCTGATATTTTTGTTATCTCTCTTTTAATTAATCCCTGGGCAACCGGGCAAAATCTCTGGAGAGTATTATTTTTTTTCTGCCGGCCATTGTCCGGCGGCCAAGACTTGTTCGGAGCGTCAATTTTCAGAAACGCTTACGAGCACTTGTTCCAGCCGCAGTTGGCGCAGATGGGGCACTTGTCGTCGGGCAGGGTGGCCCCGCACACCGGGCAGATATCCCGTAGCAGGTCGCGGTTGTTTTCCTTGACTTCGCCCAGGTGGCGTTCCAGCACCTTGGCCACGGCGTCGGGAATCGACTGGACCAGCCCGCCCTCGGTGAACACCGGTTCGCTGCCGCCGATGCCCTTGAGCTGCAGGATAACTTCCTTGGGGTCGACCCCGCTACGCAGGGCCAGGGAGATCAGCCGGCCGATGGCCTCGGCGTCGGCCATGGTCGAATAGCCGCTCTTTCCGATCGAAGTAAACACCTCGAAGGGCTTGTCATTGAGGAAGGTTATGGTCACGTACAGGTTGCCCAGGCCGGTTTTTATCTTGTCGGTCTTGGAGGGCAGGCTGACCGGTCTTTCCCGCGGGATTAGCTTGGGCTTGGCCGCGGCCGCGGCGTACAGGACCTGCTCGGCCTTGCTGCCGTCGCGGTAAATGGTAATCCCCTTGGTTCCAAGCTCGTAGGCCAGGAGAAAGGCCTTTTCCACGTCTTCGGCCGTGGCCTTGTTGGGCAGGTTGATGGTTTTGGAAACCGAGTTATCCACGTATTTCTGGAAGGCCGCCTGCATCCTGATATGGCCCTCGTAGGGGAGCTCGTGGGCGGTGACGAAATAATCGGGCAGGGGCTCATCCGGGTGCTCTTTCTTCCAGGCCTCGTACAGGGGGTGGATGTCGCGGATTTCTCCGTCCAGGATCTTGCTCACGAATTCAAAGGCAAAGATGGGCTCGATGGAGCTGGAACAGCCGGCCAGGCGGGAGATGGTGCCGGTCGGGGCGATGGTCAGGACCGTGGCGTTGCGGCGCTTTTTCCCCTTGAAAATGGACTTGTTGATGTTCGGGAAACTTCCCTTGAGCTGGCCGAGCTGTTCGCTCTGCTCGTCGGCTTTCTCCCGCATGAAGGAAGCCAGCTTTTCGGCAAAGTCCAGGGCTTCGGGCGAGTCGTAGCGCAGCTTCTTCTTGAGCAGCAGGTCGGCCCAGCCCATTATTCCCAGGCCGATGCGGCGGTTGGCCCGGGTCATTTCGGCAATCTGGGGCAGCGGGTACTTGTTGACGTCGATGACGTTATCCAGGAAGCGGACGGCTATCTCGATCATGCCGGCGAACCTTTCCCAGTCGAACTCGTCTGGCTTTTCCGGGTCGTAGAAGTTGGCGACGTTGATCGAGCCCAGGTTGCAGGATTCGTAGGGGTGGAGCGGTTGTTCGCCGCAGGGGTTGGTGGCGGTAATGGGGCCGAGCTCGCGGGTGGGGTTGAACTGGTTGATGCGGTCGATGAAGATCAACCCCGGGTCGCCCGAGGCCCAGGCCGAGTCCACGATCAGCTTGAAGATGTCGCGGGCCTTTTTCCGGACGGTTTTTTTCTTGAGGTACGGGTTATAAAGCCAGTAATAGCCATCGTGCCGCAGGGCCTGCATGAATTCATCGGTGATGGCCACCGAGATGTTGAAGTTGTTAAGGGTCTTGCCGTCGCGCTTCATGGTGACGAATTCTTCGATGTCGGGGTGGTCGACGCGCAGGATGCCGATGTTGGCCCCGCGCCGGGTTCCGCCCTGCTTGACGGCCTCGGTGGCGGCATCGATCACCTTGAGGAACGACACCGGGCCGGAGGCCACGCCCTGGGTCTTGTGGACGAAGCTGCCCCTGGGCCGGAGCTGGCTGAAATCGAACCCGGTGCCGCCGCCTTCCTTGTGGACTAAAGCGGCATTCTTGACCGTTTCAAAGATGGATTCCATGGAATCCTCTATGGGCAGGACAAAGCAGGCACTCAAGCACATGTCGCGACCGGCCCCGGTCAGGGTGGGGCTGTTGGGCAGGAAGTCGCGGGCCATCATCACCTCGAAAAACTTCTCGGCCCATTTCTTTCGCTCGGCCGGCGTCTTCTCGGCCGAGGCGATGTACTCGGCCACCCGGAGAAAGAGGTCGGATGGCTTCTTATCGATGAGTTCGCCCTTTTCGTTTTTCATGAAGTAGCGGGTTTTCAGGATTTTAATGGCGTTCGGGGAAAAACCTTCATCCTTGACGTGAACCATGTTAACCTCCCTTTCCAGGTGTATGATTTATTGATTTTGATTGTTATCGCTTGCCCAGGGCCCTGAGCTTGCTGTCGATGGTGGCTTCCTTGTCCAGGCGGTGGTCAACCCGCAGGTCGAGGTGGATGCGACGTGCTCCCATTTTCAGTAGAACCTGGTGGCACTCTGAGACCACCTTCAGAATGGAGGCCAGGTCCGGGGCTTCGATGGTGGTGGACATGGCCCCGGTTTCCGAGCGCAGGCCGGAGTTTTCTATGACCTTTATTACCTCTTTAACGTAGCGGCTAACAGAGGAGCCTTCAGAAGTCGGAAAGATGGAAAATTCCGCGATCACCATTGCCCTTTCTCCCGGCGGGTTTTTTCTTACTAAATCATTATAGCCCAGAGGCTGGAAAAATGAAGGGGAGAAGGGGAAAGAAGAGGCGGGGCTGAATCAGGCAGGGATTGCGGCGGGAATACCTTCAACCCCGTCGGCTCTCGAGATAAGGCAGGAGCAGGTGTCGGCATCATTATTTAAAAAACAAGTAAGACAGCTCCTGGTCATCAGGAAGGCGACCCGGAAAAACATCTTTGAAACGTTGTCCCGGTAATTCTAAGGGTATTTTTTATGATTCATTAAAGGCCAGCGAGTATTTGATTGATTGGCCCTGTTAGTGTATTTTAGTTAACTCTAAAGCTGCCGGTCTGTTGGACTGAAAAACCGTCATGAAACTCGACAGGGAAAGAAATTTTATCCTGCTGGCTTCCACCCTGGCTTCCTTCCTGACGCCGTTCATGGGCTCGGCCATCAACCTGGCCCTGCCCGATATCGCCAGGACCTTCGGGTTGAGCGCCGTTACCCTGGGCTGGACGGTGACCGCCTACCTCCTGACCACGGCGGTTTTCCTGGTGCCGGTGGGACGGCTGGCCGATGCGGTCGGCCGCCGGAAAATTTTCGTGGCCGGCATCAGCGTCTTCCTGGTTGGGGCGCTGCTCAGCGGGCTGGCCTTTTCCGGGGTGGCGCTTATTGTTTTCAGGCTGGTGCAGGGAGTGGGCGGGGCCATGATTTTTTCAACCAGCATCGCCCTCCTGGCTTCTCATTTCCCTCCGGAAAACAGGGGCCGGGTGCTGGGTATTAACACCGCGGCCACCTATACCGGGCTGTCCCTGGGTCCGGTGGTGGGGGGATTCCTAGTTCATTACCTGGGCTGGCGGAGCGTCTTTTTCTTTGCCCTGGTGCCGGGACTCCTGGCCCTTTACCTGGTGACCAGGGCCTTTAAGCATGTTCCGTCCGCAGCGGGAGAGAGCCTGGCCGGTTTTGATATCAAGGGGTCGGCGATTTACGGCCTGGGATTGGTCAGTTTCATGCTGGGTTTTTCCAGGTTGCCGGCGGCTTACGGGTTCTGGCTGGCCGCGGCCGGGGTGGCCCTTTTGATCCTGTTCTTTTATTTTGAAGGACGGCATTCGCGCCCGGTGCTGGAAACAGCCCTGTTCAGGAAGAACCGGGCCTTTGCTTTTTCCAACCTGGCGGCTCTTATAAATTACAGCTCAACCTACGCGGTTGGATACCTATTAAGCCTTTACCTGCAATACATATATGGCTTCCCGCCAAGGACGGCCGGGCTGGTGCTGGTGGCCCAGCCGGTTGTTCAGGCCCTGTTTTCCCCGGCGGCGGGCAGGGCTTCCGACCGGGTTGAGCCGCGGGTGCTGGCCTCGGCCGGGATGGGGTTGACGGTGATCGGCCTGGTGGCCCTGTCTTTTATCAGCCAGGGGACGCCGCTGGTCTGGGTGATCCTGGGCCTGGTTTTCCTGGGGACGGGGTTCGGGCTTTTCTCGTCGCCCAACACCAATGCCATCATGGGCTCGGTGGAATCAAAGAACTACGGAGTGGCTTCGGCCACCCTGGCCACCATGAGGATGATGGGCCAGATGTTCAGCCTGGGTTTGACCATGATGATAATCTCGGTGGTCATGGGAAACGTCCGTATCATGCCCGAGAATTACCCGCTGTTTATGAAGAGCCTGCGGTTGACGCTGGTGGTCTTTGCCGGCCTGAATTTTGCCGGCATCTTCGCCTCGCTGGCCCGCGGTAAAAAGGGGGACACAATACTCGTTTCCTGATTTTTTCGCGGCCCGGGAAGACAGGCTGTGAGAATGGTGGGGACAGAATATCCAGCCCCTGACTGTATTAAGCCGGGAAATTAATCTAAAGAGCCATTAGACACCTGCTCATTACATTATTTCAATTGGAGCCTATGTCTTCTCGTATTAATCTCATCGGGCCCGGTGCAACTCTGTTTAATTAAATTGAGGGATGAAATAAAATAAATGAACCAAAGGGTGCTGATTGTGTGAGCTCGATTGAAGGAGGGAATGCATGTTTGAAAAGAAACACGAACGGCTGGCTTCCAGGCGGGTTTATTTTAGAAGAATTTTCATCCATCTCGCTTTAGCCTTGATTTTAATTGCGCTGGCCCTTTCCCTGGGGGTGGCCGGTTATCACTGGATTGCCGGATTGAGCTGGGTTGATTCCCTCTATGAAGCCTCCATGATCCTCGGGGGAATGGGTCCCTTTAATCCGCTCAAGTCAAACGCAGCCAAAATTTTTGCCTCAGCCTATGCCCTGTTCAGCGGACTGGTTTTTATCGCCCTGGTCGGCATCGTCATGGCCCCGGTGGTGCACAGGATGCTCCACAGGTTCCATGCGGATTGATTTCTGACATGAGTAAGATCGGAGGCAAAAATTTTTTAGGGATTCTTATTAGGACGGGACGGGCGGCGCCCTGTTTCGTTATCTTTGAGGCTTGTATCTATGATGCAAAAAAGTATGACGGCTCATATTTCTTGATCGAATAGGTGGCGCCTTTAGAACAGGTGTGAAATGATAAGCAACCCACCCCAGCTTTTTTGAAATCTTCTATCCTTGTTTTATTCTTGTATTCCTTAATTTCTAAAAAAGATCAGGCCGGACCTCATTTCAGCGATTCGTACACAACGCGTCCGCCGACAACGGTCAGCGCTGAATGGGTGTGGCGGATCTGGTTGGCCGGGATTTCGAAGATGTTCTGGGAAAGAAGGATCAGGTCGGCCAGTTTGCCGGGCTCGATGGAACCGCGAAGGTTCTCTTCGTTGAGGGCATAGGCCCCGCCCAGGGTGTAGGCCTGGATGGCTTCTTCCAGGCTCAGTTTCTCGCCCGGAATCCAGCCGCCGGGTGGCTGGCCTTCCCAGTCTTCCCGGGTTACGGCCATCTGCAGGCCGGGCCAGGGGTTGATGGTGACCACCGGCCAGTCGCTGCCGAAGGCCAGATGGCCGCCGGCCTTGAGGACTGATTTCCAGGGGAAAGCCCGCTGCACGCGCTCCGGGCCGACGTTCTTTATCCAGGCTGACATCCAGACCGGGTCGGGGTCGGCGTGGAGCGGCTGGAAGCTGGCGATGATCCCGGGATTATTAAACCGGGCGAAATCCTCGGCGGCCACGCACTCCACGTGCTCAATCTTATGGCGCAACTCGGGATGGCCGCTCTCTTTGAGCGCCTTTTCGTAGGCGTCGAGGGTCAGCCGGATGGCCAGGTCGCCGATGGAGTGGGTCGAAACCTGGATACCGCGGCGGCTGAATTCCATGACCGCGTTGATATAATCGGCGGGCTCCCAGAAGAGCTTGCCCTTGTTCCCTTTCATTTCTTCGTAAGGGTCAAGCATGGCCCCGGTGCCGGAGTCAATGACTCCGTCCAGCATCAGCTTGACGCCGCGGACGGCCAGCCAGTTGTCGTTGAATTTAGAGCGGGCCTGTTCGTAGGCCTGGAAATCGCTTTCTTTCGGCCCGGGTTCATCCACCCACATGGTCACCACCAGGCGCAGGGTCAGGGCGCCTTCCTGCCGGAGCCGGGCGAAAAGCTCCAGGTCTTCGAACTCGCCGCCGAGGCCGTAGACACAGGTCACACCCCAGCGGGCGGCTTCCTGCAGGCCGGTGCGCAGGGCGGCCAGCCTTTCTTCGGGGCTGGGCTCGGGGATGAGGCGGCTGACCAGCCCGCTGGCTCCTTCCAGCAGGGCGCCGGTCGGCTCACCCTTTTCGTCGCGGACAATTTTACCGTCCGGCGGGTCCGGGGTACCTCGGGTTATGCCGGCCAGGGCCAGGGCCCGGCTGTTGACCCAGCTGGTGTGGCCGTCGGCGCAGCGCATGATGGCCGGGCGATCAGGGACCACTTCATCCAGATATTTTTTGTGGGGCATGTCGCCGGGAAAAGCCGAATACATCCAGCCCCGTCCCTGGATCCAGGGCAGGTCGGGGTGTTCGGCGGCAAACTGCCTGATCCGGGCCTGGATTTCCTCGACGTTCCTGGTGCCGGCCAGGTCCACCCGGTTGAGGTTGAGCGAACCGCTGACGAAGTGAACGTGGCTATCCTGGAAACCCGGAAGCAGCAGGCGGCCGCCGGCCTGGATGATTTTTGTTGCTGGCCCGGCGTATTTTTTGACCTGCTTGCTGGAACCTACGAAAACAATTTGTTCGCCTTTTATGGCCACCGCTTCAGCCCAGGGCTGGGCCGGGTTGACCGTGTAAATCCTGGCCCCGGTTATGATGAGATCGGCTGGCTCTGGCTTCTTAGCGCAGCCGGTCTGTAAAGTCAAGAAGAGTGCGACTACAAGAAGGGAAGAAAAGAACAGTCTCAATGTTGAAAACGATAAATTAGATTTGCCTGCTAATTTTCCAAACTTGCTGGAGAATCTGGTAAGCATCTTTGGCTCTCCTTTTGAAAATCAGGATAGACTTATTTCGAAACATTTACAATAAGGAAAAAGGGGACACAAGCAGGTGTCCCCGGTTTTTGTGGGGAGGTCGCCCCGAGAAGAGAAAAGAAAAATGAGGTGAAAAGGGGACACTTGCAGGTGTCCCCTGTTGTTGCCCTTTTGTTGACTGGAAGGGGGGAATCGGGTAAGCTGGATGGAAAAGGAGGAGAGCATGAAGAAGTCTGCCCTCAACCGGCGCGATTTTTTGAAGGTCGGTTTAACCGGCTTGGTGACAACCGGGGCCACCGGCCTGCTTTTAGCTGACGACAAGAAGAAAAAACAGGATACGAAAAAACAAGCGGCAACTGCTTCCGGACCTCAACCGCCGGGCGGACGCCGCGAAGGCTTTATCTACCGGACCCTGGGTCGAACCGGGGTTGTCCTGCCCGTGGTCTCCATGGGCGTCATGAATTCCGATAACCCGGAGCTGGTGCGCGCGGCCCTGGACTCGGGCCTGGTCCACCTGGACACCGCCCACGGCTACCAGCGCGGCCGCAACGAGGAGATTATCGGACAGGTGCTCAAGGGCCGGCCGAGGGATAGCTATTTCATCGCTACCAAGGTCCGCGAGGGCGAGAAGTTCCTGGAAATGGTGGATATTTCCCTGCAGCGGCTGGGCCTGGAATACGTGGATATTCTCTACCTTCACAACCTGAGCAAGCGCGACAACGTCCTGGCCGAGGAGAACCTGAAAGTCATGGAACAGGTTAAAAAATCAGGCAAGGCCCGCTTCATCGGCGTCTCCACCCATTCCAACGAGCACGAAGTAATCCGGGCGGCCCTGGAAGCCAGGATCTACGACGTGGTGCTGACGGCCTATAATTTCAGGAAGGAAAATATCAAGGAGCTGGATGCGGCCATGGCCGAGGCGGCCGCAGCCGGTATCGGCCTGGTGGCCATGAAAACCATGGCCGGGGCCTTCTGGGATAAGCAGCGCACCCAGCCCATTAACACCAAGGCTGCCCTGAAGTGGGCCATGCAGAACCCCAACCTGACCACCTCCATTCCTGGAATGACCACCTTTGACCAGCTCAAGAGCAACCTGGAAGTGGTCAAGGACATCAGGCTGACTCCTGAAGAGCTCTACGACCTGAAGATGGGCGAAACCCAGAACCTGGCCGGTCTGTACTGCCAGGGCTGCCAGCGCTGCGTCCCGCAGTGCCCGAAGGCCCTGCCCATCCCCGAGATGATGCGGGCCTACATGTATGCCTACGGCTACAAGAACCTGGCCGCGGCCCACGAGCTGGTTAGCTCCCTCAACCTGCCCGATAATCCCTGCGTCGGTTGCTCCAGTTGTTCTGTCACCTGCGCCCTGAAGTTCGACGTGCACGACCGCCTGGTTGATATCAACAGGTTAAAATCAGTTCCGGCCGAATTCTTTGGCTGAAATTGATTCATACCTGAAGAAGAGAAAAGAGATACCTCGCTCGCGCCTTATCAGTGGCCTGTCCTCTTAAGCGGGATTCCTCCTGGTTGCTACCCGTCTTCTGTTTGGCATATATTAGGCAGTAAGTTTATCTGCTTCTTGACGGAAGGAGGAAACCGACCATGAGAGGAAAGAATGTTCTCCCGCTTTTTCTGGTTTGCTTGGCCATCATTATAAACCTGGCTTCGGCTGGCTGGAGCCAGGACCTGGGGGACCTGCTGCAGATTAAAAAAGGACGCTCCCGGGCCATCACTTCCTCTGACCCCAACCTCAACAGCAACGCCGACCGGATTAAAATCATCGCTCCCGGGGAGACCAAAGTCCTGGCTGATATCCAGGGGCCCGGAGTTATACGCCACATCTGGCTTACCTTTAACGAGGCCCGTCCCAACTGGCTGGAAGCGGCCGGCTCGGCCCGCCCCGATGAAATCGTGTTGCGGATGTACTGGGATGGAGCCACGGAGCCGGCGGTTGAAGCTCCCATCGGAGATTTCTTTGGAGCCGGTTTCGGTTACCGCCTGGAGCTCAAGTCGCTTCCGGTCCAGGTGGAAAGTGGCGATGGCTACAATTGCTACTGGCCGATGCCCTTTTATAAACGGGCCCTGATCACCGTGACCAACGAGAGCCCGGCCAAGAATGTCCGCAGCTTCTACTACCACATTGACTATATTGAAGAACCGGAGCTTCCGGACAGCACTCCCTACTTCTGCGCCCAGTACCGAAACGAATTCCCGGAGAAGGCCGGCCGCGATTACCTGATTCTTGAAGCTGAAGGCCAGGGACACTACGTGGGGACGGTCATGTCGGTTCGTTCCCGCAGCCCGTTCTGGTTTGGCGAGGGCGATGCCCGCTTCTACATCGATGGCGATACTAAACCCACCATCCAGGGCACGGGCACCGAAGACTATTTCCTGATGGCCTGGGGCCTGAACGAAACCCAGTTTCCCTATTTTGGCTGCACCTACATGAGCAGCGATTTTGAAGACCTGGGCACCGAGTACTGCCTCTATCGCTGGCATATCGCCGACCCGGTCAGGTTTTCCAGGTCGTTGCGCTTCGAGATTGAGCACACCGGCTGGATAACCGAAGATGAAACCGAAAGCGGCAAGGTCGAAGGCCACGTGGAACGCGAAGACGATATCGCCACGGTGGCTTTCTGGTACCAGGTGGGACAGCCCAAGCGTTTCACCAAATTACCGCCGCTGGAGAAAAGGATTCTGCCCAACCTGGATATAATCTTTGAGGGAAAGGCGCTCCTGGCCACGGCCAAACACTCGCCGGCAGTGGTCGAGCTTCAGAAAGGCTATGACTGGACGGGCGAAGGGCAACTGCTTTTCAGGCCGGCCTCGGCCGAGCCCATCCTTGAAGTTGAGTTTGAAGTCAAGAAAGAAGAATACCGCGGGCTCATCCTGAGGTGCACCTACGCCGATGATTACGGGATTTACCGCATTTACCTGGACGGGAAGAACGTCCGCCAGCCTGAAGATTACATGGCCAGCCCCAAGCTGACCGAGTTTGATTTTTATTCGCCGGTGCTCAAGGTTAAGGACATCTACCTCGGGAGCTTCAAGCTGGCCCCGGGCAAGCACACCCTGCGTTTTGAAAACGTGGGCAGGAATATCATGTCTAAGGGCAACTACCTGGGATTGGATTCGGTGAGGTTGCGCGAGCGCTGGCTTAAGAAGCGTAAGCTCCTGTCCTGAAGATAACTGATGAGAAAGAGGTGCTGCTATTTTGCCTCGATTTGACGTAGCGCCTCTTCTATAACCAGGGCGTTACCGAATGAATCTTGAAAATCGAGGAGGGGCCTGGTCCGGCCCCGGATAGCCTCCCCGAAGTGTTCAATCATCAGCAGGAACTGGTCGGCCGGCGGGAATTTTATCAGCTCGGTTTTCTGGCCCCGGGTTAGCTGGATTTCAGTCTCGAAGTGCTTGGCCGAGAAAGCCCGGTCCAGGACAATCCGCCCCAGGCTTCCGGCTATTTCCAGGCTGCTCTGGAATTCCAGTTCAAAGCTGCAGGTCAAAAGGGCCTGGCGATCGCCGGGAAACGCGCAGAGGAGAGAAGAGGTCAAATCGATTCCGGTTTGTGCGTCAAGGTGGGCAGTGGCTGAAAGTTTTTCTGGCTCAGTTTGAAACACCAGCCTGGCTGCATTTATGGTATAGCAACCGACGTCATAGAGCGCGCCGCCGCCCATTTCCGGCACCCAGCGGTAATTGTCGCGGTCCCGGTCAAAGATAAAGGTGAATGTGGAGCGCACCAGGCGCGGCTCTCCGATTAATCCATCCCGCACAAGCTCCAGGGCTCTGGCCAGTCGCGGGTGAAACCGGTACATGAAGCCTTCCATCACCAGGAGTTTTTGCTTTGCCGCTTCGGCGAACATCTCTTTAACTTCGGCCGCGGTCAGGCCCAGCGGCTTTTCGCACAGGACATGCTTTCCGGCTCTCAGGGCGGCCATGGTCAGGGGATGGTGCAGGTGGTTGGGCAGGGGATTGTAAACCGCCTCAATCTCCGGGTCGGCCAGCAGTTCCTGGTAAGAGCCGTAGGCCTTTTTTATTCCAAACTTATCAGCCCAGGCCCTGGCCTTTGACCTGTCTCGCGAAGCTATGGCCAGGAGTTCAGCCCGCTTCGATTTTTTTAGGGCCGGGATAAAGGCTTTCTCGGCGATGGCCGCGCAGCCCAGTATTCCCCACCTTATTTTTTCGGCCTTTTCCATCTTCTCACCCGGTTACCATCACTTTATGGCGAACGGCAAAGCCCCTTCGATATATGAATGAACGTTCATATATTATCCGGGCCTGCCTGCCTCGGGCTTCAGAACTGCTTCATCTTTTTCAAAAAGCCGGGGTCCACGTCGCAGCCGAGGCCCGGGGCTTCGGGCAGGTAGATCACGCCTTTCTCAACCTTGATGCCACCCACCACCGGGTCCACCTTGTGCTCGGAATTCCCGTCCAGGTCGGCAAAGACGATGTTTTTCTGGCTGGCCACCAGGTGGGCGGCCGCGGTCAGCCCCAGCCGGGTTTCCAGCATGCAGCCGACCATGCACTTGAGGTTGGCGGCGGCGGCCACGTGGGCGATCTTGAGCGAGTTCAGGATGCCGCCGGCCTTCATCAGCTTGATGTTGAAGTAATCGCAGGCTTCTTCTTTTAATAGCTTGATGGCATCGGCCGGGCCGAAGACGGACTCGTCGGCCATGATCGGCACCGGCGACTGGGCCCGGACCTGTTTCATCCCGTAAATATCGGAATCCTTGACCGGCTGTTCACAGAATTCAATACGGTAAGGTTCCATTCTTCTCAGGGCGGAGATGGCCCCCGGCACCGACCAGCCCTGGTTGGCGTCCAGCCGTAATTTGATGTCGGGGCCGATGGCCTGGCGCACGGCGGCCACCCGCTGCAGGTCCAGGTCCGGGTCCTCTCCCACCTTGATTTTAATCTGGCGGTAGCCCTGGTCCACGTTCTCCCTGGCGCTGGCGGCCATTTTTTCTGGTGTATCCAGGCCGGTGGTCATATCGGTCTCAAAGCTCGAGCGGTAACCGCCGAGGAGCTTGTAAACCGGCAGGCCGGCGGCCTTGCCCAGCAGGTCGTAGAGGGCCGAGTCAAAGGCAGCCACGGCGCTGGGGTTGGCGTGGACGATATTGCCGATTCCGTCAACCAGCCCTTCTATGTTGAGCGGGTCTTTGTCCAGGAGGATTTCCCTGATGGCCTTGGCCGCGGCCAGGTTGCTCTCCTGGGTTTCCCCGGTTATGGGCGGGAAGGGACAGGCCTCGCCGATTCCGTAGAGGCCGCTGTCGGTGATTATTCTGACCAGGACATCGTTGGCGGCATACATGGTGCCGATGGAGATGCGGAAGGGGGCAAACAGGGGAACGTCAAAGTTGTATATTTCGATTTTCTTGATTTTCATCTTTTTGACTTCGTCCCGGGCCGCGGCCAGTCGGGGAGAAGCCCAGCCCAGCTTTTCGGAAAAGGCAGCCGAGGCCACACCCAGGCCGAAAAATTTCAAGAATTGGTGGCGGCTGATTTTCATCTTTCTCTCCTTTCTTGTTCCTGAACTATTTAAAGGGTTGAAGCCCGAAAATTATGACCAGATCTTAGCTCCTTCTATGAATCTTATCCCCGTGGCGCTGTCTTCACTATTCGTCTTGCTAATCATCTAACCTGATTTTAAGAAAAATTGTTATCCGGCTCAATCGAAAAATCAGCCTGCCCCTTTCTTCGAGATGGGGCCCGATCCGGGTACTTTCTCTTAACTCTAAATAAACCCGGCTTTGACAAGGCCCGGCCTATATTCTTATGATAACTTTATACCCGCTTCGGATGAAGAAAGTGGAAAGGAGGAGGCCCTTTTCCAATCATCCCGGTATGGTCCTTGTGTCAACTGTCTTCTGGCCTCATTTTGCCTGCCCCGGAGGGAGAGTGATCATGACCGGCAGCAATCTGTCAGTCTTATTATCATGCCGGCCAGTGGCGCTGAAGGAAAATGCGAAGTTTCAGTAAAGGGGGTTACCCATGAAAAAACTACTCAGCCTTGTCCTCCTGGTCTTGATAATCGGCGGGCTGGCTGCCTGCAAGAAGGAAAAAGCCAGGCCCGAAGTTTCCATGGAACCTGATTGGTACAAGTACATCTCGGCCCACACTTCCGGCACCATTCCCCGCCGGGCCCGGGTCCGGGTGGTCTTTATCCAGGAAGTTGGGCGACCGGGCGAGGAGCCGACCGGCCTGCTGGAGATAACCCCATCCGTGCCCGGCAGGCTGGAGTGGGCCACCAACCGGGTCCTGATGTTTATCCCGGCCACGGAGCTCAAGCCCGATACCGAGTACAGCGCCGTCCTCCACCTCGGAAAAATCATGAAGCTGCCCAAGGAATATTCCCGCTTCGTGTTCAGCTTCCGGACCATCAAGCCGCAGATGGAGATCAACATAGAAGGCGTTTATGCCGAGGATTATAACCGGCCCGAAGTCCAGGTGCTGAAGGGTCAGGTCCTGACCTCCGACATGGAAGAGTCCCGGGCCGTGGAAAAAGTCCTCCAGGCCGAGCAGGAAGGAAGAAGCCTGGATATAAGCTGGAGCCACTCCGGCGACGGCATCAACCATTATTTCACGGTCAGCAATATCATCCGGGGCGAGGAACCGTCGAAGGTCATCCTCCGCTGGGACGGCAGCCCGCTTAACATCAAGGACAAGGGCGAGCGGGAAATCGAAGTGCCTCCCCTCAACCAGTTTGACCTGGCCTCGGTCACTGCTGTCCGCGAAGAAACGCCGCACATCCTGTTGAGGTTTACCGATGTCCTGGACCGAAACCAGAATCTCCGTGGCCTGATCCTGGTGGAAGAATACCCCCTGACCTTCGAAATAGAACAGAACCAGATCAGGGTCTACAGCTCGCGGCCCTTCCGGGGAACGGTTGAGGTCAAGATTGCCCCGGGCATCAAGAGCATCACCCGGCGTGTCTTCAACCGGGAGGAAACCCGGACGGTAACCTTTGGCACTCCACCGCCCCAGGTCCGATTTGTCGGCCAGGGGGTTATCCTGCCCAGGAAAGAACGACTGACCGTGCCCATCGAGGCCATCAACCTCAGGGCAGTCCAGGTCACGGTCTTCAAGATTTTCAGCCAGAACATACTTCAATTTCTGCAGGTAAATGAGCTGGCCGGTTCCCGGGAAATGGCCAGGGTTGGAAAGTACCTCTGGCGAAAAACTATCAAGCTCTCGGACGACCCGGAAACCATTTCCCGCTGGACCCGCTACGAGCTGGATGTTACCCCGCTTTTCCAGGAAGACCCGGGCAGCATTTACCGCTTGATACTTTCCTTTAACCGCGGCAATGCCGTCTATCCCTGCCCGGAGAGCCCCGAGCCGGTGGCCACCGAACCGCCTCTCAAGGATGAAGAGGGCGATTCGGAGGAATATTACTACTGGGACGAGACCCGCGGTTATCCCTATGTTCCCGACGGCTGGCTCCACCGCAACGACCCCTGCCACGATGCTTATTACAACCCGAATCATAACCGCCAGGCCGTGGTCAGCCGCAACTTCCTCTGTTCCAACCTGGGACTGGTGGCCAAGCTGGAAAAGAACAACCGGCTGCACGTGGTGGTGACCGACCTGCGGACGGCCCAGCCCCTGTCCGGGGTGCGCCTGGAAGCCTATAATTTCCAGCAGCAGCTACTGGCCTCGACCGATAGCGACGGCAACGGGTTTGCCGTTTTTGACCTCAAGGAAAAACCCTTCCTGGTGGTGGCCAGGTCGGGACGCGACCTCGGTTATCTCCGCCTCAGCGGGGAGGCGGCCCTCAGCCTGAGCAGCTTTGACGTCGGGGGCGAAACCGTTAAGAAGGGACTCAAGGGTTTCATCTATGGCGAGCGTGGTGTCTGGCGGCCGGGCGACACTCTCTATTTAACTTTTGTTTTGTTTGACCGCGATAAGCAGTTGCCCGAAGGCCACCCGGTGGTCATGGAATTCTATTCGCCGCTCGGCCAGCTGGACCGGACCCTGAAACCGGTAAAAGCGCTGGGCAACTTCTATGCCTTCAGAATAGATACCGACGAAAAGATTCAGACCGGTGCCTGGCAGGCCCGGGTGCTGGTCGGCGGCCTGACCTTCAGCCGCACGGTCAGGATCGAAACTGTCGTTCCCAACCGGCTCAAGATTGACTTCCAGACCGGAAAGGAAGTAATCACCAGAAAGGATTTGCCGCTTCAGGCCACGCTGGCTGTCCAGTGGTTGCACGGGGTGCCGGCTCCCGGGCTGAAGTATGACGTTACGGTGCGCCTCTCTTCCAGGCCGACGGCTTTCAAGCAGTACCCGGATTTTGTCTTCGATGACCCTTCCCGGGACGCCATCTCCGGCGAGGAATCGCAGGTTAAAGGCCAGCTCGACCAGCAGGCCCGGGCCCGGGTCAAGCTGGAGATAGAGCCGGCCACGGCCGCTCCCGGTATGCTGGAAGCGACCTTCGTCACCAGGGTCTTTGAAGAGTCGGGTGATTTCAGCCTAGATACCTTCAGCCAGGACTTTTATCCCTACGACCATTTTGTTGGCCTGAACCTGCCCGAGGAGCGAAAGGGTTACGGTTTCCTGGAAACGGATAAAGAGCACACGGTCAATATTGTCACCGTCGATCACAGGGGCCAGCCGGTTTCCGGCAAGCGGGTGAAGGTATCGCTCTACAAGATGGGCTGGAGATGGTGGTGGGAAAGAGAAGGGGAATCGCTGGCCGATTACATCTCCAGGCCGACCGTCCGGCCACTGGCCAGCGACACCCTGGTCACGGAGAACGGCCGGGCGGCCTGGAAGTTCAACATCAAGTACCCGGACTGGGGAAGATTTTTCATCAGGGTGGAAGACCCGGAGGGCGGACATGCTGCCGGCCAGATGGTCTACGTTGACTGGCCCTCCTGGGAGGGTCGGTCCCGGGCCGAGGGGGCCGAGGCTGCGGCCAGGCTCAGCCTGACTTCCGATAAGACTAGCTACCGGGTGGGTGAGAAAGCGGTCATTTACCTGCCGGAAAGTGTCCAGGGCCGGGCCCTGGTCTCGGTGGAGACCGGTTCGGCCGTGCTGCAGAAAATGTGGGTTTTTGCCCAGAAGGGTGAGAACCGGTTTGAGATTCCACTGACCGAGAAGATGACCCCCAACATTTACGTCCACGTCACCCTCATCCAGCCCCACAGCGGCAAGGTCAGCGATGTGCCCATCAGGATGTACGGGGTTATTCCCATCATGGTGGAAGACCCTAACACCAGGCTGGAACCGGTGGTGGTGGCTCCGCAGGAAATAAAGCCCGGTGAGAAATTCAGGATCCAGGTCAGCGAAAAGAACCGCCGCCGGATGTTTTACACGGTGGCCGTGGTCGATGAAGGGCTGCTGGCCCTGACCCGGTACAAGGCTCCTGACCTGCGGCAGGAATTCTACCGGAAAGAAGCCCTGGGCATAATCACCTGGGACCTGTTCGACCAGGTGGCCGAGGCCTACGGGGCCGAGCTGGGCCGGATCCTGGCCCTGGGCGGTGATGAGTTCAGGGCCGCGGCCGAGCAGGCCAAGAAGCCAAGGCGGTTCCCGCCGGTGGTCATGTTTGACGGTCCGTTCGAGCTCAGGCCCGGCGACACCGCCAGCCACGAGTTCCTGATGCCGCAGTACTTCGGCCAGGTCCGGGTGATGGTGGTGGCCGGCTTTGAAGGGGCCTACGGGATGGCCGAAAAATCAGTCTTCGTCAGGCGGGACCTGATGGCATTGCCGACCCTGCCGCGGATAGTCCGTCCGGGCGAGCAGGTGACCATGCCGATTACCCTGTTTGTGACCAGGCCGGAAATCAGGGAAGCGGAGGTAAGCCTCCAGACCAATGAACTTTTCCAGGTCGCTGGAGAGGCCAGTAAGAAGGTTGATTTTTCCGGCGGTTCGGAACAACTGGTCAATTTTGAACTCCGCGTGGCCGAGACCACCGGCCAGGGCGTGGTCAACTACCAGGCCCGGGCCGGTTCAGAAGTCATCAAGGGAACGGTTTACGTTGAGGTTCTGAGTGCCAACCCGTTGCTGACCAGGGTGGCTGCCTATGAAATCAAGCCCGGAAAGTCCATCAAAGAGAAAGTTACGCCCTTCGGGCTCAGGGGCACCAACACCGTAACCGTGGAAGCTTCCACCCTGCCCGCCCTGCAGCTGGAAAAGAGACTCGATTTCCTGATTCAGTATCCCCACGGCTGCCTGGAGCAGACGCTGTCGGTGGCCTTCCCACAGCTCTACCTGAAAAACCTGGTCAGGCTGAATCCTGACCAGCTTAAAGAAATAGAACGTTATGTCCGGGTGGCCGTGGAGAAGATGCGCCGCTTCCAGTTGCCCGGCGGTGGCTTCAGTTACTGGCCGGGAGGGCACGAGTCGCATTTCTGGACCACAACCTATGCTGGCTGGTTCCTGCTGGAAGCCGCCCGGGCCGGCTATTACGTACCGGCAGATATGCTCGGCGCCTGGAAGGAAAACCAGCGAATGCTGACCAACGCCTGGGTTACCGGCGGGCCGTCCGAGCAGCTCATCCAGGCCTTCCGGCTTTTCGCCCTGGCCCAGGCCCACGAACCGGACACCGGGGCCATGAACCGGCTCCGGGAAAAGCCCGGGCTGGACGGCCTGGCTTCAGTCCTCCTGGCGGCCGCCTTCTACCTGAATGGCCAGGTCGATGCGGCCACGGAACTGGTCGGCAAGGCCAGGCTGGAATTCAGCAGGTACCGCGATTCGGCCGTGACCTTTGGTTCCGAGATGAGGGATAAGGCCCTGGTGGCCCATTGCCTGAGCCTGATGGGGTTGAGGGAAAAAGCCCGCCCGCTGGTCAAGGAAATTGCCGAAGCGGTTTCTTCCGACCTGTGGCTTTCGACCAACGAAACGGCCATGATGCTACTGGCCCTGTCCAGCTATTTCGGTACCGGGGCGACCGAGGCCTATACCTTCAGCCTGGCCTGGGACGAGAAGGCCCCGGAAAAAATCTCGTCATCGCTCCCCGTGGAGAAGAGGACTTATGCCGACTTTCCGCTTGAAGGCCGGGTGCTGATTGTGGTCAACGACAGCGCCGTTCCACTCTTTGTGAATATTTATACCAAGGGCATACCACCGGCCGGGCAGGAAGAGCCCTTTGCCCGGGGAATTTCCGTCCGGGTTACCTATCGTGACCTGAAGATGAACCCGGTTGACATCAGCAACCTCGGCCAGGGTTCCGACCTACTGGTTGATATCGTCGTGGAAAACCAGAGCAACCGGATGCTGGAAAACCTGGCCCTGACCTGCCTGGTGGCCTCGGGCTTCCAGATTAAGAATCCTCTCTTCAGTCCCGATGATAAGCCCATCAGATATGATTACCAGGATGTCAGGGACGACCGGGTCTATACCTACTTCAGATTGCAGCGTGGAGAAAGGAAGACCTTCCTCGTTGCTTTGAATGCCTCCTACCTGGGTCGCTTCTACCAGCCCGGGGTGCTGGTGGAAGCCATGTACGATGACTCGGTCCAGGCCAATACCAGGGGACAGTGGGTAAATATTGTCAGGAAGTAAATATGTGAAAGGAGAGAGGCAAAGGTTATTAAAAAATTAAGCAGGAATTTTTGAGAACATGGCGGGCCAGAAGCTCGACGAGTTCCCGTGAGGTTCCTGGAAAAATCAGATTGAAAAAAGAAGGTCGAGAAAAAACCAAAAACGAGAAGAAAGGAGAAAAGAAAAAAGAGAGAAGGGAAAAGAAAACATAAAAGGGCAAAACCAGATGATGAGTAGAATGTCTGAAACAAGCAACGGTCCGGGAGAAAAATGAAACTGCCTATAAATAAAAAGAAACTGCTGCTGGCCGCAGTCGGGATGGTTGCGCTTCTGTTCCTGGTCTATCTTTTCTGGCCGCTGGGCCCGCTTTTTGACCGGCCACTATCGCCGGTCCTGTACTCGGAAGACGGGCGGCTGCTGGGGGCCAGGCTGGCCTCTGACGGCCAGTGGCGTTTTCCCCGGGAAAGTACGATACCGGAGAAATATTACCGGGCCGTGCTGCAGTTTGAGGACCGCAGGTTTTATCTCCATCCCGGGGTTGACCCGATGGCCATAGTCAGGGCTGCCTGGCAGAACCTGATGGCAGGAGAAGTAAGGAGCGGGGCCAGCACCATTACCATGCAGGTGGCCAGGCTGGCCGGTGGTAGTGGCCGGCGGACCCTGGGCCGAAAAATAAAGGAAACCCTGCTGGCTCTCAAGCTTGAAGCCCGTTATTCCAAGAAAGAAATCCTGGGCCTGTTTGCGGCCAATGCTCCCTTTGGAAGTAACCTGGTCGGGATAGAGGCCGCTTCCTGGTTTTATTTTGGCCGCAGCCCGGAAGACCTGAGCTGGGCCGAGGCCTGCTTCCTGGCCGTGCTGCCCAAGAATCCCAACCTGGTGTCCGGGGAGCAGGGCTGGCCGGCCCTCAGGGCCAAGCGCGACCGGCTGTTGCAAAGGCTCCGTAACCGGGGGTTGATCGATGAAGTGGAACTCAGCCTGGCCGTGGCCGAGTCGCTACCTTCAGGCTTGAGGCCTGTGCCCAGGCAGGCCGAACACCTCCTGGATTCACTGGCCCGGGACCCCGCCAGGAAAACGCCCTTCCGCTCTTTTATCCGCTCCGATCTCCAGCGAAGGCTTTCCCTGGCGGCCGAATCCTATGGCGAGAAATTGCTCAATCGTGGCATCCGCAACCTGGCCGCGGTTATCATAGACAACCGGAAAGGGGCGGTGGTGGCCTACGTGGGCAACATCGGGCTCGACAGGAATTTTGACACCGCCCAGTACGTGGACGTGGCCCGGAGCCCGCGGAGCACCGGCAGCATTCTGAAACCTTTTCTCTACGCCTCCATGCTGCAGGAAGGGCTGATAACGTCGGAAATGCTGATACCGGATATTCCCACCCGGTACGAAGGTTTCCGGCCGAAAAATTTTGATCGGCGGTTCCGGGGAGCGGTGCCGGCCCGAACCGCCCTGGCCTGGTCGCTCAACGTGCCCGCGGTCCGGATGCTCCATCAATTCGGGATTCCGCGGTTCAAGAATACGCTTACGAGCTGGGGGATGAGCACCCTTTTCCGGCCGGCCGACGATTATGGACTGAGCCTCATCCTGGGTGGAGCCGAGGGCCAGTTGCTTGAGATTACTTCAATCTATGCCGGAATGGGCCGGCTGGCCCTGGGTCTGGAAGGGGCCGCCCGGAAGATAAGGCTTCTCCAGGATGAAAAACCGGTGACTACCGGACTGCGGGACCTGAGTCGCGGCGCGGCCTACCTGACCCTTGAAGCCCTGACCGAGGTCAACCGGCCCGATGAAGAAGGCTACTGGCGGAATTTCAGTTCCGCGCGCTGGGTGGCCTGGAAGACCGGCACCAGCTTCGGCCTGAAGGATGCCTGGGCCATCGGGGTGACCCCGAACTACACGGTAGGGGTCTGGGCCGGAAACGCCGATGGTGAAGGCCGACCTGAAATTACCGGCCTGGCCGCGGCCGCGCCATTTCTGTTTGAGGTGCTTGGTTTCCTGGACACCGGCGGTGAAATTCCGCGGCCCGGGCAGGCCCTGAAACCGGTCCTGGTCTGTGCCGATTCCGGCTACCTGGCCGGTGAGCTCTGCCCGAAGAAGACCACCTGGCTGCCGGTCGAGAGTCACTTTGACCGGGGCTGCAGCTTTCACCAGCTGGTCCACCTGGACCCGTCCGGGAAATTCCGGGTTGATAGCCGGGTGGAGTCGGTGGCCAGGATGCGGTCAGAAGCCTGGTTCGTGCTACCCCCGGCCCAGGAATATTATTACCGGCCGCACCATCCCGAGTACCGGCCGCTGCCTCCGTTTAAGAAGAATCAAGGGATTGAAGTTGAGGTGGCCGACGGGGCCCGGGTTATGAACCTGCTCTACCCGGAGCCGGGCACGGCCGTCTACGTACCGATCGAACTCGATGGGCAGCCGGGCGAGGTGGTCCTGGAAGCAGTTCACCGCCAGGAAGGAGCGGTCATTCACTGGCACCTGGATGAAGACTACCTGGTCAGCACCAGGCATTTTCACCGGGTGAGTGTCAACCCGGTTCCGGGCGAGCATGTCCTGGTCCTGGTGGACGGCGAAGGGCGACGCCTGGTCCGGCGCTTTACGGTTATCGGACGGGGTGAGCCGGCCAGGACCGGCAAGGCTGGAAGCGACATCCGCGATTAAACCACTCACCGGGTCCTTTTAAAATATCTGGAATTTGATAGAATTTCCGGCCTGGCCGGTAATATTGACGACCGGTGAAAAGAGGCCGGCCAGGAAAGTTCAGAGGCTGGTATTGACCATGGCAGAAAAAGAAAAGGCGACCCGGTTAAAAACCTGGCTGGTGGCGGCCCGGCCCTGGGCCCTGCCGGCCTCGGCCATTCCGGTCCTGTTTGGCGGTTCCCTGGCTGCTACCGTCGGCTGGGTCCGGCTTAACCCTGGCTTGCTTCTCCTCACTCTCCTGGCCATGGCCCTGCTCCACACCGCGGCCAACATGCTGTCCGACGTCATCGACTGGAAACGTGGCCTGGATCGGGAAGTCACCCCGGTCAGCGGAGCCATCGTCCGGGGTCTGCTGAGCCCCGGGCAGGTTTTCCGTGGGGCGATGCTACTCCTGGCCGCCGGCTCGGCCCTGGGCCTGCTCCTGGCCTGGCTGCGGGGAATTATTATTTTAAAGATCGGAATAGTCGGAATTATCCTGGGCCTGGCCTATCCCTGGCTGAAGGCCATGGCCCTGGGCGACCTGGTGGTGTTCATAAATTTTGGCCTGCTCGGTTCACTGGGTTCCTGGCTCGTCCAGGCCGGGCAGTTTTCCTGGCTGCCGGTAATCTGGGCTATACCCCAGGGAATGCTGGTGGTGGCCATCCTTCACGCCAACAACTGGCGCGACTCCCTGACCGACCGGGAAAAGCGGGTCTTCACCCTGGCCGCGGTTATCGGCGACCGGGCCTCTTTCTTTTATTACGGGAAACTTGTCTTTGGCTCCCTTTTTCTCACGGCGGGATACATCCTGGTGCCGCGCCTTCTCTCCCTGGACTTTCCCTCGCTTCCACTGACCATGCTGGTTGTTTTCCTGGCCTGGCCGGAGGCCAGGAAACTATGGAAGAGAGCCAGGCGCCGGTTTAACCCCGAGCAGCCGCTTGATTTTGTTACCCTGGACGGGGCCACGGCCCGCTACAACCTGATTTTCGGGGCACTATCGGTGGCCGGCCTTTGGCTTGATTCTTTGATAGGGAAATTTTAGGCCCATTTTGTTAAGATGAAGTTGGCCCGGGCCCGGTGAGGCTAACTTTGAGTCCGGCCCGGCGTCGGTCTCGGATGGAAGAATGAAGGAACACAACATAAGCTCGGTTCCTCTTTACCTTTTGACCGTGTCCGTGGCCGCCTATTTTTTCCTGATTTTTTCCGGGGCTCTTGCCGAAAGAGTGGACTTCTGGTCGCTTCTGGCCGGAGGATTGATGGTCTTCCTCATCCTGGCCATGTGGGCTGACCCGCTGTTCAGCCGGCTTATCTACGGAGATTTCAGGGAGAAGACCTGGCGAAGCCTGGCCCTGGGACTTGTCTCGGCCCTGTTGCTCTACGCGGTGTTTTTTGCCGGAAATATTTTTTTGAGGAATTTTTTTCCACCGAGCGCTGAGCACCTGGCTTCAATTTACAATCTTAAGCTGGGCAGCAACCAGTTGCGGATAGGCCTTTTCCTGGCTTTAATCATCGGCCCGGGAGAAGAGCTGCTCTGGCGCGGCTGGCTTCAGCGGCACTGGTCGGTCCGGCTGGGAAAACTGGCCGGGTTTCTGGGTGTATCGCTTCTCTATGCCCTGGTTCACCTGCCGAGCCGAAACCCGGTGCTGGTGCTGGCCGCCCTGGTCTGCGGGCTATGGTGGGGCTTCCAGTATCATAAATTTAATTCGCTTCTTTCCAACGTGATAAGCCATGTCCTGTGGGACCTGCTGGTCTTTCTCCTCCTGCCTTTCTCCTGAGGAGCTCCCGGGCTGCCAGAAATTAAGAGCCCGGTATTTTGGAAAGCAGGCAGATGAAATTTACTGATTGATCTCTCCCTCCCCGAGTGTCTTGATACTCTGGGTTCTCCCGGGTGTGATATGGTTAAACACAAAAGGTTTGCGCCAGGAAACCATAAGTAAAACATTCGAGTTTGAAGCGGTCCCGATGTCGGTTCAAAAAGAGCTATGGTGTTGCTGGTATTGTCATGATTAACGGTCCAGGAAGACAAGCGCCAAAATTAAGCCCGGCCCGTTGCCAGCGAAGTTTTTACAGTCAGCCAGGGGCAAGGACAGGTTGATGACTCGTTATTGATTTCCCAAGGTAAACCGGGCTGACCACCCGGGGCAGGTTTTTACGCTGGTCAACTCTTCCCCGCCGTGGAAAGCTACGGAGTCCATTTCTCGTAGCAGACCAGTTCCTCCAGGTTCTTTCTTTTCTTGGGCGATGGGCTGTCGGCCGGGTAACCGAGCGGGGTAAAGGCCAGGGGCTCCACTCCTGGCGGCAGGTTGAATATTTCCCGGGCCACGGCCGGGTCAAAGGCTCCAATCCAGCAGGTTCCCAGTCCCTCGTTGGCCGCGGCCAGTATCAGGTGGTCCATGGCGATGGTGGCATCGACGTCGGCGTAATTCTTGCCGTCGCGGCGCTTCCAGGCGGCTTCGGGCAGGGTGAAGATTCCGATGACCAGGGGAGCCTGGATGAACCAGTCCCGGCCGTAGAGCCGTTTCAATTCCTCTTCCCGGCCCCTGGTCTTAACCACCAGGAGGCGGAAGGGCTGGCGGTTGGCCGCGGTCGGAGCCAGGCGGGCGGCTTCCAGGACGCGCTGCAATTTTTCCGGGCTGACCGGGTCGGGCCGGTAGGCCCGGACGCTGTAACGTGATTTTATCAGCTCGGTGAATTCCATCCAGACCTCCTTCAGTCTATTTTTTCTCGGGCCAGATTTCTTTCATGGTGAAATCCACCCAGAAAAGATCGCTGCAGTTGGGGGCCACCTCCAGGATGGCCCGGCCGATGTCCGCCGGCGGGTCGGGCAGCTGCTGCCACCAGGGACGGTCAGAAGGGTAGCCAAACTGAAAGCCCACCGGGTAAGGATAGAACCAGCGGGACCACCTGGCGAATTCCAGGACGATTTCTTCCAGTGACTTGAAGATCTGGCTGTCGTCGATAAAGGCCAGGCCGTCGCGGTAAGATGGCGGCAGTTTTCGCGCTTCCCAGTGCTTGAGGAAGAGCAGGTAACCGGGATTCCAGCGGCGGAGTCGTTCCACCCAGAGCCTGGCCTGGTCGTCGGTCACGGCCACGCCCTCGTCGTCCTGCTCGCTCCAGCGGTGCCACTCGACGTCAACTCCAAAACCGATAACGCAGGGATGGCGGGAGTAACGTTCCATCACCAGGTCGATCAGCGTGGGCAGGTCGGCCATGGCCGGTTCCACCTGGAGCCAGACTTTGTAGCCGGCCCGGTCGAACTCCTCAAGGTAAGCTTCGTTGGCATCGCTTTCGGCAAAGACAATGTTTTCGTAATTATTTTCGCGGCCGGCCGGCGCCGGGAAGTTCAGCCTGGTCCGGCTGGTATAGACCTGGGCGTCCTTCCGGGCCCGGTCGCGTTCCATGGTGCTGACAATCCAGATGAGTGCCGGTTTACTTCCCGGGAAACGCCGGGCCATGTCGCCGGCCGCTCCGAGCCAGTAATCAACCCCGGGGAAAGGCTGCCGGGCCCCGTAGGGTGAGGAGCGCAGGCCGGCCCGGGGGACGGTGAGTTTCTGGTGGGTCTGGCTGCGTTCTGTCTCTTTCTGCTTTATGAATTCCCTGAGGCGTTTGCTTACAACTTGCTGCTTTGCTTTTGATTCGGCCAGGGCTTCCCAGTTCCAGAAAACAACTCCGGCGGAAGGCGGTTTGAGGGCGGACTGGAGGGAGAGGTCGAATTCTTTAAGGGTTAATTTTTGTGGCAGGTAGGCTTCTTTGACCTGGATGCTGGGAATTATTGGATTGGGCGCTATGTTCTTGAGGTCGGCCACCACGGAATTTATCCACTCCGGCGGCCTTTTGACCATGTGGGCGTAGCACATCGGGGAAAGGTAATCGACGTAACGGAAAAGGCTCCGCGGGTCCTGGGCCGCGACAGAAATCCTGGCCCCGCCGAAGTCTTCCTGGCGCCAGGGGACCAGGTGGATGTTGAGCAGGAGGAAATGGTTGACCTGGCGAACGGCCTCAGAAATTTCTTCTACCATGGAAGTAACCTGGCGGTTTCGCCATTCCTGCCAGGCCTGGCGGTGGTTCTTGAGAATCCAGGCGGGCACGGCCGGGTAGCCGGTTATTTCCGGGGGAATTTTGATCCCGGTTTCTTCCTGGAAAGCGGCCAGGCAATCTGGGCAGAAGCAGGTGGTCTTGAGGAGATCGGGCTCGGCCCCGGGATAAACCTTTTCCCAGAAAACGAAGTGCCGGATAAAGTCCAGGCTGAGGCCGTCGGGCTGGTAATCTTCGACCAGCTTCCGGGCCTTTTCCACGAGCTCCTGGCGGTAAGCCCGATTTCCTGGACAGGCAAATTCTACCCAGTCATCTTTGGCCGGCCGGCCCTCGCCGGTGATGGCGGAGAGTTCTGGCGAGGCTTTGAGTTTTTCAGGATTATAAAAAACGGGCAGGATGATAAAAATCTTTATTCCAGCTTCCCTGGCCAGGCGAATGAAATTTTCCCGGCCGGCCAGCTCCTGGCTGATAAAAGCGGTGTTGATACCGAGTTTTTTCCAGGAGTTGAACAGGGCTTCCGGCCGGTCAACAGGCTGGTAGACTTTGACGCCAATGATATAGGGTGAACTGGACGATGCGGGAAGTGACCCGGCCGGTGCGCAACCGTTTAAGTTAAGTAAGGCCAGTGCCAGCAGCCCGAACAGGAGCGGCGTGAAAATTCTATTTTTTGAAATATTTTTATCAGGCGAAAAACTCATATACCCCTCCCTCCAAAATCACAGGAGCTCCGGCGAACTAATTCTTTGTGTTAATTCTCCTGCTTTCACCACAGATTTTAGGACGATTTGGGTTTCTGTGGCAATTGAATCTTAATTTAAGATTTTCCGATTTAAGGGCAGAAGTGGAACCCTGATCAACCGGTGGACAACAGATTCATCAAGAAGTGAGAATTCCTTCTGCTATTACTGGAGGCGAGGTCTCGCTCTACGGAAAGAGCAGCGCAGTCTGGATTTCCTTCTGCTCAAAAATCGCGAAATACTTTGAAAGGCTCCTTTTACGAGAGCAGGGCGCGGACGTAGCCGACTGATTCGGCCACTCCCGGCAGCGGGTCCTTTTCATCCTTTTCGAATTCAAAGGCCAGGGTGCCGCGGTAGCTGATGGCCCTGATGGCCTTAAGAAAAGATTTGATATCGATAACCCCGCGGCCGATTTCAACCGTCTGGCCTTCCCGGCTGGCCGCTGATACATCTTTTATATGAACATCCAGCAGCCGGTCGGAAAATTTTCGGGCCGCCTCGGCCGGGTCGACGCCGGCCCTGGCCGCATGCCCGATGTCCAGGCATAGTCCCAGCCGGCGGTCCAGGTTCTTTATCCGGTGGTAAGCATCCGCTGGCGTCGGGTAGAACCTGTCGCCCGGGCCGTGGTTGTGGATGGCCAGCGAAATTCCCATTTCTTTGACCTTCTTTTCGATCAGCGGCAGCAGGTCCGGGTTCGGCGAGGCAATTATCATTCTCATCTCTGCCGCCCGGGCATAGGCAAAGGCCTGGTTCACCTCTTCCGGCTTTTCCAGGTAGACCACCCCGCAGCCGTACAGGTCCAGCCCGGCCTCCCTTACCCTGGCCGCGGCGGCCTTGATTTCGGTCGGGGAGGCGGTGAGCGGCAGGTGGAAGTCTTTCAGGACCAGCTTTTCCAGCCCCAGCCTCAGGGTCATGGCGATGGTTTGTTCCAGGCTGAAAGCCCGGAAGGTGTAGGAAGCCAGGCCCAGGGAAAAACCATGCTTCTTTTCCGGTCGCCAGTCAGAGCAGGAAGGTCTATTCTTCCGTGCGGAGTAAACCAGGGCCGAAGGATTAGCCGCCATGAAAAGACCGGCAGCCAGGTTGCTCTTTATGAATTTTCTCCGGCTCAGGCCTGACATTATAGCCTCCTTATTTTTCTATCATTGCTCCCGGGTGGAAGCCACCTGGGCAGGAACCATGGTTGAGGTCACTCTGCTCTTGAAGTTTCTTCTATTATTCCCCGGCAACGACAGAACTTCCTTGTGAGCCTTAATAACTGAACTTGTGGAGTGCCCGTAATAAATCATTATTTTAATTTATCAACTTCGATATTTTTTCATTAATTCTGCTACCCGGCCTTCCCAGAATGAACCACACTTCTTCGGCCCCGGCCTATATCTGCCATGGTTTCCTCCGCGGGTAATCCAGCAGCCGGTTGGCCTCTTCGTCACCGATGAACTTCTCCTGGTCCGGGTCCCAGCGCAGCTTCCTTCCGAGCTTCATGGCAATGTGGGTGATTATGCACAGGCTGTTGGAGCGGTGTCCGACTTCCACCGGCGCGGCCGGGTCCTGCCTCGACCGCAGGCACTCCAGGAAATTTTTCATGTGGTTAGAACTATGGTAAAGCCTGACCTGGCCGCTTCCGGGCTGATAGCCGAGGAGTGCCGGGTTTGAGACTTCAATTCCCTCTCTCCTGACAAAAAGCCAGCCCTCCGAGCCCTCGAACCTGACGCCCGAGGGGTCGCCGCTCTCCATGGCCAGGACCACGCCGTCGGCATATACCGCTTCGGCCCTGAACCTGGTGTGGACGTTGAACAGGCCACGTTCGGGGAATTCGGCCTCGGCTTCTAGGCTGACCGGGCCGGTTCTTTCGGTGTCGTGGCCCCACTGGGCAATATCGAGCATGTGCGCTCCCCAGTTGGTGATCATGCCCCGGCAGTATGGCTCGACCTGCATCCAGCCCGGGCGGTCGTAGCTCATTTGCGGGTGGACCCTATCTTCGGTATACGGCGCTTCCGGGGTCGGTCCCAGCCAGAATTCGTAGTCCAGGTTGGGCGGTACCGGCATAGGTCTTGGGTCGCCGCGACCGGTGTCCTCTGGCAAGCGAACCCGGATGGACTGAATCTGGCCGATAAGACCGTTTCGGACGATTTCGCAGGCCTTGAGAAAATAGACCGATGACCTCTGCTGCGAGCCAGTCTGGAGCACCAGCTTTTTCTGACGGACGGCCTTGACCAGTTTCTGGCCTTCAACCAGCGAGTAGGTCAGCGGCTTTTCCAGGTAAATGTCCTTACCGGCCCGGGCTGCGGCCAGGGCCACTATCCCGTGCCAGAAATCCGGGACTGAAATAACCACGCCGTCAATATCTTTTCTGCTCAGCAGTTCCCGGAAATCGTGGTAGGCCTTTATTCCCGCATACTTGTTCAGCCCGAGCTCCAGGGCATAGGTTTTTTCGGCCAGCCAGCGGGCGTTGTCCAGGCGGTGCCGGTCCAGGTCGCAGACGGCTACTACCCTGGCCCCGGTTTCCAGGCCGCGGTAGATGAGTTCCATCATGTTGGCCTGGCCCTGGCGGCCCACTCCGATGCAGCCCAGAAGAAGCTGGTCGCTTGGAGCTGGCCTGGAAAATACAGAAGACCTGATAATCATGGGCGCGGCCAGAGAGACAGATGCTGTTTTTAAGAAATCCCTTCTCTTCATACTGATAATTCTAATTTATTCGGCCGGCCGGGTCACCTGGTTTTTTGTCGGCCAATCCGGCTTATTTCACGATTATTGAAGTCGTGGCTTCGTGAAAAGCGGCATTTTCTACCTGTTCCCTGACGGCCTTGCCCTAATCGCGGGATGAACGGCGAGGTTTCTTCTTTTAAGCCGGGTCGATTTGTAATAAAATCTCATCTTCAAAGGCCAATCAGCAGCCCTGTTTCAGGGCCTGGATATAGAACGCCCGGTCGGGGCTTCGCCCTGCCAGCCGGAAGGCCTGACCCGGGCTCTATCGGGGATTGTTTCCAGGGCTTGAACAGGCCAGGAGCGAAGAGCAGCCCGGAAAGGGGCGAGGTCGGGCCATTATTGTTTCAGGCTGGCCTGATTCTTGAAAAGAGGGTCAAGGATGGAAAACCAGGAAAAAAAGTTTCTGACCTGCGAGTATGAGTTATTGAGTTTTGATGCCGATTACCTGGGCCGGGCCCATCTTTCCGCGCTGATGAATTACCTGCAGGATGCAGCCCGCCGGCATTCTCTCCGCGAGAAATTTTCGGTCTTTGACCTGGCCGAGAAAGGCCTGACCTGGGTGGTCTCCCGCTACCATGTCCTGGTCGAGCGCTATCCCCGAATGGGAGAAAGGATTGCCATCAGGACCTGGGCTTCCGGCAAACACGGTTATTATGCCCTGCGCGATTTTGAAGTCTCTGATGTCAGGGGAAATAGAATTGCCCTGGCCACCAGTTCCTGGATGATCATCGAGCTGGAAAGCAGGCGGCCGGTCCGGGTGGAAAACCTCTTTCCCGACGAGCTGATTCTACAGGAGAGGGCTATTCCCGACGATTTTCCCACGTTGCCCATAGTGGAAAGGCTGGACCACAAGACCACCTTCAGGGTGATGTTCGAAGACCTGGATTACAACCGGCATGTCAACAACGTGGTCTATTCCCGCTGGGCGGTTGAAGGTATGCCCCGGGAGGCGCTGTTTGCCAGCCGGCCACGGGAACTGGAAATCAATTACCGCTCGGAGGCCTTTTACGGCGACGAAATTGAGGTCATCACCCAGAACCCCGAAAGCCCCGGAAGCTTCTGGATTCAGCAGATATACAGCCTGGCCTCGGGCAAGGAAGTGGCCAGGGTCAGGTCGCGCTGGGCGAGTTACGGCCCGGAAGGGACATAGAATTAAAAAAAAGGCGTCAGGATTAAAGAAAATATGAGAGAGAAAAAAATTCTAAGCCTGGAAGAGTTAATCAAGCCCCTCAGAAACTCGATAAAAGGGAAAAGAGAAAAGACCGGGCCACAAACTCTAAAGCCCCCTAAAATTCAAGATGGAAGTAATATTGAGAATAATATTAAAATGAAGATTGAAAGACCGCAAAGGAGAAAAGAAATTTATAAAGAAAAGCCGGAAGATATAAAAGAAGCCCCGGTAGCCAGTAGAACTCCGGGTCAGGAAGGGAAGTGGGCCCTGGTGCTGATGGGTGGCGGGGCCCGGGCCCTGGCCCATATCGGGGTGCTGGAAGTGCTCCTGGATAATGACCTGGTGCCGCCCATCATCACCGGCACTTCCATGGGAGCCATAATCGGGGGTCTATTTGCCGCCGGCTATCTCCCACCCGAACTGGAGAAACTCGGGCGGCAGCTGAGTTACAGCCGGCTGTCCGGCCTGCGCAGATCAAAAATACCCATACCAGATAAGCTGGTTGATTACCTGATGCTCGAGTCCTACCAAAAAAGGTTGCTGCGCCGGATAGGAATTAAGAAAGGAAACCTGCTGGAAGAACACCTGCGAGAGCTGGTGGACGATGTCCTGATTGAAGACCTGCCGATTCGTTTTGGCTGCAACGCCGTCGACCTGGTTTCCGGCCAGGAAGTGCATTTCACCAGCGGCCCGTTGCATCTGGCCCTGCGGGCCAGCATGGCCTTTCCCTTCGTCATCGAACCGGCCCGGTTTTCCGGACGGCTGCTGGTTGATGGAGGGCTGCTCAACAACTGTCCCATCCGCCTGGCCCGGGAACTGGGGGCCTCCAGGGTTTTTGTGCCCGACGTTCACCGCCCGCTGAAGAAGATGGCCATCGCCCATTTTGATTCAGCCTTCATCATGGTCCACCGCCTGGTCCAGGTGGTGCTGGCCGATTCTACCGAGAGCAAGCTGCCGGAGGCAGATTTAATCATCGACATTAATCCCAACGTCGATACCTTTGATTTCACCAGGATCAGAAGGGTGGTTAACCTCGGGAAGAAAGTTACCCAGGAAAATATCGGGGCCATTAAAGAACTGGCCCGGAGCGCGGCAGGCTGACGCCGGTCGCGACCACCCGGGTGCCTGAAAATCGGGCTCCAACCCTGAAACGCTTTCGGCCACCGGAAGTTTTAAGAAGATGAATAATTAATGCTCAGGGACAGCGCCTAAGACGTGTAGCCCAACCCCTGAATCCGGGGCCGTGACAGGTTCGTATTAGGCGGACAGCGAGCAGCCAAACGTGGTAAAATACCTGAGAGCAAGGACCGATGGTCGAGAAAGAGCTCATTCTAAGACATAAAAATTTATATAAAACTTTCTTGAAACCGGGATCTGGTCAGGCTAACTCAAGAGTTGAGTGATACCACCCGGCCACTGGAGGATGGCTGATGAGGTTTAAAAGCTTGCTGACGAGACGGCGCCCCCGGGGCATCATTCCCTTTTTCTGTTTCTCCGCGTTGTTATTGATTTTACTTCTGGATGCAGCCTACCCGGCCGGCTTGGGTCCGGAGCCCGGGCCGCAAAAAAAGCCCGCCGCCCAGCAGAAGAAGGAAAAAACTCCGCCACTACCGGAAAAGTACCAGAAGTGGCTGGAAGAAGAGGTGGTATATATCATCACGCCGGTGGAAAGGGACATCTTTCTCAAGCTCAGGACCGACCGCGAGAGAGAATTATTCATCGAAGCTTTCTGGAAGCACCGGGACCCGGTTCCCGAGACCGAAGAGAATGAATTCAAGAGCGAACATTACCGCCGGATAGAATATGTCAACAAGTATTTCGGCCGGGAATCACCCAAGCCGGGCTGGAAAACCGACCGGGGACGTTTTTACATCATCCTCGGACCGCCCAACGATATCCAGCGCATCGACAGCAAGTCGGAGGTTTACGATACCGAAATCTGGTTCTACCAGGGCAAGACGGAGATGGGGCTGCCCCCGGGCTTTAACGTCGTGTTTTTCCGGGAGAGGGGGACCGGTGAGTACCGGCTCTACAGCCCGACCAACGACGGGCCACAGGCCCTGCTGACCGGCTACTGGGGCGACCAGGCCGATTACATGGCTGCCTACCAGAAATTGAGAGAAGTTGACCCCATTCTGGCCAACGTTTCCCTGTCGTTGATTCCCGGGGAGGAGAATACCAACCTTGGTCGGCCGTCGCTGTCTTCAGACCTTCTGCTCAGGCAGATCGAGTTGACCCCGCAGAGAATGGTCGAAGATAAGTATGCCCGCAAGTTCTTCGAGTACAAGGACCTGGTGGAGGTCGAATACAGCGCCAATTACCTCGACAGCGATTACCTGGTCAAGGTGTTGAAAAGCCCGGCCGGCTTTTATTTCATCCATTATACCCTGGAGCCAAAACGCCTGTCGGTTAACCAGTACGACAACCGCTACGCCACCAACCTCAAGGTCAACGGCACCCTGAGCACCCTGGACGGGAAAATCGTTTACCAGTTTGAAAAGACCTACCCGGTCCAGATGAACGAAGCCCAGATGAAGGAAAGGCAGAGCCTGCCGGTGGCCATCTATGACGTTCTGCCCTGTGTGCCCGGGGATTATAAATTGTCGGTCCTGGTCAAGAATGAAGCCTCCAAGGAATTTACCAGCCTGGAGCAGACCATCAGGATTCCTGGCAAGAGCGGGGTGGAACTGTCCGCTCCCATTCTGGCTTACAAGGTAAGCCCGGCCGAGGCCGCCGGGGGAAGGGTCAAGGCCTTCCTTATTGGTGGTAACCAGCTTTACCTTCAGGCCAGCCGGGTGTTCACGGCCAAAGACCAGCTGGCGGTCGTCCTCCAGGTTTACGGGCTGACTCCCGCCCTCCGGGATAAAGCCAGCCTGCGGTTCCAGTTTGTTAAGGAAACGGAGGCTTTCAGGGAAAAAACTGTCCCCCTGGCCGAGGTTCTCACCCTGCCCGAGGTGGTGCAAATTTTCTCCCTCAGTGATTTCCCGCCGGCCCATTATTTTCTGAATGTCAGCCTGGTGGTTGACGGCAAGGAACAGGTTGCTACCAGGGAAGAATTTGACCTGACCTTCCTGGAAAGCCTGCCCAGGCCCTGGATCCTGTCGCGGGTACTGCCGCCGCTTGATGACCCTTATTATGGCCACATCCTCGGCCAGCAGCTTTACAACCTGGGGCGCCTGGCTGAAGCCAGGTCGGTACTGGAGCAGGCCCTGGCCATGGCCCCGCAGAACGAAGACCTCAGCCGGCAGCTGGCCCAGGTCTATCTTGAGCAGAAAGAGTATGGTAAAGCGGCCGCGCTGGTGGAAGGGTTCATCGGCGGCGAAAAGCAGGCTGCCTATGAAACCCACGTTGTAGCAGGAAGGGCCCTCTATTATCTGGGCGAATACCAGAAAGCCATTGATATCCTGGACAGGGCGGTTAACCTGTATGGGACCAATATCACGCTCCTGAACCTTATCGGGGATTGCTATCTGGGCCTGGGAAAGAAAGCCGAGGCCGCGGCCGTCTGGGAAAAATCTCTGGAGATAATGCCCGACCAGCCGGAGGTTAGAAAGAAGCTCCAGGCGGTTAAAGGGAAATAAGCCTAAAAAGTCTTAAGCCCCGGCTTATAGCCAGCAGCCCCGGGGCAGCGTTCTCCAAGTTCTGGTCATTACATTATCAAATCCAAGATAATGGGGGCCTTTTAAGTGAGAAAAGCCATTAGAAACAATAAAAATAAAGGGAAAAATAAGGCTTGACAACCTATCTGATATGTGATATATCAGATACCTGGAGAAGGGATGAGAGGCACCATATTCGACCTGAAGCGTTATGCTGTCCACGACGGGCCTGGCATAAGGCTAAATGTCTTTTTCAAGGGTTGCCCCCTGCACTGCCTGTGGTGCCATAATCCCGAGGGGGTAGCCTTTAAGCCCGAATTGATGCTCATGCCCAACCGCTGTGCCCGTTGCGGAGATTGCGTCCGGGCCTGCAGCTTCGGGGCTCTCAGTCAGAACGGAGATGGCCTGGTCCGGGCTGACCGTTCCCGTTGTACCATGTGCGGAGATTGTGTCGAGGCCTGCCAGCGCGAGGCCATCGACATTGTCGGTCGCGAGGTGTCGGTGGAAGAGGTCGTGGCCGAAGCCGAAAAGGAAAGAGTCTTCTTTGAGCAGTCAGGTGGAGGAGTGACCCTGACCGGCGGCGAGCCCCTGGCCCAGCCAGATTTTGCCGGAGCCTTGATGGATGGCCTGAGGCAAAGGGGCTTCCACCTTGCCCTGGACACTTCGGGCAATGCCCGGCCTGAAATATTCTTGTCACTGGCGGCCAGGGCTGATTTAATTCTATTCGACCTGAAGTTAATGGACGAAGATAGACACAAAAAATATACCGGCGTTTCCAACGACCTGATCCTCGAGAACTTAAAATCACTGGGTTCGGCCGGAAAACCGGTCTGGGTCCGATTTCCGCTGATTCCCGGTGTTAACGATGATGAAGCCAATCTCCGGGCCATGGCCGATTTTCTGGGCGGGCTTAAATCTGTTCAGCAGGTCAATGTTCTTCCGTACCATAGAGGCGGCGTGGAAAAATTCCGTCGGCTGGGTCGGGAAGATGAATTTGCGGTCTACGAACCACCGTCAGAGGAGAAAGTCCAGGCCGTGATTGATTTTTTCCGGAACCGGGGATTCCAGGTTAAACGGGGAGGTTAAGATGAACGAGCGGATTAAAAAACTCAGAGAACAGTCACTCAATACCAGGCCGAGCATTTCTTCGGAAAGGGCCAGGATTGTAACCGAGGCCTACCTCAGTCCGGAAGTGCAGAGAGCCTCGGTCCCGGTCCAACGGGCCCTGGTCTTTAAGGCCCTGATGGAGAAAAAGGCCATATTCATAGACGAGGGTGAACTGATTGTTGGCGAGCGCGGCCCGGCTCACAAGGCCACGCCCACTTACCCCGAGGTCTGCTGCCACAGCCTGGAAGACCTGGAGACCCTGAATTCCCGGCCCAAGACTTCCTATGCAGTTGACGAAGAAACCCTGAAACTCTACCACGACGAGATAATTCCCTTCTGGCGCGGCCGCTCCATGCGGGAGAGAATTTTTGCCAGCATGACGCCGGAGTGGAAGGCTGCCTATGAAGCCGGAATATTTACAGAGTTCATGGAACAGAGAGCACCCGGGCACACCGTCCTGGGTGATAAGATTTATTCCAAAGGGCTGCTGGATATCCTAAAGGATATCGAGGACTCGCTGGCCAGGCTTGATTTCTTCAACGACCCGGAAGCCCTGGTCAAGCAGGAAGAACTCCGGGCCATGGCCATAAGCGCCGGGGCTCTAATAACCTACGCCAGGCGCCACGCGGAACTGGCCAGGCGACTGGCCGCGGCCGAGAAGGACCAGAAGAGAAAAAAAGAGCTGGAAAAGATTGCCGAAGTCTGCGACTGGGTGCCGGCCCGGGCTCCGCGGGATTTCTGGGAGGCCCTGCAGTACTACTGGTTTGTTCATGTGGGGGTGACCACCGAGTTTAATACCTGGGATTCCTTCAACCCCGGGAGGCTCGACCAGCATCTCTATCCTTTCTACAAGAAAGGACTGGATGAAGGCACCCTGGACCGGGAGAAGGCCACGGAGCTTCTCCAGGCTTTGTGGGTTAAGTTCAATAACCAGCCGGCTCCGCCCAAGGTCGGGGTCACCGCCGAGGAGAGCGGCACCTACACCGATTTTGCCCTGATCAACGTTGGTGGCCTGAGGCCGGACGGGCGTGACGGAGCCAACGAGCTTTCCTACCTGATCCTGGACGTCATCGAAGAGATGCGGCTGCTGCAGCCGAGTTCCATGGTGCAGGTCAGCGCCAAGAACCCTGACTCCCTGCTGCTGCGAGCCCTGAAAATAGTCCGCACCGGCTTTGGCCAGCCTTCTATTTTCAACACCGATGCCATAGTGCAGGAGCTGGTTCGCCAGGGAAAAAGCGTTGAGGACGCCAGGAAGGGCGGTTCCAGCGGCTGTGTCGAAGCCGGGGCCTTCGGCGCCGAAGCTTACATCCTGACCGGTTATTTCAACATTCCCAAGGTGTTCGAGATTACCCTTAACAACGGGGTTGACCCGAGGACCGGGAAGAAGATCGGGCTGGAAACCGGCGACCCCAGGAATTTCCAGACCTTTGACGAGCTGATGCAGGCCTTCGAAAAGCAGATGCGTTATTTTATCGATGTCAAGATTCGCGGCAACAACGTCATAGAGAAACTCTACGCCGATTACCTGCCGGCGCCGTTCCTGTCGCTGTTCATAGATGACTGCGTGCTCAAGGGCAAGGATTACCACAACGGCGGGGCCCGCTACAACACCAGGTACATCCAGGGCGTCGGGCTGGGCTCGATAACCGATATCCTGGCCTCGGTAAAGTACAACGTTTATGACCGCAAGGCGGTGACCATGGACGAGCTGCTCACGGCCCTGTCCCGGAACTTCCAGGGATACGAGCGGCTGCGGGACCGGTTCATCAACAAGACGCCCAAGTACGGAAACGACGACGATTACGCCGACGAGCTTACCCGCCAGGTGTTCGAGATGTATTTCAGGATGATTGACGGCCGGCCGACGGTCTGCGGCGGGACTTACCGGGTCAACCTTCTACCAACCACGGTGCACGTCTATTTCGGGCGGGTGACCGGGGCCACCCCGGACGGGCGGCTGGCCGGGGAACCACTGTCGGAAGGCATTTCGCCGGTCCAGGGAATGGACAGGAAAGGACCGACCGCGGTCATCAAGTCAGCCGGAAAGATTGACCATGTCCGGACGGGCGGCACGCTGCTCAACCAGAAATTCACGCCCCAGCTCCTGGCCGACGAGGAAGGCCTGGTCAAGCTCAAGGACCTGATCCGGGCCTACTTCAAGCTGATGGGACATCACATCCAGTTTAACGTGGTCACGGCCGACACTTTGCGCGAGGCCCAGAAGCACCCGGAGAAATACCGCGACCTGATTGTCCGGGTGGCCGGCTACAGCGATTATTTCGTCGATTGCGCCAAAGAGCTCCAGGACGAAATCATCCGCCGCACCGAGCACCAGGGCTTCTAATCAAAAGTCAAAGTTTCGTACTATTCATAATATGGCAAAAATTTATAAATTACCTTCTGCTATTCTTGCCACATCGTAAATTGCATCAAGTTTTTCTCTTACTTCATCATCTATTTCATCAATTCTAGCAAACCGTATTAAAACATAATAATCTTTTTTTGATAGCGGAATTACAGCAGATTTCTTCTCTGCGTATTTCTTAAATATGGTTTCTAAATAATCTTCACTTATTTTACTATTTAGCCAAAATGTATGCTGTTTATCTAATAAGGCTGCTTGGGGTGTTTCCTTATTAATAATTTCTCTAATTATCTCGACGTCATTTGTTGAGAATAAATCTCGAGGTCTACTTTCAAAATACCTTATAACGGCATCTGGTAAAGGAATATAATTTTCTATCTCTCTCCTTTTCCACATTATTTCTACAAGAACGTTTTTTTGAAGTGATTTATCTAATCTATCGTATAATGCGATTCCTCTTAAATCTTGGAATGCCTCTTTTAGCCCATAGAAATGTTCTCGAGCTTTATCTGGTATATTGCCAACGTAATGAGTAAAAGGCCTTTCTAAATATTTCAACACAGGATGTTCTAATTTTTCAGCAAAAGCTCTTAAATTATCTAAATCAGTTGAGCCTTCTAAATATAAAACCCATCTTTTTTGCTCTGCAAGAATATATTGATCACATCCTATCGTTGTAAGAGCCTTGACTAATTGACATGTTGAATTCACTATGTGAGGTTTCCCAAGGAAAGCAATAATTCTTGCTTTTTCAATAGCTTCGTCTAATAAAGCTTCTGAATGAGTGGCAATTATTAATTGGGAACCTTCACTTCTCAAATTCTCACATAAGAGATTAAAAATCTGTTTTTGCCTTAATATCTCTAAGTGGGCATCAGGTTCATCTATTAGGATAATGCTTTTTGGGCTAAAATGAATATAAGTTAGTAGGAGAAGCACTTGATGAAATCCTCGACCTCCGTTAATTAAGTCATAGCTTATATTGTTTTCATTATATTTAACGATTATTCGGCCAGTAGTTGGGTCATACTCGGGATCATTTACTCTGATGTTGAACATACGATCGATTAAATCTGTGATGCTTTTCCATTTCTCTTTATCATTGTTATAAACATGCCAACACAAATTCCTCAATACGTCAGCAGTTTTCCCTTGTCCTATAAATACATTTATGGTCCCAGCTTCTAATTTATATTCTTCTGCAGATAGTCCGGACATTGGTGGTAGAAACATCACTCTTTCTCTATTTGCAATTTCAATTAGTTTATCTTCAGGGACTTCCATGGGGCGCACGTAACAGACCTCCGGATTTTGAAAATCAAACTCTAATCCAAGTGACCATTTCTCGGTTCCTGCAATTCCTTCTGCGGCTATTTCAATAGTAATGTTCTTAGTTTCCTTTCTATTTCCTGATATTTTTTGCATTCTAACATGGAGATCTTTCCACAATTCTTTAAGAGATGGCACTGGAATAGTGTAAATGTCTTTCCTATTTATTGGAGCGCCCGTTCTTTTTCCCGATTTTGATGATCTTTTTCTTTTTACTTCTGTCCACTTTTTTAAACCAAAATCCCACAATGAGATTGCCTGAAGTGCAGAAGTTTTGCCTGAATTGTTTGGGCCCACAAAGACAACAACAGAAGAGAGATCAAGCTCAAGATCTAATCTTTTAAAGTTCTTTGCAATAATCTTAGTTATCATAATAACCCTCTTCTTGTCTTATTTTATCTTATAAATGATATGTCCTAAATCTATTTAAGTCAAACGTTTAAGATAATGGCGAATATTAAGCTGGAAAGGTCAAATTGGCTTAATTTCATATTGAAATATTATCTAAAAAGCATTTTTCTAGTAGATAAGTTTTATAAGCCGGGTTGATTGTTACTATGTTATGCAAAAAAAAATCAAAGATATGAGAAAAAATCTTTTGTTAATCAGTAGAATTACTTTTGAAAATGCGTAATTTAAGAGATAATTAAAACTATTTAAAGCAAAGGAGGCGCGCATGTTAACACCGGAATTAATTGAAAAGGCCGTGGCCTGGTTAATTGCCACCGGCTTGAAGTTGCTGTTTATCATCATCGTTGTCCTGGTGCTGCTGCGGGTCAGCCGGGCCTTGAGCCGGAGGCTGGAAAAGGTTTTCCTAAAGGGGCGTGAAGACGAAGAGTCGAAGAAAAGGGCTCAAACCCTGTCCAACCTGATAAACCAGTTCTTGAGGGTGGTGGTCCTGGTCATTGCCGTTATCACCATCCTTGGAGCCCTGGATATCCAGATTGCGCCCATCCTGGCCACGGCCGGCGTGGCCGGGCTGGCCGTCGGCTTTGCCGCCCAGTCGCTGATAAAAGACGTGATCAATGGGTTTTTCATCATCCTCTGGGACCAGATCAGGGTGGGCGATGTGGTCAGGGTGGCCGGGCGCAGCGGAACGGTGGAAGCTGTCACTCTGAAGATGACCGTGCTGCGTGATTTCGACGGCAGCGTCCATTACATTCCCAACGGGATGATAGATGCCGTGACCAACCTGACGCGTGATTTTTCCCGTTTCGTGTTTGATATCGGCGTGAGTTATTTTGAAGACGTGGACCGGGTGATTAAGACCCTGAAGAAAGTTGATGAGGACCTGAGATCCGATCCCGGATGGAATGGCGATATCCTGGAGCCGCTCGAAGTGCTGGGGCTCGACCGGTTTGAAAGTTCGGCCGTGATCATAAGGGCCAGGATTACCACCAGGCCAGGCCGGCAATGGGCCGTGGCCCGGGAGTTTAACCGGCGCCTGAAAATAGCCTTTGACCGCGAGGGAATTTCCATACCCTTCCCGCACCTGACAATGTTTGTGGGCCAGGACAAGAGCGGGAAATCAGCCCCGCTGCCGATAAGAATTGAAAACGCTGGCGGCGCCGGGAACTGAAGGGATAGATTCGGACCATGGAAGCCAGGCTTTATTTCGAACCGGAAATAAAACGGCTAGTCAGCCTGAAAGAGGCCATCAGGGCGGTTGAAGATGCTTTTGCTGCTTATAACTCGGGGCGGGCGGTCCTGCCCGGTGTCATCAACCTGGACCTGCCGGCCTTTCAGGGAGAAGTCCACGTCAAGGCAGCTTACATTGAAGGTGAGGACTATTACGTCATCAAGATAGCCTCCGGGTTTTACCGCAACCCGGAGCTCGGCCTTCCGGTTGGCAACGGGTTGATGCAGGTTTTTGAAGCCAGGACCGGCCAGCTGGCTGCCATATTGTTGGACCGCGGCTACCTGACCGAATTGAGGACAGCGGCGGCCGGCGCGGTAGCAGCCAGGTACCTGGCCAGGAGCTCAATCGACAAAGTGGCGGTTATCGGCTCCGGCTTTCAGGCCAGATTCCAACTCCGGGCCCTGGCCGAAGTCCGGAATTTTAAGCGAGTAGCAGTCTGGAGCCGCCACCCGGAAAACGTGAGGAGGTATATCGAGGAAATGAGCGCTATTTTTCCCGGCGTTGCTTTTCTCCAGGCCGAATCCGCGGAGGGCGCGGTCAGGGAAGCCGACCTGGTGATCACGGCCACCCCCAGCCGCCAGCCCATAGTCAGGGCGGAATGGCTCAAACCCGGAGTGCACATCACAGCCATGGGCTCAGACGGCCCGGAAAAGCAGGAACTTTACCCCGAGGTTCTGGCCCGGGCCGACCGGCTGTTCTGCGACTCGATTGCCCAGTGCCGGCGCCTGGGTGAAGTTCACCATGCCCTGGAGGCGGGCCTGATTGATGAGAAAAAAATTACCGGAGAACTCGGCGAGATAATCCTGGTCCGGAAGCCCGGACGCCAGGCCGACCATGAGGTGACGGTGGCCGACCTGACCGGGCTGGGCGTCCAGGATGCGGCCGTGGCCGGCCTCTTCCTGCGCCTGGCCCAAAATAGTTAACCCTTGGATGGGTATATATTCCTGCTCCCTTGCGTGGCTGATGAATTCCATTTGCATAGTAGAAACCGGCTCTGATCAACTTTTTATAATTGCCTTTATCCTGAATTGACATTGGCCGAAAGATTTTTTAAAAAAATTAAGGGGTAAAAAAGGAGCCTGGCATGAAAAAAAAATACCCTTTTTATTTCGGGCTATTGTTCTTGTCTTTTCTTGTGTTCTTAATAGGAAGAGCGGGGGACAAAAGGACGCAGATTGAGCCCGAGGCCAAGCCACAGGTTAAAGCCGATTTTGGCAGGGTCCCACTGTATTTTATCCCCAATAAGGGCCAGATGGACGAACGGGTGGCCTATTATGTCCAGGGTCGGGACAAAACAATTTATTTTACCCAGGATGGATTGACCATTGCGATTCATGGGAAAAGGCAGGGCAGGAATGACGCTTCCGATGGATTTAAGGATTTTTCCTCTTTCCAGCACAGGAGAAAATTATCTGGCCTTAAAGGCGGCCAGGGCGACATTCAATCCTTAAAAGAAACTCGATTTTTTTATCCTGAGGGAAGGCCTAATAATGCGGGGGACGTGGAACTGGTCGAGCGCTGGGTGGTGAAAATGGATTTTTTCGGGGCAAAACCAGGAGTAAGGCCGGAGGGACTGGAGGAAACAGGATCGACCATATCTTATTTTATTGGGAAACCAGAGGATTGGAAGACTGGCCTTGCGACCTGTTCGAAAATTATCTATAGAGAGCTCTGGCCCGGGGTGGACCTTGTTTTTTATGGTACCTATGATCGGATGAAGTATGAGTTTGTGGTGCGCCCTGGCGCTGATCCCTCGGTAATTCGGTTAGCTTATACCGGGGCGGAGAGGGTTGAGCTGGCCGAGGATGGCAGGCTCAGGGTGCAAACGCCCCTGGGTGGATTCGAGGATGAGGCCCCGGTAGCCTGGCAGGAATTGAACGGGAAGAGGGCGAAGGTAAGTGTATCTTATGTTCTTAAAAAAGAGCCAAAGATGGTCAATCTGGCTGAAGCTGATGGAGCAGAGCAGAATATCGGGCGGGTGATTTGTGGATTTGAAGTGGGCGAGTATGACCATGGGTTTCCGCTAATCATCGATCCAGCCACTTTTCATTATAGTGGTCTTATAGGCAGTTCTCAGACTGATATTGGCAGAGCCATAGCAGTTGATGAAGATGGTAATGTTTACATCACTGGACAGGCATTTCGTGAAAACTTTCCAGTTCTGGCCGGTCCGCAACTTGGTAGCTACAATCAAGATGTCTTCGTAGCTAAGATAGATGCTTCTGGTACCGGTGTTTTCTATTGTGGCCTTATCGGCGGATCGAAATGGGACGAGGGGAACGGTATAGCAGTTGACACCGACGGTAACGCCTATATTACCGGTGAAACAGATTCTGAAGATTTCCCGGTTATGATCGGGCCTGGCCTGACCCTTTGTGGCTTTCACGACGATGTTTTTGTGCTCAAGTTGAATGCTTCTGGAACTGCTCTCATTTACAGCGGCTATATTGGCGGTTCACAAGACGATTGGGGTAATGGCATTGCAATAGATAACCTGGGTAATGCCTACGTGACCGGAACCGCTATGTCTTCGGATTTTCCGGTTGTGGTTGGCCCCGGCCTGACCAGCAAAGGTAATGGAGATGCGTTTGTAGCCAAGGTTGACACCTCAGGGACGCATCTTGTTTACTGTGGTTATATTGGTGGCACACTACGTGATGAGGGCAACGGGATAGCGGTTGATGGCTCAGGCCATGCCTATATTGCCGGCACGACAATGTCTTCGGATTTTCCGGTTGTGGTTGGCCCCGGCCTGACCAGCAAAGGTCCTGGAGATGCGTTTGTGGCCAAGGTTAATGCCTCGGGCACGGAACTTCTCTACTGCGGTTATGTTGGCGGCAGCTATGGTGATGAAGGAAATGGTATAGCCATCGACACCGCTGGCAATGCTTATCTTGTCGGAACCACCCTGTCTTCTGACTTCCCGGTGGTCACGGGCCCTTTCCTGAATTTCAAAGGTATAGTTAGTGATGCCTTTGTGACTAAGGTAAACAGTTCGGGTACGGGTTTTATTTATAGCGGCTATATCGGCGGTTCGAGCTGGGATTATGGCCATGGTATCGCAGTAGATAACCATGGCAATGCCCATATTATCGGTTATACATTATCCAAGGATAATTTTCCTGTCATAAATGGCCCAGAACGGACATATCAAGGAAACGGCGATGCTTTTGTGGCCAGGGTAAATGCCTCTGGAAGCAATCTGGACTACTGTGGCTACGTAGGGGGATCTTCGATTGATTCTGGCCAGGGGATAGCCGTGGACAGTTCAAATAATGCTTATATAACGGGACAAACTTCTTCAACTGATTTCCCTTTGCTTTTCGGGCCTTTCCTGACCCTGGATCCGAAGACTGGTGATGCTTTCGTGACAAAAATAAACTATAGTTTCAAGCCGGGAACTTTAGTAGTAACACCAGAAAGAGGATTGGAGGCTACAGGGCCCGTTGGTGGTCCTTTCTGGCCACCTGGCCAGGGCTACAGTTTAAGAAACGAAGGGGATGAGCCGATTGACTGGACAGCCAGCTGCTCGGCTGGCTGGATTTCAATATCCCCGAGTGGCGGGACTATCTCCCCTTGGGAAACCAAAGGAACCAATGTCATCCTGAATAGCAATGCCGCTGCGCTTCCGGCCGGGGTTTACTCGGATACTGTTTATTTCGTTAACTCTACTAACGGGAGAGGCAATACCAGCCGAAGCGCCCGTTTGACGGTCTATGCCATGACACTTGATCTGTCGGGTCAAAGGTCGGAGGCCAGGGCCTGGATACTCAGGATAGAATATGCCAGGCTGAATATTGAGATAACAAAATATGCCCCGGTGAATGTCAGTAATTACGTTTTGAAGAGAAAAGTTGATAACCAGCCCTATCTGATAATAAAAGAATTTACTGAAGCTGATGTTGTGAACAATTCTATCAAGTACAACGACTATCCTCTGAACAGGCAATCTACTTATTCTTATCAGGTCGAGGCGAGATTACAGGATGGCTCGGTGGTCGCCCGTTCCAACGAGTTGGTTTTAGGAGGGAAAACATCCGTTAATACTGAGAAAAAGACTCTGATTTTTGAAAGGGGCAAGAAGTAGATTTAAAAAGCAAACAACAAGCTCTATAAGCGAAGGGGATGGACCACGCAGGGATAATTGGGATGGTTGTGTCTCAATAGAGAAAGTTCAGAATTGGCACGATTGGAGCTGCGAACAGGCGGCCCCGGCAGCGGCCAGGACTGGAGAATCAAGGGAAATCAAAGAAAAATCAAAAATTAGAATGAATTGGCCTGCCTTTAAGGGCCTGGTTTTTTGTGTCCAATTAAAACGTGTAATCGTTTGACCGTCGGCTCTTGGTTCGGGTACACTGAGAAAGCATCCTGATGAGTTTAAGAATCAGCGGTGAAGTGATGCCATATCAAAACTGATCCGAAGTTGGCATAATGTAAAAAGATTTCTGGTCTGGAGGTTCTGATGATTAAAAGAATGATAAAGACCTGTCACCAGGCAATTTTGTTTTCTCTCGTCTTAATTTCAGGCCTTTTACTGTTCTCGCTGAAGCTGCCGGCCGACGAGGGGATGTGGCCTCTGAGCGAGCTCCAGCGTCTCAACCTGCAGGAAAAGGGGCTGAGGATGGACCCCGGCCTGATTTACGACCCCTCCAAACAGAGCTTGCTCTATGCCGTGGTTGAAGTCGGGGCCACCGGGTCTTTCATCTCGCCCGACGGGCTCATCATCACCAACCATCACGTGGCCTTTGGCTCGGTGGTGGCGGCCAGCACCCCGGAGAAGGATTATCTCAAGAACGGCTTCCTGGCCAGGACCAGGGCCGAGGAGATTCCGGCGGCCGGGCGGACGGCCCGCATCACCGAGTCCTTCCAGGATGTCTCGGCCCGGGTCCTGAGCGCCATCAAGAAGAACATGAGCTATGCCGACCGGACCAGGGCCATAGAACAGCAGATCAAGAAGATCGTGGCCGAAGCCGAGCAAGCCAACCCGGGCAAGAGGGCCGAGGTGGCCGAAATGTTCCCGGGTAAGACTTACTGGCTATTCCTTTATACCGTGCTCCGGGACATCAGGCTGGTCTACGTCCCGCCGCTGGCCATAGGCAATTTCGGCGGGGAGGATGACAACTGGATGTGGCCGCGCCACACCGGCGATTTTACCCTGATGCGGGCCTATGTGGCTCCCGACGGGAAGCCGGCCGAATACAGCGAGAAAAACGTGCCCTACCAGCCGCGCACTTACCTTAAAGTAAATCCCAGGGGCGCGCGGGAAGGCGATTTCGTATTCCTCCTCGGTTACCCGGGACGCACCTACCGGCACCTCCCGGCCAGCTACATTGCCTACGAGCAGAATGTCCGGATGCCGGCGGTGGCCGACTGGTACGAGTGGCAGATTAACTTGATGGAAGAAATGAGCAAGGCCAGCCGTGAAGTGGCCCTCAAGCACGATTCCCGCATCAAGGGCCTGGCCAACACCATGAAAAATTATCGTGGCAAGCTGGCCGGTTTGAGGCGGCTGAACTACCTGGCCCAGAAACGCCAGGAGGAGGCAGCCCTGCAGGAGTTCATCCAGGCCGACCCCCGTCGCCGGGCCACTTACGGCCAGGTTCTGCCGGGCCTGGAAAAAATTTACGGCGACATGGGCCTGGAGTATCCCCGGGTCTTTGTGCTGGAAAACCTGAGGCGCTCGGTCATCCTCTTCCAGAATGCCATGACCGTCCTGGAAGCGGCCATCGAACGCCAGAAGCCGGACCTGGACAGGAACGCGGCCTACATGGACAGGAATTTTAACCAGACCAAGCAGCGGCTGGCCCTGGGGCTTCGCACCAACTTTTACCTGCCGACGGATATCGCCATTTTCAAGGAACTTCTGAAAAGGGCCCTGGCCCTGCCCGAAGCCCAGAAAATTGAAGCCTTGAGCCGGCTGGCGGCTGCTGGAGGCAACCTGGACGAGGCGGTTAACAATCTTTTCAAGTCAACCAGGATGGCCGACTCCGATTTCATCAGGAGCCTCTGGGATAAGAAGCCCGAAGAAATCAGCCAGGTTGATGACGCCATGCTCAGGCTGGCCCGGGACCTTTACCCCGAGTATAAAAAAATTGAGGAGAACAACCGGGCCAGGAAAGGGCAGATGGACGAGCTCCAGGCCAGGCTGGTGGACATCCGCCAGGAATTCCTGGGCAAGCAATTCATACCCGACGCCAACGGCACCCTGCGCCTGACCTACGGACGGGTGGAAGGCTATGAGCCCAGGGATGCCGTCTACTACCGGCCGTTCACCACGGTCAGGGGAATATTGGAGAAGACCACCGGCCAGGAGCCTTTTAACACCCCGCCGGACCTCCTCCGGTTGATCAGCCAGAAGAACTTTGGCCGGTTCATCAATCCTGACCTTGATACCATACCGGTCTGTTTGCTCTACAGCACCGATACCACCGGCGGCAACTCCGGCAGCCCCATCATCGACGCCGACGGAAGGCTGGTCGGAGTGAATTTTGACCGGGCCTGGGAGGCCACCATCAACGATTTCACCTGGAGCCAGCGTTTCAGCCGCTCCATCGGGGTTGACATCCGGTACGTGCTGTGGATTCTTCAGGATTTGGCCGGGGCCGGCCACCTGCTGGAGGAAATTGGCATAAAGTAGCGGTCTGGACCGACTAAATTTAAGAAGCTGCTTAGATTTTTATAATTCCTGGAGGAGGGCAGGATTATGAAAAAGGGCATATTGGCCATTTCCGTTTTTTCCCTGTTGGCCTGCGTTTGGCTGGTCTTTTCGCCGGGAATTCTGGCCCAGGAACAGGAACTAAGCCAGCTACCCATTTCCTGGGATAACTGGCGGGAAGCCAAGGCCAGCGCCGAAAAATACGACGCCGAGGGTGACTACACCCGGGCTCTTCAATACTACCTGGAATACATCAGGCAGGCGGAAGGGCTGGGACGCCTCGATCTGGCAGCCTGGGGCAAGAACAATGCCGCCTACATGATCATCAAGCAGCACAAGCAGGATCCCACTACCGACCTGGGTCCGGCCAAGAAGCTGCTGGAGGAAGGGCTGGCCATGGCCGAGGCCACCGAGGACTGCAGGCTAAAACTCCAGAGCAACCTGGAATATGTGAAGATGTTCATAAAGGATTAGATTTCCGACTCTTAGAATTTCCAGGTCGAGTCGTGAGATCTCTATTTAATTGAAGTCCTGATCTCATCCCGGTTCTTAATGAGCAGACGTTTGACTGTGAACAGGCCTTTTTCTTCGTCAGTGTGAGTTGCCCAAAGGTGGCCGTTTCTTATGACCAGGCGCCGGCCAAAAGGCAATTTTGTCTGGTACAGGAAAAAGCCATCACGACTGTAGATGTCATATTCTTTTGGGGCCAGTCCCTGGGTCCACCTGGAAGCGGGATGGTCACGGAGCACCCAGATCCCACCGCGGTCATCGGTGAAAAGCTGTTATTCGAAGAAGGGCTGTGCTGTGATGGCCAGGAGCTTGCCAATTCTAACCCTCTCTTGGGCTGGAATCGGTCTGGCTAACTCTTATCCACAAGACTAAGACCTTAAAGTGGTTGCCTGGAAAGAGCAAAAAGGCTATTATTGACATCCTGTAGCTTGCTGGTGATAGCTCTGAGTTTCTGGCCACAATTACGGTGGTTTCCAGAGCCAGTCGGGTCACGGACCTGGCTGGCTGATCTAAGGAGAAAAAGAAAATAACCTCAAGTCGAAGGTTGATTTTAATATTTCAGGTGAAAAGATGAAGAGATTCGGAAAAGCAATTCTTCCCTTGATGTTTCTGACCTGCTTGGCCGGCCTTAAGCCGGGGTTGTCTGCCCAGCAGAATGGCGAAGTCAGGCTCCAGGCTGTCCGCATTGAGGAAGCCCCGCATATTGACGGAAACCTCTCGGAGCCAGCCTGGAACCAGGCCGTTCCCTTTTCCGGCTTGCTGATGGTTGAGCCGGTGCCCGGGTCTCAGCCGAGCGAAAAGACCGAGCTCCGGGTTCTTTATGATGAGGGCAACCTGTACCTTGGGATATATTGCTACGATAGCGAACCGAAAAAAATTGCGGCCAACTCCCTGGCCCACGACCAGACCGGTCGCAGCCGGGGCTGGTGGGGAATGGGTCATCAGACCACCAGCACCAGCGATGACGTGGTCAGGATTCTGATCGACCCCTTCCTGGACAAAAGAACTGCCTATGTTTTTTATGTCAATGCCAGGGGAGCCAGAAGCGAGGGGCTGGTTTCCGGCGGCAACGCCAGCCTGAACTGGGACGGTATCTGGGAAGCAAAGGCCAAAATCCAGGAAGACGGCTGGTCGGCCGAAATCAAGATTCCTTTCAAGACCATTTCGTTCAAGAAAGACCTGCCGGCCTGGGGCCTCAACATCGAGCGCTACATCGCCCGCAAGCAGGAGACCATCCGCCTGTCGGGCATCTCCCGGGACGCCAATTTCAACAACCCGATGACCGCGGCCGAGCTGGAAGGCATTTCCGATATCAAGCAGGGCCTGGGAATAACCATCCGCCCCTACGGCCTGGTGGCGGCCCAGAATGACCGCCTGGAGGACAACAGGTATGACTGGAAGACCCAGGGCGGAGTGGATGTTTACAAGAACATCACCCCCAACCTGGTGGCAGCCCTGACCTACAACACCGATTTCGCCGAGACCGAGGTGGACGAGCGCCGCATCAACCTGACCCGCTTCCCGTTGTTCTTTCCGGAGAAGAGGATGTTTTTCCTGGAGGGCTCAGAGACCTTTAATTTCAGTTCCAGCGTCAGCTTTTTCCCGTTTTTCAGCCGCCGGATTGGACTGTACCAGGGCCAGCAGGTGCCTATCAATTTCGGGGCCAAGCTTTATGGCAAGCTGGGCAAGTTCAACCTCTCCGTACTGGACATGGAAACAAAGGCCTTTGACCCCCTGCCACGCAGCAACATGCTGGCCGGACGGGTCACCTATGATTTCCTGGAAGAGAGCAAGATAGGTCTTATATTCACCAACGGCAGCCCGACGGGCGAGAACAACACTCTGGTCGGCTTCGATATCAATTATGCCAGCTCGCGTTTTGCCGGCAACAAGAATATCTGGCTGGCCGGCTGGGCCGTTTATAACTGGAACGACAGAGAAGGGCGGCACCATGGCTTCGGGCTGAGGGCCAACTATCCCAACGACCTGGTCAGCATCGAATCCACCTACGCTTACTACGGGGAGGCCCTGGACCCCGGCCTGGGCTACATGATGCGCCAGGGCATCCAGACCTTCTACCTGAAGCTGTCCTACAACCCGCGCCCCAGCCGGGGCTGGCTGGACCGGGTGGTCCGGCAGTTCTTTTTTGAAGCCAGCGGTGATTTTTACTGGAAGCTGGACGGCACCCTGGAAACCAGCCGCCTGACCTTTGAACCCCTGAGCTTCCGGACCGAGAGCGGCGAGAGTTTTAATGCCTCGGTCGTGGTCAACCATGACGTTCTGCCCTATGACTTTGAAGTGGCCGAGGGGGTGGTCCTGCCCGCCGGCCCGTATGACTTTACCAACCTGCGTACCAGTTTCAACACGGCCACCTTCCGCCCGCTATCCTTCGACCTGAGCTATACCGTCGGCGGATTTTATTCCGGGCATTACGGCGATTTTAGCGCCGGGCTGACCTACCATTTCCGGGGAAACCTGGACCTGTCGTTCAACACTAACCTGGTACGGGGAACCCTGCCCCAGGGAAAAATAAACGAGAACGTCTACCAGCTCAAGCTGGATTTCTATTTTTCGCCAGACCTGGGCTTCATGAATTACATCCAGTATGACAGCGTTTCCAGGCTGCTGGGCTGGAGCGCCCGCCTGCGCTGGGAAATCAAGCCAGGGAATTTCATCTACCTGATTTACAACTCCAACTGGGAAAGGCGCTGGGACCCGGCCAGCCGCTTCTACGCCGCCGGCGACCGCGGCGTGTTCAAGATTACCCTGTCCATCCGGCCCTGAAGCCATCGGCGGGTATAATAGAATTGATTCAAAAATTTTAATAAACAGCACGCTTATTAGATCTTCTGTTTAGCTGCCTTCCCAGGTAAGCCCTTTTCCGTTCTGGCGGCAGCCGCCAACCTTAAAAGTTACGGGTTATTTAGAGGCTTAAATTCGCCTTGACCGGTCTGAAACTCTTATCCCGGGAAAACTTCTGTCCGAGAACTTCCAGTAAGCCGGGGAAATCGGGAGTTGCTTCTGTAATCACTTTCTGTTATTAATTTAAGCAGGAACAATTAATCCGGGGGAGGTTTAAAATGAACAGAGTAATCTCGGTTTTGATCGGCCTGGCTTTTCTTTTGCTTCTCGTTCAGGGACTGGCTTTCTCCCAGGAAGAGACGCCAAAGACCGGTGATAAAAAATTCGACTCTTACCTGAAGAGAATGAATGAAGAAGCCAAGGGAGACCCGGAAGGCTTTATCCGGCGGCTCAGCGAAAGGCACAATGTGCCCGAGCAGGAGATCCGCCAGGCCAAGGAGAAGCACGGACTGGATTTTGGAGAAACCTACATGGCCACCGTCCTGGCCAGGAGGACTAACCGGAATGTTAATGAAGTGGCTGAACAGTACAGGCAGAACAAGGGGCAGGGCTGGGGGGTCATGGCCCAGCGGATGGGCATCAAGCCGGGTTCCCCTGAGTTCAAGCAGATGAAAGCCGAGGCCAAAGGGCACCTTGATCACCTGAGAGCCAAGAACAAGCTGCGAAACAAAGAAATGGAAAGGGAAAGAGAGAAAGAAAAGGAAAGAGAAAAGACGCAGCAGAAAGCTGGCAAGATCAAGAACGAACCGGCTGGTAAAATAAAGAATAAATAACTCTAATAGTTATTGCCTGGCCGAAATTCGGGTCTGAGGGGCAATCTATATCGTTTAATAGCGTTGAATTACATTAAAAAACTGCCCTCTGTTATCGAGACCTCTAATTCTTGACGACGTAATAAACCCCCTTCTTTCAGCCTTATTTAGCCGAAAGATCTTAGAAGGGGCAGTTGAACTCGCAAGCTAAAGGCGGAATAAAACCCCTGCTACCAAGGTGCTACCAAGGGCCCGCCAGTAATTCTAAGGCCAGGGAAATCTTATTTTGCCTTTTTAGCCTTCTTGGCTTTGGCTGCGGTCTCGGCCTTGCTCTTCTTCCTCATGTCCGCGGCGTGGGCCCTCTTGTAGGTCTGAATATCAACGAAACGGCCCTTTTCATCTCGCACCGCGTAGAGCTTGGTGCCCTTAACACTGCGATGGGTTGTTCTTTTCATAGCTTTATGCCTCCTTTGAAATTTACTTCTTGGCCAGTGCGCTCTTGATGGCCCCGATGATGGCCATTAAGATACCGCCGCCGACTCCGCCCCCGGCAATGCTGCCGATGATGCCGGCCAGGTCAGTGCCACCGCTGCCGCTGGCCACGCCCAGCATGCCCAGCAGCTGTCCGCCCAGTCCTCCTCCGATGATTCCCAGGATGGAATTTAAGACCGTTCCCAGGGAAATCTTCTTGAAGAGAGAACCGGCGATGTTTCCACCCACGGCACCGCTGACCAGTTGAATGATTACGGCTACCAGATTGTTCATCTTGCCTCCTGATTAATTAAATTTTCTTGCAGAGAAAAAATTAAAAATCTCATTCACCTGGAGACGAAAATTTAAATGCACCGGATTTTTTTTGAGGACAATGTCGCGGTAATGGGTCTCGGATAGAATGGCCTTTAAAAAAGCATAATAAGAGATGACCATTAACAGGTGATTCCCTTCTTTCAACTCTGAGAATACAATTTAATTCGGCGACCTGTCAAGAAATAAAAATGGGTTCCCAGATCACCGGGTATGGAGCCAAGTTCAGTTAAGCGGAAGAAAAGCAGGCTTAAAAATTATTCCGCACCTCGCTCGCCTGTCCCCCTTTTTCCGGGCTGAGTGAACCCTGCTTTACCGCGCTAAATTTTTCTGTGATACCGGGCGAGATTTTTTTACTTTGCGGGCATTCAACAACTCTGGTGAATAGATGGATGGCGGAAAAGCCTTTGAACTATTAAACCGTCAGGAAAATTTACCTGAAAGCGGGCTCCACCGTCCCGGATTCCTGTTGCCAGTAGGGTAACCAGAGCAGCCCGGCCCAGCGGATGGCTATATCTTTTTTCTTGGGCCTCAGGGCCAGAGTCTGAAGCTGTTCTCTTTCCGGGTCGTAGAGGCTGGCGATGGCGTCGGCCTCTCGCTGGAGCTGTTTTTCCATCTCTTCCAGCCTGGCCCTGGCCAGTTCTAACTGCTCCTGGGCCCTCTTTATATCCATTTTTTCGTAATAGGCCCGGCTGGCGCTGCGGGCGGTGGTGGTAGCCCGGCCGACCTGGTAGGACTTGCGGCCGAGTATGGCCCCGAAAATGGTGGCTCCCATGGAAATGGCACTCTGGGCCACCTTTTCCTTGTACTGGGCTTCCTCTTTTTGCAGGCGCTGCTGGGCGGTAAGGTATTGCCTTTCCAGGGTGGCAATCTTGCTGGCATATTTCTGGCGAAGGCGGGCCACCGCTTCGTCGCGTTTTTCCCTGGCCAGCTGGCCGAGCCGGAGACGGAAATCGCGTTCCGATTCTCCCGGCCTGGATATGGCCTGGAAGGTGACACTCTTCCAGAGCGTTAGCTGGTAACTCCTGGTCAGGTAGTCGAGATAGTCATTTTCGGCTGATTTCAGCAGGGAGAGACCGCGGGCCGGCAGGGATTCGAAGGCGGCTCCGCTCCGCGGTGTTCTTTCCAGTTCTTCCAGACGGGCAGATAACGGGCTGGCTTCGTCCCAGAGCAGTCCGGCCACCTCCCCGGTTAATTCGAAATAATGGCCGGCGTCTGAAACCTGGGAAAGACCGAGCCGATTATCATAAATGGCCACCTGCCCGATGACAGCCACGGAAGGTCGGTAAATCAGGCCGGCTGAGGTGGCCGGTTGGGTTCGGACCGGCATGAACAGCTCATTTATTTCCGGTGGCAGCGAGGGTTTAATCCGGCTGAGATCGGCCGCGGCTCCGGAGACTTTCTTCTGAGAAGGGGTGGTTGAGACTGGGGTCTCCGGTACAGCCTGGGCCTTTCTGGACTGCATAATGGCCATAATCTGTTGCCTGGTCATCGGGCCACGAAGATATGACAGGGCCCACCTGCTGTTCAGCAGGACAGGGTTGTTCTCGTGGACGTTGTGCATGAGAAAGACCCTCTTTTTCAGGCTGCTTATCTGTTCCGAGACCTTTTTCAGGTCGATGTTGCCGGCCACCCCGGCCAGGCCATCCAGCAGCCGGTCCTTGTCGCGTTCTGTTTGCAGCCGGCCGATAAACCAGGTGCCGGCGTTGGCCAGGCCTTTATAATCCAGGTCAACCGGGTTCTGGGTGGTGAGCACCAGCCCCAAACCAAAGGCCCGGGCCTGCTTGAGCAGGGTCAGCAGCGGTCGCTTGGATGGAGGTTCGCTGATGGGAGGGAAGAAACCGAAGATTTCATCCATGTAGAACAGGGCCCGGAGAGACGAGGTCCCCGGTTGCTGGCGGACCCAGCCCAGGAGCTGGTTCAGGAGAATGGTCACGAAAAACATCCTCTGGGCCTCGGAAAGATGGGCGATGGAAATGATGCTTAGCCTGGGCTTACCGGAAGGGCTGTAGAGGAGGGAGTTGATGTCCAGCGGCTCCCCGCTCAGCCAGAGGTCAAAACCGGGCGCGGCCAGGAGGTTGTTGAGCATCATGGTCAGCTTGAAGCGGTCCTGGGCGGGGAAGAAAGAATCGAGGTCAAAAACCCCGATGCGCTTGAGGGGCGGGTTCTGAATCTGCTGGATGAGGGTGGGCAGGTCGAGGTCCTGGCCGTTGTTCCAGGCGTTGCTCAGCAGGTTGGAAAGGAGAATGTGCTCCCGGCTCTGCAGGGGGTCGGCCTGGATTCCAAGCAGGCCCAGAAGACCGGAAACGGTGGTTGAGACTTTTTCACTCAGCAGCTCGACGTCTTCCCGGAGGGCCGGCGGCGGGGCTTCAAAAGACTTGAGGATGGAGAGCGGCAGGCCGGCGTTGCTTCCTGGAGTGTAGATGGTAATGTCGGCGGTCTCCAGCAGCTTTTTAATTCTGGAGGCGTCCTGGTCCCAATCGGCCAGGCCCTTCTTCCAGAGCTCCGCCTGCTGGCGGGCGTAATCTTCCGGTGACAGGCCTTTCTGGGCGGCCTCGTCTTCATTTATCCAGGGGCGAAAATCTTCTGGCCTGAGTTCAGGAAAGAGCAGCATCAGGTTGGGTAAGTCGCCCTTGGGGTCGACAATGATGGCCGGGATGCCGTCTATTCCGGCTTCTTCCAGCAGGCTGACACACAGTCCGGTCTTGCCGCTTCCGGTCATGCCGACACAGACGGCGTGGGTGACCAGGTCTTTGGAATCATAAAGAACGTAGTCTGGCTTCAGGGCCATGGTCGCCGGGTCGACTTCTTTGCCGAGATAGAAAAGACCCAGCTTTTCATAGATGGGATTCATTGGACAACTCCTTTCCAAGGGTCATCTTCATATTTTCCTGCCTGAACTGATTATAAATCATTTTAACCCGGAAGGTCACCTGTGGATAAATCCTTTCAGTTTATCGGGCTGTGGCCGGTGGGCACCATAGCTATCCTGAGCGACGGGCGGGTGGGGGTGGTCCGCCAGGTTAATGAACACGATATAGCCCGGCCGGTGGTGGAAATCATTGAGGGGGAGAGAAAAGGCGAGAAAATAGACCTGAGCAATAATGGGGGACTGTCAATTGTTAAGGCCCTCAATCCCCGGGGCCAGGGCAAGAAATACCTCAGGTATCTTCAGCTGGCTCGCCCGGTTAATGCCCCCTTTTAATTCCTGGATTTTTGGTTGGTCAATAGTTCCCCGTGTTAATAAGACAGCCGCGGGCCATACCCTAGCCGGTAGCCTGAAGGAATGTTGCTGGCTTGGCATCAACCTAAATCATCAGAGAGAACTGCAATTTAATATATAGAAACGGAAGATCCTTTTGAGTAGTCTCCCGTTTTCTGGCCGCTTACCGCGAGGTGTTTTCCTATTTGCCGAATTTCAGATAGGCTTCCAGAGCCTTAAGATAATCCTGAAAAGCAGTCAGACCTTTCTTGGATATCCGGCAGGTGGTCAGAGGTTTTTTCCCGCTGAACGCTTTCTTTATGGAAATGTAGCCTGATTCTTCGAGCTTGCTCAGGTTGGCGCTCAGGTTTCCATCGGTGGTGTCGAGGGCTTCTTTCAGGTAATTGAAAGTTGCTTCTTCAACAGAGGCCAGGATCGAAAGAATCCCCAGGCGAACCCTGGAATGTATGAGCGGGTCGAGCGGTGAAAGTTTTTCTGGGCTCATAACCTTAACTCTGTTTCTTGTATCTGGCCCGAAGGACAAGGGCAGGCACGATATAACCAAAGATTATGAGCGGGACAAAGAGCAGGGCCCGATAGTTCTCATGGATGAAAACCATGACAAGGGCACCGATCCAGAACAACGCACCGCACCACTTCAGCAGGGCCCATTCAAAGAGACCGCCGAGTGAAAAAATCAGCACCCCGGCCATAAGGCTCATCATGACCGGGATCATACCCCAGGGGTAGAGTTTCAGCATCGGCAGGATGAAGCCGGCCAGGATAAAGCCCAGGGCACAGGCCACGGAGATGGAATAAGCGGCTTTCTGGGCATAGGTCTTGATGCCGGTTTGCCTTTGGATCTTAGGACCATAAATCAGGGAAAAGACGATGCCAGCTGCCACGAAAAATATCCAGTTGGGCCATATCCAGGAATATTTTTTCAGGGCCGCCAGAATATACATGCCAATTACCCCAAGAATCGGGACAAATCCCCAGATAAGAAGAAACATCCAGGACCCGGCTGTTATTTTCCTGGTGCGCTCCACCATTTCCCGGATAAACCTGAGTTCCTGTTCGGGATTTAATTCTTCCATGTTGCCTCCTTTTTTATATAAATAACTTTAATCTATAAAGTAATTTAATAATTAATTATGGCTTTGTCAAGTATTTTCTTAAGGAGGCCGAAAAGAATTTGGCAGTTTTGATGCTCTGTCTTGTAGTTTGGGGGGCATGAGTCTGTCTGAGACTGCGGCCAGATCAAGATCGCCGGTTAATAAAAATACGGGAATGGTAGCTCTGAAAACGTGAGGGCAATATTAATTGCTGGCCCCGGGTCAGGGAAGTGGGGCAAGAGAGCTTGGCCTACGAATAATAAATAAATTTGATGGCAGGCCCCGCAAGTGAATGATTCCCCAATCTTTAGAGGCGGTGATTTGCCTCTCGGTCTATCAAGATGGAGTGATTGGTTCTTATCCTGAAGATAGACTATATGCCCAGGATTATTATTTTCAAGCCGGTTCCTTGGTTGAAATGCAAAATGAAATAAGAGGGGGAAACAAAAGGTCTCCCCCTCATGATAGGTCAGTGCAACTTGGCTTTGATCAGGGTGGCGGTGGGTCGGGTGGCCATGACGTTGGGCTTGACTTCCTTGACCATGCCCTTCTTCAACATCTCAATGGTAGCCATTATCTCCGGCATATAATCGTTCTCGATGAGCCCGATGGCCGCCTGGAAGGCACCCTGAAGGAGAGCGGTCAGTAGAGTATCATCGGGAACCGGCAGTCCGAGCGCGGTAAAGTAGGCGACGGCCAGCTGCTTGAACTGGGCCATGACATTTTCCAGGATGGTGGCTTCGTCCTGCTGAAGGAGCCAGCCGTAGGCTATGCAGGAAGTCCTGAATTCATTCTCGGTGGCCCGAATGAACTGCTCGGCTTCGGCCAGGGTCAGAGGTGCGGCTGTCGTCTGCGAGAAATCAGACAGCCCCTGGGCATAGGCCCGGGCCATCAGGTTTTGCATGTTGGTCTTGGGACGCGCGGCAATCTGCATGACCTTGGCTCCCAGGGAATGGTCGTAGCGAACCAGGATGATATCGCCGGCGGCTTCGATGATGTTGTGGCAGACTTCCAGGGCCACGGCCGGATAATCCTTGAAGAGGTTGAAATAATCGGTTGAGACGCTCTTCAGGTATTCGTCCAGCATCTTGGCCTTGGTGATGACGTAACCTTCATCCGGAAGAAGAGTCAGAGAGGCGTTATGGGCCGTGGAATCTGCGCCCCAGAGGTTATTGTGGCTGATGAAGCCGTAGGAGCTGGCTTTTTCATAACCGTATTTAACCGCGTACTGGACCTTGAGAAAGTAATGGTGGGTCTGGTCATAAAGATAATCGCGGTAGAGGATGTAGGGAGCGGTGAACAGGTAATTGAAAGCATCCGGGGCCATGGCTCCATACATTTCCTCAATGTTGTAAGGGCCGTTGGCTTTTTTCAACTTGTCGGCAATAAAGGCATGAGTACCCCTTTCCCAGGCAGTTGCTGGAGCCGTGGTTACGGCCAGCAAGAGACCGAGGAAAACCAGTAGGCACGTTGACTTTTTCATGGTTTAGCCTCCTTCACTAAAGGGGCGTGGTTTCTTTTACCCCGCTTACTTATTATATTTATTCCCCTTAACTTTTGATGTCAAGTTAAACTTTTTATAAGGACAGGGTGGGGCAAGACAGAGTAGGAAAAATGGCGGAAAGGGAACAAAAAGGGGACACCGTAAGGTGTCCCCCGTTCAGAAGGGATTTTCGGTGGGGTAGGGCAAGGTAACCGGCTGATTATAATATATTTCCTCAAGGCCCAGCATCCGCAGCAGGGCAAATAGCGTCTTTCCGGCCGCCTTGAAGCCCACGGCCGTGTGGTGCGGGAACCTCTTTTCTATCAGCACATGGCGGTAAAAGCGGCCCATTTCCCTGATACCAAAAACGCCGATGCTGCCGAAAGACTGGGGCTCAATGTCCAGCACCTCGCCCTGGGCCAGGTACGACCGGAGCCGGGAGTCGGCTGTTCCCTGGAGGCGGAATATGGTTACCTGGCCGGGTTTTATTCTGCCTTCCAGGGTGCCGCGGGTTATCTCCGGCTCTTTCCCGGGTTCCATCAGCCGGTGCATGATCAGTTGATACTTGAGTGCCGGGCCAAGCAGGCAGCAGGAGGCGGTGTTGCCGCAGTGAAAGCCCATGAAAAGGTCGGTCTGCTTGTAATCGCCGACCTTCTTTTTATTTTTCTCGTACATATCGGCCGGCACGGTGTTGTTGATGTCCAGCAGGGTGGCCGGAAGCTCGGTGGCGCAGGTCAGCAGGTATTCGCTCAGGGCGCCGTAGATGTCCACCTCGCAGGCTACCGGAATTCCCCGGGTAGCCAGCCTGGAATTGACGTAGCAGGGAACAAAGCCAAAATAGCTTTCAAAGGCCGGCCAGCACTTGTTGGCGAAGGCACCGTATTTAGAGGCGCCCAGGTTTTTCTCCATGAACTGGAGCAGGGCCACTTCGTACTGGGCCAGCTTCTCCAGCAGTTCCGGGTAGCTGTTGCCGGCGCCCAGCTCCCTGGCCATGTCGGAGGCCACGGCCTTGATCTCGGGAGAACCGGCCGCCTTCAGGAATAAGTCATAGAGATCAAGCTCCGAATTTTCCATCACTTCCACGCCCAGGTCGAAAAGCGGCTTGATGGGGGCGTTGCAGGCATAAAAGTCCTGCGGCCTAGGTCCAAAACCGAATATCTTCAAGTTCTTCAGTCCAAGCCAGGTCCTGGCCACCGGGACGAACTCTTCAATAATCCGGGCCACTTCGGCGGCTGTGCCCACCGGGTACTCGGGAATATGAACCTTGAGCTGGCGCAGGCCGACATTGTAGGAAGAATTGAGCAGGCCGCAGTAGGCATCGCCGCGCCCATCGTAGAGGTCGGCTGAGGTCTCCTCGGCCGCCGCGGCCAGCATCACCGGTCCGGCAAAGCGCTGGGCCAGGATGGTGGTCGGTCCTTCCGGCCCGAAATTCCCAAGGAAGATTACCAGGGCATTGATGTTTTTTTCTTTGATTTCCTGTCCGGCCTTCAGGACGTCGTTTTCGTTTTCGATTATGGTCTCCAGCTCGGTTACCGCAAGCCCCCGTTTCCGACATTCGGCAGCCAGGGCTATTCTCCTTCTGCGGGAGAGCTCAACCGGGAAACAGTCCCGGCTGACGGCTATCAACCCGATTTTTACTTCAGGGATATTTTTGAGGCCTTCCATTTTATTTCTCCTTTCTCTGTCCGTAATAGGCTTTAGGGCCGTGTTTTCGCTCGAAATGTTTTTTGATCAGGTATTCCGGCAGGTCCTTAACCCCGGGCTGGACCAACCGGGTCAGCAGGGCCATCCTGGCAATTTTTTCCAGGGCCAGCAGATGGTCGACCGCTTCCCGGGCCGATTGGCCCCAGGCGAAGGGACCATGCCCGGCAACCAGGCAGGCCGGGTAATGGGCCGGGTCAAGGTGCTTGAATCTTTCCACGATAACTTTTCCCGTGTTCAGTTCATAGTCGTTAAGGACTTCCTCTTCTTTCAGCTGCCTGGTGGATGGAATGTGTCCCGGGAAGAAATCGGCCTGGGTGGTGCCGTAGCAGGGGATTTCGTCGCCGGCCTGGGCGAAGGCCGTGGCGTATTCGCTGTGGGCATGGGCTATGCCCCCGATAGCTGGAAAGGAAGTATAAAGGACAAGATGGGTGGGGGTGTCGGAGGAGGGCTGGAGCCTGCCCTCGACTTGTTTTCCGCTCAGGTCCAGGACCACCATGTCTTCTGGCTTCATCCGGTCATAGGCCACCCCGCTGGGCTTGATGGCCATCACCCCTCTTTTTCGGTCGACTTCGCTGACATTGCCAAAGGTCAGGATGACCAGCCCGTATTCGACCAGTTTCAGGTTGGCTTCGAAGACTCGTTGCTTGAGATCTTCGTACATCTCAATTTTCCTTTGTCATTCCTTAATTTATATATTTATATTCATGCAATCAGGCCCCTGGCTTGTGCAACTTCTTTCTGCAAGCTCCCTTGTGCTCTTTTCTACTGCTCTTTCTTCTCCGGCTTGCCAGTTTTTTATATGGGCCAAAGGGTTTCCCCTTTTCAATAACTGATTATTATTTTTTCTTACGCGCCCTTGTTTTGGTTACCTGCCTGGCCTTTTCCAGCTGGCGGTCGCGAATCTCCAGCAGGTCTTTCATCAGGTGGTAAAGGTTGCCGTTCCAGGCCCTGGTGCCGAAGGCGTCGTGGAGCTCCCGGTAGAGCCGGTATAATTCCCGGTAATCCTGGTGGTACTCGGGCCTGGGCTTAAAACTCTGAGGCTTCACTCCGCACATGGCGGCCTGGGCTTCTTCAAACCGGTCATAACCGCCGGCAGCCCGGCCGGCCACCACCGCCCCGGCCATGGCCGCGCCCAGGGCGCAGGTCTGCGAAGAACGGGCTACCTTCATTTCCAGGCCGAAAACATCGGCATAAATTTGCATCACCAGCGGGTTCTTCTCGGCTATTCCGCCGCAGTTGATGACTTCGTTTATTTCCACGCCGTATTCCTGGAAGCGCTTAATGATGGTTAAAGCTCCGAAGGCCGTGCCCTCGATCAGGGCCAGGTAGATTTCCTCCGGCCTGGTGTGGAGGGTTTGTCCCAGGAGCAGGCCGGTCAGCCTCTGGTCCACCAGGATGGTGCGGTTGCCGTTATTCCAGTCGAGGGCTAACAGGCCGGATTCGCCCGGAAGTAGCGCGGCGGCCTTCCTGGTCAGCTCCTCGTGGCTACCTTTCTTCGGGCCACCGGGCTGAATATAGTTCACGAACCAGTTGAAGATATCGCCCACGGCCGATTGCCCGGCTTCCAGTCCGAAGTACCCGGGCAAGACTGAGCCGTCCACGATTCCGCACAGGCCGGGAATATCAGCCAGGGGCCGGTCGTTCGGCCAGACACAGATGTCGCAGGTGCTGGTCCCGATTATCTTGACGAATTTTCCGGGAGCCACGCCGGCGCCGACCGCGCCCAGGTGGGCGTCGAAAGCTCCCACCGCCACCGGGATTCCCGGCTTGAGGCCGAGCATCCTGGCCCAGGACCTGGTCAGAAGGCCGGCGGCCCGGTCTGAAGTGTGGGTTTCATTATAAAGCCTGTCCCGCAGCTCTCCAAGGCGGGGGTCCAGCCGCCCCAGAAAATCCTTGGCCGGCAGGCCGCCCCAGCTGGCGTTGAACATGGCCTTGTGCCCGGCCGCACAGCGGCTTCTTTTCATCTTCGACGGGGCCAGTGTCCCGGTGATGATGGCCGGTATGAAGTCGGCGCATTCCACCCAGGTGTAGGCGGACTCGAAGACTTCGGGCGCCACCCGCAGGCAGTGAAGAATCTTGCTAAAGAACCACTCCGAGGAATAAACGCCGCCGCACTTGGCCAGGTATTCCGGGTGTTCCCGGGCGGCCAGGGCGGTTATTTCCTGGGCTTCGGCAAAAGCGGTGTGGTCCTTCCACAGCCAGGCCTGGGCATTGAGATTATTCTTGAATTTTGGATGAAAGGCCAGGGGCAAACCGTTTTTATCAACCGGAAGGGGAGTGGAACCGGTGGTGTCGACGCCGATTCCGATTACCAGCTCCGGGGAAAAATCTTTTTTGGCCTTCCTGGCCCGGTTCAGGACCTGGCGAACAACTTTGACCATCGATTCCAGGTAATCGGCCGGGTTCTGCCTGGCCAGGTTGGGGTCCTTGGGGTCGAGCAATATTCCGGCTTCGCCTGAAGGATAATTGACCACAGCCGTGCTGATTTCCTCACCGCTGACCACGTCCACCACCAGGGCCCTGACCGAGTTGGTGCCGAAATCCAGACCAAGGCTGTAAGCTCTGGTTTTTGACCTCATCTTTCGCGCCTCCTCATTGATTTCAATTTTAATTCAGGCCCCTGCTTTTTAGAAAGTGAAATTTTTGTGCTGGCCGGCCTGGCTTCGCAGGAGTTTTTTGTTAGCAACAAAGTTCTTGACATCGCTTTCAGTTTCATTATATAAAATTTTTGTGTTAACGTTAACATTTAATTTAATTTTATTTTGCCCCTGAATGTTAACGTTAACGCCAAGGCAGTAGAAAGATGGCCCGCGCAGAAGCCAATGGTCCGGAGATGGTTGGCGGCGGCCACCTGGTCCGGCAGTCCGGCTGGAGCCCGTCCGGCCCGGGCGGTCCGACCCGGCCCGCTGTCGATTCCGGTCCGGCCATCCAAATAAAAATCAAAAAAATTAAAAGGAGGATCTGATGTCTAAGCCAAAGCAATGGCTACTGTTGGCTCTCGTCTTGCTGCTGTCATTTTCCATCCTCCAGGCTCAGATCACCCGCCAGACCGGAACGGTCCGCGGTGTGGTCAAGGATGCGGACGGCACACCCCTGCCCGGGGTCAGCATAACCCTGACCGGGCCGAGCATGATGGGTAAGGCCACCGATGTCAGCCGGGAGGACGGGACGTTCCGGTTGCCGGCGGTCCCACCGGGCAACTACACCCTGACCGCCGAGCTCCAGGGGTTCAAGACCATTACCCTGAATGAAGTGATTGTCAGGGTGGGTCTGACCGTGACCCTGGACTTCAAAATGGAACCGGCAGCGGTGGAAGAGCAGGTGACGGTTGTGGCCAAGGCCCCGGAGATTGACGTCCAGAAGACCAAGGTCACCACGGCCGTTACTTCCGAGGTCATCACCAGGCTGCCCCTCAACCGCAGCCTGACCAGCGTCATGAACCTGGTCCCCTCCACCGTCGGCACCATCGCCACCTATTCGGGAAGCATTCATGGCACCGACTGGAACGGGGTCACCTATGAAGTAGACGGCATTAACGCCAACTGCCCGACCACCGGCGGAGCTTTCGGCACGCCCCAGTTTGACGCCATCGAGGAAATCGAGGTGATGACCGGGGCCATCCCGGCCCAGGTCGGAACGACCGGCGGGGCCTTCGTCAACATCGTGACCAAGTCCGGCGGAAACAACTTCTCCGGCCAGGTCCAGGCCTACTACACCAACAAGCACCTGGCCCAGGTTCTCTTCCCCGATGAGCAACTGAAGTCCATGCAGATTGGTAAACCCAGTTTTAGCCTATTTGACCTTGATACCTCGGGCATGGTCGGAGGCCCCATCATCAAGGATAAGATCTGGTTTTTCACCGATGTGGCCTTCACCAAGTCCAGCAACTGGGCACCCTTCCGGCCGACCACCATCCTCGGTACCCAGTACGACCAGTATAAAGTTCCCAACCAGAATATCAGGGGCAACCTCAAGCTGACCACCGAATTCTCGAAAAAGCTGAGATTTTACACCTACTTTTCGCTGAGCCAGAGCCAGAGAATGTTTGAGGCCTGGTCCAACAAGACCGAGGACAGCACCTTTGACGCCAAGCCCACCCAGTACGTTGGCACCGCCAACCTGACCTGGATTCCCAGCAGCAGTTCCTTCATCGATTTCAGGCTGAATATCAACCACCTGGATTATCCCATCACGGCCCGGAATGGCTCCGATAAAATTGGATACCAGGATGGCTATACCGGTTATATCTGGAACGGCATCCAGAGCTGGGAAAGCTTCATCATCCGCCATACCAACCAGGCTTCGGTCAGGGGCACCCATTTTGCCGATAACGTCCTGGGCGGCGACCACGAGATGGGAGCCGGAGTGGAGCTCCAGTTCGGCTGGGACAGGTATTCCTACGCCAGGCAGCAGCCCATGGAGTGGTATTACTATAACGGCAATCCCTACTACTGGCGCGGTTACTTCGGGGTTGACCAGCCGACCATCTACGGCGACGGCCGCCTGTCCTTTACCAACTGCGGTCCGGGAAAAGGCGACAGCGTCACCGACCTCTATGAGTACCGGATCGGCGCTTACTTCCAGGACAATTTCACCATCAAGAACCGGCTGACCTTCAACCTGGGCCTGAGAATCGACTCTTACAACGGCTGGAGCGGCAAGGCCCGGTCCACCGGGACCACCGGCCTGTCCTACGAAATCGGCCAGGTCCTGGCCCAGGACCTCGGTTTCAACCCCTACGGCGGCTTTGAAGTTGACGGGATAAAGGATGTCCTGGTCTTCACCAGCCTGTCTCCGCGGCTCGGCCTGAGCTATGACCTGTTCGGCAACGGCCGGACGGCCCTGAAGCTATCCTATGCCAGGTACTCGGAACAGGTGCCGGTGATGTGGTTCTCGGAAGTGCTGCCGGCAGTCATGGGCCAGTACGAGTTCAACTGGTGGGACCTCAACCAGAACGGCCAGCCCGACTCTCCCGGCACCGATTATTATGAATACCGCTGGAGCCTGGGCGATTTCAAACTGCCCGACATCCAGTATCTCAGCCAGATGGTTGACCGCGGGCTCCATGCCCCCATCCACAACGAAATCACGGCCGGTATCGAGCACCAGCTGTTCAAGGACTTTGCCGTCAAGCTGACCTACCTGCACAAGAAGAAAACCGATCTGTTTGGCTGGGCCAAGTACGACCTGGCCTCGGGCCGCTACTGGTACAAGCTGGACCAGGCCCCCGACTGGTACGTGCCCTTCACCACCGTTGTTCCGGCCTACGGCAGCTTCCCGGAACAGCAGGTGACGGTCTACTTCATGAGCGAGAATTCTCCCTACGAATCCATGGTCTACATCAAGACCAACATTCCCGAGCAGTTCGTTAAGTACGACGGCCTGGAACTGGCCTTTGATAAGAGATTTACCCACGGCTGGTCGCTGGGCGGTTCGGTTACGCTCTCCAAGACAACTTCCCAGTCCTGCGGCGATAGCCCGAACGACTTCGTCAACACCCCGGGCCGCGACAGCTACGACGTGCCCTTCATGCTGAAACTCTACGGAACCTTCAACCTGCCCTACGGCTTCATCGCTTCCTTCTTCATGAATTACCGGGTCGGCTATCCCTGGGGCCGCAGCGTGGAAATCGTGCCGCCCGAAGACTGGGCCCTGGCCAACAACGCCGTGCCCTGGTCGGTCTGGGTGATGCTCGAGCCCAACGGCACCAGGAGAGAACAGGATTTCACCAACGTCGACTTCCACCTGGAGAAAGAATTCAAGCTCCCCTACGGCACCATCGGGGCCTTCGTCGACATTTACAACCTTTTTGGCAACAAGTACGTCAACTACGGCCTGAACCCGATTGCCACCTGGTTCCCGGATGATGAGGGCAGCAGCAGTGGAAGCTACAGCCTGGACTACAACTACAACCGGGTTACCAGCATTTCGGCCACCAGGGTCTTCAAGTTCTCCATTCGTTACAAATTCTAACCGTTGTTCCAAGAGGTTTTTTCGGGGGAGGAGCGTAAGCTCTTCCCCCTCTTTTTTTACATCGGGTTAAGGTTATTGAGGACGACGGCCCGGGGCTATTATTTATTGATCGCAGGTGCCTTCTGAATCACGTTATGGCGGGAATCATATGGTAAGAATCCATACTGCCGGCCGAAAGTCAGCCAGAACCGAACCGGCTTATCTCCCGCCCCGATGTCAGAAACCCGGTGTCTTAATTAACCTGTTTTATCCCGGGGCCAAAATTGGTATAAATAACCGGGCGGCTAAAATAACGGCAGCAGCGAGACAACCGAAGCCCCCGACGGTACCAGATATAGCAGGTTCTCAGGTCTTAAAAATGACTTGAAATAACAGGAGGTGGCGGATGCCCGGAAAACTTGTATCGAAGCCTATTTTTATGAAATTGCTGGTTATGTCGCTGGCCATGTTGGTCCTGATGGCAGCTCACCTGCTGGCTCAGCCCAGGCTGAATGGCGATGATTTAAGCCTGTTTCAGTTCAGGAACCTCGGGCCCTTCCGGGCCGGCTCCTGGGTAACCTGTTTTGCCGTGCCCGATTTTCCATCAGAAGCCCATCTTTATACTTTTTACGTGGGAACCAGGAATGGTGGCGTCTGGAAAACCACCAATAATGGCACCACCTTTGAGCCAGTCTTCGACGGGCAGACGCATCTGTCCATCGGAGCGCTGGCCCTGGCCCCGTCCAGCCCGGAAACCGTCTGGGTGGGAACCGGCGAGGCCTATTGCGCCCGCAGTTCCCAGAGCGGTGACGGCGTTTATAAATCGACCGATGGCGGCCGGACCTGGAAGAGAATGGGGCTCGTTGACTCCCACCACATACCTAAAATAATAATTCATCCCCAAAACCCGGACATCGTCTACGTGGCGGTCATGGGCCATCTCTTTACCCCCAATGCCGAGCGAGGCGTCTTCAAGACCGAAGACGGCGGCCAGACCTGGAAGAAGGTTCTTTACATCAACGACAGGGTCGGGGTGATTGACCTGGTCATGGACCAGGCCAATCCCGAGGTGCTTTATGCCGCCAGCTACGACAAGGTCCGCTTGCCCTGGCATTACGAAGCCGGGGGCCCGGAAAGCGGGATTTACAAGACAACCGACGGCGGGATGACCTGGAAGAGGCTGGCCGGGGGATTACCATCCGGATACGTCGGCCGCATCGGGATCGACATCTACCGGAAAAATCCCCTGGTCCTGTATGCCGTGGTGGAAAATTTCCGGCAACCGACCGCCGAAGAGGTGGCCGCGGCCCGCAAGGCCGGACGTCCGGCCCGCCCGGTTCCGCTGGGGGAAGTCTACAGGACGGACGACGGCGGCCAGACCTGGGTTAAAGTCAACAGCGGGAAGGAACCGCTGGCCAACAAGGCCCCGTATTCTTTTAATCAACTGTACATTGCCCCCGACAACGACCAGGTTCTGTACATAACCGGGGTGACCCTGGCCAGCTCGGTGGACGGTGGTCGGACCTGGCGGGATGCCGACTGGCCACCGCAGGCCCTGTTCCAGTCAGCCTTTGGCGACGTCAGGACCCTGTGGATTGACCCGCAGAATTCGAAGAGAATTCTTTTCGGAAGCGACGGCGGCGTCTATGTTTCTTACGACGGGGGAAAAACCTGCCACCATTTTTACAACCTGCCGCTCGGTGAAATCTATGCTCTCGGGGTGGACCTGGACGAACCCTACAATATCTATGCCGGGCTCCAGGACCACGATTCCTGGAAGGGCCCGTCCAATTCCTGGTCTGGCCAGGTGAACCTGAGCGACTGGGTAACGGTCGGGGGTGGAGACGGGATGTACAACGTGGTCGACCCCACCGACAGCCGCTGGGTTTACAACTGCCGGGAGTTCGGGAGTTTCTTCCGTCTCGACCAGAAGACCGGAACCCGCCAGAGGATCCAGCCGGCAAGAAGCCCGGATAAAGAGCCATACCGTTTTAACTGGACCCCGCCGATTCATCTTTCGCCTCATAATAGTTCCATTGTCTATATAGGGGCCCAGGTCCTGCTGCGTTCTCTTAACCGGGGTGACGACTGGGAAGAGATCAGCCCGGACCTGACCACCAATGATAAGAGCAAGCAATCCGGCGCTGGCAATATAACCTTCTGCACGATAACCACCATCTCCGAGTCGCCCCGCAAGCCGGGAGTCATCTGGGTGGGCACTGACGACGGCAAAGTGCAGGTTACGACCAACGGCGGGGCCAGCTGGAGCGACTGCACGCCGGCCCTGGCCAGGTCCGGGGCCCCGGTCCAGCTCTGGGTCAGCCGGGTGCTGGCCTCCCCACATGATCCCGGGACGGCCTTTGTGGCCAAGAGTGGTTTCCGGAACGATGATTTTAAGCCTTATCTTTTCCGGACCACTGATTACGGCCGAACCTGGACCTCGATTTCAGCCGGCCTTCCGGACAGCCCGGTCAACGTCATAGTCCAGGATGGTCAGAATCCAGACCTGTTGTTCGCCGGTACGGATAACGGCCTGTATGTCTCCTTCGACCAGGGAAAGAGCTGGCTTCCTTTCCAGAACAACATGCCCGCGGTCAAAGTAACCGACCTGGTAATTCATCCTCGAGAAGGCGACCTGGTGGTCGGGACTTACGGACGGGGCATCTGGGTGGCCAACATCTGGCCGCTCCGGGAAATGAAACCGGAAATTCTGAACGAACCGGTCCATTTATTTACCGTCAGGCCGGCCATCCAGAAACAGTACCCGGTCTTCGGCAATTATCACCTGACCGGTGATAGCCACCTGTTCACTCCCAACGAACCGGATGAAGTGGTCATACATTATTACTTAAAGCAGGAATCCGGCGAAAAGGTTAAAGTCGGGATATATGATGCGGAGAGAAAACTCCTGCGGGAGCTTGAAAGCCCGGGCAGAGCTGGCCTGAACCGGTTGAGCTGGGACATGAGAAAGGCCGGAGAGGGGCGACCTGGCCCCAGGGTTGAGCCCGGCAAGTATTTCGTAATTCTGCAGGCAGCCGGGGCTAAGCTCGAACGGCCAGCATTGATCAGCAAGAGAATCAGCTGGTCTCTGGGCCCGCATCCGGTTGTCCTGGTGACCACTGACCGGCAGGATAATTTTGAAGAGTGATGGGGCCTTCAAGCGAATTGAATAAAATATTTTCTGGCCGGCCCTAAATCGGCTATGATGTCATTAGATGGCCAGAAAGACAACGTCTAAGGAGGTTTCGATGTCAGGATTAGTTACCAGGAAGAAAACGCTGGCGATTTTTTGCCTGCTGCTCGGAGCCTGGCTGTTTTCAGCCTGTTCTGCGGAGAAAAGGGACTATTCCATAAAGCCGGTCGACCTGACTGCCGTCCGTTTCTCCGACGGCTTCTGGAGCTCCAGGATAGAAACCAACGGAAAGGTTACCATTCCCCATTCTTTCCGGCAGAGCGAAGAGACCGGCCGGATCAAGAACTTCGAAATAGCGGGCGGTCTGGCCGAAGGCGATTTCTGTTCCCGTTATCCCTTTGACGATTCCGATATTTACAAGATGATAGAAGGTGCCTCCTACCAGATGATGCTCCAACCCGACCCGGAACTCGATAAATACCTGGACGGCCTGATTGCCAAGATCGCCGCTGCCCAGGAGAAGGACGGTTACCTTTACACCGCCCGGACCATCAAGAACAAGGGCGGAAAGATACCCCTGGAAGAGTGGGTGACCGATAAAAGGTGGGAGAGAGAGCAGGATGCCCACGAGCTGTACAACGCCGGTCACCTCTACGAGGCGGCCGTGGCCCATTACCTGGCCACCGGCAAGAAGACCCTGCTGGATGTAGCCCTGAAAAATGCCGAGCTCATCCTGAAGGACTTCGGACCCGGGAAGGTGATGCTGCCTCCAGGACACCAGGAAATTGAAATTGGGCTGGTCAAACTTTACCGCCTGACCGGCAAGAAAAAGTACCTGGACCTGGCCACGTTCTTCCTGGACCAGCGCGGCAACAAGGAAGGTCATAAACTTTATGATTTTTATTCACAGGACCACCTGCCGGTGAGGGAACAGAAAGAGGCCGTTGGCCATGCCGTCCGGGCTGCCTACATGTACTCCGGCATGGCTGACGTAGCGGCCCTGACCGGGGACCAGTCCCTGGTCCAGGCCCTGGACAGCCTGTGGGAAGACGTGGTTTACCGAAAGATCTACCTGACCGGCGGCATCGGTTCCACCGGGGCCTGGGAGGGCTTCGGCCCGGCCTACCATCTGCCCAATGCCTCGGCCTATGCTGAAACCTGCGCCTCCATCGCCAACGCCTTCTGGAATTACCGGATGTTCCGGCTGCACGGCGAGGCTAAATACCTGGACGTCTTTGAGCGGATAATTTACAACGGCTTCCTGTCCGGAATCGCCCTGACCGGCGACCGGTTCTTCTATGCCAACCCGCTGGCCTCCTTCGGCCAGCATGAAAGAAGCCCCTGGTTCAGTTGCGCCTGCTGTCCGCCGAACATAGTCCGCTTCATTCCCCAGCTCGGGCAGTATGTCTACGCCACCTCGGGCGACAGGCTTTATGTCAACCTGTTTGCCCGGAGTCGGGGCCAGGTGGAAATGGAGGACCTGAAGGTGGAACTGGAGCAGGAAACCGAATATCCCTGGGATGGGGATATAAAAATTAAGGTCAACCCGGCCAGGGAAGACGATTTTACGATCATGCTGCGAATTCCAGGCTGGGCCCTGGGGCAACCCATTCCGGGCGACCTCTATCGTTATGCCGATAAGAAAGAGGCCCGGCCGGTGATTAAGGTCAACGGGGAAGAGTTGGCCCTTAACCTGGAAAATGGTTTCCTGCCGATTGCCCGGAAATGGAAGGCCGGCGACACCATAGAGGTCAGCCTGCCCCTGGAACCGCGCCCGGTCCTGGCCAACGAAAAGGTCCAGGATGATGCCGGGCTGGTGGCCGTGGAAAGGGGGCCGCTGGTTTATTGTGCCGAGTGGCCTGATAACGGCGGCCGGGTCAGCAACCTGTTATTGCCCGACGGCGCCACCCTGACCTCCGAATTCCGGAGCGACCTGCTGGGTGGACTGGTGGTGGTCAGGGCTGCGGGCCGGGCTTACCGGATGGAAAAAGAAAAGGTTGTGGCCCAGGATAAAGAGATTACCCTTATCCCTTATTACGCCTGGGCTCACCGTGGCCGCGGGGAAATGGCCGTCTGGCTGGCCCGGGAAGAAGGAAAGGTCAGGCCGACACCCGAACCTTCCCTGGCCTCAAAGACCAGGGTGGAAGCCTCCGAGGGTGCCCGCGGGGCCAGGTTCATCAACGACCAGTATGAACCCACCAGTTCCATCGACCACTCGGTCGGCTATCTTCACTGGTGGCCGAAAAAGGGAACAACTGAATGGGTGAGCTATGAATTTCCATCTCCGGTCCGGGTGTCAGAAGCAGCCGTTTACTGGTTCGATGATACCGGCCAGGGCGAATGCCGGGTGCCCGAATCCTGGAAGCTTTATTACAAAAAGGGCAACGACTGGGTTCCGGTCAAGAACCTGACTCCCTACGGCCTGGAGAAAGACAGGTACAACCTGGTTAAGTTTTCTCCCGTGGTTACCACCGCTCTTAAGGTTGAAGTCAAGAGCCAGGAAAAGTTTTCAGCCGGCATCCAGGAATGGCGTGTGAAGTAGGCGACCGGGACCTGCTCAAAAAGAACCTGGAGATTTTTTTCTGGCTGAGATGCCCGGTAATTTGAGGACAAGCGCACGGTTGGTTGCCAGGAAAATGCTTTAGCAACTCCGGGAGAGCTGGCACCGGATTCCACAGTCTCAAATTTCGGGCTGAAGGCGAGGCGAGAAAGAGCCAGAGAGAAGCAAAGAGAGCCTGGCTTGAATTGAATGGAGGAAATTGCCGGTCGGGTATCTTGAGGAGGGGAGAACCCGATGATGACTAATGACCTGAAGATAGAGAGGCTGAAAGCCCAGGCCCGGGCTAAAAGCAGAAATGGTGAGCGAACTGGCCAGGGTATCAGCCGGAAAAGAAGTGATTTTCTTCACCGGTCCGCTGACCCGGCCGGCTGGTTGTGGATATGACACGAGAGCGGGCTCAAAGATTAAGTAAAAAATAAGATAGATGTAAATCATAAATTTTTGTGGAGGAGATGATGAAAGTCAGCCCTAATTTTGATAAGGATAAAAAAGTCCGTCTTTCTTCTCATGAATTTCTGGGGTTGTTCCGGCCCGGCCGGTCAGTTGCCCTGTTGATTCTGATGATAGCCCTGGCCTGGCTGGTCGTCTCCGCTGACCAGGGGCGTCAGCTTCTGCCCAATCCGTCCTTTGAAGAAACAAAAGACGGAAAGCCGGTTGGCTGGCGGCCGGCCACCTTCCAGAGGGAAGCTTCCTTTGAAATGGATAAGGTGGCCAGGACCGGTTCCTGGAGTCTTAAAATCAGCTCGGAGAAAGGAGCCGATGCTGCCTGGTCTACCCAGGTCAGGGTTCTTCCCTTTGCCCGGTATCGTTTCAGCGGCTGGGTTAAGACCGAGAATGTCAAGTCCCAGGGCGGGAAAGGGGTTCTTTTTAATGTTCACGGCCTGGAAAGATTCCAGACCCGGGCTCTTACCGGCAGTAACGACTGGACCCGCCTGGAAATGATCATAGACACCGAGCTGAATGATGCCCTGCAGATCAACTGTTTGTTCGGCGGCTGGGGAAAGGTAACCGGGCAGGCCTGGTTTGATGACCTGAGCCTGGAATTGCTTTCGGCCCGGAAGCTCCGACCCCGGGCCACGGTTTATCCGGCCCGAAAATTGGAGCCGATTTCACCTTACCTCTACGGCCAGTTTATCGAACATCTGGGGCGATGCATCTACCAGGGAATCTGGGCCGAGATGCTGGAGGACAGGAAATTCTACCAGGCGGTTGGCACGCCGGATTCTCCCTGGAAGATAGCCGGTGAACCGCACTCCGTCCACATGAACCCGCTCCTGACTTATGCCGGGGTCCCTGTGCCTGAGGTTCGCCTCAAGGGGAACGGCCGGGAAGCTGGGATTTATCAAGAGTCCCTCGCCCTTCGGAAAGGAAGAAAATATACCGGGAGCCTCGTTCTGGCCGGGGACCCGGGCGTGCTGCCGCTCGAGGTCAGGCTGGTCTGGGGCGAGGGGCGGGATGAAAGGGAAGTGGTCAGGATTGACAGGATCGGCCCCGATTATGAGAAATTTTATTTTGACTTTACCTCCAAGTTAGATACCGAGAACGGGCGCCTGGAAATCGTCAGCCGGGGCAGCGAGGCTTTCCGGGTGGCCGCTGTCTCCCTGATGCCGGCCGATAACCTGGAGGGCTTCAGACCAGAAGTGATTAAACTCCTGCGGGAGCTTAATTCTCCCGTCTATCGCTGGCCGGGAGGAAATTTTGTTTCGGGGTACGATTGGCGTGATGGAATCGGCGACCCCGACCGCCGTCCGCCGCGCAAGAACCCGGCCTGGCAGGGAATCGAGCATAACGACGTGGGTATCCATGAATTCATGGCTTTCTGCCGGCTGGTGGGGGCCGAGCCTTACATCGCCGTCAACAGCGGCCAGGGAAACGAAACCATGGCCGCCGACGAGGTGGAATACGTCAACGGCTCTACCGACACCCCGATGGGTCGCCTCCGGGCCCAAAACGGTCATCCCGAGCCCTTCAACTGCCGCTTCTGGTCGATTGGCAACGAGATGTACGGAGACTGGCAGCTGGGTCACATGCCGCTTGCGGACTACACCAGGAAACACAACCGTTTGGCTGAAGCCATGAAGGCCAGGGACCCCAATATCAAGCTGATTGCCGTGGGGGCGGTTGGCGACTGGAGCCGGGGCATGCTGGAAGCCTGTGCCGACCACATGGATTACATCAGCGAGCATTTTTACGTGGGCGAACGCCCGGGTCTTCTCAGCCATGTCTACCAGGTGCCCCGGGCCATAAGAAGAATTGCCGAGGCCAATCGCCAGTACCGGAAGACGATTCCGCAACTGAAGGGGCGAGACATCCGGATTGCCCTGGACGAGTGGAATTACTGGTACGGGCCTTATGTCTACGGCGAGCTGGGCACCCAGTATTTCCTGAAAGACGCCCTGGGCATAGCGGCCGGGTTGCACGAATACTACCGGCAGGCGGACATCATCTACATGGCCAACTACGCCCAGACGGTTAATGTCATCGGGGCCATCAAGACCTCCAAGACCGAGGCCGTGTTCGACACCACCGGGCTGGTGCTGAAGCTTTACCGCCAGGAATTCGGCACGGTGCCGGTTAAGGTCTCCGGCCAGCCCGAACCTCTGGATGTCATGGCCGCCTGGAAGGAAGACGGAAAGACGCTGACCGTGGCCGTGGTCAACCCGACGGCCGAAAAACAGACCCTGGCCCTGGACCTGGCCGGGTTCCGGGTGAAGGGCGTGGAGAAAATTCTGAGAATAACCGGACCGCACGAGAAAGCCTGTAACGTTCCCGGGCAGAAGCCGGAAGTGGAAATTACCACGGTTAGCGAGAAGTTCGAACCCGAACGGCTGCAGTTGCCCGCGCTTAGCCTCACCCTTTATGTTCTGAGATAAGAATTCCTACTTATTTAGTAGGAATTAGGGCTGGCCCGGTCTCGATTTCAGGCCGGCCGGATTTTCTGGAAGCCGATGTGGTAAAATCGGCCTGGAGAGGAAAAATGAAAAGAATAGCCTTAGCCTGCCTGCTGGTTTCAAGCCTGATTTTTTCTGGCTGTGAAAGACCACCTGTGGCCCCGGAGAGTGCCGGCCAGGATTATCCCATCCAGCCGGTTAATTTCTGGGAGGTCAGGGTAACCGATGAATTCTGGGCGCCCAGGATGGAAACCAACCGCCTGGTAACCGTTCCCTATCTCTTCCGGATGAACGAGGAAACCGGCCGGGTGGACAATTTCCGGATTGCCGCCGGCCTCAAGAAGGGCCAGCATACCGGAAAGAGGTATAACGATTCCGATGTTTACAAGGCCATAGAAGCGGCGGCCTACACCCTGAAGACCCATCCCGACCCGGACCTGAAGCGCCGGATAGATGAGCTGGTGGAGCTTATCGCCGGGGCCCAGGAGCCAGACGGCTACCTTTTTACCACCAGGACCATCGACCCGAAAAACCCGGCTCCCGGCTCCGGGGCGGAGAGGTGGTCAAATCTCCGGGTGAGCCATGAGCTGTATAACCTGGGCCACCTGTACGAGGCAGCCGTGGCCTATTTCCAGGCTACCGGGGAGAAAAACCTGCTGGAGGTGGCCATAAAAAGTGCCGACCTGCTGGTCAGGACCTTTGGCCCCGACCGGCGGCGGGGCTTCCCCGGGCACCAGGAAATTGAAATCGGGCTGGTCAAGCTGTACCGGGTTACCGGCAACGAAGATTACCTGAAGCTGGCCAAGTTCTTCCTTGATGAACGCGGCCAATACCACGGCGGCGAGGTCTATCCGGTCACCTCTCCCTTCCACATTTATAATTCTGAAGAGTACCTGCAAAACCATAAGCCGGTTCTGGAGCAGACTGAGGCCGTGGGCCATGCGGTACGGGCCACCTACATGTACAGCGGGATGCTGGACGTGGCCGCGGTGGGAGGTTACCCGGAGTATGCCAGGGCCAGCCGGACCCTCTGGGAAAACGTGGTTGCCCAGAAACTCTACCTGACCGGCGGAATCGGTTCTACCGGCGAGTACGAAGCCTTCGGGCCCGGCTATGACCTGCCCAACGAGCAGGCTTATGCGGAAACCTGCGCTGCGGTGGGCAACGCCTTCTGGAACCAGCGTCTTTTCCAGATGGAGGGTGACGGCCGCTACATAGACGTTCTGGAAAGGATTATCTATAACGGCCTGCTATCTGGAGTCGGGCTGTCCGGGGACCGCTTCTTCTACCAGAACCCGCTGGCCTCCAGGGGCAAGTACGAAAGAAGCAGCTGGTTCGAGGTGGCCTGCTGCCCGGCCAACGCCGCCCGTTTCCTGGCCACCTTTCCCCAGTACATCTATGCCCATTCCTGGCAGGAAGTATTCATCAACCTCTATGTAAATTCCTCGGCCCAGTTTGACTTCCAGAACACCAGGCTGGAAATAATTCAGGAAACCAAGTATCCCTGGCTGGGTCAGGTCAAGGTCGGGGTCAACCCGTCCCGGGTCCGCGAATTTGTTCTCTGCCTGCGGATTCCAGGCTGGGTCCAGGGAAGGCCGGTTCCTTCCGACCTGTACCGCTACCTTGACGGTGAAGTCGGGCAGGTGGTGGTCAGGTTGAACCGCAAGGTCATTCCCGTGGAGATAGATCGCGGTTACCTCAGGATAAAGAGAAAATGGGTCAGGGGCGACGTGGTGGAAATTCTCTTTCCCATGCCCGTCAGGAGGGTGGTGGCCCATCCAAGTGTGGCAGAGAACCGGGGCCGGGTGGCCATCGAGCGGGGCCCGGTGGTCTTCTGCGCCGAAGGACGGGATAACGGCGGGACGGCCCTGAACCTGGCCGTTCCGGACAGCACCCGGTTTCAACAATGGTATCGCAATGACCTGCTGGGCGGGGTGACCGTCATCACCGGCGGCGGGCTGGTGGTTGACGATAAAGGGAACGAAATCCGAAAACAGAATCTCTTCCTGATTCCCTACTTTGGCTGGGCCAACCGCGGAGCCTGGGAAATGGCCGTCTGGCTGCTCCGGAAAGAGTGAGCCGCTTATTTTTTCGGGTAGCCCACGGTCTGGGCCAGCATGATTTTCTGCTCCGGCCGGAGCTTCATGGCTTTGGCCAGCTCTTCGCGGTTGAGGGAAGCCCTGACCACCGTGGCCAGTCCCTCGGAAGCGCAGAACAGGTACACGTTCTGTGAAATAAAGGCGGCATGGGCCCCGGAATAAAACCTCTTGTCCTCGTCCGAACCGCGGGGAATGCGGGCATAGTCTCCTACAAAAATCAGGTTGACTGGAGCAATCTTGACAAAATCCTGGGTCCCGGTCAGGCCCCTGATATCCTCCTTGAGAACCTGGACCAGGGAGTGGTCTCTGGCTTCATAAAGAAAGAGTCCGTCGGATGTGGCCAGGTAGAGGTCGATGTTCTGCCAGTTGACCGCAGAAGGCGCGGTTCTTTTCCCGGACTCCGGCCGGTTTATCCCGTAGGCGGCCCAGAGCAGGTTGGACAGGATCTGGGGCGAGAGCTTATCCGGGCTGAATTCCCGCTGGCTCTGCCGGAGCTTCAGGCATTCCATCAGCGGTTTCCCGCCCTCGAGCTGCGGGGGAGGCAGCTTGATGACCGTTGCCTCCTGGCCGGAAACACTACCCGGCCAGAGGAAAATCCAGCTGGCCAGCAGAAGCAATGATAACAGGGTTGCGGTCGTTCTCGATCTCATCAGTTCCTCCTGGTGGATAAATTCTATCATCAACCCTTTTCGTCTTCCAAATTATTTTATTGAATTGGTTCGTCCCGATGAAAGACCCGGCGGAGCCGTGGTTGCTCCCCAGGTGGCCATCGGGCCAGGCCCAGGCCTTCCCGGTTGCTGTCCTTCCCCGTGCCTGCCACGCTTCTGGCCGTGCAGCCACCCATGTTTTGACAAAACCCGCCCCCTGTGTTATTAGAGAATTTCCGGATATTAACTGACAGGAAAGAGAAAATGGCCACGGCAGTTGAAAGATGGGTGGAAAAACAGGCTGAACTTCTTCAGCCCAAGACCATTTACTGGTGCGACGGTTCCGAAGGAGAAGCCCGGCGCATCATCGAAATGGGCCTGCGGGAAGAAAAGATTGAACAGCACGATATCTTCATGGAGCTCAACCAGAAGCTCTGGCCCAAGGCTTACCTCCACCGCAGCCACCCGACCGACGTGGCCCGGACCGAGCAGCTGACCTTCGTCTGCCATTCAGATAAAGAGACCACCGGGCCCAATAACAACTGGATGCACCCGGATGAGGCCAAGAAGAAGCTGACCAAGCTGAGCCGGGGAGCCATGCGCGGCAAGACCATGTATGTTCTACCGTACATGATGGGGCACCCCGACTCTCCCTACGCCAAGGCCTGCATCCAGATAACCGATGTTTCCTACGTGGCCGTCAGCATGAGGATCATGACCAGGCTGGGCCGGCACATCCTGGGCAAGATCGGCAACTCCGAGAATTTTGTCAAGGGCATTCACACCGTCGGCGATTTTGACCCCAACAAGCGCTTCATCATGCACTTCCCCGAAGAGAACCTGGTCTGGAGCGTCGGCTCCGGCTACGGCGGGAACGCCCTGCTGGGGAAAAAATGCTTTTCACTGCGGATTGCTTCCTGGATGGGACGCAAGTACGGCTGGCTGGCCGAGCACATGATGGTCATCGGGGTGGAAGATATTCACGGCAACATAACCTACATCGCCGGGGCTTTTCCCTCGGCCTGCGGCAAGACCAACTTCGCCATGCTGGAGTCAGCCCTGCCCGAGTACCGCATCTGGACCATCGGCGATGACATCGCCTGGCTGAACATCGGCCCCGACGGGCGACTCTATGCCATCAACCCGGAATTCGGGTTCTTTGGAGTGGCCCCGGGCACTTCGATGAAGACCAACCCCAACATGATGCGCACCCTGCGCAACTCCAATTACTATCCGACGCTTTTCACCAATGTCGGCCTGGACCTGGACACCATGTCTCCCTGGTGGGAAGGACTTGACGGGCCGGTGCCGGAGAACATGCTGGACTGGCAGGGGCGCCCCTGGAAGCCGGGGCAGGGCACACCGGCTGCCCACCCCAATTCCAGGTTTACGGTTTCTGTTTATAACTGCCCGACCCTTTCCAAGGAATACGACAATCCCATGGGCGTGCCCATCTCAGCCATACTGTTCGGAGGACGACGGACCAGGCTGATTCCATTGATCACCGAGGCCTTCAGCTGGGAGCACGGGGTCTTCCTGGGGGCCAGGATGGGCTCCGAGACCACGGCCGCGGCTGCCGGCAAGGTCGGGGTCCTGCGCCGTGACCCGATGGCCATGCTGCCATTCTGCGGCTATAACATGGGTGATTACTTCCGCCACTGGATAAACATGGGCCGGCTGATGAGCAAGCCGCCCCGCATTTACTCTATCAACGCCTTCCGCCGCAATGAAAAGGGAGAATTCCTGTGGCCGGGCTTCGGCGAGAATATCCGGATTCTGAAATGGATAATAGAAAGGGTCAACGGCCGGGCCGGGGCCAAGGAGACTCCCCTCGGGCTGGTTCCGGAAAAGAAAGACCTGGACCTGACCGGCCTGAACCTGCCTGATGAGAACCTGGAAGAACTTTTCCGCATCAACCCGGAAGAATGGGGGGAGGAGCTGGCCGACATCAAGGACTTCCTGAAGAAATTTGGCCGGCACATGCCCTACGAAATCTGGCAGGAATATGACCGCCTGAAGAAGGGTCTTGGTTACTGAGCCGAGGTTGTATTTTCGGGCCGAATTTGATAATAATTTTAGCTGGAAATTTTAGCTTTTAATGAGGACCAGCAATCGTTACCATTAAAGACATAGCCAGGAAGGCCCGGGTCTCGATCGGCACGGTTGACCGGGTTCTGCACAACCGGGGCCGGGTCCATCCCGAAACGGAAAAGAAAGTCCGCCGGGTTCTCAAGGAGCTCAATTACCGGACCAACATCTTTGCCAAGCACCTGAAGATGGGCCGGGTCTTCAATTTCAGCGTCCTAATGCCCAGGCCCCAGCAGGATAGCTACTACTGGCTGCTGCCCTACCGGGGCATCCAGAAAGCCCAGGAAGAGCTCCAGTCCCACAAGGTGCGGGTGAATTTCTTCTTTTTTGACCGCTACGATGAAAAATCTGTTCTCAACACCGGCCGGAGGTTGCTGAGAACCAACCCTGACGGAGTGCTGGCGGCCCCGGTTCTGCCCGAAGGCTTCAACCGGTTCATGGCCGACCTGCCACCCGAACTCCCCGTGGTTTTCTTTGATTCATACCTGCCCGGAGTAAAGCCCCTGGCCTTTATCGGGCAGGATGCTTTCCGGAGCGGCTTGCTGGCCAGCCGGTTGATGTCTCAGACGGTTCACCGCGGCGATGGCCTGGTGGCCGTTATTAAAATTCTTCCTGAGGACTATCACATTGCCGGCCGGATCGAGGGCTTTCTCCAGGGCAGCCGGGACTGGTCGGGTTTAAGGACGGAGACCCTGGACCTGGTCGGAAGCTGGACGGCGGCCGAGACTGCCAGATACATGGAGGCTTTCTACCGAAAGCACCGGGACCTGGCCGGGATTTTTGTGACCAACGCCATGACCCACAAGGTGGCCGAGTGGTGGAAGAGGAATTCCGGGAAGGACAAGATCATCCTGATCGGCTATGACCCCATTCCCAAGAACGTGGCCCTGCTCAAGGTCGGGGCCATTGATTTTCTGATCAGCCAGCAGTCGGAACGCCAGGGCTACGAGGGCATCTATGCCCTGTTCCGCAGGGTTGTCCTGGGCGAAGAAGTCAGGAACAAGATCATGACCCAGATTGATATCATCACCGCCGACAACGTGGACTATTACCAGAGTTAATTGAAGGTTGGGAGGAGAAAGCAAGATGGACAGGGAAAAGCCGGTACTGAACGTCAAATCGCTCAAAGAACAGGTCTATGATTTTCTGAGAGAGCAGATGCGCCGGGGGGAGATCCTGCCCGGCTCGGTTATCGACCTCGAGGAGACTTCCCGCAAACTGGGAGTGAGCCGCACGCCGTTGCGGGATGCCCTGCTGCAGCTTGAGACCGAGGACTTCGTCACCATCCTGCCCCGCCGCAAGGTGGTGGTCAACGTCCTGACGGCCAAAGACATAAAAAATTACTACGAAATAATCGGGGCCCTGGAGAGCATTGCCATCCTCAAGGCCGCGGCCCGGTTGCAGCCGGCTGACCTGGAGCACATGGAGCAGCTTAACCAGGAGATGAAACAGGCCATAGAAGCTGATGACTTCGACCTCTATTATGAAAAAAACCTGGCCTTCCATAATGTCTATCTTGAGGCCTGCGGCAACGACAAGCTGATGAAGATAGTTAACAGCCTGAAAAAAAGGCTCTATGATTTCCCACGGCCGAGCGGTTTCGTCAAGGAGTGGGAGCAGTCTTCCACCGGCGAGCATGCCAGGTTGATTGAATACCTGCGCCGTGGCCAGAAGGAAGAAGCGGCCAGGTACGTCCGCGACGTTCACTGGTCATACGAGGTCCAGGAAAAATTCATAGTGCAGTATTACCGGCATATTTCCAATCCCTGAATCAGGGGGCAGGGAGCCGCTTGGCGCTCAGGGTCAGGGCTTGAAGATGAAGTAGGCGGCCAGGACCATCAGGGAAAAACCCACCAGGTAATTCCAGCGGAAATCTTCGCGCAGGTAAAGTACGGAGAAAAAGGAAAAGACGGTCAGGGTTACCACTTCCTGGATGGTTTTCAGCTGGGCGGCATTCAGCCGTCCGTAGCCCAGGCGGTTGGCCGGAACCTGGAAGCAGTACTCGAGGAAGGCGATCAGCCAGCTCAGGACAACAGCTTTCCAGAGCGGCAGGCTCTTAAATTTAAGATGACCGTACCAGGCAAAGGTCATAAAGATATTGGACACCACCAGCAGGCCAACTGTTATCCAGGGCATATTAGGTCCTCAACAGGTAAAATTAGCCAATAATGATAGCCCCCTTTTTTCTTTTGTCAATAGCGGTCAGAACGGATAGGGCGGGCGATGGCTTCATTGGAAGGACCGAGTTTATCTTCGGTAGGTCAGAAGGCCAGTAAAAAAAGAAAAGGCCGTGGTTGGCCATGAATTATCCCGACCTATGAATGATATTTTCATCGAGGGATAAAAAAGAATAGAAGTGGAAAGTACCCTGTCTGCCCGGGATCAGGCCACTTACAGGTTGAAACGATAGGTGAACTTGACCAGAAAGACATTATCCCCGGGGGCGGTGAACAGGTCGCCCAGGTCCCGGCCCAGGGAAAAATCTCCCGGGTTGGCATAGTCGGCCCGGTTCTGGGTCCAGACCAGGTAAAGCAGTGAACCCAGCCGGTATTCCCAGCGCAGGACGACCGTGCCCCGCAGCGATTTGTAATTGAAATCGGGATTGTAGATGGAAAAGGCCGCGGCCGGCCCGCTGCCGTCCGGGTCGAGCCGGTAGAAACCGTCCTGGTATTCTATGGTCGAAGGGCCTTCGCCAAAAACCAGGTAGTCGTATGTCCGGGGCAGGTTCAGTTGCTTGAACCGGTCATAGCGGCCGACGGCAATGTAGGGCTGGAGGTAAACCTGGAGGCTTAACCTGGGGGTGAAGATCCAGTTGAGCCGGAGTTCAGCGGCCACCAGGGTCTGGTCGATCCGGCCGAATATGTACCTGCGGCCGAAAGTGGCGGTCATCAGGGGGTCAGCCACCGAGGTCAGCCACTGGGTTTCGTTGGTGTCCAGGCCGACCGTCGGTCCAAAGGACAGGTTGAAGTTGGGCCTTGGTTTCCAGCGCAGGCCCAGGCTCAGGTTCCATTGTTCCTGTTTATTCCTGGTCTGGCCGTAGTATCCGGTGCCATAAAAAACAAAGCGCCGGCGCGAGTCGGTTTCCAGGCTGAGCTGGGCCAGGTAGCCGGATGGAATCAGGGCCAGGGGACCGCCCCTGGTCAGGGTGTTGCTGTAGGCTTCCGGGTAATAGATGAAGGTTCCGTCCACCGTCCACCAGTTACGAAAAACTCCCTGCAGGTTGAGCAGCCAGCCCTCGAAGGTCTTGTTCCAGCCGAAGTCGTGGTTCTGTTCCAGCCCGCCGATCACCAGGGCCTGCCGGAAAACTTTGCCCGGTTTGGTCCACATGTAGCCATACAGGGCCTGGAAGTTTATCCGGTCGGAAATGCTTCTCTGGTAGCCGGCCTCGTTGGGGTCAAACCCGGGGCTCAGCACTCCGCCAGAAAGGTAGACGATGGAATGTCCCTGTTGCTTGGCCAGGGTGATCTTTCCGCCCAGCCCGGCCAGGCTGGTGGCTTCCGGGTCCAGACTGACATGAGTGGCATCCGGCCGCTGGAAATAGTGAATGGAGGAGCGCTGAATACGGTAAATGGCAGTTTCGCTGCCGCTTAGAAAAGTTCCGCCGGCCCAGCCGCCCAGGACCCAGTTCCTTTTCTTGTCGAGAAAAGCCCAGCCGTCAACGGCCAGGCTGAACGATTCACCGGCCAGCAGGGACTTCAGGCTGTCTTCTCTCAGGTCCCTGATGACCGAGGTCAGTAGGAAACCGAGCCCCTGTTGCCCGCGGTTGAATTCCTTCTGGCCACGGAAGATCCCGTAATAGGTAAAGGGGGCCACTTCATCCCGGTAGCGGGTGGTCAGGTCGTCCACCGTGGCAAATTCCCTGGCGGTGATGGCATTGATTATCCCGAGGTTCCAGCCGCCGCCCAGTTTTCCCGTTAACTTGAAGGCCCCGATGATGGTGGACCGGTCGGGGAAGCTGACGTAACCGTCGTGCTGGGGATAGCCCTGCGGTTCCCGCCCGATGCGCCGGCTGTAGAATAACCTGGGGTTGGGCCAGTTCAGGTCAGCGTTGATGTAAATTCCGCCCCGTCCAAAGTTGCTGAAAATGGATGAGCCTTCGATAAAAAAGGGTCGTTTTTCTTCGTAGTATGTCTCGTAAGCAGTCAGGTTGATGACCGCCGGGTCCACCTCCACCTGACCGAAATCGGGGTTGATGGTCAGGTCCAGGTTGAGGTTGCTTTTTAAGCCGGCCTTAAGGTCCAGGCCGAGGTTGCCCTGGTATTGATGCCCGGTTTCAAAGGGATTTCCGGGTTCAGCCGGGCGGTACCGGGCCTGCCCCACGGAGTAGGGGAAAACCTCCACCCGGCGCCCGGGCTTGATGTTCTCGATACCTTCCAGCCTGGCAAAACGGGAAACAAAGGCGTTATCTTCCTTGGGCACCCAGGCGAAAGACACCTTTTCATTCTTCCGCTTGATAATCCTCTGGAAGTTTATCCCCCAGACCTGCTTTTCCTGGCGGGGGAAGCGGAGCTGGTTAAAGGGAATCCGCATCTCCAGCGACCAGCCCCCGGCGGTCATCCTGGTCCTGGCTTCCCAGACCCCGTCCCAGCTTTTATCCTCGCTGATGTCGTTGTAAAGGGCCTTGTCGATGATGGAACCGGAGGGGTTCACCCAGAAGGCATAGCCACTGCGCCGGTCTAAATAAGGGTCCAGGCATAAGATAAACCAGTCAGAATCCACCGAGTAGTCGCGGCGACCGAGCTGACCGATTATGCCCTTCGGGTCCGAATCGTGACAGAAGGCGGCCACGTAAAGATTGGCGCTGTCGTAGAAAACCCAGACCCGGGTTCTTTCGCTGGCCGCGGCTCCATCCACCGGGTCGGTCTGGATAAAGTCCTCGCTGGCCGGCTGCCCGTAAATGCTTTCATTGAGCAGGCCGTCCAGCTCAAAGTTTCCGCTCAGGCGAAAGGCCCGGACCACCTTGTTCTCCTGGGCCTTTTTCAGGGCTTCCTTATCCGGAGCGGACTGGCTGGCCTGTCGGCCGAAGCCTGGTCCGGGGAATATAACCAGCAATGAAAATATCAAAGCAAATAGAGAAAAAATAAAGAGGCCAGGTCTGAGGCGAAACATGTGGAGGTTCCTCCCTATAAATCCTCCCTTCAATTTTTTAAGTCGTAATTATACTCAGATGTTTGAAAAAAATCTCGGCCGAAAAATATTTTTTCCGCCGGGATAAAATCTGGCTTCAGCCCAGGCCGCCGGCTGCGATCAATAGAGGCAGACCGGTCGGCCAGCTGCAGACCAGGATTCGTATTCGGACCCGCTATTTAACCGGGTTCCCGTCTCCATCCAGGTAGACGATTTCACCCAGCCCGAGTTCTCGCAACGACTTTTCAACCTTGCTTCTGTCGCCCACCACCACCCAGACCAGGCTTTCCGGCTGGAGAACTTTCCTGGCGGCCCGGTTGATATCCTCAATTTTCAACTGGCGGATGCGGCCGGCATATTTCTGGAAATAGTCGTCAGGCAGCTTGAAGTTGGCCATCTCCACCAGGGAATTTTCCACGGCGGCCATGGTTTCCCACCGGCCCGGGAGCTGGTTGACCCGGCTGCTGAGGGCGTTCCGGAATTCTTCCCCGGTTACCGGCTTTTTACCCAGCATGCCTTCCATTTCAGCGGTCAGCTCCTGGATGGTTTCTTTGGTCTTATCCAGCTGCACCGGGGCCACGGCAATAAAGGGCCGCTGGGCCCTGGCCGGCAGTACTACCGAGAAGGCCCCGTAACTCCAGTGCTTGTTTTCCCTGATGTTCATGTTTATCCTGGAAACGAAATCTCCGCCGAAGATGTAATTCATCAGGTCGATGGCCAGGTCATCGGGGTCAGCCGGCGAAGGAACGGGTAGACCGGCCATGACCATGGATTGCGGGGCACCGGGTTTATCTATCAGGTAGACTGCGGGCTTGGACCGGGGCCTGACCGCGGCCAGGTTTTTCCGGGGCACTTCCCCCGGCCGCCAGTTCTGGAAGATTTTTTCCAGCCTGGGCTTGATTTCAGCCATGGTTATATCGCCGGTGACTATCAGGGTAGAGTGGTTCGGCTTGAACCAGGTCTGGTGGAACTTCTTCAGGTCTTCCCGGGTAATTTTCTGGACCGTCTGTTCGTAGCCGCTTCCGGTCAGGGGGTTGCTATAGGCGTGGCCTTCGCCGAAGATCAGTTTTGGCAGGACCCGGATGGCCAGGGTGGTCGGGGCGAACTTTTCCTGCTGGATCCTGGCTATCTGGATTTTCTTGAGCCGCTGGAAATCAGCTTCCGGAAAAGCCGGGTTCAGGATGACGTCGGCATAGATATCAAGAGCCCGGTCCAGGTTCTCCTTGAGCACCCCAAGGCTGACGTAGGAAAAGTCCAGGGCCGAACTGGCTCCCAGTTCCGCCCCGAGCTGGGCCAGCTCTTCGCTGACCTGAAGCGAGGTTCTCCGGGCCGTGCCCTCGTCCAGCATCTGCATGGCGAAATAGGCTGTGCCGGGCAGGGCAAACTGGTCGGCGGCGTAGCCGGCATCGACCATCAGGCCCAGCCGGACGTAGGGAATGGTGTGGCGCTCGGCCAGGATGATTTTCAGCCCGTTGCTGAGGGTGGCCTTCTGGATTTCCGGGAACCTGGCTTCCGGGGCTGCTGCCGGTTCGGGCATCCGGCTGCGGTCAACGTCTGTCTGGCTGGCGCTGAGCTGTGGATAGGGATGGACTTCCAGAACATAAAGACCATCGGACAGCCATCTCATGGCGGTTTCCCTGATGACCTGCGGGTTAGCTTCACGGACGTGTCTCAAGTTCTCTTTGTAAAAGTCCGGACGACCGCCAAAAACCTGGCTTCTGGCCAGGATGTCGCACTTACCGGAGAAACCGCCTATTCTTTCGATTCCCCTGATAAAACTGGTCAGGTAACCGGTCTTAACCCTTTCCAGTTCTCCCGGCTCGGGTCCGTCTTTAAGAAAGCGGACCACTTCTTCCTTTATGGCCTGTTCCAGCCTGGCCGGGTCGACGCCGGGCTTGACGTCGGCCATGATGAAAAACACCCCGGCTATTTCTCGCAGGTCGACAAAGGCTGAGACGCTGGAAGCAATTTGTTCGTCATAGACCAGCCTTTTATAAAGCCGGGAATTCTTTCCTTCTCCCAGGATGCTGCTGGCCAGGTCCAGGTAATCAGCCTCGGCCGTGCCCCACTGGGGAATATTCCAGGCCAGGTAAAGCCTGGCCTGCGAAACCCTGTCCTCCACCTTCTGACGCTGCTCGCCGGTTCTCTTGGCCACCCAGGCGGTGTGGCGGGCAACCGGCGGGGAAGGGGGAATGCTGCCAAAATACTTGGTGACCTTTTCCAGGACTTCTTTGGGATTAATGTCACCGGCAATGACCACCACGGCATTGTTCGGTCCGTAGTAAGTGGCGAACCAGTCGTGGACATCCTGCAGGCTGGCCCGGTCCAGGTCTTCGATGGAGCCTCCCACCGTCCAGGAATAAGGATGGCCGGCCGGGAACAGGGCCTTGGCCAGCAGTTCTTCGGCAATGGAGTAGGGCTCGTTGGCATACTGCCTTAGCTCGTTCTGGACAACGCCACGCTGTTCGTCCAGCTTGGCCTGGTCGATGGCCCCCTTGAGATGGCCCATCCGGTCTGATTCCAGCCAGAGGACCAGGTCCAGGGCCAGCGCGGGCACCGTTTCGAAGTAATTGGTCCGGTCTTCGTTGGTGGTGCCGTTGATGTCGGTGGTCCCGACCTTCTGCAGGGCCTTGAAGAAGTCATCGTTATAATGCTCGCTGCCGTTGAACATCAGGTGTTCGAACAGGTGGGCAAAGCCGGTCTTGCCGGGCTTTTCGTTCTTGGAACCAACGTGGTACCAGACATTAAAGGCCACGATCGGGGCCTTGTGGTCTTCGTGCAGGATGACGGTCAGGCCGTTGGGCAGAACGTGTTTCTGGAAGGGAATGTCTATTTCTTTTGAGCTCTGGGCCCGGGCCGCTATCGGCCAGATGCCTGCTAATAGAATGGCAATCAGAAAGAAAGCCAGTGCCTTGACCGTAGTTTGGATGGTTAAATTCCTTTTAATGTTCATAAGAGTCTCCTTACAGACCTTTTTTATGTAAATACGAAAAGTAGGCGCAATGGTTCTATCTTTGAGGCCCGGCTAAAATTTTCAGGACACCAGGTCCTTTCCCAGGTTGTATGCCTCCTTCAACACACCAGGTTGTTTTCTGACCTGGCCCGGGCTGGCAGCCGAGGCATAGACCATGCTTTTAATTTCAACTCCCAGGTAGCCAAAAATGTCCTGGTAGGCCCTTAGGGCATTGACCCCGCCCGAGGAAAAGACATCCCGGTCGGCATAGGTCAGAATCAGACCCACCTTTTTATTCTTGAAGCCAGCGTATTCGTCCCCGCCAAGAGCATACCAGCGGTCTATGAACAGCTTGGTCTGGGCGTTGATGGTGAACCAGTAGACGGGGTGGGCCAGGATTATGGCTTCGGCCTCTTTTAGCCTGGGATATAATTTTTTCATGTCGTCTTTCTGAACGCATTCACCCGGGCCCCTGTCCCGGCAGCGGTCACAGGCCCGGCAGGGGTTAATTTTAAGGCGGGCCAGGTTGATGACTTCAACCAAGGCCCCGGCCTCCCGGGCGGCCCGGGCCGCCTCCAGGGCCAGGATGGTGCTGTTGCCATCTTTTCTCGGGCTTCCGGTAAATACCAGGAGTTTCTTTTTCATCTCATCCCTCCTTCCGGTTTACAGACTGGCTTTTGATTATGGTCACCAGGGCGATGACCACCCAGACCGAATTGACTCCAACCGAGGGGTAGGCGCCGAAATGGAAAGCATTCAAGAGCAAGCAGGCGCTGCCGGCCAGGTTGAGGAGCTGGTAGGGCAGGGAATCGCCGTCCAGCTTTCGGTTGGACACCAGGACGTAGGCCAGCAACAGCATCAGGGCACCCAGCCAGCCGGCCAGGTTAATCAGGAAGGTTTGACTCATGACTAAAGGCTCCAGTCTGAAAAAGTTAAGATGAATTATACAGGAAAGGCCGGCCTCAAGAAAGTTGAGAAAAATCAGGGCGAGCTCCGTCTGTAATTGCAGAAAGGAGGAAATGATGGCAGAGAGAAATTTCAACACCGGCAAAAAAGACCGGTTAACCGTGGAAGAGTTCGTCCAGCTGGCCATTAAGTCTTTGAGGATGGGCGATTTCAAGGGCATCCACTCGGTTTACAGCGGGTTCAACGAGGCCTTCAAGAAATATTTTGGCCAGGACCCGGTACAGGCCACCAACCGCCTGGCCGAGGAAAAAAAGATTGAAATCAGGCCGATAAAAGGCGGGGTATTGCTTTATCTTCCGGGAGAGGCGCCCTCCCAGTCCAGGGGAGACGAGGCCCTTAAGAAGATGGGATTGTCCCTGGCGGAAAAGACCGGGAGTGCCTGAACCAGGTCAGGAGCGTGGCGGGCCGGGCGGCTGGTCGGAGCCACCCTCGGAAAAAGATTTCAGCTTGTCGCGCAGGGTGGACTCGGCCAGCTTGCGCAGGGCCTTGGTTTCGATCTGCCGGACTCTTTCCCTGGTGACCTTAAGTTTCTGGCCGATTTCTTCCAGGGTGTGCTCCTGGCCGTCGCCGATGCCGAAGCGCATCTTGATGACCGTGGCTTCCCTTTCGGTCAGGGAATTGAGGGCCCTGGTTATCTGTTCCTTAAGGTTGGCCCGGATGACGATGTCGGCCGGGGAGGGGTTGTAGACATCCCGGACGAAATCCTTGAGGAAGCTCTCCTCGTCATCCCCGATGGGCGAGTCCAGCGACAGCAGCTCCTGGCTGTCCTGGAGAATCTTGCTGACTTTCTGGACCGGCATGCGAACGGCCTCGGCGATTTCCTGGACGGTCGGTTCCCGGCCGGTCTTCTGTACCAGTTCCTGGTGAATTTTCTTGAGACGGTTAATGGTTTCCACCATGTGCACCGGGATCCTGATGGTCCGGGCCTGGTCGGCAATGGCCCGGGTGATGGACTGCTTGATCCACCAGGTGGCATAGGTGGAAAACTTGAAACCGCGGTGATAGTCGAACTTCTGCACCGCCCTCATCAGGCCCAGGTTTCCTTCCTGGATGAGGTCGGACAGGCTCAGGCCGCGGTTGACGTAGTTCTTGGCAATTGAGACCACCAGCCTGAGGTTGGCCTCGATCAGCTTGTTCTCGGCATGTTTCTGGATCTTCTCGCCGCGGCTGACATCACGCAGCACCCGGCGCAATTCGCTGGCTTCCAGCCCGGATTCCTGGCGGTAGACCTTCTCCTCGGCCAGGTACCGGTTGAGCTTCTGCTTCAGGGCTTCGGCCGCGGTTTTCGGCTTGGTCTTCTGGAGGGCCAGCTGGATTTCTTCTTTTTTCTCTTCGAGCTCGTTCATGACCTGGAGGATGTCGCGCAGCCGGCCGATGGTGGCGGCCATCTTTTCCGGCGAGAGATGAAGCTCTTCCAGGATCTGGTACATCCTGATGATCAACCGGCCACGGGCGAAAGCCTTTCTGGGCGTGGGTTTAAGGCCGGAAAACTTTTCCGACAGCCGGTAGAATTTATCGAGGGTCTGGCGCAGGCTCTTGACCTTCTTCCAGGCGGCGTCGTCCTCGAAGTCCTCGGTCTCGTCAAAAAACCTCAGGAAGCGCTCCGGTTCGGTTTCGGCCAGGTCACGCAGGGAGAGAATGTCCTTGATGGCCAGCCTGGTCTTGAGCAGGGCCCGGAGCTGGATCTTTTTGCCCCTCTCCATCTGGCGGGCCAGGTCGATTTCATCCTGCTGGGAGAGCAGGGAAATTTTGCCCATCTCCCGGAAGTAGATTTTTATCGGGTCGTGGTCGGATTCGAGTTGCTCGGTGGCCTTGCTGGCCTCGGCCTTGGCGGTCTTTGGCAGTATATCTTTCAGTTCAAATTCATCAAAATCATCGGAAATACTTTTCAGCTTGTTAGCCTGCTGCAACTCAGGCTCCAGGGCCTTATTCAGAAAAAGCGGGTCAAGTTCCGGGTTGAAGATCTCTGGAGATAGCGTCTGCTCCGGAGTCATGAATTCAGACTTTTCCTGCGGTTTCCTGGGCGTTTTCTTTTTAGAAATAGTCTTGTCTTTTTTAGTCTTTTTTGCCATGAGACCCCTGAGATTCTCGCCCCTTAGCCTGAGACTGAGGGAGAGAAGGTGTTTCTATCTTTAATTCCTTACTATAAATAAGCCGCCGAGCTTCCTTTGTCAAGCAAATTTAATGCATCCATCCTTGAAGGACAGGGTTATATATTATAGAATAACTATCTGATTAGTAAAGCGGAGTTATGATGAAAACAAGATGGTCGGCGCTGGTCGTAATCTTACTATTTAGCCTCGTCCTGATACCCCCTCTGGCTGCTTCTCCCGGGCAGGCCAAGGCCAAGCCCAAGTCTCAGAAGGAATTGCTCCGGGCCCTGCCCGATAAGTACCGGAAGTGGCTGGAGGAGGAAGTCGTATACATAATTTCCCAGAAAGAAAGGGAGGTCTTTCTGAGGCTGGAGAATGACCGCCAGCGGGATATCTTCATCGAGGCTTTCTGGAAGCAACGCGACCCCAACCCCAACACTCCCGAGAACGAGTTCAAGATTGAACATTACCGCCGCATTGAATATGCCAACCAGCATTTCGGCAAGGAATCTCCCGGCCCCGGCTGGCGTTCCGATATGGGAAAGATTTACATAATGCTGGGTGAGCCCCAGTCCACCGAAAAATATGAAAACCTGTACGACCTGTACCCGACCATAATCTGGTTTTACCAGGGAATGGCCGAGTACGGGCTGCCCAATGCCTTCTCGGTGGTTTTCTACAAGCCGGACGGCACCGGTGAATACAAGCTTTATTCACCCATTAAAGACGGCCCGATGAAGCTGATGCCACATTACAGCGGGGATATGACCAGCTATGCTGACGCCTTCGGCCAGCTGACCGATATCGAGCCCAACGTGGCCAAGGTCTCCCTGAGCCTGATCGAGGGAGAGCCGCTGACCGACCTGGTCCCCTCCATCTCCTCCGACATTCTGATCAACCAGAAGATTCCGGCGGCTCCGACTTACAAGGTCCGGAGCACCTATGCCGAAAAGCTATTCCGTTACCAGGATATAATCGAGGTCGAATACACGGCTAACTACATTGATAGCGATGCCCTGGTGAGTGTCTATCAATCGACCAATGGAATTTACTACGTTCACTATCTGATTGAACCCAAGAAACTGTCGCTCGAAAGAAACGACAACAATTACCAGACGACCGTGGTGATCAACGGAATTGTAACTGATATGGACGGCAAGCCGGTCTACCAGTTCGACCGGCGGGTGCCTCTTAATCTCAGGGGAGACCAGGTCTCCAGCATCAGGGACCGCCAGATGAGTTTCCAGGACGTCTTCCCCCTGATTCCGGGGAAGTACCGGCTGAGCATCCTGTTCAAGAATTTCATTTCCAAGGAATTCACCTCGCTCGAGACCACCATCAACATTCCCGAGCGACAACTGCAGATGAGCCCGGTTCTCCTGTCCACCCGCCTGACCAGAAGCTCCCAGTATCGGGGCCTGAACAAGGCCTTCCTGCTGAACGACCTGCAATTTGCCCCAACCCCGCGTAATGACTTTGTCCTGGGCGATAGGATGTATGCCTTCTTCCAGCTCTGGGGCCTGACCCCGCAACTGAGAAATACGGGCAGCCTGAATTATGAGGTGGTCCGCGAGAACGGCGAAATCGTTAAGAGCTTCAGCAAGAAACTCACCGAATATACCGAGGGCAATGTCTTTTACGAGGAGTTTGTCCTGGAAGGCTGGAACCCGGCCAATTACACCCTGAGAGTCAACCTGCAGGACGGCAGTGGCAATATTCTGCTCAGCGACAAGGCTAACTTCTTCATCAGCCACCTGCCATCCCTGCCGCGGTCCTGGGTCATGACCCAGCCGGTGGACGGGGATAATTCGGCCACAGTTCAGCACGCCCTGGGACTTCAGTATTGGAACAGGAAAGACCTGGCCCTGGCCAGAAGGTACCTGGAAGCCGCTCACAAAATAAACCCGACTGAGCCGACCTATGCCCTGGATTTTTGCCGCCTCCTCTTTTTTGAGGAAAAATACCAGGAAGTTCTGAACATCGCCCTGCCCTTCGTTAACCAGGGAAACAAGGATTTCCTGGAAATTACCGGCGAGTCCTTCCAGGCCCTCAAGCAGTATCAGCAGGCCATAGATTATTACAAGCAATACCTGGCCCATTTCGGAACCAACGTCAACGTTCTTAACGCCATAGGAGAATGCTATTACCAGCTGGGAGACATGGACGAGGCTCTCTATGCCTGGGAAAGGTCACTGCAGATTGAGCCCAACCAGGCCAGGATAAAAGACCGGGTCAAGGCCGCAAAGGATAAAAAGAAATAATCAATCAACCCTGATTGGATATATAATATGGTATGGAGGTCTTGATGAAAAAGAATAATTATCGTTCTCTGGCAATCCTGCTGGCGATATTTTTCCTGTCCCAGACCCTGGCCCTGGCCCAGGCCGGGCGGGGAGTTGGCCGGCTGGGCGGAGTGGTGCTCGATAACAACGATAAGCCGGTGGTCGGGGCTAGGCTGGTCCTGACCTACGTCCAGGATGCCGGCGGTGGTCTCAAGCTTGAAGCTACGACCAACAAGAAAGGCGAGTGGTCTTTTATCGGTCTGGGTTCCGGCCGCTGGAGCCTGATGGTTTCGGCCGAAGGCTTTGCCCCGGCTACCCAGGAGGTCACGGTCAGCCAGCTGGAAAAGAACCCGAGACTTACCATCAAGCTGCAGAAGGCCAGCGGCGGTGTTTCCATCATCCAGGACCAGGCCTCCCTGGAGCTGCTGGACCAGGGAAATGAATTTTTCAAGGAAGGCAAGTACGACACGGCCCTGGCCATGTTCGAGCAGTTCTATGAAAAGAATCCGGCCGCTTACCAGATCTTGCTCAACATCGGCGATTGCTACCGGGAAAAGGGCGAAACAGAAAAGGCCATGGAGTATTACAACCTGGTGATGGAAAAGGCCAAGACTGATCTGTCCATGGGGGTTAACATGACGGCCAAGGCCCTGGCCGCCATCGGCCTGCTCTACCTCAAGCAGGACAACCTGGAAGAAGCCACCAAGTATTTCAAGCAATCGGTCGATACCGCTCCCCAGGATGAAGTGGTAGCCTTTAACGTGGGCGAAGTGTTCTTTACCAACCAGAAGCTGGATGAAGCCGAGAGGTATTTCAAGATGGCTTCCAGCATCAAGCCTGACTGGCCGGAACCCTATCTCAAACTCGGCTACGTGGCCCTGAACAAGAATGACCTGCCAGCGGCCGTTGAGTATTTCGAAAAGTTCCTGAAGCTGGAACCGCAGGACTCCCCCAGGGTGGCCATGGTCCAGCAGATCCTACAGGCCATAAAAAAGTAAGAACCCAGAAGTGCCGGGCCGGCTGTCCGCAGGAAAGCCGGCAAAAGTCTGGTTTAAGGTTTATTTTATTCTAAGTGGCCGCAATGCCCATTAATCCTGACGTAGCTGGCTAATCGAGAGCAGCGAGAAATTAATTTTGGGCTGGTCTCATGGGAAAGAAAAAGAAACAGAGAAAGACAATTAAGCCGCAGGTTTCAGGGAAAAGACAATTGCCTGAAGCGGAGGGCGTCGCTTCAGGCAGGCCTGCTGGAGAGAAGGCCGGTGTTTCGAAGACCGCCGGTAGAAAGGCTAACTTATTTATTATCAGTGGCATAGTTCTGGTCCTGGCTCTCCTGGCCGCCTGGTATTTTCTGGGTCGAAAGCCATCCGGCTACCAGCCCGAAAATATTCCCGCGGCCAACATATTGCTGATAACTCTCGACACCACCAGGGCTGACCATCTCGGTTGTTATGGCTATAAGGAAGCGAAGACACCGAACATCGACCGGCTGGCCGGTGAAGGAATCCGGTTTGTCAGCGCCTACTGCCCGGCTCCGTTGACCCTGCCTTCACATACCACCATTCTGACCGGGCTGGAACCGTTTCGCCACCAGGTCAGAAACAACGGACATTATCTGCCGGAAGATATCAGGACCGTGACCGAGGCCCTTAAGGAAAGGGGATATAAAACCGCGGCGTTCGTTTCTTCTTTTTCGGTTGACTCTCGTTTTGGCCTGGACCGGGGATTTGAGGTTTATGACGATACCTTCCAGGCCGACCTGCCCTTCAAGACCATGAACGCCGAGCGCCGGGCGGCCGATACTTTTTCGCGGTTTGCCCGCTGGCTGGACAATAATTACCGGCAGAAATTTTTCTGCTGGGTCCATTATTATGACCCGCACCTGCCCTATGACCCACCGGCCCCCTTCGACCGGGAATTCAGAGATCGTCCGTATGACGGCGAAATTGCCTACATGGATGTTTACGTTGGGAAGATATTACAGGCCCTGGAAGAGAAAGGCCTGGCTGACAGGACCATAATCATTGTGGCCGGCGACCACGGGGAAGGGCTGGGCGCCCGGGTGGAACTGGGCCACGGGGTTTTTCTGTATGAAGAAACGGTCCGGGTGCCCCTGATTTTCTGGGGAAGAAAGGTCTTTACCAGGCCTGAGGTGCTGGAGGCCAGGGTGCGGCTGGCCGATATCGCTCCCACCATACTCTCCTGGGCGGGAGCCAGCGAGGAAGCCAGCCGCCTGCAGGGTGTCAGCCTGGAGAGCTATTTTCAGGGAAAAGAGAAAAAGGACCGGGAGGCTGTCATCGAAACCTTTTATCCGCGCGAGAACTTCGGCTGGTCGGAATTGATCGGGATTGTTTCGGGCCGGTGGAAACTCATCCAGTCGCCCAGGCCAGAACTTTTTGACCTCAAGGCCGACCCCGAGGAAAGAAAGAATCTTTTCTCTACCAGCCCGGAGCTGGCGGCTGAACTGAAACAGAAGCTGGAAAACATTCTCCTGGGTTCCCAGGCTCCGGCTTCCGGAGGAGCGGCCAGGCCCGAAGACCTGGAAAGGCTGCGCTCCCTCGGCTATCTCAACCTGGCCCCGGCCAGGGGGCAATCCAGCTATCCAGACCCCAAGGAAAAAATTGAACTCCTGAAGTTGATCCAGGAAGCCCAGGCCTTTGAATACCAGGAGAAATATGACCAGGCCGAGCAGGCCTACCTGAAAATTCTGGAAGAAACGCCGGATTCCCCGGCCAGCTATGTCAACCTGGCCCTGGCCCGGGCCAGGCAGAAGAAAATGGACGAGGCCATTGCCATCCTGAACCAGGGCCTGGAAAGACTGCCAGATTCTGAAATCCTGCTGGTCAGGCTGGGCCATACCTACGCCGTCAGCGGAAAGTTCGTGCTGGCCCTGAAAACGATGGAAAGGGTTCTCCAGCTTAACCCCCGGAATGTCGATGCCCTGACCGTCAGCGCCGGAATCCTGGATGCCGCTGGAAGAAAAGAAGAGGCCTGGGGATTATACCGAAAAGCGCTGGAGGTTGAGCCGGAGAGCAAGACCCTGAGAACCAGCCTGGCGGCCAGCCTGGCCTCGGCCGGGAAACTAACCGAAGCCATAGAGATTTATCGAAGACTCATAGAAGAATTTCCGGATGACCAGAGCCTGTATCAATTCGCCGGCCTGGCCTATTCTTACCTGGGCGACCATGACCAGGCCATATTTTACCTGAAGCAGGCGGTGGCCATCACCCCCACCCGGTCCGGTTATTTCAACCTGGCCGTGGCCTACGAGAAGGCCGGCCGGACCAGGGAAGCGGTGGAATATTTCCGCCGCTACCTGGAAAATTCCAGCGGTGACCGCGAAGAGACCATTCGCCTGGCCCGGCGTGAGCTGGAACGGCTGGAGAAGAAGCTTACAGGAAAATAGCGAGTGCAGCTACGGCTATCAGGGCACAATATTTCTTGAGATTATCCCATAAATATCAATTGTTAGGCCCCATTTAGATAACTCTACCATCACATAAAGCCAAGTCGGGTTTCTGATTTGGCATAGTTCTGCCAATATGTTAAGTCCAGTTTATAGGAAGGCCTGGAGGAGACCCTGGCCGGGCCTGGTTTTCTCTTGCATTGTTAAGAGCCAGAATCTGGCCAATGACCGGGGAAACCGGTGCTGAGTGTTTCCCATGGCTGTTCGGTTTCCAGCAACATTCAGTTTTTATTTTTGGCCAATCTTCGCTTTGCCGAGAATCATGCGTTCTGGTCATTGGAGCCTTTGAATCAAGAAATCAGATAAATAGAACACCATTTAAGGAAGGTTGAGCGATCTGAAAAAGGCAGGTCAGGTAGAGAGCCAAGGGCAGGTTGAGAGCCAGGAGCAAAAGGCTGGCCGGACAGGAGAGTAGCCGGCAAGTTTTCTCAGTGCTAAGTGAGCGCTCAAAAATCTTACAGAATACCGGGGCAGAGCTATTGGCCCTGGAGCTGCAGGTTATAGCCGACAGGCTTCCTGTTGATCGCCTGAGGGGCATCCCCATCGGAAATCTTATTTGGTTAGAATTGACCGGCAGGAATTAAGGTTGCCCTGGATTGCAGAACCGATTTCGCCGGCTCTCAAGCTATATATTGAAAGATTTGCGGGCAGTCCGGAAGTGAATTTTCAGGGGTAAAATAAAAAGCCCGCCCCCGCCTTACGGCGGGGACGGGCTTGAGCGTCTGCTTTAACTCAGCTTAGAAGGTGAACTTGAAGCCCAGTCTCATCGACCAGGTGCCGAATCTGGAGGACCACCAGCCGAAAGCGGGATGCGGGTCAACAGCGGTATCCTGGGTGAACCATTCGTACCAGTAGTTGACGAAGGTGCCGTTGAGCATGGCGTCTTCGTAGTAGATCCTGGTGCCGGGATAGTCAGTGTAGTACCTGGAACCAACTCTGTTAAGGTCGAATATTTTACCGGTGATGGACTTGGTGTTGGTGATGTTGTTCACCTGGAGGTTGATGCCGACACCGTACTTGCCGGCGAAGCGCAGGGTGTATTCAACGTAAACATCAGCCCAGACGTTCCAGGGCAGGCGGCCCAGGTCGCCGTAGCCGTTCGGCCACATGTAGGCGTTGCACAGGTTGATCCTGGTGCTCAGCGGGTAGCCGCTACGGGCATAGGCGGTAACACCGACAGTCAGGCCGAAGGGGAACACGTAGGAGCCGTAGGCCTTGATGTAGTGAGTTCTGTCGTGGGGCAGGGGTCCGCCCAGCTCTGTACCGTCGGCCTTGAAGGGCATGAACCAGTAGTCGAAGTACCTTTCCACGTTGGGCGACACGCGGCCGGCTTCGTCGGAGCTGGCCAGACCGCCGTAGTTACCCTGGACGCGGCTCAGGGTGTAGTTGATGCCGCCCTGCCAGTTATTGCTGAATCTCTTTTCCAGGGCCAGGTTCAAGCCATAGTAATCTCTCTTGGCCTTGGGCATTGGCCAGTAGGCATCGGAAAGTCTGCCACCCTGGGACTGGGGTCTGGCCCAGCCATAGCCGGGGTTGGCGAACATGTAAACTTCAGCGAAGTTTCCGGGGGAGATTTCTTCGTAGGCACCGATGTCTTCAATGGTTCTGATCAGGTGCTTGTAAACGGCGCGAGCCGAGAAAGACAGGTCTTCAAAGATCTTCTTTTCGGCGCCGAAGCTGATTTCCATCTGGGAAACCGGCTTCATGTCGGGATCGACGGCGTCAAATGAAGGATAACGGAAGTCAATGGTGCCGAGGTACTGGTTACCACCCGGAGCCTGGTCGGCCAGGTCTTCGAAATTGCCGGTGTTAATGAAATTGGCGGCAATCAGGGTCCAGTCGAGGTTGTTCAGGGCGAAGTAGCTGTTTTTCCACTTGAAACCACCGAAGGCGCCTTCGGCCATGTACAGCTTCATGACGTCATAGTAAATGCCAAAGCTTCCGAACAGCTTCAGGCTGGAATCGCCGAAAACGTCATAAACCAGGCCCAGTCTCGGGGCCAGCTTGTCAGCGAAGTCAAACTTGACCGGGGTGATGTCGTAAGTCGGGTCGAACGAGGGGATGTATTCGTACTCGGTCCTGACGCCGAAGTTCAGGGTCAGGCGGTTGCCGATGGTCCAGGAATCCTGCAGGTAGAGGGCCCAGTTGTTGCTGTGGATGTTCCAGGCCCAGCCGTAGGGATAGGACATGTAGCCATGCCTGATGATGTAGTAGCCGTAGGTGCCGCGACCGAAGGAAGAGGAACGGTTCCAGTAGAGGTTGATGCGGGGAGCGTTCGGAGTATAGTCATAATTTTCATGCAGCCAGATGAACTGGACACCGGCTTTCCAGGCATGCTCACCGGCCAGGTTCATGTAGTAGGTGGCATCCAGGTTGCTGCTGACTTTTTCCCTGAGTTCTTTCTTGAGGTTAAGCCAGGTGGCGGAAGTAGCCCAGCCAGCCAGGTGAACCAGGTCGCCTCTACCGATGGCATCGTACTGGCTCTGGTAGATGTTGTTGCCATAGCTGAAATAGTAGGTCGGTCCGGGCGGGGGCAGGATGCCCTGGTTGCCGATGTCCTGCCTGTGCCAGCCAGCTCTCAAGGAGACCAGCAGGTTGTTCTTTCCGGAGTAGTCAGCGGTGAAAGCGGCGCTGAAGTTGGGATAGTCGTAGCCATCCTGGTAATACGGAGTGGCCGGGTTGCCGGTTCCGTTGATGCTGGGGATGGAGCCCTTGTACCGGTAGAAGTTGTTAACGTAGCTGGCGGACAGTCTCAGGCCGGTCATCGGGGCAGCGGTTAACTTGATGGAGGCGTTGTCGTACCTGTACCACTGGATGAAGTTATAGAAGGGTCCGCTTCTGCTGTTGAAGTCGCGCAGGGCGTTGGTCTGGGAATAGATCGGGTTGTAAGAACCGAAGAACCACAGCCGGTCCTTGATGATGTAACCGCCGAGGCTGAAAACGCCTTCCATGCGGTAATACTGGTCTCTATTCTTACCGCCGTTGAAGAACAGGTCATCGTCGTTCACGTACTCATAGTGCTGGGTGGTCGGGTCGTAGGGGTCAAGCCGCAGGTAGTCCCTGGCTTTGCCCTGCATCCAGAGCTTGTTGTTCTCGTAGAAGCCGATGACATCACCGTGGAAGGTGTTGCCGCCGGAACGGGTAACGACGTTGACCACGCCGCCCATGGAGCCACCGAACTCGGCATTGTAACCGGAAGCGGTGACCTTGAGTTCGTCAACCAGTTCCAGGACGACGTTCTGGGCCCTGGTTCCCACGTGAATTTCGGTGACGTTGGTGCCGTCGACATACCACATGTTTTCGGCACCGGAAGCGCCGTCAACCGAGATACCGCCGGCGATACCTTCGCTGGACACGCCGGGCACGGTGGTGATCAGCGACTCGAAGTTACGGCCGCGGGGCAGGCTCAGGAAGGTTTCCTTGGTCATCGTTGTGCCCTTAACCGTGCTCTTAACGTCAATGAGCGGGCTCTGTCCGACAACCGTCACCTGTTCCTCGATGGCGGCCGGTTCCATGGTCACGTTGACCACGATGGTCTGTGACAGCTGCAGGATGATGTCCCTTCTGACCAGCGTTTTGAAGCCGGGCAGAGTGAAAACCAGTTCATAAGTTCCGGAAGGAAGAGCCAGCAACCGGAAGGTGCCGGTGGCATCGGTCACGGTGGCCGCTTTTCCGACCAGCTTGGGGCTGGTAGCTTCGACGGTCACGCCCGGGAGGGGATTACCCTGGTCATCGGTGACCTTTCCCGTAATCTTGCCCTCGGGGTTGATCTGGGCGATGGCCGTGCCGCCAGCCAGCAAGACGAGCAAAGCGAAAATAAGAAGTTTGTTCCTCATTCGAATCAGTTCTCCTTTCGAATGATTTCTTGTCCCTTCACCCTGGGATGACCTGGCGGCCATCCCGGCCCATATTTACCAGAAAAATTTGACGAACCTTTCTGCTTATCACCTCCTTAAATATCAAATTTATACATTTCATCGTTCTTTATTATTAGCAATTATCGTGCCAATTAAATATTGTTATATCTTATTGAAAATAAATAAATTATAATATTTGCCAGGCGGTAAAATTCATAAATTTGAATTGTTGTTCAAATTATTGAATTTACTGTCCCTCATTTTTCGGCGGGGAGGGTTGGATGGTGGGCGATAGAGGATTTGAACCTCTGACTTCTACCGTGTGAAGGTAGCACTCTGCCACTGAGTTAATCGCCCACCCAGCTGATTTAATTTTATTCAAATCGGTGCGGCTGTCAACCTGAAATCCAGCTGTATAAAATTTTCAAAAAAGCTGCGGGAAACGGAAAAATAACAAGGAATAGGCGGGACGGCTACTTTCCGGATGCTTCACCTTTTAAAGGCACATCTTCTTTTTTTATTTTATTACCCGGTGATTTTGATACCAAGGTATTATCTGGTCAGGGGCGGTCTTGCTCACCGGACTCTACCTCGCCCGGTGGTCTGGCCCCGGCAAATCCGCCGATCCGCCAAGTTGCTATGGAAGGCTCCCGGTTCCTGGACTTCATTTGGTTTTCATTCATCCCCGGCTCAGGCCAGGCGGCAAAAATTTATTTGACAGAAAATTTTTTTAGTTTTATAAATAAAACAGCGAAAACAATATGGGTATCAAGCGCTGTCCCTACTGCCGGGCCTTAATCAGTGACCGGGATCAATACTGCAAGAATTGCGGTACCCAGCTTCTTTTCCCGGAGGACGAAGAGATAGAAGAAGAAATCCCGGGCGATAAGATAGTTGAAGATGACCGGCAGAAAGATGAGTCTGAATTCCTGGCCGGAGAAGAGCCGGATAAAGAAGGATCGGAGCAGGAAGAAGAACTCGAAGAGGACCTTGAGCTTGAAGAAGAAACGGTCGAACCGACCGGAGAAGTTGTCCTGAAAGAAGACACCGCTCCCCTGGAAGAGACTGAGGTTGAAAAGATCACCGCTACTTCCCGAAAAAGGGCCAGGTCCAGGGACCTTTCGATAACAGCCGAAGAAAAATTGCTTTTTGCCGGGGAGAAAGAGCCGGAAGCCCCGGAAATAGAGCCCGCAGCTTCACCCGGGACGGAAGATTTCCTGGTGGAAAGAATAAAAAAGGAGGTGCTGGCTGAGGGCGAGCCTGAGCCTGAAGAGCCAGCCAAAACGGGGCCGGGTGTGGTCACCAGGATAGTGGAAGAGCTCCGCCGGAAAGAGGAACAGGAAGAAAGCACAGAGGCTGCATCGGAAACCCGTCCCGGTCTGGTCACCCGGATGGTGGAAGAACTGGAACTGGAAGAAAAGAGGGCCGCGGCCGAATCGTACGAAGCTGAAACCGGGGAAGAAGAAGCGGATGTCGCGCAGACCTTCGCCACCGCCGAGCTGGACAAAATCGGGGCCACCACCGAACTGGGCCGGAGAGAGGTGGAAGATTTCTTCAAGGTGTTAGAAGAAAAGGAAAAAGAACATCTCAAGGAAAGGTTGAAGACTTCCGGCAAGGGTGCCGAGGGAACGGGTGAAGTGCCCAGCTGGATTAAGGAGGTTAAAACAGCCTCCACCGAATTGCTGGGTAGAACCGAAGATACCGGAGAGGTCAAGGCCCCGGAGAAAGTAGAAGCTGAAACGGATGAACTCTGGCTGGAGGAAGAAGAGACCCAAACCGAGCCGACCATGGGTTTTCCAGAACGGCTGACCCGCAGCGGGCTGGAAGCGGTTGAAGCTCAGGATGAAGCGAGCCGAGAGGTAGAAATGGAACTGGAAGAGGAAATAGAAGAACCGGAAGAGGAAATCGAGGGCGAAACCGGTAAAATTTTCCGGGAAAAGGCAGAACCGGCAATGGCCGGCGGGGCTATCTCCACCGGAGGTATTCAGGCCGGGGAAAGCCGTTCACTCCCTCCGCTGGGTTTTAAGAATTTTGTTAAGGCCAAGATCTTTGACCTTCTTTTCCTGGTCATGTTCTGGCTGGTGTCGATCTGGATAGCGGCCAGGTCAATGCAGACCACCATCTTCAAGCTGTTCGGACTGGCCGGCAGCGGCCTGCTGCTTTACCTTTTGATCCTGACCTTTTTCTACTTTTTCCTGTTTTACTTCTTCATCGGGGAAACCCTGGGCGACCGCTTATTCCGGGAGGGAGAGGAAGAAGAAGACAGCCTCTGATCCCGGGAGAATTCATCAGGTCTCTTACTTCCTTATTAGTTTCTTCATTATCAGTTTGATACATTTTTATTTCGGCCGGCAAAAAAATTCTAATAATTATTAATAAGGGATATTGCTGGATACAAAAGAAGTGGGCACCCCGGATTGATTTCTTGTTCTTCGAAGACAAGGTCCTTAATTTATCTGATAATCCAGGGGATTCAAGAGTCTGGACCTGAGGCCTTCCCTAAAGGAAACGAAAACAAAGGCCAACAAGGGGATTAAGGGGATCCAGACATTCAACTGAAAAATAGAAAGGTCTTTACCGGCTCGCCCCTGTGTAGGTCGGTGTTGGTTGTTTTTACGGCCACAGCAGTTACCATCGGTCCATCGTCTGGCCTATAATTAATTAGAAAGAACAAGGATTCAGGATGACCGGGAAACGGGTAATCAGCGCCTCCAGGAGAACAGACCTGGTGGCTTATTATCCGGACTGGCTGGCCGGTTGCCTGAGAAAAGGCCGGGCCACTTTTTTCCATCACGGCCGGAGGTCGGAAATCACTGTGGACCTTAATCCCGAAGAGGTGCATACCCTGGTTCTCTGGTCCAAGAACTTTGAGCCGCTGCTGGAAAATCGTCATGGGTTGAAGGAGCTGTTAGCTGATTATGCCCAGGTCTATTTACATTTCACCATAACCGGGCTGGGCGGCACGTTCATCGAAAGACTGGCTCCCCCGCCTGAAACAGCCCTGGAACAGTTATCCGGGTTACTGGAAGTGGCGGGACGGCCGGAAAGAATTTCCATCCGGTTTGACCCGGTTGTTTTCTGGCGGGATGGCGGGCGGCTCAAGACCAACCTTGATTTTTTCCCGGTGCTGGCCCGGGAGATAAGCCGCTGCGGAATAAAGACGGTCCGCTTCAGCTTTACCCAGTGGTATAAAAAGTCGGTGGCCAGGGCCAGGAAAGTCGGGTTTGATTTTTACGATCCGCTACCGGAAGAAAAAAGTATTGCGGTCAGACAGATGGTAGAGGTGGCCGCAGAATATGGGCTGGAGCTCTGGAGCTGTTCCCAGGCGGAAATTGCCCGGCTTCCCGGGGTTAAAGCTTCGGCCTGTATCGACGGGGCTCTACTTGCCAGGCTTCATCCGGCGGGAGAGCCAGCTCCGACCGTCAAGGACCGGACCCAGAGGAAGGAGTGCCTCTGCACCGAATCTATTGACATCGGCAGCTATACTCAGAGCTGCCCGTCAGCCTGCGTTTATTGCTACGCCAACCCCCGCCTGAGAACCGATTAGAGAACCGGGGCCTGGCTGATAAAAGGCAACCCTTTGACTTCGGTCCGGGGCTGATCTGGGCAACTGGCCTGGAAGGGTTGGTGAGAGAGGAATCTTTTCTATGCTCAGCTAATAAGATATGCGGTCAATCTCCACATTATTTGATAAAAAATAGAATGTCTTGGTGGGTAAAAATAAAATTTCGTTGGAATACAAGCCTGATCCAGAGCCAGGATGTCTAAATAATATTTAAATCAGAGAGATAAGTATTCCCGGTGGCTTGATTGGATGTAACTCTAATTAAAAGAAGAAATTATTAATCTTCTTTCTCCTGTTAGATATATTATTTTCTCCAGCCAATCTGGAGAAGGGACAATATATGAAAACTCATTCATATGTCGCGGCTGACATCAATTATTGATAAGAATGGGCAAAAGGTCATAATTCTGGTTGGGCAGAGGAAATGATATGTGCCCGTGTGCCGGAGTGGCCCTGCTGCGGCCGGTCGGACCGGGTTAAATCCCCAGGCCCAGCCTTTCGGCCAGGGCCGAGGGCAGGTTGGCCGTCAGGATCTTTTTCTGGCTTTCCTTGAGGTCGTATTCAACCCGGTAGAATTTTATCCGGCGCTGCTCGGCGTCATAGATGGCGTAGGCAGCTTTGGGGTTGCGGTCGCGGGGCTGCCCGACCGAGCCCGGGTTGATGAGATAACGGGCCCCTTTTTCCAGCTTGATTTCAAACGGGTTCTCCTGGACAAAGATGCCCTCCACCGTCTGGTCTTTTTCAATGTAGACAAAGGGAAAGTGAGTATGACCGAAGAGGCAGAGCTGGGTATCAAAATAACCAAAGGCTTCCACCGCGTCGAACTCTCCGAAAATATAATAATCTTCATCGAAGGGCGACCCGTGGCAGATGGTGATACTCTTGTGAATAACCAGCGGGCCCTTGGCCAGGCCGGTCAGCAGGTTAATGTATTTTTTGGTCAGGGTTTTCCTGGTCCACTGGATGGCCGCGGCCGCAATCGGGTTGAAGGTCTGGATGGAATCCAGGCCGCAGACCGCCTTGTCGTGGTTGCCCCGGACCATGACCAGGTGCTTCAGGGATAGGACTTTCTGGATGACCTCGTTGGGCGAAGCTCCGTAGCCCACCAGGTCGCCGAGGAAAATGTAGTGATCAATTTTTTTCCGGCTGGCATGTTCCAGCACCGCTTCCAGGGCTTCCAGGTTACCATGAATATCCGAAAAGACCAGGTAGCGCATCAGTTTTGACTCCTGCTTGATTGATAAAGGTTCTCGGCAAAGTAGGAACTCCTGACCAGGGGGCCGGCCACCACCTGTTTGAATCCCAGTTCCAGGGCATATTCCTTCCAGGACGAGAATTCTTCCGGGGTGTAATAACGGGCCACGGGAACCTGCCGGGGTCCGGGCTGCAGGTACTGGCCGATGGTCAGCAGCAGGCAACCCGCCTCCCTCAGGTCTTCCAGGGCTTGTTTCAGGTCATCACGGCTTTCGCCCAGCCCGACCATCAGTCCGGACTTGGTTACGGCTCCGAAGCTGGCGGCGCTTCTTAAGAGCTTTAAGGAACGGAAGTAATTCTCCGGGGGACGGTTTATCCGTGGATAGAGACTCAGGGTGGTTTCCAGGTTGTGGTTCAAAACGTCAGGCCCCGCTTCCAGCACCCGGCGCAGGGCTGATTCGTCACCGCCGAAATCGGGGATAAGAACCTCCACCCTGGTTTCCGGGTAGTTGTCCCTGATCAGCCTTATGGTTCGAGCAAAATGACCGGCGCCCCCATCGGGCAGGTCATCCCTGGTGACCGAGGTGATAACTGCATAACGCAGGCCCATCTCTCTGACCGCTTCCAGGACGGTTTCGGGTTCTCTTTCGTCGGGCGGCAGGGGTTGCCCCTTGGCCACGGCGCAGAACCCGCAATTCCTGGTGCAGACGTTCCCCAGTATCAAAAAGGTGGCCGTGCGCCTTTCCCAGCATTCGCCGATGTTGGGACAGCGGGCGCTCTGGCAGATGGTGTGCAGGCCGCGGCTCCTCAGAAGTTCAGACACCTGGAAAAAAGTTTCGCCGGAAGGCAGTCTGACCTTCAGCCAGTCAGGCTTTTTTAAATGGTCCAACCCCGTTACTCTTCTTAAAAAATTCAGGCTGATAAGGAAGACTTTCCCGAAAGGAGCTTAATATTCGAAGTCGCGTTCTCTTTTCAGTCTGCGGCGCATTCTTTTCCGGGCCTGGGCCTCTTTGAGCCGTCGCTTCTCTCCGGGCTTCAGGTAGACTGAATGCTTCTTGATTTCCTTGATTATTGCTTCCTGCTGAACTTTTCTCTTGAACCGTCGGAGTGCCGATTCCAGACTTTCTCCGTCTTCAACAACCACAAAAGCCACTAAGTTTCACCTCCTAACTTCTGGAAAGTCATTGATTTTTATACTTGATTGGCTCGATTTTGTCAAGAAACCGGTATTTTCCTGAGGCGGCCCCCGGCCTGCCTGATAAGCTCCCTGGCCCCGATGGTCATCGGGTCTATGAGCGGTACCGGCAGACGCTCCGGCTTCAGGGCCAGGGGAATTTCAGTACAGCCGGCGATGATGGCCCGGGCCCCGGCCTCAACCAGCTCCTGGGCTGACTCCCTGAGGAGTCGGGCCGGTCGCCCCGGGCCGAAGCCGGCCTTAATTCCTCTCTTTCCATAAATGGCTTCCATTATTTTTTTCTGGCTTTTCGGCGTGGGCAGGATGATTTTCATTGTCCTACGGCGGAAAGCCTTCTGAAACAGGCCGGTGGCCACCGTGCCTTCGGTGGCCAGAAGACCAACAGTGCGGGCTTCGGGCAGGTTGGATTCAGTCCAGCTGGCAGTTGCGGCCACCAGGTCCAGCAGTCTGAGGCGAGTTCTTTTCCTTAGTTCTGGTAGGAAATGATGAGCAGTCATGCAGGGAATAGCTACCAGTTCTGCCCCGGCCCTTTCCAGGATTTTAAGACCTTCTATCATCAGGGGCACCGGGTTTTCTCCGCCATAAAGTATCGCCCCCGTCCTGTCCGGAATTTGTGGCCAGTTACAGACGATAATCTTGAGATGGTCCTGGTCGCAGGCCGCGTCGGTATTTTTTACGACCAGCTCGAAAAAACGGGCGGTGGCTTCCGGTCCCATGCCCCCGAGTATGCCGGCGATTCTGACGGTTTTCTTACTCATGCCCTGATTTCTCCAGCCAGGATTTCAGTTTCTCCAGAGGCAGGGCCTCGGCCCGGTGTCCATCTTTTCCGGTCATGGTCCGGGCCTTAAAGAGAGAATTCAGGATGGCTTCTTCTGAAGCTTCGGCTGCCGCCTGGAACAGGGCCGACATGGCCTCGTTTCTGACCAGCTCGACCTTCTGGGTGAGGCTTCGGTCGCCGTGGACCAGGCGGACCTGCGGTGCGGTAGAAAAGGCGATGGCATAATCGCCGCTGCCGTTGGAATAATAGCCGCCGGTCCTGGGGATACCCAGGAGAGCTCTTTTGGCCAGCCTTTTAAGGTTCCGGCTATCGAGAGGGGCATCAGTGGCCACCACTATCAGGCAGGAGCCGTCGCCAGCCAAAGCAGATGGCCCGGCCGGGGTTCCGGCCTCTTTTTTCAGCAATTCTTCAACCTGGAGGCCCTTAATCTGCAGCACTCCGCCAAAGTTGGTCTGGACCAGGAGGCCGACGGTCCAGCCGCCGCGGTTGGCCGGCAGTTTCCTGGAGGCGGTGCCGATGCCACCCTTAAAGCTGAAGCAGGTGGTCCCGGTGCCGGCCCCGACCGCTCCTTCTTCCACCGGGCCTTCGGCCGCGGCCCTGATGGCTTCCAGGATATGTTCTTTTTTTACCGCCCGGGCCCGGATGTCGTTGAGCCAGCCGTCGTTGGTTTCCCCCACCACCGGGTTGACCGATTCCACCCGCTCGTTTCCGGGAAGAGATAGAATGTAATCGATAAGGGCTGAAGCGGCTTCGGGTACGCTCAGGGTATTGGTCAGGATTATCGGCGTTTCCAGGTAGCCCAGCTCTTCCACCTGGGTGTAACCGGTGAGCTTGCCGTAGCCGTTGGCCACGTAAATCCCGGCCGGGACCTTTTCCTGGAATACATTGCCCGGGTGTGGAATTATAGCCGTAACCCCGGTGCGAATGCTGTCTCCCTGGATAAGGGTCTTGTGACCAACCCGGACCCCGGGAACATCAGTTATGGCATTCAGCGGGCCGGGTTCCATCACCCCGATTTTCAGCCCGAATTCCCGGACGCGGGGACGTGCTTCCTCCGGGTACAGGCCGGAAAAGAGGAGCACCAGGGATATTAAGAAAGAAAGGGCGAGCAGTTTCATGTCCGGCTCCTGGTTTCAATCATTTACCTTTTTATTTTATAGATATTCGGAACAGAGTTTAAGCAATTTTGTTCATCCGGAAGACCTGGCGGTATTCGGGATCTGGTTCTCCTGACTCGAAGCGTAAATTAATTTAAGGTTGATTAAGCCGCGGTTACCAATCAGAGACTTAACAAACCCGTCAGCCAGATAGAAAGATTTCTTCCCATCCTGGGACCATTCCGGCCAGATAACTTACTTTCTCCAATCTTGAGTTAAAGATGCTGCTTGAAAAAATTTGTGAGCTCAATAGAGGCGATTAGAGTTACCAGGCCGGGCTCACCACAAATCAGTTTGGCTATCCCCGGGCATAAATCTCTTCTCCTCGTGAGACAACGAATCATATATTCAAAGGGATTTTGGGCAGTTTACAGGCTTGATTAATCCGGTAGAGTTGATTATAAAGATGGGAAATGAGCGTGCCAAAACAGTATCTATCAATCCCCGGGCTGGATGTCTTCCCCTGGCTGGTGCACGGGTTCGGGCTGGCCGGGTTTAACCTGAAAGATATACATAAGGAACCCTGGCTGGCCTCGTTTCAGCCCGTGGTCATGAAGCAGCTCCATTCGGCCCAGGTGTTCTGGCTGGACAGGTTCCCTGAAACCAGGCTGGACGGGGACGGCCTGGTCACGGCCTCGCCCGGGTTGTTGCTCATAATAAAAACAGCCGACTGTCTGCCCGTTTTCCTGGCAGACCCGGAAAACCGGGCAGTGGCGGCGGTTCATTGCGGCTGGCGCAGTACCTGGCAGAAAATCCTGGTATCAGCCTGTGGCCTGATGCAAGAAAAATTCGGCAGCCGGCCGGAAGCACTGCTGGCCGGGCTCGGCCCCTGCATCGAGCGTAAATGCTATGAGGTTGGTCACGAGGTTTTGGAAGCTTTTTCGGCAGCCGGCTTCGATACCGGGAAAATTTTTGCTCCATCTTTAATCAAGGATAAATTCCATCTTGACTTGAGAGAGGCCAACCGGCTGCTGCTGGTCGATGAAGTCGGGCTGAAACCTGAAAATATCTACCAGGTGTCAGCCTGTACCTTCTGTTCACCGGACCTATATTCCTACCGCCGCGACCGGCAGACGGAGAGGCGCCTGATAAATTTTATCGGGATTAAGGAAACTGACTGACCGGTCGGCGCTAAGTTTGACCGGAGCCGGTCTGGTTGATGCTTGAAGCTTTAATTAAATCAAATTTTTTTCAGGGTTCGTTCCTGCGTTTTAATAGGTTGCTTTTTTTAATGTCGAGCATGATAAGAACCGGAATTATTAGGCGGATGTGCCCGGTCTCCGGCCCGATTGATTTTAATTTTTTTTTTAATTAAGATAATCAGGAATTGTTTTTTACCTGTTTTGTATTTTTTTAAGGAGAAATTAAATGGAACCGAAAACCAAGCCCGTGGGGGAAGTGGATATTCCCGGCATCCGGGTTTTTAAGAAAGGCAAGGTCAGAAATGTTTTTGACCTGGGCGATAAACTGTTGATCGTGGCCACCGACCGGATCTCGGCCTTTGACTTTGTCCTGCCTTCCCTGATTCCCCACAAGGGAAAGGTCCTGACCCAGATTTCCAGGTTCTGGTTCGACTATACTTACCTGGTCTGCCCCAACCATATGATCTCCACCGAGATGGCCGATTTTCCGAAGGAATTGCAGGCTTATGCCGACCTCCTGGAAAAACGGTCGATGCTGGTCAAGAAGGCCAGGGTCATTCCGGTGGAATGTGTCGTCCGGGGCTATCTTTCCGGCTCGGGCTGGAAGGAATACCAGGAGACGGGCAAGGTCTGCGGGATAAAACTGCCGAAAGGGCTCCAGGAGTCGTCCCGCCTGGAAGAACCGATTTTTACGCCCTCGACCAAGGCCGAGGTCGGTCACGACGAGAACATTACCTTCAAGGAAATGGAGAAAATTACCGGTGAGGAACTGGCCGAAAAAATCAGGAAGGTCAGCCTGGAACTCTACCAGAAGGCGAGCCTCTATGCCATTTCCAAGGGAATCATCCTGGCCGATACCAAGTTTGAGTTCGGCCTGGATGAAAATAACGAGCTGATTCTGGTCGACGAACTGTTCACGCCCGATTCTTCCCGGTTCTGGCCGCTGGCGGATTATGCCCCGGGAAAGTCCCAGCCCAGCCTGGATAAACAATTTGTCCGGGACTACCTGATCAGCACCGGCTGGGACAGGAAGACCCCGCCGCCTCCGCCCCTGCCCGAAGACATCATTGAGCAGACCTCGAGGCGCTACCTTGAGATTTACCAGCTTCTGACCGGGAAATCTGACTTGCCTTAAATCTTTAAGATAAGCATAAATTATTAAGATAATTTCAGCCGGACCATGATAGACGGAGTTGTTGACCTTCATATCCATTCTTCTTTCAGCTGCGACGGTGACTATTCACCCGAAGAGCTGGTCAGAATGGCCAGGGAGGAAGGATTCCGGGCCATAGCCATAGCCGACCATGATACGGTAGGGGCCTATCCAGAAGCCATCGAGGCCGGCGAGCGGGGAGGTGTGGAGGTAATCCCCAGCATCGAGGTCACGACCGTCTTTGACGGCCGCGAATTTCACCTGATGCTGCCCTTCGTCGACTGGGAAAGCGAGGCCATAAAATACATAATTTCCAGGATGGAACTTTCCCGGGTGGAAGAAGCCCGGACCAGGGTGGCCAGGCTCCGGGAGAACGGCCTGGAAATCGACTGGGAGGAAGTCTGGGAGAAATCAGGGCAGACCCCGCCGCTCGGAGTCAAGATTGCCCAGATCCTTCTGGACAAACCGGAAAGCCGGCTTAACCCGGACCTCCAGAAATATTATGACGAGGACCGGCAGCCGAAGGCCCCCTACGTTTTCTACCAGGATTTCTTCACCGAAGGGGCCCCGGCTTACGTTCCCAAACAGCACATCTTGCTCGAGGAAGTCCTACACCTGGCCCCGCTCACCGGCGGAGTGCCGGTCCTGTCCCATCCCGGCGCCTATTTTCAGAGGACAACCAGGGAAGATTTGATGTTCCTCAAGGAGCTCGGGCTCAAGGGCCTGGAAGTCTATACTTCTTACCATGACGCCAACGAAACCGAATATTACCTGAGCCTGGCCCGGGAGCTGGACCTGGTGGCCACCGCCGGTTCTGATTTCCACGGGAAGATCAAGCCCGGGGTAAAATTTGGCTTGATAAAAAACGGCGATTATTCTATGGTGGAAAAGTTAAGGGAGAGAAGGGCCTGATGTCCTTTCATCTGAACTGGCTTGATACCCTGCTGCTGGTCATTCTTCTTATTACTTTTATTATCGGGCTGGTCAAGGGTTTTATCAGGCAGATAATCGGCATCCTGGCCGTGGTGGCCGGCATAATTTTGGCTTCCCGCTATTACGGCTGGCTTTCCTGGCAGTTGTTCAGCCGGATTGAATCGGACTTCTGGAGAAACGGGCTGAGCTTCCTGGTAATCTTCTTCGGGGTGGTCCTGGTCGGCTGGTTGATAGGCTTTCTTCTCAGTAAGCTGATGAAGGGCACTCTCAGCCTGGCCAACCACCTGCTGGGTGGCGCCCTGGGACTGTTAAAGGGAGCCCTGATCGGGGCGGTAATAATTTTTGCCATGCTCAGCTTTGATTTCCAGAGACAGGCCATAATCGGCTCCCGGCTGGCTCCGGCCATGGTCAAAATATCCCGGGCCATCGTTTTGCTAATTCCGCAGAACCTCAGAGAACGTTTTAGCGATACGGTGAAAAGGTACGAGGGTAAAGGAGGACGGCATGAGCAAAAAATATGAAGAATTAACCATCCACCAGAAGCTGGAATCGCTGATTCACGACATGGTCGAGAAGGAAATACACCTCAAGGAAGCCCTGGCCGAGTTTGAGAAGATTTACCTGGAGACGGCCGCCTCCAAGTACCGGGCCAACAAGTCAAAGATGGCCCAGGCCCTCGGCATTCATCGCAATACCCTCCATAACCGCTTCAAGGTCCTGAAAATAAAGAAGAAAAAATAGCAGTCCCGGGTCTAGTCTGCTAAAATTTTAATCAGAAAATCTTGACAATTTTCCTGTCATATTTTATAATTAGCACTCTAAAAATCAGACTGCTAAATTAATCTAAGTAAGGAGGTCTTTCATGAAGATTCAACCCCTTTATGACCGTGTTCTCTTAAAAAGGATTGAAGAACAGGAAGTGAAGAGGGGAAACATCATCATCCCCGACACCGCCAAGGAAAAACCCCAGGAAGCTGAGGTTATCGAGGTAGGCAAGGGGAGGGTGACCGAAGACGGAAAGGTAGTTCCCCTGACCGTTAAGAAGGGCGATCGCGTGCTCATCGGCAAGTACAGTGGCACCGAGGTGACCATTGACGGCGTGGAGCACGTCATCGTCCGCGAAGAAGAGATCCTGGCAGTAATAACCAAGTAAAGGGAAAGGAGGTAGACAATGGCTAAACAAATTATCGTTGGAGACGAAGCCAGACAGGCTTTACTCAGAGGCGTTAACATCCTGAGCAACGTGGTCAAGGCCACCCTGGGACCGCGAGGCAAGAACATTATCCTGGACAAGAAATTCGGTTCCCCCACCAGCACCAAGGACGGTGTGACCGTGGCCAAGGAAATCGAACTGAAAGACCCCTGGGAGAACATGGGCGCCCAGCTGGTCAAGGAAGTCGCTTCCAAGACTTCCGACGTGGCCGGTGACGGCACCACCACCGCCACCGTCCTGGCCCAGATCATCTATGCCGAGGGCATCAAGCACGTAACAGCCGGTCGGAACCCCAACCTGATCAAGAAGGGAATCGACCGGGCCGTGGAAGAGGTGGTTAAAGAGCTCAAGAGCATGAGCCGGGAAGTGACCGGCGAGATGATTGCCCAGGTTGGCGCCATCTCCGCCAACAACGACGAGTCCATCGGCAAGATCATCGCCGAGGCCATGGAGAAAGTTGGCAAGGACGGCGTTATCACCGTGGAAGAGGCCAAGGGCCTGGAGACCACCCTGGAATTTGTCGAGGGTATGCAGTTTGACCGCGGCTATCTCTCCCCCTATTTCATCACCGACCCGGAGAGAATGGAGTGCGTCCTGGAGAATCCGCTGATCCTGCTCCATGAGAAGAAGATCTCCAACCTGCGGGAGTTCCTGCCCCTGCTGGAAAGCGTGGCCAAGATGGGCCGGGCCCTGCTGGTTGTGGCCGAAGAAGTCGAGGGTGAAGCCCTGGCCACCCTGGTGGTCAACAAGCTGAAGGGCACCCTGATGTGCTGCGCGGTCAAGGCCCCCGGTTTTGGCGACAGACGGAAGGCCATGCTGGAAGACATTGCCATCCTGACCGGCGGCAAGGTCATCACCGAAGACATCGGCGTCAAGCTGGAAAATGTCACCCTGGACTGGCTGGGTGAAGCGGCCAAGGTTGTGGTGGACAAGGATAACACCACCATCGTCGAGGGTAAAGGCAAGCACAGCGAGATCCAGGCCAGGATCAAGCAGATCCGGACCCAGATCGAAGAGACCACTTCCGATTACGACCGCGAGAAGCTGCAGGAAAGACTGGCCAAGATGGTCGGCGGCGTGGCCCTGATCAAGGTCGGCGCGGCCACCGAGACCGAGCTCAAGGAAAAGAAAGCCCGGGTCGAAGATGCCATGCATGCCACCAAGGCGGCCGTGGAAGAGGGTATCGTCCCCGGTGGCGGAGTGGCCCTGCTGCGCTGCCAGAAGGCCCTGGAAAAGCTGAACCTGGACGGCGATATGCAGATCGGTGTCCAGATTATCCGCCGGGCCATTGAAGAGCCGCTGCGCCAGATTGCCGAGAACGCCGGGCACGAGGGCTCCATCGTGGTGGAGAAGGTCCGGGAAATGAAGCAGGATTTCGGGTTCAACGCCCTGACCGAAAAGTACGAGGACATGATCAAGGCCGGAATCGTCGACCCGACCAAGGTCGTCCGCACCGCCCTGCAGAATGCCTCCAGTATCGCCGGCCTGCTGCTGACCACCGAAGGTTGCGTTACCGAGATTCCCGAGGAAGAGAAGAAGCCGTCCTATCCCACCCCGCCCAGCGACATGTATTGATAGCTGATAATCGCGGCAGTTGACGATAAGGCCGCTTCCGGGTTGACCGGAAGCGGCCTTTCTTTTTTGAGCCAGTAAGCTGGCTTGTGGTATATTAGGCCCGTTGATGACATCCGGTCATAGAAAATTCAGATGAAGATTCTCGACCGTTATCTCCTGCGGGAAATTGTGCCGGCCTTCCTGATTTCCCTGGGTTTTATCATCCTGGTGATGCTGATGAACGAACTGTTCTACCTGGCCGAGATTTTCCTGACCAGGGAGGTACCGGTAAAGATTATTCTCAGGGTCCTGTTCTACCTGCTGCCCTCCATCCTGGCCCTGGCCCTGCCCCTGGCCTTCATGGCCGGGGTCCTGGGCGGGCTGGGCCGCCTGGCCGGCGACCGCGAGACCGAGGCCCTGAGGCTGCTGGGCATAAGTCCGGGCCGGGTGCTAAAGCCGGTCTGGCTGCTGGGCACCGTTCTTTTCCTGGTCAGCCTGAGTTTTACCTTCTGGCTTACCCCGGCCGCTAATTACCGCTGGCTGCAGACCATGGTCAATTCCGTCCTGAGCGAGGTCAGGCTGGAGCTGGAGCCGGGCCGATTTGTGGAATCGTTGCCGGGGAAGGTTATTTACCTGGAAAGCCCGGGAACGGACCGGGATTGGCGGGATGTCTTCATCTATCAGAAAGATGAAACCGGCAGGGTGGAAATAATCTCGGCCCGGGAGGGCAGGCTGGTAATCCAGCCGGAGCGGCAGGAAGCCTGGATGTTGCTGGAGAAGGGCCGGGTTTACCGGTTGCTCCCTGAGGACCCGGACAGCCTGAACCTGGTTGAGTTTGACAGAAGCCAGCAGGCGCTGGAGCTAGGGGGACTCAGGCCAAACTTTTCGCTGGAAAAAAAGAGCCGCGAGAAAAGCATAAGGGAGCTCTGGCTCGACCGGGAACGCCTGGCGGGTAAGAACAACCCGGAAAGCCGCCTGGTGGCCCTCGAACTTCACAAGAGGCTGAGCCTGCCGGCCACCTGCCTTCTGTTTGTCTTTTTGGGAGTCGGGCTCGGCTGGAGGCGGTGGCCCGGGGGGAAACTGGGCGGTTTTGGCCTGAGCCTGCTCGTAATCCTGGCTTACTATTTTCTCCTGGTGGCCGGCGAACAGAAAGCCCTGCAGGGTAGCCTGGCCCCCTGGCTGGCCATGTGGCTGCCCAACCTCATCATCCTGGGTATGGGCCTGTATTTCTTTATTCAGGCCCTCAGAAAGGATCGGCCCGGGACAAGCTTAAGTCTGGCTCAAATCAAGAAGGCCATATCCCGGTTAAGCGAGAAAAGGGGTTTGTTCAGAACAATGACTGTAACCACGGCTGCGGGCCGCGGTGTTTTTCCCTCCCTGGTTGACGGCTATATATTTTCCAGGTTCTTACGCTGGCTGGCTCAATTATTTCTGGCCCTGCTGCTGGTCATGGCCACAGTAACTTTTCTACTCAGGCTGGAGCTAATCAGGGGTGGTGATAAGACCATAAAGGACCTGCTGGCCTTTATCTGGTTCAAGATCCCGGAATTTATCCTGTTCAGCCTTCTGCTGGCCATCCCGGCTGCGGCCGCCCTTAGCCTGGGGCTTCTCCACCGTCGAAAGGAAATGCTGGCCTTAATTTCCTCGGGCCTGAGCTACTGGCGGGTGGTGCGCTCCCTGCTAATTTTCGGGCTGCTGCTGACGCCGCTGATATTCGTCTGGCAAGACAGGGTCTTAAGCCGGAGTAATTTCCGGGCCGAGGAACTCTGGGCCCGGCTCTCTGACCGGCCGGTTCGGACTTTCAGTTACCTCAACCGCTACTGGCTCCGCTCACGAGCCGATGGTCGTTTCTATCATTACGAGCTGCTGCAACCTGACCGGCGAACCCTTTCTCGCCTGTTGATTCTGGAAGAAGCGGTTGAAGAGCCGGGCTTCAGGAAGATAGTTTATGCCGGCGAGGCCCGGGTTCAGGGTGACCGTGTTATCCTGAAAGAGGGCTGGGAGAGGTCTTTTTCCGGGCAGGAGTCAGAGCTTAAAAGGTTCAGCCTGACAACTCTGGAATTGAATGGAGCGGAAGAATATTTCTTCAAGGAATGGAAAGAGCCGGCTACCATGAAATTCTCAGAGCTTAAAAATTACGCCCGGGAACTGGAAGACACGGGCCTGCCGGGAAACCGTTTTCTCCTGGAAGCCTGGTTCCGCCTGGCTTTCTCACTTTCCGGGCTGGTGCTGGTCCTCCTGGCCTGCGCCTCGGCCGGTCTCCTGGCCCCCAGGGGGTTTCTCTGGCCCCTGGCCGCCAGCCTGGTGGCCACATTCATTTACTGGCAGGGACTGGCCATCTTCCGCAGTTTGGGCCTGGCCGGGCTCCTGGGAACTTCGACGGCCGCCTGGAGCGCACCGATAGCCTTTCTGCTGCTGGGGACTTATCTTCTGCTCAGGGTCAGGACCTGACAGCGGAAGGATTACATCTTGTACTTGCCCAGGTCTTCCGGTTTCAGGCTCTCCAGCCACTGCCTGAGTTTTTCGGAATTTTCCAGGTTTTCTTCGTTTTTCAGGCTGTGGGCTTTTTTGATGACTTCCTCGTCCACGTATATCGGGGCGTTCAGCCGGAGGGCCAGGGCAATGGCATCGGAAGGCCTGGAATCTATGAGGTAGGGAACGTCGTTATGGCGGCAGTGGATGATGGCATAGAAAGTATTGTCCCGGACATCGTTGACCACGATGCGGTCCACCGAGATCTGAAGCTGGTCCAGGAAATTCTTCATCAGGTCATGGGTCATCGGCCGCGGGGTGGGCACCCCTTCCAGGCTGAGGGCGATGGCGTTGGCTTCGAAGACACCGATCCAGATGGGCAGGATCCGGTCGGACAGCGGGTCTTCCAGGACGACGATGGGCATCTTGGAAATCGGGTCCACCACCAGACCCTTTATTTTCATAAGAATTTCCATTCGAAGCTCCCTCTCTGTACAAATTTAATATAGATTCGGGGGGATAAGTTGTCAAGGAAAAGCTGGCCGCGCTGGCTGGCTTTTGTCAACTGCCGGCAGTATCGCAGAATGTGGTATAATGAACTCAACGACCATGTTTAAAATCAAATCAAAAGGCTGGTGGGTTTCTTTTTTATTACTAGCAGTTCTGGCGATTTTCAGCCACTGCAGCAGCAGCCGGCAGGAAAAATCGCTTAAACCCGAGGAGAGAGAATTCCTGTCGACGGTCAGGTACACCATTACCTCCGAGGAAAGGCGGATTTTCCTCAAGTTGCCCCCGACCGAGCGGAAAAGTTTCATGGAAGAGTTCTGGAAGCGGCGAGACCCGCTTCCCGAAACGGCCATCAACGAGTTCAAGGAAGAATACTTTCTTCGCATCGAGCAGGCCAACAAGCTATTCGGCGAGGGCGGAAAACAGGGCTGGCTGAGCGACCGGGGCCGGATCTGGATTACCCTCGGGCCGCCCGACCACCGGGAGACCTATCCCCGGGGGCAGAGCTTTTATGGTTTTCCGGTGGAAATCTGGCATTACGGTTTCTACCAGATTTATTTTATCGACCGGTTCTGGAACGGCAATTACCAGCTGGACCCGGCCAGCGCCCGGCAGATTGCCGAGATCACCCAGGTCCAGGTCAGCTGGAACCAGCCCGGAGGCCGGTTGTTCCAGGGCAGCCGGGCCATGGATTTTGAAGTCCGGATGGACAAGACCGGCGAGGGAAAAGCTTTAATTGTGGTCAGCCTGCCCTATAACCAGATCTGGTTTAAGGCCCAGCAGGACCGGCTGGAAACAGTTATCGAGGTCAGCCTGGAAATAGAGGATGCCGAGGGAAAGAAAGCTGGCGGAGACAGCCGGACGGTTGAAATTGCGGTGACTCCGCAGGAATTGAAGGACAGGTTTGATAAGACCTACGACCTGGAGTTTCAGGTCGGGGTCAGCGGCCGGGGACCGTTTACCCTGAAGGTTACGGTGGAGAACAAGACCGAGAACAAGAAATCGGAAAAGAAACTCAAATTTGATTTTTGAAAAAGATTCGGGATAGCAGGGCAGCCGGCCTGTCGGTCAGCGTGAAGAATTGACCAGTTGCCGGCCCTTGCTGGCGTATTGCTCCGAGGTGGCGTAATCACCCAGCCGGTTGTAAAGGTCGGCCAGGAGAAAATAGCCCAGTGGCAGGTTTTCTTTATCGGGTTTCAGTTCCAGGCCCTTCTTGACCAGGTCCACCGCTTCCTGGAATCGTTCGCCGCGCCTCAGGTAGACCCGGGCAATGTAAAAATAGGTCAGGGGAAAATCCGGGTTGGCCTGAAGGGCCCGCTGCAGGGTTTCCAGTTCTTCCTGTTCCCGGTGCTGCAGGCGGTAGAGGCGGGCCAGGTTGAACAGGGCCTTGTAATGGCTGGGAGAATCGGCAATTTCCTGCTGGTAGAGGTCCATGGCTTCCTGTAGCCGGTTCTGCTTTTCGTAGAGCTGGGCCAGGTTGTAGCGCAGGTTCAGCAGGGTCGGGTTGAGTTCCCGGGCGGCCTGCAGGTGTTCCTCGGCGCAGGCCAGGTTGTCCCGGTTGAGGCAAATGGCGGCGATGGCGTTATGGGCCGAAGCCGAGCGGGGATTTTTCCTCAGGCACTCTTCAAAATAGGGCAGGGCCTTATCGTAATTGTTTCTCAGGGCATAAAGCGTGCCCAGCACGTGGTAGAACTGCGGGTCGTCAAATCCCTTTTTTACCTGCTCCAGGATGAACTGCTCGGCCAGCTCCGGCTTGTTCAGGGCGGCATAGCAGTTGGCCACGTTAATCACCGCGAAGGAATCGTCGGGCTTGAGTTCCAGGGCCCGGGTGAAGGCTTCGACCGCTTCCTGGAATCTTCTGGCCTTGAAGTAAACGTTGCCCAGGGCAAAGAAGCCGTCGCTGATGGTCGGGTCTTCTTCCAGGATTTTTCTCAGGGCGCCGATGGCCTCCTCAAAATTACCGGCCATCCCGGTTTCCCTGGCCCGGGAGATTTCATTGAAGATGTTAATTTTATCCTTGGGGTCGGCCAGCTTCTTTCCGGCCAGCCGGGCCGGGTCGACGAACGAACCGAGGTAGCCCAGGGCGGCCAGCTTTTCCCTGGTTTCTTCATCCACGGAGGCGAAGTCAGCTTCGATGGCCTTCTCCCCGGCCTTTTTCTCGAAGTCTTCGGCCAGGCGGGTCAGCTCTTCGAAGACTTTCTTTTCAACGTAAACCAGGTTCTTCTGCTCGTCCGGGTCTGACTTCAGGTCGTAGAGCTCGGGCACGGGAGCGATGATTAATTTGTAGCGGTTATTCTGGAAGCTGCGCAGCTCGGACCAGCCGTAGTGATAGCGGGGATAGTAGGTCTCGGAGTAGGCCAGCCTGTCTTCCGGCTTCTGTTTTCCCGCGAAAAATCGGATCAGGCTCTTACCCTGAACTTCTGGCGGAATGGTCAGGCCGGTCATTTCCAGAAGGGTGGGCATGATATCGGTTAGTGTGACCACCCCGGAATACGTCCTGCCCTTGAATTTCTCAAATGGGGTGATGAAGATCAATGGAACGTGGATGGCTTCCTGGTAAACAAAGAAGCCGTGGGTGGTCTCTCCATGTTCTCCCAGGCTCTCGCCGTGGTCAGAAGCCAGAACCAGGAACAGGTTATCGAGTAGCTTTTCTTTTTCCAGGTAGCTCCAGAAGCGGGAGAGCTGGCTGTCGGTATAGGCGATTTCTCCAAGGTAGGGGCGGTCCGGGAACCGGGACTTGAAGGGTTCGGGGGGCTCGTAAGGCGTATGCGGGTCATAGAGATGAATCCAGGCAAAGAACTTACCTGATTTATTCTTTTCCAGCCAGGCCAGGGCTTCGTTAATTGTTTCTTCAGCCCGGCGCTGGACTTCACCCAGCGAAATCTTTTCAAAGCGACCGAGGTCGAAGCGGTCGAAATAATAGTCAAAACCCTGGTTCAGACCCCACTTGGAATCGAGAACGTAGGCGGAAACAAAGGCTGCCGTCTGGTACCCGGCTGATTTAAAGGTTTCGGCCATGGTTTCCAGTTGAGGCGGCACAACGAAACCCCCGTTATCCCGGACTCCGTGGTGGATGGGCAGGGTCCCGGTCAGAATGGTGGCATGGGAAGGAAGGGTAAGAGGGGTCTGGGCGATGCAGTTCTCAAAGCGGACCCCGGCCGCGGCCATTTTATTCATGGCTGGCGTTACATCTGGAACGAAACCGTAGCAGCCCAGGCGGTCAGCCCGCAGGGTATCAACGGTGATCAGGATGACATTAAAATTCTTCTGGCCTCGAAGCTGTTTTACCCCGGAATCACCGGGCCTGAATACGAATATGAAGAAGGCAGCGGCCGCCACCAGCGCCAGGACCAGCAAAATTAAGGCACCTTTTTTCATCACCCTGATTATACCATATAAAGGATGGGCAGGCAGGAGCGGTCAGTTCAGGTTGTGGGTATATGTGGGGCTATAAATCATCCATTATTAAAAATCTTGCCCGATGTAGTTCAAGGCATGATATAACCAGAATTTTTAGATATCCAATTCTCTGATGGCAGGGATTGGACGACTAAGACCCGGGGGCTGGGCCCGAGCCAACAATTCTTTTACACGGCGAAATGGGGAGTGAACACTGGCTCTGGCCTTGGCCTGCGATCTGGCCGGAGCCAACCGGAATCGAGCTTGACTAAATAAAAAAGGGGCGGCAGATAGCTCTGCCGCCCCCTGAACTTGAGCTCTGAACTATTAGAAGATCAACCTGACTCCAACCCTGGCCTGTCTGGCATTGACGATTCCGTAGAGCTGATGACCCATGGTGGAAGGATAGCTGGTCGGAATCCAGTCATACATCCAGCGGGTACCCCAGGAGGTGATGGTGTCACTATTCAGCAGGTTGAAGACGTCAACCATCAGGCCCAGCCGGTACTTGCTGGCGAAGGTGAAGATCTTTTCCAGCCTGATGTCAATCTGGTGGTCCATCGGGTAGTGGTTGGAGCCGCGAGGTTCGACAAAGAAGGTGATCCGGCCCTGGGTAAAGCGGGAAGTCCGATAACGCGTGGTCCAGGCGTTGCCGGTGATGCCGTGGTAGTAGACATTAACGCTCAGTTCGATCTTGGGAATGACATAGGTGCCCTGGACCTTGATCATGTGGGTCGGGTCGTAGGTGGAGTTGCCGTCGCTGTTGATCCAGAAGTTCGGGTCGTAGACGTTGCCGCCGTAACCGATGTCGTCGGCGAAACCGTTATCGGTGGTGCCCCAGGCCTTGGACAGGGTGTAGGAAGCCCATAACTGCCACCGGTTGGAGAAGCGCTTGTTGAACATGAACTGGATACCGTGATATTTCCGGTAGGGTTTTTCCAGGATCCAGGGATACTCACCGTAGGCTCTGTCCAGGTTGGTGATGTAGTACTGCGGGGTTTCCAGGGTTTCCAGGGTTCTTTCATAGACCGTATAGGTGCCGAAGTTGGGAACCGTGACAGTTCTTGGAATGTAATCGGCATTCAGGTCTATGGGTCCGATTAGATTCTTCCACTGGCGGTTGATATAGCTGATGCTGAAGGAAGAATCCTTGAACAGTTCGCGCTCCAGGCTGACCGTCCACTGGATCATGTAGGGGTGCTTGATATCCGGGTCCATCAGGTACTGGTCATGGGGAATCGAATACCAGAGCAGCCATTCGTCGGTGATGCCGTCTTCGTCGTCATCAGCGTAGTCATAGTAATAACCGTTGTAGCTGCTGTAGGCGGAAGGCGGGTTCATCCGGTCGTGATAGGCGGTCAGCATGGCCTCGGAGAAGTGCCCGTAGTGGGCCTTTAAGACCGTGGTCTTGTCGCCGAACAGGTCATAGGTGAAGCCGATGCGGGGTGCAATCCTGGTATTGGTATAGACATTCCCGGATACGCCTTTAACCTGGCCCCAGTAAAAGCTGAACCTGACACCGGCGTTGATGTTCAGCCTCTTGGTTACCTGCCAGGAATCCTGGGCGAAGGCTTCCAGCCTGGTGTAACGGGTGTTAATATCGTACCCATTGTACTGGTAAGCTATGTAGGGATAACCGTAATAGTCATAGTACTGTACGTGGTCGCCAAGCTCTCCGCCCTCGCCGGTGAAGCCGTATCGGCTGCGGGCCATTGATCTTTCAAATTCGGCGCCGAACTTGAAGTCGTGAGAGCCATAAAAATCTTCGACGTAATGGCTCAGGTTGGCATTGGCCTGGAACCGTTGCCTGTCGGCATAATAGAAATACCCGGAGCTGTAGCGCTGGAAGTTGTCGCCATAGTCAAAATGCATATAGGGAGCCATGCCGACTTCAGGGTCCAGGTAGTAATAGCCCCAGAAATAGGCGGCCTTGATATCCAGGAAGGTCTTGGAGCTGAAAATCTTGGTCAGGCTGAAGTTGGCCACCACTTCGGGTGATTTCTGGGTAACGGTGGCTTCCGGAGAAACCGTGGCTCCGGCTCCGCGGTTTATACCATCATACGTATCTATCTGGACTGAACCGGTCATGGACAGGTTGGGCAACTGGGAGCTCAGCTTGAAGAAGCTCCTGGGCTGCTTGTAATCGACGGCCTCGGGGAAGCCGGTGGGATAGCGCCAGGTCCGGTAATACTGGAGGCCGACGTAGAACCACAGCTTGTCCCTGATGATGGGTCCGCCCAGGTGGGCGTTGACGTCCATGAGCTTCAGCAGGGGGGTGGACAACTCGGGAAAGTCATTGATGTAGGCAGCATTGTTGTCGGTGCCCCAGAAACCTTTCGGACCGTCGGTCTTTTTACCCTGGAAATCGAATTCCATGTGGCCCGAGAAGTTATTTCCACCCGACTTGGTGATCAGGTTGAAAATAACACCGGTAAAGTTGCCGTATTCAGCCGGAAGCCCGACGCCCATGATCTTGGCTTCTTCCACGATGTTGTGGTCGGAGAAGACCCAGGCTGAACCGGCTTCCGGGTCGGCCACGTTGACACCGTCCATGGTGTAGGCGATACCCGTGTTCTGGGAAGCGCCGAAGGCCACGTTGTTGGTGACGCCCGGGGCCATGTTGACGATGTCGGCCGTGAACTGGCTGTAGGGCATGTTGCGCAGGAGCTCGTTGGTCAGGGCCACCGAGGCGGTTTCGGTCGATTTAACGTCAACCGTGGGTGACTTGGCCACAACCGTAACCTGCTCTTCCAGCGCGGACTGCTTCATGGTCAGGTCGATGGTTAAAGTGGTGGTCGTGGTCAGGCGGACGTTGGAGTTAACCACGTCGCTGAAGCCCTGGAGCTCGGCTTTAATGGTGTAGGTTCCGGGCGGCAGGGCCGGGAACCTGTAGACGCCCCTGGCATCGGTCACGGAAGACCTGGTGCCCATAAGACCGGGACCGGAAATGGTCACGGTCACCCCGGGTAGCGGCGTGCCCGATTCGTCGGTCACCGTCCCGGTGATGGCTCCTGTTTCACGTGACTGGGAAAAGGCCAGAGGAGTCAGCAACAAAACGATCAACAGTGGAACAAAAACTTTTTTAATCAATCTCTCTCCTCCTTTCGGAAAGTATTGCGGTTCCTTTGACTGAAAACCTAGAAAAATCCATACTCCGCTTTTTCTCACCTCCTTCCTTCTGCAAAGTTTTATTATGCTTGCCCTTTCATTGTTCATAAAATAGCATAAATTACTGCTAATAATCAAAGCAATTTTTGTGCCACCTCGATAGATTATTTAACCTATTGAAATTTATATAATTAACGAAGAATTAGAAATAATTTTCCGCCGTGATTCAATTATTTGGACATAAATTATCCAAAAAAGCGGATTCTTATGTTTTAGAGCTCTTATTTAATTGAAATGTGGGCAACTAAATTAAATTTCTGAGGTATAAAATAATGGGGCCTATGAGATTTGGGACGACTGTTTACTTTAGCGGAAGAATAATTTCGATAAATTTGCTAAAATAAAAAGGCATCTGTGTTGCGAGATGATAAGGATATAGGCCGAAACGGATCACGTTGAGAAGTATCAAGCGTCAGAAAGGAACTCTTCAATAATCGAAAATGTCTTACCTAAACCGTCCTAAAGAATTTAACTGGCTGGCCTGGATACCGCTTCTTTTACTGGTCTGTATTATCCAGCCAGCCCTGTCTCCGGCCTACGGCCAGAAGCAGAAGGATATAATCAATGAGCTGACGCCGGCCCAGAGAGACTGGCTGGAAATGGTTACCCCGATCATCACCGGGGCTGAAAAGGAAGTCTTCTTCAAGCTGAAGACCGAGCAGGAGCGCGACCGGTTCATCAGCCTGTTCTGGAAGGTCAGGGATCCCAATCCGGATACCAACGAGAACGAATTCTACCGCGAATACATGGAACGGGTTCACTTTGCCGACAGGTACTTCGGCATCGGCTCATCCAAAAGGGGCTGCCTGACCGAGCGCGGTTATTATTACCTGCTCCTGGGCAAACCCCGGGAGCGCCAGGTTTTTGCCACTCAGTCCGATATCTGGCCGATGGAACTCTGGTTCTACCAGGGCGACCCAAAATACGGCCTGCCCGGGTACTTCTACCTTCTCTTCTATCAGCCGGAAGGCTCGGGGGATTACCGTCTTTATTATCCGGGCGTTGAAGGACCGGAGAAGCTGGTCATCCCTTCCATGTCCTCCGCCCAGTTAAACCGGAGCAAGGCCCTGGAAGTGATTAAGGCCATAAATGCCGAGCTGGCCAAGGCGGCTATCAGCTACTTGCCGGAAGAACAGCAGGACGGTTTCAGTTCGCTAACCTCCCAGACCATCATTGCCACCATTAAGTCCCTGCCTGAGAAAAAATTTCCTTCGGCCTATGTTAAGAACTACCTGAGCTACAAGGACCTGGTGGAAGTTGATTATTCGCATAATTTCATAAACTCCAACGCCGTGGCCAGGGTTTTTCCCGAGGGACAGAATTATTTCATCCACTGGTCCATCGAGCCCGATAAGATTAATTTCGCCGAGGTCAACGGAGTTTATTCGGCTACCTACGAGCTTACTGTCAGGCTGGAGGATTTAGCGGGTCAGCCGGTTTTGAGCCGGACAGAAGAAGTCCCGCTCAGGTTAAACAGGGAGCAATTCCAGGCCCGCTCCCGCCAGAGGCTGGCCTTCCAGGACCTGTTTCCGGTGCTGCCCGGTGAATACAAGTTATTGATTCTTCTCAAGAATAAGACCTCCCGGGATTTTACATCCTGGGAAACCAGCCTGAAGGTTCCCGGTGCTGATTCCGGCCGCTTCCTGAGCCCCCTGGTTTTATACCATGCGGCCAGTCCCCTTCAGGCCGGCAGGGTTAAAGCCTTTTCCTTCAAGGGACAGGAATACCTGGTCAGTGCCCGGAATGAATTTTCCCCGACCGAGAAGTTACAGGTTCTCTGCTGGCTTCTGTCTGACCGGGGATGGCCGGCTGAGGCCAGGGTCCAGTTCTGCCTCAGGAGCCTGGATTCGGAAGCCAGTCCTGAGTGCCGAACGATGCTTCTGAAGGAAGCCCTCCAGCCCGGCAATATCCTGCGGCTGGAGCCGGTGGACCTCGGCCAGGTAAGACCTGGGTATTACCGGGTGGAAGTTTCTCTTATTGATGGAAACAAGACCCTGGAGACGGTCAGGGAAAACCTGATCGTTCTTTCCCAGCCAGCCCTGACTGCTCCCTGGGTATTGGGACGGTTGCATGGGGCTATGCCCTCGCCGGATTTCCTGAAAATGCTGGCCGGCCAGCATTTTCTTAAAGGCAACTACCAGGAGGCCAGGAAAATCCTGGAAGAGATACTGGCTTATCGCGACGAACCGGAAAGCCGGCTGCTGCTGGCCCGAACCCTGTTGGCCCTGGGCGACTACCGCGGGTCGTTATCGGCAGCGCTAACTGTCTATGAAACGACCAGGGACAGGGAAGCGGCCAAGGTCCTTGCCCTGGATTATGTGCGGCTGAAAGACTGGGCCTCGGCCAGGCGCTACGTCGATGGGCTGCTGGCCGAAGCCACAGAAGTCAGCGTTCTCAACCTGGCGGCCGAAGTCTATCAGAACCTGGGTGAGCGGGAGCAGGCCATAAAGTTCCTGGAAAAATCCCTGTCACTGCTGCCCGACCAGCCGGCCATCAAATCCTGGCTGGATGATTTAAAAAGGAAAAAATAAAAGGTTATAATGGACGGTGAATTCGAGTGAGTCTGGATCCTCGGCCTGAAACTAAGTCTTCGATGAAATAAAGGAGCGGTCAATGAACAATAAGAAACTCATAGTCTATGCCCTGGTTGTTTCAGTACTGTTAATATTTTTATCCACTAACGGGTTGGCCCAGGTCAGGGGCAAGCTCCGGGGCACGGTGGTGGATTCCCAGGATAATCCCGTTGAGAAGGCTACCATTACCATAGTTTCGACTCGCCTGGCCACTCAAAGGTATGAAACCAAAACGGGCAAGGATGGCCGTTTTGCCCAGGTGGGCATCTATCCCGGTTATTACCAGGTTACCATCAAGAAGGAAGGCTTCCTGCCTAAAACCTTTGAAGTCCATGTCGAAATCGATGGCGACACCAACATGGAAACGATAAAGCTGGAAACGGCTGACGAACGGGCCGCCCAGAGCCTGTCCGGAGCCGACAAGGCATTCATGAAGGCCAATGAGTTTTACAACAAGCAGGACTACGAGAAGGCCGTGGCCGGATACCAGGAGGCCATCGGTCTTAGCTCCAGTAACTGGGCCTATCATTTCAACCTGGGCCTGGCCTACAAGAAGCTGAATAAGCTCTGCGAGGCCAGGGAGGCTTTCAGCCAGGCGGTTCAGCTCAATCCGAATAGCTTCAGCGCCAACAAGGAGCTGGGGGAACTCCTGGCAAAGGAGGAGCAGTATGAAGCGGCCGCCGGATATTACCGGAAAGCGGTGGAGCTCAGTCCCAATGACCCGGATGCCCATTATAACCTTGGCGCCTGCCTGGTGAACCTGGGCCAGGGCGAAGAGGCCCTCGGGCATTTTCAAAAGGCGGTGGAGCTCAAGCCTGATTATGCTGAAGCCTATTTTCAGATGGGGTCCATCTACATCAGTCAGAATAAGAAGGCCGAAGCCATCGCCAGCCTGGAGAAGTTCATAGAGCTGGCCCCCCAGCATGAAAAGGCCGGCCTGGCCAGGCAATTGCTGGAATATCTGAAAAAATAACTTATTATCGCTCTCACAGTATAAAGCAGCTAAGTCAGGCCGGGTGCCTTGCCTCTCAGAAGATTTCCCGGGGTCTGCTGGCGGCGGGTTTCGGTCTGTTAATGGCCATAAGCTTGATCATATCATCTCAAGTTTCGAGTAATAGATTACCTCTTATCAAACGCATGTCCTTAACCATCTGACCTGAATTAATTCACCCCTGGTCTCTTTTCTTAATCAGTTGGTTATTACCTATGTTTGAGGAAGGTCAAGACCTTTCTGCCTGGCGTCATGACGGGTGTGGGCAGAGGAATTTCTTCCTTCAGGTTGCAGGTTCAGATGGCATTGATAGGTTGATAGATGGAAGGAAAGCAATCTTAAAAAATAAAAAAGGGGACAGCCGGATTCACCGGCTGCCCCCTGAGATGTAGCTTTATTCTTCTATTGGTTACTCAACGACCAGTTCGAAGGGGACTCTCTTTTCCAGGGTGGTCCCGCCGATCTTATCCTTGATGCTGATGACCAGCTCGTAACCGCCGCCTTCCAGCGGACGGCTTTCCACCCTCTCTCCCTTGTCGTCTGTTACCTTAACCTGCTTGGCGGCCGGGATGGGGATGGGCTGCTCGATGAATGGTGATTCGTAGGTCATCGGGGTAAAGGCCACAATCTTGGTATCTCCCTTGCGGATGTCAAAGTTTATTTCCAGCGCGGCCTTCTGGCTCTCGTCGAACTTGGACCCATAAATCATGAACATCAGGGTGGGCTGGTCGTTCGGTTTGAACCTCATCTCGGTGTAGGGGTAGGCCTTCAGGATCATCCAGCCAAAGTAATCCTTGTGGAAGTTGGGATAGTTTTCGGCTGTGTCCAGCTGCTCGTAATTCTTCAGCAACAACAGGCTGGTGGTTTCCATCTGGCCGTTCTTGTAGCTGTCCTCGTAGCGGGGAATTTCGAACTCGTAGTAGGTTGTTCCTATCTTCTTGGTCTTCCTGTTGCCCAGGGCCGCGGCCAGGATGTATTTTCCGGCCGGCAGCGGATAGCCGAGGTAGTAGCAGCTCTCGCCTTCGGGATTGTATTCACCGGCCGGTATGGAGAACTGGCTGTAGGCTTTATTCTCGGTCATAAGCTTGGGGGTGGGCCCGTCATTCTGATAGATCTGGAAGAAAATGTCGGACTCGGTCTGGTAACTATCACCGGCGCTGATGGATTGAGTCTGGACATACTCCAGGTCGGCATTCTTTATCCTGGTGATGAAAATGGCAATGTAAGTTCCTCTGGCCGGGAGAATGTAATGTCCATGGAAGTTAAAGGGCAGGTCCGGCTTAACCTGGCGGGTGGCCAGTCCCTGCTCCAGCAGCGCTTTGACGTCGGTGGGCAGGGTGGTCTTGGCTTTCTGGTCTTTTTTCTGATCTTTCTTCTGAGGCTCGGCCTGAGCCAGATTGAAAGCTAAGGTCAGCGTCAGAATCAGGACCAGCGAAAGGGCGAAAAATTTCTTAAAATTCATCTTTCCTCCTGTTTATTCTTCTCACCAGCTTCTTAACTGCAATAATCGTGCCAGCTAAGAAGGGGGATTTTTTCTTATCGTTCGCCTGATTTTATCTCTTTGTTGTAAATTTATTTTACAGGATCAAAAATAAATAATAACCTAAACCTCACCATTATTCTACCTTAAACCCCGGCTGTTTTTCAACTGGTATCTTGAAACTGCTTTCAGGTGTTCCTGGTAAGAGCGGTTGAAGACATGACTGCCGTCATTCCGGGATACAAAGTATAAATAATCAACCGGGGCCGGATGCAGGGCCGCCTGCAGCGAAGCCCGGCCAGGATTGCAGATGGGGCCCGGCGGCAGGCCGCGATAAAGGTAGGTATTGTAGGGGGAGGCCAGGTCCTTGTCCCTGAGCCGCAAATTTCCGTCAAAACGGCCTTCCAGTTTCAGGGCATAGATGATGGTCGGGTCACAATCGAGTTTCATTCCCAGGCGCAGCCGGTTGTGAAAGACTGCCGAGACCAGCGGCTTTTCTTCTTCTCTTGACGTTTCCTTTTCAATCAGCGAAGCCAGCGTGACCACTTCCCTGGCCGTCAGGTTCAACTGCCCGGTGCGGGCCAGTTCTTCCGGTCCGAAATTCTTCCTGAACTGCTCGACCATGGCCTTTACCATTTCCAGGGCTTCAATGCCGCGCGGGAAATGATAGGTTTCTGGGAACAGGTATCCTTCGAGGTTCTTAGCCTTCGGGTCCAGGTCGGATATCAGCTCGGTCTTCTGGCAGGCCTCCAGGAACGAACCGCGGAAGGGATAGGCTTTTTCTTCCAGCAGGCCGGCAATTTCTTTATAAGTCAGGCCCTCCGGTATGGTTATCGGGTGAAGTCGGACCTTTCCGGCTATCATCTGGAGCATTATTCTTTTCTGGGTAAGCGGTGGCTCGAACCCGTATTCTCCCGCCCGTAAAAAGCGGGGCGAGTAATAAAGGGAATAGGCGAGGCGGAAAGCCCTGGTATCCTTAACCAATCCGCTCTTCCGGAGAGTTTGAGCGATGCTGCCGACGCCCTGTCCCTTTTCTACCAGAACGCTGGCGGAGTCTCCTGGCGAGCAAGCGGTATTCAGGCCCCTGGCCAGGTAATAGGTCAGGCCGAGGTTGGCCAGGACCAGCAAAAGCAACAGGATATCAATTATCTTCCGTGGTGTTATCGGCATGATGACGTTTCTTTTCCAGGTAGGCTTCCAGGATGATGACCGCGGCCAGCTGGTCTTCCCTCCGCTTCTTTTCCCTGTAGTCGCCCCTGAAACCTTCCAGTTTTCTCTGGGCCTGCTGGGTGGTCAGCCGCTCGTCCCAGAAAATTACTTTCCGGCCGGTAACCTTTTCCAGCCAGGCGGCAAATTCCCGGGTGACCTCGGCCCGGCGACCCTCGCTTCCGTCCATCCGCAGAGGCCAGCTCAGCACAATTTCTTCAACCTTTTTTTCTTCAACCAGTTTCTGGAAGAAGGCCCGGTTTTCGGCCTCGTTTTCTTTCAGGATATAGGTGCCGTAGGGCTGGGCGGTAAACTGCAGCGGGTCGCTCAGGGCCAGGCCGAGATGGCGGTCGCCGAAGTCGATGGCCAGGATTCTGCCCATGTTTCAGGTTCTTTCCAGGCAGCGTTTTTTCAGGCGGTGGCGGCGCAGGGCCAGTTGAATCAGCCGATCTAAAAGCCGGGAGAAGCTCAGCCCGCTGACTTCCCACAGCCTGGGGTACATGCTTATTTCGGTGAAACCGGGAATGGTGTTTATTTCATTTATGTAGATGTTTCCGGTTCCCTGTTCCAGGAAAAAATCGACCCGGGCCATTCCGCAGCCATCTATGGCCCGGAAGGAAGCCACGGCCAGCTCCTGGAAACGCCTGGTCAGGTCTTCCGGCAGCCCGGCCGGGATACGGAACCTGGTCTTGCCTTCCAGGTACTTGTCGGCGTAGTCGTAAAACTCCCGGTGGGGAATTACCTCGCCCGGGAGCGAGGCCCGTGGTCGCTCGTTGCCCAGGACGCTGCATTCGATTTCGCGCCCCTTGATGGCCTTTTCCACCAGGATCTTGTGGTCGTAGCGGAAAGCCAGCCTGACCGCCGGAGCCAGCTCTTTTTTGCTCTTTACCTTTGAAATACCCACCGAGGAACCAAGGTTGGCCGGCTTGACGAACAACGGCAGGCCAAGCTCCTGGAATATTTTTTTCTCAATATCCTTCCGGTCCTTCTTCCAGTCTTCTTCGTACAGCACAAGGTAAGGCACCACTGGCAGGCCCAGCCGGCTCAGCAGGTGCTTGAAAATTGCCTTGTCCATGCCAATGGCCGAGGCCAGGACCGGAGCCCCGACGTAAGGCACATCGGCCATTTCCAGCAGGCCCTGGATGGTCCCGTCTTCGCCGTAGGGTCCATGGAGAACGGGGAAATAGACGTCGGCCTTGATAGCGGGTCTTTCTCTGCGGCCGTCCCAGGGCAGGAAGGAAAAGCCGTGGCCGGCTCTCAGGGCCGTGGCCGTAACCTCGGGGGAGGAAACCAGCTTCCAATTTCCCTTTTTGGTCACGTATATGGAGAGGACCCGGTACTTTTTCCGGTCGAGGTTCTTATAGATGGCCCGGGCTGAAATTATGGAGATCTCGTGTTCGGCCGAGCGGCCGCCGAAGATCAGGGCCACGGTCAACAGGTCTTTCATTCGCCTGAATTTTAGCCCATTTCCGGCCAAAAAAAAAGTTAATATAACTCCAATTAATAAAATTTGCCCCGACTAAATTTATGTTGACAGGCAGGAAGGAGCAAAATTATAATAGCCCCAAGGTGGAAGAAATAACGCCAAGAGGTGTCAAGATGAAAAAAAGCCTTATTATTAACCTCTGTCTTTTTATTTGTGCCGGACTGGTGTTCAGCCTGCTGGCTCAGGAAAGCCAGGTCCAGAAAGCCAGGGTTTTTGCCGAAGAATACCCCCTCCTGACCGATACCGACCTTTACTGCTCGGTTCTGGTCTGGGATAAAGCTCTGCCCGAGATCCAGATTATCGGTTCTGAGCGGGAAGATGAACGGGCCATGATGGTTGATTCCGATACTTTCTACATAAATAAGGGTAAGGAAGACGGGATGGAGATCGGCCAGATGTTCCTGGCGATTGACATCGGCCAGCCGATTCCCCAGCTCGGATATATCGCCCAGAAAAAGGGCAAGGTCAGGATTATCCGCCTGGAAGACCGGGTCAGCGTGGCCAAGGTGGAAAAGGGCTGCGGCGACATCAGGGTGGGGAATTACCTGATTCCCTTTGAAGAAAAACCGACGGTCATCGGCAAGGACCAGGGCTATGACAACAACCTGAAACCGGGGGAGAGCCTGGAAGGCCAGGTCATCTATCTTGACACCGATTTCAATATCGTTTCCACCGGGCACTGGGCCCTGATCAACCTGGGCGCGGCCCAGGGATTAAAGCCAGGGCAGCAGCTGACGGTTTTCCGCCATAAGAAAGCCAACCTGCCCCGGGAAGCCATAGCCAACGTCGTGGTCATAGATACCCAGGTTAACACTTCCACCGTCAGGATCATGTCGGCCAGGGAGGCGGTGGAAAAGGGAGATACCGTCCAGGTCAAGTAAGAATTCTGTTTTTTGAGTTCTTGTCCGTCCGGTCAGTTGACAGAAGCCCTTAATTTTGTTAGTTTTTCTATACCTGTTGAAGGCCTGAGCGGGCGTAGTTCAGTGGTAGAACGTCTGCTTGCCAAGCAGAAGGCCGTGGGTTCAAGTCCCATCGCCCGCTCCAGTACTTTCTCCGGGACAATGTCAGGCATGAAAATATTGGCGCGGTACCCAAGCGGCTAAGGGAGAGGTCTGCAAAACCTCGATTCGTCGGTTCGAGTCCGACCCGCGCCTCCACTCTCCCCCAGACAATCCTGCCGCCTGCCCGTCCATAATTTCTGGAACCCATAAAGTCTGAGCCAGGTTCGCCTGCCAGTCAGAATCGGAAGTCGGATGGTTTATTCGTCCGGCCGGATTTTCCTGATTGAAATAAAAGATGAGCCGACGCCGGTAACCAAATTTATCAATCCGCGGAGACCTTGATATATGAACAACCATTCATATATTTTTCAGCAGACGGTGGGCATTAAATCTTCAATTGCTCCCGGGGAATCCTGTCGGTTGCGTCCGCCCCTGGCCTTCCCGGAAACATCAGGGCCCCTTCCCAACACTCCCATTTACCTGGACACCATCTGTCCGTTGCCAGGCCAGGCTCTCGGTAATAATTTGATTTGAGCCATAGCAAGAGGCCGGAGCTATAAACTGAAAAGAATTACCTGTCTGCTCTTCTGCCATTGATAATGAATCAGTCCCTTGATTAAAGGAGAGAAATTGATGGCCGGGCTACTACTCGCTGCTTCCGAATGTACGCCTTAGAATGGATACCATGTCTTAACCGGAAAGAAAAATTAGTTTGACTGGAATTTTTAGATTTTTATATACTCAACCTATCCGGTTGAAAGAAGGAGGAAACATGAACCTGGTTCCGAGAGTTCAGGGTCTCATTCTTAAACCCAAGGAAGAATGGGACAAGATAAAGAGCGAGACGGCCACCGTGGCCGATATCTTCAAATCCTACCTGGTGATCATGGCCGCCATCCCGGCCGTGGCCCAGTTCCTGGGTTACTGGCTGATCGGTGTTACCGTACCGCTCCGGGGACCGATCAGGCTGGGTGTGGGTTCCTCACTTGGCCGGGCGGTCGTGTCCTATATCCTGAGCCTGGCCTCGGTCTTCATCCTGGCCCTGATCATCAACGCCCTGGCCCCGACCTTTTCTTCCAAGCCCGACCAGATTCAATCGCTCAAGCTGGCTGCTTACAGCATGGCTCCCTATTACGTGGCCGGAATTTTTTACCTGATTCCGGTGCTCTCAATCCTGACCGTGCTGGCCGGAATTTACAGTCTGTATGTCCTGTACTTAGGATTCAAAGCAGGGTTGATGGAGACGCCGCCCGACAAGATTATGGGCTATTTTGTGGTAACGGTGGTCGTGGCCATCGTCCTGATGCTGGTGGTCGGCCTGGTGGTCGGTGCGATCTTTTCCTTAAGCACCTTCTACAGCGGCCTGTAATTCTTCAAGCACGCGGCTGAAGGCCTCCCGGGGGACCGGGGCCTGGGTAATCGGCCGCCCGATGACCAGGAAGTCGGCGCCTTTCTTGATGGCTTCTCCCGGGGTCATGATCCGCTTCTGGTCCTGAGCCTCGGCCCAGGCCGGCCGGATGCCCGGGGTGATTATCCGGACTCTTGAACCCAGCTCGGCCCGCAGCGGTTCCAGTTCCTGGGGGGAGCAGACAATTCCCTCAATCCCCGCTTCCACCGCCAGCCGGGCCAGACGCAGCACCTGGTTTCTGGCATCCGAGCTGAAGCCAATTTCCTGCAAATCGCTGTCTTTCAGGCTGGTCAGAACGGTGACCCCCAGAATCAACGGCAGCGGTTTATTTTCTTTGGCCGCGGTTTCCCGGGCTGCTTCCACGGCCTTTTTCATCATTTCCCGGCCGCCCGAAGTATGCAGGGTCAGCATGGCCACTCCGTGCCGGACCGCCGATTTAACGGCCCCGGCCACGGTGTTGGGAATGTCGTGGAGCTTCAGGTCCAGGAAAACTTCTTTTCCGAAGCTCTTGACCAGGTCAATCATGGCCGGACCTTCGGCTGTATACAGTTCCAGTCCTACCTTGAAGAGCCTGGCTTCGGGCAGTGACTCCAGCACCGCCCGGGCTTCTTCCCGGTTCTTGACATCCAGGGCGATTATTATTTTCCTGGCCATGTTCAGTTCATCGTTTCTCATCTCAACACCTTTTTATAAATTTGATTGGTCTTTTATAGCCGGTTCAGAGCTGTAAGCTGCCAGTCACTTCGCTTATTTTTTTAATCCCGTGCTTTTCAGCCCAGGTCTCCAGTCCCCGGATGATTTTAAGGCAGGCATCGGGGTCGACAAAATTGGCCGTGCCCACCTGGACCGCGGCCGCCCCGGCCATCATGAATTCCAGGGCATCCTCGGCGCTGAAGATACCACCCATGCCGATTACCGGCACCTTGACTGCCCTGGCCACCTGGAAGACCATCCTCAGGGCGATGGGCTTGATGGTCGGGCCGCTCAGGCCGCCCATGATATTTCCCAGCCTTGGCTTCCTGGTTTCCAGGTCGATGGCCATGGCCAGGAGAGTGTTTATGAGCGATATGGCCTCGGTCCCGGCTTCTTCGGCGGCCAGGGCCACGGCCGTAATATCGGTAACGTTGGGCGAAAGCTTGGTGATCAGGGGGAGGGAAGTGACCTGCTTTACTTTTTTTACCGTGCGGTGGGTGGCTTCCGGGCTCTGGGCCGGGCAACGGCCACCTTCCCGGACGTTGGGGCAGGAAATGTTCAGTTCCAGCGCGGCTATTCCCCGGTGGCGGCTTAGGTATTCAGCCACCCGGGCGTATTCATCTTCTTCCTCGCCGCAGACATTGACGATGACCGCGGTCTTCAATCCGGCCAGCTCGGGCAGGATTTCCCGGCAGAAGGCTTCCACCCCGATGCCCTGGAGCCCGATGGAGTTTATCAAACCGCTGGGTGTCTCCACCAGGCGCGGCGGCCGGTTGCCTTCTCTCGGTTTCAGGTACAGGCCTTTAACCACGAAGCCGCCCAGGAGTTCCAGGTCGTAGAAAGGCTTGAATTCCAGGCCATAGCCAAAAGTCCCGCTGGCCGCCAGCACCGGGTTCTTGAGCTTCAGGAAACCCAGGTCCACCGACAGGTCAACCATGCTCTTTCTCCTGCCAGACGATTTCTTCCAGGGAAAAGACCGGGCCATCCTGGCAGACTTTAAGGTACTTCTCCTGGCCATCCATGCGGATTTTCTTGACGCAGCCCCAGCAGGCGCCAAAGCCGCAGCCCATGATGGACTCCAGCGAAAACTCGGCCGGCAGGTTCTCCCGGCGGCAGGTCTCAGCCAGTTTTTCCATCATCGGGTCGGGCCCGCAGGCATAGAGAAAAGCGGGTTTCCTTTTCTTCAGTTCTTCTTCAACCAGCGAGGTGACAAAACCGGGGAAACCGGCGCTGCCGTCGTCGGTGGAAACCAGGACTTCAAAGCCGGCGCTCTCCAATCGGTTCCTGAGCGGCAGGTCGCCTGCGCGCCGACCCCCATAAAAAATTACGGGCCGGGCCCCGGCCGCCCTGAGTTCCTTGCCCAGGTAGTAAAGGGGAGCTATGCCCCGGCCGCCACCCACGCAGTAAATCTCCCTGTCTCTGAATTCGGGCCGGACATTAAATCCCTTCCCCAGGGGTCCGATCAGGTCCAGGCACTGTCCGGTCTTCTTCAATGATAATAACCTGGTGCCCTCGCCGGCGACCTGGAAGAAAATCTGCAGCCGGTTCCCTTCGGCATTGTGCAAACTGATGGGGCGCCGGAGGAGCGGCTGGGTGGTCTCGGAGACCCTGATCATCAGGAACTGGCCGGGCCTGGCCTGGGCGGCGATTTCAGGGGAGTCCAGGGTAAACAGAAAGTAATCACCCCAGCTTTCAACCTCGACCAGCCTGGCCTGTCTGTCTATGACCATTCTTGCCCTGCTCTGAACATCTTTGAAGCTCGAAGCTTCCCGAATTAAATACCAGAAAAAATGGCCGATGGCAAATCTTATCTCCCGGTCAGTCCAGCCCGTGGATACCGCCCGGGAGTTAAGATAATAAATGATAATGGTCGTGCAAATCCTAAGACACGCCTGAAATATAAGCGCGGTCGCCTGCCGAATAAAAGGTTGTTTTAGTCCGGCCGATTTTTTATAATTAAAACTAATCATAATTTCCAGGAGGACTCATCCATGTTTATATCCCGCCGGGCTAAAGAGATACAGGCTTCGCCCATCCGCAAACTAAAGCCATTTGCCGACGAAGCCAGGAAAAAGGGAATACATATTTTCCACCTGAATATCGGCGATCCCGACATCCCTACCCCGGAGCCCATAATCAAGGCCTTTCACCAGTACAACGGCCCGATCCTGGGTTACGGACCGTCCCAGGGCTTTGAGGAACTCCGGCAGGCCATAGCCGATTATTTTGACCGTTATGGCATCAAGCTCTCTGCCGATAATGTTCTCATCACCATCGGCGGCTCGGAAGCCATCCATTTTTCCTTTTCGGTGGTGGCCGACCCGGGAGACGAGATCATCATCCCCGAACCCTTTTACACCAACTACAACGGCTATGCCACCTTTGCCGATGTCAGGATAGTTCCTCTGCCGTTAAAAGTTGAAGACGGTTTCAGGCTGCCTCCGCAAGACAGGATCGAAGCCCTGATCACGCCCCGGACCAGGGCCATTCTGCTTTGTTCACCCAACAACCCCACCGGGACCGTCTATACCGAAGACGAGCTCAAAAGGGTGGTGGAACTGGTAAAAAAGCATGACCTGTTCCTGATAGGCGACGAGGTCTACAAGGAATTTGTCTACGACGGCCTGAGCCACAAGAGCATCCTGGAATTCGGGGAAATCGAGGACCGGGTGATTGTGGTCGACAGCATCTCCAAGCGCTTCAGCTGCTGCGGGGCCCGAATCGGGGCGGTGGTCACCAGGAACCGGGACATCTACCAGGCCATCCTGAAGTTCGCCCAGGCCCGTCTCTGCCCGCCCTCGGTGGAACAGTATGCTGCCCTGACCGCCTACCGCATGGGGATGGATTATTTCGGTCCGATCAGGGAAGAATACCAGAGGCGCCGGAATGTCCTGTACGAGGGCCTGGCTTCCATCCCGGGCGTTTTCCTGCGGAAACCACAGGGGGCCTTCTACGTTATCTGCCGGCTTCCGGTTAAAGACTCCGAGCATTTTGCCCAGTGGATGCTGACCGATTTTTCACTCAACAATAAGACGGTCATGGTGGCCCCCGGGCCGGGTTTCTACGCCACGCCGGGGCGAGGACAGGACGAGGTGAGAATCGCCTACGTCCTTAAAGAAGCGGACCTGGTGGAGGCCATCGAAATCCTGCGCCGGGGCCTGGAGAAATACCAGAAGCTATACGGCTGATTCTGGATGAATTTCAAGCAAATTCTCAAGGACGGGGAGACCTGGAAAGGGATCATATTCATCCTGGCCCTGTCGCTGGTTATAGGTACAGTCAGTAACCTGGGTCTCATAAAAAAATTCCTGCGAGGAGAATTCCGGCAGGCTTTCTTCACGAGGGAAGAGTATCCGGGGCTGGTGTTCATAACCCTGCCCGAGGTGGAAGAACTCTGGCATAATCAGAAAGCCGTGATTGTGGACAGCCGTCCGGTTTCCGAGTTCAGGCGCGGCCATATACCGGGGGCAATTTCGGTTCCCCTGGAAGAAATAAAGGGCGGAAATTATAGCCCCCTGGAAAGGCTGTCACCCGTGAAACCTTTAATTATCTACTGCGAGGGTGGAGACTGCCTGACCAGCCTTAACCTGGCCCGACTCCTTCACGGCCGGGGCTTTGGCGACCTCCGGGTTTTCAGCGGGGGCTGGGCTGAGTGGCTGGCCGCCGGGCTTCCCGTGGAAAAAGAAGATGAGGGTTCTTAATAATAAATATTTTCTTTTGCTCCTGCGGCTTATCGTCGGCGGAGTATTTATCTGGGCCGCGGTCACCAAGATTGCCGACCCGCTGGCCTTCGCCCAGGATGTCAGGAATTACCGGCTGGTGGGCCAGACTTTGAGCTTTCTGACGGCCATCGTCCTGCCCTGGGTGGAATTAATTGCCGGTGTCTGCCTGATCATCGGGGTCTTTCCCCGTTCCAGTGCCCTGCTCGTCAGCGGTCTCCTGGTATTCTTTATTGTTCTGGTGGCGGTGACCATGCTCCGTGGCATAGATGTTGACTGCGGTTGTTTTGGCACCTTCAGTCGAAAAGCCGACCTCTGGTTGATTCTCGAAGATTCTATCTGGCTGGTCCTGTCCCTGGTTTTGCTTTTCTCCCCGGCCAATGATTTCTGCCTGCTCAAGAGAGCCCCGAAAACCTCTTAGTTTAATCTGATATTTCACATATCTGGGCGCTACCGTCCTTGAAATTTTGCCTCTGAAAGTGTATATTTTCTTGAATTTACTTAGGCCTTAGAAGGAGTGAGTGTTATGGCAAAAAAATACGTTTATTTCTTCGGACCCGGCGTGGCTGAAGGCAACAAGGACATGAAGGACATTCTCGGCGGCAAGGGCGCTAACCTGGCCGAGATGGCCGGAATTGGCCTTCCGGTTCCTCCCGGTTTTACCATTTCCACCGAGGTCTGCAACCTGTTCTTCAAGGCAGGGAACAAGGTCCCCAAGGACGTGGAACAGCAGGTGATGACTGCCCTGAAGAGGCTGGAGAAAGCCTCCGGGCTTAAATTCGGCGACCCGGCTAATCCCCTCCTGGTTTCGGTCAGGTCGGGAGCCAAGTTCAGCATGCCCGGAATGATGGATACCATCCTCAACCTGGGCCTGAATGACCGGACGGTTGAAGGCCTGGCCAGGAAGACCGGAAACCGGCGTTTTGCCCTCGATTGTTACCGTCGCCTGATACACATGTTCGGCGATGTTGTCCTGGATATTCCCAAGAAGAAATTTGAAGAAATTCTCAGGGCCCGGAAGGAAGCCGGCCGGGTTCAGTATGACCACGAGCTTACCGATAAAATGCTGGAAGAGGTGATAGCCGGTTACAAGAAACTGGTGGCGGCCGAGACCGGCCGGGAATTCCCCCAGGATGTCCTGGAACAGCTGAAGCTGGCCATCGCGGCCGTCTTCAAGTCCTGGCACAACCCCAGGGCCATCACCTACCGCCGCAAGTATCACATTCCCGATAACCTCGGCACCGCGGTTAATGTCCAGCAGATGGTTTTCGGTAACTACGGCCCGACTTCGGCCACCGGGGTTGGCTTTACCCGCAACCCGGCCACCGGAGAGAAGGAGCTATACGGCGAATACCTGGTCAATGCCCAGGGCGAGGACGTGGTGGCCGGCATCAGGACCCCGTCGCCCCTGAAGAACATGGAAAAAGAAATGCCGGCGGTTTTCAAGCAGCTGGTCTCCGTGGTCAAGCGGCTGGAAAAGCACTACGGGGATGTCCAGGATTTCGAGTTCACCATCCAGGAAGGCAAGCTGTACATGCTCCAGACCAGAAACGGCAAGAGAACCGGCATGGCCGCGGTCAAGATTGCCGTGGACCTGGTGGAGGAAGGGCTGATCACCAGGGAACAGGCCCTGCTCAAGGTCGAACCCGAGGCCCTGAACCAGCTGCTACACCCCATCTTTGACCTTCAGGAAAAAGCCAAGCATACCGTCCTGGCCAAGGGGCTGGCAGCCTCTCCGGGAGCGGCTACCGGTCAGATCGTGTTTACCGCCAACGAGGCCGTGGCCTGGGCCAAGGAAGGCAAGAAGGTAATCCTGGTCAGGGAAGAGACTTCTCCTGACGATATCCACGGCATGAGCGCTTCCCAGGGCATACTGACCGCGACCGGCGGCATGACCTCCCACGCGGCCGTGGTTGGTCGCCAGATGGGCAAGCCGGCCGTGGTCGGTTGCGGCAGCATCAAGGTTCACGAGGAAGAGAAGGCCTTCTACATCGGAAACCGGAAGTTTGAGGAAGGCCAGTGGATATCAATTGACGGCTCGACCGGGGAAGTGCTGGAGGGCGAAATTCCCACCAAGCCTTCTGAGATTCTGCAGGTGGTTAAGGGAAGCCTGAAGCCGGAAGAATCCAGGCTTTACCAGTATTTCTCCAAGCTCCTATCCTGGGCTGATAAGTCCCGGCGGCTGGGAGTCAGGGCCAACTCCGATACCCCGGCCGATGCCAGGGTGGCCTTTGCTTTCGGAGCCGAAGGTATCGGCCTGGCCCGGACCGAGCACATGTTCTTTGGCCCGGAGCGCCTGCCCATAGTCAAGGAAATGATCATGGCCGAGACCGAGGAAGCCAGGCGCCAGGCCCTGGCCAAGCTGCTGCCTTTCCAGAAGCAGGATTTCTATGAGTTCTTCAAGGAAATGAAAGGTCATCCGGTGACCATCAGGACCATCGACCCACCCCTCCATGAATTTCTGCCCAAAAGAGAAGACCTGATGGTCGAGCTGGCCGTTCTTAAGGCCACCGGCGGTTCAGCGGAAAAAATCGCCGAGCTGGAGAAACTCCTGGCCCGGGTCAAGGCCCTGTCCGAGTTCAACCCCATGCTCGGTCACCGTGGCTGCCGTTTGGGCATCACCTACCCGGAGATAACCGAGATGCAGGCCCAGGCCATTTTTGAGGCGGCCTGCGAGCTGACCAGGGAAGGGCACAAGGTCTTCCCTGAAATCATGATTCCACTGGTGGGCGATGTCCTGGAACTGGCCAACCAGAAAGCCATCGTCAACCGGGTGGCTGATGAGGTTATGAAGAAATACGGCGTGAAGTTCAAGTATACCGTGGGGACCATGGTGGAAATACCCCGGGCTGCCCTGACTGCCGAGGAGGTGGCCAGGGAGGCCGAGTTCTTCTCCTTTGGCACCAACGACCTGACCCAGACCACCTACGGCATCTCCCGCGACGACAGCGCCAAGTTCCTGAATTACTACCTGAATCACGGCATCTGGCCCGATGATCCTTTTGAGACCCTGGACCAGAGGGGAGTCGGCCTGCTGATGAAGTGGGCGGTGGAGAAAGGCCGGTCCACCAGGCCCGACCTCAAAGTCGGTATCTGTGGCGTGCACGGTGGCGACCCCAGGTCCATCGTCTTCTGCCACCAGGTCGGACTCAATTACGTCAGCTGTTCGGCCTACCAGATACCGATTGCCCGCCTGGCCGCGGCCCAGATAGCCATCCAGGAAAAGGTGGCCGGAGGTAAAGCTGCGGCCGGAAAAAAGCCGGTTAAAAAAGCACCGGCCAGGAAAGCCAAGAAGGTTTCCGCTGCCGGCCGTAAGAACCGGAAGGCCCGGAAATAAGAAAGTAAATTTTTCAGGAGCCCCGGTCTGAGTGAAGTCCGGGGCTCTTTTTTATCCTCTAAGGGCCCGAGGGCTGGACCTCTTGACCCGGTCCTCCGGCTGACCACCTGAATTAATTTCTTTTAAGAAGAGTCGTTTTCTGATATTCTGAAAAAAATGGCAGACCTGGTCGGTACCATGCTAACCCTGCTGGGCTGGAAGCTGCCCTTCAGGTTTGTCTACAGCAACGAATACTGGATGGCCAACCTTGGCCATCATGTCTTTCCCGTCAAGAAGTACCGCCTGCTGTACGAACGGGTTATTGCCCTTGGTGCCGGGCCAGATGATTTCATCCAGGCCAGGCCGGCCAGCGAGGAAGACCTGCTGCTCGTCCATACCCCAAAATACGTCAAAAAGGTTATGAGCGGCAGCCTGTCTTCGGTCGAGCTGCAGGCCCTGGAATTGCCCTTTTCGCTGGACGTGGTCAGGTTTTTCCTGTTGATGACCGGGGGGACCATCCAGACCGTGGAAGAGGCCCTGAGGACAGGGCTGGCCGTGCACCTGGGAGGCGGTTTCCATCATGCCTTTCCCGACCATGGCGAGGGTTTTTGCCTGTTCAACGATATCGCCATAGCCATAGAAAAGATGAAAAAAACCGGCCGGATAGGCCGGGCCCTGGTGGTGGATTGCGACCTGCACCAGGGTAACGGCACGGCTTTCTTTTTTGCCAGGAAAGATTACGTCTTCACTTTTTCCATCCACCAGATGGACATCTATCCTTCCGAAAAACCCCCCAGCAGCCTGGATGTCGGGCTGTGGTCCGGGGACGATGACCTGGCCTACCTCCAGGGACTCAGCCCCCATTTTCCACGGATCTACCGGGAATTCAGACCGGACCTGGTGGTCTACCTGGCCGGGGCGGATCCCTATCGCAGGGATATGCTGAGCGGTCTGGATGTTTCGGCCGAGGCCCTGAGAAAACGGGACCGCCTGGTGATAGAAAGTGCCAGGAAATTGAACATCCCGGTGGCCATCGTTCTGGGCGGTGGCTACACCGCCGAGGTTGAGGAAACGGTCGGGATTAACCTCAACACCATCCGGGTGGCTATCAGGGCCGCGCGGCGAAAGCCTTACTCTCCGGTAACTTCTTTGACCCAGTCCGAGTAGGCCTGGCTGGCGGCCACTATCGGCAGGGCTATGATTTCCGGCACCTGGTAAGGGTGAATTTCTCTGATTTTTTTCTCAAGCCCGGCATAAAGAGAAGCCCGGGTCTTGATCAGCATCACCACTTCGGCTTCTTCACAGGTTTTTTGCTCCCAGGTATAGAGTGATGTTCCCGGAACAATGGTGCAGCAGGCGGCCAGTTTGTGGTCCAGCAGGATCCGGGCTGCCTCCGCCGCTTTTTCAGCTTCGGGGAAAGTGGTCAGGACCAGGATCAGTGACCTTTCCTCTGTCATCCTGCCTTCTCACTCCTGGACAAAAATATGGGCAAAGACCTTGGCGTCGCCCACCATGTTGTCAATTATGCAGTATTCATTGGGCATGTGGGCGGTCTCGTCCAGCCTGGACCAGCAGGCAGCCGGAAAACCGGCCCGGCGGAAGAGGGCGGCCACGGTTCCCCCACCGATGCCCATGGCCCGGGCTTCCTTGTGATAGACATCCCGGACTGCCTTCTTCAGGGCCTGGACCACGGGAGCTTTGGGTGAGGTCGGCGGGGCAGCCGGGGCCTTCTGGACGATCTCAATTTCAATTTTGACCTTGAATTTCTTCTCGATGCCGGCGGCAATTTTCCCGGCTGTCTTCAGGACGTCCTCAACCTTGTACAGGGGCAGAATCCGGCAGTCCATGTAAAACACATCTTCTCCGGGGATGGTGTTGATGTTCGGCACGTTGGCCTCTTTCTTGGTCGGTTCGAAGGTGGAAATGGGCGGGTTGAACAACCTCTCCTTCTTATCGAAAATCTGGTAGAGTTTCTGGAGCTCGGTTATCAGGAAGCTGGCGGCCTTGAAACTATTGATCCCTTTTTCCGGGGTTGAACCATGAGCCTGCCGGCCCAGGGTTCGGACCTTGAGCCAGAGGATGGACTTTTCGGCTACCTCGATCATCGTGCCCTGGCTGTTGCCGGCATCGGGAACGATGATCAGGTCGTCCTTCCTGAAGACCTCGGTATTGTTCAGCACGTACTCGATACCCTTTTTGCTCCCGGTCTCCTCGTCGGCCACCAGCACCAGACCGATGTCGTAAGATGGTTTGAGCCTTTCGGCAACGAGGGCCCTGACTGCAAAAATGGAAGCCACCATGTCCTGCTGGTTATCCTCAACGCCGCGTCCGTAAATCCGACCCTTTTCCACCCAGGCCTTGAACGGGTCGCCACGCCACTGGGAAAGTTCTCCCGGCGGAACCACGTCCAGGTGAGACATCACCCAGATGGTTCGACTGGAATTACGTCCGCGGTAGAAGGCCAGGAGGTTCGGGCGGTAGCCGGCCGGAGCTTCAACGTCAGGGGCCTTGATGAGCTTGAGGTCGGTGATCCCGTTCTGCCGCAGGTAAGCTTCAAGAAACTCGGCCTTCCGGGCCTCACCCTCGCCCCCGCTGGCCGGAGCTATGGCCGGGATTGCGCACAGCTTCATCTGCAGTTCGACCATCTGGTCGCGGAAACTTTCAAGCCTTCTGGCCAGCCGGTTAAAAACTTTGGTGTCGGGCATCGATAACTCCTTCCTGGTATTATTTTTATACAGGATGATGATAACACCTGGCCTATCTCCAATTCAATAAGAAACTGAACCGGCCGGACTGGCACCCGGCCGCTTCCATGTACTGCCTTTCCACTGAATAACATGTCTTGACCGCAAGGGGTCGGTCGGCTTGACTTAATATCGCAGGGGAATAAAATCTTGGTATAAATCTGCCACCCAGGCTGACCAGGGGCCAGGAGGTGTTTTTGAACCTGGAAGGCAAACCCGAAATCTTATTTGTCGCCGGCTCGGGGGAGTTCGGTAGCGGCGAGTGCCAGATTCTTGATTATCTAAGGACTCCTGGTGATAAACCTTTTTCCGCCGAACTGATTTTTCCAGCCGAAGGGCGGCTGGTCAGCCAGGCTTCAGAAGCAGGGGTGCCAGCCCGGGTCATCAAGGGGCATAATTACCTGACCGATTTCCGGGAGCTGTGGCGTCAGCCCGTAGCCTGGGTTTATAACCTCAGCAGTTTCGTCAGGATTTCAGCCGTTATCAGGAAGAAAAAAGTTCAACTGGTGGTCAGCCTGTCCTTTATCAACTGGACCGGGGCCCTGGCCGCCCGCCAGGAAGGGGTCAGTCATATCTGGATGATAAGGGAAGTGCTCTCCGGCCGGACCAACTGGCTGAATTTCTTCTGGGGTCGGTGGCTGGCCAGTCGCCTGGCTAACGACCTGTCGGTCAGGGTTCTGCTGGAATCTTCTCTGGCGGCCGAGATGTTCAGGCGAAAAAGGACCCGGGCCAAGTCCCTGGTCATGCCCCCGGCCATTGATGCCGGGTGGTTTGAGAGCAGGCTTAACCGTGACAACCCGGCCTCTCCACCCGCGGCGGTGGCCATGTTTTTCAGCGGGCCGGACCTGAAAAGAGTCAGAGAAGCAGTCCATGCCCTGGGCGAGGTTGTGGCCGGTACCGGTGATGGACCAAGGCCCATCCAGACGGTTTCCATATTTTTCCCCGGTCTGAGCCAGGCCCGACAGCGGAAGCTGGAAGAAAGCCTTGGCCGGACTTCAACCGTAAACGGCCTGGAACTGGAATTCTCCGATTTTTCAGAGCTCCAGTCCAGGTGGAAAAGCTTTCGGGCGGCGGTCATCTTTCCTGGCTTTGACCCGCTGAGCCGGGTGGTCCTGGAGGCCGGGCTGGCCGGTGTTCCGGTGGTCGTGGAAAAAGGGGCGGCTTCCGAGCTGGTCATTCACGGGCGCACCGGTTTTATTTTTGATTATCGGGATTATGCCGCGCTGGGAGCTTTTCTTCAGGTGGTTGTTAAAAACCCGGAGAGGGGCCGGCAGATGGGCCTATCGGCCAGGGAACATGTTAAGAAACATTATAACCTCAATGCCTGGAAAGAGCAGTTTGAAGGAATCCTGTCTGAAATCCTATTTTCTTCTGAGCGCTGAAATTCCCACCCAGATGTACTGGAGACCCGAGAGCACGGTGGCCAGGATGGTCAGGTCGTAAAGCCAGCCGAGCAGGTTGACTTCCTTCTGCAGAAAATTGAAAAACAGGACGGCCAGAACGGTCAGCACCTGGCAGACGGTGCTGGTCTTGCCCATGAGCGTGGGCGGGAAGCTCTGCTTGATTTTCAAAAAGAAGAGCACCGCCGCCCCGATAACAACCAGCAGGTCGCGGCCGAGGACCACCCAGAAAACCCGCCAGGGCATGGTGTTGGGATGGGCAAAGTCAGGTATGCTTAACAGGAAGAAACTGCTGAAGATGAGCAGCTTGTCGGCCAGCGGGTCGAGCCAGAGGCCGGCCACCGAATGCTGATGCCAGATGCGGGCGGCCAGGCCATCCAGGACGTCGGTCAACCCGGCGGCCAGGAAGACCAGGAAGGCCTCGGTCTGCTTGTTTTTAAGCAGGAAGAAGACGAAGACCGGGACCAGGACAATCCGGAGCAGGGTCAGATAGTTGGGAATGGTGCCAAAATTTGATTTCAGCTCGACCGTCTGCCTGGCGGTTTCGTCCATCGGTTCAGCCGTCTTGTTCATTTCACCAAGTTTAACAGAATATCGGCAATTCTTAAAGCCTCTATGCCGGAAACGGGCTGGTCGGGGTTGAATCGTTTCTGGCCGCCCAGTTCCATCAGCTGGTAGGCAATCATGTTTACTGCCGGCTGGTAATAATAGTTATCGGCTGGGATGTCGTTGATCTGAACCCTTTCCGGGGGAACTATGGGCACCAGTTTTTTGCCCTTTCCCTTCAGGTAGCTGATCAACCGGGAAAAGGCGTCGGCCAGCTCGGCCCTGGTAATCTGCCGGGTCGGTTCAAAGGTGTGGTTGTCGTATTTATCCATTAACTTTGTGGCCACGACCCTGATGATAAACCGGGCCGCCCAGCTGGTGGAAATGTCGACGATAATGGGCGGGGCGGACGGCTGGGGCAGGAACTGGTTGAACTTGACGGCCAGGATGGCGGCCAGGTCCTGCCTGGTGATGGCCTGGGAACCGGCGATCTCGTTGTACATGCTCGGCAGTTCAATAATCCCCAGGGAATTTTTCAGATATTCAACCTTATCCTGGATCTGTTTGTCGCCGGGCGCCAGCTCTCTCAATCTCTCGTAGATGTCCAGGCTCTTGCTCAAATCATCGTTGGCCTCCAGGGTCTCGGCGTATTCTTTCAGGACCTGCTTATCCCGCGGAAGCAGGTTGTACAGGGCCTGGTAGTGGGTCAGGGCCTGGGCCAGTTTCTTTTCGTTGCGGTAAAGGCGAGCCAGCTGCAGGTGAGCTTCGGTGAGCTCTGGCGAATAGAAGAGGGCCTTGAGCAGGGCTTCCCGGGCCTGGTCAGGACGCTTCTGGTTCAGCCAGTTCCGGGCCTCGGCCATCAGGGCTTCGGTCATCCGGGAACGCAGGTCTTCGTACCTGGGCTTGGCCCAGTTGTGGTCGGGTGCTTTCTTAAGTATTTCGCGCAACTGCAGGAACTCTTTTTCCTGGTTATTGAGCTGTTCGTAGATGATGGCCAGTCCGACCCGGGCTGATATCAGGTCCGCGTTAAGCTCCAGGGCTTTCAGGAAAAAGGCCTCGGAGTCGGAGAGCTGTTGCTCGTAGAGTCGGCAATAGCCTTCCCCCAGGTTGAAAAAGGCATTCTGGCGGTCGAGCTTGGCGAACTCTTTCCTGGCCCGGTCAATGTTTCCCTGTTTCAGGCTCTTCCAGCCCTCTTCAAAGGCCAGCCGTTCGTTGAGGCTGAGCTGGGCCAGAACCACCGGCTGGGGATTTTCCAGGTGAAAAGCTGGCGGAACGTACTCGGTCTTGAGCGGCAGGCTGATGCAGGCGTTTAAGAATAATATCAGCCCGGCCAGGGCCGCCATTATTATAATCTTCTTCATGGGCGCTCTCCTTTCTGGAGGTAGGGAAGGTAGGGAAACACCCGGCTGCGGTCAGCCGCCACCTGGTACTCCCAGCCCTCGTCGGTTTCGGTCCGGGTGATGATGATGGCCTGCCGGGCCAGGGAGCTGGCCAGCTCGGCCCGGGTCCTGGGAATGCGCAGCCTGAAGGTTTCATAATTTTCAAACAGCAGTCTCCTCAGGCGGCCTTTTAGCTGTTCCAGTCCTTCCCCGCTCAGGGCTGAAACGTAAAGAGGAGAATTTCCCGACTCCCTGTTGGCAGCCAGCAGTTCTTTCTTTTCATTTTCCGGAAGGAGGTCGATCTTGTTGAATACCTTAATGACCGGAAGACCGGAAATTTCCAGGTCCTCCAGTATTCGCTCGACCGCGGCCGCCTGGTCCAGGGCTTCGGGCGAGGTGGCATCAACCACGTGCAGCAGGCAGTCAGCTTCCCTGATTTCTTCCAGGGTGGCCCTGAAGGCAGAAATTAGTTCCACCGGAAGTTTTTTGATGAAGCCGACGGTGTCTGAAAGGAAGAAGTAAAGGCCATCGGCAAAAGTCACCCGCCTGACCATCGGGTCCAGGGTGGCGAAAAGATGGGGCGAGGTGTAACGGCTCTCCCGGGTCAGCTGGTTGAACAGGGTTGATTTTCCGGCGCTGGTATAACCGACTAGGGAAACAGCGGGAACGGGTGACCTGCGGCGGCCTTCTCTCTGCCGGGCCCGTCGTTTCTGAAGGCCATCGATTTCTTTTTTTATCCTGGTAATACGGTCGGTGATGCGGCGCCGGTCTTCTTCCAGCTTCTTTTCGCCGGGGCCCCGGGTTCCTATCCCGCCGCCCAGCCTGGACATGGCCTGGCCGCGACCTTTAAGCCTCGGCAGCAGGTAGGTCAGCTGGGCCAGCTCCACCTGCAGCTTGCCTTCGTTGGTCCTGGCCCTCTGGGCAAAGATGTCCAGGATAATCTGGGTCCGGTCCAGGACCTTAACCCTCAGGGCTTCTTCCAGGCTGCGCTGCTGAACCGGGGTCAGGTTGGCGTCGAAGATAACCAGGTCGGCCCCGGTTTTTTCCACCAGGGCGGCCAGCTCTTCCACCTTGCCCTCTCCTATGAAAAACCTGGGACTGATGCTGTTCCGGGTTTGATAGATTTTCTCCACCACCGTGGCCCCGGCCGAGACGGCCAGCCCGGCCAGCTCGGTCAGGGATTCGGCCGCTTCCTCCCTGTCTTTCCTGGAAACGGCCAGGTTGACCAGAATTGCTTTTTCCATATTTTTATTGGCTCAGTTTCATTTCTATAAATTTTTTCAGTCCGGGCCGGTCCTGGGCTTCGAACCAGGTAATCCCGGGCGATTTCCTGAACCAGGTTAACTGCCGCTTGGCAAAGTGCCTGGTTTCCAGCTTGGTCTTCTCGATCGCTTCAGCCAGCGTTATTTCCCGTCGTAAATATTGCAAAACCTGCCTGTAACCCAGACCCTTGAACGGGGTGGCCGTTTCCGGCACTCCCCGGGCCAGCAGGTTCCTGACCTCTTCCACCAGGCCCAGGGCGAACATCCGCTCCACCCGGGCTTCTATTCTCCGGTATAGTTCCTTTCTGTCTAATTTTAAACCAATCTGGATGAGATTAAAACCCTTTTCCCTGGCCGGCGACCTGGTCTGGAGAAACTGCCTGGATAACGGCACTCCCGTTAGGTAATAGACTTCAAGGGCCCTGATGATGCGGATGCTGTCAGACGGGGTAATCCGGGCGGCATAATCCGGGTCCACCTCTTTCAATTTTTCATAAAGTGAAAGCAGGCCGGCCCGCTCGGCTTCCTGTCGCAGCCTTTTCCTGAGCTCGGGGTCGCGGCCCGGTCCCGGAAAAAGCCCTTCCACCAGGGCCCGGTGGTAAAGACCGGTGCCGCCGACCACGATCGGCAATCGGCCGCGGGCGATGATCTGTTCTGCGGTTTCGACCGCCAGGCGGGCAAAGTCGGCCGCCGAAAACTGTTCCCATGGTTCGACTATATCGATCAGGTGGTGGGGCACGGCCTTTCTGGCTTCTGCCCCGGGTTTGTCTGTGCCCAGGTCGAATCCCCGGTAGACCTGCATCGAATCGCAGCTGATGACCTCGCCGGAGAATTCCCGGGCCAGGTAGAGGGCGGTTTCGCTTTTCCCGACGGCGGTGGGTCCGACAATGGTCAGAAGGTTTCTCGATTTAAAGTCCAAGGCTTGCCCTGATGACCAGATAGATGAATACCAGGCTGAGGATAATCAGAAGTCCCAGCAGCTGTTTCCGCTTCAAGTCAGCTCTCCGGTTCTGGCCAGGTACCTGGCCACTGTTTCCTCGTGCTGGTTACCGAGATTCTTTTTAATCATCAGCAGCTCGGCGGCCAGGATCTCGTCAAAACCCCGCAGCAGGTTCTTCTTGTCTTCCGGGCTCAGCTCGTTAAGGCTCAGCTTGAGCATGGCCCTGGGCTCGAAGCTTCCGTCCGGCCTGATTTCCAGGTTGCGGAAGATCGGGTCCAGGTATTCCTGGACTTCCCGGTAACATTTTTCTATCAGGTTAAAGGCCACCGGGCCCAGCTGCTTGGCCACGTAGCGATAGATGAAGGCGCTTTTTTCGTTGAAGGCCAGCAGGCATTTCTCCAGGTCGGGCTGGCTGCCCCGGCCGTTATTCTCCAGGGCGGCCTGGTTGAGGTTGAAGTCCACCAGCTTCAGGCAGGCCAGGGCCAGGAGCGTCTTCCTGGTCTCGGTGGGACCAAGCCAGGATTTCTGAAGCAACTGGCCGAAACTCTGCGGGGCCTGCAGCTGGTGCCAGAGGTAAAGCTCCGGGCTTTTAAGGTCAAGTCTCCGGGCGTAGGCCGGCGCCTGGCGAACGATAATCTCCTTTTCGGCCGGCAGCCACCTGGCCAGGTGTTCGATCCGGGATATCTGCCTGAAACCGCGGAGGATCAGATCCGGGGTGAACAGCCCCTTAACGATTACCTCCTCGGCGGGGATGTCTTCTTCTTCGAACAGCAGCCGGACCGGGGGAAGGTTAAAATAATCAATTAACTTCACGGCCAGGAACTCGGCCGTCAGGTCCAGGGCTTCGCGGGCCGGCAGGAAGCCATGCTCGATGAGCACCGCCAGAATCGAGCTGATGTTATCCGCTCCCAGTAGCTGGCGGTTCAGCCTCAGGGGCGGTTCTATCCTCCCGGTTTCCTGGAGCCAGTCCAGGAAGTCCTTTTCCGGGAAGTACTTTTTTACGGGAGTTAATTCGCCCTTGACCAGGCAGAATACCTTTTCGTAGGGCCCGGGGTTGAGCAGAAGCCGACCGGTCTTCTGTCCTTCCCAGAGATTAAACAGGTAAAATGGTAGAAAATTATTCTGGTTATTTTTTTCTGGAGGCTCAGCCATAGCCTTAATTTATAGAGGCCGGGCCGAGTTGTCAACCTGGCCTGGCTTACTGGTACCGGCTCATCCCCCACAGGGTCAGGGCTATGTTGACCGCGGCCTTCAGCGCCCAGAAGAGGTAGGAGATGACCAGGGATTTTTTCAGGTCAACCTTGAAGATGGCCGACAGGGCATAACCCAGGACCCCGAATATCCACAGCTGGAAAAGGTCAATGTTGTTAAGAACGATGAAGGGGGTGGAATTGAATTCCAGTTTCGGGAAGAAGACGGCCAGGCCGGTGGAAATCTTGTAGACCGACTGCTTGGCGGTTATCAGGAAAAACCGGAGGGCGTTGCCCAGGACGGCGTTGATGAAACTGGCGTGAAACATGGCGCTCAGCAGCTGCCGGTAGTTACCCTGGACCGAACCTGAAACCAGGCGTCCCAGGACCAGGAGCAATAGAGACTGGAGAAACAGGCTGATCAGAGCCATTATCCCGAGGCTCAGACCGCTCTGGATCTTGTAGGCGGGGGAAGTGGCTTCGGCTTCCTTGTGGATTTTGTCCATGTACTTGGTAAATCCTTCTTCTCCCATTCTCTGCTGCAGCATTTCTTTCATCTTGGGGCTGTTGTCGGTGAGTTCGGCCGTGTCGCGGGCGGAGAAGGGGGCAATCAGGAAGCCAAAAACAAAGCTGGCCAGCAGAACTATGACCATGGCATCCAGCCAGACCGGTTTTTCGGCCAGCCCGCTGAATGTCTCCTTGGGCCCGGTAAAGACCCCGATGAATCTTTGCCATAAGTTCATATCCAGTCTCCTTTCCTTTCTTCTTTTTCTATCATGCCGTCCCTGATGTGGATAATTCTCTGGGCATGGTTGGCCACCTCGCGGTCGTGGGTGACCATGATGATGGTATTGCCGCTGTCGTGGATCTTGTGAAAGAGCCTGAGGATTTCCTGGCCGGTCCGGCTGTCCAGGTTGCCGGTGGGCTCGTCGGCCAGAAGCAGGGCCGGCTCGTTGACCAGGGCTCTGGCGATGGCCACCCTCTGCCTTTCACCGCCGGACAGTTCGGCCGGCAGGTGATGCATCCGGTCTTTCATTTCCACCATCTCCAGGGCCCGGCGGGCCTTTTCCCGGCGCTCTTCCTTGCTGGCCCCGGCATAGATCAGCGGCAATTCCACGTTCTTGAAAGCATTGGCCCGGGCCAGGAGATTGAAAACCTGGAAGACAAAGCCAATTTCCTTGTTCCTGATGTGGGCCAGCTCGTCCTCGGACAGGGTGCTGACCAGCTGCCCGTTGAGATAATATTCACCGGAAGTCGGCGTGTCCAGGCAACCGAGAATGTTCATCAGCGTCGACTTGCCGGAGCCGCTCGGCCCCATGATGGCCACGAATTCATTCTTCTTGATGGTCAGGCTGACCCCGCGCAGGGCTTCCACCTGCTGCTTGTCCAGCTGGTAGATTTTCTTGAGGTCCCTGGCCAGGATCAGCTCGTCATCGGCAGGCAGAACCGGCATGGCTCATTTCCTTTCCACCTTCAGCAGGCTTCCGTCCTTTAGGTCACGCAGGGCTGAATAGGGCCCGGTCACGATTTCCTGGCCTTCTTCCAGGCCGGAAACTATTTCCACCATCATCCCGCCCATTATTCCTTTTTTGACAGGCTGGAACTTGGCCCGGCTGTTTTCTATCCTGAAAACACCCTCTTCTTCTTTGGCCTTTTCGGGAGCGGGTGAAGCCGTCCCGCCTTTTTCATCACTTTTCTTAGTTTCCCTGGTGACGAGGGCAGCAATAGGCACCGCCAGCACGTCCTTCTTTTCGGCGACTATGATGTCGGCCGAGGCCGACAGTCCGGGCTTGAGCTGGTGGCCGGTATCTTCCAGGGTAATGACCACCTTGAAATTCCTGGATTCCTGGGAGCCCAGGCTGGTCTTGTCCAGGGCCGAGCTGCCGATTTCGGTCACCTGCCCCGGGAAAACCCGGTCGGGAAAGGCGTCAACCTTTACCCTGGCCGTCTGGCCTATCCTGACGTTGACCACGTCGGTTTCGTCCACCTCGACTTCCACTTCCATTATGGACAGGTCGGCGATGGTCAGGAGAACGGTTCCGGGGTTATTCATGGTGCCGACGATGGCCACCTCGCCCTCTTCCACCCTCAGGCTGGTGACCATGCCGTCAATGGGCGAGGTATAGGTGGTCTTTTTCAGATCGTCCAGGGTACTCTTCAGGTTGGCTTCAGCCTGTTTTATCTGGTATCTGAGCGATTGCAGGGTGGCCGATGACACCTCGTACTGGACGCGGGCTCCTTCCAGCTGGTCCTTGGAAATAAGAGCGCTGTCGTAAAGCTGCTTCTGGCGTTCGTAAAAACTCTTGTCGCGGCGGTACTGGGCTTCAGCCCTGATCAGTTCCGCCTTGAACTGGTTGATGTTGGCCCGGATGCGGTCCACCTGGGCCTCGAAGTAGGCGGGGTCAATCTGCAGCAGGAAATCTCCGGCCTTGACTTCCTGGCCTTCTTTTACTCCTATTTTTACAATCCGTCCGGCCACCAGGGCGCTGATATTAATGTTTTTCTTGGGTTTGACCTCGCCCGAGGCCGAGATTATGGAAGTAATGTCCTGTTTCTTGACCTTGTCCACGGTTACCTTGATAGCCTTCTCCCGGGAAGCCTGGAGGTTCAGGAATATCACCGCCGCTATTATCAGGATAATCCCGGCAAACAGGATAAGCCTTTTTTTCTTCTTGGAGCCTTTCTTTTCAGCCATAGCTGTGTCCTTTGAGCCAGACGATTTTTAGTAATTATACTTCATTTTACGGAATTTTGGCTAAAAAGTTTAACTTGTTGCCAGAGTAGAGCCAAGCTGATAAGATTTTCTCATGGACAGGCCAGAAATATTTCTGCCCGCAGCCCGCCAGGCGGCCCTGGAAGCCGGACGATACTTGCTGAAGGGGTTAAGTCAGACCAAGAGGGTGACCTACAAGGGGCAGGTGGACCTGGTCACCGGGTTTGACCGCCGGTCCGAAGAAATAATTTATGACCGGTTGAGCCGGGCCTTCCCCGGTCATAGTTTCCTGGCCGAAGAAGAAATTAAGCGCGACCGGGATTCGGATTACCGCTGGCTGGTCGACCCGCTCGACGGAACCACCAATTTCGCTCACGGGCTGCCGGTTTTCTGCGTGTCAATCGCCCTGGCTTTCAGAAACGAACTAATCCTGGGCGTGGTCTATGACCCCAACCGAGAAGAACTTTTCACGGCTACCAGGGGCCACGGCGCTTACCTGAACGGTAAGCCCATCAGTGTTTCTAAGACCAGGAAGCTCGACCGCAGCCTTCTGGCCACCGGCTTTCCCTACGATGTCAGGACCAGCCGGGATAATAATCTTGACCATTTTGCCAATTTCGCGGTCAGGGCCCAGGCCATACGGCGGCTGGGCTCGGCCGCCCTGGACCTATGCTATGTGGCCTGCGGCCGCTTTGACGGCTACTGGGAGAAGAAGCTTAAACCCTGGGACCTGGCTGCCGGGGCCCTGCTGGTTGAAGAAGCCGGGGGCCGGGTTAGCGACCTGGCCGGAAAAAAATTCAGGCTGCCCGGCCCGCACATCGTGGCCAGCAACGGTTACATTCACCGGCCCATGCTGGAAATTCTGAGCCTGGGTTGTGTAAAATAGTCAGAAAGAGAGAAGGGAAGATGAAGTCCCGGAAAAATTCAGTCTTTCTGGCCATCCTCATCACCGCGTTGCTTGTTTTTCTGGCAGGAACCGGTGCAGTTCAGTCCGCAACCAGCCAGGAACAGGAAGAGGGTCTGGTGCCCGTCAAGCAGCTGGAGGTTAAAGCCGCCCTGGGCTGGGTGGACACCGGCCTCGATGTCAAAGAGGGTGAAAAATTCGTCTTCCGGGTTTCGGGTTCCATTTCGCTCCAGAAAGGCAATCCCATTGCCAGCTGCGGCCCGGAAGGCCTGGACCTGCAGACCCCGCAGCAACCCCTGCCCGACCGCAACCTGGGGGCGGCGGTCGGCCGGGTGGTCAAGGTTCTGAGCGTCACCAAGGACGAGGAAACCGGAGAGGAAATCAGGGAAGAGGTCAGCACCGTCTTTTATGTCGGGTTGACAGCCGAGGTGGAAATGACCCTAGAAGGGCGGCTTTATCTCGGAGTAAATGACAACGTCTTTGCTGATAACGACGGTCAGTTTACCTTTAGCATTTTCAGGAAGAAAGCGGAATAGGCGGCCCCTCGCCGTAAATTCTCAGCGTCAGCCGGGAGTTTCTTTCTGGCTCAGAAAATATTCCATGAACTGGGTGTTGTAATTTCCCTTGACAAAGTCGTCGCTGGAAAGAATGTTGAGCAGGAGGGGGATGTTGGTCTTGATGCCCACGATGGTTGTCGTTTCCAGGGCAGCTTTCATCTTGGCGATGGCCAGGGACCTGGTGGGAGCATAGGCAATGATCTTGGCCAGGAGGGAATCGTAGTGAGGCGGTATCTCCCAGCCGGCGTAGGCGGCCGAATCCACCCGGATGCCCTCGCCACCTGGGAACACCAGGAAATCTATTTTCCCCGGAGAGGGAATGAAGGTCTCCGGGTCCTCGGCGTTAATCCGGCACTCTATGGCGTGGCCGCGCATTTCCAGTTCCATCGGGAAGTTAACCTTTTCACCGGCAGCCACCCGGATCTGGGCCTTGATCAGGTTAATCCCGTAGACCATCTCGGTGATGGGGTGTTCCACCTGGACCCGGGTGTTGGCTTCCATGAAATAGAACCGCTTCTTGTCATCAACCAGGAACTCAAAGGTGCCCAGGCTGCGGTAGCCGATCTCTTCGGCGGCATCCTGGGTCTCCTTCATCATCTTGTTCCGGGTACGCTCGTCTATGAAGGGTGAAGGAGTCTCTTCGATTATTTTCTGGTACTTTCGCTGGACACTGCATTCCCTCTCGCCAAAGGCGATGACTTTTCCCTTGTGGTCGCCGATGACCTGGATCTCGATGTGGTGGGCCCCGGTAATATATTTTTCGAGATAGAGGGAGGGGTCGCCAAAGGCGGCCTTGGCTTCATTCTGGGCCGTGGAGAACTGTTCTTCAAGCTGAGTGGCATTGCGGCAGATTCTCATACCCTTGCCGCCCCCGCCGGCCGCAGCCTTGATGATGACCGGGTAACCGATCTTCTGGGCCACCTTCTTGGCCTCGGCCACGTCTTCCAGGATGATATCGCTCCCGGGCACCACCGGCAGGCCGGCCTTCTTCATGGCCTGGCGGGCCCGGGCCTTGTCGCCCATCAGCCTGATGATGTCTGCCGGGGGACCGATGAAGACAAAGCCGGAATTCTGGCAGATTTCGGCGAACTTGGCGTTTTCGGCCAGGAAACCGTAACCGGGATGTATGGCTTCGGCCCCGGTAATCTGGGCTGCGCTCAGGATATTCGGTATGTTGAGGTAGCTGTCTGAAGCCTTGGCCGGCCCGATGCAGATACTCTCGTCGGCCAGCATGGCGTGGAGAGAATTGCGGTCGGCTTCGGAGAAGACTGCTACGGTCTTGATGCCCAGCTCTTTGCAGGACCTGATGATTCTTAAGGCGATTTCGCCCCGGTTGGCCACCAGAATCTTGGAGAACATGTTTCTCAGGCGCTCACTTTGATGGCAAAGAGTTTCTGCCCGTATTCAACCGGTTTCCCGTTTTCCACCAGGATATCGACTACCAGGCCGTTGACGTCGCACTCGATCTCATTCATCAACTTCATGGCTTCCACGATGCACAGGGTCTGGCCCTTCTTGACTGGATCGCCTATGTCCACGAAGGGGGGAGAGGTGGGAGAAGGCGCCCGGTAAAAGGTTCCGACCATGGGCGAAGTCACGTAATGTATGTTCTTGTCTTCAGCCGGGGTCGGGGCGGGAATGTCGCCGTTGGTGGCCATAATCTTGGCCGCGGCTTCCGGCATGGCCGGGGTAAACATCACCTGGGCCGGGCCTGACGAATTGCCCAGGCTGCGGCTCAGTTTTATCTTGAAACCTTCCACTTCCAGCTCGAACTGGGTGAGGTTTTTCTCTTCAAGGAGTGAGATCAGCTTTCGGAGTTCTTCATAGTCAATTTTCGAGCTGAAGGGACTCGCCTGGCCTGAATCAACAGGCTTACCGTTCTTTTGGGTCATTATTCACCTTCCTGAAAGTTAGTAAAACTTTACCCAGAACGGCCCGGATTGTCAAGCCGGAAGCCGGGGCCTGGATATATATAATTTATAATCAATAAGTTAACCTATCGGGCCCGGCCTGAGTTCGGCGACGCCACCCGTCTGTCTGGGCCTGGCTTCTCGGGGCGGGTCCTGGCTTGGAATCGGGGGAAGCTGGTGCTGGATAGGGGTATTCAGGGCTATTATGGTCTGATCATCAATAATCCAGCCTGGCGGGTAAACTGCGCCGGGGAGGCATTCAGGCTTTAATGCCTGAAGCCCGATTCTTCTGGAGGCATGAGCCAGGTTCCAGCCTGAGGGGTTACTTCATTTTTTTGCTGTTTGAGATAAGAAAGGTAGTTTCCGGGTAAATAGCCCGTTCCGGAGTCATCTTCCGGAAGACCAGGCGCCGCAGGGGCTTCCGCTTGATTGACCTCGGGGGCGGCCTGGCGTAAGATTTAAGGCAGTCAGGTGGCCTGAATGTTTGAACAGCTTGCCGAAAAAATCCAGAGAACCCTCAAGTATATCCGGGGCGAAGGCAAAATAACCGAGAAGAATATTGCCGAAGCCCTGAAGATGCTACGCCTGGCCTTCCTTGAGGCCGATGTCAATTACAAGGTGGTCAAGGAGTTTGAAGCCCGGGTCAAGGCCAGGGCCCTTGACCAGGAAGTCATGATGAGCCTGACCCCCGCCCAGCATTTCATAAAGATAGTAAGAGATGAACTGACCGAGATCTTGGGCGGGGAAGCCAAACCCCTGACCTTTGCCAGCCACCCGCCTTCGGTGTTCATGCTGGTCGGGTTGCAGGGCAGCGGCAAGACCACCACCTCGGGCAAGCTGGCCAGGTATGTTAAAGGGCTCGGGCGAAACCCGTTGCTGGTGTCCTTTGACCTTAAGAGGCTGGCCGCCCAGGACCAGTTGCGGATCATTTCCAGGTCGCTCAGCCTGCCTTTTTACGAAATGACGGCCGAGAAGATGAAGAACCCGGCCGAAGCCCTTAAGGAGCTGATGACCTTCACCAGGAACCGCGGCTACGACCCGCTCATCGTGGATACGGCCGGGCGTCTCCACATTGATGAAGAGCTGATGGAGGAGCTGAGGCTGGTCCGGGAAATCCTGGAGCCAACCGAGGTCATCTATGTGGGCGATGCCATGACCGGCCAGGATGCGGTCCGCAGCGCCCAGGCCTTCGAGGAAAAGATAGGCCTGACCTCTATCATCCTGACCAAGCTGGACGGCGACGCCCGGGGCGGAGCCGCCCTGTCCATTGTCTATGTAACCCATAAGCCTATAAAGTTCATCGGCGTGGGCGAAAAATTCGACAAGCTGGAAGTCTTTCACCCCGACCGCATGGCCTCGAGGATCCTGGGCATGGGTGATATTCTCAGCCTGATTGAAAAGGCAGAGCAGGAAGCGGACCTGAAGGAGGCCGAGGAAATTGCCAGGAAGATAAAAAAGCAGCAGTTCACCCTGGAAGATTTCCGCAAGCAGCTCCAGCAGCTAAAAAAGATGGGCAGCCTGTCGGGACTGCTGGACCTTTTGCCCAAGGCCGGGCCCTTCAAGAAGATGGGTAACCTGGACGTTGACGATAAGAAGCTTGTTTATTTCGAAGCCATCATCAACTCCATGACCCCGGCCGAGCGGGAAAATCCGCGGATCATCGACGGCCGGAGACGGGCCAGGATCGCCCGGGGCAGCGGTCGCCCCATCCAGGAAGTTAACCAGCTCTTAAAGCAGTTCTTCGAGATGGAAAAGTTGCTGAAAAAGAGCGATTTCCAGAAGCTGATGAAAAATATCTGAAACCTGGTCCCATCCAGGGCATCTTATTTATTCCACCTTATTGTTTCTTACAGGGTGACGTATCCGAGGATATAGAGAATCCCGAGAATTATCGGCTGGTGGAGGAGATAAATCCAGAGAGAGTGGCGTCCGCACCAGTTGAAGAGATTCGGAGACAGTTCTCGGCCCAGGAGACTTTTTCGGGACGGATACAGCCAGCGGCCAAGAGCGGCCCCGATTAAAAAGATCCCCAGCCACGGGATGAGCGGGAAGTAATCGAAGGAAGCAAAGTCCGGGCGGTGAAGGCCAAGGGGCAGGAGCCAGTTGGTGTTTATGGCCAGAATTCTATGAGCTGAGGGCAGCAAGGCGCTCAGGCCGGCGATGATAATTCCGGAAATCAGGCAGGTCGTGGCCGTGGAGTTTTTAAATAACAGGCCATATAAGAGGGCCGAAACTCCCAGGCAATGAATGATACCGAACAGGATGACCGACTCCGGGTCAAAAACATAGCTGGCCGCGGTGATCAGCAGGGCCACGGCCAGGTATTTCAGGCTGCGCCGGAAATTGTTCTGGCTGAAATTGGAGCTCATCCCGGACAGTATGACAAACAGGCCGGCAAAGAAATGCTGGGCCAGGAGCCAGGCCGGGGTGGTCAGGTCGGTGGTGAAACCCAGGAATTTTTCCAGGCCGGCAAAATCGCCGAGGTCATAGAGCAGGTGGTAGCCGACCATCAGGATGATGGCCAGCCCCCGCAGAAAGTCTATTTCCCAGATGCGGGCCGGAGAGTCTTTGGTCACGCCCGTGAGTATATTATGGCCACTTCAGTTCAGTCAAGACACCTACCAGGAGCTCATAGTTGAAACTAAAAGCAGAGATAAGCAGACCCAGGAACAGGCTGTGATTGTCGCCGAGAGTGAGCAGTAACCGCGCAAATTTTGGTATGAATTCTTAGGCAAGCCAGTGATCAGGTCTTCATATAGATTCTCTCATGGGGCAACCGGGACGAGAAGGGTTCTTCATACAAAGGGGTGATGAAAAAAGAGGAATGTGGTAGGGGCTTCTTGATTAATAAGCACTCAGAAAAGATTTGACCTGCCACAGTGAGAATAGAGGGTTTCAGGCTGGAATTAATCAATTTACAAGGCACGGGGCAGGTGGTCTGGAGGTAATCGGGAAGAAGGTATTAATAAGACTTTAATTAAGCAGGTGGCGGTGCGGTCATTCGGTCAGGGACCATCTGCGGGCCCTACTTCAGCCGGGTACGGCCTCCATTTTGACAGCCGTCGGCTGGATGGGATATAGTCAGGTAATAAAACCGAGAATGTCATTGATTGCTTGCCTTCCGGGTATTTATAAAAGAAAAGCAGGGGCATTTCTCTATCTCACCGGAAAAATGATGGCAGTTCTGAAAGAGACTATAAAATTAAACGGGAAACAGGAGGGAAAATGAACTTGAAAGTATTTTCGGGTTATCTGGGTGAAGCATACGGAAGAGAAAGATCTTCCGGCAAAAAAGTTAAAGCAAAGGATAAAAATTCGGGAATAAGTTCCCGGGCTTTTATCCGCCTTCTCGGCCTGGCACTGCTGGTCCTGACATTAAGCCTCTCTGCCTGGTCGACCAGTCTGCCGGCTGCCCGCCCGGGCGAGGTCGGGCTTTCGGCCAGCCGCCTGGAACGACTGGGACAGGTCTTGCAGGGCTACTGCGACCAGAAGGGAGCGCCGGGAATGGTGGTTCTGGTAGCCAGGAATGGACGGGTTGCCTACCACCGGGCTTTTGGAAAATTCAGGCTCGACCGGCCCGAGCCGATGCCTCCGGATGCCATCTTCCGCATCGCTTCCCAGTCCAAGGCCGTAACTTCGGTGGCGGTCATGATGTTGATGGAAGAAGGGAAGTTGCTTCTGGACGACCCGGTGTCCAGGTATATTCCCGAATTCAAGGAAACCTTTGTGGCCGTCAGGGCCGAAAACAAGGAGGCCAGGGGATACAGCCTGGTGCCGGCCAGGCGCCAGATTACCATCCGCGACCTGCTGACCCATACGGCCGGCATATCCTATGGAGAAGGCCCGGCCAAGGAAGAGTACCTGAAAGCTGGAATTCATGGCTGGTTTTTAACAGACAAAGATATGACCATCGGCGAGCTGGTCAAAAAACTGGCCAGGCTGCCTTTTGATGCCCAGCCCGGAGAAAAGTTCGTCTATGGCTACAACACCGACATCCTGGGCTACCTGGTGGAAGTTGTCTCCGGGATGACCCTGGCCGAGTTCGTGGAGAAGCGGATAACCGGACCGCTGGGAATGAAAGATACCCACTTCTTCCTGCCGGAAAGCAAGGTGTCCAGGTTCACCCCGTCCTACGGTGCCGATGAAAAAGGCGAGCTAAAAATGACCGAAGACCCGGCCAGGAGTCCTTATGTCTATGGACCGAAGAAGTGCTATTCGGGCGGGGCCGGGTTAGTCGCAACGGCCGAGGATTATGCCCGCTTTCTGCTCATGCTCCAGAATGGCGGCGAGCTGGGCGGCTCGCGGCTTCTGAGCCCGAAGTCGGTTGAGCTGATGACCGCCGACCACGTGGGCCAGCTCTATTCTGGCGGAGCCACCGGCTTTGGTTTGGGTTTCTGGGTCACCAAGAGCCTGGGTACTTCCGGACTCCCGGGCACCGTTGGTTCCTACGGCTGGGGCGGGGCCTATTTTACCAGCTACTGGGTTGACCCGGTGGAGAAGCTGGTAGCGGTGTTCATGATCCAGGTCCTGCCCGTTCCGGCCGGACTCGGCGACCTGCAGAACAAGTTCCGGACCATGGTCTACCAGGCTATAGAAAAGTCTTATTCGCTGAAAGGAAACTGAGCCGGGACGGGATTTAATAAAGGACCGTAACATTCTGATTAAATGAGCTGATGGTCATCGAGGGGATAAGTTCCCTGGCGCAGAGATTTTTTATGCATTCGAAGAATAATTACAAATATCTCTGTGTCCTGAGAACAATATATGAATGGATGTTCATATATTGAGTATTTTTCCTGAGCCTTTGAGACCGTGTCCTGGCAGAAGAATAACCGGTCCACAGAATTTATTTCTTATAAGCTGTAGCTCACTTTATCAATGGGTAAGAATCGGCTAAACTTATTGGCTCAGGCAGGAATCAGGTGACTGGAAGCCTTGAATCCAGGAAGTGGCTTACAGCCGTAGTCGAAGATTCCTGAACCTGTCCCGGTCTGCTCAGCGGTTTCGGGCCGGGAAAATTTCTGGGAAATTTCAGTCCGGGAGGAGAAAATGCTGGAGCGGGAAGCCGAAGAAAAAGAATTCTGGAAGAAAGTGAGGGCGGAATTCCTGCTCGACCCTGGCCAGGTCTTTTTCAACACCGGCACCCTGGGGGCCATGCCCCGACGGGTCCTGGACCGGGTTGTCAACCACCTTCGGCTCACGGCCGAAAAGATTGCCGAGTGGGATTATTACGGGGCCGACTGGATTTCAGGCTACCAGCCCTGGACTGAAATCAGGGAGAAAATCGCCCGGTTGCTGAACTGCCAGGCCGGGGAAATTGCCCTGACCGAAAATGCCACGGCCGGAATGAACTACATCTCGAACGGGCTTGACCTCAAAGAAGGGGATGAGGTCCTGGGAACCGACCAGGAACATCCCGGCGGCGAGTCCGGCTGGAAGCTCAAGGCCAAACGCTGCGGTGTTGTCTACCGCCAGTTGCCGCTCGGAAAACCGATCAAATCGCCGCGGGAAGTTATCGACACCTTCGTTCAGGCCATGGGCCCAAGAACCAGGGTCCTGGCCATTCCCCATATCATCACCGGCAGCGGGGCCATCCTGCCGGTTAAAGAGCTCTGCGCCGAAGCCCGGCAGCGGGGAATTTTCACGGTCATAGACGGGGCCCAGACCGTCGGCCAGATCCGGGTTGACCTGAAAGAACTCGGCTGCGACGCTTACTACGGCAGCTTTCACAAGTGGCTCTGCGCCCCGGCCGGTAACGGCTTCTTATATCTCCGGCGCGACATGGCCGGGAAAGTCTGGACCACCCTGGCCAGCACCCAGTGGGATAACCAGGAAGACCACGGCTTCCGCCTGGGCCAGCGGGGCACCGGCAACCTGTCGCTTCTTTTCGGACTGGACGAGGCCCTTGATTTTCATTTTGAACTTGGCCCGGAGCGGGTCTATGCCCGGATCAAGGCCCTCGGTGATTACCTGAGGACCAGGTTGCAGGAAGTTCCGGGAATTCAGCTATTTACCCCGCTTCACCCCGAAATGGCCGCCGGGATTACCGTTTACAACATTGAAGGCCTGACCGGGAATTTTATCCAGGATGAGCTCTGGAAGAGGGCCCGACTTCGGCCCCGGTCAATGGGCGAGGTCTACGGAGTGCGCCAGTCCACCCATATCTACAATTCCTTCGAAGAAATAGACCGGACCGTGGACATCCTGAAAGACCTGGCCGCCGGTCGCTGATTGAAGCCGCGGTTTCCGGCCTCAGAAAATCACGAAGACCAGGAGCTCGGCCACCAGGGCCGGCTTGGGGTTGCCGTCTATTTCCAGGGTGTTTTCAATTTTCACCAGCCAGCGGCGGAAACCTTTCCTTTTAATTTCTTTTAGCACGGCCCGGTTCCTGATGCGGTCTCCCGGCCTGACCGGCTGGATGAACCTGATCCGGTCCAGGCCGTAGTTGAAAATCATCCGGACCTTGATCCTGGCCAGGGGCGACTGGGCCAGGAAATGGGGCAGAAGCGACAGCAGAAGAAAGCCGTGGGCGATGGTGCTCTTGAGCGGGCTCCGGCTGGCCCTCTCCAGGTCGACGTGAATCCACTGGTGGTCCTCGGTGCAATCGGCAAAGGCGTTAATTCGGTCCTGGGTCATGGTCAGCCAGTCGGAGAGGCAGAATTCCTGGCCGAGCATTTTTTTAAGCAGGCGGGGCTTTATCTTTTTTTCGTCCATTCCCTGTACGCTGTTCCCGCTTATCTTCTCATCACTCATTTGAACCTCCACCGGCCCTGGTTCCGGCCCGACCCGGTCAGGCTGACCGCGGGTTTGCCCGGACCATCTGACCATTCATCCCCGGCCACCTTCTTGAAGCAGCCGACTTGTTTTAAGGGCATTATATATCTATTTAATTTTAAGCTTCACTTCAACCCTTTTTATTATATGAAACTTCATTCATATATGGCTCTATCCTAAGCGCATGAAAATACAGGCTAAAATCGGAAGGGCCCAATTCAGAGAGCAGGCAGAGGAGCTGGTAGAACAAGTCCTGCCGACATTGCCGCAGGCGGCATAATAGTCAAATCGCTTCAGCTTGTTGACCGCGCTCTTTGATGCGGTCCCCTGGCCAGGCAGAGACCTTATAAATCCGGAGCCCGGAATGATGCAACTGTAGAGCCGGGCCGAATGTGTAATAACACCTGTCCTTCTTGCCCTGATGTTTCGATAATTTATCTGACCCCGCACACCGATAAGTAGGAAGCTGTCCGATTATTACCGCAGATGGGAAAATTCCCTTAACCCTGTTCCAGGAGTGCTTCAATTTCTTTGACCCGCGCGGCCAGGCGCTTGGCGCTGACCGGGAAAGCCGTCTTGATTTCCGGGGCAAAGAGCGAGACCTTGAACTCTTCGATCATCCAGCGCAGCTCAAAGAGCAATTTCTCTTTTTCCGGGCCAGGTTTCTTTCGGGCCAGCCGGCTCAGGCGCTCGTACTCGGCCAGGAAAGGCTCGACCTGGGTGGCCTTGGCCCGGTCTTTTTCGGCCGACAGCCTGGCCCTTTCAGCCCGAAGGCCCAGGGCCTGGACCATACGCGGCAGCCGGGCCAGGAAGTCTGAAGGATAGACTGCCAGGAAGTCCGGCGGCACCAAACGGGTAAGCTCCTCTTTCAGCAATTCGGGCAGGGTTGAACTCACCCCGAGCTTTCTCCTGGCTTCTTCCATCTCCTGGATGAGGGCCCTGGTTTTCCGGTATTCCTGGAGAATTTCCTGGACGGCGGAAAAAACCCGGTGCCCGGTCTCAAAAAGTTGTTTCAGGGCGCTGTCCCTGATAAAGGCCTGGAGTTCTTCCCGCCTTCGGAAGTTCTTCTGGAAAACTTCCGCCTTAATCCTCTGCAAAATGCGGCTCTTGAGGGCTGCCTCGCCCCCGAAAAACAGCATCACCGGTCGCAAGTCTTCCGGAAAGACATAACTTCGCTGGATGAAGTTCAGGTCCTTCTGGAATTGCCGGCTCAGGATTTCTTCCACCGCCCGGAGATGGGCCTGCCTGGCCTCGTCCTGGCTCTTGAAAAGCCGGACTTCAAATTTTTCACCGCTGGCAGTGAGGGCCGGGTAACCTTTCAGGAAATCGTCTATGGCCACTTCTTCGGGAATTTCCGGAATGGTTTCTTCCCAGCCGGCCAGGCCGCTCTTTTCCCACCTGGCTCTGGCTTCCCGCCAGCCCGGCGACTCTTCGGCTGCCGGCTGCCGGGCCTGGCTGCTGAGCATCTTCTTAAGGAAATCGAGGTCGCGACCGCTGAGGACTTCCTGGCCGGCTTCGTTAACGATCGAGATTCTCATTTTGAGGTAGCGCGGGATTTCCAGTTTTTCCCAGACGTCCCTGGGAATATCCATCTTGTAGCGGTCCCTGAGGAGCGCGGCCAGGGCCGTAAAAAAGGACACGGGGGCTGGCTTCAGCTCCCGGGCGATCTGCTCGGCCCTTTCTCCCAGTGGCTGCAGGAGCCGTCGGTATTCCTTGGGCAGGGCTTTCAGGCAGGCTTCGACCTTTTCCTGGAGCAGGCCCGGAACCGGCCAGGTCAGCAGCGCTTCGGGGACCTGGTCGATGAGCTTCCGCGGGACCACAATCGTCACCCCGTCATCGTCCTCGCCCGGTGCGAAGCGGTACTTTAGCTGGTAAGTGTGCCCGAGAATCTTCAGGCTGTCGGGATACTTTTCCACCAGCTCTTCTTTCGGCCTGGTCAGGTAGAGGTTTTCTTCCTGGAGCCTGAGGAAGTCGTCGCCGCCGGCGTTTTTAATCCTCTGCTCCAGTCCTTCCAGGCTGTAAACCCCCTGCAGGCGTCCGGAATAAAAATCAAAAAGATATTGCCCGGGAATCATGATATTCCGCTGGCGGAGCTTGTCTTCCAGCAGGCGCACCCGGCTGACCAGCCGGTGGTTGTGTTCGAGGAAGGGAAGCTGGCGGTTAACCTGGTTTTTGACCAGGGCTTCGTCCACGAAGATTTCGTGGGCCAGCGCCGGGTCCTGGCGGCCGAAGGGCACGTCCCGACCGCTGATTATCGACAGGTTAAAGATGGTAACTCTCTCCTTGGCCCGAACCTGGCCCCGGTTCCGGTCCCAGTAAGGGTCTTCGTAGGAATAGCGGCAGAGATGCGGGGCCAGCTCTTCCACCCAGGCTGGCGAGATGCGGGCCACGGTCCTCAGGTATAACCGGTTGGTCTTGATGAGCTCGGCCGCCACCACCCAGGCCGGCGGCTTCCGGAAAAGGGCCGAGCCCGGCCAGAGCATGGCTTCCTGGCCACGGGCCGCTTCGTAGATATTCTTTTCCTTGTGGGCAGCCAGGTGAGAGATGAAACCGCCCAGGATGGACTTATGGATGGCCGAGTAACGGTCTGTTTCAGCCTCCCGCGGCCGGGCCGGTCGGCTGACCCGGATTTTCTGTTCTTCGAGAATTTCTAAAATCTGGTTGTGGACAAAAATCCATTCCCGCAGCCGGTTGTAGGAAAGAAAGTAATCGCGGGCAAATTTCTTAAGTCCGGGGCCTGAAGGTTGCCCCTGGCTGGCGGTCTGGAGGGCCTGCCACAGGTTGAAGAAGGTCAGGAAATCCGATTCCGGGTGCTGGAAGACGGACTGGACGCGGTCAGCGTCGGCCGCCTTTTCCAGGGGCCGCAGGCGCGGGTCCTGGATGCTCAGGGCGGCGGCGATGACAGCCACCTCATCCAGGCAACCTCGCCGCTCGGCTTCAAGCAGCATCCGCGCCAGCCTTGGGTCGAGTGGCAGGCGGGCCATCTTCCGGCCCAGGTCGGTCAGTTCATAGCCGGATTCAGAGCTCTCCAGGGCACCCAGCTCCACTAGGGTCCGGTAGCCGTCGCGCACTGCCCGGGCGGCCGGCGGGTCCAGGAAGGGAAACTTGAGCGGGTCGCCCAGTTCCAGGTCGAGCATCCGCAGGATGACCTCGGCCAGGTTGCTGCGCAGGATTTCTGGCGGGGTGTGCTCGGGCCGGGACCGGTAATCTTCTTCCGAGTAAAGACGGAGGCACAGGCCGGCGCTCACCCGGCCGCAGCGACCCTTGCGCTGCTCGGAGCTGGCCCGGGAGATGGGCAGAATCGGCAGGCTGTGGATTCCGGATGAGGTCTGGTACTGCGAGATGCGGGCCAGGCCGGTGTCCACCACGTAACGGATTCCGGGAATGGTCAGCGAAGTTTCGGCCACGTTGGTGGCCACCACGATTTTTCCTTCTTTTACATGGTATATCTGCTTCTGCTGGTGAGCCGGCATCCGGGCAAACAGCGGCAGGATGACCGAGTCCGGGTAATGCTTGCCCTGCAGGCGCTGGCAGGTTTCCAGGATGTCCTGCTCGGTGGGCATGAAAATCAGGATGTCGCCAGGCGGCTTTTCCCGCTTGATGAAGTTGACTGCCTCCACGGCCAGGTCAACGTAGTCGGGCTCTTCTTTTTTCTGGCGGGCAGACTCCGGCTCGTAATAAATCACCTCCACCGGGTACATCCGCCCGCTGACCTTGAAGAGCGGGGGATGGTTGAAAGCCTCAACGAATTTTTCCACTTCCAGGGTGGCCGAGGTGATGATAAGTTTGAGTTCGGGGCGTTTTTCCAGAAGGCGCCGGCAGAGACCGATAAGAAAGTCAATGTTCAGGCTGCGCTCGTGGGCTTCGTCGATGATGATGGTGTCGTACTCGGTCAGCAGGCGGTCGCCCTGGGTTTCAGCCAGCAGCATACCGTCGGTCAGGACCTTGATGTAGGAGCCGGGAGAGGTGCGGTCCTGGAAGCGAATCTTGTAGCCGACGGCTTTTCCCAGGGGCTGGCCCAGCTCCTCGGAAATTCGCTGGGCGATGGTCATGGCCGCAATCCGCCGGGGCTGGGTACAGGCGATTTTCCCGGCCAGCCCCCGACCGGCCTCCAGGCACATCTTGGGCAGCTGGGTGCTCTTGCCACAGCCGGTCTCGCCACTGACGATGATGACCCGGTTGTCCCTTATGGCCCGGACTATTTCCTGGCGGTGCCGGGTTATGGGCAGCTCGCGGGGATAGGACAGGCGGGGTTTTTTACGGTGGCGGGCCCTTTTTTCCTCGGCCGATTCTTGAAGTCTCTGTTTCAGGCGAAGCAAGACTTCGGCTGCCCTGGCCGGGTTTTTTCGGGGCAGGCTGGAAGTAAGAAGCTGAACCAGTCTCTCCCGCGCCTGGTAAGAATCCCGGAGCATGGCTTCGGGCAGAAGCCGGGAGATTTCGTTCCTCAGGTCCTGCAGCCGGGTTCGTTCGGGGCCGGCAGGCTCCTTCCGGGTCTCCCTGGTTGGCTCTCTGCCCATTTTAATACTTCTTTCAGCATTCAAATTTTATCCTATTTTCGCCCGGACTGATATAGAAGAAAGGCAGGAAGAAACAGCTGACCAGGAGAGCGGAGATAGTGAGGACAATAAATTGGATAATTGGAGTCGACTGAAATTGAGACCTGTTCAGTTTGAGAACAAGAAAAAATAATGGCGGTGGTCAGAGCAAAAGTAGTTCATATTAATAGAAAATGGATATGGATTTAGCTCAACAAAAAGGAGAGATAAGCCAGATGATTTTTGCTCTCTCCTTTAGGTAAAAGATCTCGGCAGAATATTTTGAATATTAATCTGTTTTAGTTAGAGTTTAGTTAGAGTAAGAATAGCCTGGTTCAGGAAAAACCTAAGAAACCCCAGGGTTATCCCCGCTAATTATCCGGCCTGGAAATCATATTTCTTTTATCCTGAACTGGATGCCGGGTCCAGCGCGCCTGCCGTCTTATTATTTGCGATCTTCTATCCCATCAATAAATCGTGGCGGCGCAGGCCCTATCATCGCTCTGCACCAGGCCGGTTTCGCAGTAATCGGCGTATGGGTACATGATGGAAGTGGTGCAGTCGTTGTGGTCAATTCCTATGGCATGCCCGAACTCGTGGGCGGCGATAACGCTCAGGTAGAAACCGCCGTTGCAGGTTGCGGTGCAGGCATTGTTAAAGCTGAAATACTTCCAGCCATCGTAGAACATCATGTCGAACTCGATGATTTCTCCGGTGGTCCGGTTGTACCAGGTATAGGTAACGGCGATGGTGCTCCCGCCTTTGACTTTTCTGAAGAAGACTATGTTCTGGTAGTCCTGCTTGACCTTGGTCAGGGAAGTTGTGCCGCCGATGACCAAATTGAAAACTGGCTGCCAGCTCCCCGAGCCCAGGTCGATCTCTGAATAAGTGCAGCTTGAGGTCATGTCATTGCAGTTTGGATTAAGGTAAAAGGTGGCCGTTTTTGAGGGCCATTTAGCAAAGGTGAGACAGCATACGGTCTGGGCTTTGGCCTCGGGCTGGAGTTTTTCCTGCTTGATTAATTTATAGACGGCATTCAGCTTTTTTAAGTAGAACTTGTGGACCTGGCCTTTCTTGAATGCTGGTGTGTTGGAAACCCTCAGCCCCAGGTCCCCAACCTCGCCGCCCTCGACCGAGAAGGCAACGAATTTCTCGGCCCGGCCCTTAAGCTCTTTGTCCACCCGGACCGTCACCCGGCTGAAGATCAGGTAGTCGCCGTATTCATTGTAATCGTAGTACCCTTCCACCTCGGCCACTTCTCCCACCAGGATGTGGGTGGCCTCTTCCGGGTCCCGGACCGTCTTATCAGCCAGGCCGGGGAAGGTGGCAAGAAAAATAAAGAGAAAGAACAGGATAGCTAGCTTTTTCATGGCGCTTCCCTCCTTTATACTTTTTCTTTATTCCAGCCGGGCTAATAAAGTCAAGTAAATATTTATTCCTGAAAAGAGTCATATGACCAGGGCATGGGATGGGTTGTGAGCAGTCCAGCCAAGGCTCGGGTGTTAAGTGGGTTCCCTTCTTTTTTTATTTCAGGAAAGTTCTTTAGCCTTCCCATGGTTATCTTGTTCGGAAATTAAAGTTCTCTCCTTAATGTCTGAATCTGCGCAGCCACCGGGAGGGCTTTATCAAGCTCATAGAATCTTGTTCGTATTTGGGGTTCCCTCCTGCAAATTAAACCGGGAAAAGACTCCCTGCAGCACTAAGCAGCTTTTCCGGCCGGACGGACAACAACCATAAGGATCAGGGCCAGCAGGATGATGAACAGGGCGGCGACAATTGCCGTTTCTACGGCCCGGTCGGCGGCCGCGGTATCCTGGACCCTCTTGTAGAGAATCCCGGAAAGGGCCCAGATGGCCGTCAGCCCGAACAGGAGGTCTTTTTTCTTGAGCATGAAAACCAGGGTCAGGACCGTGATCAGAGCCAGGACGACGATGGTCCAGAACTGCTCGCTGAGGCCAAAACGGTTCCATTTGAAGCCAACCAGGACGGCGGTGGTGTTGGCCACGGTGGCAACTGATATCCAGGCCAGGTAGATGCTGAAGGGCAGCCGGGCCGGGAAGCGGTCGTGCTGCTTTTCTTCGTAGGGGCGACGGCTCAGTCGCTGGTAAATTATTACCAGCAGCACCAGCAGGGTCAACATTACCAGGAGCGAAAGAAGAAGCTGTTCATAGTGCCAGGCGAAAATCCAGCCGGCGTTGGCCAGGCAGGTCAGGAAAAATAGCAGCCCGATGGCCTTAAAAGCCGGGAAAACCTCGCGCCCCGTTATGGCCTGCTTAAGCGAGAAGAAGACAAAGACAGCTAGGAGCAGGTAGATAACTCCCCAGATGGAAAAGGTAAAGCCGGCCGGGACGAAAAGGTTGGGGTACTTATCGGAAAGCTGTCCGGTGTTCAGGTTGTTGATGGGCAGGGCATTGGCCAGGTAGTTGACCACAATCATGCCCAGGAAGCCGACCAGGTTGAGCCAGGCCAGCCAGTTGCCGGCTGTTCGCTTCCTGATTTCGGGTCTTTGCCCCCTGAGAAAGGCCTGATTTTCTTCCATTTGTTTCTCCCTTCCTGCCAGGAAATATCAGGGTTTTTATAACTATTTTATTTATTTCCAGTTCTTATTCCAGCGTCGAGCCGGCGACCGGCAAATCCGGACATCAGGCACCAGAAGAACTCTGCTCCGGTTTTCCCGCTTATTTTCCAGGCTTTATTTGCGAATGAAATTCTGTCCCTTCCTGGCTATCCTGCCACAAATATCTCCAACCTTAGGTAACTTGATCGCCTTTTATCCCGCAGGGTGATTCTCATCATGACCAAGAAGTTATCGATGTTTTCCCTTTCAAGGCAAAAGAAATCACTCCTTTGATTATAAGTGTTTTCCCTGCAAGCTCTTCAGCCGGCAATGAGAAGGTCCTCTCTGGACAATTGAGATGGCTCCGTTTTACAGGAAATTCCGTTCTCGATACCGGCAATTATTTTTTAAGCTGAACCACGCCAATTCTTTCAGCTTCAGCCCTGATCAAGGAAATACCGAGAATCTCTTCCAGCAGGGCATCGGAGATAAGCGACCAGACGTCAGCAGGGGTCATGGTGTCAATTACTGCCGGGCCGTAAACGCCTTCCTGGTAGTCCTTGAACAGGTAGAGGATTTTGGTCCGGCCCGAAGCCGCCAGGTTCGGCCCGGGCACCCAGCCGTCGCCGTCGAAATCAAAATAGGGGTCAGAAGGCAGGACCGAGGCCAGGTCCCAGAGCGGAGCGTTCAGGCCGGTGGCATTGTTTATGGCCTCAAGAACAATATTGGCAATATGAGCATGGACAGTATGCCCGGCGTGCACGCCGTCCAGGGAAAAAGAGCCACCGCGCCCCCAGTTCCGGGTCAGAGTATAGCTGCCAACCGGCAGGCCGGTGGAGAAGGTCTGGTTGAGCCTGTCACCAATATCCACAATGTAAGAATTTGGCCGGCCGCTCAGCGACTTGACGGCGGCGTTGAACAGGTCAATGCGGTTTTTGATAATCAAGGCTTCATCCGGGCTCATGACCAGCCGGTCGTTGGCCAGAACGGTACCAATCCGGCCAAACTCGCCTTCCCTGGCTAGCTCATAGAGGCAGAGGAAGGTTAGAAGCGGAATCCGGCCTGTAAAGCCGTCGGGGACAGCATAGCCCAGCTTGTTGGTCAAATAGAATTCCAGGTCCTCTTTGCCCATGAGGTAGCCGATTTCTGGGTAGTAAGGATAGGTCAGGAAGAAATACTTGACCCCGGAGCGGTTGAGGTTAATCCTGGTGACCAGCCGGCTGAGCTGGGCCTGGAAATCGGCAATATCGGTCAGGTTGTGGCCGATCTGGGCCGGGGTGTATGGCTCAAAAGCAATGGCTCCCTGGCTTAGCCCGTAGTTCAGAAGGTAACTTACTACCGGTTTCAGCCTGTCCTTGATCTGGTCAAACGGAATGGGCAGGTACTGCGGGTTCTGCCCCCCGAGGCCCAGCGTCGACAGAGCGGCATCGTTGTTTCCCACCCAGAAAATGACAATGGCTGGTCCGGTCCGATTGTTCAGGTGCCAGATCAGGGCATCGATCTGGCTGACCGGCTTTCCGGCCAGGATGTTAATCGGGTAGAGCACCCTGTCGTGCATGTCGGTGAAAAGGTAGGGCTGAAGCCGGTCGCAGAGGTAATCTGATGAGATATAATTTGAACTGGTACCGGCCCGCTTGTAGTATTCGTAGCCTTCCACCGAAAAGATGTCCTCTCCGTCGACGCCGAGGTTGCTGGGAACGGTCAGGGGGTTAAGCCGGGTGCCGTTGACATCGAGCCAAGCCTGGCTGAATTTCAACGGCAGAACCAGGCTCAGCTTATTGGCCACCTTCTGCAGGTAAGCATTCTGCAGATGGTACTGGTTGTTAGTGGCGTCCCTGGTACCCTGGGTCAGGCTGTCGCCCACGGCCAGCAGTGTCGTTTTCGGGACAAATAGCAGGGAATTGGTCCGGAGCGTGGATTTTTTTGCTACCAGGCGCTCCTGGCCGGCTGCCGGCGCGAAGAAAACCAGCAGCGAAACAGCCAGCCCCGCCAGAAAAAAGAAAAGAATACTCCCTTTAACCCTGGTAAACATTTTGGCCCTCCTTGATTAATATGATTATGATTTCCGACGGGGGTGTCAAGTAGATTTTTATATGTTCGGGGATGGGTTTAATTTATTCTTTATCAACTTCTTAAATGGCAAAAGTCAAGTCCATTGCAGGGTTAGAAATAGCCTCGTCGATTTCAGCCCTTATTGGTTCAGAATGTTAAAAAATTAGCCGTCTTTTCCTGAATGAGTTGTAGATAATCAACAGGCTGTAATTACCGCTCCCCGTTCAGACCCTGACGAATTTCAGGCCCATTATGGCGGCCAGTTTCTGAATCTTTGAGGCAATATGGCCGAGGCCAACAGCGCAGTGATGGGCCGGGCCTTCTTTGCTCCAGGCTTCTATGAAACCCTTTACGCCCAGCGGGAACTTGTAGCGGCTGTTGGTATTGCCGATTTCCAGGATGGGTCCGGGAACCGATTCGCCTTCGGCCACCAGCAGCTTGAGTTCCCCGTTCCTGGTCTGCACCACCGACAGCAGGGTCACCGGCCCGTTTTTTACCTTCATTTCAATGCTCAGGCCTCGACCCGGCTTGCCGTGGAAAACGCCGAGCGGCTTGAGCAGCGGCTGGCCTTCGGCTATGCCAACGTGGCCCGGGCCATCGTGGCCCATGAGCACCACGCCCTCGTTAAAGTCCATGGCGTAGAACTCGGTGAAGGAGCCGCCGGCGCCGAAGGCATCCATAATTTTCATGGCCACGGCATTCTTGAGCTCGCCTTCCCCGGCCATGGGCACGTGCCGGGCGGTCAGAAGGGAGTTCCCGGCAATCATGGAAGTAACGATGTCTTCTTCTTCGCTTCCGGGAGTTCCTTCATAATAGTAAGCCACGCAGCCCAGGTTCTTTTCGGCTACCAGGCGATCCAGGGCGCAGGCGGTCCTGGCCGCCCGTTCAATTTCTGCCGGGGAACATTCGGGCAGGATTTTGAAGGTGGCCTGCATTTCCTTGATTTTGGCCTCGATTTCTTTCCTGGTTACTTTCTGCCTGAGGACTTTTAGTTCAGCCATTTCCAGGAATTCGATATGAAGTCCAAGGCTGGCTGCCAGCTGGGTCGGGTCAGAATAGACGTCGAGCATACCGCTGTAATAATGCCCGAGAATGCCGAGGGTGGTTCGGCCCAGGATTTCAGCCACGCGGGCGGCTTCCACCCATTCCCCGATTTCTTTCCAGGCTTCGGGATCATCGAGAGTTCCGGTTACCAGGTGAAAGTCAATTCCGGCCCGGCTGAAGACGTTGGCTATTTCCGGGACCGAGCAGGCCTGGCAGAAGGCCAGCCATTCGCCGGTCATCTTGCCCCGGTCGCCGAGGGAGTTAAACCACCTGTAATCGATGGCAGGTGCGGGCTGCAGGTTGAGGACGATGACCGGAACCTTAACTTCCTGGACCACCGGCAGAACGGTTGAGGACAGGGCATAGGTGGAGACATAGAGAAAAATGATTCGCACCTCACGAGCCTTGAACAGGCTGGCTGCTTCCCTGGCCTTATCCACGGAGTCCACCAGGCCGGCGGAGATGACCTGGCAACCCTGGCCCGAAGACAGCCTGGTTTCTATGGTCTTGAGATAGCCCTCCAGCCGGTCGCGCAGGCCGGCAAACTGTCCCCAGTAGGTGTTAAGCCCGATGCCGAACAGGCCAATTTTCACCGACGCTGGATTGAGTTCGCCTTTGGCGGCCTGAACATTCGGCGCTCCCGTGTTGCCAGCCAGGGCCAGACCTGAAATCAGAAAAATGAATGTGGACGTTAAAATTAATGATGATAAGAACCCACTATGGATTTTGGTTCTGGACGTCATTCTTGCCTCCCTTTACTGCCATTTTCAGCGCCGGGCTTTTCCTGTCGCCCGCAAGTTAAATAAATTAACGTTTTCCGGCCCATAAGTCATCGCTTTTTATTTGCGCAATGTTTTCAGACAGGCTGTAAATTGAGTCCAGGTGTTCCAGCCGGAAACCAGGAGTATGTGGCTGGCACCTTTTTGAACATTTCAGGTTAAGGAACAGAACAGGGGCGTACCTGGAGCGCATTTTCCTCTGGTCCTCAGGCCTTACGGCCGGATTATAAGTTTTGCCTTCCGCGGCTGTCAAACCAGGGAACTCTTTTAAGTTGGTTTCTCAGTGAGGAATTTCTTGACACCATTTCTGCCGGAGTTTTATTCTGGTCGGGTCGGGTTCTTAAATTTTGTCTGAGGGTTCAAGGTTTAATATGCTTGATAAAAACACAAAAGCTACCAGGCCTGCTCTAAGTGTGGCCGGGTCGGTATCGTTCTCTTTATTTATCATTGTAATAGCGGCTCTTTCTCTGTTCCACCAGGGCTGCCTGCCTTCAAAAGAATCTGCCCTGAAAAAGGGGTTCACCTCGCCACCCGATGACTTCTGGCCGGGCGTTTACTGGTACTTCATGGATGGCAATCTGAGCCAGGAGAAAATGACGGCGGATCTCGAGGCCATGAAAAGAGCCGGTATCAGGTGGGCCCTTTTCCTGGAAGTCAACGTGGGTGTGCCGAGGGGAAAGGTTGATTTCCTGAGCAAGGAGTGGCAGGAGCTTTTCACCCACGCGGTCAGGGAAGCGGAGAGGCTGGGAATAAGGCTCATCCTCGGTTCCGGTCCGGGCTGGGCCGGAAGCGGCGGGCCCTGGGTCCGGCCAGAACAATCGATGCAGCACCTGGTAGCTTCCGAAGTTACAGTCAGTGGCCCGGGCGCCAAGAATTTGAAGCTGCCCCTGCCCGAACCTAAAAAACCCTTTTTCGGCGAGGGAAGCCTGACCCCGGAACTGGAAAAACTCCGCGATGAATGGTACCGGGATGTGGCCGTGCTGGCTTTTCCGGCGCCTGAAGCTGAGGCAAGAATTTCGTTGATAGATGAGAAGGCTCTCTATTACCGCGCGCCTTATACCTCGCAACCAGGTGTCTGGCCTTATCTTCCGCCGCCGTTTGGTGTGGAAGCAATTGATAACTGCGGGAACAAGAAACGGGAACTGATGAAAGCCGCCATATCTCCTGACCGTATTGTGAACCTGACCGAGCGCCTGCAGCCCGACGGCAGCCTGGCCTGGGAAGTGCCGCCCGGGCGCTGGACGGTAATGCGGTTTGTCGCCAGGAATAACGGTGCGGTGACCAGGCCGGCTCCGGTGCCGGGGCTGGGATTTGAGTGCGACAAGTTCAGCCGTGAAGCCTTTGAGGCCCATTTTGAAGCCTACGCGGGAAAGCTCATCAACCGGGCCAGGCCGCAGAAGACACCAGCCGGCGGTGGCTGGGTCATGATCCACATCGACAGCTGGGAAATGGGGGCCCAGAACTTCTCGCAGAATTTCCGGGAAGAATTCAAGCGCCGTCGTGGCTATGATCCTTTGCCCTTTTATCCAGTTTATGCTGGCCGAATTGTTGGCAGCCTGGAAGAAAGCGAGCGTTTTCTCTGGGACCTGAGACGTACCTCGAGCGAACTCATTGTGGAAAATCATGCCGAGAAATTCAAGGAGCTCGGTCGGAGATACGGGTTTACCCTTTCAATCGAGCCCTACGATATGAACCCGGCGGCTGATTTCGACCTGGGAGCCGTGGCCGATGTGCCCATGGGTGAGTTCTGGAGCGACGGCTACGGTTTTAATTCGGCCTTCAGCGTTATCGAAGCCACTTCAATCGGACACGTGATGGGGCGTCCGGTGATTGCGGCCGAATCATTTACGGCTATGCCCCAGGAAGCCTGGAAGAAATACCCCGTTAACATGAAAAACCAGACTGACTGGGCTTTCTGCCAGGGATTGAACCGGCTGATTTTTCATACCTTTGTCCATAATCCACTCGACGATGAGCTTAAGCCGGGAATGACCATGGGGCCCTACGGTGTGCACTGGGACCGCGGCCAGACCTGGTGGTCGATGGTCAGGCCGTATCATGAATACATTGCCAGGTGCCAGTTTCTCCTGAGCCAGGGGAAGCCGGTGGCTGATATTTTGTACCTGACGCCTGAAGGGGCGCCGCAGGTTTTCAGGCCGGCAGGCGGGGCCACTGACGGTACAGAATTCCTTCCTGACAAGCGCGGTTACGCTTTTGATGGTTGTTCTCCGACGGCGCTGATGAAGCTGGCTAAGGTCAAAGATGGGAGAATAGTTTTTCCGGGAGGAGCTTCCTACCGGCTTCTGATTCTTCCTGCCCTGGAAACCATGACGCCCGAGCTCCTGGCTAGGATTGAAGAGCTGGTAAGGGAGGGAGCGGTGGTCATCGGCAGTCCACCCTGGAGGTCGCCTTCCCTGGAAAATTATCCCGACTGCGACCGGCTGGTTAAGGAAGCAGCCGAAAAGGTCTGGGGAAGCCTGGAGCGGCCGAAAGATTCCACCGGGCGCGATTATGGAAAGGGAAAAATATTCTGGGGCGGTAACCTGAGTCCGGCGCCGGTGAGAAGTGATTCCAGCCCGCTTGAGGCCCGGCTTTATCCTGATTATGAAGACACGGTGGCGGTGCTCGAAAAGATGGGTGTCGAGCCCGATTTTACCTGCAGCACCGGGAAAATTCGCTACACTCACCGGTCTCTAACTGAAGATGGGCGCGAAATCTATTTTATTTCGAACCGCGCTGGCGAACGGGTGGAAGATGTCTGCCGGTTCAGAGATGGTTCCTTGCGGGCCGAGCTCTGGGACCCGGCGACCGGAGAAATCCGGAAGCTTGAGGGAGTGAAAGCCGGGCCGGCCGGCGTTGAACTCGGAGTGAGGCTTGAACCGTACCAGAGCTTCTTTGTGGTTTTTGAGAAAGGGAAGCAGGGGGTTGAACCTCGAGTTAACCCTGAATCAGACAATAAATCCAGGTTAGAAAATAAAATCGGATTAAGAAATGAACGTGAACCGGATGAGCCAGTAAAGAAAAATTTTGAATATAAAAAATTAGAAGGAAAAGTAGCGGGCATCAAAAATTTGGAATCCTTATCCAGAAATTTTCCTGAAACGCGGACTCTGATGGAAATCGCAGGTCCCTGGAAAGTCTGGTTTGACCCGAAATGGGGAGGCCCAAGGGAAGTAATTTTTGAAAAATTGCTTGACTGGACGAAACACCCGACCGAGGGTATCAGGTATTATTCGGGGACCGCGGTATATAGCATAGACTTCGATTTGCCGGCAGGTGCGGAAATTTCCCGGAAGGACCGGCTTTACCTTGACCTGGGTGAAGTGCGCTGCCTGGCGCGCGTGAAACTGAATGGAAAAGAGCTGGGTATAGTCTGGACGGCCCCGCCCCGGGTTCTCCTTAAAGGCGGGCTTAAAAAGAAAAATAATCTCCTGGAAATTGAAGTGGCCAACCTCTGGGTTAACCGACTTATCGGCGATGAGAATGAACCCTGGGATGGAGTGGCCGACGGCAAATGGCCCGAGTGGCTGTTAAAAGGTGAACCCCGCCCGACCAGGCGCTATACTTTTACCACCCACCGTTTTTACAGGCAGGGCGACCCGCTGCTTCCTTCCGGCCTTCTCGGCCCCATAATCATTTATAAGCAGTGAGAACGGGGGACACAATACTCATTCCCCAATTTTCTACCTGTGAATCAAATTATATCTTCAAGAGAATCATTGCTATCAATAAACATGAAGTTCGTACTGGCCGGCCGGCTCATTGTATTCCACCCAGGCAAATTTTCCCCGTTATTCGCTGACAGAATAACGGGTTACCCTGGGAAATTCACCCGGGATAACCATATACAGCTTGCCCTGGTAATCGATGGCTTTAAGCTCTCCCGGAAGTTTAAGGCTGCCGACCTGTTTCTCCCCAAGAAAGAGGTCAGCCACACGCTCCTGGTTCTTAAAGTATTCAAAGTAAACGAGCAGGGACTTCCCGGCCGGAAGTATAATGGCCGCGGTGGAGACAAATCCCCGGCCCATCCTGGCAAGTGGCTCGTAGAGTTCACTGGAACCGGCCACGGTGGCTTCAAGCTTCTTGTTCCTGAAAACCAGAACCTGGTAACGGTGAGGATTCAGGACGAAAACCCGGCCGTCCTTGGAAGCTGAGAACAGGAGCGGTGCCCCGAACATGGGCATCATCTTCATCGGCTCGAAATCCTTTGGCACCTCGAAGACTTCCCCGAAGGAGGAAAGCAGCCGGCCTTCGGAGTCAAAGACATGTAATATCTTTTCCTCATGCGGCCCGATGCCGATGACCTCTTCCGAGCCGGCTGACCTGATGCAGCTTACATGGAAATCGACCTTGAAGGTGCGCAGGTAATTTCCCTGCCCGTCGTAGACTATCATTTTGCGGTCGCCGTTGATGAAAAGAAGGCCAGACGGGGTGACGGCAATACCGCTTATCTGGTTAAGTTCTTGAGGCCCCTGCCCCTCGGGGACGATAATCTTTCTTATGAAGCGGCCGTCACGGTCGAATATCCTCACCTGGCGGTTCTTGCTGTCAGTGACGTAAATGTTTCCATCTGGATCGACATCAATGTAGCTTATGTGGCCAAACATAAAGTTTTCGTCGCCGCTTTCCTGGCCGATGGTCAGCTCCGGTATGAATTTCAACCGAACATTCTGGCCAGCGGCGGCGGGAGGAGTCGGGCCCGCGGTCAGGGTCAGGAGGAATAAAAGAAACATTAGAGTCGTTATGAGACCGGGCCAGCCCGGAAACCGGCTGGATAACCTGCCCTTATCAACAGAAGAGCAGCTCCTGGATATAAATTTATGGGCCATGCCTTTTACCCCCTTTATATGATATGAGGCAACATCGCCAAATTAAATTAGCTTTGAGCTGCGAGGTTTTTTAGTTGAATTTTTTCACCTCTATCATAACGACGCCGACCAGGCTTCTGTTTATTCTGCCCGGCTAAAGCTAATAGACTGCCCCGACCTCATTGTTAAGCGACTTGATGAACAGGGAAAGCTTCCCGTTAACCCTGAGCCTGACCACCACGTCGGCTTTCGTGCCGATTTCCCATTTCGGGCCGCCGCGGGCCACAACCTCAATCTTGTTTGGCTCGCCCGGACTCTTGGGCCTTATTTCTGACTCGAACCCGGTTTCCCAGGTATCGGTCCTGTTGGTTACCCAGAGCCTGTCGGCCGCGACGTTATCGGGGAAGCGAGATGCCCCTTCAGCGGTGAGTTCGATTCCAGCCATGAGAGGTGAGCCGCCCGGCTCACCGCCCGGCATGAAATCCCGGTAAAGGAAAGCCTTCATGGTGATTTTTGTCCCTTCGATCACAACAGCTTCCGGGATATTTTCCAGGTCGTCGATCGGAGAGAAGGGACTCCTGCAGCCAGTCGCTCCAGCCAACGCAAGTAAAATAACCAGGGCCGGAAGGATAGAGGCAGGAAGATCGCGTTTAACCCTCCCCATCGGCAAATACCTCCTGCACCATAATTTTAGGACGGGTATTTTCAGACTTCAAGACCTGAAATTGGGGAGAGGTGACCTAAGATAACAACGGATAAAAATTTGCAACCAGGGGACTTCAGTTCAGGGATGGTCCTGGACAGTCCACCGGGCTCGGCAGAGAATGTTGTTGGGTGGGGAGAAAATATTGTAAAATCTCCGGAGAAAGGTCAGGATGAACTTGAAAACCCTGCTCTGGATCGGGCTGGTGGCCGGATTGCTTCTTGGACTGGACCGGCTTCTGCTTTATATGGAGGGAAGGGGCTGGATTTATTACCGGCGGAAGAAACCGAGTTCCAGCGCCCTGAGCAATGCCTGCCTGGAGGTCCAGCAGTTGCTGGAGCCATCCAAAAAATATGTGGTTCAGATTAAGAAGGATGAACGCCGCGACCAGCAGGAAGCCGGCGACCTGCCGCCCGAGGAGCAAGGTTAGGATTTCAGGTTCAGGGCTTCCCCGGATCATTTTTTAAGTTAAATTTCTGTTAAGCGAAAGCGTCCGCTTTAATCAGGGGGTAAAATATAAAGTGATGATGAATCACGATGAATTTCTTTTTCGGGAACCCGAATGCAGATGGCCTGGCAGTTGTTTATTTAATTCAGCCAGAATTATGGTTCTCCTGATTATTAACCATTGTCTTTCAGGAAAAATTTATCAGAGTTTTTAGATTTGGGCTTTATTCCTGGTATGATGATTTTGGTCAGGCTGGAGGGAAATAAATGAAAATAGCCATATTTTCAGACATCCATGGGAACCTTCTGGCCCTGCGGGCAGTGCTGGCCGATATCCAGAGTCGCGGGGTGGACATGGTCTTTTGCGGGGGAGACCTGGTCGGCTACGGGGCCTTTCCCAACGAGGTAATTTCTCTAATCAGGGAAAATCATATTCCCACCATCATGGGCAATTACGACCAGGGTATCGGAAATGACTCGGACGACTGCGGCTGCGCCTACCGGGACGAGTTATCCAGGGCGCTGGGCAAGCGTTCGATAGCCTGGACCAGAGACAGGGTCACCTCCGAAAACAAGTCTTACCTGCGGCATCTTCCCGAGAGAATCAGCCTGACCATAGATGGAAAAAAGATTTTAATGGTTCACGGAAGTCCACGCAGGATCAATGAGTATCTGTTCGAGGACCGCCCGACCGCTTCCATAATCAGAATGTTTGAAGCGGAGAAGGTGGACATCATCACCTGCGGCCATACCCATCTGCCTTATGTTCATGACCTGATGGTCGAGGAGGGCCTGGAGACAGTCGCCGACACTGACGGCCGGCAGGTCACCAGAAGAAAGCCAGGCGGCCGCTATATTCTGGTGAACACCGGAAGCGTGGGCAAGCCCAAGGACGGAGACCCGCGGGCTGGATATGCCCTGTTAGATTTTCAGGACGAGGGCATAAAATATGAAATCATGCGGGTGCCTTACGAGGTAGAAGCCATGGCCCGGGCCGTGGAACAGAGCGGGCTGCCCGTGGAATATGCCGAGATGCTGCGCCGGGCCTCCGGCTGATAAGTCTTGAAGAGAATCTTCAATTTCGCTTTAAGACTAAGACTCGGTTGAGGGACAGGCTTAAATTTTTTACGATCCCCAGGGGTACTTTTTCCGGGGGACGCAGAACGTCCCTGAGACCGGACCTTTCAGGGCAACCACAAATTCCAGCGGAGGCTCGTCCGGAGGTTGATATGGTCCTTTAACTGAAATCCGGTAGAGGCCGGGTTTGATGTTCATGAACTCATAATCGACATCAAAAAGGCAATTACAATCGCACAATGAAGACTCTTCTTTTTCTTTAATGATGATTTCTCCGGCCAGGATAACGATGGCGGCGGAAATGGTTCCCGGGCAGCAGTTGAAGCCGGCATTGATATGCCGCAGGGTCAGGTGTCCCTGGCCGTCATAGGTATATTCCAGGCATTCTTCGCTGGAGGAATGGCTCGGGGTTAGAGTGCTGCCCTGGACGGCCAGGAAGCTCTTGCAACCGGAGTGCCTTACCAATTGTCCGTAAGGCGTCCCGGAAGGGGATGAACAGCTCATTCCCAGAAGAAGAGAAATGAACAAAAAGCAGACAAGACCATATCTTGCCCTCAATTGATTACAGTGCCTCATCCTATAATCTCTTTACCTGCCCGGCCTTACCTTCAAGATAAAATTTAGGTAGCCGGGTATGAAAAGTCAAATCGGTAATTGTATTAGTGCCTCGGCCCTGTTTTTTTAATTTGGTTCGAATAACCTGGAAGTTATGATAAAGGTCCGGTCGGGATGGCCCGGGTTCCGGCCATGGTTCCCTTGGTTGAAATTGGAATCCGGTTAGTAAATAGTTCTTAGAGGACTGCGTACAGTCCGCTCGCCCTCTATCTACAGCAGAGAGGTCAAGATTTCAGATTTGAAATCAAGGGTGGAAAGGATAAATAATAAGTTGAATGGTGAAATGCCGTGAAAAAATATCAGACCGAAAAGACAGATGAGACAGAAAAGAGAAAGGCTGCCGAAATGGCGGAGTTGCCGGGAGCCGGGGGAGTGGAAGAACCGGTAGAAATGCCCATAGACGGCGTGCTGGATTTACATACCTTTCGACCGAAGGAAGTTAAAGAGCTGGTAGGTGATTACATCGAGGAATGTCTCAACCGGGGCATCTATGACCTGCGGATAATACATGGCAAGGGGACTGGAACCTTAAGGGCCATTGTCCACAGCGTCTTAAAGAAGCACCCGGCCGTGCTTAGCTTCAGAGAGGCCGACCTGACCGCCGGGGGGTGGGGCGCTACCGAAGTCACCCTCAGGAAAAAAAATAAGACAGGGCGCAATGTAGTGAAAGTCTAATAAAATCTTCTTGACACCGGGTGCCCATGGTTGGCTACCCTTTTCGGAAAGAATTTTCTTGACTCAATTACCACGCGTTTTTAAGATAAAAATGTCATGCATCAGAAGCTCGGGGTATTAAGTAATGAAAGGACACCCAGGTCAAATAAACCCTCTTAATTTCCTTCTTAAAAGCCGGGCCAAATTATCTCGCAAGCGTTTCTTATGCCACGGATGTCAGCAGATATTATTAGGGATTATCTTAATTGTGACACTTTTAGGTATTCAGGCCCAGGCGGCTCCCGGAGGGTCCAAACCGCCACGCTGGCTGACCGAGATGGCAGAAACACCGCTGCCTGAATTGGCGCCCGAAACAGAGGGAATTTACCTTCTTCATGAGCAGAAGTTAACCTACAGCTCCTCCGGGAACCTGGTTCGCTACGGCAGGCAGGCTATCAAGATCCTGAGGTCGGAAGGCATAGAACGACTGAAATTTCTGGTCAGGGCCAACACCTTTAATACCCGGGTCCGCAAGATGAACGCCTGGGTTATCAACCCGGACGGAAGCAAGCAGGATTACAACCTAAAATCGGCTATTTCCACCTCGCTGGCGCCGGATACGCTTTACTGGGATGTCAAGACACTGTTCCTGGTCATGTCGGAAGTAACCAGAGGCAGCCTGATCGGTTATGAATGGGAAGAGGAAGTCAAGCCCCTTTCGCTGGAAGACCTCTTCATTTTTCAGCTTCGCTTTCCAGTCCTTCAGGCCATCTACCAGGCCGAGTATCCTTCAGGTTGCCAGCCCCGGCTGGACTGGATAAACTGGCCTGAATCCTCGGTGACCATTGGACCAAAGTCATTTTCAGTGAAGCTGTCGGATGTCCCGGCCATAAAAGATGAACCGCTCAAACCCCCGGATGAAGCCATCGCTGGGCGCCTGCTGGTTCGTTTCAAGACTAAAAACGCCCCAAGGTTCGGCTATTTTTTCTCCGACTGGAAAGATATGGGACTATGGTATGAGCAGCTCTCAAGGGAGCGGCGCCAGCCGGATGAGAGTGTCAGGGTAAAAGCCAGCGAGCTGGTTTCCGGGTTGACGGACCATAGAGCCCGGATAGAGAAACTGGCGGCCTTCGTCCAGCAGGAAATCAGGTACGTTTCCATCCAGATAGGTATTGGCGGGTATCAACCTCACCGGGCTTCGGAAATCCTGGCCAACCGCTACGGGGACTGCAAGGATAAGGCCACCCTGCTGGCCGCCCTGCTGAGTTCCCTAAATATCGATTCGTATTATTTCATTGTCAATATTGAGCCCCAGGTGGTCAAAGAGAATTCCCCGGTTTCGCTGTTCTGGTTTAATCATGTTATCCTCGGGATAAAGTTGCCTGATGATAAGCTGTACGAAAGTTCTGAGGCCGTGGTCTCAATCCCGGGCCTGGGCCGGCTGTTGATCTTCGACCCGACCATGCCCCACAGCCCGCCCGGGCGGCTACCATTCTACCTGCAGAAAAACAACGGACTGCTGGTGGCCGGGGAGCACAGCCGGTTGATCCACTTTCCTGGCTCATCCCCGGACAGCTTGGAGTTAAATCGCCGGGGACAATTTGTGCTTTCGGCTGATGGCACGCTTAAAGGAGATGTGACCGAAACCCTGGCTGGCTTCCAGGCGGAAGTGGTCCGGTTGAGGCTCCGGGATGTCCACGAGCAGGAGAGACGGAAGGATATGGAAGATTTCCTGGCACGGAGCGTCGGGTCCTTCACCCTCGAAAATTATCAATACCTTAACCTTAACGAACCGGACAGGGAAGTTGTGCTTCAGTACAGCTTCCGGGCTGCCTCTTACCTAAGTAAGACCGGCGACGTTTTCAGCTTCAGGCCTAATATCCTGGCCATGGTTGACGACTATGAGATCTTAAAACAGAAAGACGACCGGAAATATCCTGTCCTGTTATCTATGGTTGGCACCAGCCAGGACGAGTTTGAAATCAAGCTCCCGGCAGGTTACGCCGTGGAAGTCCTCCCGGGGCCGGTTGAACTCAGTAACGGATTTGCCGATTATTACAGCCGTCTGGAACTCGATGGGGGGACGCTGCGGCTGAAGCGGTTATTCAAAATCAAGCAGGATTATCTGCCACCCGACCGATTCCATGAAATCCTGGAGATGTTCAGGTTGCTCTCCGGCGAAGAACGGCGCCGGTTGCTCCTCAAGAAGGTCAACAATCCGGACTGAAGGAGGCACGAATGAAAATTCGCTGTTCATTCCGACAGCATAAATCGGGTTATCATTTAGGCCAGATGATCCTTCTGCTGATTTTGGTGATTGCCGTCCTTGATTTCGGACTTTCCGCTCAGACCAAGGAACCGGCCCGGCCCAGGCCTCCAATAACTCCTGAAGACCTGGCCATGAGCGACCTGCCGGAACTCCCCGGGGCTCCGGCCGTCTGCCTGTATTATGAAAGAATAGATGATAATCAAAAAAAGGTGAAATCGGTCTTCAAGAGAATTAAAATCCTGAGCCCGGCCGGCAGAGATTATGCCAACCTTGAAATTCCATATGTTCCCCTGCTGAATGATGTAAAAAACATCAAGGTTGTCGTTTATGAAACTGACGGGCGCCGTCGTGAAGTCGTGCCGGAAACAATGGATAAGATTGCTTCCAGGCAGGGAATGTTTGAAAACCGAATCAAGACCCTGGCCATTCCCGGTGTTTCGGCTGGACAGATAATTGATTATGAATACGAGATGTCACCGGGTGAGAAACCGGGCCCTTTATGGATAATCACCGATGGAGTTCTGTCGATCAGTATTAACGCGGTTTTTATCATGATGGATGATTTCTACTCTCAGTCTGCCGTCAACTGGGAATTACAGGATTCCATCTATATAAAAAAAGCAAAATATACTTTTTTAGCTGACCCGGTTACCGGGGTTAGCAGTGGCGGCAAATACAACATGGCCTGGGTAACCAATAACCTTCGGAACGTCCTCCCGAAAAGGATTGAAAAAGGTTTGGAACTGGAAGTAAATGATATCCCGCCCTTTTTACGAGAAGAATTTATGCCGCCGGAAAATGCCGAAAAGATTTCTTTTAAGATTTATTATCTCCCTCCAGACATCAGAAGTAACGATGAATACTGGGAGAAAGCGGCCGGCTCCTGGAAACAAATTTATGAGGAATTTATGACTGGCGGGAAAGGTCTGCAAAAAGAGGTTCTGGCCCTGGTCGAAGGGGCAACTGACCCCGAAGTTAAATTGAGGAAACTATATGAGCGTGTCCAGGACATAAAGAACCTGGATTATGTCCCGTCAATGTCAGAAAAAGAATGGAAAAAGATCAAGCCAAACAATGATGTCAGGGACGTTCTAAAAAGGAATTATGGGTATAAGAACCAGATTGCCAGGACCTTTGCCGCCCTGGCCCGGGCGGCGGGCTTCGAGACCTACCTGGTCAGGGTGGCCAGTCGAGACGAAAAGATTTTCAAGGCTGATATCCCCTTGTTCAAGGAGCAGTTAGATTCGGAAATTGTCATGGTAAAAATTGGAAATAGGTTCCAGGCGTTTGACCCCGGGTTGCCCGGTTGCCCATACGAGATGGTTTACTGGCCGAGGACCGGGACCACGGCCCTGACCTTCGAGAATGACCGGATGAGCTTTTTCACCAGCCCCTCGACTTCGGCTGATGACTCAAGCTGCAGGCAAATAGCGAAATTGCGACCTGATGGCCAGGGCAATCTGACCGGCACAATCCGGGTAGAATACAGGGGACAGGAAGCCCTATCAAGGAAGTTTGGTAACAGGGAAAAGGATGCAATGAAGTTTAAGGAAATCCTGGAAGAAGAGCTGCTCAAGAAACTACCAGCCGGCAGTAAGGTTAAGCTAAAGGATCTTACGGGGCTTAAAGAAAGATCAGCCGAACTGGCTGCTGAGTTTGAGGCCACGGTTTCCGGGGTGATACATGAAGCCGGTGACAAGCTGTTGCTTCCGGTCTATGCCCTGACCAATCCGGGCCGCTATCCTTTCCGCTCCGCTTTCAGGAAATACCCGGTTTATTTCAATTACCCGTACGCTGAGATTGACGAAATCATAATCGAATTACCCGATGGCTACGAGGTGGAGGCGCTTCCCGAAGCTAAGACCAGGGATTCGGAACGGGCCGGTTTTAACCTGGCCTGTAGCCAGGATGAGCCGGGTCAGTTGCGCGTGGAAAGGCGGCTGGCCATCAAGAAAAATCTATTTCCGGTCAACGAGTATATTCACCTGAAAGAGTTTTTTGACTTTGTCCTGGCTCGTGACAGTCAGCAGATAGTCCTCAGGAAAAAATAGAACGGGGGACACGATATTGTGTCCCCCTTTTTTGTCAGCCTTTTTTCCGTTCGGCCAGGGCCCGGTCGATCATCAGCAGGCCCTGCTTGTGGTCGCCCACCATCTCCAGCTTGGACAGGATGTCCTGGGCGTTAGCTTCTTCTTCGACCTGCTCGTTGACGAACCACTGCAGCATGGCGAAAGAAGCCCGGTCCTTTTCTGCTTCGGCTATGTCCACCAGCTCGTTAATCCTGCCGGTAATGTGCCGTTCGTGCTTGAGGACCGCCTCGAAGGCATCCCTGGCGTTTTTCCAGGTGTGCTCGGGTTCCTTGATAGCGGCCAGCCTGACCTGCCCGCCGCGTTCCACCAGATACTTGTAGAATTTCTCGGCATGCTCCAGCTCTTCGTGGTACTGAACATACAGCCAGTTGTGGAAACCCATCAGGTTCTGCTCGGCAAAGTACCCGGCCATCGACAGATAAAGATAGGCCGAATACATCTCCTCGTTGATCTGTTTGTTGATGGCTTCTTCCATCTTTTTGCTGATCATGTTTTACCTCCTGCCTTATTTTCTATTATAGACGGCTACCTGATAATAGGCAACTTAAAAACCCGAATTTATTTACCTGGCAGCCTGGGGTATTTTTTCCTGTATCGTTATTATTATGAGGAAGTTGAGAGCCGGCCAGGCAGACGGATATACAACGAAACACGGTTAAGTCTTTGATACAGACTTTGAGAAGGTCATTTGCCGGCTTCCCCGGTGAAAAATTCATTTTATATACTTTGGCTGAAAGAAAACCTATAAACCCCACTCGATAATCAATAAATCCGGCGACCAAGAGCCTTTATAATTTTTTGCTCCGCCTTGATGCATATTATCTGCTTCGGGGGCAGGGGCCAACCGCAATTTACCCGGAATCGGTCAGCCTGAGCAGGGCAGAAATCCAGCTCTGTTCTGTCAGTCCGGGACACTGCAGCCCCGATTCTCCAAGAGCCCGGCAGACCGCTTCACCGATGCTTTTTTCCTCGATGGCAATACCCCGCAGCCTATCTTCCAGGATGAATATACCTTCCTTGGGAATGGCGGTGAAGTCGCCGGAAATCCAGACCGAATCCAGGATCGGTTTTCCGCCCTCCGTCCTGATCCTGGCTGTCAACCTGATCAATCCGCCCGGAGCTTTATAATCCACCTCGCGCACGTGGACATCTTCGTGGATCTTGACGGAAGGCCGGCGCAGCGGTCCCTTCTGGAAAATCCAGTCCTCGCTCTGGAAAAGGCGGTCCAGCCTTTCCGCCTCTTGAAGTTCTGCCTCGCACATTCCGCCTGCCTCTACTTCGGCTTCCAGCAGTTCTGCCACCTTATTCAGATAAATTCTCTTAACAATCTCTCTGGCGGGAAGTTCCGGCAACAGTTCTTTCATCGTGGTCATATACTGCTCCAGGCTCTGGAAGACCTTGTCACGCATCTTTTCTGAGGAAACCCGGAGCACCCTGGCCATCGTTTTCTTATCAAAATCAAACATGAAACTTCCGACCAGGATGTCCGCCTGGCCGATCCTGGCCGCGCCCGTGCCTCCGATTTTCTTTCCGGCTACGTGGATGTCATTAACCGGGCGGTAAGAGGCCTCAATTCCCAGCTCCCGGTAGGTGAGGATAATTGGCTCAACGTAGAACCTGAATTTATCCTCAAGCTCGAGGGGCAGGCTTTCCGGGTGGAAAATCCACTGCACGAAAAGCTGGTTCCGGTCGAGATAGACAGCGCCGCCTCCGACTTCGCGCCGGTAGACGGGCAGCCCGGCCTGCCGGCAGTATTCCAGGTCAACTTCCCTCTCCGCTTCCTGGTGGAAGCCGACACAGACATAGGGACTCGCGGGGCTGACCAGGATGATGGTATCAGGAGTTTTGGGTCCAAAGGCGTAGCCGACAGCATGGTAGCAAGTCTGCGACCTAACGGCCGGCACTTCCCCCAGGTCGATGCCCCTTATTCTTTTCCTATGATTCCCGTCCATCCTTTATTTCCTTTCCAGGTCCTTAAGATGATTTATCGTTTGTTTTTTGATTAGCCCCATTTTGGTAATTAATGCCTTTTTTGCCTTATTTAGTTTTATAAATCAATCCCTCGGAAATTTGTTTTATTAATGCCTCAATCCAGGCTTCAGAGTTCGGGTTTCTGGAGCTGAATATCTGGTAAAGGCCAGAAGCCTTTGATTAAGACTTCGCACAGGCAGGATTCTTGCTGCCACTTGAACCTGAAGCGCATGGTGACTCTTCTGTTTCCTGTACTTGGTCCTGGACCTGTAGATGGTGCAAGTTAACATTTTTATTTGAGGGGTAATCCTCCGGAATTTATCCTGCATGGTCAGTATCTTCGAGCCAGTTTTTCAGTATATCCAGGGCCCTTCTGGCCATGTCCTTCACGGAAAGCTCCAGAGCTTCGCTTAAGCCCAGTCCGACTTCCATGTCCCCCGGCTGAACGCCGATCAGGTGAACCTGTCCCGGATAGTGCCCTCTGACCCGGGCTACTTCCAGCACCTCCTGGAAGCCGAGCTGGTGCCAGGAAATCTTGCCTGAGAAAAATGTTTTTAGCGCCCCTCCCGGAAACTCCCGGATTTCTCCCGGCCGGCCCTGGAAATCCGCCGCATCCAGGACGAGCAGGTGAGTGGCCCGTTCCACGTAGGGGAGAAGGTCCATCCCCAGCACCCCGCCATCTACCAGCTCAACCTTCGGCTTCAGGCCAGCGGGTAGAATTTTTTCCAGTTCTTTTAGGGCCTGCACTCCCGCTCCTTCATCCCGGTTCAGGATGTTTCCCACTCCAAGCACCACAATTCTCTTGGTCATTTCAGTTTCTGCCCTCAGATTCGGCCAGTTTCAGGACATATGAATAACCATTCATATATCTAATAGGTTTCGTCCCCATGACGACACGTTGTGACTGCCGCTTCTTTCTGGTCCGGACAGCTGACCGCACGCCAGTTTTACCCAGGTTAGCAGCTACCTGCCATTTGTGGCCGTCCTGGAATAAGGCGGTTTTCTGAACAGCGTCTTGTCCCTGAAGGGCTGGAACCCCAACCGGGCCGTTTGTTCTTTTTCGGTTAGATATCTTCAATTTTTCAAACGTTTCTATCATCTGCCGTTGCCAGTGCCCGGTCTGTGCTCTTACTCCTCCGGAATTATGATTCACCTGGTTAACGGGCCAGTCCCGGCGTTTCAAGCTCTTGGCCGTCCAATCACTTCTTAAACCTAGATTGTGTGCAGCTTCAGCGGACAACCAGGTTAAAGCCGGTGGCCGCTTCTCCGACCTTCTTCCCGCTGGTGTCGACCAGGTGCACGGCGCAGGCCAGGCACGGGTCGAAGGAATGAAGCGTCCGTAGAATCTCCAGCGGCTGTTCGGGGTTGGCCAGCCTAGTTCCGACCAGCGAAGCCTCATAGGCGCCGGCCTGGTTCCTGTGGTCGCGGGGCGAAGCATTCCAGGTGGTCGGCACCACTATCTGGTAATTCTTGATTTTCCTGTTCTCTATCACCACCCAGTGCCCCAGGGCTCCGCGCGGCGCCTCGGTATAGCCGAAACCGAGCGCCTTCTTCGGCCAGGTCCGGGGCTCCCATTTTTCGTCGTTGAAGGTGTCGGTGTTTCCGGCTTTAATCTCGGCCACCAGCTCGTCATAGAACTTCTGAAGCAGCCCGGCGATGACCTTGGTCTCAATGGCCCTGGCCGCCGTCCGTCCGAGCGTCGAAAACACGGCGCTGACCGGAGCCCTGAGCTTTTCCAGAACGGCGTTGACCAGGGCAACCGTCTCCTTGTGCCCCGTGGCATAAAGAATCAGCACCCGGGCCAGGGGGCCGACTTCCATCGGCAGCTCGTTCCAGCGGGGTGATTTCAACCAGGAATACTTGCCCTCGACGTTGAGGTATTCGTAAGGCGGTCTTGGACCCGTGTAATTAAAGACTGTTTCGCCTTCCCAGGGAAACAGGCCCGTTTCGTCGCCCTGGCTGTACTTATACCAGCTATGGGTGATGAATTCTTTCATCCTGGCCGCATCTCTCGGGTCGGGCACGATAACGTTCTTCAGGTCACGGTTGACGATGACACCCCTGGGGAAAATCAGCTTATCAATTTCGTTGAGCTGCCCTTCAGGAAATTCCCCCCAGGCCAGGAAATTACCCAACCCTTCGCCGACCGCCGCATATTCCAGGTAATAGGGAGCCACGGCCAGCAGGTCCGGCAGGTAAACCTGGTCAACGAAGTCGTTCATCCTCTTGATGGAATCGGCTATCACCGCCAGCTTCTCGGCGTTCAGGGCCTGGTCCGAGTTCATGTCAATGGGTAGCGGCACCCCTCCCACCACGAAGTTGGGATGCGGGTTCTTGCCGCCGAAGATGGTGTGGATCTTGGTCACCTGTGACTGCCAGTCCAGGCACTCCAGGTAGTGAGCCACGCCCAGCAGGTTGATTTCCGGCGGGAGCTTGTAGGCCGGGTGCCCCCAGTAGCCATTGCTGAAAAGCGATAGCTGGCCGCTATCGACGATGGCCTGAACCTTTTTCTGGACCTCGGCAAAGTAGGCCGGGGAGGATTTGGGCCAGCCGGAGATGCTCTGCTGGATGTCCGAGGTTTTCTTCGGGTCAGCTTTCAGGGCACTGACCACGTCCACGAAATCCAGGGCGTGCAGGATGTAGAAATGCATCACGTGGTCATGGATGTACTGCTGGGCGATGATCATGTTTCGCATCAGGTTGGCTGCTTTAGGAATGTTTATGCCTAGCGCGTCTTCTACCGCCCGGATGGAGGCAATGGCATGGACCGTGGTGCAAACCCCGCAGATTCTCTGGGCAAAGGCCCAGGCATCGCGCGGGTCGCGCTTCTTCAGGATGTTTTCGATGCCGCGAACCATGGTTCCAGCCGAGTAGGCCTCGGTGATGGTGTTGTTCCCATCGATCGCGGCTTCAATCCTTAAGTGACCTTCTATCCTGGTTATAGGATCGATGACGATTCGATTAGCCATTTTGTCCTCCTCCCATTACTGGTTGCGAAGCCATTCCAGGGCTTCTTTTTCGGTCCGGAACCAGCGCACCTCGTTGGCGTAGTAACTGCGGTCTATCTCCAGAATTTTGGGGTCTATTTCGGCCCCGAAAATGGCCGCGGTTGGCATGATCGGCCTCATGTGCCTGATGTGCCGCAGGCATTCGGACGGGTCAGTTCCGCTGAGGTCTATCAGCAGCTTGCCGTGGTATTCCCTGAAGAAAACCGTCAGGGATTGAATGTCCTCAGGGGTAAAGGGGCCGGTGTGACGGCACCTGAGGATTCCTTTTTCCACCGGGGTAAGATTAAAGGATGCCATTTTCCCCTCCTTTCCTTAAACCAGGGCCTTGGAAACCAGCTCGGCCAGGCCGTGGACTTTTACCGGCAGGTTGAAATGCCCCACGCTGTCCACGAACTGCAAACGGCAGTTGCTGCAGACCATGCAGACGGCCCTGGCCTGGACTTCCTGGAGCTGCTCAATTTTCATCTCGAAGACGGCATAGCGGTTGGCGTCGGCTTCCTTGATGGAGATGACACCGCCCCCGCCGCCGCAGCACAGGGACTGCTCCTTGTTGGGCGTCATTTCTTTGAAACTCCTGGGAGCCAGTACCCTGAGCAGCTCCCGCGGCTGCTTGATGATGCCACCGCGGCGCTGAATTTTGCAGGAGTCGTGGAAGGTGATGGTCTCCCCGTCAAAGGCTCCTTCTTTGAGCTTGATCCGGCCGGTCTTCCAGAGCTGGTGGATGTACTCGCTGATGTGGGCGATTTCCACTCCCTTTGGAACTTTCATCATGTTGGGTGCTGCCCAGCGAAAAGCGTCGTAGGCGTGACCGCATTCGCTGATGATGATCCGCTTGACGCCCAGCTCCTCGGCCGCCTTGAAGACCCGGTACATGAAAAGCCTGGTCAGCTCCTCGTCGGCTTCAAAGTAGCCGAAGTTAACCACTTCCCGGCCGGTTGAGCTCACCGTCCAGTTTTCTCCGGCCCTGTTGAGAATCCTGGCCACCGCGGCCAGGTTATCGGGAAATTTCATAAGCTCGATGGAAGTGAAAACTACCAGGCTCTCGGCCCCGGCCTTGTCAATTGGTATTTGAGCTTCCCATTCATCGGTGATCCAGTCGATTCTTTCCCGCCACATCTCGTCGGTCACTCCGAGCGGGCTGCCGATGGTTTTCTGCTTCTCGGTGGCTTCGGCCAGGTCCGCGGGTACCACTCCGGCTGCAGCCATCCCGGCCCTTACCTCGTGAATCAGCGGGCCGAGCTGGATGCCCATCGGACAGACATGGGCGCACTTATTGCAGACGGTGCAGGCCTCATAGACGATTTTGCTCCAGTGTTCCAGGTCGGAGTCGGCGAGCTTTTTCTCCAGGCCAAGGGCTAATTTCAGCTTGCCGGCCACCGTGAAGCGCTGCTCGTAGGCCCGACGCAGCGGCTCCAGCTTCCAGATGGGAGCATATTCTGGATTGCCCAGGGCCTGGTAGAAATGGCAGGCTTCGGCACAGATGCCGCAGCGGGTACAGGCCTCAAGCTGGCTGGCCACCCAGCCACCTGTCTCCTTAAGGTAGGTGTTTATGGCTGATTGCGTTTTCTGGCTTTTCATGGCTTGCCTCCTTTTCAGGGCGTTACCGCGCGCTTACCAGCCTGGGCCCCGTGGATGGTCTTGGAAAAGAAGTAAAACAGGAAGTGGGAGATGCGGCCGAAGGGAACCCAGATTAGAAGCAGGCTGACCGAAATCAGGTGCAGGCTAAAAATCACCTCGTACCTGAACCACAGGTGCCTGGCCATGATGAAGCCGGTTATCATCGGCAGGAAAACCACCAGCCAGTTTATCCAGACCGGGAACTTGGTCAGCATTTTTAACACCGGGTGGGTGAGCCTGTTTATCAGCAGGACAATCATGGAAATAATCCCCACGGCCGAGAAGAAAGCCAGGATGGGCGTTGGCAGGCCCTTCCAGCCGAAACCCCAGAGGCTCTTCCAGACTAAAATATGGGCCGTGCCGAAAACCAGGACCAGGAACAGGCTGAGGTGGAACAGCCCGCCGGCGATAAAGGTCAGCTCGTTGTGGCGGAAGGTGCGCCTGACCCAGGGAATAAACGGCAGGACGAAAAGGCCCTTCAGGTAATTGACGATTACCCCCCAGAGCTTGCTGCCCTTGTTCTTAGCCCTGTCTCTCGCCCAGCCGAGCAAAAGAACCCGGACCAGCCGGTAGCTCAGGCCGGCCACGAAAATTATCATGGCCACATGAAGCAGTGGCCCGCGGCTGAAATTCAAGATATTCGTCCAGTTCATCTCAGCCCTCCTTCTTTGACCCGGGATCAGACCCGGCGGCCTGAGACTGATCTTTTTTCAGATCCTTTTTGGCCCGGCTCTTCTTGACAGCGTTGAGGCCAGCCAGGGCGGCCCCGGCCGCCACGCCGACTCCGACCAGGGTGGCCGTGGAACTTTTATCAAGCCGTACGATTGGAGCCGACTGACCCTGGTAGAAGCCGCCGCCATCCCAGAAATGAGGCTCGGAACAGCCGAGGCAGGGGTGGCCGGATTGAACGGGATAGGAAAGGCCGCGTTCCCACTTCAGGCCGGCGCAGGCATTATAGGTGGTCGGGCCCTTGCAGCCCAGCTTATAAAGGCAATAGCCTTTCCTGGCGCCTTCGTCGTCGAAGCTTTCGGCGAATTTTCCAGCTTCGTAGAATGGCCGGCGCAGGCAGTGGTCATGAACCGTGTGGCCATAGAAGGGCAAAGGCCTTTTCAGCTGGTCAGTCTCAGGCAACTGGCCCAGGATGAGGAAATGGAGTATGGTTCCGGTGGTAACTTCAGGAATGGCCGGGCAGCCCGGTATGTTGACCACGGGTTTGTCTTTGATGAGGTCGGCCACGCCGACGGCCCTGGTCGGGTTGGGATGGGCTGCCGGGATTCCGCCAAAGCAGGCGCAGTTTCCGGTGGCGATGACGGCAGCAGCCCCGGCTGCAGCTTCCTTTAGCAGGTCCAGGTTACTTTTTCCGGCCACGGTGCAGTAGATGCCGTCATCGGCCAGGGTAGGGCTGCCCTCAACCACCAGCACGTATTTCCCGAAGTATTTCTTCATGCATTCTTCCTTGGCCTTCTCGGCCTGGAAGCCGGCCGCAGCCATCAGGGTTTCGTGGTACTCGATGGCAATGTCATTTAGGACCAGGTTGCTGAGAAGGGGAGAGCTGGAGCGGGAGATGGCTTCGCTGCACCCGGCGCAGTCCTGGAACTCCAGCCAGATGATGGGAACTTTCGGCTTGGTCTTAAGGGCCTGAGCCACCACTTCTTCCGGGCTCGGTCCGAGTGTTTTGCCCAGGGCTTTGACCGGCGGTACGAACTCCAGGCCCATCATACCGGCAATGGTGCCGCAGAGTTTCATGAAGTCCCGCCGGGAGAGCCCCTTTTCCCTCAAGTGCTCATAAATCGTTTTTTCCTTCATTTGCCCTCCTTGGCGAAGGAATTATTTTTTCGCGATTTATAAACTTTAATTTTTAATCTTCCAGCGCACCCAAAAAATATCACCCGCAGGAGATCCCGGCCGCTGCCAGTTTCTTTTCGTATTCGGCCAGGCCTTCAGCCCCGGTCAGCAGGGCAGCTTTTTCCTGGTCCCACTTCGTGGCTTCGATCTCGGCCACCCAGCCTTCGCCGTAAGGGTCGCTGATGACCAGGTTGGGGTCGGCGGCCAGCCTGTCGTTTCCAGACTTGACGATGCCGGTAATGGGAGCCGGCACCGGACCCACGTACTTGCTGCTCTCCAGGGTGGCCAGGCTTTTCCCATGCTGGACTTCCTGGCCGATGTTCTTGGACCTGATGGTTACTGCGTTAAGTTTACCGCCGGCCAGTTTTCCGGCGATGGGGGTCAGTCCGATACGGAAGAGGTTTCCACCGAGCGGCTTTAGCCACAGGTGCTTTTCCGGGTAATAGTAGAGGTCTTCGGGAAGGTTACAGCCGCGAATTATGGCCATGGTTTCCTCCTTTTTGATTCGCTCAGAAAGTTAAGACAGTCTTACTTTCCTCGGCCATCTGCCACATGGAAGCTCCACCGACCATCTTGACCTCGGGAATCAGGTCTTCCGGGCTCAGGCCGTGAAGTTCGAGGGAAGCGGTGCAGGCGGTCATCTTGACCCCGGAGTCCATGGCCTCTTTCAGGAATTCGCCGACCGATTTGCCTCCTTCCTTGGGGAAAACTGTATCGGCCAGACCTTTCTTGAGCAGCAGGGTTCCGTCAATGGTGAAGAACATGGTGACATCATAATCCATAGCGGTGGCCAGGGTGGCAAAGAAAAAGGGTGTGGCACAGCGCCGGGGTGTATCCGGACCACTGGTCATGATGATCAGGATTTTATCGTCGGCCATGGCTTCCTCCTAAAAGGTCAGGGTGATGGCATCCTGGCTGGCAAATTCCAGGAAGGTAGCCGCCCCGCCGATTTCAACCCGGTCTATGAGGTCTTCCTTCTTGATCCCCATGACGTCCATGCTCATCTGGCAGGCAATAAGCCTGACGCCCAGTTCCCGGGCCGTGTCCAGCAGTTCGCCCAGGGTGGCCACCTTGGATTTTTTCATCCAGGATTTCATCATGGCCGTGGCCGCGGCGGTCATCCCGGGCAGCATGGCAATGATGTTGGGAATTTTCACCGGCATGGCCGGGTTGGCCAGCGGTGAAACCTTGAGCTTGTTGATTTTCCCCTTCTTGAGGACTTCCAGCCCGTAGAAGGCAAAATAAACGGCGGTCTCCATTTCCATGGCGGCCCCGGCCGTGGCCAGGACGAAGGTGGCAAAGGCCACGTCAAGACTGCCGTGCAGGCAGATGATGGCCAGTCTCTTTTTTCCTTCAGGCATTATTTATCCTCCTTTTTTGAAGTTAGCTTGACTTAAATTCCGAGACGAGTGGCTGAAAGAGACGAGGATGGCAGGGGGTGAGTATCGTGTCTCGTAGGTCGGATTGAAAAATATTCCCGGCAGAGAGGGATTAACCGGCTTTCCGAAAAAAACCTCCCGCTTGAGTCCCACCACTCTTAGCTCTCCTTCAGCCCGGGGCTTATATTCTAAGGGCCGGGGAAGACAGGTCTTCCCTGGCGGCTGTTATTTTGTCTTGCGGATGTAGAAGATGAACCTGTTGCCCTCGGTTTCATGCTTCAGAAGTTCATGACCGGTCTTGCTGACCCAGGCCTGGACATCGGGGATGGAACCGGGGTCGGTGGCGATCATCTTCAGCACCTGGCCGACTTGCATCCCGTCGATGGCCTTCTTGGTCTTGATGATTGGCATGGGACAGGCCAGCCCGCTGTTATCGAGGGTGACATCTGGTGTAAGTTCGGACATATCAAGCCTCCTTTTTGGTTACTATTGAGTCAGGTCTAATCCGGTTATGAAAACCGGGCCTGGTGTTTATCTCAGGTCGCCGGTCAATCCTGTCGGCTGTCATGACTCTTCCATTATCCTACTATTCCGATAAAAATACAAGGGATTGCCGGGATGCATGGATTCGGGCCATTGGATGCGGAATTCTTCCCGTGCAGGACAGGACACGGCTTCAAAAAGCAATACTTACCCATCCCCGGTTTCTCTGTATTGGCCTCCCGCTATGCTTCTAAATTAAACTTTTGGTCTATCCCTGTCAAGTAAAAGACGAGCAGGCTTACAAGAAAACTTAATAGAAAAAATTAAGAATTAAAGAACTGGCCGGGGCAGGAGATCGTTTCCGGATGGTTGGAGTGGGATTTGAATCGTGCCTCTGGCCTGTAAGGGCACTCTCTCGGGTTTCGCCTGGATTATCCTAATAAAGGAACAATCATGTCCTGTCATCCAGCCCGGCCTCTGTACGGGCCAGGAATACCCCGCCTGTCTGCTTTAAACACCTGAAGTTTTCCGTATCTGAACCCGGCCTGCCGGGCTAAAAAAACCAGTTGCAATTAATTCAAAAATTCGAATAATATTCAGCACATCTCAAAGGAGGTTAAGAATGAGGAAAACGGTGTGTCTTATGGGGATTCTGGCCCTCCTGGCCTCAAGCGCCATGGCCGGCATCCTGACCAACAACAACCAGAGTGCTACCTTCATCCGGCTCCTGTCCCGAAACGCTTCCCTCGACGTCGATGCCGTCTACTACAACCCGGCCGGCCTGGTCAAGCTATCAGACGGCTTTCACCTCTCGCTGCACAACCAGATAATCACCCAGGACAAGAAGATCCTTAACGGTTTCCCGCTGCTCAACGACCCCAATTACCTGGGGGAAGTCCGGGTGCCCTTTTTCCCCAACCTGTACGCGGTTTATAAGAAGGGTAACCTGGCCATTTCCTTCGGGGTGGGACCCAATGCCGGTGGTGGAACAGCCGACTTCAAGACCGGGCTGCCGTCGTTCGAGATTCCTTTTTCCACCCTGCCCGTGCTAATTTCCAACATGGGGGTGCCGACCACGGGCTACGACGTGGACATCGCCTTCAAGGGGGAATCGGTCTTCATGGGCTACCAGCTCAATTTCTCCTATGCCCTGAGCCCCAGCCTGGCCCTGGGCGTCGGGGCTCGCCTTATCACCGCCACCAACAAGTACGAGGGGTCTATCACCAACGTCATGATCAACCCCAATGGCACCTGGGTCAGTGCCTATGCTTTCTTCATGTCCGTAGGCCAGACGGGTTATGCCGCCATGGTGGCTGACAAGCAAGTCGACGTCAAGCAGACCGGCACCGGCTTTACACCCATCCTGAGCCTGAACTTCACGCCCAGCGAGTCGCTGGCCTTCAGCCTGAAGTATGAGTTCAACACCAAGCTGGAACTGACCAACAAGACCACGGTCGATGACACCGACATGTTCCCTGACGGGGCGAAATTCAGGAACGACATTCCGGCCATTCTGTCAGCCGGGCTGCGTTATGCCTTCACTCCCGCTTTCCGCAGCTACCTGTCTTTCAGCTACTATTTCGACAGGAGTGCCAACTGGGGAGGGGCTGAAACGCTGGTTAACAAGAATACCTACGAGCTGGGAGCCGGGCTGGAATATGACCTGAGCCGCCTGGTTACCCTGAGTGCCGGATATCTCCGAACCCAGTTTGACCTGGCTCCCGATTACCAGGATGATATCAACCATGAACTCAGCAGCGACACCGTCGGCGGCGGCCTGAAATTGAACCTGACTAACCGGCTCAGCCTGGAACTCGGGGCCATTTACGTTTTCTACAAGAAATACCAGAAGCAGGATTCGGTATATCCCTTCCCCGCTTACCCGGTGACCTATAACAGGAGCACCTGGGATGCGGCTGTCGGCATAAACTACCGTTTCTGAGGTGGAACTGGATCAGAACTTCATCGGCTGTTATTGTTGAAGCAGAGTCAAGTCCCTGCCTCCGGGAATAATAACCGGGGGCAGGGATTTTTATTTTCAGGGGCAGGCCAGGGGCAAATCCTTTTTTAGAGAACACTTCTGGCATCAAGGCCAGGGCCATTTTATTTTCTTCATTTGAAAAAATGAGCACTTAGCCTTATAAAATAGAGGTGATCTGTACTGGCATTAAATCTCAGTAGCCGGACTCTTTGCTTAAGGCCCCGGCAGGAAGCAATTTACTGAGAAAATAGGTCAGATAAAGAAGAGATTATAGAACCCTTTCTGGGGCTCTGACTGACATAAAGGGAGTTTAAGTAGCCACATGAAAATCATCACAACAAACAGGGAACACATCCTTATAATGGTCATTTTAGCTGGCCTGCTGGCCTGCGGCAGCCAGGTCTTTGGCCAGGAAAAGCCCGACCTGAGTAAGCTAGAAACAAGGGCCTGGACCCTGGTCGAAAATCTCCGCCAGGGGAACTATGAAACGGCTGGCGAACATTTTGACCAGACCATGAAAACCCAGGCCACCCCGGCCACGCTCAAGATGATCTGGGAAAGACTCCAGGCTCAACTCGGAGCCCTGAAGGAGATCAAAGGGTCAAGGTTTGAATCCCAGGGGCCGTATGATTTCGTCTACCTGGCCTGCTTTTTCGAAAAGCAGGCCCTGGACCTGAGGGTGGTTTTCAACAAACAGGCGGAAATTGCCGGGTTCAGCTTTGTGCCCCATCTTGAAGTCAGGGAAAGCCCACCCCCGCCCTATGCCCGACCTGATTCTTTCCGGGAGGAGGAAGTCCAGGTCAGAACCGGTGACTGGATTCTGCCCGGTACCTTAGCCAGGCCTGTTGGGCCCGGCCCCTTTCCGGCAGTGGTCCTGGTTCATGGCTCGGGTCCCAACGACCGCGATGAGACGGTCGGTCCCAACAAGCCCTTCCGTGACATTGCCTGGGGGCTGGCTTCAAAAGGTATTGCAGTCTTAAGGTACGAGAAGCGGACCAGAGTTTACAGTCAGAAGCTGGGCACCGATAAACAGATTTTGAGTTCCTTTACAGTCAACGAGGAAACCGTGGACGATGCGGTTTCGGCCGTGAACCTGCTGCGTCAAACTAAAGGGATTGACCCGGACAGAGTCTTTGTCCTGGGGCACAGCCTGGGAGGAATGCTTGTGCCCAGGATTGCCCGGAAGGCCACAGGGGCCGCCGGGTTCATCATCCTGGCCGGGCTGACCAGGCCCATGGAGGACACCATCCTGGAGCAGACCAGGTACCTGCTGGCCCTGCAGGGGCCGGCCACGGAAGAAACCAAGAAAAAGCTCCAGGAACTGGAAACGACAGTGGGAAAGATTAAAGCACTGACCGAGGCTGATAAGAACTCTCCTGAGATCCTGATCGGGGCCGCTCCTTCTTACTGGCTTGATCTCAGAGATTATCGCCCAACCGAAGAGGCCAGGAAAATTGAAAAGCCGCTACTCATTCTTCAGGGCAAGAGAGACTACCAGGTGACCGAGGTGGATTTTAACGCCTGGAAAAAAGCCCTGGAGGGGAAGAAAAACGTTACCTTTAAGCTCTATCCCTTCTGCAACCATCTATTCATGGAAGGCAAGGGGTTGATCACTCCAGACGAGTACATGTACCGGGCGGGGAACGTCTCGGAAGAAGTGGTCAATGATCTGGCCGGCTGGATTCTTTCTATTCGCTAATAGTTATGACTGGAGCCGGCTCTGTTTCATGTTGTCAAGAACCAGTGGAATTCAGAGGATGGCATTACGAAGTCTCTTTGGCTAACGACAGGATACCTACACTCCATATAATGAGCTTTAACTCCCACCGCGGTGGCCGGTAATGTTGCCGATTCGTCACGTCCTGAACAGATATAAACCCGGGATTGCGTTAACGGCTTGTCCTGGACGATAGCAGAGTACCTCTTCTTCAGCTTTATGGGATTTTACCCATTATTTTTCTGGCAGGGTTGCACTTTCTTGAAACCGCCCCGGGCCAAGCTACGTTCAGTTGCCTTACCTCTTGTCCAGTTCGGACAGCAGCTTCCTGATTTCAGGCTGGTCAGGGTTCAGCCGCAGGGAGGCTTCCAGCGGCTGCCTGGCCTTCTCTTTCTGGCCGGTCTGGATATAGACCCGGCCCAGGGCGTTAAGGGCCCGAGTATCGCTGTCGTAGATGGTTATGGCTTTCAACAGCTCGTCCTGCGCTCCGGCCATATCCTTTTTGCCCATCAGGGCCAATCCCCGGAACAGGTGATAATCAAAGGCCTGGCTGTCGTCGGTTTTCAGTCCTTCGGCCATTTCCAGGACCCGGTCGAACTGGCCGACCTTGATGAGGAACTGGCAGTATTCTTTAAGGCCTTCTTTGAACTGCGGATTCTGACGGAAAGCCTGCTCGTAATAGTAGGCGGCCCTGTCCGTCTGGTCCAGCTTGTCGTACTGGCTGGCCAGCATGTAATGATAGTAGAAGAGGTTACCCAGGTTAAAACTCTTGGCCTGGACTATGGGATGACCGATGGTCTTCTCCGGCGAGATGATGAAAGTGCCCTTTTTCTGGTCAAGCTGGTTGCCGGCTCCGTCCAGCAGGCTCAGGTTTAACTGGTAATAGTCAGGAATCAGGTCTCGTACCGGGATCTCCCTGAGGTAGTTGCTGACCCGGCTGAATTCCTTTTCATTCAGGTTGATTTCAATGGTCCTGGTCAACTGGTTGTTCTGGCCCAGGCCCCTGATATCCACTTTGATCTTGCCGTTCTGGCGCAGGCTTTCGGTCAGGTTGAGGACGCCGATGCTGACGGCCAGGATATCGGAGGCGGAGATGGTATTCTTCGGGTCCACCAGGATCTTGGTGTCATCCACCTTGAAAGGCAGATGCTGGTTCCGGGCGAATTTTTCTGTCCGGTAGCCGATGAGCGGATTGGCCAGTCGCGGCTGGTTTCCAGCTTCAGCCACTTCAATCTGCCTCTCCAGGATGGTGAATTCCTTGGAGACCGGGTTCCGAAGCAGGACCGTTAGCTGGTACGAGCCTTCGGCCACAGGGAAAGTATCTTCAAGGGCCAGCCCGTTGCCCTGGATTCGGGGCAGGTCGTTTTCGGAAAAGTAATAGGACATGTTGCGGTTGTACTGGAAAACTATTTTATCTTTGGACCGGAGGCTGACATCCATCTGGAAGGGGACGTAGTACTGGCTTCTCGGCTCGTAATAATCAACCGAAACGCTCTTGGGAGCCACCGAAAAATGAACAAAGTTCAGGCCGGTGACCGGGTCGAGGATGACCTCGGCCATGGATTCGGAATCGACGAAATTGGTCAGGTATTCGGTGGAAACCACCCCCTTATAATTAAGAAAGTGGGTGGCATAGGATGGGTTGACATCTTTCTTGGGTGAGTTCAGGATATCGGCCAGGATGAGGTTGTAGCGGGGAGAAGGAGAATAATCGTAAGAGAATTCTCCTGGAATCAGGGAGATGGCGGTGTTGGCCAGGGTGGGGGCAATTTCCAGGATTTTCTCGTAAAGTTCTTCGTAGGTCAGTCCGTCCAGTCCGCGCTTATCCTGGAGGAGGCTGGCCGGGCCGTCTATCAACGGGTCATAGAGCTTGTATTCAATACTGCCGTGCCTCTGGAAAAAAATGAATATGAAAACGGGGGGCAGTCCCTTTTCCGGGTCGCCGTGGTAGGTCCAGGCCTGGCAGGGGACTATGCCGTTAACACCCTCAAACCTTTCTATGCTCTCCGGGGGGCCGAGAATCATGTAGATTTTGCCCATGTCCGTCTGCCAGCCTTCACGGGTGGAGCCCCGCCGGAAGGTCTTGTTCACGTAGTTAAATCTCTTGATTATTTCTTCCTTGTACTCGTTTTCCGGGGTGCCCGGAGTCGGATCCCTCATCTTCCAGAAGGTTTCGATGAACAGGTCCCGTTCCCGGTCGTTATTGAGTTTCAGGAAAACGTCTTTTTCCTGGGGCAGGATGATGTAATTGACCAGTTTCAGCCAGTCCTGGTACTTAGGATTCAGTCCTTTGATGATATCCGCTTGCTTCTGGCCGGCTGAAACGGCGGCGGTTATTGTCATCAGGATAACGAGGATCCATCCGATTCTTCTCATCATTTTTTTCCCTGTTAAAATTTAGGTTGTTTCACTCTGGTTTTCCCGAAAGTCAACTAAATGCTAAACCAAGGGGCGATGACTGTCAAGAAATCCGGCCGGCCCCGGGAAACATAAAAGCTCTCCTTCATGAAAAACCAGGTGCGGAATAAAAGGTTGCAGGTCTTACTTCAGAAATTCCCTGATGACCGGGTTGTCCCTGATTTTTTCAAATTCCGGTTCCTGCTCGATCCGTTTCCAGTCTCTGAAGCCGGCCTGCCTGGCCCGTTTCAGGTAATCAACCGTCCGGTCCAGGTCCTGACGCCCGGCATACAGGCGGGCGAAGGAAAAGTAAAGCTCGGCCAGCGAGGCTCCTTTCATTGGCAAACCGACCAGGCTGTCGGGATGTTTTTCCAGGAAATCAGGCTCAAGCTCAAAACCCTTAGAAAGATAATTGAGTGCCGCTTCCTCATCACCCAGCTGGAAACAGACCGCGCCCAGGCTGTAGTAGGCAGCCACCAGGCCCGGGGCCAGGCTGATGGTCTTTTCGTAGTATTCCCTGGCCCGGGGATAGAGCTGTTTCATGGCATAGACCCCGCCGAGGTTGAGATAGCCCAGGCTGAATTGCGGGTCAATTTTTATGGCCCGCTGGAAGTATATCTCGGCCATGTCGTAGTTCTGTTCGTGAAAGTAGGTCAGGCCCAGGAGGTTGAGAACCCGAGTTGATTTCGGGTTTAGGTTTAGGGCCTGGGAAAATTCCTGCCTGGCCAGGGCATAGTCTTTGTTTCTCATGTGGGCGAGGCCAGCATTGAGATGCCGGTCGAAGGAGGCTTCTGAACCTGCTTTCCCGGTTGGCAGGCAGCTCCAGCAGAAAATAATCAGCACCAGGATGACCCCTAACTTTTTCATCGCTTTTTCTCCCCGTATTAAATAATTTAATCACTTCACCGGGGCTGTCAATCAGGTGGAGAATTCTGACTGCTATCGGGGAAGGGAGAGATAAAACCAGGCATTTCGCGGACAGTTCTTGGCATAGCCAACCGGGCTAGCCCCTGACCAATTTGGTTGGGCCATGAGAATCGGAACCTAATGAATTCCAATCAGCGATCGCTGGCCGGCCTCGCCGCCGGGTGGGCCAGCCTGTAAAGGTTGAAACCCGTTACCCGGGGAACATCCCTGGATTGCCGTATCACCAGTCTTACCCGGTCAGCCGAAACTGGGGAAAAGGTCAGCAGCCTTTTATAACCCACCGTGGTTCCCCTGGCAATTTCAGTCCATTTACCCGCCAGCCAGGCTTCGACCGAGAAGTCCTCAATTCTCTGTCCCCGGGCGATATCTTCCTTTATTTCCAGGCAATCAAAACGGCTGTTTCTTTCCAGTGTGAATTCCAACCAGGCCGGAAATTGGCCTGGTGAAGGGCTCCAGACTCCATCCGGGTTTTTCCTGAGCAGGTAGCTGGCCGCTGCCCCGGGTGACTGGCCAGAGGCCCTGGCCGCGGTTTTTCTGATATAACCTTCCTTAAAGGTCTGGTCCAGCAGCTGGCGCCAGCCCCGGAGAGACCGCACGTCGTTTTCGTTAATCAGGCCCCTCCTGTCCGGAGGAACGTTAAGCAACAGGACAGAATTTCTGCCGACCGATTTAAGATAGATTTCAAAAAGCTCCCGGGGCGATTTAACCTGACGGTCCTGGTCCTGGTGGTAAAACCAGCCGGGCCTGATGGAAACATCAACTTCGGCCGGATACCAGAACAAAGCCCGGGCTCCGCCGATCACCGTCCGGCTCCCGAGGTCTTCTCCCATGACGTTGGCCGGCTGGAATATTCTTTCCAGCGGCGTGCGCCCGGCCCTTAACAGTTTCAGGGAAGTTTCAGAAATGTTAAGGGGCAGAACGCTCCATTCGCTCTCCCGGGCCAGGCCGCTTTCGTTGCCAACCCAGCGAACGTCGGGACCCATTATGGCGATGACCGCTTCGGGCTGGAGTTTTCTTATCAACTGGTAGTATGAGTTCCAGTCATAGTCCTGCTTCCGGCCGTTTGGTCCTTCTCCGCAATACCCGTCGAACCAGACTTCGGCCACCGGGCCGTAATCACTCAGCAGCTCTTTTAACTGGCGACGGAAAAACTCGTTGTACTGCGGGCTGCCGTAACTCTTTTCGTGCCGGTCCCAGGGAGAGAGGTAAAGGCCAAGATCCAGGCCTTCTTCCCGGCAGGCCATAGCCACTTCCCTGACCACGTCGCCCTTTCCCTTATTCCAGGAGCTTGATTTAACCGAGTACTCGGTGGTCCGGGTTGGCCAGAGGCAGAATCCGTCGTGATGCTTGGCGGTCAGGATTATCATCCGGAAGCCGGCCTCCTTGAATACTCTGGCCCACTGTCTCGGATTGAAGGCCGATGGCTGAAAAAGAGAGGGGCTGGCGGTACCGTCGCCGTGTTCCTTGTCTGTAAAGGTATTGAGCCCGAAATGGACAAAGGCGGCCAATTCCTTTTCCTGCCATTTTATCTGCCGCCTGGTCGGGACAACCCGGGCCGCTTTCAAAATTATGAGATCGGGCGAGTCGCCGGGTTCAATTATCTGGACATTTCTGAGAGGAATTTCGGTCGGCTGGCCTCGGGAAACTACCGGTCCGGATAGAGCGATGACCATGGCCAGGAGCAGCACGGGCAGGATCTTGTTTGCCCGGGGCAATCTCAGGGTCGGGCCCGCTGGCATCTTATAACATTCCTCGCTTTTTCTGGATTACCAGAAAATTATGTAAAGGGCGACAGTCAGAATGATAATGGCGGCGCACAGGTACTTGAGAACCGGGGTGGAACGCATGTCAAAATTTTCCTGGACGGGAAGTTCTTTTGGCTGCTTGAGCGGTCTGACCAGGGTAATGATGGCCATGACCAGGACCAGGACGATAAAGTTGATGGCGATGCGGTTCAAGAAAGCTATATCGCCAAACTGCCATTTCAGGAAGCCATAAACCGGAACGGAAAGGACCAGGGCGGTCACTCCGGCCGCCGGCGGCGTCCGCTTGATGAACAGGCCAAAAACAAAAGCGGCCAGCACGCCCGGCGAGACAAAGCCCTGGAATTCCTGGATGTAATTGAAAATGCCCTTGAACCTGGGGTCTCCCAGTTTTGGGGCCAGCAGGCAGACCACCAGCACGAAAACGATGGTGGCCACCCGGCCGATCTTGATCAGTGTTTCCTGGCTGGCCTCCTTCTTCAGGTGGCGTTTGTAAAGGTCCATGGTCAGGATGGTGGAGACCGAGTTCAGGAGAGAACCCAGGGTGCTGATCACGGCCCCGGCGATGGCCGCCAGGATAAAGCCTCTCATCCCGGGCCCAACCAGGTTGCGGATGAGAAGCGGGTAAGCCTGGTCGGTGGTATGGCCGGGAGCCAGCAGCTGGTCTTTGTAGAGCTGGTAGGAGATTATGCCCGGCATGACGATGATGAAAGGTATCAGCAACTTGAGAAAAGCGGCAAACATGATTCCCAGCTGGCCCTGCTTCAGGCTCTTGGCGGCCAGGGTTCTCTGGGTAATAAACTGATTCAGTCCCCAGTAATAAAAATTTGGAATCCAGAGCCCGATGACCAGGGTGGTCCAGGGGATGACCGGGTGGTCAGCTGGCATGATCATGTGGAGCTTGTCCTGGTTGGCGGCCACGAAGGCCCCTATCCCGCCCACGGCTCTGAAGCCCAGGACCATGGTCACCAGCCCGCCGAGGATCAGGGCCGAGCCCTGGAAAAGGTCGGCCCAGGCCACGGCCTTGAGCCCGCCCCAGGTGGTGTAAACGGCGGCAATGATACCAATGAGCCAGACGGCTTTTACCAGGTCGAAGTCGAATATAGTGTGAAGGGCCAGGGCCCCGGTGTAAACCACGGCCGCGATGCTGACCAGGGTGTACATCAGAATCATGTAAAAAGCCATGATGCCGCGGGCCGCCGGGTTGTAGCGGTACTCCAGGAATTCAGGAATGGTATAAATCCCGCTGCGAAGGAATTTCGGCAGGAAAAACAGGGCCACGAAAACCAGGGTGATGGCGGCCATCCACTCGTAGCTGGCCACGGCCATGCCGGCCACGCCCGCGGCCTGGCCTGACATGCCGACAAAATGCTCGGTGGAAATGTTGGCCGCGATCAGCGAGAAACCGATCAGTGGCCAGACCAGCCCCCGCCCGGCCAGGAAGAAATCTGTCCCGGTCCGCTCCTTGCGGCTCTTGTACATGCTGACCGAAACCACCACGATGAAAAAGAGTATGAAGACCGAAAGGTCCAACCAGTGAAGTTGCATGTCTAACTCCTCATCTCCGGCTTTTTCGCCAGCCCGATTAATCAGGGATATTATAAGCAAATAGGATGATGATAAACAAAGAAAATTTATGGCTCCGACCTGGCGACAGCCTGCCCCCAGCTGTTCGGGAACTGGCAGGGGAAGTGTAAAATATAGAAGAGACAATCAATGAGCTCAAGCTAAGAGAGCCCATGCACAAGATATGGCCGGCTTCTAACCGAATGATAGAATCGAGTTCTGTTCGGTTGCCTGAGATTGGTTCTGTCGTCACCAACTTTTGGTTGACAGACGGGACTCAATCGGGATAATAGAATTGAGGTTTCGGAAGAGTGAAAAGGGGAGGAAGCCTGTGCTGATACGAAACAAGGTCTTTTTTTTATTGTTAGTCTTTATTCTCCTGTTAACCGCAGGACTACGGGCCCTGGAACCGCCCACCAGAGAACAGATTCAAAAATACAAGCAGGATGGCACCTATGCTGCCCGGGTGGCCGCGGCCAGGGAAATCGGCAATCACCGGATGGACCCCGACGTTGTAGCCCAAGTGAATTACCGGGTAAAACGCCTGGCCCTGGAGGCCCAGGGATTAAGTCCGCAGGAGATTGATAGTCTACTGGCTCCGCCCCCCAGCTGGCGGGGAATGCCCACCAGGGGCCAGGTTAAGGTCCTGGCCATTCTGATTGCCTTCCAGGATTATGCGCCTATTACCAGTGCTGATTTCATCGCTCAGAAGCTCTTCGGGACCGAAGACATGTATGACCCCAATTATCCCTACGAAAGCATGAGAGCCTATTACTCCCGGGCCTCTTACAGCCAACTGGACATACAGGGCAATGTCCTCGGCTGGTATACCACCGCTTATAACCGCTCTTCCGTAGCAGAAACCACCCAGGGCCGCCAGACTCTCATTAAAGAAGTCCTGAATTATTACGACGGGCAGGGACACGATTTTTCACAGTACGATAACGATAATGACGGATACATTGATTACTTTCTGGTTTTCTGGACCGGGCCCCATGGTGAATGGGCCTCTTTCTGGTGGGGTTACCAGACCACCTTCAGCGATACCAGCTATCTCCTCGACGGCAAGAGGCTCAGGAGATATTCCTGGCAGTGGGAGCTCTATAATTATCCCTACGGACAATTCACCCCGCTGGTAGCGATTCACGAAACCGGACATGCCCTGGGCCTGCCTGATTATTATGATTATGACGATTCGGTTGGCCCCAGGGGTGGCGTGGGCGGCTTTGACATGATGGATGCCAACAGCTTCGACCACAACGCCTTTTCCAAGTTCGTCCTGGACTGGTTAACCCCGGCAGTCTTCAGCGCAGGCAACCAGGTTTACAGCCTGAGAGCCACGGGTAATTATCCGGAAGCCCTGATTTTCTTTCCGGGAGCGGTCAGCGGGGATATTTTTAACGAATATTACCTGGTCCAGAACCGCTACGCCACCAAGAATGACTCCAGGCTGGTCAGCGTCAACGGCGGCAACGTTGGCCTGGCCGTCTGGCACGTGGATGCCAGGCTCAATTCCTACGGCACCAACTACCTCTATGATAATTCCTATACCGAACATAAATTGCTGATGCTGGTCCAGGCCGACGGGCTGGACGAGATCGAGCTGGGTATCAGGGGCTTTAATTCGGCCGATTTTTACCGGCCGGGCTCGGAGCTGGGTCCTTCCACCTACCCGGCAACTTTGCGTTATGACGGCAGCCCGACCGGAATGGGCATGACTGAAATCACCGGTTCTGGCACCCCAATAAGTTTCAGGATGTATGCCGGGGCCAACCCTGCGCTGCGACTATCGTCTTCAAGCCTCAGCTTCGGCCAGGTCAATGTCTGCACCAATTCCGACCTGACCCTGACGATTTACAACGACGGGGCCGGACCCTTGATTATCAACAGCATCAGCCGGCTCTCTGGGGCTACGGATTTTTCCTGCCTGGCCACCACCTTTCCCTTTACGGTTAATGCCGGAAGCAGCCGGGAGATTGTATTCAGGTTTGGAGCCTACAACACCGGTCCTCTGACCGCCACCTTCGCCATAAATTCTAACGACCCCTCCACACCCCAGGCCCTGCTCAGCCTGGGGGGAACGGGTTTTATTCCTGAAATAAACATCAATATCCAGGTGGAGCGCAAGGTGGAAAGAGCCTGGATCCTGCAACGGGCTTTTGCCCGGATAACCCTTCAGGTCAGCAAGTCGGCGCCATTCAACGTCGATAGCTACCAGCTCACCCGGCAGGAAGCGGGCAGCGGGGCCAACCCCCATATCGTCCAGACCTTCAGGGATTCTGATTTTTCGTCAGGCCAGGTGGTCTACATTGATAAGTACCTGGAAGCAGATAAAACTTACCTCTACACCATTCAGGCCTTAGATTGCTACGGACGGGTCATCAGCTCTTCCTCGCAGCAGAAGACCGGTTCGGAGTTAACCAGGGAAAAAATTCTTAAAATCATAAACAAGAAGGGATAGCATGAAAAACTACAAAGCCAAAAGCGCCCTGGCAGTCCTGTTTTCATTGGTCTTGTCTTCAATTTTTCTGGTTCCGACTTTGCGGGCCGATACCGTGATGCTGTCGTTCAGTTACGGTTACCTTTTTCCGGCCGATTCCGGCTACAAGGAAGTCTACGGAAGCAAGGTCATGGTGCCGGAATTCAAGCTGGGCTTCAGGGTTATCAGCGATGTCTACATCTACGGAATGTTTTCCACCCTGAGCAAAAATGGCACCACCCCGGAGTTGAATGAACCCGCCCATTCCAAGCAGCAATTTATGGGCGGAGGGCTGGCCTATTTCCCCTCCGTGGCCCGGAGCCTGAAAATCTTCATCGGGGCCGGAGTGGCTTCGGCCACCTACGAAGAAGAGGCCATGGACATTAAGGTCAGCGGCAACAAGCTGGGATTTATGGCGGAGGCCGGACTGTACCTCAGGTTCAAGGCGGTCCTCTTCGGCCTGAGCGGAAGTTATTGTGCGGCCAGCGACAGCTACGAAGGGGTGGACTTCAAGATCGGGGGTACCCGGGCCTCGGCGGTGCTGGGCTTTATTTTTTAAGGACTTCCGGCATCAAGGTTTCCAGGAATTTATTCTTATTGCCGATTTAATCCGGCCCATGTCCACAGGGCCTGTGTGAAAATCCATCACCTCTCAAAAAATGAAAGCGGCCTTGAGGACCCCGTCCAGCCGGTCGGCCGCGGTGGAAAAAGCCTGCTGGGCTTCTTCCGGCCTGAAGCGGTGGGTGAGCAGCCAGCCCACCTCAACCTCCCTGTTCTTAATCAGCTCGAGTGCCGGCTCCAGGCACCGGTTCTGCCGCCTGGAATTTATTATGGTGACTTCCTTGCGGCGCAGGCGGGCTATCTGGTAAGACACCCTCTCCGGAACCGGAATCCCAACCTGGATTATCCGGCCGCCCGGCTTGACCAGGGCCACCGACTGGTCTATGGCTTCCTGGTCGCCGCTCACCTCAAACACCAGGTCAAGTCCCAGGGGCTGGCGGGAAAGAATTTCCTGGACTATGTCTTCCTGCTCGACGCTGGCCGCCCAGGCGGCTCCAGCCCTGAGGGCGGCCTTAACCCTGGCTTCCGAGCGGTCGGTGGCAAAAATTGAACCCAGGCCCCGGTGCCGTAGAAGTAATATCAAGGACAGGCCGATGGGGCCGGTGCCCAGAACCGCCACCCTCTCCCCGCCACCCGGCGCGGCCAGGTTGAGGGCATGCAGGGCGATGGACAGCGGTTCGGCCAGCATACCTTCTTCCGGGGTCAGGGACGAATCCAGCTTGATTAAGTTTCTGGCAGGCATCACGAAGTATTCGGCGAAACAACCGTCCAGTTCTCCCGGGTGACCGAGGAATCTGATCTTCCGGCAGGTATTGAACCGGCCGGTCAGGCACTGGTCGCAGGCTCCGCAGGAGATGGATGGCTCAACCGCTACCAGCTCGCCGGGGCTGAAATCCCCGGCTTCCGGGCCAACCCGGACGACTTCAGCCGAGCATTCGTGGCCGGCCAGGCAGGGGTAGGGGACTTTTTCACCGCCGACCGAATCGGAGATAAAGTAATGCAGGTCGCTGCCGCAGATTCCGGCCACCCTGGTTCTGAGCAGAACCCAATCTTTGCCTGGCAGCTCAGGTTCTGGTCTTTCCTGGAGTTGAGCCTGTCTTGGGCCGGTTATTAAGACTGCTTTCATCGGTCTTCTCCACCCGTGACCTTTCTTTTAGATAAATAATTTCTGTTGAGCGCGGAGTCAACAGGAAATACTGGAAAAATATGATACTACAATTTAACACAAGAAAAGCAGACTTCATAAATATAAAATGATAGCCGGTGCCGGGCGACCTGACAGCTTCGGACAGGTCGGGCTTCAAACAGATCTGTTAATAATCCCGACAAATCAGGGTCTTCGGTCCGGTTTCTTTCCGGCAGACCGCTTCTTCTAATTCGGGAACTCCCTGGACCTCCGGCCAAAAAATTTTCTTTATCGGGAAGGACTTTTTTTGTATTTTAAGAAAGGCCGATTACATCTCAGGAGAGATGCATGTTTTCGAAGAAAATTCACATTAGCCCTTTCTTATACATACCTTTTGTCCTCGGCCTGACCTGGATTCCCTGGCTCCTGGCGGTATCAACCGGCCAGGGTCTTGAGAATCTGGCAGTTAAGGTCTTGCTTCTGGGCGGGTTACTGGTGCCGGCTGTGGTGGCCCTGGCCTTTATCCTGCTGGGAGAAGAGGCTGAATATCACTGGGATTACTGGCGACGGGTGTTTGACCCAACCCTGATAAGCCGCGGCAGTTACCGGCTCATCTTTTTTCTGCCGCCGGTCATTACCGTGGTGGCCATTCTCGTGTCTTTCCTGCTCGGAGAATCTCTGTCCCAGCTCCGGCTTGTTCCCCAGGTCCGGGCCCACATCCCGTCAATCCTGGTTTTTATTTTTTACACTTTTTTCATCGGCCCTTTTCCCGAGGAACTGGGCTGGAGAGGTTACTGGCTGGACAAGCTGCAAAACCGGATGTCAGGGCTGAGAGCCAGCCTGCTCATTGCCCTGGTCTGGGCCCTGTGGCACATCCCGCTTTTTATGGTTAAGGGCTATCCCCTGCAGGCCAGGGCTGACCAGCCGCTGCTGGTGGCCTTTTATTTCCTGGACCTCTTCCCCAAGTCGGTTATCTTTACCTACCTGTTCTTCAGGAACCAGCGCAGCACCCTGGCCGCCATCCTGTTCCATTTCATGATAAATTTTACCGGCCAGCTCTTCGAGCTGACTCCCATCACCGAGGGGCTGGTGACGGCGCTTTACCTGCTGGCGGCCATCTTCATTGCGGTCAGAAATAAAGAGATATTTAAGTAGAAGATTTTTTTATCCTGAGGCCGACTTCCATGGTCGCGGCGGTCCGCTGGAAGTGGATAGTAAACAACACTTTTGTTTACCAGGCCGGGCCATATTATCCCTTCTGACCGAACCGTGGCTATCATCCTTGCTGAGTAACAGGCTCCATTGGTAAGTCAGAGGGGGTGAAGGCCAGTTGTGTGATGGGTTCTACTGGCCGAATTCTGAAGTGTTCGGATAGCTGGTCATGAACAGCGACCCGGCCTGGATAATAATATAGACCACAAAGGCCAGGAGCAGGATTCCCAGCAGGAGGAAGATAACGGACTTGATATTGGAGACCGGCCGGGCGATTCCCTGGGGAAAGAAAACATCAAAGCCCATCTTGCCCAGCATGATGATCATTATCATCAGCCCAAAAGCCAGCCTGTAAACCAGGACCTTGCCCTGGGCGTAATCGGAGCGGTCTATCTTAATGAATGGGGAAAGGAGCCAGATGGCCACCAGCACCGCAATCACCCCGGGCAGGTGCCTGTAGAGTTGCTCCTGAAGCTTGGCCTGCTTATCCATCCTGAATCTATTCTACCCGTATTCTGGGATGAGAAGCAACCCGATTTGCAAGAAATCAGGGGAAGTAAAATAGTTTTAAGATTTGAATTCACCGTCTGGCCGCGGTTGCCGAAAGCTTACCCGAATAGAATTGAGCCCGACCATCCATAATTACCGGTTCCGGGCTGGCCGGCCCGGACCTAGGTTAAGGAAGCCAATCACCGCCAGGGATCAGGTTCTTGTATCTCTGTCAGGCAGAAGATACCAAGGCTTCTAAACTCTACGAACCGCAGGTTAACCGGTTCCGGATACAGGCCACGTTGGGAAGTTTTTTTAGAATATTAGATATTATAGGCTCCGGCTGGTGTATTATTGAGGTGTCAGGAGTATCATGAATAGGACAGCGACCGGTCTTGACGGGGCAGGACTACGGGTTAAGCCTGCTGGCCCGGGCTGGCACGTTTTATGCTGTATTACATGACGTGGGGTGCAAAATGAAAAGAATAAACTTCTGGTTAATAATAGGGGTTTTAGGGATCGGGCTGCTACAGCCCGCTGTTGCCGACAGCAAACATTATACCCTGTTAAACGGCGAGGGAAATTTTTACTACGGTTTTATCAGTTACATTCCCGAGGAGCCCGGTACCAGGGTGCCAGAAGTGATCAGGCCCGGGCTGGCCAGGCCCGAGCCGGTCAGCCTTAATTTCCCGCTGGGTCCCGGTGATGTTGTGGTCACCTACGATAAGCCCTGTGAAATTCAGTTTGACAGTGGAACCATAGTTCGGCTGGGGACAGATACCCGGCTCAAAATTGAAACCATCATGGCCCAGAGTCTGAGTTCTGATGACCAGCTGTCCAACCTGCTGCTGGAAAAGGGGCAGGTTTACCTGATGTATACCGCCTATAATTCCTGGGAAGTTTTCCAGCTATTGACCGCCAACACCGCCCTGAAGATGAAGAACAAGACGGTCCTGGTAGCCCGTTTCACCGAGAACAGAGAGACCTGGTTGACGGTGAAGGAAGGTAAAGCCAGCCTGCTTTATGGACCCTCCAGCAAGGATCTAAAGACTCTGACCGCCAGAAAAGGAACCAGCCTGCTGGTCGACGCCGGCCACAGGATAGAGATAAAAGAGAGTTTCCCTGAATTCGGCGAGTTTGAGGCCTGGAATGCCGACCTGAATAAACATTTCCTGGAACTACATAAAGGGCTGACGCCCCTGCCCAAGCCCATCCAGAAACTTCCACCGGCCGTCTTTTATTTCGCCCAGTATTATTCCAACCAGTACGGGGAATGGATCTGGGATGATTATTTTGGCTATGTCTGGAGGCCTTTCTATAATGATTACTATCCCTGGGGCAACTGGAGTCCCTATTATTATGGCAACTGGACCTACCTGAACGGGCAACTGTTCTGGGTGCCGGCTGAACCCTGGGGCTGGGTGCCCTACCACCTGGGCCTCTGGCAGTGGGATAAGAAGAAAGGCTGGATCTGGATTCCGGGTTCGGCCTTCGCCCCGGCCTGGGCGGTCTGGGATTTTTATTACGGTTATTACAGCTGGAGACCATGGTTTTTGTATGACTGGCTGGGTTATTACGGCTACGGTTATGGATACTGGGATTATTATGGCCCCAGCGGCACCGTCCTTCCACCCGGTGAATCAGAGGGACAGCCGGCCCTCCGCAAAATCACCAAGGACCAGTTGAAAAAACCTCAGGGCCAGGCCCAGACCGTTCCCCTCCCTGAAAGCTATAAAAAAATGGTAGCCAGCCTGGCCCGGGCCATTGACAGGGGAGACCAGGAAGTCCTGAAGAGAATTTCAGCCAGGCCGCCTGAACCGATGCTGGTCAAGCCGGATGATCTCGGGGCTCGTGATGTCTTGGCCCGCAGAGTCTCTATGAACGAGGTGGCCGAAAAAATAAAGCAGGTTCAATCCGCAGGAGAAACAAGAGGGCCAGGCCAGGGAACTGTTCCTGCCTGGAACCTGGCTGTTTTCCGTTTCCTGAAGGACAGGAACGAAACGGAAGCAGTCAAAGCTTCTATAACCGGTCCTGGAACCTTGAAGGCCCAGCCGATGGAGCGAGAAGCCCTGAAGCAACAGGTTCCCCAACCTGAAGTTCAGGGCAGGCCGGAGCTCAGGAGAAACGCGGAACAGAGGTCCCTGCCAGAAAAACCCGTGGCTTCCAGCCTGCGGTTCCGGGACTGGAATCCTGACCTGAAGACCGCGCACCAGCTTGGAGTCCGCATCGTTTATGACAGTTCCAGAAATTCAGTGGTTTCTCCGGAACTGGGACTGACCTCGCAGGAGGCCAGGGGCCTCGGCCTGAGGATTACTCCGCGTGGCCTGATTCAATATGCCCCCCCGTCTGGCTACACACCGGGTTCCGGTGCTTCAAGTTATTCCGGCAGCTCCTCTTCAGGCCGCTCTTCCGATAGCGCCTCTGCAGCCAGCGCCTCGGTGTCCAGGGGCTCGAGCGGTGACCGCTCCGGCGGCCAGAAATCCTCTTCTTCGAGCCACGAGAAACACTGAGCGGTCAGGCGCCGGTTGGGGTGCCCGCAGGATTGCCTTTCCGACAATTTAAGATAAAATAATTCTGTATTTTCCCATGTATGTTAATTCCTGAAACCGGGCTTGGAGGTCCAGCATGAAATCGGGTTTTGTGGCCGTGGTGGGCAAACCCAACACCGGAAAATCCACCCTGCTCAATGCCCTGACCGGGAAGAAAATAAGCATAGTCTCCGAGAAAGCGCAGACCACGCGGTTCAAATTGAGGGGAATCATAACCAGGCCCGAAGCCCAGATTATCCTGGTCGATACCCCCGGCTTCCACCAGGCCCGGGATGCCCTGGGTGCTTTTCTGAATTCCCAGGTGACCGGGACGATGAAAGAAGTTGACCTGGTCCTGTTCCTGGTCGATGCCTCCAGGGCCATCACCGATGAAGACAGGCAACTGGCGGCCGAGGTTAAAAAAACCGGCCGGCCGGCAGTCCTGGTTCTGACCAAGAAGGACCTGTGCTCCGAGGAACAGCTTGAAGTGGCCCGGAAATCGGCCGGGGAATTGCTGGATTTTGTGGAAGTGGTCAGCCTGTCCGCAGTCAGGGGAGACGGGCTGGAGGACCTGGTTAGAAGCATAATCTCCCTCCTGCCGGAAGGTCCCCTTCTTTATCCCGAGGATATGGTGACCGATTACCCGCTGGCCATCCTGGCCGCAGAGATAGTACGGGAAAAAATCCTGGGCAATACCTACCAGGAAGTTCCTCATGCCGTGGCGGTCGAGGTGCTCAGGGTGGAAGAAAGAACGCCCGGCGGCCTGCTGGAAATCGAGGCGGATATCCACGTGGAAAAGGATTCCCAGAAGAAGATCATCATCGGCCAGGGAGGCTCAATGATCAAGAAGATTGGCACCCTGGCCAGGGAAGAACTGGAATTCCTGACCGGCAAAAAGGTCTTTCTGTCTCTCCGGGTTAAGGTTAGTGAGAAGTGGAAGGAAAAGGAATCCTTCGTAAGAAAGATCTATCGGTCCTGATTGAAAGACCCTAAGCCTGGACCTCACCAGCTGCAGGCGAAATCTTTACTGGAGGATTTTCAGGGACTGACCCGGACCAGGAGGCAGGTCCCATAGATGACGCTGATTCCCGCCGATTCAAGTAGGGAGATGGCTGTTTCCGATTCGGCTCCGGGTTGAAACCAGATGTAGCGGAAACCGGCGGCAATGGCCTGCCCGGCAATTTTCTCAGAAATATCTGGCGGGACGACCACCACAGCCGCCTTGACCGTTTCCGGCAGGCTGGCCAGGTCTGGATAAGCCCTGTGTCCGTCGACAAGACTGGCCCAGGGATTGACCGGGTAGACCAGGTATCCGGCTGATTTGAGCTTGTTAAAAACTATGTTACCGTACTTGGCCGGGTTCCTGGAAGCCCCGACCACCGCAATTTCCTTCTCACTCAGGAATTCATTAATCATGTTTCTGAGGCCGTTCATGTACTTTTTTCCTTCAACTGATACTATCATACACCAATTTCAAGGGGCTGTAATCCAGGTCCTGGTCGCGTTTTGTTCTCCATATGTCCACCTTGATGTCTCTATTTGTTTTAATCCTCAGTTGGCGGTCTGAACCAGAGAACTTTTCAAAACCAGGCTGAGTCTTTCAGGCTCTCGGGCTAACAGTAATCATATTCATTGGCCAACCTTTCTTATTTTCAGTTAGAAACACGCCAATGAGTCTGAGGATCATGCTCCCCGGAGTGAACATTTCTACCACGAGGTCCTGCCCTTGATAAATACCAGCCAGAACAGGCGAAAATATTTTAGTGGAGGCTTAATATGACAGTGGTTATTTTATGCTGGTAACAAGGGTTTTTTAGGGGAAAATTTATTGGCTCGTAGCTGGAATTCTTGGATTTTTAAGCATTTAAAAAAAAGAAGGTTCCCATCCTTCTTTCCTTTTGCCCTTTTGCCCTCGCCTCCACCTGAAGGTGTATATAGGCTTAACAAATTTGATTTTGCAGAAAAAATGGGCGGATTTTTTAAAGACTTTAGAAATCCAGCTTTTTGTTCCTGGCCGGGTAATTAACCCAGGCCTGGCCATCCCAGTATCTAATTCGCTCTTTAAGGCTCCTGAGTTCGGTCTCGGCATGAAGCGGCAGAACCCGGGAAATAACTAGCTCTTTAACGGCTTCGGTCAGGGTGTCGGTGGGACGGGAAAACAGGGGGGTTAATCGGAAATCAAAATTGTACATCATCCGGCAGGATACCTCTTTGCTGAATTCATGGGTGGTTATTTCCAGGATCTTTTCTTCGCGGAAGAGCTGGATGGTTACAATATAATTGCGAAGATTCATTGTCTGATTAATTGTGGTCCTGGGGATGAGCAGGTAGTATTCCTGGGTCCCCTCCGGCAGGTCCCTGAACCTGAAATCCGGGTTGCCGCTTCCTGGCGAGCTACCGCTTATGCTTCTCGGGTCCAGGACCAGGAGGCAGGCCTGCTGGAAGTCGTTATTGGTGCCACCGGCAATGATTTCCTTCCAGCCATCTTCATCCAGGTCTTCTATCAGCAGGGCGGCCTGGCCAAGATGGCCGGTGTGCCAGTATTCACCGAGGAGCTTGCCCCGGGCGTCAAGCAGGACAATCTGGGTTGGATACCAGGTGACGTGGTTTCCTATGACCAGGACAGATTTTTCGGGTGAGGTGCGGCTAAAATTCGCAGCCTCGAACTTTTTGATTGTATAATGGTTGGAAAATTCATCGGTCAGGGTCTTTATCTTCCGCCCGGGCTGGTAGCTCCACAACAGTTTTCCTGACTTTTTCAGGCAGAACAGTTCCGCGCTGAGCTTTTCCTCGCTCAGGTAATCGCCCGAGATCAGAATTTCATCTTCCCCGTCTCCGTCGAGGTCCACGAATTTCTGCTGCAGGCTGTCCGGCCTGAAAGGCCGGCGCAGGGGAAAAGTCCACAGCAGCTGTTCCTCCGGGTTGCGGGCGAAGAGCCGGCTGTCGTGAAGCTCAATAATTACCGGATGCCTGATTTTCCAGAAGTGAAAGGATGGATTCTTGTTGATAATGACCAGGGCGGTGATCATAACTGCCAGGGCGAGGACGGCCAGCATCGACCGGCGGATCAACGGGCCCCTGGTCCGGGCCAGGTGGGTGATTAGAGGTATCTTTATTTTCTGGCAGATTCGACTGTCGGCAATTATTTCTCTTATGTTGTCCACCCCAATGAGTTCCAGTCTTCTCCAGGGATGTTTGGCCAGCAGGTTGAAAAGGAAGCTCCTGGCTTCCTTGAGGTTTTGGGCGGGAATGACCAGGTAGCGGAGGCCGGAATAGAAAACAGCCCGGACTTTTTCTTCCAGGGCATCGGCGGAAATGCGCTGGATTTCTCCGTTTAAGTCAATCTTGCCGGTGAAGGCCGCTTCCCGCGAATAGACAAAGTAAAAGCGGCGCTGGCTGGCAATCAATTTCTGACTCAGGGAAAGCGTGGCCAGGGGCAGGCTGAGGCTCTCACCGGAGTACAGAAAATTTTTTTCGCTGAAAGAAAAAAGAAGGGTACAGGGCGGGAGACTCAGCCCGTATTCTGTCTTGAGCAAAAAGTCGGCCGCTTCCAGGGCATCGGTGGCCATCAGGTAGGTTTTTTCCTGGTGATGCACAGGCAGGGTGGAAAACCTGACCAGGTTATGGCCGTCGGCCGCTCCCGTCCTCCGGCAGCGGCTTTCGAGCAGCAGCAACCTGGCCGGTTCCCCGGCCTGCAGCAGGCCGCGCCTTTCCACCAGGGGACAAAAAAGGCTATCGCTACTCCAGCCCGAAAACCTTTTCCATTTCTCCTGGATAAGGTCAAAATCCAGGGCCAGGCCGTTCTCCCGGCCGATTTTTTTGACCAGTTCCTGAAAAATCTGCCAGTTGGAACTGCCCTGATTTTTGAGTTCCTGAAAATCGCCAGGAAATTCTGGCCTGGTTCCACCCGGACCGTTATCAAGGTTATCCGGGAAGGCCACCTCGGCCAGTTTCTGTTTCTGAAGCAGGGTTCTCAGGCCGTCTTCCAGTTCACCCAGGTAGAAGTGGCTGAGGGCCAGGTAGAACAGGAGATTGCTCAGCGTTTCCTTTAACTGGTTGGGCTGAATTTTATCCTTGAACCTTCGGTAAAGACGCCAGGAGGTTTCCAGGTAATCCTTGAGTTCCTCGGGAGGCAGGCCGTCGGGTTGAAAGGAGGAGGTCAGGAAGAAAAACAAACCGGCCAGTTGCAGGTGAAATGAGTGGGTCAGGTCCTCGGGCAGGTCCTGAGTGGACCGGAAAAACTCGAAGATCAGCCTGACCCTGTCCTGTTCGTCAGCGGCGATGGACAGGCTGGATAGAGTCTGGTTGTACAGGTTTTCCAGGTTGATCACCGGGTTGCCTGCCTGATTATCGTTCTTGTTATTCATACAGGTAAATTCTCAAAGACCGGGCACCTTCCGGCAGCTCGTAAAAAACCAGGCCTTTTTGCGGGACGGCAATCAGCGTTTCCTCGGCGTCGATTACCAGGACCATCCTCTTAATTTCGACCTCGCCCGGCAGGTTAACGGTCTGGACTTTAAGCGTCGGTTGAGGCCCGATTGAAAAGAGCTCGGTCCTGAGCTGGCAGTCCCTCAGGCTTTCCTCGGCATAAACTTGAACCGCCTCCTCGCCGGGCTTAAGCTCGAATACTGCGGAGGGCGGGCAGACAGAGATCGGTGAAAGTGATCGGTCTTCGTCAATCTGCCCCAGGGTAGTCCAGCCGTGAAGGTCGGTCAGAAATTCCCGGTTCAGGCTTTCCAGGACGACAAAAGCATACCGGTACTTGTGTTCCAGCGGGTGCAGCAGATGGGCTTCCAGGCGTCCGCTCAACTGGTCGTGGAGGATTCTCAGAAGAAAGTTATGGTCGGCGGAAACCATGGCCCTCTTTTCGGCATAAATTTCATAGGAGGGCAGGCCGCTGAAGCCCACCAGGTGAGGGAAGGGTGACACCTGGCTGAGGTGATGGAATAGCTTAACCCTGTTCCGGTAACCTGCCGGCCTGGTTATCTCTGAACACAGGTCCTTGAGTTTCTGATCGGTTCCCTTTTTTTGATTCCCGTCCATCACATTCCCCCCGAAGCTGCCTGTTGTTCATGAAGTTTAATCTTGAGGAAGTCCCTGGAAGTCTTGACCAGGTACTCCAGTATTTTTCTTTTTTCCTTTCTGTATTCCTCCGAAGATATCTCCGGCGCGTACTTCTTCAGGTATTCGTAAAGGGATTTTTCTTGCCCGCCGTCCTGCCAGTCCTGGAGCAGGTCGTTCAGGGCTTTTAAGTAGGCTTCCATATCTTTTTTCCCGATCTTTTTTCTGGCCAGATAGCGGTTAAGAAGCAGGATGTTTCTGGTCCTTAATTCTTCTATCCAGTTATTCAGGTCGGCACTTAGAGTCCTGTTCTCGGGCCTGGACCAGTTAACGGGTCCATCGCTGAATTCGGATAGCAGGTAATTTTTCTGGGTCTCGATGTAGATTTCCAGGAGGGTGTTCAGGGAGACTTCGGCGGCCAGTTCCTGGTAGGACATGACCTCGACCAGTTTCTTGAAGAACTTTGGCACCTGCAGACCCCCCAGTCCCCGGTTCAGGCAAATTTCTAGCAACCGGTCTGTTTGGTCGTCCAGGAGCAGTAGCGGCTTTACTTTTTTCTTGCCGTCTGGCCGGATGGTGACCTGGGTCCGGCCGTTTTCTTTGTTAATCCGACAGCCGGGGATCTTTTTCAGGGCATAAAGAATTTCCCGCCTGATCTTGGTCCTCTCCGGTCTGATTTCGCTGCTCAGGTAGTAAAAAGTCTGCTTGAGGCGCCGGGCCAGGATATTTCTCAGGTAACGTCTGAAATCAGCTTCGCTGGCCGCCATGAACTTCTCGACTATTTTCCAGTTAAAAAGCTTTTCCAGGACGGGGAACCTGTCCTGCCTGTTCTTGATGAACAGGGGGGAAACGGTCAACAGGGCAATATCCCTGGGCTGATAGCCAGCCAGCTTCAAGTACAGGCCGCTCTGTTTCCTGATAAGGGGAAGAATCAGCCTGACCATGGACATGATCAGGTCTTCCAGGTCAGATTCTGTATAGTTGTTATTTATTATCTGTAGGAGCCTGAGAAGAATCTTTCGTTCCTCGGCCAAACTGCCTGCCTCAACAAAAAAATTCTCACTAATTAAACGCCAATCGCCCGCCCCTGTCAAGAATGTATTGAAAAACCGGTTTCGGCCGGGCTATAATGGGGACAGGCCCTCCGCCCGGGGGTCAAAGTTGACTATTTTGAGTTTTTTGGCTAATATTTTAGCCTATTTTTATTGAAGGTGAGAAGCAGACCATGATTAAATTGCGACTGATCAGATTTGGAGCCCGGAAGAAGCCCTCCTACCGGATCGTGGCCATCGATTCCCGAAGGGCCAGGCAGAGCCGGACGCTTGATACCCTGGGCTATTACAACCCGCGGACCGAACCCCTGGAATTTAAGATAGACCTGGATAAGGTGGATTACTGGCTAAAGAAGGGAGCTCAGCCTTCCGAAACCGTCAATTCGCTGATACATAGAGCAGTTAAGGGTAGAAAATCAACCCAAGATTCTAAGTCTTAAAGGAGGTCACTGTGAAAGAACTGGTTGAAATGATTGCCAAGTCACTGGTTGACAATCCGGACAAAGTGCAGGTTTCCCAGCTGGAAGGGGAACAGACCACCATCCTGGAACTCAAGGTTGCTCCTGAAGATCTGGGAAAGGTGATCGGAAAGCAGGGCCGGACTGCTCGAGCCATCCGGGTTATCCTGGGTGCCGCCGGAATGAAAATGAAACGGAGATTCAACCTGGAGATCATTGAAAAAGGTTGAGCTCGTCTCCATCGGTCGGATAATCCGGAGTGAGGGGAAGGATGGCACTCTGAAAGCGAGGCTCTACCAGAAGAGCTGGAGAGAGCCATTCTTCAGGACAATTTATATCGAATCAGAAGGGGAATTAAGGGACTACGAGGTAGAGAGCTTCAGGATAGTCCGTAATTCTCCTTTTATAAAATTAAAGGGCATAAACAGCCTGAAACAGGCAGAGGCCCTTAGAGGACGCGAGATCCTGGCCAGGCCCGAGGATTTTCCAGCCCTGGAAGATGGCCTTTATTATGATTTCCAGTTGCTGGGTTGCCTGGTGGAAACAGTGGATGGCCGGGAACTGGGACGGGTGGTGGAGCTGATTACCATGGGCGAAACCAGCCTCCTGGTGGTAGAGTCCGGCGGGAAAAGGATAGAAATACCGCTGGTCGAGGCCATCTGCCGGCGGATTGACCCGGTTGCCGGGAAGATAGTCATCGACCCGCCGGAAGGTTTACTGGAATTAAATGAGGTTTGATATCATAACCATTTTCCCGGGCCTGGTGGAAAGCCTGCTCGGGGCCGGCGTGTTGAAAAAGGCCGTGGAAAAAGGAATCCTGCAGGTCAGGGTTCATGACCTCAGAGATTACACGACGGATAAACACCGTCAGGTTGACGACAGGCCCTACGGAGGCTTGGAAGGCATGGTGCTGAAACCGGAACCCATTTTCAGGGCAGTTGAAGCCATCAGGGAACCGGAGAAGTCCGTGACCTGCCTGCTGACTCCACAGGGAGAGCGGTTTGATTCGCGGCTGGCAGAAAAACTGGCCGGTTACCGGCAGGTAATTCTGATCTGCGGCCGCTACGAAGGCGTTGACGAAAGAGTGGTCGAACACCTGGTGGACAGGGAAATTTCCATCGGGGATTATGTCCTGACCGGCGGAGAGCTGGCCGCGGCCGTGGTGGTTGAGGCTGTCTCCAGGTTTGTGCCCGGAGTGGTCGGCAAGGAAGAATCGGTCCGCCATGACTCGTTTACGGCCGGGTTGCTGGACTTTCCCCAGTATACCAGGCCACGGGAATTCCGCGGTTACCGGGTGCCGGCGGTTCTGTTTTCCGGCGACCATAAGAAAATTGCCCGCTGGCGATTGAAGAAGGCCCTGGAAAAAACTCTGGCCCGCAGGCCGGATTTGCTGGAATCAAGGCAGCTGTCCTCGGAAGAAGAGGAACTCCTTGAAGAAATCAAGAAAGAAAGGAAAGACTCATGAGCAACTTGGTAAGAGCCATTGAAGAAAAGTATATGCGCCAGGATATAGAACCTTTCAGGGTGGGAGACACGGTCAAGGTCCACGTCCTGATCCGGGAAGGCGACAAGGAAAGGATCCAGATCTTCAAGGGCGACGTTATCGCCAAGAGAGGCTCGGGCCTGGGCGCCACCTTTACTGTCAGGAAGGTTTCCTACGGGGTCGGGGTGGAAAGGATTTTCCCGCTGCACTCCAAGATGGTCAAGAAGGTGGAAGTTGTCCGCCACGGCAAGGTCCGGCGGGCCAAGCTCTACTATCTGCGCCAGCTCAAGGGCAAGGCGGCCAAGCTGAAGGAAGAGCAGCAGTAAGCCGTCCCGGCCTGCCTGTAAATCACCAAAAAATTAAAACTACCACTCTGCTGTCGACCGACTGGGCAAAATTATATAAAATATCTTTGATGATCGGGTTTAAGGCTGAGAAAACCCTGTTGCAGGGGGGACGGAAATACCTGGCGGGTCTGGATGAAGTGGGGCGCGGTTCGCTTTTCGGACCGGTGGTGGCCGTGGCCGTGATCTTCCCGCCTGATTTTTTTCTTAAAAAAAGACCGTCCTGGACCCACCTGGTTATGGATTCCAAGCTCCTTTCTCCGACTAAAAGACTGGAGCTTTCGAAGAGAATCCTGGAAGCGGTGGCCGACCTGGGCATAGGCTATGCCACTCATCTGGAGATTGACAGGCTTAACATCTACCGGGCCAGCCAGCTGGCCATGGTCAGGGCCCTGGACGAGCTGAGCCTGAAGCCGGATGCAATTTTAGTTGACGGCCATCCCCTGAAAGGTATAGATTATTTTCAGATGGCGGTGCCGCAAGGAGACAGGAAAATTTTCTCTATTGCCGCAGCCTCGATAGTGGCCAAGGTTTTTCGGGATGAACTGATGGACGCCCTGGACGGGATATTTCCAGAATACCAGCTCGGTCGGAACCGTGGTTATGCCACCGAGGACCATTTTCAGGCCCTGGAGAAAAATGGACCCTGTGCCCTGCACCGCAGGAGCTTCAGGCTGTATAGAGAAAGAGTGCTCATAAAATGAACGGCAAGTACGACCGGATTAAAATCATCGAGCAGGCCGAAAGGCTGGTCCGGGCCGGCAAGCTGCGGGAAGCCATAATCGAATACGAGAAACTGCTCGATGAAGACCCGACAGACGTCAGCATAAATAATATCGTCGGGGACCTCTATGTCCGCCTGGGGCAGACCGAAAGAGCCATCAAGTCCTTTGAGAAGGTGGCGGCCGAGTACGAGAAAAAAACCCAGTATTCCCAGGCCCTGGCCATTCTTAAAAAAATCTGCCGGCTTAACCCGGAGAATCCCGTCTATTTTATCAACATGGCCGACCTCTATACTCGCCAGGGTTTCACGGCCGAGGCCAAGAGGGAATACCTCCGGGTAGCGGAGATTTACCTGAGGGCCAAGCGGGTCGAAGAAGCCATAGAGCTTTATGAAAAGGTGGTCAGGCTCGACCGCGACGACCTGAATGCCAGGATGCAGCTGGCTGCCCTGTACAAGCTGGACGGGCGACCCGAGCGGGCGGTCAACGAGCTGCTGGAAGCGGCCGACCTGAAAATGGCGGATGGTCGGATTGATGAAGCTCATAAGATCCTGGTCGAAGCCAGGAAACTCAACCCCGATAACCCACGGGCCAGCCTGAAACTGGCCCAGGTCCTGAGGCTTAAAGGACAGGCCGTGGAAGCCATGGAGCTGGCCAGGGCGGCCATGGAAAAAAATCCGCATGACCTCGATGCCCTGACCTTCCTGGGCAACGTCTATTTCGAAGAAGGCAAGTTCGAGGCGGCCAAGGAAGTTTTCACCGAGATACTCAACTTCTATCCGCTCAATGTCAACGCCCGTTACAAGCTGGGAAGGATTAACCTGGGACAGGGTGACGTGGACAAGGCCTTTGAGTATTTTGAGCCCCTGATTGACAGCTACCTCAAAAAGAGGAAAGAAGACAAGGCGGTTGGCCTGATCGGTCTCATCCTGACGGTCCGCAAGGACCACCTGCCCTCCATGGAAAAGTTGGCCGCCATTTTCAGGGATAACAAAGACGCCAGGCGGCTGGAGCAGGTGGACCGGGCCATCCTGGCCGAGCTCAAGAGGATCGGGGAAAAATCCCGGATGATTTCTTATTACGCCGAACTCCTGAAGCTCAAGCCGTCAGACGAAAAGCTGGCCCTCGAATACCGGGAGCTCAAAAAGGAACTGCTGCTGGGCGACGAGGAAGAAGCCACCTACGATACCTGGGTTCCCTCCAGGGAGCAGGAAGAAGAAATTCAGGCCGGCCTGGCCCAGGCCGATGTGTATATTCAGGAGGGGTTGGCCCGCCTGGCCCGGCGGGTGGTGGAAGGGCTGTTGCTGAAGTATCCCAATGACCCTCTGATCAAGCAAAAACTCAATTACATCGACAACCTCAAGACCCAGCTCAGCGAGTCGGAGCTAATCAAGAAGGTGGAGAAAGCCACGGTCATCGAAACCCAGGTTATCCGGCCGACCAAGGGCAAGTCCCAGGAAAGGGAAACAATGAAGACCGGGCTGCCCTTCGAGGAGGAAATTCTCGGGGAGGATAAGGTCAATCCCCTGGACATCTTCCGGGATACCGGAATTGCTCCCATCATCAGCTCCGACGGGCGGGAAAAGAAATACTATGACCTTTATGAAAATGTCCGGGCCGAGCTGGCCATAATTTCAGCCATCTACCTGCGGCAGAAGAAGGGCGTGACCATCCAGTTCGAGAAAGAACTCAGCAGCATAGTCAGCGATTTCAGAAAGGGAATCAGGGACAAGATACCGGAGGAAGATTACCAGATTCACATGCAGCTGGGCCTGGCCTTCATGGAGCAGGGCCTGCTGGATGAAGCCATTGAGGAATTTAACCTGGCCTCCCGGGATAAGAACCAGCTACTGGAGTGCCTGAACCTGATCAGCAACTGCCACCGTCTCAAGGGTAACATGGAGGAGGCGGAACGCTGGATGAACAGGGCCATCAAGCTGGTGGCCCCGGGCTCTGACCAGTACTTTGCCCTGATGTACGACCTGGGCCTGATCGTGGAATTATCGGGAGACGTGGAGCGGGCCCTGTCCATCTACCGGGAAATCCAGAGCTGGAACCCGACCTACCGGGGCATCAGCGATAAGATAGAAAAGCTGAGTAACCTGGGCAGTACGCCCAGCAGCGCCCTGAACTGAGAGCCATCAATCACCTGAACTGCTGATTTTATACCTTCTGAGAGATTTATTTCCCTTCAAATCACATGGCCTCCTGGCTTCTGGACAGCGTGGTCGAATGGGCCAGGAACGGGATGATATTAATAGAAAATTCTTCCTGCTACCTGGACTTCGGTCTGCCCTGAAGCCCTTCAGCCTCAGAGAATACTAAAAAATTAATAAGCGGTGATCAGGCCCAGGCCCAGCCGGAAATGCTTCGGCAGGTCGCTCTTAAAGACATATGTCCCTTCAACCGTGACCCGCATGTTTCTTCTGAGCAGGTAACCGTAATGAAGGCCGGCCGAAGTGTATTTCAGTTCGGGCTGGTCTGAATCAACCCAGTTGAATATCCCGGTCGCGTACCAGCGGGAATCGTCGCCTTTGGGCAGGTAGATCAGTTCGGCGAATCCGCCCCTGGTGGCCACCTTCTCCGGTTCTATGACATAAAAATAGGGATTCTGGTCGCGGCGTTCCACGTACTGCAGGTTTAGTTCCAGTTTGGGACTGGATAGGGTTAAGTCGCCTCCCAGCATCCACAGGCTGTTGACCGCATCGCCCTGCCTTTCCTTGCCGGAATAGCCGAAGGCTCCGACCCGCACCGCCTGGTTAATGTCCTGAGAAAAGCGGAGCAGCAAGTTCTTGTACTTATCGGTGTCAAAGGTGTCCAGGTCGTCGGCGGGTCGCAAACCGAGACCGTTTATTATTTCCAGGCATAAATCAGGTCCTCCCTTAAAACCGTAGGTTAACATCAGGCCCCGGTCGTAGGTCAGGTCAGCCCGGGCCTGGCCCACCTTGGTGCTGTAGATCTTGTAATCTTCGTACATCAGGCGCAGCTCGCGCTTGAACAACGGGTCAGACACCTGGAACTGACCGATGTAGACATCAAGCTCTTTGTTAAAAATATTGTTGAGCATGATGAAGGCATCTTCCAGTCCGGCCACTTCGCCTTTTTCGGTAAAGAAGAAGTAGAAGTAGTAGGAGATATGCTTGGTTATTTCACCCCCGGACAGGAGCTTGATCAGAAAGGGGGCCGCAAAGTCCAGTTTCTTGTTGTTGCTGTTGTTCAGGGACAGGAAGCCCTCGAAACGAATGGCTATGGGCAATTCCCGCAGCAGGGAGAGCAGGCCGTCGCCGGTATCGATGTAATAACGCGGGGTTTCCTTATCCTTGACCACGTAGCCATTGTTCATGAAATCGTCGCCGTAGGGCTTGAGCTTGGGAAAGGGGGCATGGCAGACCTTGCAACTCATGCTGTACTTTCTGGCAAAGGCCGGTATGGATAGGGCCTCCGAGGCCAGAACAGAAAGGAGAAATGCGGATAGAACGATGATTTTTAATTTTCTTCCCATCTCCACCTCCAATCCGGGCGATTTTAATATTATTAAGAATATCTCAATCTACAATCTTGATGGTGGTGGAATGCCGGTTGACTTCAATTATTTCTGATTCGTCCTCCGGGACGCCGAGAAAATCGGCCACCGGCTTGACCAGCTTCTGGTAATTAAGCACCGCGGTCACGACCAGCGGACCCGGCGTAATGGTGTCTGGAATCCTGAAGGTGCAGGTTTCTATTTTCGTTTCCCGGGGTCCTATCCGGTAATCAACACCCTGGGACTTGGTGTTCCACTGCTGGATGGTCATCCGGCCCTGCGGGTCGAAGTAGGCCATGCGGAAAATGCGGTCGCCGACCGGTATCCCATCACGTTGAACCCCCTTGAAATTGGGGTCGTTGAGGGCTATGCCCATATCCTGGTAGGCCAGGGTGTCGGCGGCGATGGTGTACTCTTCACCGTCAAATCCCTTCTTATCGACCGGCAGGTGGTAGCGGTTTCCTTTGGCATCGACGGCTTCCACGTGCATCCAGACGATGCGATCTTCAACCGAGCCGGTGGGGAACTTGTGTCCGGTTTTCTGGTTGAAAAGGGCTATGGTGAATTTAACCTTATCGCCGGGGGCGGCTTCGTTCAGGTCAGGGTTTACCCGCAGCTCGATGGTGCCTTTTACCTTTCCCGGGTCGTGAGCGCCATGGAAAAGGTGCAGGCGCACATCCGGGTAGGTGTTGCCCATGGAGGCGCTTTTGCCGGGAGCATAGGTCATGTGACAGTCATGGCACTTGACGCCCTGATGGGCATATGGGCCATCTTTCCATTCCAGGTGAGTGGATTTAACCCAGACGCCGTAGGGGCTCTTTTCGTTATGGCAGGTGCCGCAGAATTCGGCCGTGCCCAGAAACTCGGACTTGACCATGTTGTGCTCGGGGGAAATCTTCCCTTCCCGCGGTCCGTACTTATTCTTGCCCGGTTCTGATATCCAGTTGAAGTTGTGAGGCACATCCCCGGCAAAGCCGGTTACCGTGTGGCAGACTTCGCAGGAGACCGATTCGTTGGCCCGGCTGTTCTTGGAGGGAAGTGGCGGCGGCACATCGCCGGCCAGGAAGGCCAGAGGCGAGTGGCAGCCGTTGCAGCCGGCCCTGACTCCGGCCACCACCGAATCTTTTTCGGCGTGGGGCACGGCCAGCTTGAAATACTCAATTTCGTCCCAGTGATGGGTATAGGCCTGGGACATCATGGCCTGCTTCCACTGCTGGTAGAGGTCGTTGTGGCACTGGATTCCACAGAAGGTCGGGGTCTGGTAATCGCTGTATTTCCTGGTGCCCAGGGCCTCGTCGCCGGCTTTTTGCAGGCTGCCGGAAGTGATCAGGCCGAGAGATACGGCCAGGACCAAAGGAAAAATTGCTGTCGACCATCCATTCAGGCGGTTCATGCTTCCCTCCTGCTTAGACCACAATTACCATAATGGACAGAATAAAGCAACATTTTATTTGAGATTGTGATTAATTAAAAAATTATATTATTGAAAGGGGTGGCCAAACGAGCATTGCCCGGGGAATAAAAGAAATTTACTCTGTTCCAGGACAAAAGTCTTGGACAGACCTATTCTGGTTGGGGGGCGGTTATTAATCGGTTGAACAAAATAAATAGTTTGCTTAAAAAGACCTGATTGAAATTTGCTTTGATTTCCCGGGGGAGTTGGTTTAAAAAGGAAGGTGATAGAATTCAGCTCTCGAGGAAGGAATGAGGTTACAAAATGAGCAATGATAAGAAACAACTGAGCCGAAGGGACTTTTTGAAAACGGCTTCGGTGGCGGCCCTGGGGCTGGGGTTCCCCACGATTGTGCCGGCCTCGGTTTTCGGGCAGGGAAAACGGCCGGCACCATCCAGCCGGATTGTCATGGCCGGGATAGGCTTCGGCATGATGGGCATTCCCAACATGGAAGCCTTTCTGAGCAAGGATGAGGTGCAGTGGGTGGCGGTCTGCGACCTGGACAAGAATCATTTAGCCAGGGCCAAGGAAATCGTGGATAAAAAATATGGAAACAAGAACTGCCGGGCTTACACCGATTTCCGGGAGCTTTTTATGAGGAAGGACATAGATGCAGTTTCGATAGCCGTGCCTGACCACTGGCATGCCCTGCTCTCCATAAGCGCGGCCCGGGCCGGTTATGATATCTACGGAGAAAAGCCCCTGACCCACGAACTGGCCGAGGGGCGGGCGCTGGTCAAGGCCGTGGAGCGGTACGGCCGTATCTGGCAGACCGGGAGCTGGCAGCGCTCGGAGGAAAACTTTCACCGGGCGGCCGAGCTGGTCAGAAACGGGCGTATCGGGAAAGTTTTAAGGATAGAGGTCGGTTTGCCGGAGGGCCATCACGATTTTGCCGGCACCTTCGGCCAGGATAAGATTGAGCCACCGCCGCCGGAGCTTGATTACGAGATGTGGCTGGGACCGGCTCCCTACTGGCCCTACTGCAAGTCGCGGGTGCACATGAACTGGCGCTGGAACATGGATTTCGGCGGCGGTCAGCTCCTGGACTGGGTTGGTCACCACGTGGATATAGCTCACTGGGGCATGGGCTGGGACCGCACCGGCCCGGTGGAGATTGAAGCCCGGGGTGAATATCCGACGGGTGGCGTTTACAACAGCCCGTTGCGCTACTGGGTGGAAGCAAAATATGCCGACGGAACGCCGATGATCGTGGCCGGCGGCTATCCCCAGATCTGGAGCGGGACCAAATGGATCGGCGAGAAGGGCTGGGTCTGGGTCGACCGCGGCCAGTTTGAGACCGAGCCGGCCTCATTGAAACGCGAGGTTATCGGGCCCGAGGAAATCAGGTTATACCGCAGCCGCGACCATTACCAGAATTTCCTGGACTGCGTGCGCAGTCGCAAAGAGACCATAACTCCGGCTGAAGTGGCCCACCGCTCGGCCAGCGTCGGTCACCTGGCCATGATTTCCATGACGGTCGGAAGGAAGATAAAGTGGGACCCGGTGAACGAGAAAATCATCGGCGACCCGGAAGCGGAGAGACTTCTCAGCCGTTCTTACCGCAAACCCTGGGTTCTGCCGGAGTGAAGGGGGGATGGCCATGAGGAAAATATCCGGCGAAAGAAAATATCAGGAGAGATAATTATGGTCAGAGAAATAGAAGGGGAAAATATCATAAGAAACGGGGTTATGGTGGGGCGTGGCAATTTTGTAGAGAATCTCCAGCCTGAGAAACAGCAATATATGAATGGTCGTTCATATATCATTGGCCATGATGCTGAAATAAGGAGTGCTGCCAGCAGGAGTTGTTCAGACTCAACTTCTTTACCAATCCCTTTATTATCAGTGATGGAAAGGTTCGGGACTCAAAAACAAAAAACGGATCAGGCAGCCCGGAAATTCGCAATGAAGCGACTGGCTGGCTTGCTTTTTGTCCTCATCTTCTTGCTTCTGTTTGCTCCTTATATGTCTCTTTCCGGTGTTTCCGGCCTTCAGGCTGTTTCTTCTGCTGATGAGCTGGCCAGGCTCGAGCAGGTTCTCAAAACCCTGGAAAAATTTGACCACAGCCAGGGAGAAGCACCGGCTCTTGAACTGGAAAGAATCATTTTCTCTCTCAAAGATAACGCCGGACTAAGACAGGCAGCCGAGAAAAGACTTCTTGAGTTTTTCACCTCGAATGTCAGCCGTGATGCCAGAGTGGCTGTTAGCAAACCGCTGAGCTGGATAGCAGGTCCTGAAACAGCAAAAGTTCTGGCCGGTCAGCTTCTCGACCCGGAAAAATCAGACCCGGCCCGCTATGTGCTGGAGAGAATTCCGGGTGAGGAAGCGGATAATGTCCTGATTGAGGCTCTGGATAAAATGCCGACCGTGGTTATTCCCGGAATTATAAGCAGTCTCGGGCACAGAAGAGCGAAGGCGGCAGTTTCAGCTCTCGAAAAGCTGCTCAGAAAAAATCCTTCACCTCAGGTTGTTTACAATGTGATAGAAGCCCTTGGCAACATCGGCGGAGACGGGGCCACGCGGATTCTTTCAGGCTGTCTTAAATCAGGCGATGAGAACCTTCGCCTCAGGGCAGCAGATGCTCTTCTCAGGATTGCCGGCAGGGAAATTGAGGATAAGAACCTTAAGGAAGCCGGGGCCATTTCCAACCTGCTGCTCGGACTCAGACTGACTCCGACTCAAAGACTGGCTGCCTGGCGGGTGAAAATCCTGGCCTCAGGCGAAAATTACGGACGGGAAATCCAGGCAGCTCTCAAGAGCAAAGATGAAATGGCGCAGCAGGCAGCTATCGGGTTGATTCCGGTGCTGGTGGGCCGGGATAAAATCGCTGACTATCTCGGATTTTTTTCCGTTTTGCCTGATAACCTTCAGGTTCAGGTGGCGGCGGCCCTTTCCGGTTATCCCGTGTCTGCTACCAGACAATTTCTTATTAACCTGGCGGAAAAATCGCCAGTGGCTGAGGTCAGGACCGAAGCCCTGGTCAGTCTGGGTAAGGCTGGCGATCATTCCGTGGTTGAATTTCTGGTACACAAGGCAGCTTCAGCCCGGGGAAGGGAAAAGAACGTGGCCCGGGAGAGCCTGCTGGCTCTTCGCGGAAAACCGGTTGACAGTAAAATTCTGGAACTCCTGGCTGCCGGACCGGAACAATCAGTGCGAAACGAACTTTTGCTGGCGGCCTGCGAGAGAAATATCAGGGAAAGCAGGGAATATTTTCTAAAGGAAGCCTCCAATCCGTCGGCAGACCCGGCTCTGGTTTCCCGCGGCCTTCGGGCTTTCGGTGATATCGGACTGGCGGAAGAGCTGCTTAGAGTGGCTTTCAGAACGGAAGACGAAACTTTTCGTGAAGAACTGGCCGGCATAATGGCTGCCTGGGCAAAACAGAGCGCCCGGCCTGAAGCCCGTTCCACCTTTTTCCGCAACCTTCTCGGAAAAGAAACTGACCCGGGCCGGCAGGCTTTGCTGATCTCCATAATAGGAAAAATAGGCGAGAGAAACTCGCTTCCGCAGCTAAGGAGCTATCTCAGGGCGCAAAATGCGGCGGTCCGCGAGGCTTCTTTAAAAGCCCTGGCCGAGTGGCCCGAGGTTGAAGCCCGGGATGACCTTATGGAAATAGTCCGGACTTCAGCTGACCTCAAGGAAAAAGTCCTGGCCGTAAGAGGGCTGGTCAGGCTCACCGCCTCTGAAAGATACCGGCGGCCTGAAGCGGTGGTTGAGTCGTTGAAAGAAATATACTCGCTCTCTCCGCGGGCCGAAGAGAAAAAACTGGTGCTTTCAGCCATCTCCGATTTTCCCTGCCAGCCGGCCCTGGAGTTCTGCCAGGGTCTGGTCAATGACCCGGAAGTCGGTCCTGAAGCCCGGGCCGCCCTGGAAAAAATCTCCCAGCGCCTCAAACGGTAACCTTTTTTTGAGAGATAGCTTCATCTTAAGAAATCCAGATAGAAATATATGCTTCTTTCTCTCAAAGGCTGTCAGATTTTAATTTTTGATTTTTATGGGGTAATCACATTTGATCAAGGGGAGAGGGCGGCCGGTTACTTCCAGACGGTATTCGCCTTGTGGAATGTTACCGGGTTTACAGGCGTAGACCATGGAAATACAGCCTGTCTTTCGGTTCCAGTTTTTATCTATCAGCCCGGCCTGAAGAGGTAATTTTCCGTCCGGTCCCTCCAGCCAGAATTCCGGCTTTAAATCCTCTGGCGCTGGAAGATAAGCCTGCACCAGAATGGCCAGAACAGAGCCGGCTGGTATTTCATCGGCCGCCCAGGGAATAAAAACTCTTGAACCGAGATTGAGCAGGCCGCGTTCATTGAAAGTAAACGGTTTCCCCTTTTTCCCCTCTATCAGGCGACCGGGTATCAGGTTTACTATCTGAACGCCCTGATTCTTCTTCAACTCCGGGAGCTCGAGCCAGATTTCTCTTGAGCCGATTTTTCCGTCTTCAGTTTTTAAGGTAACCACCGTTTCGTAGCGGCCGGGTCTAATTTTAATTTTTGAGGTTATGAAATAGTAGGCGAAGAAAGGCCTGTTGGCTCTGAGGTCTTCTCCGAGCTCCAGGGTTTCCTGTCCCAGATGGGCTTTTTCGCTTTTCAGTTCCTTAACTCCCAGGAGAAAATCCACTTTTTCTCCAGTATTTTTTCCGCGTTTAAAACCGGCCAGCGGAATTTTCAGGCAGCCCCAGACCTTGTAGGTATTCTTTTTTTCCGGCCAGGCGGTAAGTTTCAAATCAAAGTTAATATCCCGGTAAAATTCTGGCGAGAAAAACGAGGCGGCCAGCTGCCTTTTCTCAATTTCCCGGGCCGAATATTCGACATAACCTGTTCTGGACCTCACCTTCAGGCCTTCTTTCCTCGCCACCACCTCCACCCGGTGGAATTTGCCGTCCTCTTCCTTCGAGGCGGGTACATAGGCGATTTCGTAGTATTGCTCGGTTTCGGCTTTCATTTTATTCAGAATTTCAGTTTCTCCCGTTGTCAGGGAAAACTGCTGACCTCCGGTCCCGGCCGAAAGATGAGAAAGAGCAAAGCTCTTCATTATTTCCGTTGTGCTTTCCGGGTTATAGCAATAGATGGAAATCTGCCCGGAATTGGCCAGATTGACTATTTCTCTGATGATTTCGGAATAATCGTCGGATTTAACCAGTCCGAAGGGATCAAAGAATTTAAGATTTCTCAAGCCGGTGGAATTGAAGTAAGGGTTGCTTTCCTGCTCGGGTAAGCCGGAGCTTATGAAAAGGACTGTCTTGCGGCCGGGATACTCCTTGATTTTCAGAAGGCTGGTTAAAAGACAGCTCAAGGTCTTCTGGAGAAGATTTCTCCACTGGAGCCTCTCCAGCTCATCCGGGAGAAGCGCAATACGCCGGTCTTCAAAACTTTCCGGAAATTTCTTCCATTCCTCAGACGCCGAACGTTTCAGGAACGTGGCCTTAAGACTTCCCCCGACAGTTTCGAGTGCCTTCAGGATGATGGCCGGCTCGGTAGTAAGTTCGGTTAAGCTCCGGGGTCCGGCCTCGTAATCGAACTCTATCAGAGTAAGTTCATAACCTTCTCCCAGAAGCTTTGAGAGCATCTCTTTCAAACCGGTGCAGGCTCTTCGCATTAAAGCTGTCTCGGTGTTCAGAGAATCAAAGAGAACCCACAATCTTCTAGCCGGCCGGGAGCTGGCCTGAGTTCCAGCCGCCCGGTTCATGGCCGGCAACTGTCCGGCCGTCTTGAGGGTGACCAGTTCCACTGCCTGTATCGGGCGGGGGTGGCCGTCTTCGTAGACTTCAAAATCCCTGGCTGTCAACCCGGGAATGAAATTTCCCTTCCTGTCAGTAACAACCACGTCCAGAAGCTTGAGTCGCACCGTGATCTTGTGATGCTCTGGCGGGAACTGTTGCTGGCCATTTGTCTTTATTGATACAAATAAAGAAAGAACGATAAGCGGGATAATTATTTTGGCCCCGCCATAAATTTTTACTCTGAGCATCCTCTTTATTAGATTTATTTGAATAATTTTCGGTGTCAAGACCTTATGGATTCTTCAGCGCGAAAGAGCGATGGAAGAGATAGCGGTGGAAGAAATACAGGAATATGGAGAAAACGCGTTGCTGGATGATTACCCGAGGAAGGACTTAGTCTTCTTCAATGAGCACTGGAGGTTTTATGTTGAAATTACTCAATCTGTAGGGCTAAAAATCCTTATACCTCCCCAGCAGGTTGACAAGCTGTTTTTTTTTTTTTTTTTTTTTTTTT